>Ga0153917_1000018_pt1 | contig 202108 bp, 190 predicted proteins | sample TSFL001MetaG_FD_104695 | JGI IMG/M metagenome (GOLD analysis project Ga0153917, IMG submission 104695) | Attine ant fungus gardens microbial communities from Florida, USA - TSFL001 MetaG | ecosystem: Host-associated > Fungi > Mycelium > Unclassified | place: USA: Florida, Paynes Creek Historic... | reverse complement strand
GAGGGCTAGAGAGTCAAGCACCCTGCCTGGTCATACACGAACGAGTATGCCGACCCGCTTAGATCCGCGTCATGTCGCCTTTGAACGGCGGTGCCAGACACACTTTTTGGCCTATAACCCCAAGAAGACATGGCTCGTAAATCCATCTCCCCCCGGGCCGCTTGAACGCCGACACCCAGCTCATGGGAAACGTCGTGTCCGCGTTCCTGCTCGTCGTCCCGGCCGTGTGCGTGCTCGCCGCCCTCGAAGCGGGCAAAGGGGGCGCACCGTCGGGAAGCGCCTGATGAAGCCGAAGGTTCTCAGCAAGGAGGGCACCGAATCGCCTTTGCCCGCTCGGTGGCTCGGAATGCCATGAAGTTCGTCGTTCCTTGGCTAGATCGGTCATGCCGCCGTCTACTCACTCGTCAACAGCGGCACCACTGGCCAGACGCCTGGCCCCGCGAGCTGGATCGTTCTTGCGCTCGCATACGTCATCCCGATCGCCTGGGTGCCAACGCTCTTCACCCCTGACGGGCGCACGCCCTACGACCTCCTGGCACGGACGTGGGTGCGCGGCGAGAGCCGCTGAACACGCCTCCGGGGCAAGCGCACGCGCCCCTCGCCCGTTTTTCCACGCATGGGCGGCGCCCCGGCGCCCTGGGTCGCCATGACCTCGCGGCGGTGGGTGCCGGCGCTCAGCCGGCCAGGATCCCCTGGATCGTCTTGACGTTCGCCGCGTCCAGCACCAGCCCGATCGGGTGGCCGGGGTTGATCGCGATGCCGACGCCGTCCGCCTGGCGGAACGCCTCCCCGCCGGAGATGGACACGGCGTAGGGGGCCGCCTCCAGGAACTGCGGCGCCACGCGCGCGGGGTGCGTGAAGATCGCCAGGATGGGCGCGCCGTCTGGCCCCTCCAAGACGAGCGGCTCCACGATCTTGGACTTGTCCTGAACTTCTTGCGCCGTGAGGAAGAAGAGGGGCGCCGTGACGATGGAGGCGAGGACCTCGCGGTTCTCCTTCTCGCCGTTGGAACCGGCCAGGATGACGCGCTCGATGTCGTTGAACGGCGTGGTGGCCTCGTCGTCCGGCCGCGCGCCGGCGTTCTCGGGCTGGGTGCTCGGGGTCTCGGACATGGCGTCTCCTGACGTCGGGGTGGCTGGCGACCGCTGAGGCGGTCCGTCCCACGCTACCGTCCGGGGACCCTGCCCCCGGCACGGATCAGTCCCGCCCGTAGTACTCCTCCAGGGTCCCGGCTCCCGAGCGCGCGAAGTTGCGGGTCAGCTCCGGACCCAGGTACCGCAGATGCCACGGCTCCCAGATGTAGCCCGTGACGTCCTCCTGCCCCTCGGGGAAGCGCAGGACGAAGCCGTAGTCCTGCGCGTGCGCCGCCATCCACCGGCCCGCGGCCGTGGCGCCGAAGGCGCGCGTGAGTTCGGGGGAGGTGCTGGAGGTGACGTCGACCGCGAGCCCGGTCTGGTGCTCGGAATGCCCGGCCCTGGCCGACTTGCGATCCGCCGCGGCCTCGCCCGACTCCGCGGCGTAGCGGGCGTGCAGCCGGCGCTGGTAGGCGGCCGAGCGGTATCCGCTGCGGGCCACGAGGCGGTACCCGGCCTTCGCACCCGCCGCCTGCAGGCGCCTCAGCGCGGCCGCCGCCTCCTTGCGCAGCGGCTCGCCGTCGACCTCGACGAGGCCGCGCGGTGTGTAGTCGACGGGATCGAGGGCGTTGTCCTTGTTCACGAGCACGCCGAGCGAGGCGGGGTCGCGCGGAGGCGCGGGAGGAGCGGGCTTGCGTTGCGCGGGAACCGGGATCCCCGTGCCCGACGTCGCCGGCGTGGCTTGCGCCGTCTGGCCGGCCCGGCCGGTCGGTCCCGGCCGCTCGGCGTCCGCCGTCGCGTCCGCCACCGTCGAGGCCTCCGGCTCCGCGGCCGCGGGCGCGGAGCCGCGGGCGGAGTGCTTGAGCGCCACGGCGGTCAGCGACAGGGCTGTGACGACCACGCAGATCAGCACGATGAGCCGGCCCAGGGCCGCGCGGGAGTGCACGCGGTGCGGGCTGACGGGGTGGGGCACGGCGGTTCCTCCGGCGGGACAAGGGGACGCGGGACGCCGCGGACCCTCCATTTTACGGGGTGCCCGGTCGCCGCGGGAGTGCGGTCCAGGCAGGGTTCCCGGCGCGGAGTCCCACGTCATGCGGGGAAGGCCGCCGTGCCGCGGCTGGCGGCGTACGCCCCGCGGTCAGTAGCGTGGGGCACGTGCTTCTCTCCGATCGCGACATCCGTGCCAGCCTCGACTCCGGCCGCATCGGCCTGGAACCCTACGACCCGGCCATGATCCAGCCCTCCAGCGTGGACGTCCGCCTGGATCGTTTCTTCCGTCTCTTCGACAACCACAAGTACGCGCACATCGATCCCTCGCAGGAGCAACCGGACCTGACCCGGCTCGTCGAGGTGGACCCGGAGGAGCCCTTCGTGCTGCATCCGGGCGAATTCGTGCTCGGGGCCACCTACGAGCGCGTGACCCTGCCCGACGACGTCGCCGCGCGCCTGGAGGGCAAGAGCTCACTGGGCCGGCTGGGGCTCCTGACGCACTCGACCGCGGGCTTCGTCGACCCCGGGTTCTCCGGCCACGTGACGCTGGAGCTCTCCAACGTCGCCACGCTTCCCATCCAGCTCTGGCCCGGCTCCAAGATCGGGCAGTTGTGCTTCTTCCAGCTCTCCTCGCCGGCCCAGGAGCCCTACGGTTCCGGCAGCAACCTCAACCGGTACCAGGGCCAGCGCGGCCCCACGGCGTCGCGCAGCCACCTGAACTACCACCGCACCATCCTGCCGCGCTGAGGCGCGCCGGAACCCGGCCGCAGCGCGCGGCGGGCCATCGCAGGAACCCGGCCACGCGGCGTCGGGCACCGCGAGGCGTAGGCGTCAGGCCGTGCGGCGCTCCCGCGTGAAGAGGAAGAGCAGCAGGCCCGCGGCCAGGACCACCATGATCCCCAGGATCCCGTAGCGGGTGGCCGCCCCGCCGTCCTCGCCGGCGGAGGACACGCCCGCGGCCTTGGCGATCGCGGTCCCCGCCGCGAAGAGCGCGGGCGCCAGGAAACTGATGGCCCGGCCGGTGGTGGTGTAGAGGCCGAAGATCTCTCCGGCGTTCTCCGGCGTGGTGCGCCGGGCCAGGAGGGAACGGGAGGCGGACTGCGCTGGGCCCACGAGCAGGCACAGGAGCAGGCCGAACACCCAGAAGCCCGCGACTCCGGGGGAGAAGAACACGCCGAAGCCGGCCACGAGGAGCCCGGCGAGGCACGCGAGGATGACGGCGCGCGGACCGACGCGGTCGTCCAAGCGGCCCCCGGTCAGGGCCCCGAGCGCGGCGATGACATTTCCGGCGATCGCGAAGACGATCACCTGCGCCTGACTCATGCCGAACACGGCACCGGCGATGACGCCGCCGAAGGTGAAGACGGCGGCCAGGCCGTCCCGGTACACGGCCGAGGACACCAGGAACCACAGGGTGGTGCGGTCGGTGCGCCAGAGCCGGCCGATGTGGGCGAAGAGCTCGCGGTAGGAGGCCAGCCAGGAGACCTTGGCCCCGGGCCGGGCGGGCACCTCGGGGACGGCGAAGAACACAGGGAGGCAGAACGCCAGCGTCCACACGGCGCAGAAGACGGCCACGAGGCGCAGGTTGAGGCCGTCCGTGTCGGAGGCCCCGAACCATTCGAAGAGCGGCTGGACGAAGAGGAAGAGCACCAGGGCGAGCGCCACGATGCCGCCCAGGTAGCCGAAGGACCAGCCGAAGCCGGAGACCCGGCCCATGGTCTCCTTGGCGGAGATCTGGGGGAGCATCGCGAAGTAGTTGACGCTGGCCAGCTCGGCGGCGAGCGTGGCGACGCAGAGCAACACGATCCCGAGCCAGAGGTACGCGTGCTCGGGCCGCACCAGGAAGCAGGCGGCCGTCGCCACGATGATGACGCCAGTGTGCACGGCGAGCCAGAGCTTGCGACGGCCTCCGGCGTCGGCCCGGCGGCCCAGGACCGGGGCGCTCACGGCGATCGCCACGCCCGTCACCGCCATGCCGCTCGCCAGCGCGGAAGCGTTGGAGTCCTTGTCCCCGAAGAGGGAGGAGGTGAGATACACCGTGAACACGAAGGTGGTCATGACGGCGTTGATGGCCGCGGATCCCGCGTCCCACAGCGCCCACGCGAGGACGGGGCGCGTGACGCGCAGGCGGGTGGGCGAGGCCTCGACGGTGCTCATGGTGTGCAGGGTAGCGCGCCCGGGCGACGGGGAGACGACACAGGGGCAATTCATCTCCCGTAGAATGGTATTTACCCGTCCCGACGCGAGGAGCGCGCCGTGTTGATCGTGTTGTCCGCCCTCTTCGTGGCCGCCGTGCTGGCGCCCGTCCTGGTGCGATGGTTGGGGCGCTCCGCCTTTTACGTCCTGGCCCTCGTCCCGGGCGCTGGCTTCGTCTGGTTGCTGACGCGCTTGCGCTCCGTGCTCCACGCGGAGCAGCTGGCCTCCCTGCGCGGTCCGAACGCCCCGCCGCACGCCGGCGGCTCCTGGATTCCCGGCCTGGACGTGAACCTGACGTTCCGCCTGGACGCGCTCTCCGCCACGCTGTGCCTCCTGGTGCTCGGCGTGGGCGCCCTGGTGCTGGCGTACTGTGCCACGTACTTCAAGGGGGAGGACCGCAGCATCGGGCCCTTCGCGGCCCAGCTCACGGCCTTCGCAGGCGCCATGTTCGGGCTCGTGACGAGCGATGACCTGATCGTGCTCTTCGTCTTCTGGGAGCTCACCACGATCCTGTCCTACCTCCTGATCGGGTATTCCCGCACGCGCATGTTCGCGCGGCGCTCCGCGCTGCAGGCCCTCCTCGTGACGACGGCGGGCGGCCTGGCGATGCTGGTCGGCCTCATCGCGCTGGCGGCCGCGGCGGGGACGTCCTCCCTTAGCGCCATCCTCGCCTCCGCCCCCGAACTCGTGGCCAGGGGCGGCGTCGTCGACGCGGCTCTGGTCCTCATCCTGGTGGGGGCCGTGTCCAAGTCCGCGCTGGTCCCTCTGCACTTCTGGCTTCCCGGCGCCATGGCCGCCCCCACGCCGGTCTCGGCGTACCTGCACGCCGCGGCGATGGTGAAGGCCGGCGTGTACCTCGTGGCCCGCCTGGCGCCCGGCTTCGCCGATGCCGGCCCGTGGCGTCCCACCCTCATCGCGCTCGGGCTCCTCACGCTGCTGGTGGGCGGCTGGCGCGCCCTGCGCCAGCACGACATCAAGCTCATCCTGGCCTACGGCACCGTCTCGCAGCTGGGCCTCATGGTTATGGTCGTCGGCCTCGGCACCGCCGAGGCCGCTCTGGCTGGCCTGACCCTCATGCTGGGCCACGGCCTGTTCAAGTCGGCCCTCTTCCTGACCGTGGGCGTGATCGACCACAACACGGGCACGCGCGATTTGCGCAAGCTCTCCGGCCTGTGGCGTACGCACCCCGTCCTCTTCGTCGCCGCCGTGATCGCGGCGGCCTCCATGGCCGGTCTGCCGCCCGTGCTGGGCTTCGTGGCCAAGGAATCGGTGCTGGCGGCGACCCTTTCCCTGCCCGACGCCGGCGTGGGCGTGAGTGCCGCCGTCGCCGGGTGGGTCACCACCGGCGTCGTGCTCGGCTCCGTGCTCACGCTGGCCTATTCGGCCCGCTTCGTCTGGGGCGCCTTCGCGGGCAAGCCGGGCGTGGGCACGACGCCGTCCCACCGCCTCTCGTGGGCGTTCGCGGCGGCCCCCGTGCTGCTCGCGGCGGCGTCGTTGGTCCTGGGCATCGCCCCCGGCACGTTGGAGCGCGTCGTCGCGCCGTACGCCCGCACGCTGCCGGGCGGGGTCCACCTGGAGCACCTGGCCCTGTGGCACGGCCTCACGTTCCCGCTGCTGCTCACTGCGGTGGTCGTGCTGCTCGGCGCGGCGCTCTTTGCGTGGCGAGACGCGGTGGAGCGGGCCCAGGACAAGCTCTACCCCGTGCTGGACGCCGAACGTGCCTACCACGGGACGCTCACGGTCGTCGACTGGCTGGCCGTGCGCGTGACCGGTGCGGTCCAACGCGGCCAGCTCACCTATTACCTCATGGTCATCCTCTTGACGGCGCTCGCGGTCCCCACGGCCGCCGCGATCCTCATGAGCACGCCGTGGCCGGGATGGGAGCAGTTGCTCTGGGCCGATTCGCCGGCACAGGCCGTCATCGGCGCCGCCATGGTCGTCGGGGCGATCGGCGCCGTCCGGGCCGGGCGGCGGTTCATGGCCATCCTCATGGTCTCCGTCACGGGCTACGGGATGGCCGCGATCTTCGCCCTGCAGGGGGCCCCCGACCTGGCGCTGACACAGGTGCTCGTGGAGACCATCGTCCTCGTCGCCTTCGTGCTGGCGCTGCGGGTGCTGCCCAGCCGCCTGCCGTCCTCGCCCGGCCGTGGGTCCAAGGCCGTGCGGCTGCTCGTGTCCGTCGCCTTCGGCGTCGCCATGGCCGCCATCGCCGCGATCTCCATGGCCTCCCGCACGGCGGAACCCATCTCGCGACGCTTCGCGGAGCTCGCGTACGGCGGGGGCCACGGCAAGAACATCGTCAACGTGACGCTCGTGGACCTGCGGGCGTGGGACACGTTCGGGGAGATCACGGTCCTCGCGGCAGCGGCGACCGGCGTGGCCTCGCTCATCTTCGTGGTGGGGCGTGGCGACGGGCTGCGCCGCGTCACGCGCTCGGGGGCGGGGATGGAGCCCGGTCTGGTGGACCGGGCGGCCCACGGCGGCACGCATCGCCGCGTCGCCAGGGCCTTCACCGAGGTGACGGGGGACGCCCCGCGCGGCAGCTGGCTCGTGGGCGGACGCACGCTGGCCCCGGAGAGCCGCTCGATCATCATCGAGGTCATCGCCCGCCTGCTCTTCCATACCTTCCTGTTGCTCTCCGTCTACCTGCTCCTGGCCGGGCACAACGCGCCGGGCGGAGGATTCGCGGGCGGCCTCGTGGCCGGCTTGGCCTTGACCCTGCGGTACCTGGCCGGGGGCCGCGTGGAGCTCTTCGCGTCCATCCGCGTGGGACCGGGCACCCTGCTCGGCTCCGGGCTCGGCATCGCCGCGCTCTCCGGCATCCTTCCGCTCTTCTTCGGCGGGCAGGTCTTCCAGTCCGCCTTCGTAGAGTTTCACGTCCTGGGGGAGCACACCTTCGTGACCTCCACCTTCTTCGACATCGGCGTCTACCTCGTGGTGGTGGGCCTGGTGCTGGACGTCCTGACGAGCCTGGGCGCCGAACTCGACCGCCGCTGGGACGCGGCGCCCGCAGCCGAGCGAGAACGCGAGAGCGAGAGGGAGGCCCTGGGATGAGCGTGAACGTCACCCTGCTCCTCGTCATGGCCGTGCTCTTCGCGGCCGGCATCTACCAGCTCACGGAGCGCTCCCTCACCCGCGTCCTGCTGGGGATCGTGCTCATGGGCAACGCCGTCAACCTGCTCATCCTGGCGATGGGAGGGGTGGGCGGGGCCCCTCCCATCGTGGGCGACGGCGAGCCGTCCGGGCAGTCGGACCCGCTGCCTCAGGCACTCATCCTGACCGCCATCGTCATCACCTTCGCCGTCACGGCGTTCATGCTCGGCATCATCTACCGCTCGTGGTGGCTCTCCCGGCGGGACGAGATCCAGGTGGACGCCGAGGACCTCCGCGTGGCCGCGGAGACGGGATTCGATCCCGAGGATGACAAGGAACTGCCGCTGGAAACCACCGAGTTCGTGGAGGGGGAGAAATGAGTTTGCCCGATCTCACGCCCCTGGCCCCGCTGGCGGTCGCTCTGCCCTTCCTCGCTGCCGCCCTGACCTTTGTCCTGCGCCGGCACGCGGTGGCCCAGCGCATCATCTCCATCGGCACCCTCGCCGTGGTGCTCACCCTCGAGTGCCTCATGCTCGCGTGGGTCTGGGGCCACGGCGCCTCGGCCGTGCTGATCGGTGGATGGGCGCCGCCGTTCGGTATCTCCATGGTCGTGGACGAGTTCAGCGCGCTCATGCTGGTGGTCTCCTCGGTCGTGTCCTTCCTGGTGCTGATTTACGCGACCTCGCAGGGCAGCGCCGACGGGGACGCTGACGGACCGGTGTCCGTCTTCTTCCCCAGCTACCTCATCCTCGTGGCGGGCGTCTCGAATGCCTTCCTCGCCGGAGACCTCTTCAACCTCTACGTCGGCTTCGAGATCCTGCTGACGGCCTCGTACGTGCTGCTGACCCTGGGTGGATCCAAGGAGCGCATCAGGGCGGGTACCACCTATGTGGTGGTGTCCGTCCTGTCGTCGCTGCTCTTCCTCATCGCGATCGCCATGATCTACGGCGCCACGGGAACCGTGAACCTGGCGGACTTGGCCGGCAAGCTCACCGAACTGGCCCCGGGAACCCAGACGGTGCTGCACCTCATGCTGTTGACCGCGTTCGGCATCAAGGCCGCCGTCTTCCCGCTGTCCTTCTGGCTTCCGGACTCGTACCCGACCGCGCCCGCCCCCGTCACCGCGGTCTTCGCCGGCCTGCTCACGAAGGTCGGCGTGTACGCCATGGTCCGCACGGAGACGCTGCTCTTCCCCCACGACAACGTGGACACCCTGCTCATGTGGGTGGCGCTGCTGACGATGCTGGTCGGCATCCTGGGCGCGGTGGCCCAGAGCGACATCAAGCGCATGCTCTCCTTCACGCTCACGAGCCACATCGGCTTCATGGTCTTCGGCCTGGCGCTGAACTCGCAGCTGGGCCTTGCGGCCACGATCTACTACGTGGCCCATCACATCGTGGTCCAGACCTCGCTCTTCCTCGTGGTCGGGCTGATGGAGCGCCGCGCCGGAACGGCGGACGCCAACCGTCTGGGTTCGCTCGCCGCCCTGGCCCCGGTGCTCGCCGTGCTCTACTTCGTGCCGGCCATGAATCTGGCCGGCATCCCCCCGCTGTCCGGGTTCCTGGGCAAGCTGGGTCTGTTGCAGGCCGGTGTGGCCGACGGCGGGTGGCTGGCCTGGGTGCTCGTCGGTGCCAGCCTGGTGACGAGCCTGTTGACGCTGCTGGTGGTCGCGCGGGTGTGGAACAAGGCCTTCTGGCGGCGGGCCGAGGACGCCGAGAACCCCGACCCCTTGCTGCTGGCCGCCGCCAACGAGGCCGGTGCGGTGCGCACGTACGAGGCCGTCGCGGCGTTCCCGGAGTCTCGCTTCTCGGACCGCGGCGCCACCCGCGTCATGCCGTCCGTCATGGTGTGGTGCACGGGCGCCCTGGTGGCCGTGGGCGTGGCGCTCACGGTCTTCGCCGGTCCGCTCTTCACCTTCGCCGACCGGGCCGCCACGCACCTGCGGGAACGGGCGCCGTACATCGAGGCTGTTCTTGGGCACCATCCCGAGGTCTCGCCCGAACGAGGGGGCGCGGGATCGTGACGACGAGGTGGCGCCGGGTGGCGCGGCGCTGGTGGATCGAGTTGCCGCTCATCGTGTGGCTCGTGCTGGTGTGGTGTGCGCTGTGGGGGCGCTTCGACGCGGCCAACGTACTGTTCGGTTTGCTGCTCTCGGTCCTGATCGTCAGGGCGTTCCGCCTGCCGTCGGTGAGACTGTCCGGGCGCTTCCATCTCATGCGCGCGCTCGTGTTCACGGGCTGGTTCGTGTGGCAGGTGGTCAAGGGATCGTGCGGTGTGCTGTGGGTGGCCCTGCGCCAGGGACGGGGTGTCCACAACGCGATCGTTGAGGTCCCCCTGCGCACGCGGGAGGACCTCATGATCACGGCGGTGGGGCACGTGGCGAGCCTCATCCCGGGCTCGCTGGTGCTGGAGGTGGACCGTCGCCACGGCGTCCTCTTCCTCCACGTGCTCAACGTGCGGGACGAGGCGGCCGCCGACCGCTTCAGGGCGGACGTCGTCGAGATCGAGCGGCGGCTCATCCACGTCATGGGAACCCGGGAGGAGATGGAGCTCTTGCGCTCGGAAGAACTGAGGGTGGCCAAGGAACTGGTCGAGGCCAGGCGACGCAAGGACGGTGCCGCATGACGATCGTCTACTGGGTGTGCGGGGCGCTGTTGGCGCTCGCGGCGGGATGCGCCATCGTGCGGATCTTCCGCGGGCCGAGCCTGTTGGACCGGATGCTGGCCACGGACGTGCTGCTGGTCATCGTCGGTTCCGCGCTGTTGGTGCACGCCGTCATCACGGGGAGCCTCGTGAACCTCGTCTTCGTGCTGGTCATGGCGATCGCCGGGTTCCTCGGCTCCGTCACGGTGGCCAGGACCGTGGCGGCGAGGGAGCAGCGATGAGCCCGGCTGACTGGAGCACCGTGCGCGATGTCGCGGTCGCCGTCCTGCTGGTTCTCGGCTGCCTCATGTCCCTCGCGGCCGGAATCGGGCTGTTGCGCTTCCCGGATCTGCTCTCGCGCATGCACGCGGCGACCAAGCCGCAGGTCCTGGGGCTGCTGTGCCTCCTGGCGGCGGCGGCCCTGGCGGCCGGGCAATGGGCCTGGGTGCCGGTGCTCGTGCTGATCTGGATCCTGCAGCTGCTCACGGCACCGGTCAGCGCGCACATGGTGGGCCGGGCCGCCTACCGCTCCAAACACCTCAAGGAGCACATGCTCGTGGTGGATGACCTGGCCGACGTCGTCCGGCGGGCCGAGGAGGCGGACGCAGAGACCGCGCCAGGCACGGAAACGACGAGAGCGCTCGACGGGTAACGACGCGCAAGCGGCGGGAGTCCCGCGGGCGCGTCAGCGGACGGCGGCGGATGACTCGCGAGCCGATGAGCGGCGGGCGCAGGGTGGCCCGATCAGACCTCTTCGGGGTGCGAGGCTGAGCGCTGCACCAGGCGCTGGGCACCGCGCTGCGTGGCGGCGTTGATCAGGGCGGCGGTGCCGGCGGAGACCGCGGCGAAGGTGACGAGGCGCGCCACCGACTGGTTCTCGCGCGCGTCCTTGTTCTTCTTGGTGGGCGCCGCGTCCCCCGTGACGGAGGTCCAGGTGCGCTCCACGAGTTTGGAGGCAGCCATGCCCGCCACGAGCGAGACCACGGCGCTGAGGATCTTGACCAGGGGCTTCACGAAGGTGCTCCTCGATGACGTATTGCGTGACCGCGGGCGGCCGCCCGCGGTCCGTTCAGCCTAGCCGGTGCGAGTCATGAGGGAGGGCCGTGCCGGGCCACGCCCAGCCCGCGCCCGGAATCTTCGGTCCCTCCCGGCGCGGGGTTTCACCTCCCGCATCCCCCGGGGGCGGTGTCTCCGGCGTGCGCCCCTCTCGGCGCGAGGCGTGCCCCTCCCGACTCGGCGCGCGCTGGCTGCTCCTCATCCCGGTCGATGCGTTCAGGGCGCCACTACTCGCGCTCGGCTTCCTCCCGGTCTCCGGCCCCCGGCTCGCAGTGCTGGGTGCCGACGGCCGCCGCACCGCGAGGAGCCGAGGGAACCACGAGCCACCGCCGGCGCCGTCGGACGCGTGCACGACTCCCGCGTTCCCGCGACCCCACGTCGTCGCCGTGCGAACCGTCGTCCCACGAACCGCCGCGGGCCGGTTCGATCCCCGATGGAGTGGGCGGCCCGCCGTCCGGAGCCGCCACGCTGAGGATGTCGTAGTGACCGCGATGCAACTCCCCGTGGTGGTAAGTGCAGAGCAGGATGGCGTTGTCGATGTCGGTCCTACCGTCCCGACCCCACGGGAACACGTGGTGGGCCTCGCACCATCCCGGCGGAAAGTCGCACCCGGGCGCCGAGCATCCATGATCCCGTTCGGCCAGGATGGTTCGCTGGGCCGGGGTGAAGAAGCGTTGCCGCTTGGAGAGGTAGAGGTCCTGGCCCTCGGGGTCCGTGATGAGCACCTGGATCGCGTCGTTGCAGATCATCTGGGTGACATAGGCCGAGGGGAGCGTCGCGTCGTCGCGGTCCACCCAGGCGAAGCGGGCGTCGAGGGCCCGGCGCAGTTGCTCCCGCGACGGTGGCCCCAGCCCGAATGGCCCGTCGATTCTCCCCGCACCGCCGTTCCCCGCGTGTCTGGTGCCGGGGCCGCCGTGGGTGGTACCGCATCCATCGAGGCTGCCGTCCGCGCCGAGCCGGTGGAGCGCATCCAGCGTCTTGGCGTTCTCCGCCCGCGCGGTTTCGAAGGTGGTGGTGATGAGGATGGTGGGGGCACCGCCGCCCTGCGAGGGAGCGTCCGTCGAACGGGCGTGTTGATCGATCAACGCGAAGATGACGTCGTAGCGGAGCTGGTCGTTGCTGCGGTCGTCGTCCCGCGCCGCGGTCCTGCCGGGCAGGAGATCGCCGTGCTCGCCGGACGGGTCCAGGACGCCGTCGGGACGAGCCTGGGCGCGGGGTGTCGTGAAGGCGTCGAACAAGGTGTTGATCATGGCCCCGTGGAGTTCGGGCGCGAAGCCGGAGAAGGAATAGCCTCCGCCCGCCCGGGGCGAGACGCGGAAGAAACGCCGCTTGAATTGTTCCTCGACCTGTTCCTCTCGACGCTCGGGCCGAGCCGCGGTGGCCCACTTGGAACCCTGGCGCGTGATGTCCGTGATGGTGCGCCGCCGGGCCCAGCCCGAGGTGTCCTCCGGTGCCAGGAGCAGTTCGGCAACGCTGGGCTGTCCGCCCTGTCCGCCCTGTCCGCCCTGTCCGCCCTGTCCGACGGGCGGCGCGCCGGGCCCCCATCCCGGGCCTCGCCCGTCGGTCTCCGCGTGGTCGGAGTCGGGGCGTTCCACGCGGCCCCCGTTGCCATCTCGATCTCCTCCGGCGCTTGCCCCCGCGCCGGACGGCAGCAGACCGCAGGCCATGGCCACGAGATCCTCCTCGGCGGCGATCCGTAGCCGGGCCGCGCGCTCGGCCGACGCGGCGGGGCCGCCGGCGCCGGTTCCGCCTTCGGAACTCGAGTCCTTCGTCGTGTCCCCGCCCGGCCCGTCCCCGCCACGCCCGCCCGCCGCCGGCCATGGGTCCGTGAACGCGGGATCCGCGAGTGCCCGTTGCGTGGCGGCGGCCGCCTCCGCGCTGATGCGCCCCGTCGCCAGCGCCGTGAGGAGCGCCGAATCCACGCCGTCGTCTGAGCATCGGGTCAACAACTCCTGCGGGCCGAACTGTTCGGCGAGATTCAGGAGGGCGTTGACGCTGGTGTGGCCGGCCCCGAAGAGCCGGGTGAGCGCCTCCTTGGGGGAGCGGAATCCCCACAGTCCTGCCAATCCCTCCGCCCGGGGGAGCCCCTCCGTGCGGGAGAGCAGCTGTTGGGTGAAAACGAGTTTGAGCGAGTCGACGATGAAGGACAGCGAGGCCAGGTCCCCGGCCAGGACGCCAAGATCCTCGTTGCTCAGGGCCGAGGCGACGCTGCCGTCCGGCACGGCTTCCCAGTACCCGCCGAGCAATCGCAAAGGAGGCGGCTGTTGGTCCGTGGCCCCGAACTCGCCCGGACCCCGCCCGCCGGGTCCCGGCCCGGCCGTCAACCCTTCCAGGAGCCGACGGGCCCGCTCGCGGAGTTCCCACAGGTCTCCGGTCACTCCCCGTGCGCGAGGGGCGGGGGCGCCGGGGAAGCCCGCATCCGTTGGCTCGCCCCGCTCGGCCGCGCGAGCGATCGGCTGTACCGCCATGGCCCTCACCCCCGTTCACCTTCAGCATCCACCCTCGGGTGTGCTACTCATCACAGTCTACGCATGCTAGATCACCAGTACAAGCTTTTCCATGATCAAAGCCGAGTTTAGACAAGTTTGCCTAGATCATCGACCATGCATAGAACACCAGTTCCCCATGAGTCGCCACGAAAGCCCCTCTCTCCGCCCACCCGCCACCACGCCCGGAGCGACTACACTCGGGCCGTCACCAACGACAGGGGAGCACCCGGGCCCGCGCAAGCGGCCATGGTGCTGAGAGTGCGGCACAAGGCCGCAGACCCTCGAACCTGATCCGGCTCATACCGGCGCTAGGAAGTCGAGTTCTCGGGAACGCCGCGCGTTCCTCCCCTCCTTGAGAAACAAGGAGGAATCATGTCCAATCCCCAGCTGGCCCCCCGGGGCACCCAGCCCCGCCCCGCGACGTCGGGCAAGGCACTGCGCTGGCGCACCGTCGACATCGTCATCGCCGCCGTGCTGGCCGTGGCCGGCGGCGTCATCTTCGCCGTGTACGACCACAGCTACACCCTCATGGATCCGCTGTGGGCGGCCTTCCCGCCCAGCGCCGGGCTGCAGACCGGCGTGTGGCTCTTCGCCGGAATCTTGGCCGGCCTGATCATCCGCCGCCCGGGTGCCGCCCTGCTCGTGGAGCTCATCGCCGCGGCCATCTCCGCGATGATCGGTTCCTCCTTCGGGCTGGCGGTGCTGGCCTCCGGGATCATGCAGGGCATCGGCGCCGAGCTGGGCCTCATCGTGTGGTTCCTCTACCGAAGCTACGGCCTCCCGAGCGCCGCGCTCGCGGGTGCCCTGGCCGGCTTCGGCTGCGGCATCAACGACACGTACCTCTTGCGCTACTACCCCGAGTGGCCCGCGGGCTGGCTATGGGCGTACATCGCCTTCGTGGCGCTCTCCGGCCTGATCACGGGCGTCGTGATGTTCTTCCTCACGCGAGGCCTGGCCGCCACGGGCGCCCTGGGCCCGCTGCGCTCCCGCGGTGCACACCGCGAGAGCCTGTTGGGCTGAGCGCGGTGCAGGCAAGCGGCCGGCTCTCCGGTTACCTGCCCGACGACGCGGCCCCCGGGAACGCGGCCGGGGCGCGGCCCCCCCGCGGCCTGCGAGTCCTCGCCGAGGGCTTCGGTCTGTGGCCAGGCGGCGCCGGTGCCCCGGTGCTGGAGGACGTGGATTTCGCGGTGGAACCCGGCGAGGTGGTGCTTCTCGCCGGGGCCTCCGGCGTGGGCAAATCCACGCTCCTGCACGCCCTGGCCGGGCTGCTGAGCGAGGAGTCCGGCCCCGGGAGCGACCCCTCCTGGGATGCGGCGAACGGCGACGACGCCGAGGCGGGGCACGAGTCCCTGGCCTTTCGCGGCACCCTGCTCGTGGACGACACCGCGCTCTTCCCCGAACCCGGGCCGGGACTGGCCGGGCGGGTCGGCCTGGTCCAGCAGGACCCCGAAACCCAGGTGGTCATGTCCCGCATCGGCGACGACGTGGCCTTCGGCGCGGAGAACCTGGGGCTTGACCCGGCGCTCATCTGGCCCCGCGTGCGGGAGGCGCTGGACGCCGTCGGGCTGGGGGACTTTCCGCTCAACCACCCCAGCTCCTCGCTGTCGGGCGGACAGAAGCAGCGCCTCGCCGTGGCCGGGCTCCTGGCCATGCGGCCGGGGCTCTGGCTCCTGGATGAACCGACCGCCAACCTCGATCCCGACGGCGCCGCAGAGGTGCGCGACGTCGTCCTCGCCACGGCGCGAACCGCCGGCGCCACGGTGCTGATCGTGGAGCACCGCGTGGACCTCTGGGCCGACGGGATCGATCGCATCGTCGTCCTCGGCCGGCCCGACGCCGCCCCCGGCGTTGCCACTAGCGCCGAGCGTGCTCCCGGAGCCCGCGTCATCGCGGACGGCGCCCCGTCCGAGGTGCTCGGAGATCCCCGGGCGGCCGCACGGCTGGCCGCCGGGGGCGTGTGGGTTCCGGGCCACCGACCCCCGCTGGCCGACTGGGTGCCTGCCTCCGCCGGGGACGCGCTGCTCGTCACCGAGGCTCTCGCCGCGACGCGGGAGCGCGTGCCGCGTTCCCGCGGGGCCCGTCGGCGGGCGCTCGCGGCGGGCCGCGTGCGGGCGGCGGTGTCCGACGTCGGGCTCAACCTTGCCGCCGGGCGGGCCGTGGCGCTCGTGGGGCCCAACGGCGCTGGCAAGACCTCGCTCGCGCTCACGCTTGCGGGCCTGCAGCGGCCCGCGGCGGGGCGCGTCGTGGCTTCGCCGGACCTGGCGGCGGGGGCCAGGGGCGACGAACCCTCGCGCTGGCGGGCCAGCGAACTCGTGACGCGCCTCGGCGTGGTCTTCCAGGATCCGGAGCACCAATTCGTGGCGCGCACCGTGCGGGACGAGCTGGCCCACGGGCCGCGGAGGACCGGCACGGCGGGCAAGGAAGCCGACGGGCGCGTCGACGAACTCCTGCGCAGGCTGCACCTGACCGAGCAGGCGGACGTCAACCCGTTCCAGCTCTCGGGTGGGCAGAAACGCCGGCTCTCGGTGGGCACGGCCCTGGCCACCCGGCCGCGGGTGCTGGTGCTGGACGAGCCGACGTTCGGCCAGGACTCCGTGACCTGGGCTGAGCTCGTGGCGTTATTGCGGGAGGAACTCGACCGCGGCACGTGTGTCGTCGCTGTGACGCACGACGACGGGTTCGTGCGCGCGCTCGGGGCCGACGTCGTGCGGGTGGACGGCGGCCGCGCGGAAGCCGGCGGCCGCACGGAAGCCGCTACGGCGCCCTCGCCCGCACCGGGAAGGGAGCCCTCATGAGCGCCCCGCGCGTGGCCGCGAGCCTTCCCCTCGACGCCCTCCCCGCCGTCCCCCGCCGTGCCTGGCTCGCGCGTCGGGACCCGCTCGTCGTGGTGCTGTCCGCCCTGCTGTTGAGCGTTCCCATCGTGGCCTCGCTCGATGCCGTGACCTCGTCCGTGGTGCTGGCCGCGGCCCTGCTCGTATCGCCGTTCTCCGCCGTGCCGCCCAAGCGGCTGGCGCTCCTGGTCGGTGTGTTCGTCCTGGGCGGGCTGCTGGCTGTCTGGGGCACGGCCATCGTCGCGGCCGATGCCGGGCCGCTCCTGCTGGCCGTGGGCCCCTACACGATCACGGCGGGATCCCTGGCCTCGGGTCTCCTCGTGGGCACGCGCGCCTTGGCCATGGCGATCCCCACCGTGGTGCTGCTGGGCTCGGTGGACGCGACGCTCCTGGCCGACGCCCTGGCCGTGCGGCTGCGCCTTTCCCCGCGCTTCGTGCTCGGCACGCTCGGGGCACTGCGCCTGGGCGGGGTCCTGACCGAGGAGTGGCGCGTCCTCGCCTCGGCGCGCCGGGCCCGGGGGCTGGGCGGCGCGAGGTCCGGTCTCTCCACGGTGTTCGGCTTCATGGTCCAGGCCATCCGCCGGGGCACGCGGCTCGCGACCACCATGGACGCGAAGGGACTCGGGGCCCACGACCGCAACTGGGCGCGCCCGGTCCGCGGTTCCCGGGCCGACGTGGCCCTGATGCTCGGGGCGCTGGCGGTCGCCGCGCTCGCCGTGGTGCTGTCCGTGGCGTGGGGCGCCTGGAACGTGGTCTGGTAGCCGATCCCCTTCCCGTTGTTGATCCCCTCCGGTACGCGAATCCGGCGATTTGCGTACCGGAGGGGATCAACAACGAGGGAAGAGGGGGATCCGGTGCAGCGAAGCGGGTGGATGCCCGACGACGCGGGGTCTGCTCCCGCCCGACGGCCACAACCCCGGCCCCGCGCAACGGCCCAGCCCCGGCCCCGCGCGACAGCCACGACCCCGACCCCGACTCCGGCCCCGCGCAACGGCCACGACCCCATCCGACGGCTCCGGCCGGCGCCGACTACAGCGCGGCGTCGAGCCCCTCGACGAGCACGCGGTGCAGCTCCGCGTCGCACGGCACCTCGGTGCCGTCGATGCGGGTCACGGCGGCCGCGAGCCGTACGGAGGAGACGAGCCACACGGCGTCGGCCGCGAAGAGATCCGCCGGCGTCAGCGGCCCGTAGCCGAGGGACCACCCCGCCTCGCGGGCCACCTCGAACGCGGCGGCCTGCGTGGTCCCGGCGAGGATGCCTGTCTCCAGCTCGGGCGTGAGCAGCGTGACCGCGCCGCCGGGCGAGCGCCGTGCGATGAGCACGGAGGAGGTGGGGCCCTCCAGCACGCGACCGTCGGACGTCACGAAGATGGCGTCGTCGGCCCCGTGGTTGCGTGCCCAACGCTGGGCCGCCATGTTCACGGCGTAGGAGAGCGTCTTGGCGCCGGCGAGCAGCCACGGGGCGCGTTCGGCTGCCGCGGCGTCGTAGCCGCGATCCAGCAGCACCACGCGCAGGCCGTCCTCGGGGCCGTGGGCCGTCGCGGCGGAGCGGGACACGGGGGAGACCACCACCCAGAACGTGCCGCCGGAGCCCTCCGCGCCGCGGGACGCCGTCAGCCGGATGCTGGCCTCGGCGCCCTCCCCGGCCCCCTCGTGGAAACGGCCGAGCGCCAGCGAGAGCGCGGCGCGCCAGCGCTCCTCGGCGGGAAGCGGCAGCTCCAGCGCGTCGGCGGAGGCGGCGAGCCTGCGCAGGTGCGCGTCCTGCTCACGCACACGACCGTGGCGGAAGAGCAGGGTTTCGAAGACGCCGTCGCCGCGGGTCGCGGCCTGGTCGGTGAGCAACAGCTGGGGGCGCGTCGGATCGACCTCCACGCCGTCGGGATGCTCGGGGGTCAGGAGAACGGCGACACTCATGCGTCACACGCTACAGCGCGTGGCTAGACTGTTCGCGCCGCTGTGCGCGCGCTGTGAGGACGAGGGGAGACGCATGCTGAGCCTGAGCACCGTGGGGGAGGGGTGGCCCACGTGGGTGGCTGCGTCCGTCTTGGCCATCGACATCGGGATCCGCGTCGTGATGCTCGGCATCGTGCCGGGCAACCGCCGCCCCACCACGGCCATGGCGTGGCTCATGACCATCTTCTTCATCCCCTACGTCGGCCTGCTGATCTTCCTGCTCTTCGGCTCCAACAAGCTCAACAGCCGCCGCCGCAAGCGCCAGGCCGAGATCAACCGGGAGATCCTGAAGGCCACGCGAGACGTCCACCTCTCCGAGATCCTGCCCCCCGGGCACCCGCACTGGGTCCAGTCGGCCGTCCGGCTCAACCGTCGCCTCGGCGCCTTCCTGCCCAACAGCGGTAACTCGGTGGAGTTCTACACGGATTACGCCGAGGCCATGCATGAGCTCGCCGCCGCGATCGACACGGCCGAGCACTATGCCCACGTGCAGTTCTACATCGTGGGGGACGACCCGGAGTATGCCGGGCCGGTCTTCGCGGCGATGGAACGGGCCGCGGCCCGCGGCGTGCGCGTGCGCTTCCTCTACGACCAGATGGGCTCGTGGCGGGTCAAGGGCTACCGGCAACTCAAGAAGCGCATGACGGACGGCGGCATCGTCTGGTACCGCATGCTCCCCATCGCCCCGTTGCGCTGGCGCTGGCGCCGTCCCGACCTGCGCAACCACCGCAAGATCGTGGTCGTGGACGGCCGGGTGGCCTTCACCGGTTCGCAGAACCTGATCGAGCCGGGCTACAAGCGTCCCTCCTCGCCCAAGGTGGGGCGCGAGTGGGTGGAACTCCTCGCGCGCATCGAGGGTCCCCTCGTGGATCACTTCGACCTCGTGTTCGCCACCGACTGGATGCTGGAGTCCTTCGAGAACGTCTTCGGCGAGCTGGAGGGCAGCGGTCGCTTCCGGACGGGTGGGGTCACGGCACAGGTGCTCCCCTCGGGGCCGGGCTTCCCGCAGGAGAACAACCTGCGCCTCTTCAACACGATCATCTACAACGCGCAGGACGTGGTGCGCGTGACGAGCCCCTACTTCGTGCCGGACGACTCCCTCCTCTACGCCCTGACGACGGCGGCGCAACGCGGCGTGCGCGTGGACCTGTACGTCTGCGAGGAGGGCGATCACCCGCTCACGAACCACGCGCAGCAGTCCTATTACCAGGGTCTGCTGGAGGCCGGCGTGCGCATCTTCCGCTACCGCGCGCCCATGGTGCTGCACACCAAGTGCATCACCGTCGACGAGGAGGTGGCGGTCTTCGGCTCCTCTAACTTCGACATGCGATCGTTCTCCCTCAACGCGGAGATCACCACCATGCTGCTCGGCCGGGACTCGGTGCGGGAGCTGGGCGCCGTCATGGACGGCTACGAGGCCGAGTCCACGCTCCTGACGCTTCAGGAGTGGAACCGGCGCAGCAAGCGGCAGAAGTGGCTGGACAACCTGGGCCGCCTCACGGCCGTCGTCCAGTAGGAAGCCGGGCCCGGTCGCCCGTTCAGGCGCCCGACGACGCGTCGAGCGCCTTCCGCGCCCAGCGCACCGCCCGCTCCGGCAGGGTCTCCTCCGCGGGGTCCTCCACGTCCCAGCTCGCGTCGAGGGGCCCGTCCTCGGCGGGCGGAAGGGTCTCCTCCTGCGCCGCCCACGTGTCCCAGTGGGGCCGGAACGTCTCGCCGTCGCGCGCCAGGGCCCGGGCCCTGCGGCCCGGGGCCGGGGAGCGCAGGGTGAGCGTCGCCGTCAGCAGACGCCGGGCGGCCGGGATCCCCGCCCCGACCCCCTCCAGGAGCACGACGGCGTGTGCTTGCGTCGTCCGCGCCCGCTCCGCAGGTGCCTCCGACGTCCAGTCCCACGGCGTCCAGGAGGCCGCCTCGCCGCGGGCGAGCGGCCCCAGGACGTCGCGGAGGTAGGCGCGCAGGCCGGCCTCGAGCCCGTTCCATCCCTCGTAGAGCTCCTCGAGGTGGAAGAGCCCCACGTCGCGCCCGTCCCGGCGCAGCTCCCCGGCCAGCCGGTTCGCGAGCGTCGTCTTCCCCGCGCCGGAGCGGCCGTCGACCGCGAGCAGCACGGGGGCCGCGGCCCGTGCGGAAGGCGGGCGGGCGTCGTCGGGCACCGGCTCCCCGCTCACGCGAGCACGGAGCGCACGTGCTCCACGACGCCGGGCACGGAGGCCACGACCTGCTCGCGCGTGACGACGAAGTCGGACGCGTCCCCGTACCAGGGGTCTGCCATGCCGAGGCGCTCCTCGGGGAGGCCGGAGGAGGCGGGGTCGAAGGAGCGCAGCAGCCGCACGCGTTCCCGGTGCGCTGGCGTGGGCGCGTGGCGGCGCAGGAAGCGCAGGTGGTTCAGGTCCGCGGCCAGGAACAGCTCGGTTCCCTCCCACGCGTCGGGCGGAAGAACGCGCGCCCGGTGCGCCGAGCCGTTCAGCCCCAGGGCGCGCAGCTGTGCCTGCGCGCGGGGGTCGATGGGTCGCCCGTGCTCCTCGTCGCTGATCCCGGCCCCGCTCACCGCCACCCGTTCACCCAGCCCGGCGTCCTCGAGCGCGGCGCGCAGGACGTACTCGGCCAGGGGCGAGCGGCAGATGTTTCCGGTGCAGACGGTCATGATGCGGTACACGGAGGTCGAGCCTAGCCGCAAGCGGGTGCCTCAGATGAGGAGCAGGAGGGTGGCCACGAGCAGGAAGCAGCAGCCGAAGATCGTGTTGAGCACGCGCTGCCCGCGCGTGGTGTGCATCAACCGCCCCAGCGGCTTGGCCAGCGCCGCGAAGCCGAACCACATGACGATCACGTCGACGAGGACGCACGTCACGCCGATGACGGTGTACTGCGGCACGGCGGGGCGGCTCGCGTCGATGAACGGCGGGATGAAGGCCAGGAAGAAGACGATGGCCTTGGGGTTGAGCAGGTTGACGAGCGTTCCGCGCCGGATCATGGCCCACGCGCCCTGGCGCGCACCGATGGCCCCGGGGGCGTTCGTCCGGTGCCCGACGCCGTGTGGTTCCGCCGCGTCGGCCGGGCCGCCGGAGCCCGGCAGGCCCTCTTCGAGCGCGAGCGCCTCGTGTGCCGGTGGCTCGGGTGCGACCGGCCTCGCGAACAGCATCCGCACGCCGAGGTAGACGAGGTAGGCGGCGCCGAGCCATCTCACCACGGTCAGGACGCCGGGGGAGGCCGCGACGAGGGCGCCCACGCCGATGGCCACGATCACCACCTGGATGATGAGGGCGATCTGCTGGCCCGCGATGCCCCAGAAGGAGCGCCGCCATCCCTGGGAGATGGAGTTGGTCATGGTGTTGACGGCGCCCGCGCCCGGCGTCAGGGAGATGACGATGCAGGAGGTGAGCAGGGTCAGGAAGGTGGTCGGGCTCATGCGGTGGGGCCCGGCCCGGCTCCCGTGGAGGTGTTCGCCTCGCCGACTCCGTCGAGGAAGCGCGCCGCGCGCCCGTTGCGTTCCACGCCTCTCCGCCTTCCTCCCGCACCGTGCGGAGCGGATTGATTCTACCGGCATGACCGATTCACTTCGATCATCTATTATTTCGATCATCGAATCTTTGTCCGTAGGGAGGCAATGTGAAGACGAGAGAGACCGGGCGATCCGTCGGCCGCGCGCTCGCCGCGGTGGCGCTCGTGCTCGTGTGGCTGGGCGTCATGGGGGTGGGCGGTCCCACCTTCGGCAAGATCGGCGACGTGCAGAGCACCGATCAGACCACCTTCCTGCCGGCCTCGGCGGAGGCGACCAGGGCCGTCGAGTGGCAGAACCGCTTCAACGACTCTCCATCCGTTCCGGCCGTCGTGGTCGTCGAGTCGGACGCCAAGCTCTCGCCGGACTCGGGCGCGACCTTCCTCGAGGCCCTCGACGGAACGGGTCTCGTCGAGGGCAAGGCCGTCGGTCCCATTCCGAGCGAGGACGGCAGGGCCTTCGAGTTCGTGGTGCCGCTCTCCGCCCAAGAGGACTCCTCCGACGCCGTGGCGAAGCTGCGCGAACTCGGTGCCGCGGCGGCCGGGGACGGCACCTTCGCGGGATCGGCCTCCGTCCACGTCACGGGCGCGGCCGGCTTCACGGCGGACCTCAAGGAGGCCTTCGGCGGCATCGACGGCATCCTGCTCGGGGTGGCGCTCGTGGCCGTCCTCGTGATCCTGCTGCTGGTCTACCGCTCGGTGCTGCTGCCCCTCTCGGTGCTGCTCACCGCCATGGCTGCCCTCTGCGCCGCCATCGTCGCGGTCTACCTCATGGCCAAGAACGGTGTCATCCGCATCGACGGGCAGAGCCAGGGCATCCTCTCGATCCTCGTGATCGGCGCGGCCACCGACTACTGCCTGCTCATCGTGGCCCGCTTCCGCGAGGCGATCGCCGCGGGAGAGTCCCGCTTCGAGGCCGTGTGGAACGCCCTGCGGCGATCGCTCGAGCCCATCCTCGCCTCGGCCGGCACGGTGGTGGTGGGCCTGCTGTGCCTCATGTTCTCCGATCTGAACTCCAACAAGGCCCTCGGCCCCATCGCGGCGAGCGGCATCGTCTTCTCCGTCGTCGCGGCCCTCACGCTGCTTCCCGCCCTCCTGGCGCTCTTCGGCCGCGCGGCCTTCTGGCCCTTCCCGCCCAAGCCGGCCGGGGGGCCGTCCGGCGCTTCCTCCCCCCTGCCCGACGACGCTCCGGCGGCCCCCGGTGGGTCCCACGCCTCCGGTGGTGCCCGGCACGCCGGAGCCGCGGCCGCCCCCGCGCTGGGCCGCGGCCCGTGGGCGCGGCTGGCGCTGTGGGTGCGCGGGCACCATCGCGCCGTGTGGCTCGTGACCACGATCGTGCTCGCGGTGGGCTGCCTCGGCGTCACGCAGCTCAAGGCCTCCGGCGTGCCGGACTCCGAGTTGGTGCTGGGACAGACCGACGCGAAGGCGGGCAACGCCGCCATCGCGCGCCACTTCGACGCCGGCTCAGGCAGCCCGGCCCAGGTCTACGCCGCGTCCGATCGCGGAGAGGCCGTCCTCAAGGCCGTGGAGGGAAGCGACGGCGTGGCCTCTGCGTACCTCGTGGGCAGGGACGGCGGCCCGGCGCGGCCGGGCAACGAGGCCAAGGTCGTGGAATCGAGGGTGCAGATCCAGGCGACCTTCACCCACGCCGCGGATTCGGAGCAGGCGCTGGCGAGCGTCGGCGAGCTGCGCGGGGCCGTGCACGCCGTGGATCCCGGATCCCTGGTGGGCGGCTCCTCCGCCACGAGCCTGGACAAGCAGCTCACGGCTCAGGCCGACGTCAAGAAGATCATTCCCATCGTCCTGGCCGCGATCCTGGTCATCCTCATGCTCCTGCTGCGTTCCGTCGTGGCCCCGGTGCTGCTCATCGCCACGACGGTGCTTTCGTTCGGGACCGCCATGGGCGTCTCCGCCCTGGTCTTCAACGGCCCGTTCGGCTTCCCCGGCGCGGACCCCGCCGTGCCGCTCTTCGGCTTCACGTTCCTCGTGGCGCTCGGCGTCGACTACAACATCTTCCTCATGTCGCGCGTCCGCGAGGAGGTCAAGCTGCACGGCCCGCAGGACGGCCTGACCCGCGGTCTTGCCGTCACGGGCGGGGTCATCACCTCGGCCGGGGTGGTCCTCGCGGCGACCTTTGCCGCGCTCATGGTGGTTCCGATCATGTTCATGGTGCAGCTGGGCTTCATCGTGGCCTTCGGCGTCCTGCTGGACACGCTCGTGGTCCGCACGCTGCTGGTCCCAGCGCTGGGGCACAGCCTGGGGCGCGTCCTCTGGTGGCCCTCGCGGCTCTCGCGGGGCTAGCCGGGCGGCGTCGGGCAGCGGAAGGGCGGGGCGGGAATGATTCCCTCCCCGTCCTCGTTGTACCCGGCAAGATCGAAAGTTGAGTCGATGTGGCTCAAGTTCAGTTGACACGGGAAGCCGGTCCACTAAACTTGAGCGCAGAAGGCTCAAGGGTCCGCGAGGGCCCCGGTCGCCACCATCTCCCTCGAGAAAGTAGGAACACCATGTCCCGTGCCGTGGGTATCGACCTCGGAACCACCAACTCCGTCGTCTCCGTCCTGGAGGGCGGTGAGCCGACCGTCATCGCCAACGCGGAGGGCGCGCGCACCACGCCGTCCGTCGTCGCGTTCGCCAAGAGCGGCGAGGTCCTGGTCGGCGACATCGCCAAGCGCCAGGCCGTCAACAACATCGACCGCACCATCGCCTCCGTCAAGCGCCACATGGGCACCGACTGGACCGTGGACATCGACGGCAAGAAGTACACCGCGCAGGAGATCTCCGCGCGCACGCTCATGAAGCTCAAGCACGACGCCGAGTCGTACCTGGGCGAGAAGGTCACCGACGCGGTCATCACCGTCCCGGCCTACTTCAACGACGCCGAGCGCCAGGCCACCAAGGAGGCCGGCGAGATCGCGGGCCTGAACGTGCTGCGCATCGTCAACGAGCCCACCGCTGCCGCCCTGGCCTACGGCCTGGACAAGGGCAACGAGGACGAGCTCATCCTCGTCTTCGACCTCGGCGGCGGCACCTTCGACGTCTCCCTGCTGGAGGTCGGCAAGGACGAGGACGGCTTCTCCACCATCCAGGTCCGCGCCACCGCAGGCGACAACCGCCTGGGCGGCGACGACTGGGACCAGCGCGTCGTCGACTGGCTGCTCGCGCAGGCCAAGGCCAAGGGCGCCGATCTGTCCAAGGACAAGATCGCCCTCCAGCGTCTCAAGGAGGCCGCCGAGCAGGCCAAGAAGGAGCTCTCCTCCGCGACCAGCACCAACATCTCCCTGCAGTACCTCTCGGTGACGCCGGAGGGCCCGGTTCACCTGGACGAGCACCTCTCCCGCGCCAAGTTCCAGGAGCTCACCTCCGACCTGCTGGAGCGCACCCGCAAGCCCTTCAACGACGTCATCGCCGAGGCCGGCGTGAAGGTCTCCGACATCGCCCACGTCGTGCTCGTCGGCGGATCCACCCGCATGCCCGCCGTGGCCGAGCTCGTCAAGGAGCTCGCGGGCAAGGACGCCAACAAGGGCGTGAACCCGGACGAGGTCGTCGCCGTCGGCGCCGCCCTGCAGGCCGGCGTCCTCAAGGGCGAGCGCAAGGACGTGCTGCTCATCGACGTGACCCCCCTGAGCCTCGGCATCGAGACCAAGGGCGGCGTCATGACCAAGCTGATCGAGCGCAACACGGCCATCCCGACCAAGCGCTCGGAGACCTTCACGACCGCCGAGGACAACCAGCCCTCCGTGTCGATCCAGGTCTTCCAGGGCGAGCGCGAGTTCACCCGCGACAACAAGCCGCTGGGCACCTTCGAACTCACGGGCATCGCCCCGGCGCCGCGCGGCGTGCCGCAGGTCGAGGTCACCTTCGACATCGACGCCAACGGCATCGTCCACGTGTCCGCCAAGGACAAGGGCACGGGCGCCGAACAGTCCATGACCATCACGGGCGGCTCCTCGCTGTCCAAGGAGGACATCGAGCGCATGGTCAAGGAGGCCGAGGAGCACGCGGCCGAGGACAAGAAGCGCCGCGAGGGTGCCGAGACCCGCAACGCCGCCGAGTCCGCCGCGTACTCCGTGGACAAGCTGATCAAGGACAACGAGGACAAGCTCCCCGCCGAGGTCAAGGACGAGGTCCAGGCCGACGTCGATGCGCTGAAGAAGGCGCTGGAGTCGCAGGACAACGACGACGAGGTCAAGGCCGCCTTCGAGAAGCTGCAGGCGTCCCAGACCAAGCTCGGCGAGGCCCTGTACTCGCAGGCCCAGGCCGACGCAGCCTCCGCCGAGCCCGAGGCCGGCACCGCCGACGAGGACGTCGTCGACGCCGAGGTCGTGGACGAGGAAGACGAGAAGAAGAACTGATCCCGCTCTCCCGCGCACCGCGGGAGGCAGACGGCCGGGGGCTCGCGCCCTCCGGCCCGGGCGGCGGCGTACGTCGCCGCCCGCCAGTTCATCACGAGCCCAAGACGAGAAGGCAGGCTAGACATGGCGAACGAGGAGTTCACCCCCGAGGAGGAGCCCATCCGCTTCACCGACAAGCGCAAGATCGACCCGGAGACGGGCGCCGTGCGCGGTGACGAGGAGCAGGCCGATCCGTCGCAGGAGGCCGCCGAGGGCGACGCCCTTTCGCAGGCCGAGGCCATCCTGGACGCCGCCGGCGCGGACGAGGCCGCCGAGGCCTCCGCCGCAGAGGAGTTCAAGGCGGACCTGCAGCGACTGCAGGCCGAGTTCACGAACTACCGCCGCCGCGTGGAGCGGGACAAGGAGGCGGCCCGCGAGACGGGCGTCAACGCCTCCATCGCCGCGCTGATCCCCGTCCTGGACGACGTGGACGCTGCCCGCGCCCACGGCGACCTCGAGGACGGTCCGTTCGCGGCGATCGCCACGAAGCTGGACGCCGCCCTCGCGGCCCTGGGCCTGGAGCGCATCGCCGAGGCCGGCGTCGAGTTCGACCCGGCCATCCACGAGGCGCTGCTGCGCCAGCCGTGGCCCGGCGTCGAGGCCGAGCACGTGGGCCAGGTCCTGCGTCCCGGTTTCCGCCGCGGCGAGCGGGTCCTGCGCGCGGCGCAGGTCCTCGTCTCCACGGGGGAGTAGCGCCTGCCGGACGCCGTCCGCTCGCCAGGGCGGGCGGCGTCCGTTCCCGGCCTGGCCGGGACATCATTCATCGCGGGGTCTTTCCCGCACACGAGCACACGCGAGGAGGCGCCTGGATGGCTAGCCAGGACTGGGTGGACAAGGATTTCTACGCCGTGTTGGGCGTCTCCAAGGACGCGAGCGACGCGGACATCAAGAAGGCGTACCGCAAGCTGGCGCGTCAGTATCACCCGGACACGAACCCGGGCGACGAGGCGGCAGAGCGGCGCTTCAAGGACATCACCGAAGCCAATTCGGTGCTCTCCGATCCCGAGGAACGCCAGCAGTACGACGCGATTCGTGCCATGGGTTCCGGCGCCCGCTTCCAGGCCGGCGGTCCCGGAGGGGCGGGCGGCTTCGATGACGTCTTCGGCGGCATGTTCGGGGGCGGCGGACAGCGCGTGCGGTACTCCTCCGGCGACGGCGGGCCGGACCTGAGTGACCTCTTCGGCGGGATGTTCGGCGGCGGTGGCGGCTTCGGCGGCTACCAGCAGCAGCCTCAGCGTGGGGCCGACCGCCAGGCAGAGACCACGATCTCCTTCCGTGGCTCGATCGAGGGCACCACGATCGGTCTTCGTGAGCCGAGCGGCGAGACGATCGACGTGCGCATCCCGGCCGGCATCCGCGACGGGCAGACCGTCCGGGCCAAGGGCAAGGGGCGCGCCGGGGCGGCCGGCGCGGGCGACCTCCTGGTCAAGGTGCACGTCAAGGAGCATCCGTTCTTCGCGCGTGAGGGGGACGATCTGCGCGTGCACATTCCGGTGACGTTCGCGGAGGCCGCCCTGGGCGGGCAGGTTTCCGTGCCGACGCTGGGTGGGGACACCGTCAAGGTGAAGGTGCCGGCGGGGAGTCCCTCCGGCAAGGTGCTGCGCCTCAAGGGTCGCGGCGTGAAGACCTCCAAGCGCAGCGGCGATCTGTACGTGGTGCTGGATGTGGCGGTGCCGCAGAAGCTGAGCAAGGACGCCAAGGCCGCGCTCGAGGCCTTCGCCGAGGCGACCGCGGACGAGGACCCGCGCGCCGGGCTCGCGGAGCGCGCCGCGCTCTGAGTTCGGACCGCCCCGTCGGCGGGGTCGTGCCCAGGGCTCGACGGTGATGGATGAGGTGGACGGAAGGGAGGAACGCGATGGACAGGGACGTACCGGTCTACGTGATCTCCGTGGCCGCGCAACTCGCCCAGATGCACCCTCAGACGCTGCGGCAGTACGACCGTCTTGGCCTCGTGGTGCCGCAGCGCAGGAACGGCAAGCACCGGCGTTACAGCTCGCGGGACGTGGAGCACCTGCGCCGCATCCAGCAGCTCTCCTCCGAGGGGGTCTCCCTCGAGGGGATCAGGAGGATGATCGAGCTGGAGCGGACGGCGGCGAGGCTCGCCGAGCGCGTCTCCCAATTGGAGTCCGAGCTGAGCGCCTGGCGGGCCCGGGTGGAGGTCCTGACCGGGGCTCGCGTCTTCGCCGCTGGTTCGAGCGGCGAGGTCTCGATCAAGGCCAACGGCCGAGCGGCGCGCGAGCGACAAGCGGTGCGGCTGGGCCCGTTCGAACTCACGACACTGCGCTCCGCGCAGCGCTGAACGGCGCCCCAGCGGCGCGCGGCGCGGGTGTTCACCCACGCTTCACCCGCGAGTCGATTTGTGACACGTCAGTGGATCTGTTTTACTCAGTAGTGATGCAGCCGCAAGCCCCCCTCGCGGTTGCATCGGCGCCATCGGAGCGGCGTTCCCCCAAGTTGCCGCTCCACCCCCTTTGGCGCACAGGGGCGGGCACGTCGAGTCCTCGGATTCCGTGCCCGCCTTTGTTTTGCCCTGTCCCGCGGAGCCCTCTCTCCCGGCTCCCGCTTCCCTCCTCTCATCCCTGCCCCGCCCTGCCCCCGTCTCCTCCCCGCCCTGCCCCCGTCTCCTCCCCGCCCTGCCCCCGTCTCCTCCTCCGTTGTTGATCCAGTTGAGTACCGAAATCGCCCGATTCTTGTACGGGCGGGGATCAACAACAGTGAGGGGAGTGGAGCGGGGTGGAGGCGGCGGGCCGGCTTTCAGAGCCGGCGGGCCGTCAGGTCGAAGATGTTGCGCCCGGCCTTGAGCGCCTTGGCCTCGAAGCTCGTCAGCGTGCGCCCCTCGAAGCGCGGGGCCCAGCCGCCCTGCTCGTCCACGAAGTCCGGCTCGGCCTCGCGCTTCTCGATCTCCTGGCGGCGGATGTCGGTCAAGGGGGACTTGAGCCCCGCCCGCTCGCCCCGGTGCAGGTTCGTGAAGTTCGGCGAATCCGCGATGATCCGCCGCATCTGTTCCGCGTAGTTGGACCAGTCGGTGGCCAGGCGCCACGTGCCTCCGGGGCGTAGCACCGCGGCGGCACGCTCCGCGAAGGCGTCCGTGATGAGCCGGCGCTTGTGGTGGCGCTTCTTGTGCCACGGGTCGGAGAAGAAGATCCACAGCTCGTCGACCTGGCCGGGCTTGAGCGCCACGTCCAACACCTCGGGCGCGTTGGCCTGCATGACGCGGACGTTCTCGAGGCCGCGGTCGCGGACCTCCTCCATGAGCTTGGCCAGGCCAGGCGTGTAGACCTCTACGGCCAGGAAATTGCGCTCGGGGTGCTGCTCGGCGGCGTGCGCCGTCGCCTCGCCCAGGCCCGAGCCGATCTCCACCGTCAGCGGGCGCTCCGGGTGGGGGAACGCGCCGGGAATGTCGATCTCGGCGTCCGGCAGGATCGAGGTGGAGGCGTGGTGACGCGGCACCTCGATGAGTAGCTTGTCCCGCATGTCGTCCCACGCGCGCTGCTGGCCGGCCGTCATCCGCTCTCCGCGGCGCACAAAGCTGACCGGCTCGGCGCGGTAGAAGCTGGGATCCTCCACCGCCCGTCCCTGCACGGGGACTCGGCGCGGCGTGCCGGCGTTGCGCGCGGCGTCTGATGACAGCATGCTGTCATCCTTGGCGTCCGGAACCTGGTGCCCGACGGCGGGTGCCCGGCCCGCGCTGTCGGGCGCGCCGGAGGGGACGGAGGGGGAAGAAGTCATGCCTTCTAGGGTACCGAGCCGCCGCCCCGCTCCGCGGGCGGGGTGGCCCGCGTCTCGTCGCCCTCCGGCACCGTGGTGCCGGTGATCGCTTCACCCGACTCGTCGGCGTCGGGCACGGGCTTCTTCGGTGCTCCGGCCGCGGCGTAGGCCGCGCCCAGGCGGCGGTAAGAGCGGGTGGTGAAGGCGAGCAGGACCACGACGAGGAGGATCGAGGAGGCGATGAGGAAGACGAGGGCGATGCCTCGCGCCTCGCCCCGGCCCAGCAACCAGGCGTAGCGGTCGGCGCCCTCGCGGGTGTTGAGCGCGGGAAGCACCACGAACTCGGCGACGGGGCCGATGACGAACGCCGAGACCGGGGCCGCCGCCGCCTCGACGCTCGCCCCCAGCCCGAAGACCCGTCCCTGCGTGCTCAGCGGTACCACGCGCTGGATGATGGTCTGCTCCGCGGCCTCCGCTGCGGGGATGAGCGCCATGTAGACGAAGATGCCGGCGGCGTAGAGCCACCACCATTCGCGCAGGGTGAAGGTGGCGCCCAGGATCGCGAGCGCGATGTTGATGAGGAGCAGCGTGCGCAAGGGACTGCGGCCCAGGCCGAGTCGTGCCACGGCGCCGCCGCCCACGACGAAGCCGAGGCTCGTGACGCCCAGCACTAGCCCCCAGGTCTTGACGTCGAAGAGCGTGAGCCCATAGGGGTCCATGAGCGCCATGAAGACGCCGCCCACCAGATTGTTGAACGTGGCGAAGAACAGGAGCGCCGTCAGGCCGGGGACGGCGCGTACCGCGCGCCAGGCGCCCCGGAAGTCGATGCCGCGCGGGACGTCGGAGGTGGCTCCGGCGGGGTGGGAGGGCTCGGGGATGCGGACCCACAAGAGGAGGTGGACCGTGGCGAGTGCCGTCATGCCGAGCGCCACCATGAGGGTGCCGGACATGCCGAGGAAGCCGACGGAGAGCCCGGAGAGCACGCTCGTGACCATGAACGCCACGCCCTGCACGGTGCCGACCATTCCGTTCGCACGGTCGCGTCGCTCGGGCTCCACGAGCAGCGTCACGGCGGTGGAGAGCGCGATGTTGCGCAGGTTCTCCACGACGCCGCCCAGCAGGATGATCCCGGAGAAGACCCAGAACCACGGCCCGCGCCAGTTCAGCAGCTCGTGGGCGGGCAGGACGAGGAAGAGCATGCCGGCCAGGGCGTAGGCGGCCAGCGTGATGGTGGAGGAGGCGAGCATGACGGGGCGCTTGCGGTAGCGGTCCACGAGGGTGCCGAACCACGTGCCGAGGACGGCGACGAACAGCATGTACGAGCCGCCGATGATGGCGGTGGCCGCGACGGAGCGCGTCTCCAGGTAGACCCAGAAGGTCAGGGCGAACCACAGATAGGAGGTGGTGACATTGGCGATGAGGGTGTTGACGAGCACGCGGAGGAAGAGCCGCTGCCCGTTCGGGGGCGGGTGGATCGGGGACTGCGCGGCATCCATGAGTTCTCCACGGCAGGGGTCGCGACGGGGGTCGTCGAGGACCGGGCAACCATCATCGCGCTAGGGGTCGACACTTCGCCAGGGGCGGGCCGCCTGTAGGTTCTCGCGGGGCTTGGACACGTTAGCCCGCGGAATCAGCCGGCTTCGGGGGTGACGGGCGGCGGGAGGATTCTCACTATCGTGTCCGGATTCTTTGTCTTGGGCCCTTCTAGGACTGACCGGCTCAGTCGGCGTCCACTTGGCGCGTGCATTGCCGTGGACAGAACCCGACCAGGTGCCCTCTCATGGCACGGAGGGCGTTTTCGTGCGTCGTGCTCCCGTCGCCTGCAGGCGCCTGGGCCCGCCTCCCGGCACCCGACTTTCAGGCAACAACGAGAGCCACGGTGCGCCGCGTTTGGCAGAGCGTCTGCGCGTCAGCCATGCCGTGTCCGAGGAGCCGAAGGTCGTCTCTGTTGTGAGGTTCGAGCTGCCCTCCGCCGCGAGGGTGCGAATCGGTCGAACGACGGTGGTCGCCGAGCCGGAGCGCGCGATAGCCCTCTTGGGTCCAACCGGACGGCGGCGTGTGGAGAGTGCCGACTCTGCGTTGCACGCGTTGGGGCCGCTCGGATCGAGCCTGTTCGGGACGGCATTGTTGGCCTTTGCAGATGGCCATCCGTTTGTCGCTGATGCGCCATTTCGCACGGAGGCTGCAGACGCGGCCGATGCGAAGCTGATCCTGAAGCGCGTACCTGCCGACGAGCGCGACGAGAGCGGACTGGAAACCCATGGACCGTCGGTGGATCGCGCGCGACGCATCGGGGGCTGCTGGGTCCAGGGAGCGGCCCGCTCCGCCGACCACCCCGACGCGTCCGGGGTTCGTGAGCAACTCTGGGATCAGCGGGAGCGGTCCCTGAGCGGCTATCGAGGGGTGCTGGGCATGGCGTATCTGGCCCTCGTCGCGGACTGACTGCGGCGGACGAGCGAGGAGCGGTTCACCCGCAGCTCAGGGCGTTCCTCCACACCGTTTCGTGCTCCTTGACATATCGGGTGGCTCCACCCCAGTGCTCGCCGTGGTCCGCGACGAACATGTTGCCCCACGGTTGTCGGTCCTCTGCATGGGCTTGCTCAAGGATGGAGTACATCGCCTGGGTCCTCTTCCACATGGCTCGAGGTAGAGCTTCGCGAAGCGATCGGTCGGCGCCATAGCCATCCACGAAGGCGCTGAGCCGCATGGCAGACTCCTCCGGGGACACCGAGAGCGTGTTGAGAGTGAACGCTTGTGCTGCGTAGGCCAGATCCCATAACCGTGTGCTCGGGGCGGAGCCGTCCCAGTCGATGAACACCCAACGGTCGCCGACCACGAGATTCCATGGCGCCAGATCGTTGTGGCACACGAGCTCGTGCCCGGGTGCCGGGATCAACGAGTCCCAGTGGTCACCCGGCTCTTGGACAAAGCTGGTGCTCGCCTCGTGGATCTTGCGCACCATATCGCCGACGCGGGCCAGGTCGTCCAGGTCGAGGGGTGGGGCGTCGATCGCCAGCATTCCGGGAACGAACTCCTGACTCTGACGGCCCTGTTCGTCTCGCCCGAGCGGTCGAGCCACGTCGATGCCGCAATCGATCACGTGTTGGGCGAATCGCTGCGTGGACGGACTCGAGAAGCGCCACGACTTACGCACTGTGTCGCCGATTCGGAGTACCTGCGCGGACGCGTTGCCGCCGACCAGGGGAATCTCGCTCATGCGCCGAGCGTACCCACTGCCAAGCTGGTCGTCTTGAGGTGACCGTTCGCCCAGGGAATATCCCTCCCGTCTCCATAGTTGAGTGTCATAGACTCAACTTTGAGAACCGGCCCCGAGCGGGACCGGGGCACACCACCCTCCGGCGGCCACACGCCGTCGGGCAGTCGCATCGAGGAGAAAGGACGAGCGTGGACGCCAAATTCACCACCAAGAGCCAGGAGGCCCTCGCGGCAGCCGGCACCAACGCCTCCACCGCGGGCAACCCGCAGGTGGAACCCGTGCACGTGCTGAAGGCGCTGATGGATCAGCGCCAGTCGGTCGCGGTCGCCCTGCTCAAGGGCGCCGGCGCGGATCCGGACGACGTGTCCGTCAAGGCCTCTGCCGCCATCAAGGCACTCCCGAGCACCTCCGGTTCCTCGGTGGCGCAGGCCCAGTTCTCGCGCCAGGTCCTGCAGGCCGTCACGGCCGCCCAGCAGGCGGCCGAGGCCAATGGCGATTCCTACGTCTCCACCGAGCACCTCCTGTTGGGCCTGGCGGCCGACGCCGGCCGGGCCGGGGAGATCCTGCGCGGAGCCGGCGCTTCGGCCGAGGCCCTCAACGCCGCGCTCCCGGGCGTACGTGGCGAGCGCAAGGTGGACAACGCGGACCCGGAGGGCACCTTCCAGGCCCTCGAGAAGTACGGCACCGACCTGACGGCCATCGCGGCGTCGGGCGACCTCGATCCGGTGATCGGCCGCGACCAGGAGATCCGGCGCGTGGTCCAGGTGCTCTCCCGCCGCACCAAGAACAATCCCGTGCTCATCGGCGAGCCCGGCGTCGGCAAGACCGCCGTCGTGGAGGGCCTGGCCCAGCGCATGGTCGCAGGCGACGTGCCGGAGTCCCTGCGCGGCAAGCGTCTTATCTCCCTGGACCTGGGTTCCATGGTGGCCGGCGCCAAGTACCGCGGCGAGTTCGAGGAGCGGCTCAAGGCCGTGCTCGCGGAGATCAAGGACTCCGACGGGCAGGTCGTGACCTTCATCGACGAGATCCACACGGTCGTGGGCGCGGGAGCCTCCGAGGGATCCATGGACGCAGGCAACATGCTCAAGCCCATGCTGGCCCGCGGCGAGCTGCGTCTCATCGGTGCCACCACCCTGGACGAGTACCGCGAGAACATCGAGAAGGACCCGGCGCTGGAACGCCGCTTCCAGCAGGTGTACGTGGGCGAGCCGAGCGTGGACGACACCATCGCCATCCTGCGCGGTCTCAAGGAACGCTACGAGGCGCACCACAAGGTGGGCATCGCCGACTCGGCGCTCGTGGCCGCCGCCGCGCTGTCCGACCGCTACATCAGCGGCCGTCAGCTCCCTGACAAGGCCATCGACCTCGTCGACGAGGCGGCCTCCCGCCTGCGCATGGAGATCGACTCCGCGCCGGAGGAAATCGACGTGCTGCGCCGCAGCGTGGACCGCCTGACCATGGAGGAGCTGGCCCTCAAGGACGAGACCGACCCGGCCTCGGTGGAGCGCCTCGAGGCGCTGCGCGAGGAGATGGCGAACCAGAAGGAGGAACTCGCCGAGCTCAACGCCCGCTGGGAGGCGGAGAAGGCCTCGTTGAACAACGCGGGCGAGCTGCGCGCCAAGCTGGACGAACTGCGCAGCCAGGCCGAGGTGGCCAAGCGCTCAGGCGACCTGGGCGAGGCCAGTCGCATCCTCTACGGAGAGATCCCGCAGGTGCAGGCCCAGATCGACGCCGCGGAGGCCCGTGAGGAGGCCGACGCCCCAGAGCGCATGGTCTCCGAGGAGGTCACGGCGGACGACATCGCCGAGGTCATCTCCGCGTGGACCGGCATCCCCGCCGGGCGCATGCTGGAGGGGGAGGGGCAGAAGCTGCTGACCATGGAGGAACACCTGGGCCGGCAGCTCATCGGCCAGGCCGCCGCCGTGGGTGCGGTCTCTGACGCGGTGCGGCGCTCGCGGGCCGGACTCTCCGACCCGGACCGCCCCACGGGCTCGTTCCTCTTCCTCGGCCCCACCGGTGTGGGCAAGACGGAGCTGGCCAAGGCGCCCGCCGACTTCCTCTTCGACGACCCGCGGGCCATGGTCCGCATCGACATGAGCGAGTACTCGGAGAAGCACTCAGTCTCCCGCCTGCTCGGAGCCCCTCCGGGCTACGTGGGCTACGACGAGGGCGGTCAGTTGACGGAGGCCGTGCGGCGTCGGCCCTACTCGGTGGTGCTGCTGGACGAGGTGGAGAAGGCCCACCCCGAGATCTTCGACATCCTGCTCCAGGTGCTGGACGACGGCCGCCTCACCGACGGCCAGGGGCGCACCGTGGACTTCCGCAACGTCATCCTGGTGCTGACCTCCAATTTGGGCTCGCAGTTTCTCGTCGATGCCGTGCTGGACCAGGACGCCAAACGGGAGGCCGTCATGAACGTGGTGAACGCCTCGTTCAAGCCGGAGTTCCTGAACCGCCTTGACGACATCATCCTGTTCGACCCGCTCTCGCTCGATGACCTGGGCCGCATCGTGGAGCTTCACGTGGGTGCCCTGTCGGAGCGCCTGCGGGAGCGCCGTCTGCGCCTGACGGTCACGGACGACGCCCGCGAGTGGCTCGCCATGACGGGCTACGACCCGGCCTACGGGGCGCGGCCCCTGCGCCGCCTGGTGCAGCGGGAGATCGGCGACCGGCTCGCCAAGGAGCTGCTGGGCGGGCGCATCGTGGACGGCGACGAGGTCGTCGTGGACGTCGCGCCGGAGGACCCGACCACCCTGTCCGTTTCGCGGGGCGGCGGGTCCGCCGTCCCGGTGCCCGACGCCGCTTCCGCGGGGTCCGGCGCGGGCGGCACCGGCGTGGTGGACGCCGAAATCGTCGAGTGACGCGGCGGTGTGACCCCCTCCTCAAGGGCGTGTGCGGCACGCGGGGGAGGGGGCCGCACCGTGTAGTCTAGGAACTACGAAAAACGTACACATCTATCGTGGCCTCTCCTGATTTTCTGGGGACCTGCCACGATGTCGAGCGAAAAAAGGGGGTCACGCCATGGGGCGCGGCCGTCAGAAGGCAAAAGCGACGCGGCAGGCCCGGGAGATGAAGTATTACTCTCCGGGCACGGATCTGCACGCCCTCGAACGCGAGTTGGGGGGCAGCGGCGGGTATCTGCCGACGACCGAGTGGGCGGATGCCGCCGACCCGGCCGACGACGAGGACGATGAGTACGCGGAGTACGCCTCCAGGTACAGCGACGACGAGGACGATCAGCCCCAGCGCTGACCCCGTTCCTTGGGCGTGAGGGCCACCGGGATCCCCGGTGGCCCTTGCCGTGTCCGAATATCTCAGGGAAGGGTGGAAAACATGCCCAGCAGACACGATCCGGATCCGGAATTCGATGATGCCAAACTCAGCGCCGCTCACAGGGCGGCCCTGCGCAGCCTCGATCGGATCGTGGAGCACACGGCCGAGCCCACGAACTCGGATGCGGCCCGTGCGGCCGTCACGGAGCAGCTGGCCGAAGGCGGCGTGCTGGTGCTGACCGGGGCGGGCATCTCCACCGACTCCGGAATCCCCGACTACCGCGGCCCCCAGGGCTCGCTACGACGCTCCCGGCCCATGACCTTCCAGGAGTTCCAGGCGGACCCGGCGGCCAGGAAGCGCTACTGGGCGCGCGGCTTCGTCGGCACGCGGCTCATGGGCCGGGCCGTGCCCAATGTTTCCCACCTCATCGTGGCGGACTGGCAGCGGCGCGGGCTGCTCTCCGGTGTCATCACGCAGAACGTCGACGGCCTGCACACCGCGGCCGGGGCCGAGGGCGTCGTGGCCCTGCACGGCGACATGCGCTCCGTGATCTGCCTGGACTGCGGCAACGTGGAGCCTCGCGAGCACTTCGAGCTGCGCCTGGAGCAGGCCAACCCCGGCTATCGCGAGTCCATCGACGTGGGCCGCGAGCAGGTCAACGCGGACGGCGACGTCACGCTGGACCAGGCGACCGTCGACCGCTTCCACACCGTGACGTGTCTTGTGTGCGGCTCCGACCGGCTCAAGCCCTCAGTCGTGTACTTCGGGGAGAACGTGCCGACGGAAACGCGGGCCAGGGCCGAGGAGATCAAGGCGGCCTCGCGCTCGCTGCTCGTCATCGGCTCGTCGCTCGCCGTCATGTCCGGCTACCGCTTCGTCCTGGACGCGCTGGCCCGGGGGCAGAAGACCTCGGTCATCAACCTGGGCCCAGGGCGCGCGGACGCCAAGGTGGGCACGCTGTGGCGAACACCCGCAGCCCCGGCGTTGGAAGAGGTGGACGCGGCCCTGCGCCGCGCAGGCGTGTGAGGGGCGCGGCTCAGGCGGCGTAGGACCCCGTGAGGCGCACGGCGCCGCCGTCGACGCCCTTGGCACCCTGGACGGTCTCGGGATCGGCCAGGATCTCGTCGGAGAGCTCGGTGACCTCGCCGGCGACCCACGACTTGAGCCCGCGAGCGGCCAGGCGCTCGATCGCGGCGTCCGCCTTGTCGGCCTCCAGGATCGCGACCATGCCGACGCCCACGTTGAGCGTGCGCTCCAGGTCGGCCTGCGGCACGGAGCCCAGCTGGGAGACGAGGGAGAAGACCGGGGGCAGCGCCCACGTGCCGCGGTCCACGGTGGCGGCCAGACCGGCGGGGAGCACGCGGGCCAGGTTGGCCGCGAAGCCGCCGCCCGTGATGTGGGAGAAGCCGTGCAACGGCGCCACCCCGGCGGCCGCGTCCGTGTTGAGGAAGCGCACCAGGTCCAGGCAGTCGCCCGCGTACACCTTGGTGGGCTCCAGGAGTTCCTCGCCCAGCGTGCGGCCGAACTCGGAGACCTCGCGGTCCAGCGCCCAGCCGGCGTGGTTGATGACGCGCCGCACCAGCGAGTAGCCGTTGGAGTGCAGGCCGGAGGACGCCATGGCCAGGACCACGTCGCCGGCCCTGACGCGCTCGGGACCGAGCAGCGCGGAGGCCTCGACGACTCCCGTGGCCGCGCCCGCGACGTCGTACTCGTCAGGGCCGAGGAGCCCAGGGTGCTCCGCGGTCTCGCCGCCCACCAGCGCGGTGCCCGCCTCGGAGCACGCCGCGGCGATGCCGGAGACGATCGCCGCGATGCGCTCGGGGATGACCTTGCCGGTGGCGATGTAGTCGGTCATGATGAGCGGCTCGGCGCCGACCACCACGATGTCGTCCACGACCATGCCCACCAGGTCGAAGCCGATCGTGTCGTGCTTGTCCATGGCCTGCGCGATCGCGACCTTGGTGCCCACCCCGTCGGTGGAGGTCGCCAGCAGAGGACGCTGATACTTCAGCAGCGCGGAGGCGTCGTAGAGCCCGGCGAAGCCGCCCACGCCGCCCAGCACGGACGAGGAGTGGGTGGCCTTGACGGAGGCCTTCATCAACTCGACGGCGCGGTCGCCCGCCTCCACGTCGACGCCGGCCTCGGCGTAGGTGATGCCCTGCTGCGGCTGCTGGCTCATGGGTGGCGATCCTTTGCTCTGGCCCTGGGGCCCGGGTGGGGTCGGTGAGGTTCTGGTGCCCGACGACGGGTGGCCGGGCGGGTGCCCGGTCCCGACAACGGGTCGGCGCCGGGGCGGCGGGTGTCAGGCCGTGCGCACGTCCGCGTCGGACAGGTGGGCGGCCAGCTCGGCGTCAGGACCGGGCTCGCAGCCGGGGGCGGCGGGGCCGCGCTCCAGCAGGTCCTTGCCGAGCGCCTCGGAGTCGGGGAGCTCGATGGGGTAGACGCCCGTGAAGCACGCGGTGCACAGGCGCTCGCGAGGCTGCTCGGTCGCGGCGATCATGCCGTCCTCGCTGATGTAGGCGAGGGAATCGGCGCCGATCGAGGCGGCGATCTCGTCCACGGCGGCGCCGTTGGCGATGAGCTCGGCGCGCGTGGCGAAGTCGATCCCGTAGAAGCAGGGCCATTTGACGGGCGGCGAGGAGATCTTCACGTGGACCTCGGCGGCGCCGGCCTCGCGCAGCATGCGCACCACGGCACGCTGGGTGTTGCCGCGCACGATCGAGTCGTCCACGACCACCACGCGCTTGCCACGGATGACGGGCTCAAGGGCGTTCAGCTTGAGCTTGATGCCCAGGTTGCGCAGCGTCTGGGAGGGCTGGATGAAGGTGCGGCCCACGTACGCGTTCTTGACGAAGCCGTGCGCGAACGGGATGCCGGACTCCTCCGCGTAGCCGATCGCGGCGGGCGTGCCCGACTCGGGGACGGGGATGACGATGTCCGCGTCCGCCTGGTTCTCGCGGGCCAGCTGGCGGCCCATCTCGACGCGGGACTCGTACACGGAGCGGCCGTTGATGGAGGCGTCCGGGCGGGCCAGGTAGACGTACTCGAAGACGCAACCGGCGGGCTTGGACTCTGCGAAGCGCGTGGAGCGGATGCCGTTCTCGTCGATGGCGATGAACTCGCCCGGTTCGATCTCGCGGATGAAGCTGGCGCCAACGGTGGCCAGGGCCGGTTGTTCGGAGGCCACGACCCAGCCGCGCTCCAGGCGGCCGAGCACCAGCGGGCGCACGCCCTGCGGGTCGCGCGCGGCGTAGAGGGTGGACTCGTTCATGAAGACGAAGCAGAAGGCACCGCGGATCTGGGGGAGCAGACGCAGGGCCGTGTCCTCCAGCGACTCGTTCTCCGGGTCGTTCAGGAGCGCGGTCACGAGCGCGGTGTCGGTCGTGTTGCCCTGGGCGATCTCGCCCACGGGATGGTCTCCGTGACGGGCGGTGACCATGCGCGCCAGCATGGCGGAGTTGGTCAGGTTGCCGTTGTGGGCCAGGGCCACGGTGCCGGAGGCGGTGGGGCCGAGCGTCGGCTGGGCGTTGGCCCACTTGTTCACGCCGGTGGTGGAGTAGCGGCAGTGGCCCACGGCCAGGTGCCCGCCCATGGCGTTGAGAGTGTTCTCGTCGAAGACCTGGGACACGAGGCCCATGTCCTTGTAGACGTTGATGCGCTCACCGTCGCTCGTGGCGATGCCCGCGGACTCCTGGCCGCGGTGCTGCAGCGCGTAGAGCCCGTAGTAGCTCAGCTTGGCGACCTCTTCACCGGGTGCCCAGACGCCGAAGACACCGCATTCGTCCTGCGGTCCCTTCTCGAAGGGGGAAAGGTCGTGATTGAGCAATCCGTCGCCGCGCGCCATAAGGCACATCCTCTCACGCGTTGGGGGTCTGGTCCTCGTCGGGGACCGCCTGGGCCACGACGAGGACGGTGCGTTCGCGCCGGCGGCCGAGGCGGTCGGTGAGCAGAAACGCGAGGGCGCCGGCACACACGCCGACGATCCCGAAGATGACGAGGAAGAACCCGAAGACCGCGCCGAAGCCGAACTCGACGGGGCCGCCCTCTGCGGCCTTCACGGTGGCCTCGTGCGAGAACCACGCGACGACGAGGGCCACGATCGCGGAGGCCAGGAAGCCGGCGCCGAGGAAGGGCCAGAGCTTGGGGGCCGTGCGCACGTGCCACTGCAGCCGCTCCGCGGGCGGCGCGGCGGGGGCCGGGCGGGCGTCGTCGGGCACGCCGGAGGGGCCGGAGACGGGGGATTCCATGGTCTCAGTCTACCGGCGCCCGTCCGGGCGGGCGCCCGGTTCCCTCAGCCCCAGCGGGTGAGCGGGAGCACATCCGAGAGGTCGGCCCGCGTCCCCGACGCGGAGGTGCCCGCCCGCCCGACGGCCTCCGCCCAGCTCAGTGCCCCGGTCGCCAGTCCCAGCCAGGTCTGTGCCGTCATCTCCACGACGTTGGGCGGCGTGCCACGCGTGTGGCGCGGGCCGGGGATGCACTGCGTGACGCCGAAGGGCGGCACGCGCACCTCCACGGAGTTGCCTTCCGCCGCCTCGGAGAGCTCTTCCAGGAGATAGCGCACGGCCGTGGCCAGCACGGGTCGCGCCACGTCCTCCGGGTCGTGCTGCCAGGCCCGGACGGCGGCGGCGCCGGCGGCCGCGTCGATGCGGCGGCGGACCGCCATCAGGCGCGCGCCAGGGAGTGCACGGCGGCGTCGACCTCCACGGCGCCCACGGGCTCGGAGCCGCCCAGCACGGGGCGCACCACGCGCTCCAGGACCGGCACCACGTCGTCGGGCGGGAGGACGCCGAGGGCCACGAGGGCCGAGAGCCCCACCGCGGTGTTGGCGCGGCCGTTGCCGTCCAGCATCTTCAGGGCCAGCGAGGTCCCGTCGGGGGCACCCATGATGAGCACGCCCTCGGCGCCGAGCTTGGTCAGGACGCCCAGCTCCTCCATGACCACGGTGTTCTCCGCGCCCTCGCCGTGAACGGCCCAGGGGTGGGCCAGCATGGCGGGGGCGATGCGCGCCGCGAGCGCGTCGCTTCCCTCGCGTGCCTCGCGGAGCAGGCGGGAGACGGCGCGGGCCAGGCCCACGAGCGGCATTTGCGGGACCGGGGCACCGCATCCGTCGATGGAGACGGTCGCGAGCGGGGCGCCGGCGAAGTCGGCCATGATCGCCAGGGCGTCGGCCTGCAGTGGATGCTGCGGGTCCAGGTAGCTGGCGGTGTCCCAGCCGGCGGCCACGCAGGCGGCGAGGAAAGCGGCATGCTTGCCCGAGCAATTGAAGGCCAGCCGATTGGCGCCCTGCCCCGCGCGGATGCGCGCGTTGAGTGTGGGCTTGTGCTCGGGGTAGGCCGTGGGGCAGCGCAGGTCCTCCTCGGAGAGCCCGGCGTCGTTCAGCATCGCCGCCGCGAGGTCCTGGTGGCGCTGCGAGCCAACGTGGGAGGCGCAGGCCAGGGCCAGGCGATCGCCCGTGAGGTCGGCTCCGGCGCGGAGCGAGGCCAGCGCCTGGAAGGGTTTGAGCGTGGAGCGTGGGTAGATCAGAGCCTCGGGGTCGCCAAGGGAGGCGATCAGCTCGCCGTCCGCGTCGACGACGGCCAGAGCGCCCAGGTGCACGGACTCGACCGCGCCGCCCCGGGTCAGGCACGCGAGCTGGACGACGTCGGCGGTGGAAAGGGGGTGGGACATGGCATCAAGGCTAGCGGCCCACATATAGGTCCAGCCCGATCCCGCGCCCGGGCGAGCACCCGGCCCCCACGCCCGGGCGCTTCTCGCCCGCCGGGGAAAATCGAGTTGCTGGGGACAAATCGAGCTGCCGGTAACTCGATTTGTCTCCAGCAACTCGAAGCACAATTTTCGAGTCGTGGGCAGCTCGAATTGTGCGGGAGGCCCCGACACGGACCGTGCCCGTCACCATGCTCCCCGGTACCCTTGGGGATCGTGAAGGTCCTCGTCATCGGCCCCGGCGGCCGCGAACACGCCATTGTCCGCTCCCTCCTCGCCGATGACTCGGTGAGCGAGGTCCACGCCGCCCCCGGCAACGCCGGCATCGCGCGCGACGTGCCCTGCCATCCCCTCAACACCACGGACCCCGCCGCGGCCACCGCGCTGGCCACTGAGCTGGGGGCGGACCTCGTCGTCGTCGGGCCGGAGGCACCGCTCGCCGCCGGCGTCGCCGATGCCCTCCGCGAGGCCGGCTTCGACGTCTTCGGCCCCTCGAAGGAGGCCGCCAAGCTGGAGGCGTCCAAGGCGTTCGCCAAGGAGGTCATGGCTCAGGCCGGCGTGCCCACGGCCCTGGCCCGCGTCGCCGCCACCGCCGAGGAGGCCGCGGACGCGCTGGACGCGTTCGGCGCCCCGTACGTCGTCAAGGACGACGGCCTCGCCGCCGGCAAGGGCGTCGTCGTCACGAACGACCGCGCCGAGGCGCTGGCCCACGCCGAGGCGTGTTTCGCCGCAGGCGGGACGGTCGTCATCGAGGAGTTCCTCGACGGCCCCGAGGTCTCCGTCTTCGTCATCGCGGACGGCACCAACGCCGTGGCGCTCTCCCCGGCGCAGGACTTCAAGCGCATCTTCGACGACGACGAGGGGCCCAACACCGGCGGCATGGGCGCGTACACGCCGCTGCCGTGGCTGCCGGAGGGCTTCACCGAGGAGGTCATGGAGCGCGTCGCGATGCCGACCCTGGCCACCATGGCCCACCGCGGCACCCCGTTCGTCGGCGTGCTCTACTGCGGCCTCGCGGTCACGAGCCGCGGCCTGCGCGTCATCGAGTTCAACGCCCGCTTCGGCGACCCCGAGACCCAGCCGGTCCTCTCGCGCCTACGCACGCCGTTCGGCCGCCTGCTGCGCGCCGCCGCCAGGGGCGAGCTGGACACCTTCCCCGAGCTGGTCTGGGACCCGCGCACGGCGGTCGGCGTCGTCGTCGCTTCCCAGGGCTACCCCGGCACGGTCCGCACGGGCGACGTCATCACGGGCGTGGAGGACGCGGAGGCGTCCGACGGCGTGAGCGTGCTCCACGCGGGCACCGGCACCGACGCCGAGGGGAACCTCACGAGCGCGGGCGGCCGAGTGCTCGCGGTCGTCGCCCTGGGCGATGACCTGACCGCGGCACGCGGGGCTGCCTACGCCGGCGTCGCCAAGATCGACCTTCCGGGCGGCCAGTACCGCACCGACATCGCGCTGAAGGCCTCCCGCGGCGAGATCTGTGTGGCCGGGTCGCCGGAGCCCGCCGCCGCGGTTGCCGGCGATGCCCCGCGCGGCTTCCGGACCGCGGCCCCCGAGCTGCCGGGCTGGCGCCACATCTACTCCGGCAAGGTCCGCGACCTCTACGAGCCGGAGGACCCCAGCATCACCGACCGTGTCCTGGTCGTGGCCTCGGACCGCATCAGCGCCTACGACTTCGTCCTCTCCACTCAGATCCCTGACAAGGGCGCCATCCTCACGCAGCTCTCGCTGTGGTGGTTCGAGCAGCTCTCCGGCGTCGCCAACCACGTCATCTCGACCGACGTCCCGGAGGCCGTCAAGGGCCGCGCCATGGTGTGCAAACGCCTGGACATGTACCCTATCGAATGCATCGCCCGCGGCTACCTCACGGGCTCCGGCCTGGCCGAGTACACAGCGGACGGCACCGTCACGGGCCTCGAGCTGCCCGCCGGGCTCGTGGACGGCTCGCGCCTGGATCCGGCCATCTTCACGCCGAGTGCCAAGGCGGAGGTGGGCGAGCACGACGAGAACATCACCTTCGAGGAGATGTCCAGCAGGGTGGGCGACGACCTCGCCGCGCGCCTGCGCGAGCTGACGCTCACGGTCTATTCCGAGGCCGAGCGCATCGCCCGCGAGCGCGGCGTCATCCTGGCCGACACCAAGGTCGAGTTCGGCGCGGATCCCGTCACGGGTGAGATCACGCTGGGTGATGAGGTCCTCACCCCGGATTCCTCGCGCTTCTGGGACGTGAACGACTACGAGCCCGGCCGCGCCCAGCCGTCCTTCGACAAGCAGTTCGTGCGCGACTGGCTCACCTCGGCCGAGTCTGGTTGGGACAAGTCCTCCGGGGAGGAGCCGCCGGCCCTGCCGGCCGAGATCGTCGAGCGCACCCGGGCCCGCTACGTCGAGGCCTACGAGCGGCTGACTGGCCGTACCTTTTCGGCCTGAGGCCGGGGCTCGACGGCGAAGGGGCACCACCCGCTGGGTGGTGCCCCTTCGCCGTCGGCCCGGTGGAGCCCACCGGGTATCAGTGCTTGGCGAAGCGCGCCATGGTCGCCAGTTCGACGGCGAGGGCCGCACGGTCGAGCGCCCCGGCCGCGGCGAAGCATTCGCGGGCCGAGGAGAGTCGCTTCATGGCCTCCTCGCCGTCGCCGAGGGCGAGGTGGGCGCGGCCGGCGAGCAGCTCGGCTTCGCCCTGGATGTGCGTCGGTAGCTCCGCGGAGCGGTCCTGCACCGAGGAGAGGACCTCCAGGGCCTGTGTGTCCTCGCCGTTGATCTGGAGCCAGCGGGCGCGGATGATCCGCAGCTCCAGCCCCTCGGTGCCGAGCTCGCCGATGACGGCCTGGGCCGCCTCGGCCCGCTCGATGCAGGCCAGCGTGGCCGGTTCGACGACGCCAGCCACGAGGCGCGCATTGGCGGAGGCCTTGTTGAAGCGGGTCCACAGGGCGATGTCCGCGGCGGGTGGCATGAACTTGGCCGCGAGATCGTGGTGGTGGATGCCCTCCTGGATGTCCTGCCGGCGGAAGGCCACGTTGCCGATGGCCCAGTGGGCGCTACCCGCGGTCTGGGCCGGAACGTCGTCGCGCACGGCGTCGATGAGGGGGCCGCAGGCGGCCCAGGCCTCGTCGAGGCGGCCGGCCTCCGCGAGCGTGGCGATGAGGGCGAAGCGGGCCTCGATGGAGAAGAGGGAGGTGTGGGGCAGCGCATCGCTCGAGAGGCGAGCGGCGCGCTGGGCGTGCGCCACGGCGTCCTGGAGGCGGCCTGCGGCCTGGTTCGCGGAGGCCACGAGGGTCTCCGCCCGCACCTGCAGGGCCACCGACTCGTCGGTGAGGGGGTGGGCCAGGATGTCCTCGGCGATGGCGAGGAATTGCTCGTAGCGCCCTAGCTCGCGCAGGGCCTCAGCCTGGACGAAGGCCATGTTCCACCACGCGCTGGACTTCTTCATCTCCGAAGCTTGGGTGGTGGCCTCCAGCGCGGTGGCCAGCGCGTCCTCGTAGTCATGGGCTCGGAAGGAGGCCCGGGCCCGGTGCTCCAGGAGCGCGAAGTCCGCTTCGCCGGGGGAGACGGGGGTGTTCCAGAATTCGACGATGTCCCGCTCGAGCCCCAGGCGCAACGACAGTTCGGTGATGACCTCTTCGGTGGGCTCGCGCGCGCCGGTCTCCAGGAGCGAGACGTAGCTGGGGGAATACTTGCCCGCGCCCAATTGTGATTGGGTCAGTCTCTGAGCGATGCGGGCCTTGCGAAGTCTTTCGCCGAACTGGCGGCTCATGATGCTCCCGTCGTGAGTAGCTCGACGCAAGTTGTCACGTCACGTGTCATTCTGTCACGTTCCGTTCTACTTGACTCACAAAAATCGCGAATGTTGACTAACGCTTGCGAGTTACCTCACACCTTGTCAACCGTCGAAAGGCATCCCCATGTTGCACCTCACCACCCTGGCGTTCGGCTTCGTCCAGCTGGCTGTCGGCGACTGGCCGCACCGTGTCGCCGCGTTCGTCAACGATTGGCCGCACCTCATCACGCACCTCTTCTGAGCCGGAACGGCTCGTCGGCCCCTTCCGGCTCCGCCGAGGAGGGCAAGCTCCGGGGAAGGGCCCGTCGCATCGTTGCGACGGGCCCTTCCCCGCGCGTGGTTGAGCCTGTGCGGTTCAGCCTTCCGGACGGGCCGTGAGCGTCAGAAGGACGGCCTCGGGGCGGCACGCCACGCGGAAGGGGACCATGCGGGAGGAACCCAGCCCGGCGGAGACGTTGAGGGGCACGCGGCGCCCGGCGGAGGCCCACCAGCCGAGCCCCGCGGCGCGGCCGGTGGGGAGATCGCAATTGGACACCAGTGCGCCGTAGCGCGGCACCCGCAGCTGGCCTCCGTGGGTGTGCCCGGCGAGCACCAGTTCCGCCCCGGTGGCCGCGAAGGCGTCCAGGACGCCGCGGTAGGGCGCGTGGGTGAGACCCAGGCGCAGCTGCGGTGCGTCGGGGGAGGTGGAGGAGCCAGCCGGCCAGCCCGCGAAGCGGTCCCGGCGGATGTGGGGGTCGTCGACCCCGGAGATATCCACCCGCAGGCCGCCGACGGCCAGGGACAGCGCGCGGTTGCTCGCGTCCCTCCACCCGGCTCGCCCGAAGGCCTCGTGCATGCGGCGCCAGTCCAGGGTGTCCTGCTGGCGGTGCCTGAGGGTCCTGGAGGGGTCGCGGTGCTTGCCCAGGTACGCCCACGGCTTACGGGGGCGGGGGGCGAAGTAGCAATTGGAGCCGGGGACGAAGACGCCGGGGAAGCACATCAGTGGGCCCAGGGCGTGCAGCAGCGGGTCCACACCGCCGTGGTGGGAGAGGTTGTCGCCCGTGTTGACCACGAGGTCGGGGCGCAGGGAGGCCAGCTCGTGGAGGAAGACCGTCTTGGCGTCCTGGCCCGGCACCATGTGGATGTCGGAGAGGTGCAGCACGCGCAGCTCCGGCTGGCCCGGCGGCAGGACGGCCAGGGTCTCCCGGCGCACCCCGAAGTCCGTGGTGGTCGAATGGGCCGCGGCGAGGGCACCGACGGCGACGGCCGCGCCGGCCCCCGCGAGGGAGCCGGCGCGGCCGAGGAGGCTCGCGGTGCGCGAGCCGGTGGAGCGTGCGGTCACGTCAGTTCTTCTTGTCGGGGCCGGTGCTCTTGCCGCCACCCTTGTTTTGCTGGGCACCCTTCGAACTCGTGTCCTTCTGGGCACCGTCGCTCTTGACCGTGGCGGTGGCTTTGCCCGTGGAGGCGGCCTTGCCGGTGGACGTGGGGGTGTCCGTCGACGTGGGGGCCCGTGATGTCGCGGGTGCCTGACTGGACTCCGTCGCCTTGGTGGTGGGCGTGCTGTTGTCCGACTTCTTCGCGGTGCCGCCCGTGCCGCTCAGGCCACCCGGACCCGGGGCGAACGCCTTGGAGAAGTAGCCGCTCGAGGGGATCTCGTTGGTCGGGTAGTCGTGGATCACCTGAGACATGTAATTCAGCCACTGCGGCGCCGCGAAGGTGGAGGAGTCCGCCCCGTAATGCGTCGAGCCCTTCACGAGGATGCCCGAGTTGAGCCCCGGGTGGGATTTGGTGTCCTTGTTGTACTGGAAACCGTCCTGGCGCCCCACCCACGAGATGGTCGTGATGTCCGAGGAATAGCCCGCGAACCAGGTGGAAGTGGCGTAATTGTTCGTGCCCGTCTTGCCTCCGATGTCGGCATCGATCGTGCCCTTGGCGACGCGGGTTCCGGCAATCTGCTTCAGGGTCTGATTCATTTGCGAGAGCACGTCCGGGTCGACCTCTTGCTGGCAGGACGTCTTGGGGACATCGATCGACTTGCCGTTCGGGCGGGTGACCTTGAGCAGCGATACCGTGGTGCAAAGCTGACCGTTGTTGGCGAAGGCGCCGAAGGCGCGTGACTGGGCAAGCGGGGTGACCGTCTGGGCACCGATGACGTTTGACGGAGCTTGGGCCAGGGCTTCGGGGCTAGCCGTGACGTACTTGCCGTTGCCGGCGTCGGTCTTCTGTCCGTCCAGAAGGCCGAGGCGCTGGGGAACGTCGAAGATCTTGCAGAGGTCAAGCTTGCGGGCCTCGGCGACCGTGGCCGTATTGATGGACCAGTACAGGCCCGCCGATGCGGTCATGGGAACGTTGGTGGTCTTGTCGGCGTTGCCGAACTCCCAGTGCCCAGGGTTGACGCTTCCTCCCGGGAGACACGAGGCCTTCCAATCGCCGTCGTAGCTCTTCTTGCGCGCGTCGACGGTTTCGGACATCTTGTGCCCGGCCTCTAGCCACGCGATCGCCGTCCAGGGCTTGGCCGTCGATCCTCCCTGGTAATTGCTCGTGGCGAAGTTTCGCTGCGTGTACTGATATTTGTACTTGGCGCTCTGACCCTTGTCGCCGTAGAGGGTGTTCTGCGCCATCGCGAGGATTTCGCCGGTCTTGTTATTGCGTGACACCAGGGAGGCTCCCGCACCACCGGTGTCCGTGGCGGGAACGGTCTTTTGGACTTCCTTCGCGGCGACGGACTGCAGCCGCGAGTCCAGGGTCGTCGTGATGCGCAAACCTCCGGTCAGGACCAAAGCCTGACGTGCCTGCCGGGTCTTGCCGAAAGCGGGATCGTTGGAGATCTGATCGAAAACGTACTGGCAGAAGTAGGCGGCGCTCCCGGCTTGGGCGCAGCCGGACTCTTCCTCGCTCGGCTTGATCTGGATCTTCGTCTTGACCGCGGCGTCGTACTGCTTCTGCGTGATGGCCCCGGTCTTGAGCATGGAGGCCAGCACCACGTTGCGGCGCTTGAGCGAATCCTTTGGGTTGACCGTCGGGTTGAACCGCGTGGGGCGCTGCACCATGCCGGCCAGGAGGGCGGACTCCTGGATGTTCAGGTCCTTGGACGGCTTGGAGAACCAGCGCTGCGAGGCGGCCTCGACGCCGTAGGTGGCGCCGGCGAAGGGAACCAGGTTGAGGTAGCCCTCGAGGATCTGGTCCTTCGACATCGTCTTCTCGATCTCGTTGGCCCACTTGATCTCGACGACCTTGTCGGAGAGGTCCTTGTTGCCGTTGCGGGCAATCTGCGACTCGTCTACGCCGGCCGCTGCCTGGTTGTTCACGTTGAGGTTCGCCACGTATTGCTGTGTGATGGTGGAGGCGCCCTGCGTGCCGGCGCCGGAGACGTTGTTCACGAGGGCGCGCGTGATGCCGCGCGCGTCCACGCCGCCGTGCTCGTAGAAGCGTTCGTCCTCGATGGACACGATGGCCTTGCGCATCCACGGAGAGACGTTCTTCAGCTTCACCTCCTTGCGGTTCTGCGTGAAGAACTTGGCCAAGACCTTGCCGTTGCGGTCCAGGAGGTAGGACGGCTGGGCGATCGCCGCGTTGGTCTTGGGGATCTGGATCGAGTCGTACGCGCCGGAGGCGACGTCCGTCACCTTGCTCGCACCGATCGCCAGGGGAACCAGGGTGCCCGCCACCAGTACGCCCGCCAGCGCGCTGGCGACGAAAAAGGCGACGACCTTGCCCAAGGTCGTCGCGGTGTTGATGAGGGGCGATTTGCTCTCGGCCATGCCTTCCAGGATACAAGCAGGCACTACGCTGATCCTCATGACCACGTGGGAATACGCGACAGTGCCGCTCATGGTGCATGCCACCAAGCAGATCCTGGACAACTGGGGCCGCGACGGCTGGGAGCTCGTCAACGTGCTCGCCATGCCCGCCGCCGGCCCCGCCAGCACGGTGGGAAACGAGATGGTGCAGGCCCCCTCGGTCAACCTCGTCGCCTACTTCAAGCGCCCACTCGGCGCGGACTCCTGAGAGGTTTCTTCCAGATGTCTGTGAACCCTTCCGAGGCACCCACCGCTGGCCGTATCGAGGCACGCCTCGCCGAGCTGGGTATCGAGCTCCCCGCCGTCGCCGCGCCGTTGGCCGCGTACGTCCCCGCTCTTGCCCACGACGGACTCGTCTACACCTCGGGTCAGTTGCCCACGGTGGCGGGTGAGCTGCAGGGCGTCGGCAAGGTCGGCGCCGACGTCGCCCCCGAGGACGCCAAGGCCCTGGCCCGTCTGGCCGCCATCAACGCCCTCGCCGCCGTCAAGGCGCAGATCGGTGACCTGGACCGCGTGACCCGCGTGGTGAAGGTGGTCGGCTTCGTCTCCTCCGACCCGTCCTTCACCGGCCAGCCCGGCGTCGTCAACGGCGCCTCGGAGCTCCTGGGAGAGGTCTTCGGCGAGGTGGGCGCGCACGCCCGTTCGGCCGTCGGAGTCGCCGTGCTTCCGATCGATGCGCCCGTGGAAGTGGAACTTGTCGTCGCTTATGCCTAACCGCCCCGTCGTCGGCGTCCCAGGCCAGGTGCCCGGGACGTCGGCAACGGCGGGAACCTTCCGCGCCGTGCCCGGCGCGGGCGCGGCGCCCGTGTGCTCGGTCGTGAATCCGCCGGCCACGGGAGTCCTGCGCCGCCTCTTCCCCGTGCCCGCTGGTCGTGTGGATGCGGCGAGGACGTGGCTGGAACTCGGCAGCGTCGCCGCGCGGAGACCGCGCCGGGCGAGCTCCGTGCTCCTGGTGCGGGACGCACCGGAGGGCGTCTCCTGCTGGCTTGGGCTGCGCGGCCCCGAATCGCCGTTGGGCATCATCTCCTTCGCGGGGGGATCCTGCGCGGAGCAGGACGAGGAGCAGGTGCCGTGGTTCGGGCCCTCGCCGGCCAAGTGGGCGGCCCAGCTGGGCCTGAGCGACCACATGGTGGCCAAGGCGCACGTGCTCGCCGCCGTCCGCGAGCTCTTCGAGGAGACCGGCGTCCTGTTGGCCGGGCGGGATGAACTCTCCCTTGTGGAGGACACGAGCGGCGAGGACTGGATGCGAGCGCGCCAGGCACTGGCCGCGGACGAGATCACCTTTCCGGCCCTGCTGGCCAAGCGCGGCTGGGGCGTGCGCACCGACCTGCTGCGTCCCGTGAGCCACTGGATCTCCCCGGCCTACGAGTTGCGCCGTTTCGACACCTATTACTTCGCGGCGGCCGCTCCCACGGGGCAGGACGTCGCGCCCTTGGCGACGAAGGCGCGTTGGGGTCGCTGGGTCTGTGCCAAGGAGGCCGGCGCGCACCCGGAGTCCACGGCCTTCGGCGACGAGATCGACACGGGGGAGACCCGTGGCAGGCCGCTCTCCGACCTCGCCACCCCGGCCACCCAGATCATGCTGGAGAAGCTGCGCCGCACCAGGGGGTGCGTGGCGTACCTGTCCTCGAAGCGTCAGATCCAGGCCTTCCAGCCGGAGCTTGTGGAGGTGGAGGACCGTCTGCTTCTCGACGTGACCACGGTGGACGCGGCGGAAGGCAGTTCGGTGGCCAGGGGCCGCTAACTATTCCGGAACGAAAAGCGGTAATAATTGCGGAACAGGGTGGCCCTTGGCATGCTAAGGGCCGCCCTGTTTGTGGCTACGTCAGGTCACGTGATTTTTTGTTCGGGATTTGGATACTCCTCACTCTCCAAGGCGGGAGGAAGGAAGATTTAGGAACGCCTGGATATCTTTCACGATGGCCCTCCAGGCAGTGCCTGATCCGAAGGTGAAGCTTCCGGCTGTGTACCCCGAATACCCATAACCGACCCGGTCGGAGACAAGACGCTCTACACGTACGAGAACGGGCTTTTGACCTCCGAGACCAGTGCCTACGGCACTGCGGATGCTGGTACCTGGTCATACACCTACGACCCCGTCACCCTCGGCGTGACCAGCACGTCGGATCCAAACGGGCACGTGACCACGAGTGCGTACGACGACCACGGGCACGTCGTCTCGAGTTCGGATTCGCGAGGCATGACCTCCGCCTACGACTACGCCGACAACGGTGCGCTGCTAAAACAGTGACACCAGGCGGGCTCGAGACGGACTACACCTACAACGAGTCAGGGCACATCAAGACCGCCTCCGGCTGGAACGACGGAAGCACCGACTACCGCCTTGTCACCTCAGCGGTGACCGAACCGGGTCTGCCGCGGCGGGCGGGTCTACGAGCTACGCATACGACCAGGCCGGGCGGCTCACGAGCGTTAGTGCTCCGGACGGTGCCCAGCACCACGGTTACAACGTCGATGGCTTACGCGTCACCTTCACGAAGGGGACAACGACCACCAGCTACACCTGGGATGCAGGCAGCCTGCTCCTCGCTGATGGAAGCAGTAGCTACATTTACGGGCCCGACGGGCTCCCACTCGAAGATCTCACCGGGACCACGCCCCGCTGGTACTTCCACGATCAACTCGGTTCCACCCGGGCACTCATCAACGCCGCGGGGGCCGTGACGGGTACCTACAAGTACGACACTTACGGCAAGGTCACAGCCCACACGGGATCCGCCACAATCCTGCAACACACGGGGCAGTAGACCGATACAACGGGTCTGATCTATCTCCGTGCCCGGTACTACGATCCGGGGACGGCGCAGTTCCTGACGGTGGACCCACTCTATGGATCAACGGGATCGCGATACGGGTACGTAGGAAACAGTCCGTTCAATGGAACGGATCCCAACGGCCTGTGTAGTTTCTGGGCCTGTGTGGGCATCGCTGTGGGCGCTGGTGCGGCCGCGGCAGCCGTGGGAATTTGTATCTTTAGCGTGGCGTGTGGCGCTACCTTGACAGTCGCTGGTGGCACCAGTCTTGCGATCAGCGGGGGTGAGGTAGCGGGAGTCATTGGCGCCGGGGCCCTGGCCGGCGCCTTGGGCGGCAGCCTAAACTACGCATCACGAAACCCCATGTTTTCAGAGAGCGAGCACGGCCCCGCGACAGGTGAATCTCCTCGAACCGTCGGTCCTCGTCCCCGTGGGGCGGGAAGTGACTGGGAGGGACGAATCGCGCGGAATGGCAAGGGGGAGGTCTGGCAGAAGCCTGGGGCAGAGAATAATGATGACTCAATACGCGTAGGGGATCCAGAAGAAAGATACCCTCACGGGTATGTGCGATTTTATAACAGTGAGGGCCAATCGGTCGACATTAATGGGAAGCCGACCGGTCGAGCGCAGACACATATTCCTTGCAACCCCGACGGAATTTATCCACTACCGAAAGGATGGGCGCCATGAAGATTGATGTTCAACCGAATACTACGCTTGCTTCAGTGACTGTCGGTCAAGAATGGTGCGAACTACAGGTTCATCCGGACGTTAAAGTGCGCATTGAGTCGGAGATCCTCGTCCAGCCAAATATTAGGGTCGTCTCGCCGGAGAATCCGATTGACATAGCCGAGACGATTTGCGTGCTCATCGGCGATGGTATTGACTTCCTCGAGATTCGCGACGACTCCACCCTTGCGATCCTTTTCTCGAACGGAAATTCACTCGAGATCCCTCCATCGAGAGACTATGAAGCGTGGGCGGTGACCGATAAATTCAAAAATATGTATATTGTCTGCCTTCCTGGCGGCGGAACGGAAAGTTGGTAAGCCCCGTTCCTCTCGCCGGGCGCCTGTCAGCGCCTGAATCCGATGGGGTCCTGCTGGAGAACGGGCAAACTACGTGTCCGTGGTGCAATGCGTCCAAGGGCGCTCGAGAATTTCCAGTCAATCCACCGCCCGGCTATCAGGGTGTATGGAAGCCGGGCTGGTGGAGAGGTCAATGACCGTGACGGAGAAGTTTTCAACCCACGCCGAGCCTGTGTGGCGGGATCGCACGGACTTCATCATCCATGCACCGCTTCCCGAGGTTGGCCGTTTCGAGCAGCTATGGACGAGGCGGGTTGGTGAGAATCAGTTCGAGATCTGTTGCATCCCGTTCTTTCTCTATGACGTGGCGCTTGGTGACATAGTTGAGACCACTCCGCAGGGCACGCGAGAGTATCTCGTCAGCCGTGTCCTGAAGAGGTCCGGCAGGTACGTCTTCCGTGTCTATTTCAAACGGTCGCAGTATCGCTACCGCGAGGAAACCTTCGAGGCTCTGAGGGACCTTGGCGCGCTCCTGGAGTGGTCGTCGCGAAGCTGGTTGGCCATCGATGCTCGGGACCACGTTCACGCGCAGGAGATTGCCGACTACCTGCACGGGCAGGAGCAGGCGAAACGGTCGATCTACGAGACGGGCAAGACTGCCTGAGGCGTCAGGGCGTCGGCCGGCTCCGGGTGATGGTGGCGGCGCGTTCGTGCTAGCCGGAGCACCGCTCAAGGCATACGAGCACAAACCTCATCCGAAGGAGCCCGCGGTGAGCGTTCTCGCCGAATTCAGTGCCGACTTCCCGTGGGGACTCCTGCTCGTCACGGACGCTCTGTCGACCGAGCAGATTCCCGAGTGGGCCAGCCCGGATGACATGGTTTCCTCAGCCCGCACCGCGCTGGTGGCGCAGGTGCGCCACCAGGACGAAGGGCCGGTGACCGTCCGCGTCCTCGATGCGGATTCTGACGTGGGCCGGCTGGCCTTCGCCGGGATTCTCGAGATCGCCTCCGGGCCCCTTCGGGTGTCCGACGCCCTCGGCGACTCGGCCGTGAGCGTCCCCGTTCCACCGGGTCCGGTGTCCGTGAGGTTCTTCGCCGACGACTTCTCTGAGGCGACGATGGTCGACGTCGTTCTTGGACGATCCTTGTCGGAACAGCGGGTGCCGGCGCCATCGAGTATGGTGACGCCGGCAAGATCGCCATCAAGGGAGCGATATGAAAGTCATCTGCACGAAGGTTCCACTGGACGCGACCGGCAAAGCGCAGGACACCAGCCCCTGGGTCACGGTCGGCGCCGAATACGACGTGGTCTCGGTGATCGCCGTGCCTCATCGTGAGTTGCTGCTGCAGATCGTGGACAACGAGGGCGGCCTGGGTTGGTTCGCCTCGGTGGACTTCATGACCGTCGACGGGACGATCCCGGCGAGTTGGGTTTCGCAGATCGACGAAAAGGGCATGCTGGAGTTGGCTCCGGCCGCGTGGCTCGTTCCCGGTTTCTGGGAGGACTACTACGACGGAGAGCCTTCCGCGGTTGACGCCGTGGAGGCGGAGCTTCAGTCGATCCCGCAACCGGTTCGGCCGACGACGCTCATCCCGCGCCGCCGGTGGTGAACGGGAGCTTTGGCCCGGGTGATCGGCCCGATGCGGCCCGGTAGCACTCAACGCGCCGCCGACCCTGACGTCGATCGCCGACCCGGCCCAGCGGCGTCGGGCACAGACTTGACGCACAACACAACAGGAGGGCGGCACCCGGACCGGGTGCCGCCCTCCTGGCGCAAGCGGGTGGCGTCAGCGGGAACGCTGGCGCAGGCGCTGCAGGTCCAGAATGACCACGGCGCGGGCCTCGAGGCGCAGCCAACCGCGCTGCACAAACTCGGCCAGGGCCTTGTTGACGGTCTCACGCGAGGCACCGACCAGCTGGGCCAGCTCCTCCTGCGTGAGCTCGTGGGCCACGAGGATGCCGTCCGTGGTGGGGCGGCCGAAGCGGTCGGCCAGGTCCAGCAGCGCCTTGGCCACGCGGCCGGGCACGTCGGAGAAGACCAGGTCCGCCAGGGAGTCGTTGGTGCGGCGCAGGCGGCGGGCCAACGCCTGCAGCAGCTGCAGCGACACGTCCGGCGAGGACTGGATGGCCTTGCGCAGGTTCTCGTGGCGCAGGCCGGCCAGGCGCGTCTCCGAGACGGCGGTGGCCGTCGCGTTGCGTGGGGACGGATCGAAGAGGGCCATCTCGCCGAAGAGCTCGCCCGGGCCCAGGACGGCCAGGAGGTTCTCGCGGCCGTCCGCGGAGGTGCGTCCCAGCTTGATCTTGCCCTGGACGATCACGTACAGCTGGTCGCCCTGGTCGCCCTCGCGGAAGACCGACGCCCCGCGGGAGAGGTCCACCTCCGTGAGCTCGTCGGTCAGCACGGCGAAGGCCTCGTCGCTCAGGTGTGCGAAGAGCGGCGCACGCCGCAGGACCTCGATATCCATGATGCTCCTGTCGCAAAGAAAGTGATTCCGGCTCTCATTGTGCCCCATAGCGCAACCTTGTGACGATTCGCACACCGGCGCGCCGCCGTGAGCGCGAGCCGGGTCACGATTCGGCGGCGACGGGTGGGGCGCGGGGTGAAGCGCCCGGAAGTGTCGGTCTGCGTCAGTACGATGGACGAAAGGCACAACGACCGTGCCGAACGCTGGGGGGCGGTCCTTCGGCGACCGATGAGTGGGACGGTTTCTTCCGGTGTTTCTCGGCCTCGACCTCGTGGACTGGGCGCTTCTCGTGGCCCTGTTCCTCTTCGGCGTGGCCGGGTGGCGCAAGTCCTTCCTCGTGGCCCTGGGCGGCGTGCTCGGCTTCCTCGCCGGCGCCGCCGCCTCCTTCTTCGCCATCCCGCTGGTCTCCGCCTGGGTCCCGGACCCCACCTGGCGCGTGGTCGGCCTGGCCGTCGCCTTCGTGGCGTTCCTGGCGCTTGGCCACTGGCTCGGGGAGGCCGTGGCCGGCAAGGTCCGCGGATGGCTGGACATGCCGCGCCCGCGCTGGTGGGGCCGCGCCGGTGGCGCCGCCGTCAACATCGTGGCCGCCGGTTTCGCGATTTCCGCCCTGGCCTTCACCTTCTCCACGCTGGGTCTGCCCGGCCTCTCCGCGCAGATCGCCTCCTCCAAGGTGGTCACGGGGGCCCGCCAGCTCACGCCGGACCCGGTGGAACGCGCCCTGGGTGAGGCCCGCAGCCTCGTGGCAGGCATGCCGCTCCCCGAGATCCTGGCGCCCCTGGTCCCCGCGGATGACGTCGCCGTCCCCCACGACGAGCTGCATTCCGATGCGCTCACGAGCGCGAGGGCCTCGGTGGCCCGCATCACCGGAACCGCGGCGGCGTGCGGCGTCAACCAGACCGGCACCGCCTTTGTGGTGGACAAGGACCGGCTGCTGACCAACGCCCACGTGGTGCAGGGCGTGGAACAGCCCGTCGTGGAGACCTCCGACGGCCGCGCCTTGACCGGACGCGTGGTCTCCTTCGACCCGGTGCGGGACGTGGCCGTCGTGGCCGTGGACGGTCTGGACCTGCCGGCCCTGCGCCTCGGGGGAGCCCTGGGCACGGGAGACGAGGCCGTCTTCATGGGTTTCCCCGCCGGTGGGCCGTTCACCGCCGCTCCCGCGGCGGTGCAATCGCTGCACACCGCCCGCGTCCCCAACATCTACGGGGCTGACCCGGCCCCGTTGCAGATCTACCAGCTGGCCGCGGACGTGCAGCAGGGCAACTCCGGCGGCCCGCTCCTGAACGCGGACGGCTCCGTCTCCGGCATGGTCTTCGCTAAGGCCAAGACGGATGCCGATGTCGGCTACGCCCTGGGCCCCGAGGAGATCGCCCCCGCGGCCCGCGTGGCGGAGGGCCTCACGGACGCCATCTCGACGGGATCCTGCACGGCCCACTGAGCCCGGCGGACAACGCGGGGCCGCACCCCGGTGGGATGCGGCCCCGTGCGCCGTTCGACGCGCTGCGCGGTGATCAGCCGCGCATCGTCTGGGCGATCTGGTCCATGACCGTGGTATCGGCCAGGGTCGAGGAATCGCCGGCCGGACGGCCCTCGGCGACGTCCTTGAGCAGGCGGCGCATGATCTTGCCGGAGCGCGTCTTGGGCAGCTCCGGCACCACGAACACGGCCTTGGGCCGCGCGATGGGCCCTATCTCCTTGCCCACGTGCAGGCGCAGCTGCTGGGCGATGTCCTCCGGCCAGTCGCCGTCGTTCCCGCGCAGGATCACGAACGCGACGACCGCCTCGCCCGTGGTCTCGTCGCGGGCGCCGACGACCGCGGCCTCGGCCACGGCCTCGTGCGAGACGAGCGAGGACTCGATCTCCGTGGTGGAAAGCCGATGTCCGGAGACGTTCATGACGTCGTCCACGCGGCCCAAGAGCCAGATGTCCCCGTCCTCGTCCTTCTTGGCACCGTCTCCCGCGAAGTACATGCCATCGAAACGCGACCAGTAGGTCTCCTTGAAGCGTTCCGGGTCGCCCCAGATGCCGCGCAGCATGGACGGCCACGGCTCGCGGATGACCAGGTAGCCGCCCTCGCCGTCGGCGACGGAGACCCCGGATTCGTCCACGACGTCCACCGAGATGCCGGGCACGGCCACCTGGGCCGAGCCGGGCTTGGTGGCGGTGACGCCGGGGAGCGGTGCGATCATGTGCGCGCCCGTCTCGGTCTGCCACCACGTGTCCACGATGGGAGCGGGGGAGTCCTTGCGCGGACCGGGCTTGCCGTCACTCCCGGCGCCGGCGTTGGCGCCGATGACCTCGCGGTACCACATCCACGCCTCGGGGTTGATGGGCTCGCCCACCGAACCCAACACGCGCAGCGAGGAGAGGTCGTAGCCGTCCGGGATCTCGCGGCCCCACTTCATGGCCGTGCGGATCGCGGTGGGTGCCGTGTACATGATGGTGACCTTGTACTTCTGCACCAGCTCCCACCAACGGCCGCGGTCCGGCGTGTCCATGGTGCCCTCGTAGAGGAGCACGGTGGAGCCGTTCACGAGCGGGCCGTAGGTGATGTAGGAGTGGCCCGTGACCCAGCCGACGTCGGCCGTGCACCAGTACACGTCCGTCTCCGGCTTCAGGTCGAACATGTCCCGATGGGTCACGGCGGTCTGCGTGAGGTAGCCGCCCGTGGTGTGCAGGATGCCCTTGGGCTTCCCGGTGGTTCCGGAGGTGTAGAGGATGAAGAGCGGGTGCTCCGACTCGAAGGCCTGCGCCTCGTGCTCCGCCGAGGCCGCCGGGACGATGTCGTGCCACCACCGGTCGCGGCCCTCGACCCACTCGACCGGCTGCTCGTTGCGCTTGACCACGAGGACCGTGGAGACCGTGTGGCCGGGCGCGGAGAGCGCGTCGTCCACGGCCGGCTTGAGCGAGCTCGGCTTGGAGCGGCGCCACGTGCCGTCCGCCGTCACGACCAGCTTGGCCTCGGCATCGTCGATGCGGCTGCGCAGGGCGTCCGCGGAGAAGCCGCCGAAGACCACGGAGTGCACGGCGCCCAAGCGCGCGCAGGCCAGCATGGTGATGACGGCCTCGGGGATCATGGGCAGGTACACGGCCACGCGGTCGCCCGCGCCGATGCCGAGCGAGGCGAAGGCGTTGGCCGCCCGCTTCACCTCGCTCGTCAGCTTGGCGTACGTGTACGTGCGGGTGTCGCCGGGCTCGCCCTCGAAGTACAGGGCCACGCGATCACCGTTGCCCGCCTCGACGTGCCGGTCGAGGGCGTTGTAGGCGGCGTTGAGCTTGCCGTCGCCGAACCAGCGGAAGAAGGGGGCGTCGGAGTCATCCAGCACCTGGGTGAAGTCCTGCGCCCAGCTCAGCGCCCCGCGCGAACGTTCGGCCCAGTACCCCAGGCGGTCTTCTGCGGCGCGCTCGTAGAGGCTCGCGGTCGCGACCGCGGCCTCCGCGAAGGCTCGTGACGGTGCAAAGGTGCGGTGCTCGGAGAGCAGGTTGTCCAGGGTGTGGTTCTCTCCCATGGGTTCCTTCCTCAATTCTTGCCGGGGCCGCGCAACGTCAACGGCCGTTGTGAGTCACGCTACATCCCTGCGCCGGGCCGTCCGGACACGTGGAGTCCCGGCACCGCCGATTCGCGCCCGACGGCGCAACGGGAGCGATGAGTGGCTCCCGGATCGCTAGGCTGGGTGTCCCGGGGCCAAGGTCCGTGTCCCGGAAAACGGCAGGCGGGAGCGACATGGACACGCACGGGAAGACCAAGGCGGTCCTCGGACCCTTCAGCGCGCGCGAGGTCACCTACCTGGGCGGCGCGGCCCTGCTGGTCCTCGCGTCCCTCTTCTCCTTGGGCCTGACGCGTGGGGACTTCGCGGTCGTGGTGCTGGCCCTCCTGTTGCCGCTGGCCGCCGCCGTGGGCGTCGCCTGGCGCCGCCTGCGCGGGCGTTCCCGCCTGGACTTCGGCTCCTTCTCGCTCGATCAGCTGGCCGGCGTGGTGGGCGTCGGCGCGCTCGTCATCTCGCTCGGGTGGATCGGTGGCGGCTTCAGCCAGGTGCTGGCGCTCGTGGGCTCGCTGGCGCTCGTCGCCGCGACGTTCGGCTCGGGGTGGATCCGCGACTTCGCCGCGGACTTCGTCCCGCAGGAGGGGGTGGCGCTGCTGCGCCGCGACGTGCGCGGCTCCTCCTCGATGCCCGACGCCGCCGGCGCGGCTCCCGCCGGCTTCTTCCGTTTCGCGCGGGGCGCCGACCCGGCCGGCACGGAGGCGACGGCGGGCACCGGACCCGCCCCCACGTCGTCGGGCACCACGGAAGCGGACGCCAAAGCGCCGGGCGCCGAGGCGGCCGGAACGATGGCCCTGCCGACGGCGCCGGGCACGCCGAAGGTGCCGCGCGGCTCCTTCGGCGCCACCTCCGGGGAGGCCCCGGCCGATCCGGCCCCGTTCTGGTTCGCGGTGCCGGACGCCCGCCCGGCCTTCAACCGGGGCACGGGCGCCGTGGAGTTCACCCTCACCCCCGGTGAGTGGTGGCTGGCGGTGCGTACGCTCCCCGAGGGGCTCGTGGTGAGGCACGACGACGGCCGGGAGGCACTGCTGCGGGACGCCACCGACCTGGAGCGCGGCTGATGGCGGCCAGGATGACGCCTGCCCAGAAGCGCGCTCGAACCCTGGAGCGCGAGACGCCGCTGGGGCGCAAACGCCGGGCCCGCAAGATCGACGGCGTGCTCGCCGAGACGTACCCGTACGTCGTGGCTGAGCTGGATTTCGAGAACCCCTTCGAGCTGCTCGTGGCCACCGTTCTCTCCGCGCAGACCACGGACGTCAAGGTCAACGAGGTCACTCCCGTCCTGTTCGGCGCCTATCCGGACGCCGTCGCGCTCGCCGCGGCGCCGGCGGAGGCCGTGCGGGAGATTGTGCGGCCCACGGGCTTCTACAAGACCAAGGCGGCCAACATCCAGGAGCTCTCGCGGCGGCTCGTGGTGGACCACGAGGGCGAGGTCCCCGCGGACCTCGACTACCTCGTGACGCTGCCGGGGGTGGGGCGCAAGACCGCCTTCGTGGTGCTCGGCAACGCCTTCGGCGAACCCGGTCTCACGGTGGACACGCACTTCGGGCGGCTCGCGAGGCGCTTCGCCTGGACCGCGCAGGAGGACCCGGTCAAGGTGGAGGAGGAAGTGGCCGCGCTCTTCGAGCGGCGGGACCACACGCAGCTCTCGCACCACCTGATCTTCCACGGGCGCCGCGTGTGCCACGCCAAGAAGCCCGCGTGCGGAGCGTGCCCCGTGGCGGCCTGGTGCCCCTCCTTCGGGGAGGGCGAGACGGAGCCGGAAGCGGCCCGGTCCCTGCTGAAGTACGAGCTGGCTCCGGGCCGCGAGGAGCTGCACGCGCTCATGTTGGCCGGGCGGACGCGGCGCGAGCTGCGGGCCCTGGGCCACTCCCTGGGCGCGTGAGCGTCCCGCACCACGCCGCGCAGGGCGCGCCGGGCGCCCGCGCAGAACTGGCCGCCCTCGCGGCGGCCTACCGTGAGGACCCCTCGCGCGTGCCGCCCTATGCCCGCCTGCGCCGCGCCCGGCCGCCGCGCAGGAGGCCGGCCCCGGGCCTGCCACAGCGCGAGGCGTCCGTCCTGGTGCTGTTCGGCGAACTGGACGCGCGGACACCGGTCGGCGGGGAGGCGGCGCATCACGAGCTGGACCTGCTCCTGCTCCGGCGCGCCTCGGGGCTGCGCAACCACGCGGGGGAGATCGCCTTCCCCGGTGGCGGCGCGGAGGCCGAAGACGCGGACGAGGTCGCCACGGCGCTGCGCGAGGCCCGGGAGGAGACGGGGCTGGACCCCGCGGGCGTGGAGGTGCTCGGCACCCTGCCCGTGGCCCCCACTGTCTCCAACTTCTCCGTCACGCCGGTCCTGGGCTGGTGGCGCACCCCGAGCCCCGTGGGCGTCGTGGACGAGGGGGAGTCGGCCGCCGTGTTCCGCGCACCCGTGGCGCGGCTGGTGGACCCGGAGAACCGGCGCACCACGGTGCTCAGCCGCGGCGGCGTCACCTGGGAGATGCCGGCGTTCACGGTGGAGGGCGGGCTGCTGTGGGGATTCACGGCGGCCATCGTGGCCGGGCTCCTGGACGAGCTCGGCTGGGCTCGCCCGTGGGACACGAGCCGCACGGTGCGCCCGCCCGGCTTCTGATCCCTCGCTGCCCCTACTTGGCGGAGGCGTAGTCCCTCGCGACGCCCACCGACACGGGGAAGTCCACGGGCACCTCGCCGAAGAGCAGGCGTGAGGCGGACGCCGCGGCCTCCCGCAGGGCCAGCTCCACGTCCACGGCCTGCGCCTCGGGGGCGTGGACCATCAGCTCGTCGTGCAGGAAGAAGACCTGGCGTGCTCCGGGGGCTGTGGCGCGCAGCCGCACCCTCAGGTCCGCCATCCAGCATTCGGCCCATTCGGCCGCGCTGCCCTGCACCACGAAGTTGCGGGTGAAACGCCCCCAGGCGCGGGCCGCGGCCGCGGGATTCGTGCCGACGGCCGGCGTGCCGTCTCCCTCGTCTTGGCCCGCCGCGCCGCCGACGACGGCGGAAGGCGCGTCCGCGTCGTCGGGCACGGGTTCGCCGCCAGGGCCGGAGCGCTGGGCGCCGAAGGCGCTGGGCACGGGCGAGGTGCGGCCGAGCCACGTGCGGACGGTGCCGCCATGTTCGCCGGTGCGGGCGGCGTTCTCCAGGAGGGCGGTGGCGCGCGGATAGGCAGCGGCCAGGCGCGGGGCCATGGCGGCGGAGGGGCCCGTGGTCCCGCCGTACATGGCCCCGAGCATGGCGACCTTGGCCATGGGACGGTCGCCGCCGAAGACGCGGTCCGCGATGGCCTGGTAGAGGTCCGTGCCGCGCGCGGCCTGGGCGAGCGCGGCGTCGCCGGAGATCGCCGCGAGGACGCGGGGCTCCAGCTGGCTCGCGTCGGCGACGACCAGGACGTGCCCGGGGTCCGCCCGGACGGCGGTGCGGACGTCGTGCGGGATCTGCAGGGCGCCGCCGCCCAGGCTGGCCCACCGGCCCGTGACCACGCCGGCCACGATGTACTCGGGGTGGAAGCGCCCGTCCCGCACCCAGGCGTCCAGCCAGGCCCAGCCGCTGGCCGAGGCCAGGCGCGAGAGCTTCTTGTAGCGCAGGAGCGGCTCGATGGCCGGGTGCTCCACCTCCTGCAGGTCCCACTTGCGGGTGCTCTTGACGTCCAGCCCGGCGCCGCGCAGCGCGCGCAGGAGCTCCGGCTGGGAGTCGGGATTCAGGCGAGGGGAATCGAGCAGGAGCTGCAGGGTCTCCGCGAGGTCCGCCAGCCGCGCGGGGCGGGTGCCGTGGGGCACCCGCGGCCCCAGCCACTCCTCCAGCAAGCGGCCGTGCTCGGCGCGGTCCCACGGGACGCCGTCGGCACGCATCTCCTCGGCGATGAGGGACCCGGCCGAGTCGAGGGAGACGAGCAGGCGCAACTTGGCGCCGTCGCGGCCCGCGGCGGCCATGGCCGCGAGCTGGGCGGCGTATTCGGAGGCGACCGCCTCCGGGGTCGCGGGCGGGGTGCGCCCTGGCGGGGCGAAGAGGGCGTCCTGGGGCGCCTCCTCGGCGGGCAGCTCCGGGGCGCGGCGGGCGGGGATCAGCGGTGGTTCGAGGGTGCTGAGCGCCGCGCGCAGGGCCTGGCCGGCCAGCCCCAGGTCGTGGCAGCGGTGGATCTCGACGCCCTGCGCCAGCAGTGGCGGGTACGCGCTCCGGGTGTCCTCCCATACGAAGCGTGCGGCCGGATCGGTGTCCTGGACGGCGGCCACGAGCCGCGGGAGGTCGGTCGCGGCGGCCTCGGCGCCGCGGCCGGAAGGGGTGCCGCGTTCGTCGAGCGGCACCACCACGTGGCGAGGGGCCGAGAGGGCCTCGCCGGGCAGCTGCGCCAGGACGTGTGCGGTCATGCGTTCATCATCCCGCACGCCGGCGACGCTTCGCTCCCGCGCGGGCGTCCCCCACAGCCGCTCGGCGGCGGCGCGTTGTCCACAGCGGGTCCTCGGGAGCGGCGCGGGCATGACGTTAGGGGAGCAGGCTCGTGGCATGTGGTCATTGGACGAGGAGAGGCCGCCACGGCGCCGTGAGCGGCGCGAGCATCGCGAGGACCGCGAGGTCCCTGAGCACGGGCGGGAAGAGGAACCGGGCGGGACGCCCCGCCCCGGCGCCTGGAGCGCGATGCCGAATGGCGCCGTGGCGAACGGAACCGTAGCGAACAGTGCCGTGGCGAACAGTGCCGCGCCGAGCAGCGGCCGGACTGGTGGCGGCGGGAGGGAGGGCGTGCGCCTGGTCGGGGGGGACGCCCGACTGCGCGCGGAGGTGGAGACGGCCGTGTTGGCGGCGGGGTGTCGCCTCGCCGGCGCGGAGTTGCACGGGGACGATGCCCTGCCCCTCCTGTGGGCGGTGGAGCATCCCGACCCGCCCGGCCATGCGGTGCTGGTGGGGTGCGGCCCGGAGGCATGGGCGCTCGCCGCGGCCCACCCCGCGCTGCAGCTGGCCGTGTTGCCGGAGGCGGCCGCGTGGCTGGGGGCGAGGATCGCCGGGGTGGGACGGGTGGGCAGAATCCTGAGAGTGGGGGCACTCGACGCCGCCGCGGGCTCCCGCCGCGTGGTCGCTGCGCTCGCGGGGCAGGCCGCCAGGGCGGGGATGCGCGTCGCCGTGCTGGACGTCGATCCTCGCGCCCCGCGCGCGGACGCGGCCGGTGAGGACACGGCCGGTGGACGCGCGAGGGAAGGGGAGGCGCCAGGCGGGGCCGTCGCCTCCGGCGGTGCGCCCGGTCGGCCGCACCGGTCGGGCCCGGACTCCGGTGGCGGCCAGCCCGGGTGGTCGGCGGCGGCGCGTTGGGCGGCGGACGGCTCGCGCACCGGCCTCGCCGAGATCCTGCCGCGCCGCCACGGCGCCGCGTGGCTGAGCTGGGCACCGCACGAGGACGCCGTCGAGCCCCCGGAGGAGGACGTCTCCCGCGTGGCCGCGGCGCTCGCCGCCACGCACGAACTGGTGATCGTCTCCTGCGGCGACCTCAGCTGGCCGGAGGCCCACGCCCGCGGAGCCGCGCAGGAGGTCCTCGTCTGCATCACGGAGGGCGCACCCCGGCCGCCGCACGCCTACCCGCCCGGGGTGCGCGCCGCCCTCGCGGTGCTCCGCGGACGCGGGCGAGCCCCGGACGGTCCGCGTACCGCCGCGGAGCTCGGCATGGCATGGGCGGGCAGCGCACGGGACGGGTTGGGCGCGCGGCCGGGACGGGCGTTGGACGCGCTCGCCGCCAAGGTCTGGGTGCCAAGGCTGCGGGCCGGTCTGGCCCTGGGCGTGTCATGAGCGCCTTCCTCGACACCCACGGCGAACCTACGGAGGCGCTCCTGCGGGCGGTGCGGGAGGAACTGAGCCGGGACGGGAGCGAGGGCGACGTCGCGGAGCGGGTCACCCGCGCGGTCGTCGGCATCGCCCCCGTCCGCGGCGCGGCGGAGCTGCAGCGCGTGGCCCAGCGGGTGCGTCACCAGCTCGTGGGCCTGGGACCGCTGCAGGACCTCGCGGAGGGACCGGGCGTCAGCGACGTGCTGGTCCTCGCGGACGGCTCGGTGTGGGTGGAGGACGCCGCCGGCCTGCGCCGCACGGAGCTCTCCTTGCCGGAAGAGGGGACCAGGCGCGACCTCGCGGTCCGTCTGCTGGGGCTCGGGGGCCGCCGCCTGGACGATGCCATGCCCTTCGGAGATGCCGTGGTGGGTCGCTTCCGGGTCCATGCCGCCATCCCGCCCGTCAGCCGCGACGGCACGGTCCTCTCCGTCCGGGCGCTGACCAGGACGGGCGCCACCCTCGAGGCACTCTTCCCCGGCCGCGAGGACCCGTGGCGGGCCTGGCTGGAGCACGCCGTGCGGTCGCGGCTGAACCTGCTCGTCTCCGGCGGAACCGGCGCCGGGAAGACGACGCTCGTTTCCGCCCTGCTGGCGGCGAGCGCGCCGGACGAGCGCATCGTCGTGGTGGAGGACGCGCCGGAGCTGGCACCGCGGCACCCGCACGTGGTCTCGCTGAGCGCCAGGGGCACCAACGCGGAAGGCCGCGGCGAGGTGACCCTCGCCGAGCTGGTGCGGCAGGCGCTGCGCATGCGCCCGGACCGTCTGGTGGTGGGGGAGTGCCGCGGCGAGGAGGTGCGGGAGATGCTCATGGCGCTCAACACGGGGCACGACGGCGCGGCCGGCACCCTCCACGCCAACGGCAGCGGGGAGGTGCCCGCCAGGCTGACGGCCCTGGGCGCCCTGGCCGGGTGGAGCGAACGCACCACGGCCCTGCAAGCCTCGGCGGCCGTGGACATCGTGGTGCACGTGAGTCGGGGACCGCACGGCCGCCGGCCCACGGATATCTCCCGGCTCGTGGAGCGGCGCGGCCGGCTGACGGCGGAGGCCGTCGTCTCCACCGGAGAGGACGGGACGCCGCGGCCCGGACCCGCCTTCGCATGGTTCGCCTCACGCGCCAGGGGCGCATCGTGAGCGCCTTCGCCGCCGCCGTGCTGCTCGCGCTCGCCGTGGTGGCCTGGGCGGCCCCCTCGCGGCGGCCTTCCCGTGCCCGACGCCGCGGGCCCGGGTCCTCGACGCGGCGCCCGTTCGGTGCGCCGGGCCGGGAAGCTTTCCGGGGCCGGGATCGGGGCCCGGACGGCGAGGCGGACCGGGCTTCCCGCCCCACTGACGCCTCGCTCGCGGTGCGGGAGACGGCGGCTCGCGAGGCGCTCTCCCGCCTGGCCGCGCTCCTTCGCTCGGGAGCCTCGCCCGGGCAGTCGTTGCGGGTGGTGGCCGCCACGAGCGAGGACCCCGATTGGGTGCGGGCCGCTCGACGGGTGGCCACACGATTGGACACGGGTCCGGACCCCGAGGCTGGCGACGAGGCGGGGGAGCGGGCGGAGGCCGAGCTGTTGTGGATGCTCTCGGTCTCCGCCCGGAGCGGTGCCCCGCCGGCTGGCCTCGTGGAGCGGTTGGCGGACGATGCGGCGTCCCGCGCCGACGCGGCGCGCTCGCGCACCGCGGGACAGGCGGCCGCGCGTTCCACCCGCAAGATCCTGGCCTGGCTGCCCCTGGGCGGCATCGCCCTGGCGCAACTGCTGGGGGCAGATCCCCTGCGCGTGTTGTTCCTCGAGGTGGGCGGCAGGATCGCGCTGTTGCTCGGCGTGTTCTTCTGGCTCGCGGCGATGCTGTGGTCGCGGGCCATCCTCCGCTCCGTCATGCGGCCGGCGCGGCCGGCGCGGCCGGCGCGGCCGGCGCGGCCGGCGCGGGCGCCGACCGCTCGTGGCGGAGGGGAGAAGCCGCCGGGGAGGGGGCTTCGCGGGACGGGGCGTGCGCCATGACCGGGGCGATGTGGTGGCCCACGGTGGCGGCCTCGTTGGCCTGCCTCGTGGTCCTGGCCTGGGGAGGCGGCGCGCCGCGACGGTGGAGCACCCGCCGGCGCGCACGTCCCGCCGCCCCGAGGGGATCACCCCCGCCCTCCGTCCCGGCCGACCGCCTTCCTCTCGTCGCCGACGCGCTCGCGGCGCTGCTCGAATCGGGGCTGCCGCTGGCCGATTGCCTGCAAGCCTTGGGCACGGGCGCCTCCGCGCGGAGCCTCGGGGCGGTCGGGAGTCGGCTGAGGTGGGGAGCGGACTGGGGCGAGGCCTGGGCGGCGTCACCGGGAACCGAAGCGCTCTCCGCGCCGCTGCTGCTCTCGCGGACCACGGGCGCCCCCGCCGTCGCGCTCCTGCGGGACGCCGCGGGGGAAGCCAGGCGGACGGCCGTGCGCGAGCAGGAGGCCGCCGTGCAGGCGCTGACCGTCCGCCTGGTCCTGCCCCTGGGCCTCTGCGCCCTCCCGGCCTTCGTGTGCCTGGGGATCGTGCCGGTCGCCCTGGCCCTGGTGCCCTGGGGTTGAGTCTCCGCGCCGCGGGCGAGCTCGCGTCCCCCACAGGAACCAGGAGCCCACAGGGACGGGGAGGAGGCATCCCGTGGGAGCCCGAAGACGCGCACGCTGGAAGGACGGCCCCACAGGGGGGGCGTGGGACCCGGCCCCACCGGGACACAGAAGGAGGTAGCGCCATGGAGGCGAAGAAAGTGCAGGACGGGGGACGAGCCACGCCAGAACGCGCTCGGCGAGGCTCGCGTCGTTTCGCGGGGGAGGACGGCATCGCGACGGCGGAGTTCAGCATCGTGACGCTCGCGGCGGTCGGCTTCGCCGGGTTGCTCGTGGCGATCCTGAGCAGCGGCGAGGTCAAGGGCATGCTCCTGGGCCTGGTCCGTAACGCGATCGGCGGCTGAGGTGTCCGGGGGCGGTCGGCACTGCGTCGGTGCCCGCATCGCGTGCGGGGACCGGTCGCGCGGTTCGGTCACGGCTGAGTTCGCCGTGCTGTTGCCGACCGTCCTCGCCCTGCTGCTCGTCGTGGCCGGGCTGGGGGTCGTCGGCTCGGCCCAGGTGCGGGTGCAACAGGCGGCCGGCGCGGCGGCTCGTGAACTTGCGCGGGGCGCAGCACCTCCGGACCTGGCGACCACGGCCGGGCACGGCGCCACGGCCAGCACGCGCTCCTCCGGCGGTGTCGCCGTGGTGACGGTGACCCGCAGGGTGGAGCTCCTGGGCTTCGGCGGCCTCGGTGTGACCGTCAAGGGGAGCGCGGCGGCCCGACCCGAGAAGAGCGAACCATGACGACGACGCTCCGCACGGATGGCGCCGGGCGTGCAGCGCTTCGTGTGGTGCCGCCGCGCCGTCATCGGGGACGTGACCGCGACCGTGAGCGCGGTGCGGCCACGGGCCTGACCGTCGGGATCCTGGCGGCGGCCTGCGCGGCCGGGGCAGCGGTGATGATCTGGTCCACGGTGGCCGCGGAGGCCACCGCGGTGCACTCGGCCGCGGACCTGGCGGCGCTCGCCGCATCGGACACGGCGCGGGGGATCGGGAACGCCTCGGCCCCCTGCGCGGCCGCCGCGGAAGTCGCCTCGGCGAACGACGCCGTCGTGGTGGCGTGCGCCGTCGATCCGGCGGGGGCCGTCACGGGCGAGCGCGCCGCGGCGCACGTCGTCGTGCAGGCGACGCGACGCCACCGGGGAGCGTGGCTCCCGCTGCCGCGCTCACGCGCCGAGGCTTGGGCGGGGGCCCCGTCGTGAACGCCAGGCGGGCCGGAACGGCGGCCGTGGTGCCTCCGCACCGACGGTGATATCATGGTTGATATCAAATGGGGGTGGTGGACACGGCTTCTTTGGTGGTCAGGGGACTCGACGAGTCGGTGAAGAGCCTGCTGGTGGCTCGGGCCGAGGCACACGGGCGGTCCATGGAGGCGGAGGTGCGGGACATCCTCACGAACGCCGTCCGGCGGCCGAACATCGGCATCGCGTTGTTGGAAGCAGCCCAGGCAGCCGGTGGCTTCGACGAGTTCGAGATCCCGGAGCGGAGCGATCTGCCCCGCTGGGCGGAATTCGATTGATCGTTCTCGATACCAATGTGATGTCGGAGATGCTTCGGGAGACGCCGGATCCGCATGTCGTGAGGTGGATGAGATGGGTGACCGGCGACGTCGTCGTGACGGCCGTCGCCATCGCCGAGCTCTTGTTCGGGGTGCGTCGGCTCCCTGCGGGCAAGCGACGGGATCGTCTTCACTTGCTCGTTGAATCGACGACCGGCCCGTACCTCCGCGAGGGGGGCGTCCTGCCCTTCGACGGCGCAGCGGCGGGGCCGTACGCCGACGTCTTGGTGCAGCGGGCGCGCGCCGGGCTGCCGATCCAGACGGCGGACGCGCAGATCGCGGCGATCTGCCTGGCCCACGGAGCGGTCCTGGCCACCCGCAATACCAAGGACTTCGTGCAGACGGGCGTCGAGGTCGTCAATCCCTGGGACGGGGTCCCCGGGCGGTGACGCGCCCGCCCCGCCGGACCGCCGTCCGCGACAGCCCTGCGGATTAGCGCCGCCCGCGCCCGGCCGGGACGAGCCGCAGGATCTCGCCGAGGAGCTTGACGGCGCCGTCCTTGTCGAGCGGATTGTTCCGGTTGCCGCACTTGGGGGACTGGACGCAGGAGGGGCAGCCCGTGGTGCACTCGCACGCCAGGATGGCCTCGCGGGTGGCTCGCAGCCAATGGGGAGCCATGGCGTGCGCACGTTCGGCGAAGCCGGCCCCGCCGGGGTGGCCGTCGTACACGAAGATCGTGGGCGTCCCCGTGTCCATGTGCAGCGCCGTGGACACCCCGCCGATGTCCCAACGGTCGCTGGAGGCCACGAGCGGCAGCATCCCGATCGAGGCGTGCTCGGCGGCGTGCAGCGAACCGGGCGCCGTCTCCGCGTCGATGCCCGCGGCGTGCAGGCGCGGCTCCGGGATGGTGAACCACACGGCCTTCGTGAACAGCTCGCGCGGCTCCAACTCCAGCGGCTCCTCGCCGAGCAACTCGTTGCTCACGAGCGCCTTGCGCTGGAAGGACACCACCTGAGTGGTGACCTTGACGTCGCCGAAGTGCACGCCGATCTCGCCCCAGGTCTCGCTGTGCGTGGTGCCGAGGACCTCCACCGTCGTGATGTCCCTGGCCTGCGTGTAGTACTCGGGCTGCGTCCGCGAAACCACGACGCAATGCCCCTCCTCGTCCAGCTCCTGCACCAGGTACGTGCGGCCCTGGTGCACGTAGATGGCGCCCTCGTGGGCCTGGTGGTGCGTCTGGGGCGAGTCCATGGTCCCCAGCACGGTCCCGTCCTCGGCGTCCACGATGCTCACGGGACCGCCGCCGGCCGAGCGCAGCTCCACCATCCCGTGCGCGCTCTCCGGGTGCGTCCAGAACCAGCCGGCCGGGCGCCTGCGCAGGTAGCCGCGCTCCACGAGGTCCGCAACGAGCCCGGGGGCCGTCGGCCCGAACACCGCCTCGAGCTCCTCCACGCGCAGCGGCAGCTCCGAGGCGGCCGCACACAGGTGCGGGCCGAGGACGTAGGGGTTGTCGGGATCGAAGACGGTGGCCTCCACGCCGGCGTCGAACACGGCCTCTGGGTGGTGCACCAGATAGGTGTCGAGCGGGTCGTCGGCGGCCACGAACGCGGCGAGCGAGTCCTGACCCGAGCGCCCGGCCCGCCCGATCTGTTGGAAGAAGGAGGCCCTCGTCCCCGGCCAGCCGGCCACGAGCACGGCGTCCAGCCCGGCGACGTCGATCCCCAGCTCCAGCGCGGAGGTGGAGGCCACGCCCAGCAGCTCGCCGGAACGCAGCGCCCCCTCCAGCTCGCGGCGCTCCTCAGGCAGGTATCCGGAGCGGTACGCGGCCACGCGGTGCGGCAGAGCGGCGTCGATCTCCCCGAGGAGTCGCTGCGCGGTCGTGGAGATCGCCTCGGCCCCGCGCCGCGAACGGATGAACGCCAGCGTGCTCACGCGCGCGCACACCAGGTGCGCCAGCAGCTCGGAGGTCTCGGCGATGACGGTCCGGCGCAGGAAGGCGCCGTTCTCCCCGCGGTGATCCGTGAGCGGCGGTTCCCACAGCGCCACCGTGGTCTCCCCGCGTCCCGAGGTGTCCTCCGACACCTCCTGCGCCGGCGCCCCGATGAGTCGTCCGAAGCTCTCGGCGGGCTCCGCGCTCGTCGCGGAGGCCCCGACGAACACGGGGGAGGCGCCGTAGGAGCGGGCCAGGCGCGCGAGCCGCCGCATGAGCACGGCCACGTGGGAGCCGAACACGCCCCGGTACCCGTGCGCCTCGTCGACCACCACGTAGGCCAGGCGGCGCAGGAAAGCGGTCCAGCGCACGTGGTTGGGCAGGATCCCGAAGTGCAGCATGTCGGGATTCGTGAGCACCACGTTGGCGTGCTCGCGCACCCAGCGGCGCTCGCCGGCGGGGGTGTCCCCGTCGTAGCCGGCCGCACGCACCCCGGGGACCCGCAGGCCCACCACGGAGGAGAGCTGATCGGCGGCGAGGGCTTTGGTGGGGGCCAGGTACAGCACGGTCGCCTCGCCGCGGCCGCCCGTCACGGAGCCGTCCTCCAGCCGCCCTCCGCGCACCACGGCGTCCAGGGCCGGCATCCAGTACGCCATGGACTTGCCCGACGCCGTGCCGGTCGCCACGATCGTGTGCACCCCGGAGTGCGCGGAGTCGGCCGTCAGGACCTGGTGGCGGAAGGGCCGCCCGATGCCCCGCGCCTCGAACGCCTCGCGCACCTCCGGCGCCAGCCACTCCGGCCACTCCGCGTGGCTCGGCTCGCGCGGGGGAAGGGTCCGCACGTGTTGCAGCTGCTCGGGATCCTCACCCCGGCCCAGCAGGGGGATCAGGGTGCGGAAGTCCTTCATGGGATCCCATCCTTCCACGTGACACGGCCCTGCTCCTGACGCCACGGGCCCCTCCTGCCGGCGGCGGAAGGGGCCCGTGGGGAACGGCGGTTCAGGCGGTGTGGCTCACGCGCTCGTGTGCGTCGGCGACGCCGGGCGCCTCGTAGACGGCCATGGTGCCGAGCAGGGTCCAGCCCAGGTACTTGTACAGCTCGTAGCCGTCGGCGGAGGCCACCAGAAGGCCCTCGTCGGCGTCGGACTCCGTGGCGATCGAAGCCAGGTAGCGCGTCACGAGAGCGCCATAGCCGCGACGGCGGAACTCCGGGGCCGTGACGATGCGGTCGAAGACGGCGTAGTCACCGATGGCGGCCACGTGGCCGGAGGCCATCACGACGTTGTCGGAGTCGCGGTGCAGGGAAACCCACGCGTGGTTGCCGTCGCGCTTCTCGTCCCAGTGCAGGCCCTCGTCCAGGCGCGGGGGCTCCACGTCCTGCACCTGCATGTTCGTCACCATGAGCGCCTCGCGGTCGGAGATGAGCACCAGGCCCTGGGCATGGGCGCGGGCGGTGAGCTCGTCCACGTCGGAGGTGAAGGTCGTCAGGCGACGGCCGGGGTTGTCCTTCAGCGCGGTGGCCAGCGCACCCAGCTGTTCGTCGCTGGGTGAGTGCACCACGTATTCCCAGTGCTGTTCATCCTGCCCGGTCCGGCGGTAGGCGTGGATGGCGCCGTCGTGCCGGGTTTCGTAACCGCGGGCCTCGGCCCAGCCGCGGACCCAGGTCCCGATCAGTTCGTCACTCGCGTTTGCAACCATGCATCGAGACTACCGATCTTTGCGTAGGGCGTGGACCGCATGACGAGATCGGAACGCGTTCGTTGCCGGAGGGACATGTGGGGCGCCCGTTCGCCGCCCCTTTCTACACTGGTGGGGTGAGCGAGCCAACCGTGACCGTCCCCTTCTCCCGCGTCCGCGACGCCCCGCGCAGCGACGATGTGACCCTGCTGGACGCGCTGGCCCGCGACCTGGCCGCGGCCTCCTACCGCCACGACGACGTCGTGGAGGCGTTGGGGGAGGCGGCCATGGCGGCGCTGAGCCGCGAGCAGCCCGTCCCGGCCCGGCGCGCGCTGGCTGCCCGGGAGGCGACGAACCACCTGGATCCGCTGGCGAGTCTCATCCGGCTCTTCCTGCTGGGAGGTGCGGTGGGGACGGAACGGCTCGACGCCGCCCTGCCGAGCCTTGGCACCGGCGTCGCCGCCGGGCTGGGCCTCGTGGAGCGGGATCCGGACGCGCCCGGGCTGTGGCGTGCCTCGATCGACCTGCGCCCGCACGCCTCCGACGCCAACCCAGAGCTGTGGGTCGCCTCCGACGTGGGTGCCCATCACCGGCCCGGCGTGCTGCGCACCGACCACGTGCTCGGCATAGGGCAGGCCTCGCTGACCCTGGCGGGGGCCACGATCCGCCGCCCCGCCGCCCGTGCCCTGGACCTGGGGGTGGGCTGTGGCATCCAGACCTTCCACCTCCTCTTCCATTGCGACCACGTGACGGCCACCGATCTCTCCGAGCGCGCGCTGGGCTTCACCCGTTTCAACCTGCTCTTGAACCACGCGGCCCTTCGCCTCGACCCCGCCCGCCTCCAGGAGCGGGTCAGCCTGCGCCAGGGCTCGCTGCTGGAACCCGTGGCGGGCGAGCGCTTCGACCTCATCGTCTCCAACCCGCCCTTCGTCATCACGCCCCGCAGCAGCGATGAGCGGGAGGAGGACCGCTTCACCTACCGCGACGGCGGCCTGCCGGGGGACGAGCTGGTGGCCGGGCTGTGGCGCGGCCTCGCCTCCGTGCTGGAGCCGGGCGGCACGGCCCAGATGCTGGCCAATTGGGAGATCGCCCCCGTGCCCGACGACGCGGGGCCGGGTGCCGCCGTGGCGAGCGATCCGGCAACGGGGGAGCCGGTCCCGGCCTGGGCCGTGCGCCCGGCCTCCTGGACGCCGCCGGAGCTCGAGTGCTGGGTCATCCAGCGAGACCTCGAATCGCCGGAGGGTTACGCGGAGACGTGGCTGCGGGATGCCTCCGAGGTGCGCAGCCCCGTGGCCGCCGAGCGGCGCTACGCCGAGTACCTCGACGACTTCGCCTCGCGGGACGTGGAGGCCGTCGGCCTGGGTCTCGTGTGGCTGCGGCGGCCGGCGCCCGGCGCGGCCGCGGGGGTGGGACGTCGCTTCGAGACGATCGAGCACGCCGTGGATTCCCCGCTCGGCCCCGTGCTCGGCGCGGCCGTCTGGCGCATGGACGCGGTGGCCTCGGTGGACCCCGGCCTGGTCCACGCCGTCGCGGCCCCGGACGTCACGGTGGAGTCGCATTCCCGGCCAGGGGACGAACACCCCCAAGCGATCCTGCTGCGCCAGGGAGGCGGCTTGCGCCGCGTGGCGCGGCTCTCCACCGCCGAGGCCGGCATCGTCTCCGCTTGCGACGGGGAGCTGCCTCTGGGATCGCTCGTGCGCGCCGTGCGGGCCCTGCTGGAGGCCACGGCGGGGGACGCCTCTGCCGTGCCCTCCGAGCCGGAGCTGCTGGGGGCCGTGGCCGAGTTGTTGCGGCTGGGCTTCCTCGCGTTCCCGGATCCCGCGGACGCCACCGCGGCGGACACACGGGACGAGGACGCAGAAACGGGCATTCCCGGAAGGAAAACCGCCGAGTAAAGTAGCGGGCCATGACCACCACCCAGAGCGAGTCACAGCCCGGCGTCGGACCCCGCCCGTCGGCGGAATCGCCGTTCGCGCCGCAGCGACAGGTGGTCATCTCCGACCCGCAGGCGGTGCGCGCTCTGGCGCACAGCGCCCGCATCGACGTCCTCGACGAGCTCTACGCCTCCGGACGGGCGCGCACGGCCACCGAGCTCGCCGCCCGCAGCGACCTCACCCCGAGCGCCATGAGCTATCACCTGCGCGCCCTGGAGAAGTACGGACTCGTGGAGCGGGCCGCCTCCGAGGGGGACGCGAGGGAGCGCCGCTGGCGTGCCACGGGTGACCAGCTGGTGGTCTCGCCGATCGGCGGCTCGCCGGCCGGCCAGGCCGCCTACACCGATATGCAGCTGGCCCAGCTGCGCGAGCACCTCATGGAGGAGATCGCCTACCGCCACGAGGTGCGCTCGCACGGAGAACCGGGGCCGGAGCACCCCTTCAGCGCCTACGGCTCGCTCTTCCTCGACGAGGCGCTGGAGCGGGAGTTCTCCGAGCGCGTCTTCGACCTGGTGCGCGAGTTCGAGGCGCGCGCCACCGAGCTGGACGAGGACTGCGCCGAGGTGCGCCGCGTGGTCTACGAGATGGCGGTCCTGCCGGACCGCTCCCGCGAGCGGGCCGCCCGCGGCGGCACGGACGTCGTCGGGGCTTCCTGAGGCACTTTCCGCCGCCCGACGACGGGTGGCGACCACCCGTCGTCGGGCAGGGTGGGTGCGGGCCCGGCGCGCCGGGACGGGGCGGGCACGCCGCTTGCAGGCGCTATGGTTAGGCCTGTCTGCGGCACCCGCACCTTGGGGCCGCGCGTACACCGAGGAGTGCTGTGCCCGCCAAGGCCAAGGAAAAGACCGGCAAGAAGCTCGTCATCGTCGAGTCCCCGGCCAAGAGTAAGTCGATCGCCAAGTACCTGGGCGAGGGCTTCGTGGTGGACGCCTCGGTCGGTCACATCCGCGATCTGCCGCAGCCCTCGGAGCTCCCGGCCGAGCTGAAGAAGTCGCCCGTCGGCAAGTTCGCCGTGGACGTCGAGCACGGCTTCGAGCCGTACTACGTGGTGTACCCGGACAAGAAGAAGCGCGTCGCGGACCTCAAGCGCGAGCTCAAGGACGCCGACGAGCTCTACCTCGCCACCGATGCCGACAGGGAGGGCGAGGCCATCTCCTGGCACCTCCTGGAGGTCCTCAAGCCCAAGGTCCCCGTGCACCGCATGACCTTCACGGAGATCACCAAGGAAGGCGTGCAGCGCGGACTGGCCAATCTGCGCGAGCTGGACATGGACCTCGTGGACGCGCAGGAGACCCGGCGCATCCTCGACCGCCTCTACGGCTACGAGATCTCCCCCGTGCTGTGGCGCAAGGTGGGACGCGGGCTCTCCGCCGGCCGCGTGCAGTCCGTGGCCACGCGCCTCGTGGTGGAGCGCGAACGCGAGCGCATGGCGTTCCGTTCGGCCTCCTACTGGGACATCGCCGGCGAGTTCGTCGCCGGCTCCGGCGAGTCCTTCCGCGCCAAGCTGGGTGCCGTGGACGGCGCCCGCGTCGCCACGGGTCGCGACTTCGACGACCGCGGGGCGCTGCGCCCGGCCTCGGCCAGGGCCGGCGTTCTCCACCTCGACGAGGACGGCGCCCGCGGGCTCGTGGCGGGGCTGGAGGGCGCGGAGTTCTCCGTCTCCTCGGTGGAGTCCAAGCCCTACACGCGCCGCCCCGCCGCGCCGTTCACGACGTCCACGCTGCAGCAGGAGGCCAGCCGCAAGCTGCGCTGGAGCTCCCGCATCACCATGCAGGTGGCGCAGCGGCTGTACGAGAACGGCTACATCACCTACATGCGTACCGATTCGGTGCACCTCTCCGACGAGGCCATCAATGCGGCCCGCCGCCAGGTGAAGGAGCTCTACGGGGCGGAATACGTGCCGAACTCGCCGCGCCTGTACAAGGGACGCAACGACTCGGCGCAGGAGGCCCACGAAGCCATCCGCCCGTCCGGCGACTCCTTCCGCACGCCGCGCCAGGTCATGCCCTCGCTCAGCAGCGACGAGTTCAAGCTCTACGAGCTGATCTGGAAGCGCACCGTGGCATCCCAGATGGCGGACGCCAAGGGCTCCACCGCCACCGTGCGCCTGGAGGGCAAGGCCTCCGACGGTCGGGTCGCGGAGTTCAGTGCCTCCGGCACCGTCATCACCTTCCGCGGCTTCCTGGCCGCGTACGAGGAAGGCAGGGACGTCGCGGAGAGCCGCGCCGGCTCCGAGGACGAGTCCGACTCGGAGCGCCGCCTGCCACAGCTCGCGGAGGGGGCGCCCCTGACGGGGCGTGACCTCGAGGCCGCCGGCCACGAGACCTCGCCGCCGCCGCGCTACACCGAGGCCAGCATCGTGGCCGAGCTGGAAAAGCGGGAGATCGGTCGCCCCTCCACGTACGCGCCCACAATCTCCACGATCATGGACCGCGGCTACGTCACCAAGCGCGGTGGCGCCCTGGTGCCCTCCTGGATCGCGTTCTCCGTGATCCGCCTGCTGGAGGAGCACTTCGGGCAGTACGTCGACTACGACTTCACGGCGCGTCTCGAGGACGACCTGGACGAGATCGCGGCGGGCAAGCGCTCGCGCCTGGCGTGGTTGGAGCACTTCTACTTCGGCGAGGGCGATCACGAGGGCCTCAAGTCCACCGTGGACGACCTGGGCGAGATCGACGCCCGCGCCATCAACTCCATCCCGGTGGCGGAGGACATCACGCTGCGCGTGGGCAAATTCGGCCCGTACCTGGAGCAGGCCGTGCCGGCGGACGCGGAGGAGGGCGCCGAGCCCAAGCGCGCCAACGTCCCCGAGGACCTGGCCCCGGACGAACTGACCCCGGCCAAGGCCCGCGAGCTCATGGATGCCGCGGTCCCCGGGGACCGCGAGCTGGGGCCCCACCCGGAGTCCGGGCACATGATCGTGGCCAAGGACGGGCGCTTCGGCCCGTACGTCACCGAGCGCATCCCCGAGATGACGCCGGAGAAGCTGCAGGAGTACTTCGACTCCATCCCCACGGAGTACTACAAGAACGGCAACCCCAAGCCCAAGAAGAAGCCCGCGGCGGTGAAGCCGCGTACGGCCAGCCTGCTCAAGGGTATGGACCCCAACACGGTCACCTTCGAGGAGGCCCTGCGCCTGCTCTCGCTGCCGCGAGTGGTGGGCACGGACGTGGACGGCGAGGAGATCACGGCCGCCAACGGGCGCTTCGGCCCCTACCTCAAGAAGGGCGGCGACTACCGTTCGCTGGCCTCCGAGGAGGAGCTCTTCACGGTCACCGAGGAGCAGGCGCGCGCCGTCTACGCCCAGCCCAAGCAGCGCGGCCGCGGCAACGCGAAGCCGCCGCTGGCCGAGTTCGGCGTCGACCCGACGTCGGGCAAGCCCATCGTGGCCAAGGACGGCCGCTTCGGCGACTACCTCACCGACGGCACCACCAACGTGACGATCCCCCGGGGCATGAACCTGGAGGAGCTCACGAACGAGAAGGCCGTCGAGATGCTGGCGGAGAAGCGCGCCAAGGCCCCGGCCAAGGCACCCGCCCGCGGCCGGGCGTCGTCGGGCACCGCGAAGAAGGCGCCCGCACGCAAGGCCCCGGCCAAGCGCGCCGCGCCCAAGAAGCCGGGCGCCTGAGCGGGGCGGGGGAGTAACGCATGAGGCTGGGGGTCCTCGATATCGGCTCCAACACGGTGCACCTGCTGCTCGTGGAGTCCTACCCTGGCGCGCGGCCGGTGGCGTTCGCCTCGCACAAGCGGCCGCTCTCGCTGGTCCGTTTCCTGGACGAGGACGGTGCCGTCAACGCACGGGGGCGGCGCGAGCTCGTGGAGTTCGTGACGGAGGCGGTCGCGTTCGCGGGGCGGCACAAGGTCGAGGATCTGCTGGCCTTCTGCACCTCGGCGCTGCGCGGGGCCGCGAACGGGCCGTCCGTCATCGCGGAGGTCGAGTCGGTCACGGGCGTGACGCTGGAGGAGCTCTCCGGCGAGCAGGAGTCCGCCATGACCTACTTCGCGGCCCGGCGCTGGTTCGGCTGGGGGACGCGGGACCTCACGGTCCTGGACATCGGCGGCGGTTCCTTCGAGATGGCCACGGGGCGGGACGAGTTCCCCTCCGTGGCGGTGTCGGTGCCGCTCGGCGCGGCGCGGCTGACCAAGGACCGACTGCCGGGGAACCCGCCGCGCCCCACCTCGGTGGGCGCGCTGCGCGAGTACGTCGCACAGACCCTGCGTGACCCCGTGGCCCTGCTCAAGGCCAAGCCGTCCCCGGACCTCGTGGCCGCGACGTCCAAGACCTTCCGCTCGCTGGCACGCGTGGCCGGTGCCGCGCCCTCCGGGGCGGGGCCGTACGTTGAGCGCCTGCTGCGGCGCGAGGACCTGGCCCTGTGGTCGCGGCGTCTGGAAGCGCTGAGTTTCGAGGAACGCGCGGCCCTGCCCGGCGTGTCCGCGATCCGCGCGCCACAGTTGCTGGCCGGGGCCATCGTCGCGGAGAGCGCTATGGAGGCGCTGGAGATCGACGCGCTGCGCATCTGCCCGTGGGCCGTGCGGGAGGGGCTGATCCTGCACCGCTTCGACCGCTTGTTGCGGGACCACGACGTGATCGATGATGCCTACGTGGGGGTCGGTGGCGTGGAGCTGCTGGCCCGTGGGGTCAACCAGGTGCCGGGAGGCTGACATGGACGTCAAGGAACACCCCGGACTCGACCCGGTGCAGCATCCCGGGCCCGTCAAGGTGGGGCTGTCTACCTCCTCCGTGTATCCCCTGACGCCGGACCACGCCTTCGCCGTGGCCGGGGAGCTGGGCTACGACGGCGTGGAGGTCATGGTGACCGGCAACTCGCTCTCCCGCGACGGCGACCAGCTGCACGCCCTGGTTCAGCGCTTCGGGGTGCCCGTCATGTCCATCCACGCGCCCACGCTGCTGCTGACCCAGCAGGTGTGGGGCGGGGCGTGGAAGAAGATCCAGCGCTCGGCGCTGCTGGCCCACGAGCTCGGCTGCGACACCGTGGTGGTCCACCCGCCCTTCCGCTGGCAGGGCAAGTACGCCTCCGGCTTCGAGGAGGGCGTGCGGCGTGCCAACGAGGCCTACGGCGTGAAGATCGCCGTGGAGAACATGTACCGCTGGCGCACCTCCGGAGAGGGCAAGCAGATGTACATGCCGCACTGGGATCCCGTGCCCATGGACTACGAGTACGTCACGTGGGATTTCTCCCACGCCGCCACGGACCGGGTGGATTCTCTCGACGCCGTGCGGCGCCTGGGGAAGCGGCTTACCCACGTGCACCTGTGCGACGGCACCGACTCCGGCTCCGACCAACACCTGCAGCCCGGCACGGGCACCCAGCCCGTCGCCGAGACGCTGCGTTACCTCGCGGCGTCGGGCTTCACCGGCTCGGTGGGCGTGGAGGTCTCCACGCGCCGCCACCGCAAGACGCCGGGCGAGATGGAGCGCGTGCTGGGGGAGTCCCTCGCGTTCGCGCGGGAGTACCTGGCGCGGCCCGGGGCCTGACCCCGTTGTTCCACCGGGGTCGAACTCCGGACCCCGCTCTTCCTGCACGGCCCCTGTAGTCCTGCCGGGGTGGTGGAGGAAGAGGGGGACGTGGCCGCCGGGTGCCCGACGCCGCGTGGCCGGGTGCAGCGGCCCACGCGTCCGTCGCCGGGGAAAAGAAAGTGCGGCATCATGGAACTATTCATCCTCCCGCGGACATGAACAAGTGGAGATGGACGTGCGTGGGGAGGAACGGGTGGAACAGAGCGTCGATATCGGCGTCGCCTTCGCCGAGCATTCGCGCGCGGTTTTCCACTTCGCTTTGGTGCACACCCAGAACTGGGCCGAGGCGGAGGACGTCATGTCGCTGACGTTTTTCGAGGCACAGCGCAAACAACCCCGCTCGACGGTCGAATCCGGCAGCATCTTGCCGTGGCTACTGGGAGTCGCGAAGAAGGTCATGAAGAACCAGAGCCGCGCACGGCGGCGCTATGAGGTGTTCCTGGCCAAGACCCAGCTGGATGAGGGAACGACGGCGGAACAGGACGCCCTGGAGGATCGGCTGGAAGCCGAGGCCCGGGCAGCGCAGCTCTTCGCCCTGGCCAAGAACCTGAGCCCGGGCGAAAGAGACGTCTTGGTTCTGTGCACCATGCAGGAGCTCGGCTACGAGGAGGCTGCCGTGGCGCTCAAGATTCCCGTGGGCACGGTGCGTTCTCGGCTGAGCCGCGCCAAGGCCAAGCTCCGCGCGGTCGAGCTGTCGGATATGCCGCCGGAACACGCCGGGGGTGGAGGCAGGCCATGAATCTCGACGATGTGTCGCCCTCCGAGGCGAAACTTCGCAGGGTGCGGCAGGTCCTGGCGGAGCAGCGTGTCCACCTCGATGCCGGGCGGAAGCGGCGACGGGTGTGGATCGGCGCGGTCTCACTCGTCACGGTGGCCGGGGTCGCCACGGCCGGAACGGCGTACTTCGCCCCCGCGAAGGACGTTCCCCAACGCCCCACGGTGCGGTGCTACTACAGCGAGCGGCTCAGCGGGTCGAGATGGGTGGAGGGAGTCGATGGCGGGCCGGGTTACACGCTGGGGCCCTATGTCGAGGAGGGGATGGAACCCTTGCCCGGTCAGGCCGAGCAGGTCGCGGATCCCGCGGCGGTCTGCGTGGACATGTGGGACCGGGGCCAGATGAACCCCGAGGGGGTGGCAGCGGAGGTGCTGCCACCGTCGGAAGGACCGAGCGAGAACAACGACTTCACGCCGGGTCATTTCGTACCCGAGTTGCAAACGTGCGTGATCTCCGGAGAAGTCGCCGTCATTCCCGGGACCAAGGGGACATGTGAACGCTTGCACCTTTCCGAGTGGTCGCAGCAATAGCGGCGGCGGCCGGGGCAAGGCCGGCGTCAGTGCCCGCACGAACGATGGAAATGAGGAAGACGATGAAAAGCGTTGGAGGGTCTGAACGGGTGAGAGCCTTCCGCGTGTCCACGGCGTTCCTCGTCGTCGGTTCGAGCGCGGTTCTCCTGCTTGGCGGTTGCACGCCGAACGGAGCGGAGGGCGCCGTGACCTCGAACCCGTCCGGTTCACTCCGCCCGGCTGTCCCCGGGACCTCTCGATCGACGGACGCCGCGGCATCGAGCACGCCGGCGGGCGACGCCGTCGAGTTCAGCCCGGCGTCCGTCCAAGTTCTCGGCCAGAAGTCGGTCATGGATAAGGGGAACCCAACCGTGGTCCTGCGGGTCAAGGCGCCGGAGCACACGAGCTTCCGCATCGGCCGGACGGGTTCGGACGGGGACACGATCGATTGTCGATCCGTGATCGTCCGCCAGGGGACGGTTCTCTACGAGGTTCACTGCGTCCGCCACGACGCGGCGGATCAGCTGTACGCGTCGATTGCCTACGGTGATTTCGACTATGGGTTCACTAAGGCGCTGAAGTAAACGCCGCGTCGCGCGTTCCGTGGCGGTGGACCCGACCCAGCGTGAGGAAGAATGACACGTTCTTCCGGGCGCCGGGAACTTCCTTCCGCGGTGCGGACATTACCGAGTGCCTCCCGCCGGGAGATGCCCGGTGGTCTCGCCTCTTGGGGGTTGTGTGGTGGTGAAAGTGTTAGTCGTTGAAGGCCTCGAACTTACGGTAGGAAAAAGACTTCTTGCTCGTGACATCTCGTTCGTCCTGGAACCTGGTCGGACGGCCGCCGTCGTCGGCCCGAGCGGCAGCGGGAAGACGACGCTGCTGGACGCCGTGATCGGACTCCGCCCCCCGGCTGCGGGGCACGTGTGCATCTCGGACCGAGATCTTTACGCGCTTTCCCCGCGGGAGCGTGCCCAGGTGCGGCGAGATCTGGTGGGCGTCGTCTTTCAAGGCGGAGAACTTTTCGATGATCTCAATGCGGTGGACAACGTCCTGGTGGGTGCCTTCTTGCGCGACGGGGCAGGTCCCGCCGCGGAGCGTCGCGCCGAATCCCTGGAGCTCTTGGAGCGGCTTCACGTGCCGGGCGAGGACCGGCCCGTGGCGGGGCTCTCGGGCGGTGAGCGGCAGCGCGTCGCCATAGCAAGGGCGCTGGTCGGTGGACCGCGCTTGATCGTGGCGGACGAGCCCACGGCCTCCCTCGACGCGGATCTGCGGGACGAGGTGATGGACTCCCTGCTAGAGGCGTGTCGCGAGGCCGCGGCCGCACTTCTTGTCGTCACGCATGACCGCGCCGTCGCCAGCCGATGCGATGCCCAATTTTCTCTTGAGCAGCAACGGTGGACTCGTTCATGATCCGGCAAAAGGGCGAAGGCGCCCGCCCCTTGCGCCAGGCGCTTCTGCGACAGGGGAAAAGGGACGCCAGGACCTCGGGGGCGCGCCTGCATCACCTGTCCATGACGGTCGCTGTCCTCGGGTTACTCATCTTTGCCATTGCTTCCGTTCTTGCGGTCTCCTCGCATCAGGGGCGTCAGCACCGTGCGGCAGCGATCGAGTTCGCGTCCGAGGACGGTGCACCGACGGTGGGGAACGTGCTTAGGATGGACGACCACGTCGCGGGGTCGGAGAAGTATTGGGTGCAGGCAACGGCCGTCACGGTCGATCAGCACGTGCCCGCCCCGGACATCATTTCGCATTGGCCGAGCGCGGGAGAGGCCATTGTGTCCCCGCGATTGCACAGGATCCTTGCGCAATTCGATGACTCGTCCAGATATGGAACCATCATCGGCGAATTCGATCCCGACTTGCTGCCAGACCCCGGCGAGCTCCTGGTCTGGTATGCCCCGCTCCATCCAGCCTCGTCGAACGCCACCAGTTTTACGGGGATCGGCGTTGATCCGTCCTTCATCACGTCGGACCATGTCACTCTCTATAGTCCCCCAGTGGCCTGGGTCGTTCTGCTCTTCGTGGGGGGCGGGGTCCTTCCCGCAGTCATCGCCGTCGCGGTGGCCGCGCAGGTGGGGCGCGATGAGAGACAGGGGCGGATCGTCACGCTGCAGCGCATGGGGGCGAACACCTCCGAGCGGTGGAGTGCCGTGGCGTCCTCGCTTCTCCCGGCCTGGGTCGTTGCTTCCTTCATGGTGCTGTGCGGTGTTGTGGCCGCTCGCATTTTCGGAATTCCGCTCTTGCACCGCACCGTCGTGTCTGCAGAGGACGTCCCGGTGGTGCTACTCGTGTGCCTCGTCGTGTTGGTGGGGGTCCTGGGGCCGCTCGTGGTGTTCGCCGGCGATCACCTGCGGATTCGCCCCGGCCAACGGCGGGCGACGGTCAGGGTACCCAAGGTTTTCGCCATGCTGGCGCCGTGGGTGACACCCCTGGCGACCGTTCTCGCCGTCGTCGTGACACCCATGCTGGCCTATTCCCCCTACCTGGTCCCCGCCTATGCCGTCATGCTCATCCTGGTGATCGTGGGACTGCGTTCGTTCTCGTCCCTCATCGTGACGCTGACCGCAGGAGGGTGGGTCTCATGGGCAACCCGACGGGGGTGGGTCTCCGGGTTGGTGGCGGCCCGGGAGATCGAAGCCGCCGGGCGCGCGGCTGTCGGACCGGGAGTCCTCGTGGCAATTTTTGTGCTGGCGATGGGCCATGCCGTGATGTGGGCCGGCGCCTACGCCTCCCAGTATGTGAGTTCCCAGCAACTTCAGGCCCGGGTGGGAGACAACGTCATGGAGGTCACGTTGCCGTCCGAGCAGGGGACGTTGCAGGCATGGGTGGATCAACTGCCGCAGCACGTCCACCCCGTCGCTCTGGTGATGGAACAAGAGAGCGTGCCCGGGACGGGCTTCACGACGTCGAAAGACGTCTTGTTTTCCGACGACCAGGGCCGGCGGTTGCTGGGAGTTGGTCATGGCCAGCGCATCGATCCGTACGCCCCGCCGCCCGCCCAACCATGGGTCAGTGATTTGCTGGGGTGGACCGGGGCCCCTCCGGATTCCGTGGTGAAGACCTGGGCCGCGGTTCCGGAAAGAGTGGACGCACTCTACTTGATGGCGGAACCGGGGGAGGCGATCCCCGTGGACCGGCTCAACCGTCTGGCACTTTCCCGGGGCGGCCTTGAAATGGTGCAGCCTCTGGGGCAGGGCTCGCTCGACTACGGTTCGCTGAAGCGCGATCAAGCCGACTGGATCACCGGGGTTGGCGTCCTGGGGGCGGTGGTCCTCCTGGTGGGAGGGTTCGCTTCCGCGGCGGAGGCGACTCGTCGGAGCGAGCGAAGGATCGTGGGGTTGGCCCGGCTGGGGGCGCCGCGGAGCCTGTTGGCGAAGTATCGATTGGTCCGTCTCCTGGTACCGACGTGCATCCCGGTGGCCGTCGCCGTGGTGGTGTACGAGGCCATGCCAGTTCCTCTGGGAAAGTTGATGGGAGATATCCCCATTTCGCACGTTTTGTCGATTTCTGCGTTCCTCTCGACGGTCGTTCTCGGCGTCGCCGTGGCGCTCTTCGCCGGACGTGGTGGCAGGGCAACACGAGGTGCAAGACTGACACCATGACTTCCACCATCGCGTTCCTCGGCACCGGCAACATGAACGGTGCCATCCTCCGTGGCCTGATCGCCGCCGGACACCCGGCGGAGAGCATCCGCGCCACGACGCGGACTGAGGCCTCGGCCCGGCGGCTCACGGAGGAGACCGGTGTGCAGGCGCGGGCCACGGGGGCCGACGACGCGGCGAATGCCTGGGCGGTCGGTACCGCCGAGGTGGTGCTGCTGGGCGTGAAGCCCTTCGGCATCGCCGAGCTGGCCCGCGAGATCTCCCCGGCCCTGCGCCCCGACGCCGTCGTGGTGTCCGTGGCCGCCGCCATCACGCTCGCCACCCTCGAGGCCAATCTGCCGGACGGCCAGCCCGTGCTGCGCTCCATGCCGAACACACCGTTCCAAGTGGGCAGTGGCGCCGCGGGCCTCTCCCGCGGCACCCACGCGGGCGACGAGGCCGTGGCCGCCGCCTCCGCCGTCTTCGCCGGTTCCGGCCAGGTGATCGAGGTCCCGGAGGCGCAGATCGACGCCGTGTCCGCCGTCTCCGGCTCCGGCCCGGCCTACGCCTTCTACCTCGCCGAGGCCATGGCCGACGGCGGCGTGGCCCTGGGCCTCGACCGTGAGACCGCCGTGCGCCTCGCCGCCGCGACGCTGGCGGGCGCGGGGAAGATGCTCTCCGCCGACGGCGCGGATCCCGCCGAACTGCGCAAGGGCGTCACGAGCCCCAAGGGCACCACCGAGCGCGCCATCGCGGTCTTCGACGAGCGCGGCGTGCGCGCCGCCATCGCCGACGGCGAGAAGGCCGCCGTCGACCGGGCGGTCGAGCTGAGCGTCGAACTGGCCTGATCGGCACCAGCCAAGCCGGCCGGTGAGGGAGGCGCAGGGGGCCGGAGGGCGTGCGGCAGGTGAGCCGAGGCACCCGACCCGGCCCCACGCCGTCGGGCACTCTCTTCACCGTTGCTGATCCCCGCCCGTACGGGAAAACGGCGGATTCCGGTGCACAACTGGATCAACACCGGGATGGGGGAAGGACGCAGCCTACGGGCGGGCCGCGAAGCGCTCCAGCAGCTCCACGTGGCCGGCCACGATGAGCATGTCCCGGTGGGAGACCACGGTGTCCGGCTGGGCGTAGGTGAAGTCCTCGCCGGGGGACTTCACGCCCACCACGGTCACACCGTATTTCTCTCGCACGTGGGCCTCGGCGAGCGTGAAGCCCTGCGTCTCCTTGGGCGGGTACATCTTCACGATCGCGAAGCCGTCGTCGAACTCGATGAAGTCCAGCATGCGCCCGCCCACCAGGTGGGCCGTGCGCACGCCAGCGTCCGCCTCCGGGTAGATCACGTGGTTGGCGCCGATGCGGGAGAGGATCTTGCCGTGGGCTGGCGTGATCGCCTTGGCCCAGATGTGCTCGATCCCCAGGTCCACGAGGTTCACCGTGATCAGCACGGAGGACTCGATCGAGGTGCCCACGCCCACCACGGCGGAGGAGAACTCCTGCGCTCCCAGCTGGCGCAGCGAGTCGATGTTCGTCGCGTCGGACTCGACGACGTGCGTCAGCGCGTCCGCCCATTTCTGGACCAGCTCGCTGCTGCGCTCGATCGCGAGCACCTCGCGGCCCTGGGCCACGAGCTGCTCGGCCACGGACGCGCCGAAGCGGCCCAGCCCGATCACCAGCACGGGGGCGTTGTGGTCCTGATTGCGCTCAGCCAATGATCGGCCTCTCCTCGGGGAATTGGTACAGCTGACGGCGGTGCCGCAGGGACAGCGCCGTGGCGAAGGTGATGGTGCCGACGCGGCCAAGGAACATGAGCGCGATGAGGACGTATTTGCCGGCGGGCGGGAGCTCGCCGGAGAGCCCGGTGGACAGGCCCACGGTGGCGAACGCGGAGATGGACTCGAACACGGCGCGGTCCAGCTGGGCGTCCGGGTCGATGGCCAGCAGGGAGATGGTCCCGGCCATGACCAGGCTGGCGCCCATGGCGAGCACCGAGATGGCCACGCGCATGGTGGACTCGGGGATGCGCCGCCCGAACGCCTGGATCTGCGGCGTGCCGCGCGCCTCGGCCAGGATGGCCAGCAGCATGACGGCGATCGTGGTGACTTTGATGCCGCCCGCCGTGGACGCGGAGCCGCCGCCGGCGAACATGAGCGCGTCGGTGAACACCATCGTGGCCGGATGCAGCTGGTTCTGGTCCACCAGGTTGAAACCGCCGGAGCGTGTCATGACGGAGGCGAAGAGCGAGTGCAGCAGCTTGTCGCCCACGCTCATGTCGCCGATCGTGGCCTTGTTGCCCCACTCGGACATGCCCCAGGCGGCCATGCCGCCGGCCACGAGGACGCCGGAGGTGACCAGGGTCAGCTTGGTGTGCAGGTTCCAGGAGCGCACGCGCAGGCGATGGCGCAGCAGCACCATGATGACGGGGAAACCCAGGGAGCCGATGAACATCCCGATCATGAGCGGGAACAGCAGCCAGGCGTCGGTCTCGTAGGGCACGATCCCGTCGGAGTGGGGCGTGAAGCCGGCGTTGTTGTAGGTGGAGATGGAGTAGAAGATCCCGTGCCACAGCCCCAGCCACAGCCCCTCGCCGTAGGTCCAGAAGCGCACGGAGAGCCACACCGCCAGGATTCCCTGGATGCTGATGGAGGTCAGGATGACGACCCGCAGCAGCGAACCCACCTCGCCGAGCTTCCCGGCCTCCGCCGTGTTCATGGACTGCTGGGCCAGCAGCTTGCCGCGCACGCCCAGGCGCTTGGTCACGGCGAGCGAGAGCACGGAGGCCAGCGTCAGGATGCCCAGGCCGCCCACGAAGATCGCCACGATGATCACGAGTTGCCCGAAGAACGTCCAGTGCGAGGCCGTCGAGACCACCGTGAGCCCCGTGACGCACACGGCGGACACGGCGGTGAACATCGCATCGTGCAGCGAGGTGAAGCGATGCGTCTGCGAGGAGATCGGCAGCGCCAACAGGATCGTGAAGAGTGCGATCCCCACCAGGAAGACGCCAAGCGCCAGGCGCGAGGGCGAGCTCGCAGCCAGCGAGTCCACGCTGCCGCGCACGCGGGCGAGGGCCTTCAGCAGCGGCTTGCCGCGCTCCGGTTCCCCGACGGTCGCGGTGGTGGGCATTCGATCTCCGGCGTAGACGTTCCACCCGCGCGGGTGCGGGCGCGCGGTCCAAAGGGGTGCGGCCGCGGGTGCGGCGCTCGCCCATTCAACCACTGTCCGTGCCGCGGGCGCGGCTGGGTTAGCCTGGCCGTGTGATAAGTGCCACGGGAGCCCAGGGCCTGACCCTGGTGTACGACGACGCGATGGCCGCCTATCACTTCTCCGAACGCCACCCCATGAACCCCGAGCGTTTGGGCCTCACGGCCCGCCTCCTCCGCGACCTGGGCGTCCTGGAACGCACCGGTTCCGCGGTGCGAGCCCCCTACGTGGCCGACGACGACCAGTTGCGTACCGTGCACGCGGCGGCCTACGTCGAGGCCGTCAAACGGGCCTCCGGCCCGGACGGGGAGGCCTCGCCGGAGCTGGGCCTGGGCACCGAGGATGATCCGCTCTTCCCCGAGCTGCACCAGGCCAGCGCCCGGCTCTTCGGGGGCTCGCTCGTCGCGGCCGAGGCCGTCCTCGAGGACACGGGCCGCCCCGCGGTGAACTTCGGTGGCGGCATGCACCATGCGGCCCGCGCCAAGGCCGGTGGCTTCTGCATCTACAACGACGCGGCCGGCGCCGTCGCCCGCCTGCTGGAGAACGGCGCCCGCCGCGTCCTCTACCTCGACCTGGACGCGCACCACGGCGACGGCACGCAGGCGATCTTCTGGGACGACCCTCGCGTCATGACGATCTCCCTGCACGAGTCCGGCCGCTCGCTCTTCCCGGGCACGGGCTACCCCACCGAGACCGGCGGCGAGGGCGCGCCCGGCTCCGCCGTCAACGTGGCGCTGCCGGCGGGCACCAGGGACAACGGCTGGCTGCGGGCTTATCACGCGGTGGTCCCCGCCGTCGCCCGGGCCTTCGCGCCGGACGCCATCGTCTCCCAGCACGGCTGCGACGGACACGAGCGGGACGAGCTGAGCAATTTGCGCCTCTCCGTGGACGGCCAGCGCCAGAACGCCCTGGACGTGGCCGAGCTGGCGCGCGAGCTCTGCGAGAACCGCTGGGTCGCCACGGGCGGTGGAGGCTACGACATCCTCTCCACCGTGCCGCGCGCGTGGACGCACCTCGTGGCCGCCGCGTCCGGCCGACCGGTGGCGCTGCGCACGCCGGTCCCCGATCCGTTCCGCGAGTACGTGGTCGCGCGCTACGGAGCGGACTTCCCCGCGCTTATGGGCGACGGCGCCGAGTTGTGGTGGCGATCGTGGGAGGTCGGCTACGACCCCGCCGACCCCGTGGACCGTGCCATCATGGCCACGCGCAGGGAGGTCTTCCCCGGCCTGGGGCTGGACCCCTGGTTCGACTGACCGGCGCCCGCCGGGCACAGCCCGTTCCCTGTTGGCCCGACTACCATGCCGTGAGTGTCCTCCGATCTGTATCACGTCATCGCCGACCCCACCCGCCGTCAGCTCCTGACAGAACTCGCCGCCGGAGAGCGCAGCGTCGGGGACCTCGTGGACGCCGTGGGGGTCTCCCAGCCGACCGTCTCGAAGCACCTGCGCGTGCTGCGTGAGGCCTCGCTCGTGGTGATCCGCGCGCAGGGCCAGCGCCGCTTCTACTCCCTGGAGCCGGAGGGCCTGCGGGGGATCGTCGAGTGGTTGGGCACGCTCCTTCCTCCCCTTCCCGTGCCCGACGCCGCGGTGCCGGCCGCCGTCGTCGACCCGGCCGGGCGGGCCGTCGCCGTCCCGGGGCGGGGCGAGCCGGAACAGGAGGCGCGGCGTCCGCAGCCGCTGGGACGGACCATGGAACAGGTGACCGAGCGCGCGCAGGGCATCCTGGATCGCTTCGCCAAGCAACGCTTCGGCCGTCGCCGCTGACGGCCATATCGGAAGCACCGCCCGGATCGTGCGTGACACGCCGATCGCCGATGTTCACACGAGTCACATCCGCCCCGTAGACTGCCATGAGTCACTTGCCGCGCACCGCGTGGGAAGGGGCGGGCCGTGTGCCCATCGAGTTGTCACGTGCGGGCGCCCGCACCTGTTGGGAAGCAGAGGTCCAGCCCATGCCGGAGCCCCGCCATTTCGCCGACGCCCGGTTCATGACCGTGGCAGAGGTGGCAGAGGTCATGCGTGTGTCCAAGATGACCGTGTACCGCCTGGTGCACTCCGGCGAGCTTCCCGCCGTGCAGTTCGGCCGCTCCTACCGCGTCCCGGAGACCGCGGTGGAGGCCTTCCTCGGTTCCGCGAGCCTGGACAACCGCCAGAGCGGCACCGCCTGAACCCTCGGGTGAGCCACCCGATGCGTCCCGGCGCCGCGGTGGCGGGTAGGATGGTGCGGAACGTCGCCGTCCTCGCACCCGCCCGTGCAGCGCGGAACGCTGAAAAGTCCACCGACTACACAAGGAGAACCCATGGGTTCGGTCATCAAGAAGCGCCGTAAGCGCATGGCCAAGAAGAAGCACCGCAAGCTGCTTCGCAAGACGCGTCACCAGCGCCGCAACAAGAAGTGAGCGCTCGCGAGGGCCGGGATCCGTCGAGGATCCCGGCCCTCGCTGTTTCCGGGACGGGCGCGTGGTGCGGCGCGACTAGGATGAGGCCTGTGACGACCGGCCCCGACGCAGCAGCTTCCGCCCCTTCGACCCACGAGGTGCGCCTGCTCACCAAACCCGGATGCCACCTCTGCGCGGCGGCTCGCGGGGTCGTCGAGGAGGTGACCTCCCGCCTCGGGGCGTCGTGGACCGAGGTCGACGTGAGCGTGGACCCCGAGCTGGCCGGACGCTACGCCGAGGAGATCCCCGTGCTCATGGTGGACGGCGTCCAACGCGACTTCTGGCGTATCGACGCGGCCCGGCTCGAGCGCCTGCTGGGCGCATGAGCGATCGCCTGCCGGAGGCCACCCTGCGTCGGCTCTCCCTGTACCTGCGCACGCTCACGGAATGGGGCGGAGAAGGCGTCAGCACCGCCTCGTCGACCGATCTGGCGCGCGCGGCCGGGACATCCGCCGCCACGCTGCGCAAGGACCTGAGCCTGCTCGGTTCGCACGGGCGCCCCGGGGTGGGCTACTCCGTGGCGACGCTGCGCCCCGTGTTGGAGCACGCCCTGGGCCTGGACCACGAATGGCGCGTGGCGATCGTGGGCGCCGGCCACCTGGGCCGCGCCCTGGCGGGGTATGCGGGCTTCACGACGAGGGGCTTCGACGTCGTCGCGGTCCTGGACGCGGCCCCCGCCGTCATCGGCACCGAGGTCGCAGGACTCACGGTGGCGGACGCGGCAGGACTGGAGGAGGTGTTGCGCGAGCGCGGCGTGACGATGGCGGTGCTCACCGTCCCGGCCGTGGCCGCCCAGGACCTGGTGGACCGTGTGGCCTCCGCGGGCGTGCGCTCCGTCCTTTCCTTCGCGCCGGTCGCCGTCTCCGCCCCCGAGGGCGTGGTGGTCAACCGCGTGGACCTCTCCACGGAGCTGCAGCTCCTGGCCCACGCGGCCGGCGTGGGGCTCAGCGGCGGGGCAGCCCCGCGCGGCGGTGCGGACGCATCGCCGCGAACCACGCCGACGACGGCTTGACCCACCACAGCACCACGATCGCCGCGGACAGGACGGCCCACAGCAGCCCGCCCGTGCCGCCCACCAGGTTGCCGAGGACGGCGAGGGCGCCGCACACGGTCCCCACGACGCGCCAGGCGGCGCTTCCCGCGAAGGTGAACCAGCCCACGAGGGCGGCGAAGAGGCTCAGGATGACGATGAACACGATGCTCGTCGTGATGACGGTCCCCAGCATGTCCGGTGTCAGCAGCCTCTCGTAGTCGGCCCGCATCGAGTCGGGGATGCCCTGCAGGAGCGTGTCCCGCAGCACGGCGCGGTCCGACGCGAGCATGCCGATGATGGAGACGACGGCGTAGAGCGCGGCGCCGATCCACAGCAGCACGCTCGCGGAGGTCGCCGTGCCGGGGCGCGGCGGGTTCGCGTGGGGCCCGCCGAAGCCCGGGTGCGGGTATCCCGCGTGCACGCCGCTCGGCATCACCGGGATGTCCTCGTTCCCGGAACCGGGGCGGGGGTCCTGCCCGCCCCGGCGGGGCGAGGCGTCCCACCCGGGGCGGGAGGCGTCGTCGGGCACGGGGGAGGGATCCCCGCCCTGGGCGGGGCCGGCCGGCTTCTGCCCGGCAGGGCCGTACCCGGGAAGGCGCACGCCGTAGCGCGGTTCCTCGCCGTCCCAGGCGCCGTTCTCCTGCGGGACGTTCGCGTCGGAGGTGTCGTCGTTCTGCGTCATGTCAGTGCACCTTCGGGATGGTCAGGCCGTGCTGGGTGGCGTAGCGGCGCACGCGGGCCCAGGCCGCGAACCACTCGATGGCCGGGCGGGTCCACCACAGCACGATCGCCGCGATGGCGATGGCCGCGAGGAGGCCGGAGAGGATCATTTGCGCGATCGCGTAGCCGTCGGGGGCGCCGTAGACGCGCAGGAACGGCGTGGCGGAGTATCCGGAGAGTGAGCTGATCGAGTTGATCGTGGAGAGCCCGGCGCACACGGTGCCGGCGATGCGCCAGGCGTTGAGACCGTTGTGGCTCTGGACGGCGACCGTGATGATGGCGCCGAGCTGCAGGACCACCAGGACCAGCAGCCCCGTGGTGTCGGGGGAGAGGTAGGGGGTGCCGTCCCCGTGAAGGCTGGAGACGATGATCCCCAGGATCGTTTGGACGAGCACGACGCCGGCCGCGGCGTACTGCACGTAGCTCACGATCCGCACCACGTCCGGCCGGGCGGAGGGCAGGGGCGGTACCGGTTCCTGCGGCGGGGTGGACGGCGTGGGGAATTGCCCTTGCGGGTACATGCTCGCTCCTGCTCGGTTCTGACCGGACGGCGCAGGACGTCGCGCCGTGATTCGATCATAGGACCAGGGAGGGCGCCCGCCGCGGATGCGATGGGCGCTCTCCCCGGAAGGCGGGCGGCCGGCGCGGGCCGGATCAGGCCTTGACGAACTCGGCCTCGAGCTCCAGCTTGATCTTGTCGGAGACGAGGACGCCGCCGGTCTCCAGCGCGGCGTTCCAGCTCAGGCCCCAGTCCTTGCGGTTGATGGTCGTCTCGGCGGAGAAACCGGCGCGGTGGGCGCCGAAGGGATCCGTGGCGACGCCGTTGTACTCGACCTCGAGCTCCACCTCGCGGGTCACGCCCTTGATGGTCAGCTCACCCCTCATAACCCAGTCCTCGCCGGCGCCGGAGGCGGTGAGCGAGGAGAAGGTCATGGTGGGGAACTCCTCCGACTCGAAGAAGTCGCCGGAACGCAGGTGGCCGTCGCGGCCCTCGTTGCGGGTGTCGATCGAGGCGGTCTTGACCTCGACCTTGAGGGCGGACTCCTCGACGCTCTCGCCGACGGTCAGGGTGCCCTCGACGTCGGAGAAGTGGCCGCGCACCTTGGAGATGCCGGCGTGACGAACGGAGAAGCCCACCTGCGTGTGGGCGGCATCGATGGTCCAGGTGCCGGGCGTGAGGTTGGTGGGAAGCGCGGTCATGGGGTGTCCCTTCGGAGCGGTGGTGGCTGGCGCCGTTACTTGATGTATCAACCATAAACATGAAGCTTCAAGTTTGTCCAGGGGTGGCGGCAAGAATTTTTCACGCCGGATGTGACGCAGGGATCAATATGGCGCGAACTGCCTGGAATCTCACAGCTCACAGGAAGGATCTGGGTTCGGAGGCTCCCTCCTCGTTTGAGAGGATGGGAACCATGTCTGTCGCGACCGTTCACCTCGTCCGCCATGGAGAGGTACACAATCCCGGCGGGGTCCTGTACGGTCGCCTGCCCCACTTCGGCCTCTCCGAGAAGGGCCACGCGATGGCGGCCCTCGTTGCCCAGCATTTCGCGGACCGGGCCGAGCGCGGACACCGCGCCGTGCGCCTCGTCGCCTCGCCGCTGCAGCGCGCCCAGGAGACGGCCGGACCCATCTCCGAGGCGCTGGGGCTGGAGGTGATCACCGAGGACCGTGTGATCGAGGCCTGGTCACGCTTCCAGGGACTGGACCGGATCGCCGAGCGCCTGCGCAGCCCCCGCCACTGGCCGCAGCTGCGCAACCCGCTGCGCCCCTCGTGGGGCGAGCCGTACGCGGACCAGGTGACGCGCATGGCGGGGGCCGCCAAGGACCACCGCGACGCGGCACTCGCCGAGGCGGGAGACGGCGCCGAGGTGATCATCGTGAGCCACCAATTGCCCATCTGGGTCACCAGGGTGGCCTCCGAGGGACGCTCCCTGGCCCTGAACGCGTTCCGCCGCGAGTGCACGCTGGCCTCCGTCACCTCCCTCTCCTTCGCGGACGGGGAGCTGACCGGCGTGGGGTACGCCGAGCCGGCCGCGTCGCTGCTGCCCGGCACCGTCAACATCCCGGGGGCCTGAGCTCCATGGAGTCACGTCCCTCCGCCGCCCGGCTCTCTCGCCGCGGCGTCCTCTCCGCGGCCGTCGCCGGACTGCTCGCCGTCGGCCTGGCCGCCTGCAGCACCGAAGACACCAAGCTGAGCCAGAATGACGGCTCCGGCAAGGGCTACATCGCGGGCGACGGCACCGTGACGGAGTACAAGGGCAAGGACCGCTCCGAACCCGTGAAGTTCACCGGCAAGACCTTCGACGGGCGGACCATCGAGGCCTCAACCCTGGACGACAAGGTCACGGTCCTGAACTTCTGGTACGCCGCGTGCGCCCCGTGCCGGGCCGAGGCACCCACGCTCAAGAAGCTCAGCGAGCAGTTCTCCGGGCAGGGCGTGCAGTTCATCGGGGTGAACGTGCGCGACGAGAAGGCGGCCGCCGACGCCTTCGACCGCACCTTCAAGCTGGGATATCCCTCGATCCGCGACCTGGACGGCGGCGTGCTGCTCTCGCTGACGCAGTTCGTCCCCCCGGCGGCCGTGCCCACGACCCTGGTGCTGGACTCCGAACGGCGCGTCACGGCCCGCGTGCTCGGCGTGGCGGACGAGTCGACGCTGCGCACGCTCATCAAGTCGGCGCTCGCCGGGGCCAAGTGATTCCCGCGGCCCTCCCCGCGCTGGCGACCTCGGCGGCGTCGGCCATGGTTCCGGCCTTGGCGCCCTCCGCCAACGGAGCGGCGCAGGCGGTCCTGGACGGGCCCCTGCTCGTCGCGATCCCGCTCGCGGCGCTGGCAGGGCTCATCTCCTTCCTCTCTCCGTGCGTGCTGCCACTGGTCCCCGGCTACCTTGGCTACGTCACTGGGCTCACGGGCGCGGACCTGGCCCAGCGTCGCCGCGGCCGCATGGTGCTCGGGGTCGGCCTCTTCGTGCTGGGCTTCTCCGTGGTCTTCGTGCTCATGGGCTTCGTCTTCCAGTACTTCGGGGCCATGGTCAGCAAGGGCGCCTACTCCTGGGTCCTGCAGGTCCTGGGGCTCGTGATCGTCCTGCTCGGCGTCGTCTTCATGGGCGGATTCTCCTTCCTGCAGCGCGAGGCCAAGATCCATCGCCGCCCGCCCTCCGGGCTCTGGGGCGCCCCCGTGCTCGGCCTGACCTTCGGCCTGGGCTGGGCGCCGTGCATCGGGCCCACGCTCGGCGCGGTGCTCACGCTCGGCTACAGCGCCGGGGCGGACGCCGCGCGCGGCGCCCTCCTGGCCTTCGTCTATTGCCTCGGCCTGGGCCTGCCCTTCCTCCTCGTGGCGCTGGCCTTCGGCAAGGCAACCAAGGCGCTCGCGTTCTTCCGCCGCCACCAGCTCGCCGTCATGCGCGTGGGCGGCGGCATCCTCATCCTGCTCGGCCTGCTCATGGCCACGGGTCTGTGGGGGCACTGGATGTCCTCCCTGCAGACGTGGTTTCAGAATTCGGTGGTGTTCTCGCTCTGATGACCGATTCCTCTTCGCCCGGCTCCGTCGAGGAGCGCCCCGCGGACGCGCAGACCGCGGTCGTGGTGCCCAAGCTGGGGCCGCTCGGCATGCTGCGCTGGGCCTGGACCCAGCTCACCACCATGAAGACGGCGCTCTTCCTGCTGCTCCTGCTGGCCGTCGCCGCGGTGCCCGGATCGCTCTTCCCTCAGCGCTCGCAGAGCCCGGAGAAGGTCATCCAGTACATCAAGGACAACCCGTTCTGGGGTCCCGTGCTGGACAAGGCGCAGTTCTTCGACGTCTTCACGTCGGTGTGGTTCTCCGCCATCTATCTCCTGCTCTTCATCTCCCTGGTGGGTTGCGTCATGCCGCGCACGCGGCAGCACTGGCGCGCCAGCCGGCGCCCCCCGGCCCGCACGCCCGCGCGCTTCTCCCGCCTGCCGGAGTCGGGCCAGCTGGAGCTGGCTGACGACACCGTGTCCGACGACGAGGTGCTCGCCTCGGTCGCGAAGGTGCTGCGCCGCCGCCGGTACCGCGTGCAGATCCGTCCCGCCGAGGGCAGGGTGGGTGCGTCGGTCGCCGCCGAGCGCGGATACAGCCGCGAGTGGGGCAACCTGCTCTTCCACTACTCCCTCGTGGGCGTGCTCATCTCCGTCGCCGTGGGCGGCCTGTTCGGGTATTCGGGGCAGCGCATCCTCGTGGAGGGGGAGGGGTTCACCAACACCCTCGTGGCCTACGACCAGTTCTCGCCGGGCAACCGCTTCAACGCGGAGAATCTGGCTCCGTTCTCCGTGCAGCTGGACAAGTTCTCCGTCCAGTTCAATCGCCAGGAACGCACGGACGGAAAGTACGGCACCCCGGTGGACTACGAGGCGGACGTGACGGTGAAGGACTCGCCGGACGCCTCCCCGCGCAAGACCAAGATCAAGGTCAACGACCCGTTGCGCATCGACGGCGCGGACGTCTACCTGGTCGGCAACGGCTACGCGCCGATCATCACGGTCAAGGACGCCAAGGGCAAGGTGGCCTTCAGCGGGCCGGTCGTGGCCGTCCCGCAGAACTCCATGTATCTCTCGCTCATGGTGCTCAAGGTGCCTGACACGGGCGATCCCAAGAACCAGCTGGGCTTCCAGGGCTTCCTCTTGCCCACCACGGGATTCCAGGCGGACGGCTCCGCCGTCTCCATCGATCCCGACGCCGTGGACCCCACGCTCCAGCTGAACTCGTACTACGGGGACCTGGGTCTGGACGGAGGCAAGCCGCAGAACGTCTACGTCCTGGACACCTCCAAGATGAAGGACCTCAACAACCGCACGCTGGACGCGGGCGGCATCGTCCTTGACAACACCAAGGCCGGGCATACGTACACGCTGCCGGACGGCAAGGGCACCATTTCCTTCGACGGGCTCAAGCGCTACGCGGGTATCGAGATCCACCGCGATCCGGGCAAGCTCTGGGTCGGCGTCTTCGCCGTGCTCGCCGTGATCGGCCTGGCCACCTCCCTCTTCGTTCCGCGCCGCCGCGTGTGGTTCAAGCTGGAAGGCGGCTTGGCGGGTGGCACAGGCTCGGAGCGTATGATCGGCTTCGGTCTTTTGGCCCGCGGCGAGGACCCCCGCCTGCGCGGCGAGGCACAGGCCCTGCGAGAGATCCTGATGAAGGAGATCCCCGGCCTGACCCCGGTCGAGACCACCTCGACTATCACCACGTCGCAGCGCACGCTGCGCGACTAGTAACTCCTCGCGCCTGGCGCGATGAAGGGATGGAGGACCGCTCATGGGCATCCTTCCGGCGATCGGCGCCAAAGAGGTCAACCTGCAGCTGGGGACCACCTCGGAGCTGCTCATGCTCCTGGCGGGAATGGTCTATGCCGTGGCCTTCGTCCTGTGGACGCTGGACCTGGTCCGTTCCTCGCGGACCGTGCGCGAGCTCGAGGCCTCGCTGCGCGAGCAGGAGGCCAGGGAACTCGTGGGCGTGGGCGCAGGAGCCGTCCGCGGCGGTCGCACCAGCCACGCCAACTCCGAGGTGGAGGGCCAGCTCGTCGACGACACCATGGCGTACGACCGCAGCGCCCCCCGCCGCGGCAGCGCGCGCGTGGCCATCGCCGTCATGACGCTGGGCGTCCTGGTGCATCTGGGCGCCGTCATCACCCGCTCCATCGCCGCCGGCCGCGTGCCGTGGGGCAATATGTACGAGTTCCTGACGACGGGCGCTTTCATCGTCACCGCGGTGTTCCTGATCGCCCTGATCTTCAAGGACATCCGCTTCATGGGCGCCTTCGTGTCTGCGCTCGTGGTCGTCATGATGTGCTTCGCGACGATGGGCTTCCCCACCCCGGTCCAGCCGCTGCAGCCCGCGCTCCAGTCCCCGTGGCTCATCATTCACGTCTCCATCGCGGTCACGGCCTCGGCGCTCTTCACCATCACCTTCGCGCTGTCCGCCCTGCAGCTGGTGCAGACGTACCGCGTCAAGGCCCTGGCGGCCGGTAAGGCGGACAAGCTCTCGTGGATGCGTCTGGTGCCCTCGCCGACCTCCCTGGAGAACACGGCCTACCGCATCAACGCAGTGGCCTTCGTCCTCTGGACCGCGACCCTCATCCTGGGCGCCATCTGGGCCGAGGCGGCGTGGGGCCGTTACTGGGGTTGGGACGTGAAGGAGGTCTGGACCTTCATCATCTGGGTGACCTACGCCGGCTACCTCCACGCCCGCGCCACCCGCGGCTGGACGGGGACGCGTTCGGCCTGGCTGAGCATCGTGGGCTACGCCTGCGTGGTCTTCAACTTCACGGCCGTGAACATCATCTTCCCCGGCTACCACAGCTACGCCGGGGTGTCCTGAGCCTCACCGAGCCGGACACGCAAGAGGCCGCCCTCCCGTCGTGGGAGGGCGGCTTTTCCGCTTTTCCGGACCGGCTTCCCGTCCTTCTCCCCTGCCCTTCTCTCCCGCCCTTCTCGTTGTTGATCCAGTTGTGTACACGAAAAGCCGGTTTCGGCGTACCGGCGGGGATCAACAACGAAAGGGGCGGAGGGGCGAGCGGCTCGGCCCCGCGTCCCGCCTGCCCGACGGCGGGTGGTTACGAGGCGTGCCGTTCCTCTGGACCGGTGCCCTCGTCCTTGCCCTCTCCGTTCGCGTCTTGTTCCCGCTTGGCCTCTCGCCGGCGGGCCTCGGCGGCGTCCTGGGCGGAGGCCTGCTTCCCGCCCTCGACGCGCCGCTCGAGTTCGCGCTGGCGCTGGCGGCGTTCGAGCTCGAGCCGGCGCAGGAACTCGGGATCGTCGTCGGGGCCCAGACCACGGGACACGGGCCGTTGCGCCGCGGGGGAGGCCCAGGGGGCGCCCAAGCAGAACCACAGGCCGGCGCCGACGACCGGCAGCACGATGATCGCCACGAGCCACAGCCACTTGGGCAGGGAACGGACGCGCCGCGCTGGCGTCAGCGCGGCGTGGAAGAACGCGTACAGGATGATCGCCGCTGCGACGACCACCCCCACCAGGGCCCATCTCATGCCCCCAGTCTAGGGAGCGTGGCTGTGCGCGGGCTCACCGCACACCCCGCTTTCTCAGGTGGCGGAACTAAACTGGGCAGGGTGAAGGTCTTTGTGCATTTCCTGGTTCGCACGCTCGTGTTCGTCGCCGTGGCGTGCCTGCTGTGGTTCGTCCTCGGCTGGCGCAGCTGGGGGATGATCGGCGGCATCCTCGCGGCCGCCGTGGGAGCCGTCGTGGCGTTCGCGGTGGGCTACCTGGTGCTGGATCGCCAGCGCCGCGCGGCGGCGGAGCAATTCGGCTCCGTGGTTTCCGCCCGCCAGGCCGGCCGCGCGCCCCGCGAGAGCCAGGCCGACCGGGACGCGGACATCGAGGACAGCTTCCAGGACCAGTTGCGCCGCCAGGCCGGGCTGGATTCCGAGGCCCGCGCGCCCCGCTCCGCCCCGGCCTTCGACGCGGCCGACGACGAGGCCCGTTGAGCCGGTGCCCTGACGGCGACCGGGTCACCCCAGCCGGTGGCGAGCCTCAGAGGCGCCCCAGCACCTGCCCCACCGCGAAGAGCACCGCGAACACGATCGAGATGATGCCGGTGCTCTTGAGCACGGGGATGAGCTCACGCGGCGTGCCCGCCCGCAGCACCGTGCGGGACGGGGCGATTCCCACGACGCACACGAGCAGCGTCAGCAGCATCCACGGCTTGGAGAACGCCGTCAGCGCGGGCAGGATCCCGGCGGCCATGAGCATGACCCCGTAGGACACGCGGGCGGCGCGGTCGCCCAGACGCACGGCCAGCGTGTTCTTCCCGACCTCGCGGTCCGTGGGGATGTCGCGGATGTTGTTGGCCATGAGCAGGGCCGTGGCGATGAGCCCGGTGGAGACCGCGCCCGCCCACGCGGAACCCGTGAAGGTGCCGATCTGCGTCAGCGTGGTGCCGAGCGTGGCCACGAGCCCGAAGAAGAGGAAGACGAAGACCTCGCCGAGGCCCAGGTAGCCGTAGGGGTGCTTGCCCCCCGTGTAGCCCCAGGCCGCGAGCACGGCGGCCGCGCCCACCACCAGCAGCGGCCACGAGGCGGAGAGCAGCACCAGGCCAAGCCCGGCCAGCGCCGCGAGCCCGAAGCACAGGAACGACGCGGCCTTGACGTGCGACGGCTTGGCCAGCCCGGATCCGGTCAGGCGCAGCGGGCCCACGCGGACGTCGTCGGTGCCGCGGATGCCGTCGGAGTAGTCGTTGGCGTAGTTCACGCCGATCTGCAGCAGCAGCGAGACGAGCAGTGCAAGGACGGCCCGGCCCCAGTGCAGCGAGCCGGTCTCGCCGAACGCGGCGGCCGCGCCGACGATGACGGGCGCAAAGGCCATGGGCAGGGTGCGCAGTCGCGCACCGGCGATCCACTGGGCTGGCGTGGCCACGGCGGCAGATCCTTCCGAAGGGTGGGTGTGACCCTTCATTCTCGCGCCGGGCCGCGCCGCAGGGAAATCGCGTGGCCCGGCTCACCGGGTTCCGTCGGGCGGACCACCCGGTGCCCGACGCCGCCCGGTCGCCCAGGTGCCGGGCTCCCGCCGGGTGCGGGGCCGGGTCAGGCGCCGCGTTCCGCCGGCGTGCCGCGGTCGTCGAGCAGGTCCTGGCGCACCGACAGGCGATCCGGCTTGCCGTTGCCGAGGCGGGGGAGCGTCTCGTACTCGTGCAGGATGCGCGGCGCGGCCTCGCGACCCACCTGTTCGCGGATGCCCCGCGTGATGGCGCGGCGGACCTCGTCGAATGCGGCGTCCTCGCGGTGCGCCGCGTCCACGCAGAGCGCCAGGCCCACGGCCTCGCCCCATTCTTCGTCGGGAATCCCCAGGACCAGGGCCTCGGCCACGCCCGGCACGGACTCGACGACCGCTTGGACGCGTTGCGCGGAGACCTTGACGCCGCCGGTGTTGATGACGTCGTCGAGTCGCCCCTCGACGGACACCACGCCGTCCACGGAGACGGAGCCGAGGTCGTCGGTGACGTACCACCGGCCGCCGTCGGGGCCGGCGAGGAAATGCTCGGCGGTGCGCTCGGAATCGCCCAGGTAGCCGGCAGCCACCAGGGGCCCGCCCAGGCGCAGGCGCCCCTCGACGGCCTCGACGCGCACGCCTGGCAGCGCCACGCCGTCGTACACGCAGCCGCCGCACGTCTCGGAGGAGCCGTAGGTGAGCACCACGGCGACGCCCTCGGCGGCGGCGCGGGCGCGCGTCGCGTCCGGGGTGCGCCCGCCGCCGATGAGCACGGCGGTGTAGGCGCGCAGGGCCTCGGTTCCCTCGGCGCTCTCCAGCAGGCGCGTGAGCTGGGTGGGGACCAGAGAGACGTACAGCGGACGGCGGGGTACGCCATCGGCGTCGTCGTCCGCGGCACCTGTTGCGCGCAGCAACGCGGTGGCCTCGGCGAAGCGCTCGGGGGAGAAGTGCTCGCGCAGATCCAGGGTGGCCAGGCGCGTGCCGCCGAGCAGGGCGCGGGAAAGCACGGCGAGGCCCGCGACGTAGTGCAGGGGGAGGGCCAGGAGCCAGTGGCCGTCCCCGCCCAGGTGCTCGCGCGTCGCGGACGCGGAGGCGGCGAGCGACGCCGCGGGGAGCGCCGTGCGTTTAGGGCTCCCGGTGGAACCGGAGGTGCGCACCACGGCCGCAGTGCCTTCCGGGGCGTCGTCGGCGCGCGTCGCGACGAACTCGCCGGGGCGCTCACCTTCGAGGATTTCGAGCGCGGTACCCCGGGTGGGGTTCGCCTGGGCCGCGGCGAGGGCCGAGGCCAGGGCGGCGACGTGCGCGCCGAAGGCGCGCGAGGCGTCGTCGGGCAGGGTCAGGACGTTCCGCACGGCTCAGAAGTAGTGCGGGAAGGAGGACCAGTCGGCGTCGCGCTTGCCCAGGAAGGCGTCGCGGCCCTCGACGGCCTCGTCCGTCATGTAGGCCAGGCGCGTGGCCTCGCCGGCGAAGACCTGCTGGCCGGCCAGCCCGTCGTCGGCCGCATTGAAGGCGAACTTGAGCATGCGCATGGCCTGGGGCGACTGGCGGGCGATGTCCGCCGCGTACTCCAGGGCCACCTCCTCGAGGCGCTCGTGGTCCACGGCCTCGTTGACGGCGCCCATGCGCACCATGTCTTCGGCGGAATATTCGCGCGCGAGGAAGAAGATCTCCCGGGCCAGCTTCTGGCCCACCTGGCGGGCCAGGAGCGCCGAGCCGTAGCCGGCGTCGAAGGAACCCACCGTGGCGTCGGTCTGCTTGAACTTGCCGTGCTGGCGCGAGGCGATCGTCAGGTCGGAGACGACGTGCAGGGAGTGCCCGCCGCCGGCCGCCCAGCCGTTGACGACGGCGATGACGACCTTGGGCATGGTGCGGATGAGGCGCTGCACCTCGAGGATGTGCAGGCGCCCGGCGCGGGCGGGGTCGATGGTCTCGCTGGTCTCTCCCTCGGCGTAGCGGTAGCCGTCGCGGCCGCGGATGCGCTGGTCGCCGCCGGAGCAGAAGGCGAAGCCTCCGTCCTTGGGGGAGGGGCCGTTGCCGGTGAGGAGCACGCAGCCCACGTCCGGCGTCATGCGGGCGTGGTCGAGCGCGCGGTAGAGCTCGTCCACGGTTCCGGGGCGGAAGGCGTTGCGCACCTCGGGTCGGTCGAAGGCGATGCGGACCGTGGGGAGGTCGCGGAGGATCTGGCCGGCTTCGTCGCGTTCCACCTGTCGGTGGTAGGTGATGTCTTCGAAGTCGAAGCCGTTCACCTCCCGCCAGCGGGTGGGGTCGAAGGTGTCGGAAACGCTGGCCGGAAGGGAGGTGCTCACGCTCGGTGAGTCTAGTCCGGTGTGCCCGACGACGCGTGGCGTGCGGCCCGGCCGGCCGCTCACGCGAGGAGCGCCCATCCCGTCAGCAGGAAGAGCGCCAGGTGGTAGCTGCCCATGACGGCGGGGGAGTCGTTCCCGGCGCGCAGCGTATTGCGGCGGCGAAGCAGGAGCAGATCGGAGAGCAGGAACAGGGCCGCCCCGGCCAGGGCGAGCCACCCGCCCTGCGAGGCGGCATTGATCCCCGCGGCCACGACGGTGCAGGCCACGAGGAGCAGGTAGAACCCGCTCAGGAAGCGCATGGCGGCGCCGGGCGCGGCAACCACGACGCGCCAACCCCAGCTCACGGCGGCGAGGGCCACGACCCCCAGCGCCACGTAGACCCCGGCGCTTGAACCCCATCCCTCGCTCCAGGCGTCGCGCAACAAGGCGACCACGAACAGGACGTGCGCCAGGGCGAAGGCGACGCCGCCGGCCACGAAGCGCCGCTCCTCCAAGAGGAAGAGGTCACCCATGAGGCACAGGCACAGCGCCCCGGCGGCGAAGACCGCGGCCCAGGAGGGCTTGTCGCCCATGATGGACGCGGTCGCCACGGCCACGATCAGGAGCGCGGGAACCAGGCCCTTGCTCATCCAGCGCAGCCACGTCGTGGGGCGTCGGGACAGGAACGCGTCGGCGACGGCGAAGACGAGCGCCGCGACGAGCAAGATCCAGACGGCCGCACCCCACGAGGCGCTCGCCTCGGCGATCGTGCCGGGGGCGGCGGGTGGTCCCGCGACCCAGGCGGGGCTCATGCCGTGGCCGCCGCGGCGTCGGCCAACTCGGTGGAGGCGACCGCGGCGCGGTCCAGCTGGGCCAGGTCGAGCGCGTACAGGCTGGAGGTCGCCGAGGCCAGCACCGTGCCATCGGCCCGGATCACCTCCGCGTGGGACACGGAGGTGTGCCCGCCCACGTGGTCGGCGTTTCCCACGATGCGCAGGGTCCCGGCCCCCAGCGTGACCCCCTTGAGGAAACGCACGTGCAGGTCCATGCTCGTCCAGACGCGGCCCGCCTCGGTGAGGGTGTCCACGGCCATGCCGCACGCATTGTCCAGCAGGGAGGAGACGAATCCGCCGTGGCCGGACCCGATCTTGTTCAGGTGCTCCTGGCGCACCGTGCACTCCAGCATGACCGTGCCCGGCTCGGCGTGCGTGAGGCGAATCCCGAGGTGTTCGTTGTACGGCGACTCGGGAATGTCGCCCGCGATCATCGCCTCGAGGTACTGCATGCCGGAAAGGGCGCGGCGCATCTCGCGCTGGGGTGAGGGGTCCAGGGGCATGCCTCCATCCTACGGAGGCGCCACGGCATTGACGTGGGTCACACCGGCCCGGTACGTTCATACCCGACCGATCGGTCGGGAATTCCGTCGGCGTCACGAGCACCACCACGAGCACCACGAGGAGCGTTCATGAGCGAAGCCTTTCTCATCGGCGGGGCGCGCACACCCGTGGGCCGCTACGGCGGGGCGCTGAGCTCCGTCCGCCCCGATGACCTCGCGGCGCTCACGGTGAGGGCCGCCGTGGAGCGCGCCGGCATCGACCCCGAGCACGTCGACGAGGTCATCCTCGGCAACGCCAACGGGGCCGGCGAGGAGAACCGCAACGTGGCCCGCATGGCGTGGCTGCTGGCCGGCTTCCCCGACTCCGTCCCGGGCATCACCGTCAACCGCCTCTGCGCCTCCGGCATGTCCGCCATCACCATGGCCTCCCAGATGATCAAGGCCGGCGAGGCCGACCTCGTCGTCGCCGGCGGCGTCGAATCCATGTCCCGCGCCCCGTGGGTCATGGAGAAACCCGCCACGGCCTTCGCCAAGCCCGGCCAGGTCTACGACACCTCGATCGGCTGGCGTTTCCCCAACCCCGCCTTCCTCTCCGGCGAGCTCTCCCGCGAGGGCAAGGCCACGTACTCCATGCCGGAGACGGCCGAGGAGGTCGCCCGCGTCTACGGCGTCTCCCGCGAGGACGCCGATGCCTTCGCCGTTCGCTCGCAGGAGCGCGCCCTCGCCGCCATCGCGGCCGGTCGCTTCGCCGAGGAGATCGTCCCCGTGACGGTGCGCGGCCGCAAGGGCACCGAGACGCTCGTCGACACCGACGAGGGTCCGCGCCCCGGCACCACGGCCGAGGTCCTGGCGAAGCTGCGCCCCGTCGTCGCGGGCGGCGAGGTCGTGACGGCGGGCAACTCCTCCACGCTCAACGACGGCGCCTCCGCGATCGTCGTGGCCTCCGAGGCCGCCGTCCACCGCTACGGCCTGAAGGCCCGCGCCCGCATCCTGGGCGGCGCCTCCGCCGGCCTGGCCCCCGAGGTCATGGGCATGGGTCCCGTCCCCGCCACCCGCAAGCTGCTGCGGCGCCACGGCATCGGCATCGACGAGCTCGGCGCCGTGGAACTCAACGAGGCCTTCGCCTCCCAGTCCCTCGCCTCGATGCGCGAGCTTGGCCTGGACCCCGCCATCGTCAACGCCGACGGCGGTGCCATCGCCCTGGGCCACCCGCTGGGCTCCTCCGGCTCGCGCCTCGTCGTGACCCTGCTCGGCCGCATGGAGCGCGAGCTCGCCGACGCACCCGGACGCCGCCTGGGCCTCGCCACGATGTGCGTGGGCGTGGGGCAGGGCACCGCGATCCTCATCGAGGCGCTGTGATGGCGGCCCCGATGCCCGACGACGCCCGGCCGGCTGCCGCCGCCGGCCCGCCCTCGGCGCCCACCCCGGCCCCGTGGGCCGCGGACTTCACGGCCCTCGCCGTCAGCGAGTCCCAGGACCGCGTCGTCGCGGCCTTGAACCGGCCGGAGGTGCGCAACGCGATCGACCAGACCATGGTGGACGAACTCCACGCCCTGGCTGGGCACCTGGAACGCGAGCCCAGGATCCTCATCCTGACCGGAACGCCCTCGGATCCCGCCACCGGGCGCAAGGGCGTCTTCGCCTCCGGGGCGGACATCGCCCAGCTCAAGGAACGTCGCAGGGCGGAGGCCCTGGCCGGCATCAACTCCACGATCTTCGACCGCCTGGCCCGCCTGCCCATGCCCGTCATCGCGGCGCTGGACGGCTTCGCACTGGGCGGCGGGGCCGAGCTCTCCTACGCCGCCGACTTCCGCATCGGCACCCCGCAGCTACGCATGGGCCAGCCGGAGACCAAGCTGGGGATCACGGCGGGCGCGGGGGCCACCTGGCGCCTGCGCGAGTTGGTCGGCGAACCGCTCGCCAAACAGATCCTGTTCGCCGGCCGCATCCTGACGGGCGAGGAATGCCTCGCGGCCGGCCTCATCTCAGAGCTCGTGGAGCCGGAGGGGCTGTTGGCGGCCGCCCACGCGCTCGCGGACCGCATCGCGGCGCAGGACGCCCTGGCGGTGCGCCTCACCAAGGCCGTTTTCCACGCGCCGCGGGAGGCCCACCCCGTGATCGACACCTTGGCGCAGGCCGTCCTCTTCGAATCCGAGGAGAAGATGACGCGCATGCAGGCTTTCCTTGACCGCAAGAAGCACTGAGACCGCAAGAAGCACCGAGCGAAAGTGGACGTCATGAGCACCCTTCCCTCCCGCGTCGGCGTCATCGGCGGCGGCCGCATGGGCGCCGGCATCGCCCACGCCTTCCTGGTTTCCGGCTGCGACGTGGTGGTGATCGAGGCCAATGTGGACGCGGCGGCGGCCGCGGCCGAGCGCATCGGCGTCTCCGTGGACAAGTCACTGGCCCGCGGGCTGGCCGGGAGCCGCGAGGACTACTTGGAACGCCTGAGGGTGAGCGTGGGCAAGGAGGCCCTGAGCGACGTCGACCTGGCCGTCGAGGCCGTCCCCGAGCTCTGGGACCTCAAGGTCTCCACGTTGCGTGAGGCCGAGGCGCACCTGCGCCCCGGCGCCGTGCTGGCCTCCAACACCTCGTCCCTGTCCATCGACGGCCTGGCCGCCCGGCTCGAGCGCCCAGGGCGCTTCCTTGGTCTGCACTTCTTCAACCCGGTCCCGGCCTCGAAGCTCATCGAGGTCGTGGCGGGCGCCGGGACCGAGCAGGCCTTGGTGGCCGACGCCCGTGGCTGGGTCTCCGCCCTCGGCAAGACGGCCGTGGTGGTCAGGGACGCGCCCGGTTTCGCCTCCTCGCGCCTGGGCGTCGCCCTGGCGCTCGAGGCCATCCGCATGGTCGAGTCCGGCGTGGCGAGCGCGGAGGACATCGACAACGCCATGGTCCTCGGCTACGGGCACGCCTCCGGTCCCCTGCGCACCACCGACATCGTGGGCCTGGACGTGCGCCTCGACATCGCCGAGTACCTGGCTCAGGAGTTGGGGAATCGCTTCGAGCCCCCGCAGCTCATGCGGGACATGGTGGCCCGCGGGGAGCTGGGCCAGAAGTCCGGCAAAGGCTTCTACGACTGGAGCTGAGCCGGTCACACTCTTCCGACCCTCACCGGGCGGGCCTAGCGTGGGAGGCATGAGCGCGCTTGAACCCGTGACCCTGACCGGCGACCTCGTGAGCCTGCGGCCCCTGGCCCTCGAGGACGAGGAGGGTCTGATCGAGGCCGTCAAGGACGGCGAGCTGTGGCGTCTCTGGTACACCAACATCCCGGAGCCCGGCGGCATGCGGGCGGAGATCGAGCGGCGCCTGACCCTGCAGGAGCGCGGCTCCATGCTCCCGTTCACCACGCGCTCGCTGCGGGACGGGCGGATCATCGGCATGACGAGCTTCATGAACATCGACGCGTCGACGCCCCGGGTGGAGATCGGCTCCACCTGGAACGCCGCGAGCGCGCACGGCTCCGGCACCAACGCCGAGTCCAAGCTCCTGCTGCTCACCCACGCCTTCGAGGTGTGGGGCTGCCCGGCCGTGGAGCTGCGGACCTCGTGGCAGAACAAGCAATCGCGCGCCGCGATCGAGGGACTCGGCGCCAAGCTGGACGGCGTGCTGCGCCAGCACTCGCGCACCAGGGACGGCTCCCTGCGGGACACCTGCGTCTACTCGATCGTGGCGGCGGAATGGCCGCAGGCCCGCTCAGCCTTGCGTTTCCGCCTGGGCAAGGACGTGCTGGCGCGGGGGTAACCCCCGGGCGCCTGTGCTTGACCGCGTGCCGCGACTACGGCACGCTGGATGACGTCCTGTTGTCGGCGAAAGGCGTGGTCGTGGATTCCTTCCTCGCGTGAATCGCCGAGGAAAGGCCGTGAGGCCGCCTCGGCTCATCGATGTCGCACATCCCCCCGTCACCCGCCCTCGAGGCGTGAGGGCGGTCGACGCGATGGCGGCGCGGACCCGAGGAACACCACCATGCAGCAGCACCCCTCCGTCGTACTCGACTCCCTATCCTTCTCCTTTGCCGACGGCACCCCCGTCTTCGAGCGCCTGAGCACCGTCTTCCGCGACGGCGTGACCGGCATCGTCGGCCCCAACGGTCTCGGCAAGAGCGTCCTCTTGCGCCTCATCGCGGGAGATCTCACGCCGGACTCCGGCACCGTCTCGCGTCCGGAGCCCGTCGCCGTCCTGCCCCAGCGCCTCACCCTTGACACCCGCCGCACGGTGGCCCAGCTTCTGGGCGTGGCCCCGGCCATCGACGCCCTGGCGGAACTCACCGGCGCCTCGGCCGGCACGGAACCGGGCCCGGACCGCGTCGCCGAGCTGATGGAGATCATCGGCGACGAGTGGGACGCGGAGGCCGAGGGGCTCGCGGCCCTCTCCGCGGCGGGCCTGGCCGACCTCGCGGCGACGCCCGGCGCGTTGAACCGCACGGTGGGCACGCTCTCCGGCGGCGAGGCCATGGCCGTGGCGCTCGCCGGCCTGCGCCGCTCGCGGCCCGCCCTGACGCTCCTCGACGAGCCGAGCAACAACCTGGACGGACCGGCGCGTTCCGCCCTGATCGGCTCGCTCGCCACGTGGCCCGGAAGCGTCCTGGTCGTCTCGCACGACCGGGCCCTCCTGCGCTCCGCCGACGCCATCGCGGAGTTGCGTCCACGTCGGGTCCGCGCGGGCAGGGCGGACGGCGTGGTCCTGGAGCAGTTCGGAGGCAACTGGGACGAGCTCCAGGAGCGTCGCGCCGCGGAACGGGCCGCGGCCGAACGCACCCTGCGCGGGGCGGAGGCCGACGCCACCCGGGAGGTCCGCACGCGCCAAGCCGCGGCGACGGCCGCCGCTCATCGTTCGGCCCAGGGCGCCAAGGCCGCCGAGACGATGCCCAAGATCCTCGCCAATCACTTTCGGCAGGCGGCGGAAGCCAAGGCGGGCAAGGACGCGGCCGCGCGCTCCGAGCGGGTTCAGGCCGCCCGTTCTGCGGTGGACGAGGCCAGGGAGGCGCTGCGCCAGGTGGGTGGGATCGACATCGACCTTCCCGGCACGGCGCTGGGCGGCGGCACCGTGGCCCTGTCCTCCCCGGTCCCGGAGCTGCCCGGTCGCCTCCTGCTCGACGACGGCGTCCCCGTCCCGCCAGGAACCCGCCTCACGCTGCGGGGACCGGAGCGGGTGGCGCTGTTGGGGCGCAACGGCTCGGGGAAGACCACGCTCCTGGAATCCCTGCTGCCGGATGCGTCCGTCCCCGTGGGCGTGCTGCGCCAGCGCACCGGCACCTCGGGAACCCGGCCGGGCACCCGGGCGAGCGACGGCACCGAGGGGGAGGGCGGCGTCGGGCACGGAATGAGGGATGAGGACAGCGTGCTGTCCAATCTCCTGCGGCTCGTCCCCGGCCTGACGCCGGCCAGGGCGCGCGAGGTCGCGGCGCGGCTGCGCCTGCGCGGCGCCCGCGTCGAGGAGCCATTCGGGCGGCTCTCCGGGGGCGAACGCTTCCGGGCGGACCTGGCGCGCGTGCTCGCGGCGGACCCGCCGCCGCGGCTCCTGGTGCTGGACGAGCCCACGAACAACCTGGACCTGGACTCGATCGAGGAGCTGGGGCGCGCGCTGGCCGGCTACGGGGGAGCAACCGTAGTGGTCAGCCACGACGAAGACTTCCTCGAGACGCTCGGGCCCACGCGGCGCTGGGAGATCGTGGGTGGGGAGGCCCTCGCGGAGGAATCGGGCGGCGTCGGGCGGGACTGATCGGAACGGCGTCGGGCCGTCGGACCGCCGGGGTGTGGCGCGGCTCACCCTCGCCTGATAGCGTGACGGGAGATAACCGACCGATCGTTCGGGAAAGGCCAGACATTGACCGCCATCTCCACCGAGTTCGTGCCCAGCTACGCCCTTGACGCGTGGTGGACCCCCTCCGACGACGCGGCAGGGGCCCCGGTCCGCGATGCCTCAACGGGCGAGGAGATCGCCCGCGCGTCCACCACCGGCCTGGACATCGCCGCCATGGTGCACCACGGCCGAACGGTGGGCCAGCGCGGCCTCGCGGCGATGTCGCTGCACGAGCGGGCCCTGGTCCTCAAGCAGCTCGCGATGTACCTGCAGGAGCACCGCGGGATCCTCGATGAGCTGAACCTGCGCACGGGTGCCACCGCGAAGGACGGCTTCGTCGACATCGACGGCGGCATCGGCGTCCTCTACACCTTCTCTTCCAAGGGGCGCCGCGAGCTGCCCAACGCGAACGTCATCGAGGAGGGCCCGGTGGAGGTGCTCTCCAAGGACGGCTCATTCCAGGGCACCCACGTCTTCACGGCGCTCCCCGGGGTGGCCGTGCAGATCAACGCGTTCAACTTCCCGGTCTGGGGGATGCTGGAGAAGTTCGCCCCGGCGTTCATCGCCGGAGTGCCCACCATCGTCAAGCCCGCGACGCCCACCGGCTACCTCACCGAGGCCTGCGTGCGGCTCATGGTGGAGTCGGGCTTGTTGCCCCCGGGCTCGATCCAGCTCGTCTCCGGATCCGCCCGCGACCTCCTGGACCACCTGGACTACCGCGATCTCGTCGCCTTCACGGGCTCCGCCTCCACGGCCAGGGGCCTGGCCAAACACCCGAACGTCACGGAGGGCGGCGTTCGCTTCACGGCGGAGACCGATTCGCTCAATGCCGCCATCCTGGGCGCGGACGCCGTGGAAGGCACGCCCGAATTCACGGCGTTCATCCGCTCCGTCTCCACCGAGGTGACCGTCAAGGCCGGGCAGAAGTGCACGGCCGTGCGCCGCGTCCTGGTCCCGGCCGGGATGCGCGACGCCGTCGTGGCGGCCCTCGCGGCGACGTTCGACGCGCTCACCCGCGTGGGCGACCCACACGCCGGGGGCGTCACGATGGGGCCCCTCGCCTCGCTGGGGCAGCTCGTGGACGTGCGGGACGCCGTCGGGCGCCTGGTCGACGGCGGCGGCCGCGTGGCCTACGGCGATCCGGCCGCGCAGGACGCGATCACGGCGGACGGCCGCGCGGCCTCCGACGGTGCGTTCATGAGCCCCGTGGTCCTCACGTGGGAGAACCCCGAAGCACCCGCCGTGCACTCGATCGAGGCCTTCGGTCCGGTCACCTCGGTGATCGAGTACGAGGACGTGGACCACGCCGTGCGCCTCGCTGCCCTGGGTGGGGGTTCGCTCGTGGCGACGATCTGCTCGCACGATCCGGCCACCGTCGTGGCGCTGACGCAGGGGATCGCGGCCCACCACGGCCGCGTCCACGTCCTGGACCGCGACGACGCGCGCACCTCCACGGGCCACGGCTCGCCCATGCCGCACCTCATCCACGGTGGCCCCGGCCGCGCCGGCGGCGGCGAGGAGCTGGGCGGCATCCGCGCCGTCAAGCACCACATGGCGCGCACCGCGCTGCAGGGCAGCCCGGACATGCTCACGGCCGTGACGGGCGTGTGGCACACGGGCGCCGCGCGGCGCCTGGCGGGAGACCCGGCGTTCGGCGGCGAGGCGGGCAACGCGCACCCGTTCCGCAAGTCGCTCGCGGAGCTGCGCATCGGCGACGGCTTCGCCTCCGGGCTGCGTCAGGTCTCCCGCGAGGAGATCCAGGCCTTCGCGGAGACCACGGGGGATACCTTCTACGCCCACACCCGCCCCGACGCCGCCGAGGCCAACCCCTTCTTCCCCGGCGTCGTGGCGCACGGCTACCTGCTGGTCTCCTGGGCCGCCGGCCTCTTCGTGGAGCCGGCGCCGGGGCCGGTGCTGGCCAACTACGGCCTGGAGAAGCTGCGCTTCATCACGCCGGTCGCGGCGGGGGATTCGATCCGAGTGACGCTCACCGCCAAGCGCATCACGCCGCGCGTGACGGACGAGTACGGGGAGGTCGCCTGGGACGCGGTGCTCAACAACCAGAACGGCGAGCTCGTGGCCACGTACGACGTGCTCACGCTCGTCGAGAAGGAGGACGTCACCTACAAGGACTGGTGACGCCCTGAGCGGTCCCCGCCCCCTGCGCGCAGTCCGGGGGCACGTCACCTTCGACGCGCAGCGTCCAGTCGGGGCGGCGGTGCAACTCGGGGGTGAGTCGCAGCAGTTGCTCGTCCTGGCCGTGCCCCTCGATCGGCACGCGGCGCACGCCGTTCTCGGTGTAGCCCACCGAGCGGGACGTTCCCAGGCTCTTGGCGTTCCAGGCGTAGGCGCCGCTCGTGGCTTCGGTGGCGCCGAGGTGCTCAAAGGCGAACAGCACGACGGCGTGGCGCATCTCCTTGCCGAGTCCCTGCCCCCTGCGCGGAGGCCGTGAGCCACGATCCCGTCTCTGCCGTGCGCAGGAGTGGGAAGTGGTTCGCGATGAGGTCTTGGCGCCCGATGACCGGTGCCTCCCACCACGCCTCGATGTCCGCGTCGACCCTGCGCACCGCGAAGCTCAGGCTCCACTGTTCCGGTTTGCGGGAGACACGCTCGTTCCAGACGGACCGTGTCGTTCCGGAGGGCAGTTCCGGGCGCGGCTTGCGCCACCACGGGCTGGAGAACGGCATTTCGTCCTCGGGATGGATGCCCATCACGGCGGCGTCCGTTATGAGCGCGATGTCTTCGTCCCAGGCCGGACGTATGGCCAGGCATGGCGTGCGCAGCACGGGGCCGAAGCTGGGCTGGGAAATCGGGTGCGGAAAGGGCCCGCCGCGTTCCGCGCTCGTCAGCGCGGGTGCGGCGGGCACCCGGTTCCCGTGGGGTCAGGCCCCGCGGCGGGTGGAGTGGGAGTGCGGGGGAATCTGGTGCGAGAGGCGTGCGCCTCGGCCGTCGATGCCCTGATGCTTCCCGTGCGCCCGGCGGGGCGTTCCCTGGAAGGGATCCTTCATCGTCGGCCTCCTTTCCTCGAGTGTCGCCGTGGCGCCCCGGCGTTCCCGGTGCGTGCGGCTCGATGCCGCGGCGACGACACCAGTCTCACCCCAGTGATAGAGATTTGTCAATCACTTGCGCCGGGTGCGGCTCAGACGCCCATCGGGAAGGCGCGGTGACCGGGGGCGTCCTTGCGCTCGTGCATGGCCAGCTCGTCATCCAGCCAGTTGAGCCCGCGATTGCGCAGGGCGAAGACATAGACGACGAGCGAGGCGAAGATGGCGATCGTCGCGTAGACCACGAAGGCGTTGACGTGGCCGTTGCTCTTGGCCGCGGCGAACAGCAGGGGAGCTGTGCCGCCGAAGACCGAATTGGCCACGGCGTAGCCGAAGCCCACGCCCAGGGCCCGGACGTGCGTGGGGAAGAGCTTGGCCTTCACGATCGCGTTGATGGAGGTGTAGCCGGTGACGATGACGAAGCCCGCCAGGAGCAGGCCGAATGCGCCGACGGCGTTGTGCACCTTGGGTAGGACCAGGAAGAGTACCCAGGTGAAGGCGGTGCCGCCGACGCCGAAGAACACCAGGAGGGGCTTGCGGCCCACCCGGTCCGCGATCAAGCCGCCCACGGGCTGCAACAGCATGAGGATGACGAGGGCCACGAGCGTGAGAACGCCGCCCGTCACGGCGTCCTTGCCCGCGAAGGTGGACTTGACGATGCCCGTGGCGTTGACCGTGTACGCGTAGAACGCGAGGGTGCCGCCCATCGTCACGAGGAAGACGACGACGAGCTCCTTCCAGTACTTCCCGAACAGCTCCACCATGGAGCCGGAGCGCTTCGCCTTGCCGGCCTTGATCGCGGCCAGCGACTCCTCGGTGATGGACTCGTCCATGGTGCGGCGCAGCCACAGCACCACGAGGGCGCCCACGGCGCCGATCGCGAACGCCACGCGCCAGCCCCATGACGCAATGGCGTCCTGCGAGGTGCTCGTGAGCAGGACGAGGAAGACGGCCTGGGCGATGACCTGGCCGCCGATGAGGGTGACGTACTGGAAGGAGGACAGGAAGCCCCGGTGCTTCGGGACGGCCGCCTCCGACATGTACGTGGCGCTCGTGCCGTACTCGCCGCCCGTCGCGAAGCCCTGCACCAGGCGGCACAGCAGCAGGATGATGGCTGCCCAGGCCCCGATGGACCCGCGCGTCGGCGTCACGGCGATGACGAGCGAACACGCGGCCATGATGGTCACGGACACGGTGAGCGCGGCGCGGCGCCCGTGCCGGTCCGCGAAGCGCCCGAAGTACCACGAGCCCACGGGGCGCATGAGGAAGGTGACCGCGAAGATGGCCCAGATGTAGATCTGGGAGTTCTCATCCTTGCTGTCGAAGAACTGGCCCTCGAAGGCCGTGGCGAACGTGGAGTAGACGTAGACGTCGTACCACTCGACCAGGTTGCCGGCCGAGCCCTTGATGGTGTTGGAGACGGAACGGCGCAGGTCTTGCGGCCGCGCTGAGGTGATGACGGACATGCTTTCGACGCTACGCCCGTGCGTCGCCGGCATCACGTGATGCGTAACGGCGTGTCGATACTTTGTCTGACTATTCCGACGACGCCCGGCCGGACGTTAGGTGGCAGGGGACGTCATGACGAGGTGGCCGGTCTCCGTGATCGCGACGGTGTGCTCCGAGTGCGCCGTGAGCGAGCCATCCGCACTGCGCAGGGTCCAGCCGTCGCGGTCGGTGCGCAGTTTGTCCGTCGTGGACATGAACCAGGGTTCGATCGCCACGACCATGCCGGGCTGCAGCTTCAGGCCGCGCCCGGGGCGTCCGTCGTTGGAGATGTGCGGGTCCTCGTGCATGGTGTGCCCCACGCCGTGCCCGCCGAACTCCAGGTTGACCTTGAGCCCGTACGAGCGGGCCACCTCGCCGATCGCATGGGAGATGTCGCCCGTCTTGGCGCCCGGCCGGGCGGCGGCGATGCCGGCCGCGAGCGCCTCCTCGGTGGCCCGGATGAGACGCTCGCCCTCGGCGTTGGTGCGCCCCACCACCACGGTCACGGCGGCGTCCGCCACCCATCCGTTGACGCTGGCCGCGAAGTCGACGCTGAGCACGTCGCCGTCGCGTAGGACGTAGTCGTGGGGCCGACCGTGCAGCACGGCGTCGTTGACGGAGGTGCACAGCGAGTAGCCGAAGGGCCCCTTGCCGAAGCCGGCGGGCTCGTAGTCCACGTAGCAGGAAACGGCGCCGCGCTCCTTGATCATGGCGGCGGCGAGGGCGTCCAGCTCCAGGAGGTTCACGCCCACGGCCGCCCTGGCCTTGAGCGCGGCGAGGACGTCGGCGACGAAGCGCCCGGCGGGGCGCATGGCCTCGATCTCGGCGGGGGTCTTGAGTTCGATCACGCTGGCGCACCTTCCGCGGCTGGACTGGCTGGCCGCGAAGGTGCGGCCCCGGCCATTCAATCATTCACCAGCGCGGCGCGCCCGCCGGGGTGAGCGACGTCCCCGGGGCGGGCGTGTCCCGCGTTCCTTCGTCACCCCGGCAGGGCTGCAGGGGTGACGCGGGAAGAGCGGGGTGGAGCGTCTTACCCCGCCTCAGTACGCCTTGGAGCGCTGCGACACCAGGACGTGCAGCAGCGCGAAGCGCCCACCCCGGATGGCTTCGAGGGCGGCGGCGAGCGCCTCGGCGATCTGCTCGTTGCGCTCCACGCGCACGCCGTGGCCGCCGAACGCCCGCGCCATGAGCGCGAAGTCGGGGTTCTTCAGCTGCGTTCCGCTGACCCGGTGGGGGTACATGCGCTCCTGGTGGGTGCGGATGGTGCCGTACTCCTGGTTGTCCATGACGATCACGAGCGGCGTGGCGCCGTACTGCGCGGCCGTGGCCAGCTCCTGCCCGTTCATGAGGAACTCGCCGTCGCCGGCGATCGTCACGACGAGGCGCTCGGGGAAACGCAGCGAGGCGGCGACGGCGGAGGGCACCGAGTAGCCCATGGAGCCGTTGCGGGCGGAGATCATGGACGCGTAGAACTCGGTGGGGAAGTAGCGGTGCGCCCAATTGGTGTGCTCGCCCGCGCCGAACGTCACCATGGAGTCGGCGGGAAGGGCCGGGACGAGGTGCGCCATGACCGAGTCCATCGTGGACTGCTCGGCGTCGCTGCGCGCCTCGGGAAGGGCCGCGAACTTCACCTGCTCGGCTCGCATGCGCCGCGTGAACTCCTCCCATGCGGGCTTGACCGTGAGGTCCATGCGGACCAGGTCCCGCACGAAGGTGTCTGGCTTGGAGACGATCTGGTGGCTCACGGGGCCGGAGCGGCCGCGCATGGAGGGGTCCATCGTGACGATGAAGTTCTTCTGGTCCCAGTTCTGGCGGGCGATGAAGCCGTTGGTGATGACGTCGCCTGGCACCGTGCCGACGAAGACCAGGAGGTCGGTCTCCTCCAGCAGGTCATAGGTGGGCTTGGGGCGTCCGTAGCCGATGGGCCCGACGTAGGACGGCGAGGAGAACGGGACGGTGCCCTCGCATCGCCACTCGGCCGCGGCGGCGAGCCGGTGCTCCTCGAGCCACGCGGTGAAGGCGCGTGCGCCCTCGTCGGACCAGTCGTTGCCGCCGAACACGAAGAGGGGCTTCTCCGATTCGACGAGCGCTGCCTGCAACGCCTTCCAATCCTCGACGGTCATGCCGCCCGTGGCGACGGGGATGCACGGGTGGATCTGCGCCGAGACCGTCTCGCGCAGGATGTCTTCCGGTAGGCCGACCACCACGGGGCCGGGGCGGCCGGAGGTGGCGGCGAACATGGCCTCGGCGACGATCTCGGAGGCGCGCTCGGCGTGGTCGAGCACCATGACGCGCTTGGCGCCGGACTCGAACCAGGCCTTGGGCTCGAACTCCTGGAAGGCCTCGCGATCGCGGTGCTCGAACGGGATGAGGCCCACGAAGAGCACCATGGGCGTGGAATCCTGCCACGCGGTGTGCAGGCCGACGTGCGCGTTGGCGGCGCCTGGGCCGCGGGTGACCATGGCGATGCCCGGCACCGCACCCAGCTTGCCGTCCGCCTCCGCCATGTAGGCGGCGCCGCCCTCGTGGCGGCAGACGACGGTCTCGATGTCGGCGTCGTGCAGGCCGTCCAGCACGTCCAAGTAGCTCTCGCCCGGCACCACGTAGGCGCGTTCAACACCGTGCGCCTTCAGCGTGTCGACGATGAGGTGGCCTGCGGAGCGGGGTGCGGGCACAGGGGTATCGGGTCGGGACGTCATTGTTCCTCCGGGTACGGCTGTCATGGTGGGACCGTCATTGGTCGCCTTGACAAGGTACCCGGGCGCGCCGCGCTGGGCCCGGTCGGTGGACCGGGGCGGCCCTTGTGTGACGCCGCTGAGGCCCCGCGGGCCTCAGGAGTCCTTATTGCCCGACGCCGCCCGGTCGGCTTGCTCGCTCGGCTCGCCGAGGCCGTGATCGCCTCGGGTCGACTCACCCGCGAGGTCGTCGGATTCGGCGATGTCGCCGTCCTCCGCGGCGGCGTCGTCGTCGGCCGGGGCGTCGTCGGGCACCGGATCCGCGGCGTCCGCCACCGGGGCGGCGGGCAGCGGGACGCGCCAGGCGAGGAAGCCGTAGACCGCGGCGACGAAGAGCAGGACGTACCCGAAGAGCAGGCCAAAGAGCGGTCGATCGGCGCCCGTGAGCGCCGGCTGCGCCGTGGTGAGCGCGGCGAGGCCGGCGCCGGAGAGCGCCAGGGTCAGCCAGGCCCAGCGGGCGCCGAAGCCCAGGTATGCGAAGGAGAGGGTCGCGAGCGCCACGAACACGGCGTTGAGCCACGGCGTCAGGGCGGCGGAGGTGGCCAGCGAGCCGAAGAGGACGGACGGGGCGGTGATGGTCTGGCCGAACTGCAGGATCGTCACCACGAAGGTGAGGATCACGAGCAGGACGACGGCGGCGACGGAGAACTCGGCGTTTTCGACGCGGCGCGTGAAGCGCCCGCGCAGGGAATAGCGGGAGAAGGCCCACAGGCCCACGACGCCCGCGAGCAGCTGCGGCACGGCGCCCAGGAGCAACCAGTAGTCGTTCTGGCCTGGGTAGAGCGCCACGAAGAGCGGGCCGGCGAAGACGCCAAGGAGGTACACCCACCAGCCCAGGTCGTTGCGGCGGGACAGGAAGCCGGCGCCCACGGCGAAGAGCACGTTCGAGAGCATCGTCAGCAGGAAGACGGTGGCCGTGTAGCTGCCCGCCTCCGCGCCGGTGAGATTCTGGATGAGGTCGTTCACGTGCCGGGGTGTCCTTGCCGATCGCTCGCTGCGGTCCCGGGTGGGCCGGGGCCGGGTGCGCCGCACGGGGCGGCGCGGGCCAGCGGCCATTCTACGCGGCGTCGAAGTGGGGCCGCGCGGGACGTCGACCTGACGCCGGTGGCGTTCAGCGGGGGACCAGGCCGTCGAAGAGCATGGCCACGATGGTGCGTTCGGCCTCGGCCTCGCTCACGGGACCGCCGGGGCGGTACCACTCCACGAGGGAGTTGACGGTGCCGAAGAGCGTACGGCCCACGGTGCGCGCATCCAGGTCGGAGCGCACGGAGCCCTGCGCCTGCGCCTGGGCCACGAGCTCGGCCGCGCGGCGGTCCAGGCCACGGCGGCGCTGCATGGCGGCGAGCTCCACCTCGGAGTTCCCGCGCAGGCGCAGCAGGAGCGTGACGGAGTCCTGGCGGGAGAAGAGCACGCGTAGCGTGCCGGCCACGGCCTCGCGCAGGCGTTCCACGGCGGGACGCTCGGACCCCGAGCCGGCGGCGTCGAACACGGCCTCCAGCGGGGCCAGGGCGGAGTCCAGCGCCAGGCGCAGGATCTCCACCTTGGAGGGGACGTGGTGGTAGATGGCGGACTTCGAGATGCCGAGCCGCTCCGCCAGCATGCCCATGCTCGTGGCGTCGTAGCCGAACTCGGTGAAGGCCTCCACGGCGATGCGCAGCACGGTGGCCTGGTCGTAGCCGGGGCGGCCGCGTTTGGCGCCGCGGGGGGCGCCGTGGGCGGCACGCGAGGCGCGGGGCGCGGCGTCGGCGGACGGGGCGGGCGCGGCGTCGGGGCTCGGGGGCATGGGGTCGATCCTTCCATGCGGTGCCCCGGCCTCGCAGCCGGGGCACCGCGGGAGATCAGTTGTTGCGCAGGTCGTAGACGCGGCGCAGCTTGCCAACGGAGCGCACTAGGGCGCCCGGGTCCACGACGTCGATCCGGCAGGAGGAGCCGATGTGGATCTTGACCAGCTTCTGCAGCTCGGCGGCGGCGGCGTCCGCGCGCTCGGAGGTGCAGTCGTCGCGGCGCTCCACCTTGACGGCCAGCTGGTCCAGGCGGTCCGGGCGCGTGATCTCCAGCTGAAAGTGGGGCGAGAGTCCCGCGACCTTGAGGACCAGCTCCTCGATCTGCGTGGGGAAGAGGTTCACGCCGCGCAGGATGATCATGTCGTCGCTGCGCCCCGTGATGCGGCCCATGCGGCGGTGGCCCTCGCGGGCGGTGCCGGGCAGCAGGGTCGTGAGGTCGTGCGTGCGGTAGCGGATGATCGGCAGCGCCTGCTTGGTGAGCGTCGTGAAGACGAGCTCGCCTGGCTCTCCGTCGGCCAGGACGCGGCGCTCGTCGAAGGCGTCGATGATCTCCGGGCGGAAGTGGTCCTCCCAGACATGGGAGCCGTCCTTCGTCTCGTTGGACTCGCCGGCCACGCCGGGACCCATGACCTCGGAGAGCCCGTAGATGTCGCAGGCGTCGATGTCCCACATCTCCTCGAGCTCCTGGCGCATCTGCTCGGTCCACGGCTCGGCGCCCAGGACCCCCACCTTGACGGAGGTCTTGCGCGGATCCAGGCCCATGCGTTGCATGGCGTCGCCGATCGTGAGCAGGTACGTGGGGGTGCAGCAGATGGCCTCCGGCTGGAAGTCCTGGATCAGCGTGATCTGCTTCTCCGTCTGTCCGCCGGACATGGGGATGACGGTGGCGCCCAGGCGCTCGATCGCGGCGTGCGCGCCCAGCCCGCCAGTGAAGAGGCCGTAACCGTAGGCGTTGTGCACGCGCCAGCCCGGCTTGACGCCGGCGATGCGGAAGCAGCGAGCGCCCAGCTTGGCCCAGTCGTCCAGGTCCTGCCGCGTGTAGCCAACCACCGTGGCCCGGCCCGTGGTGCCGGACGACGCGTGGATCCGTACGACCTCCTCGCGCGGCACGGCGAACATGCCGAAGGGGTAGCTCTGGCGCAGGTCCTCCTTGGTGGTGAAGGGGAACTTGGCCAGGTCGTCGAGTTCGACGAAGTCGCTCGGGTGCACCCCGTGCTCGTCGAATTTCTTGGTGTAGAGCGGTACTCGGCGGTAGGCGTAGTCCAGGATCGCGGCGGTGCGCTCGGTCTGGATCGCCTCGATCTGGTCGCGGCTCATGCTCTCCTCGGGATCGAGGGCGTCCGCCGCCGTGGTGGTGCTGGTGCTCATCTACGTGCCTTCCTGCGTGCCGTGGAAAGGGATGCGGCCCCGGGTCCTCGTGCCCGACGTCGTGGGGTCGGGTGGGTGCCTCCGGGCCGGCCGGGGGTCGGATCAGCGCACCGTGGGCGGCGCGCCTGAGACGGTGCGCGAGCGCCCGCGGAACTCGAGGAGGACCTCGTCCTCGCCGTCGGAACGGCGCTGGGTGACGGTGATGTCGTAGAGGCCGGAGCGGCCGGACTGGCGGCGCATCCTGGCCTCGGCCCGCAGGGGGGAACCGGGGCGTCCCGGCTTGAGGAAGGTGACGTCGGCGCCCTGCGCCACGGTGTAGGAGTCCACGGCGCCGGCGGGATCGTTGCACGCCATGGCGAAGGCGGTGTCGGCGAAGGCGAAGAGCATGCCGCCGTGGGCGATGCCGAAGCCGTTGAGCATCTCCTTGCGCAGCGTCATCTCGATGATCGCGACGCCCGGCTCCACGTGGACCGGGGTGACGCCGAGCCACTTCGAGGCGTGGTCGTGCTCCAGGATCGCGTGGGTGGCGAGGGGCTCCGGGGGCTCCGTCACGGGGTCCACGGTGGTCTCCTGCTGCATGGGCCGCCCTTTCCTGACCGAACGTTCTGTCGGTAAGCGAAAGTACGTGGCGGGGGCCACAGTGTCAAGCGTCACATCCTTCCCTGTCCCGGGGAAGGCCTCGGGAGTGAGGTTTCGGGCGCGCACCCCTTCTCTGCGTGGGGAGTGAGCTTGCGGACGCGCACCCCTTCCCTGCGTGGGGAGTGAGGCGCCGGGCGCGCACCCCTTCCGTTGTTGATCCAGTTATGCACAACCGAGGGGCCGGATTCCGGGGGAGGCCGGTACACAACTGGATCAACAACGGAAGGGATGGGGGAGAGGGGGCGGGAGACGGAGGAAGGGACGGGGCAGGAGATGGAGGCGAGAAGGTGGCGGTGCGTCGGGCCGAGGGGTTGGGGCGTCGGGCTGGGGCGTCAGGCCAGGGGCGGCAATGGCTGGGTGGCACCGAGCTCGCTGAGCACGAACGCGTTGTCCCACGCGCGGTCCTTCCACCCCTCGTAGCGCCCCGAAGCACCTCCATGGCCGCCGTCCATCTCGATCGTCATGACGATGGGCGCGCTCCCGGTCGTGGAGGCCCGCAGCGCCTGCACCCACTTGGCCGGCTCCACGTAGAGCACGCGCGTGTCGTTGAGCGAGGTGCGCGCGGCGATCGCCGGATACGGCAGCGCGGCGACGTTCTCGTACGGCGAGTACGACTTCATGTACGCGTACACCTCCGGGTCCTCGATCGGGTTGCCCCACTCCTCCCATTCCAGGGCGGAGAGCGGCAGCTCCGGATCCAGGATGGAGGTCAGGGGGTCCACGAAGGGCACCTGCGCCAGGATGGCCCGGTACATCGTCGGTGCCAGGTTGGCCACGGCGCCCATGAGCAGGCCGCCCGCGCTGCCGCCGATCGCCGCGACCCGCGCCGGGTCGCCCCACCCGTGCTCCAGGAGCCAGGCGGTGGAGTCCACGAAGTCGGTGAAGGTGTTCTTCTTGGAGAGCTTCTTCCCGCTCAGGTACCAGGCGCGGCCGCGCTCGCCGCCGCCGCGCACGTGCGCCACGACGTAGACCACGCCGCGGTCCAGGAGCGAGAGCCGCGGGACCCCGAAGACTGGGTCCATACTGGCCTCGTACGAGCCGTAGCCGTAGACGACCAGCGGGGCGGTGCCGTCCGCGACCACGTCCCGGCGGTGCATCACGGTGAGCGGGATGCGCTCGCCGTCGCGTGCCACGGCCCATTCCCGGTGCACGCGATACGCGGAGAGGTCCACGCCCCGCACCGGCGTCGTCCTGAGCAGGCGCGCGGAGCCGTCCGCCGCGCGGACGTCGTGCACCTCGGCCGGGATCAGCTCCCCCACGCGTGTCAGGCGAAGGAACGGCGACTCGAATGCCGCCGAACGGAAGGTCACCGACACGGGGGCGTCGGCGGCGTCGGGCACGGGGGAGACCAGCGGCGCCGCGTGGGGCGCCTGGTCGGCGGTGCCCAGCCCGGCCACCGGCAGGGTCCACACGCGCGGCGTGGTGTCCTCTCGGACGGAGACGATGACGTGCGTTGCCGTGGCCTCGATGCCGTTCAGCTTCACGCCGTCGCGCGGCTCGATGACGGGAAGCCAGCCGGAGCGCTCGCCCCCGTGCGCCGGCGCCAGGTCGACGCGGCCGTCCGGGGCGTCGGCGTCGTGCAGGATCAGGAGGCGCCGCTCCCCGTCCACCGTGAGGGGCAGGGCCTGGTGCAGCGTGCGCAGTTCGCGGGGCACGACCCTGACCGGTTCCTCACCGGCGCGCATGCCCTCCCAGATCCAGGTCTCCCCGTACTCGGCGTTGCCGGAATTGATGACGAGGTCCTCGCCGTCGGGGGAGGCGGAGGCGCCCAGCCACATGCCTGCGTCCGCCTCGGTGAAGAGGACCGTGTCCAGGGCCGGGTCGGTGCCGATGACGTGGACCATGAGCTTCTCGGGGCGCCACGAGTCGTCCACGACCGTGTAGATCACGCGCGTGCCGTCCGGCGTGAGCTGCGGATCGTAGAAGGTGTCCTCGATCGTGTCGGGGAGGTCCTCGCCCGTCGTGAGGTTCTTGAGGCGCAGGGTGAAGCGTTCGTCGCCCGCGTTGTCCACGGCGTAGGCCAGGAGCGTGCCGTCACGGGAGACGTCCAGCCCGCCCAGGGAGAAGAAGGGCTGGCCCTCGGCGAGCGCGTTGCCGTCCAGGAGGATTTCCTCGCCGGGGACGGGCTCGCCCGGCGTCAGCGTGGGCGGGGTCCAATCGGCGGCCTCGTCCCCCGTGTCCGCGGCGGACACGCGGGCGTGGACGGCGTACTGGCTGCCCTCCTCGGTGCGCGAGTAGTACCACCAGCCGCGTTCGCGGGACGGGACCGAGAGGTCGGTCTCGACGGTGCGGGACTTGATCTCCTCGAAGAGACGCTCCCGCAGGGGCTGCTGCCCGGCCGTGACGGCGGCGGCGTAGGCGTCCTCCGCGCGCAGGTGCGCCAGGACCTCCTCCGATTCCTTGTCCCGCAGCCATTCCCACGGGTCGGTGCGCGTGTCACCGTGGTGCGTGGAGGAGACCGGTCGGCGTTCCGCGACGGGAGGGGCGGGAACGTCGGGGGAGTTCCGGGGCGTGGAGGGGGAGGCACTCTGATCGCTCATGCCCCCATCTTGGCCCATGCCCGCCTAGCGCTCGCCCTCGCGCTCCCGCAGAGCCCGGGGAACGGCCAGCGCGGCGGCCGCCAACGCCACGCCGGCGGGATAGAGCGCCATGTCGGTCCAATCGAAGGTGGTGCCCAGGCCCAGCCTCCACCCGATCCATTGCGAGGAGAGCCGGGCGGGGACCGGGGTGAGTTGGAACAGCTCGACGCCCCAGCAGAAGAGCAGGCCCGGAACCCACCCCCACCAGGCCGCAACGCGGCGTCGGCCGACGATCCACAGGATCGCGCCCAGGCCGATGGTCGCGACGAAGGCGTAGGCGATGGTGCCGAGCAAGGCTCCTCCAGGGGTAGGCGGAAGTTCACTGTAGGCACGCGATGCGCGCCGCGCGGGGAGGCAGGAAGCGCCCGGGGGACATACCGGGGAAACACCCAGGGCGCTACGCTTGGCCGATGCCCGCACACCGTGCGGGCCAGCGCACGTCGCCCACTCGCACCCGTTCTGAGGAGTGTTCAAGTGCAACCCAGCACCACAAGAATCGGCCTGCGGGCCGTCGTCACCGCGGCGCTCGCCGCGCTGGCGCTCATGCTCGGGGGGACGGCCGCGCAGGCCGCCCCGGCCCTCCGAGCGCCCGCCGCCGTCGCGCACGCCGACCTGGCCGGCAAGAAGTTCACGATCGCCACGGACACGACGTTCGCGCCCTTCGAGTTCCGCGACACCAAGAGCGGCGATCTCATCGGCATCGACATGGATGTCCTGAGGGCCATCGCCAAGGACCAGGGCTTCGAGGTGGACATCCAGTCCCTCGGTTTCCAGGCCGCGCTCTCCGCCGTGACCTCCGGCCAGGCGGACGGCGTCATCGCCGGCATGTCCATCACGGACGAGCGCAAGGCGATCTTCGACTTCTCCGAGCCCTACTTCGACTCCGGCGTGCAGATGGCCATCGCGGCCTCCGACGACGCGGTCAAGGGCTACGAGGACCTCAAGGGCAAGACCGTCGTCGCGAAGTCCGGCTCCGAGGGCCTGGCCGAGGCGCAGAAGCTGGCACCCAAGTACGGCTTCACCGTCAAGGCGCTGGACCAATCGGCCACGATGTACGAGTCGGTCAAGAACAAGACCGCCGTCGCGGTGTTCGACGACTACCCGGTGCTGGCCTACGGCATCGCCCAGGGCAACGGCCTCAAGGTCGTCACGGACAAGATCCCCGGCGGCCAATACGGCTTCGCCGTGGCTAAGGGCAAGAACGGCGAGCTGCTCGCCGCGTTCAACGACGGCCTGGCCAAGCTCAAGTCCAGCGGCGAGTACCAGAAGATCCTCGACAAGTACCTCGCGGATCCGAAGTCGGCCAGCTCCGGCAACATCTTCAAGCTCGCGGCGGACTCCTGGCCTGCCCTCTCCAAGGGTCTGTGGAACACAGTCTCCATCACCGTGGTCGCCTTCGTCATCGCGTTGGTCCTCGGCCTGATCTTCGGCTTCATGAAGGTCGCCAACTCGCGGATCGTGCGCGGCATCGCCACCGTCTACGTGGGGATCTTCCGTGGCACGCCGATCCTCGTGTGGGCGTTCCTGTTCTACTTCGGCCTGCCGCAGATCACGGGCGTCCCCGGCAACATCTTCCTGGCCGGCGTCGCGACGCTGGCACTGAACTCCGGCGCCTACCTCACCGAGATCGTGCGCGGCGGCCTGCAGTCCGTGGACCCCGGGCAGATGGAGGCCGCGCGTTCGCTCGGCCTCGGCTGGGGCAAGTCCATGCAGCGCGTCGTGGTGCCCCAGGCGGTGAAGATCTCCACGCCGGCCATCATCAACCAGCTGGTCATCACGCTGAAGGACTCCTCGCTGCTGCTGACCATCGGCTTCGCCGAACTGCTCTACCAAGCGCAGCAGATCTACGCGGCGAACTTCCGCACCACCGAGATGCTGATCATCGTCGGCGTCATCTACCTCGTGGTCATCACGCTCCTGACGTGGCTGGCCAACACCGTTGACAAGAGGGTGAACAAGTGAGCGTCGCGAGCGAATCGACCCCCAACGCCGGCCCCGTGACCGCCTCTGCGGGCATCGAGGTCTCCGGCCTGCGCAAGTCCTTCGGGTCCAACGAGGTCCTCAAGGGCATCGACCTGTCGGTGGCCCCGGGCGAGGTCGTGTCCCTGATCGGCCCGTCCGGGTCCGGCAAGTCCACGATCCTGCGCTGCCTCAACCGCCTGGAGGATCCCACCTCCGGAACGGTGAGGGTGGCGGGCTTCGACCTGACCGACCCCAAGGTGGACATCAACCAGGTGCGCCGCCACGTGGGCATGGTGTTCCAGCACTTCAACCTCTTCCCCAACATGTCGGTGGTGGAGAACGTCATGCTGGCACCCGTGGAGACGAAGAAACGCTCCAAGGAGGACGCACGCAAGCAGGCCCTGGCACTGCTGGAACGCGTGGGCCTGGCCGACAAGGCCGAGGCCCGTCCCTCCTCCCTCTCCGGCGGCCAGAAGCAACGCGTGGCGATCGCCCGCGCGCTGGCGATGGAGCCGGCCATCATGCTCTTCGACGAGGCCACCAGCGCCCTGGACCCGGAGATGGTGGGCGAGGTGCTGCAGGTCATCCGCGAGCTGGCGACCTCCGGCATCACCATGGTCCTCGTGACCCACGAGATGGGCTTCGCCCGCGAGGTCTGCGACCGCGTGGTCTTCATGGCGGACGGCGTGGTCTGCGAGCAGGGTGAGCCGGAGGCCGTCTTCGGCAACCCGCAGACCCCGCGCCTGCAGGAGTTCCTCTCGAAGGTGCTCTGACCGGCGGCCCCTTGGCGGCCGGGACGCGTTCCCGGCCGCTCCCCGACGATGTCCGTTGTTCCAACGTCGCCCCTGCAACTTTGCAGGGGCGACGTTGTTCCACCGGGGCTGCGAATTCGGCCCCGGTGGAACAGCGGGGTCCATGTCATGGCCAGGGGCGTTGTGTGCGGTCGATGGACAGGCCCCGGGCGCTGAGGAGACCCACGAGCCTGCCCGGCTGGTCCTGGTCGGCCCAGACCCAATGCAGCGGCTGCCCCTCGGATCGGGTGAGCCGACCGTCGCGTTCCTTCTCCGCCCTGATGCGTTGGCCCGGGCCGCGGTCTCCGTACTCGGGATTGGAGTATTTCTCCATGCCGTCGAACTCCCCGATGAGGTGAAACTCTGGCCACCAGTAGTCCGGCCGGCCGATGAATCCCCGCTCGTCGAAGAAGCTGTGCTGCAGCACCGGGCGGGGGAATCCCGCGTCGAGGATGACGAAGCGACTGAACGACTCGCCCACGGATTCGCTGAGGGGGTCCGCCATGCGTGCCAGGCCGAGGGCGCGTTGCCGGGCGGAGGCTGAGGCAGAGTGGCCAATGAGATCCAGGAGACCGTCGTGGGTGGACAGGTCCGCAATCTTGAGCATGCGTGCCGCGGCGTCGGCCGCGCACAGGGCTTCCTTCGAATGGGTGGAGAGCAACATCGCGGCCAGCGCGGAGAGCAACGGTTCGAGGCGAAGATGCCCGCTGACGACGGGCGCGGGAACCTCGCGTAGGCAGAATCGCAGCGCGGGAGCCGGCAGACTCCGGGCGATCCGCGAGGCCTCGTCGGTGCCCTCCACGCGGAAGCCCCCGGACCGTGTGCCCACGCTCTGCCGCCGGGACGTGTTCAGCCAGACCTCTTGCGGACGCAGAGTGGGAACGCCGCTGAGGCCCATGTAGAGGGAGGTCGGGCCCATGAGCGTGGCGTCAGGGCGGGTCTGCAACGCGGCCAGGGTCGTGAGTCGATAGCGGTCGTCGGGTCCAAGCGAGTTCCAGTAGGCGGTCGAGACGTAGCGGCGGTGGACGATTCGGAGGATGCTGCCTCGATGGAAGGCTCGGGATTGCGCCATGCCGCCGTCGGCGGTGATGAGGTGTCCCAGGAGGTCCAGCGTCGCGTCGTCCATGCCTTCACTGTGGCGCCCTCTCGTCGGCTGCGGGACGGCGGCGGTGCGAACTGTGGACAAGTGGGGCGTGCGACGGGGTTGTGGGGGACGCAAGACCTCCGCGTCGGGCGATATCCGTTGTTCCCACTTCGCCCCCGCAACCTTGCAGGGGCGAAGTGGGAACAACAGGGCGGAGCGCCGGACCCGGTGGGAACAACGGGGCCCGCGCCGTGTCCCCGACCGCGGAAACCGATTCAGCCCCCACGTCGCTTGACCCGTGCGACCTCCCTCACATAACCTGAACGAGCGGTCAGTAATTCGTGTGGGGCCCCGGCACCCCGGGAACGAGGCACCGCGCCGGAACTCGATCCGGGCAGGACACGATCTGGAGGAGACGCGCATGAGCACCACCGCAGCCGCCCCCCGCGGGCTTGAGGACGAGGGCCGCGCGGCCTTCGACGAGCTCATCGCCGCGGACGGGCGCATCGAGCCCCGCGACTGGATGCCGGAGGACTACCGCAAGACGCTGATCCGCCAGATCAGCCAGCACGCGCACTCCGAGATCATCGGCATGCAGCCGGAGGCCAACTGGATCACGCGCGCGCCGAGCCTCAAGCGCAAGGCCATCCTCATGGCCAAGGTGCAGGACGAGGCGGGGCACGGCCTCTACCTCTACTCGGCCGCGGAGACCCTGGGTGCCACGCGTGACTCCATGGTCCAGGCCCTCATCGACGGCAAGGCCAAGTACTCCTCGATCTTCAACTACCCCACGCGCCAGTGGGCGGACGTGGGGGCCATCGGCTGGCTGGTCGACGGCGCCGCGATCGCCAATCAGGTGCCGCTCTGCCGCGCCTCCTACGCGCCGTACGGGCGCGCCATGGTGCGCATCTGCAAGGAGGAGAGCTTCCACCAGCGTCAGGGCTTCGAGATCCTCCTCTCCCTGGCCCGAGGGACCGAGGCGCAGAAGGCCATGGCCCAGGACGCGGTCAACCGCTTCTACGCGCCGGCCCTCATGATGTTCGGCCCGCCGGACGACGCCTCGCCGAACTCCCGGCAGTCCATGGCCTGGCACATCAAGCGCTTCTCCAACGATGACCTGCGCCAGCGCTTCGTCGGCATGATCGCCGAGCAGGTCAAGGTCCTGGGTCTCACGCTTCCCGACCCGGAGCTGCGCTTCGACGAGGAGACGGGTCGGTGGATCCACATGGACCTGGACTGGGACGAGTTCATGTCCGTCATCAAGGGCAACGGCCCCTGCAACGCCCAGCGTCTGGAGCGCCGCCGCCGGGCGCAGGACGAGGGCGCATGGGTGCGCGAGGCTGCAGCGGCCTACGCTGCCAAGCGGCGTCGCCGCCTGGCTGACGCCGCGTCCACCCCGACCGCCGGAGAGGCTGCCCGAGCATGAGCACCCCCAACCAGATCGACGACACCAACGCCACCGGTGCGCTCCTCGAGGACAAGCACGCCTGGCCGCTGTGGGAGGTCTTCGTGCGCAGCTCCCGCGGCCTGTCCCACGTGCACGCCGGCTCCCTGCACGCACCGGACGCGGACATGGCCGTGCGCAACGCCCGCGACCTCTACACGCGCCGCAACGAAGGCGTGTCCCTCTGGGTGGTCCCGTCCGACGCCATCATCGCGAGCGACCCCCGCGACAAGGGCTCCTTCTTCGAGTCCCCGCAGGGCAAGGACTACCGCCACGCCACGTACTACACGGCCTCCGAAGGGGTGAAGCACCTGTGAGCGCACCGCACGACGACGCCACGGCGGCCCTGCACGCGCAGATCGAGGAGGACTTCTCCGGCTACGGCGACAACGTCGCCTCGGCCACGCGCGTCACCCCCGGACACGCGTTGCGCCCCGAGGACATCGCCCTGCAGGACGCTCCGCCCAGCGAGGAGATCGCCCGCTACGCCCTGTGGCTCGGCGACGACTCCCTCATCCTGGCCCAGCGCCTGTCCTGGTGGATCTCCCGGGCCCCCGAGATGGAGGAGGACATCGCGCTCGGCAACGTGGCGCTCGACCTGTTGGGACACGCCCGGTCCTTCCTCTCCTACGCCGCCAAGGCCTGGGGCAAGACCGAGGACGACCTGGCCTACTGGCGCGAGGACACGGAGTTCACCTCGGTGCACCTCGTGGAGCAGCCCAATGGCGGCTTCGGCGAGACGATCGCCCGCCAGCTCTTCTTCGGCCTCTACCTCGAGCTGCTCTACACGCGCCTGGAGCGCAGCGCGGACCCGACGATCGCCGCCATTAGCGCCAAGGCGCTCAAGGAGGTCACCTACCACGTAGACCACGCGTCCCAGTGGGTCCTGCGCCTGGGGGACGGCACCGCCGCGTCGCACGAGCGCATGCAGCACGCCCTCGACGTCATGTGGCCGTACGTCGACGAGCTCTTCATCGACGAGCCGCTCCACGAGCAACTGGTGGCCGACGGCGTCGCCGTCCTCCCCGGCTCGTTGCGCCAGGACTGGCTGAGCCGCGTCACCGCCGTGATCGAGGAGGCCACGCTGGCGCTCCCGTCCACCAAGTTCGCCATGACCGGCGGCCGCCGCGGCCTGCACACCGAGCACCTGGGCTACCTCCTCGCGGAGATGCAGGTCCTGGCCCGCAAGCATCCCGGCGCGCAGTGGTGAGGCGGCGGGCGACGTGGTGACTTCGCAGACGCAGGCAAGCCTGGAGGAGATCGCCGCGACGGTGCACGATCCCGAGATCCCGGTCCTCACGATCCAGGACCTGGGCATCCTGCGGGGCGTGCGCCGGGAGGGGGACGAGGTCGTCGTGACGATCACGCCCACCTATTCCGGGTGTCCCGCCATGGACACCATCGCGGACGATCTGCGTATCGCCTTCCAGGATGCCGGATACCCGGGGGCGCGCGTGGAGCTCACGCTCTCCCCGGCCTGGACCACGGACTGGATGAGCCAGGAGGGCAAGGACAAGCTCGCCGCGTACGGGATCGCGCCGCCCGCGCCCCGTCGCGAGGGCGATCGCCTGCGCCTCAGCCTGGCCGTGAAGTGCCCGCGCTGCCACTCCCTGGACACCCGCGAGCTCTCCCACTTCGGCTCCACCTCTTGCAAGGCGCTGTACCAGTGCAACGCCTGCCACGAGCCGTTCGACTTCTTCAAGGCGCTCTAGGCGCCCGGCCCCAAGGCCCCGACCGCCCACCCTTCTCCAGCAGGAAGGCCATCATGACCACCGACGCCGCAGCGCCAGCCCGTCGCCGGGCCCGCTTCCACACCCTCACGGTCACCGACGTCCGGCGCCTGACCGCGAACGCGGTGGAGGTGACCTTCGAGGTCCCCGAGGACATCGCGGACGAATTCGATTACGCCGCCGGCCAGTACGTGGCCTTGCGTGCCTCGGTCCCCAGCTACGACGGCACGCCGGTGGAGCTGCGCCGTAGCTACTCGATCTGCGCGGCGCCCGTGCGCGGCGAGATCCGCGTGGGCATCAAGAAGGACTCGGGCGGGCTCTTCTCCACCTGGGCCAACGAGGAGCTCAAGCCCGGCGACACGATCGACGTCATGAACCCGCAGGGCACCTTCGTCTCCAAGGCGGAGCTGCTGCGCCCGGGGACGGGCCAGCACCTCGTGGCGATCGCCGCCGGCTCCGGCATCACCCCGGTCATGGCCATCGCGCGGTCCGTCCTCGACTCGGACCCGCAGGCCACCGTGGACCTCGTCTATGCGAACCGCTCCAGCTCCGACGTCATGTTCGTGGAGGAACTCGCTGACCTGAAGGACACGTATCCCACGCGCCTGGCCGTGCACCACATCCTCTCCCGCGAGCAGCGCATCTCGCCGCTGCTGACGGGCCGCATCGACGCGGAGAAGATGGACGCGCTCCTGGACCACGTGCTGCGCACCGAGTCCACGGACGAGTGGTTCCTCTGCGGCCCCATGGACATGGTGCAGCTCGTCCGCGACCAGCTCGCCGCCAAGCGGGTCCCGGCGGAGCGCGTGCGCTTCGAGCTCTTCACGACGGGCGAGGTGGGGGACCCGTCCGGGCAGCATGGCAAGCCCGTGGTCATCGAGGACAATGCGGAGACCGTGGACATCGAGTTCACCCTGGACGGCCTGCGCGGCACGGTCGCCTCGCCCGTCGAGGCCAAGGAGACCATCCTCAACGCGGCGCTGCGCTCGCGCCCCGACGTCCCCTTCGCGTGTGCCGGTGGCGTGTGCGGGACCTGCCGCGCCAAGCTCGTCGAGGGCACCGTGCGCATGGACGAGAACTACGCGCTGGAGCCGGACGAGATCGAGGCGGGATACGTGCTCACGTGCCAGTCCCACCCCACCTCCGAGCGCGTCGTCGTGGACTACGACGCGTGAGCGGGGCTGACGTGAACGGCATTCAGGCGGGCGGCACCCGGGGCATGATTCGCACCGAGCGCTACTCCACGGGGCCCGACGGCGCGCCGGTCGCCGACGCGGGCGGCGCCGTCCTGGAGGTCGTGTTGGACGCCCCGGCCAGGCTGAACTCGATCGACGAGGCCGGCCTGCGCGACCTCGCCGCCGCGCTGGAGGACGCCCGTCTCGCCGCGGAGGCGGGCGAGATCCGTGCCCTCATCCTGCGCGGCGAGGGCAAATCCTTCTGCGCCGGGCGCGACATCGCCGGCGTCGACCCCGCGACGGACGACGTCCCCGGCTACCTCGACGGTCTGACCGCGCCGGTGATGCGCGCGTTGCACGCCTTCCCCGCACCCAGCTTCGCGGCCGTCCAGGGTGCGTGCCTGGGCGTGGGGCTGGGCCTGGCGATGGCCTGCGACGTGGTCTACGTGGGGGAACGGGCCAGGATCGGCTCGCCCTTCGCCAACCTCGGTGCGGCCCTGGATTCCGGCGGGCACTGGCTGCTCACGCAGCGCCTGGGCACGCACCGCGCGCTTGACCTCATCTACACGGGCGAGCTCATGAGCGGTGCGGAGGCCGTCGCCGCCGGGCTCTTCTCCCGTTCCGTGCCCGACGACGCCCTGCTGGCTTTCGCCCGCGAGCGGGCCGCGCGGGTGGCCACCGGCGCCCGCGCGGCGCTGTCCGCGTCGAAGGAACTGGTCTTCGCGGTGCGGGACGGGCTCGGCTTCGAGGCGTCCCTGGCGCAGGAGACGCGCGTGCAGGAGTCCCTGCGCACCACGGCCGACTACGTGGAGGGCTTCGCGGCGTTCCAGGAGAAGCGCCGCCCGGTCTTCGGGGGCTGACGCCGGCCTTCAAGGGCCGCCGCGGGCGGCGGAGGGACACGCCTCCGCCGCCGCGCGCTTACTTGACGAGGCTGGCCATGCGGGCCCGCAGCTGGGCGTAGGTGTAGCCCTTGGCGCTGACGAAGGCGACGACCTCGACGCGCTTGCCGCGATCGGCGGCCGTCAGCTTGTAGCTGGCGTGGGAGCCGCGCAACCAGATCAGCTTCCCGTTGCGGTACCAGGAGTACGTGGCGGTGGACCCCGCCGTCCGGGTGCCCCCACGCACGGCCTTGAGCGTGTAGCCGACGCGTGCGGTTCCGGAGACCTTGAGCGTGCCCGGCTTGATGAGACCGGCCGCGGTGTCCTTGGAGAGCCCCTTGTCGCGGGAACCCGTCGTGTAGCCGGTCTTGCTCGCCGTGATACGGACGCCCACGCGCTGCCCGTAGTCGGCCGGGGCCAGGCGGTAACTCATTCCTGTCGCTCCCTTGATGGCCTTGGAATTGCGGAGCCATTGGTACTTCGCGGTGACCCCCGCGGTGCCGCCGGAACGCTTGACGCTCAGCAGATCTCCCACCCGGGCGGTGGAACGGTTGAGGATCAGCTGGGGAACCGCGATGAGCGCGGGGGAGACGGTGAAGGCGCCGGCCTTGATCTCCTTGACGGCGAAAGCGGGCGACGTCGTGCGCGTCACCCCCTGCAGCCGGTGCCCCACGTCCGCCGCGGTGGGGGTGTACGTCGCGGACGCGGAGACCGTCGTCTTGCCGTCGCGGATCCAGGCGTAGCTGACGGGAACGCCCACGGGCCACGGATTCGTCAGCTTGAGGGCGGCGCCGGAGCGGTGCGCGGTCTTGGCGAACTCGGCGGCGGAGGCTCCCTGGGCGGAGGTGTAACCGGCGTCGTACAACTTGGGTGTGAAGGCCGGAAGCACGGTCACGGGGCCGAGGTACGCCGTCGGCGGTTTCCCGGGGGCCGGGGTGACTGGAGTGAGGACGAAGCGCTGTCCCACGTCGGTGGGAGCGGGGGTCCAATAGCCCGCGTAGCGCACGCCGCTGGTCGCTCCCAGGCCGAGCACGGTTCCATCGTCTGCCACGGGGTACCAGGCCACGCTCGTGCTGTTGGGGAACGCGACCGTGCCGTCCACGGTCCCGTCGCTGAAGGTGCGCCGCACCGTGAAGCCGGAGCCGTACGGGGCCAGCCGACCTGCAATGGAATAGGACATGAAGCCGCCGGGGACGCTCAGGGTGGTCCGGGCACTGGTCCTGACCTGCTGTGCGCCGTCGGGCCAGGTGCCGGTCACCGCAAGCGTCGCCGAGGTGACATCGTCCGGCGGCGTCCAGCTCGGCGTGGTCGCGCGCACCGTTCCGGTTTGGTCCTCCCACTCATAGCTCAGGACGGCATCCGGGCTCCATGCCCCCATGCGGACCTCGATGGGTGCACCCGGGGCGGAGGTCGGGGGTAGCTCCGGAGTGGCACCGGCCTGCGAGCCCACGCCCGTGTCGATGCGGGGCGCGGCTGCGGCGGGCAACGCCCATGGGGTGGCCCCGTTGAAGTAGGCGGTGCCGTTGTTGGCCGAGTACTTGGGGGAGGCGCTGCGGATCAAGGCGGCAGAGACGTTTGAGACCCAATGGGGCCCGGCACCGAGCGAGTCGAGGGGGACCTGAACAGCCCACGAGGCCGTGAAGGTGCCGTTCGCCTGGGCCTGGGGTGTCACCGCGGTGACAGCGGAGACGTCTGCCTGCACGGACGCTGTGCGTCGGTCCTTGTCCACCAACGTGACACGGACCGACCTGGGGAGGATGTCCTCCTGGTTGGGACACGTCGCCGTCACGGTCAGCGGGACCGTGGTCATGGCGGTGGCGTCCACGACTGCTGCCTCGAGCGAGGCACCGACACGCGCCGCGCTCCACATATGGAATGTTGTGTCGAAAGTGCTGCACGCCGGGTCCGTGACGGAAACGGCGTGCGCCGGCGCGGCACCCAGCCCCGTCAGGAGGAGCGACGTTGCGGCGAGGGTGCCGACGGCGGCGAGGCGTCGTCGGGCCGCTGAACGAGTGGCGAGCATGAATTCTCCGTCGGGTCGAGTGAGGACAAGATATGTGGCTCACAGTGTGTGGATCGAGAGATCTGCGGAAGAACCTTCCAGACCTCGTGAGGGTCATCCAGGACATATCCCCGTCACACGCCCTCGATAGTCTCGGTCGCATGAACATCCCCGTCGAGAATCCCGCTCCCGTGGCCGTGATCGGGGCCGGCGTCGTGGGCCTGACCTGCGCCCTCGAGCTGGCCCGCGCAGGTCACCCCGTCACCGTCGTCGCCGACGCCACGGCGGAGGAATCCGTCTCCGGCGTGGCCGGCGGCATCTGGTTTCCGCATCAGGCCGAGGACTCCCCGCGCACCGATCGCATGCTGGGGGAGTCCTTCGACGCCTTCGCGGAGCTGGCCCGCACCGCACCGGAGTCCGGTGTGGACCTGCGGGGCGGCACGTGGGTGGGCCGCGACGGAGCGCACGACGACGCCTGGGTCGACACCCTGCGTCCGCTTGCCGCGGGCGACCCCTCCGGCCGCGCGGCGGCGACGCCGGTTCCCGCGGACGAGCTCCCCGACGGAGCCACGAGCGGCCTACGCACCGTGCTCCCCATCGTGGACATGCCCACCTACCTGCCGTGGCTGCGTGGGCGGTGCGTCGAGGCGGGAGTCGCGCTCGTCGCGGCGACCGTGTCCTCGGTCGAGGAGGCGGCGACGCTGAGCGGGGCCCGGCTGGTGGTCCTCGCGGCGGGAGCGCGCTCCGGCGCGCTGGTGGGTGACGACGCCGGCTATCCCGTCCGAGGGCAGGTCCTCCGATTGGCCCAGCCGGCCGAGCCGATCACGGAGTGGTTCATCGACGACGACCACCCTGACGGGATGATCTACGTGATCCCGCGCCGCCGCGACATCGTGGTGGGTGGCGTCGACGGCGTCGGCGACACGAACGAGGCCTGGGACGAGGCGCTCGGCAAGGCGATCCGCGACCGAGCCGTCCGGGCATTGCCCCGGCTCGCGGGGCTACCGGTGCTCGGGCGCGCGGTCGGGTTGCGCCCGGCTCGCCCGTCGCTGCGCATCGAGGAGGTGCCGGGCCACGAGGTACGCGTCTTTGCTGCCTATGGACACGGCGGGTCCGGTGTCACGCTGTCCTGGGGGACCGCGGCGGAGATCGTGCGCCTGGTGGGTGCCGCGTGAGCGGGGCGGCCACGCTGCTCGACGGCGGCCTGGAGCGGGCCGACGTCCGCGCGCTCATCGCCGAGCACCTCGCGGACATGCGGGGCACGTCCCCGGAGGAGAGCGTGCACGCCTTGCCCGACGACGCCCTGGCCGCCCCGGGCGTGCACGTCGTCACCGCACGGGGAGAGGCAGGCGAGTTGCTGGGGATGGGCGCGCTCGCCGAGCGCGAGCACCGAGGGGTCGCTTGGGCGGAACTGAAGTCCATGCGGACCCGGGAGGCCGCGAGGGGACGCGGCGTGGCTGCGGCGATCCTGGAGCGGCTCGTCGACGTGGCGCGCAAGGGTGGGTACGAGGCGGTGTACCTGGAGACGGGAACGCACGCCGCGTTCGCCGCCGCGCACCGCTTGTACGAGCGGCACGGATTCGAAGCGGTGGGGCCGTTCGGCGACTACGCGGAGGACCCCCACAGCGCGTTCTATCGCCTGGCGCTCTGAAGCGTCCCGGGAGGGAAACTCGTCACCCCGTTCGCTTCAAAACACCGCGTGCGCACACGGTGTTTTGAAGCGAACGGGGTGACGCAGTCGCAACCTTCGTGTATCTGTTCGGAGTGAGCGCCGGACTGGCATGCTGTGACGTATGCGAGACATGGTTCGAAAGTCACCGTGAGCGATAACCCCGTGCCCGACGCCGCCAGTGAGCGGCTGCTTCGCCAAATCAAATGGGCGTGGCGGGCCAGCCTGTGGGTCGGTGGCGCCGCTGTCCTCGGCGCGGTGCTGGTGGCCGTGCCGTTCTGGTGCTGGCACGTTAGCCCTCCAGAGTTCATAGGGTGGATCCCTATGGGGTTCGCTCTGGTGGCCTTTGTCCTGAATTGTTGGGCCTGTCGCATGTTGGTGGCGGGCGGCTACTCCGGCGAGGGGTTCGGATGGGCCGCGACGTGGCCGATTCAGGTGGTGGGCTTCGTCGGGGAGTATGTCCTTATTCTCGGAGTGGTCTTCTTGACGATCCCGGCCCTCGCGCGAGGGGAGCTATGACCGAGGCAGAGCCGCGGGGCCGACCGGCCCGCAAGCCAGACACGCTGACCACGCGGTGGGATGCACGCGGCCAGGCCGTCGAGTTGGTGATCAACGGGAGAAGCATTCAAGAGTGGGCGTACGAGACACCGTCGGGGACTCTTTCGCCCTTTGCCCGCCGCTGGGTTCTTGAAGCAGCCTGGAACCACCTCGCCCAATTCAGGGGTGAATCCGTGCGGCGCGACGAGCGGCTCTTGGCCGGAGAGCTCGAAGTTGACCTCTGTGGGGCATGCGGGGATCTCGGCTGTGGAAATCTCGGAGTGGATCTATCGGTAGGTCCGGATGTCGTGACGTGGTCACGCCCGCACTGGGCGGGGGAGGCCCGGTTCGTGGCCGAAGATGAGGATGAAGAAGAACCTGAAGGCCCTCCTGTCCGTTTTCCCCCCGCGTCTGAATTTCTTGCGGCCGGACTACGAACAAGCACTAAATCGGGTGGAAGCGTATCTGCGACGCCCCGATTGGTATCGGCCAGAACTGGAACTCTCCCGCCGCGGCCGCCATCGTCGCACGCTCTCCCGCAGCCTCCGCTGTGGGAAGTCTGACGCGGCCGGCCGCTCAGGCGCCGTCGATCTCGTCCCAGTAGCGGCGCGAGACACCGGTGACGCGCTCGAGTAGGCCGCGCAGCGCGGCGACGTCGTGCGGGTCGAGGCGCGAGCCGACCTCGTCTGCCCAAGCGAACTGGTCGGCCGTGGTCGCGTCGTTGACGGCGCGGCCGGCTTCCGTGGGGACCAGCAACTTGGCGCGGGCGTGACGTGGGTTGGTCTCCCAGGTGGCGAGGCCCGCGTCGACGACGTCGTCCGCCACGCGCTGCACGCTCTGGCGGGCCAGGCTCAGTCCGCGGGCGATGTCGGCCACGGACTGCGGCTGCGCGATGGCGGCACCCAGCACCTGCCACCGCGCCGGCGTCAGCCCGTGGCGCTCGGCGACGGCCTCCGCCGCGTAGAGGAACTCCGCCTGCAACTCGGAAACGGGCAGCACCAAGGAGCTGAGCGATCGAGCGGCGGGGGAGAGCGAGTTCACGAAGGAGGCCTTAGCGGTCGATGAGGGGCGGACCGCTTGACAGTAGCCTGTCCAGCCGCCGCGGGCGAATCGCGAGCGGTCTCAGGCGTCCGCGTCCTCGAAGATCAGGTGCGTCTGCGTGTCGACGACCTCGGGGAGCGCCTGCAGCCCGTCGAAGACGACCCGCCGCAGCGCCTCGTTGTCCTTGGCGCGCACCAGCATGATGACGTCGAAGCTGCCCCCGACGAGCGCCACGTGCTGCACCTCGGGGATGGCGCGCAGCTGACGCCGCAGTTCACGCCACGAGTGCTGGCGTAGCTTGAGCGTCACGTACGCGCTGGAGGCCAGGCCCATCGCCACGGGGTTCACGGTCGCGGTGAAGCCCGTGATGACGCCGCGCTCGCGCAGCCTGGCGATGCGCTGGTAAGCGTGCGCTCGGGACACGTGCACGGCGGTCGCGATGGCGGACACGGAGGCGCGCCCGTCCCGTTGCAGCGCCGCGACGATCGCGCGGTCGGTGTCGTCCAGGGCGACGGCGGTGGCGGTGGAGGTGGCCATGGTGGACATTCTGACCCGAAAACTTCTTCAGCGCTACGAAGAGTCCGGAATTTTCGCCCCACGTGGCGACGATTGGACCCCTCGATCCACACTTTGAGGCATGACGGAAAACGTGTCTCACACCACAGGAACGGAGCGGACGGCGCCCGGCATCGCCGAGGCCAGCCACCGCTTCGGCATCTCCCTCGAGGACTATCTCCTGCCCACGCACGGCCGCGTGGCCATGATGTCGCCGGACGGCACGCTCCTGGGCCCGGGTGAGCAGGGCGCGGCCCCCGGCCACAGCTACCCGCGCCCCAGCGACGAGCGCCTCCTCGACGCCTACGAGCGCCTCGTGATCGGCCGCCGCATCAACGACCAGAACGCCGCCCTGGTCCGCCAAGGCCGCATGGCCGTCTACCCCTCCAGCCACGGGCAGGAGGCCTGTCAGGTCTCCGTCGCCATGGCGCTCGAGGAACGCGACTGGCTCTTCCCCACCTACCGCGACACGGTGGCCGTCATCTCCCGCGGCGTGGACCCCAACGAGGTCATGACCTCCTTCCGCGGCGAGTGGCACCAGGGCTACGACCCCCACGAGCACAACACCGCGGTGCAGTCCACGCCGCTGACCACGCAACTGCTGCACGCCGTCGGCGTGGCCCATGCGGCCCGGCTGCGCGGCGAGGACACCGTGGTGATCGCCCTGTGCGGCGACGGCGCCACGAGCGAGGGCGACTTCCACGAGGCCTTGAACTTCGCGGCGGTCTTCCACCTCCCCGTCATCTTCTTCGTCCAGAACAACGGTTACGCCATCTCCGTCCCGCTCTCCGCCCAGACCGTGGCGCCCTCGCTGGCCCACAAGGCCGTGGGTTACGGCATGGCCGGCGAGCGCGTGGACGGCAACGACATGATGGCCCTGCTCTCCGTCCTCGACCGTGCGGTCTCCCTGGCCCGCTCCGGCTCCGGCCCCCTGCTCATCGAGGCGGAGACCTACCGCATGCAGGCCCACACCAATGCCGACGACGACACGCGCTACCGCGAGTCGGAAGAGGTCGCGGCCTGGCGCGCCAAGGACCCGGTGCTGCGCCTGCGGGCCTACCTGCACGACGCCGGCCTGCTGGGTGAGGAGGCCGAGTCCCGGATCGCGGGCCACGCCGAGGAGGTGGCCGCCGCCCTGCGCGACGCCATGAACGCGGACGTGAACCCGGATCCGCTGGAGCTCTTCGAGCATGTCTTCGTGGAGCCCACCCCCCAACTCTTGGAGCAGCGTGCCGTGCTCGCGGACGAACTGGCCCGCGAGACGGAAGAGAAGGAGGAGGCCAGATGAGCGCGGCACCCCAGAACGCCCCCGCCACCCCGGAGGCCAAGCAGGCCGACTTCGCCGGCGTGGGCCCGCACGCCCGCGGCGCCCACGTGGAGCGCCCCGTCGTCGCCCCGGAGCACATCGACGCCCCGCCCGCGGGACCCACGACCTTCGCCGCCGCCCTCAACACCGCCATGGCGGACGCCATGGCGGAGGACCCCTCCGTGGTCGTCTTCGGCGAGGACGTGGGCAAGCTGGGCGGCGTCTTCCGCATCACCGACGGGCTGCAGGCGCGATTCGGCAAGGACCGGTGCTTCGACACCCCGCTCGCGGAGTCCGGCATCGCCGGCATGGCGGTCGGCATGGCCATGAACGGCCTGCGTCCCGTGATCGAGATGCAGTTCGACGCCTTTGCCTACCCCAGCCTGGAGCAGGTCTTCAGCCACATCGCCAAGATGCACAACCGCACCAAGGGCCGCGTGCGCCTGCCCATCACCATCCGCATCCCCTACGCCGGCGGCGTGGGCGGCGTGGAGCACCACTGCGATTCCTCGGAGGCCTATTACGCCCACACCCCGGGACTGAAGGTCTTCACGCCCTCCGGCGTCGAGGACGCCTACCGTCTGCTGCGTGAGGCCATCGACTCCGACGACCCGGTCGTGATCTTCGAGCCCAAGAAGCTCTACTGGTCCAAGGAACAGGCCGACATCGCCGCCCTGCGCGCCGCCCACGGCAGGGGCGGCGACGACCGCCTCGAGGGCAACGCCCGCATCCTCCGCGAGGGGAGTGACGCCACGCTCATCAGCTACGGCCCCTCCGTCCCCACGGCGCTCAAGGCCGCCGAGGCCGCCGCCGCGGAGGGCACCGACGTCGAGGTCTTGGACCTGCGCACCATCGTCCCCCTGGACGACGCCGCGATCGACGCGAGCGTGCGCAAGACCGGCCGCGCCGTGGTCATCGCGGAGGCCTCCGGTTTCGCGTCCGTGGCCTCCGAACTCGTGGCCCGCATCCAGGAGCGGAACTTCCACTCCCTGGCCTCTCCGGTGCTGCGCGTGACGGGCTTCGACATCCCCTTCCCCGCGCCGAAGCTGGAGCAGTATCAGATCCCGAGCGTCGACCGCATCCTCGACGCCCTCGACCGACTCACGTGGGAGGACTGATGACGCAGTCGCCGCAGACCTTCAAGCTGCCCGATCTCGGCGAGGGCCTCACCGAGGCGGAGCTCGTCACGTGGAGGGTGGCCGTCGGGGACACCGTGGAGCTCGACCAGGTCATCGCCGAGGTGGAGACCGCCAAGTCCCTCGTCGAGGTCCCCACGCCCTACGCCGGCACCGTGCTGGTGCTCCACGGCCAGGAGGGGCAGACCCTGCCGGTGGGGAACCCACTCATCACGATCGGCTCCGAGGGCGCGCAGTCCTACCGCGAGGAGGAGCGGGCGGGTACGGGCTCGGGCAACGTCCTGATCGGCTACGGGACCAGCGAGGACGCCGGGAATGCCCGACGCCGCCGCCGGGCCCCCCGCGGCCCGGCCCGGGTCGCTGCCGGGACGGCGGGTTCCGCCGCTTCTACGGCGCCGCTCGCGAGTGCCGCGGATTCCGTTCCCGCGGCCCCGGGTGCGGACGCCGTGGCACGCCGCGCCCCGCGAGTCGTCAACCCGCTGGTCCGGCGCCTGGCGCGAGAGCTTGGCGTGGACGTCTCGTCGTTGAGCGGCCGCGGGCCGGGCGGCCTGATCATGCGGGCCGATGTCCTGGCGGCGTCCGGTGCGGCGTCCGCGTCCACCGATGTTTCCGCCGCCGCGACGCCCGTCGCCGCGACGCGGGGCACCCAAGCCGCCCCCGCGGCGTCGGGCACGGGGGAGACCGACGCCCGCTCCGGCCTGGGCGTCGCGGCCCGCGCCCCGATCACGGGGGTGCGCCGCACCATCGCGGAGACCATGTCGCGTTCGCGGAGGGAGATCCCCGAGGCCACCGTGTGGGTGGACGTGGACGCCACCGAGTTGCTGGCGCTGCGCCGCGGCATCCGGCCGGACGCGAGCGGACGCCGCCCCTCCGTGCTGGCGATCGTGGGGCGCTTCGTCGCCGCCGGCCTGAAGCGCGTGCCGGAGCTCAACGCCCGCATCGAGACCCGCCCGGACGGGACCGAGGAGGTCGTGACGTTCGACGGCGTGAACTTGGGCATCGCGGCGCAGACCGAACGGGGCCTCGTGGTCCCGGCCGTGCACCGCGCGGACGCGCTCAGCGCCAGGGAACTGGACGCGGCGATCGGCGCGCTCGTGGCGACGGCGCGCGAGGGGCGCTGCACGCCCGCCGAGCTCACGCGCGGCACGTTCACGCTGAACAACTACGGGGTGTTCGACGTGGACGGTTCGGCCGCGATCATCAACCATCCGCAGGTGGCCATCCTGGGCCTGGGGCGCATCAAGCAGCGCCCGTGGGTCGTGGACGGCCAGCTGTGCGTCAGGGACATCACGGAGCTGACGCTCAGCTTCGACCACCGGGTGTGCGACGGCGGAGCGGCGAGCCGCTTCCTGCGCTTCGTCGCGGACGCGATCGAGCGCCCGGGGGAGGCCCTGGCCGAACTCTGAGCCGGGCCGCACCCCGGCACCGCGTCGAGTTCAGAGGCGCGGGGAGGCCAGGCGCTCCAACGCCGGGAACACCAGGAGGGCGGAACCCAGGATGGCCAGGAGGCCCGCGACGAAGAAGGCCGTGGGGTCCTGCGCATCAAGGGCCACCGGGCCCAGGCGGGTGAGGGCGAAGGCCAGCGAGACGAGGCAGAGGCCGGCCCCGAGGATCGAGAGGATCCACATGCCGTGGGCGGGCCGGCGCCGCGGCGGCACGGGGCGCCTGGCATTCAGCGAAGCGATGACCCAGGCCCCGAGCAGGCCGCAGGCGCCGGAGACGAGGAACGCGGCGGCGATGTCGGACGGCCGGTGCCACCCCATGAGCAGGGTGGCGGCGCCCGTGGCGGCGGACGCGAGCGCGCCGAGCACCGTGACGGTGCGCCGCGCCCGGGCAGGGGCGGCCAGGACGAGCGCCACCGTTGCGGCTGCCGCGGCCGTCGTGTGACCGGACGGGAAGGAGTTGGCCCAGGCCTCGGAGACGCCCAGACCGGGGCGGTCCAGGACGCCGTGCTTGAGGAGCTGGGTGGCGATCATGGCCGCGGCGGCCGTGAGGGCGGCGACCGCGGGAACGGCCAGGCTGCGCCGCACCCACGCGCACACCACGAGGCCCACGGCGCACAGTACGCCCACGGCCTCCGGCAGGCGATTCAACCAGCCGAGGCCGGCGGAACGGGCGTTGGCCGGCCCCACGACGGCGAATCCGCCCAAGAACGCCTGCTCGTCCAGCCACTGGCCCGTCGCGGTGCGGACGAAGAAGAAATACAGCCCCACGAAAAGCGCGATCATCGTCAGCAGGCCCGCGAGGAGGGGCACGGGCGAGGGACGCCGCGACGGCTCCTTGCTCGGGGTGGTGGCCGCGAGGGGCGGCGGTGCGGTGGGCGCGTCGCTCGGCGGGGTGGGGAAGGGCATGCCTCCACCCTGCCAGGCTCCCCTGGCGCGCTCCTGTGAGCGACCCGTCCGCGCGAGCGGTCGGGACTACCGTGGGAAGCATGACTTTCCTCCCCGCCCCTGTGCTGCCCGGTGCCGACGAACTCGTGGAGCGCGCCCATGTGGTGCGCCTGCCCATGTCGGTCCGCTTCCGCGGCGTCATGGAACGAGAGGCGCTGCTGTTGGAGGGACCGGCGGGTTGGGGCGAATTCTCGCCGTTCCTCGAGTACGACGACGCCGAGTCCTCCCGCTGGTTGGCCTGCGGCATCGAGGCGGCCTGGGAGGGCCTGCCGGCGCCGGTGCGGGAGTCGGTCCCCGTGAATGCGACCGTCCCCGCCGTGCCCGCGGCGGAGGTTGAGGGGGTGCTGGCCAAGTATGACGCCGCGGGCACCGTGAAGATCAAGGTGGCGGAGAAGCGGCAGACCCTGGCCGACGACGTCGCGCGAGTGGGCGCCGTGCGTTCCGTCCTCCCGCACGCGAAGATTCGCGTGGACGCGAACCAGGGCTGGGGCCACGACGAGGCGCTCATCGCGCTGGAGGAGCTGGCCCCGTTCGGGCTCGAGTACGCGGAGCAGCCCGTGCGGGGCATCGAGGGACTGGCCCGCCTGCGGGAGGAGCTGGCCCGCCGCGGCCTGCCCGTTCCGATCGCGGCGGACGAATCCGTGCGCAAGGCCGAGGATCCCCTCGCGGTGGCGAGGGCCGGCGCGGCGGACCTGATCGTCGTCAAGGCCCAGCCGCTGGGCGGCGTGCGGGCCGCGCTGCGCATCGTGGAGGAGGCCGGGCTGCCCGCCGTCGTCTCCTCCGCCCTGGACACCTCGGTGGGATTGAGGATCGGTGCCGCGCTCGCCGGGGCCCTTCCGTCGCTGCCGCACGCCTGCGGGCTCGGCACGGGCTCGCTCTTCACGGCCGACGTCGCCCGGCCCGCCTACGTGGCCAACGACGGGGCGCTGGACCTGCGCGCCGTCGAGGCCGAGCCGGAGCTGCTGGCCGCCAGCCGCGTCTCGCCCGAGCGCGAGGCCTGGTGGCACGAGCGCCTGCGTCGCTGCCACGCGGTGCTGAGCGCCGAGCGAGGCTGACCGCACCGAGCGAGGCTGACCGGGCCGTCGCCCTCCGCCGTCACGTTTCCCTCGCTCCTGCGCCCCAAAGTGATGGATTCTGCCGTCTATGTCCCCGCATAGACGGCAGAATCCATCACCTCCCGAACCCACCCTCCGAGGATCGCGAAGGGGTAGCTCGGACTCGGGCCTTGGGGGCAGGGGGCGGTGGAGGCACGCATCCTGAATCCTCGATGTGCGGTGCGCTTTCCTTCGATGAAGGAAAGGTGTTCGAGGGGCCGTCCCCCAAGGCTGGCCCCTCGAGCCCGGCATCGGGGCCGGGCGTCGGCTCCGGCCGGGACCCGGCAACGCGACTCAGCTTACTTCCAAAAGCGTGATTTATTCCAACCGTGTGACGCCGAGGGGTCGAAGGACTCCCCGGCCTACGATGGGCACATGACTGCTGCGCGCCCCGAAGCCGCCCACCACGAGCCCGGGCTGAGCGCGCTCGACGCCTCACGCGTCGTCGTCTCCGAACTGGTCGCCGCCGGCGTGCGGTACGTGGTCGTCTGTCCCGGCTCGCGCAGCGCCCCGCTGGCCTACGCCGTCGCGGAGGCGGAGCTGCGTGGCGAGATCGAGGGACTGGTGCGCTTGGACGAGCGGGACGCCGGCTTCCTCGCGGTGGGTCTTGCAGTGGCAGAGGGCTCACCCGTTGCGCTCGTGACGACGTCGGGCACCGCCGTGGGCGAGCTGCTCCCGGCCATCATGGAGGCCAATCACTCCGGGCTCCCGCTCGTGGCCATCACCGCAGACCGCCCCGCGGAGCTTTACGGAACCGGCGCCAACCAGACCACCGCCCAGGCGGACCTCTTCGGTGCTCACGTGCGGGCCTCGTTCACGGTCCCGGCGGGGGAGGACCCCGCCCCGGCGCTGCGCGCCGCGCTGCTGGCGGCGGACGGGCTCGCCGCGGAGGACGCCGTGGGCGTCGTGGACGTGCGGCAGGTCCCGCGCGGCCCGGCCCAGGTGAACCTGTCCTTCCGGGAACCGCTCACCCCGCCCGACGACGAGGCCCTGCGTGGTTTGCCCAGTGTCCCGGTCCGTCCGGGGTTGCTGACCGAGATCGAGTGCCTGGAGCGGGACGCCCAGGCGGCCGAGCCGCTGCGGGGCTTCGACGCCGCCATGCGCGCGGCCGCGGGAGACGCGCGGCGTCGCACCGTCGTCGTCGCGGGACACGGCGCGGGGCCGCTCGCCGCGGACTTCGCCGCCGCCCTGGGGCTGCCGCTCTTGGCTGAGCCCAGCTCCGACGCGCGTTTCGGCCCCACGGCCGTGAGTGCATACCAGTTCCTGTTGCCGTCCTTGGGGGCGGATGTCCAGGCGGTGGTGCTCTTCGGCCGTCCCACACTCTCCCGCCCCGTCGCGGCGCTCATGGCGCGTCCCGGTGTGGAGGCGGCGCTCTTCCTCACGGAGCCGGCGCCGTGGTTCGAGCCCGGTCGTCGACGCGAGCGCATCGTCTCCGACCTCGCAGAGCTGGCGGTGTTCGCCGGTCGGGCCGCCGAGGGGTGGACGGGGCGCTGGCTGGATGCCGATTCCGCGGTGGGGGAGTCCATGGAGCTCGTCCTGGCCGAGCGCGAGGCGCAGACCGGTCGTCTCACCGGGCCGTCCCTCGCCGCGACGGTGTGGGACGCGCTGGACGGGCCGCTCGTCCTCGGATCCTCCCGGCCCATCCGGGACCTGGACCTCATGGCCAGGGCCCGCTCGGGTCGCGGCCCGCGCGTCTTCGCCAATCGCGGGTTGGCGGGGATCGACGGCACGCTCGCCACGGCGGCCGGCGTGGCCCTTGCTGCCAGGCGGCGCACGGTGGCTCTGATGGGTGACGTCACCTTCCTGCACGATGCGGGTGGCTTGCTGCTGCCCACCTTCGAACGGGAGCCGCGCCTCGATGTCATCGTCGCCAACGACGACGGGGGAACCATCTTCTCCACGCTGGAGCATGGGGGCGTGGCCGAGCGGGGTGGCTACCAGCGTGCCGTGACGCGCTACTTCCGCACGCCGCACGGGCTGCACCTGGCGCCGCTCGCCGAGGCCTACGGCTGGGAGGCCACGACCGCCACGACGCACCAGGCGGTGCGAGCCTGGCTGGAGGAGGGGAAGACGGCCACGGGCCGCAGGCTCCTGGAGGTTCCGGTGGAGCGCCGCGACCCCCGCGGCCTGCACCGCGCGCTCGCGGCGGCGGCGACGCAGGCCCTGTCGGAGCTCTGATCCGTCTTCCCGTCTGCCGCTTGCTCAGACAAGCACGCAGAAGCGGGGTGAAGGTGGGCCCACGACGTCCGGCACTGGGCCCCAAGGACGGCGTTCAGTCCTCGTCGACGGTCACATGCGTGGGGTCCAGGACGCGGCGCAGGAAGTCCTGCGTGCGCGGGGCCTGCGGGTTGCCGATGACGTCCTCGGCGGGGCCGGCCTCGACGACCTTGCCGCCGTCCATGAAGACCACCTGGTCGGCGACCTCGCGGGCGAAGCCCATCTCATGCGTCACGACCACCATGGTCATGCCCTGCTGGGCCAGCTTGCGCATGATCGCCAGGACGTCGCCCACGGTCTCCGGGTCAAGGGCGGAGGTCGGCTCGTCGAAGAGCATGAGCGAGGGGTTCATCGACAGCGCGCGGGCGATCGCGACGCGCTGCTGCTGACCGCCGGAGAGCTCGGCGGGGAAGCGGTGGGCCAGGTGGCCGAGGCCCACGGCCTCCAGTTGGGCCAGCGCCACCTGCTCCGCCTCGCGGCGGGGGCGCTTGAGAACCTTTTCCTGGCTGATGGTGCAATTGCGCAGCACGGTCAGATGGGGGAAGAGGTTGAACTGTTGGAAGACCATGCCCACGCTTCGGCGCATGCGATCCACGTCGACGTCGGGGTCGGTGGCCTCGAAGCCGCCCACCTCGATGGTGCCGGCGCCCGGCTGCTCCAGCAGGTTGATACAGCGCAGCAGGGTGGACTTGCCGGAGCCGGAGGGGCCGATGAGACAGACGACCTCGCCGGGGGCGACGGTCAGATCGATACCCTTGAGGACGGCGTTGTCGCCGTAGGACTTGTGCAGGCCGGTGATGCTGACGCCCGCGGCGGTCGCGGAGCTGGGCTGGACGGGCGTGCTCATGCCTGGGTCTCCTGCTTCTGTCCGGCGGTCTCCGTGAGGGTCTTCTTGCCGCGGCTCGTGGCGGTGGAACGGCGCTCGAACCAGCGCGAGAGCGCCGTGAGCGGCAGCGTGATGACCAGGTAGAGCAGGCCGCCCACCACGAGCGGCGTGATCCCGGCCGGGTACTGGTTGATCGCGTCGTTGGCGAACTTGGTGATCTCGAACTGGGCCGCCGTCACGCCCAGCACGTAGACCAGGGAGGAGTCCTTGGTCAGCAGGATGATCTCGTTCGTCAGCGGGGGCAGGACGATCCGGAAGGCCTGCGGGATGACGATGCTGACCATGGCGCGCCAGGCGGGCATGCCCAACGAGCGGGCGGCCTCGAGCTGACCCTTGGGCACGGCCTGAAGGCCCGCGCGCAGGGTCTCGGCGATGTAGGCGGCGGACACCAGGCCAAGGGCCAGCATGACGTTGACCCACATGGGCCACGTGGTCCCGAAGGCCAGCGGGACGCCGAAGCCGAAGGTCAGCAGCACCAGCAGGGCCGGGACGCCGCGGAAGAACTCCACGATCACGGTGGCGATCCAGCGGTAGGGCGGGAACTCGCTGCGCCGCATGAGCGCCAGGATCAGGCCCACCACCAGGCCGAACACGAAGGACGTCAGCGTGTACAGCAGGGTGTTGCGCATGCCGACGAGGATCACGTCGGGGAACATGGGCCCCAGGTCCTTGAAGTCGAAGAAGGCGGCGCCGAGGCGTTGCCAATTCGTCGCGAGGATCAGCGCGAGGATGACCGCGAGCAGGACGAGAAGCTGGATCGTCTTGGTGACGCGGGACCGCTGACGGGCGGTCATGGCCATGGGGTGCTCCTGTGGTGGTGCCGGTGACCGCCGGGGTGGTGCGGTCGGGAGAGGGACGTCAGATCACTTGACGTCGTCGCCGAAGTACTTCTTCTTCAGCTCGGTGAGCTTGCCGTTGTCGGTGAGCTCCTTGAGGGTCTCGTTGACGCCGTCGAGGATGGGGGCGTTGTCCTTCTTCACGGCGATGCCGAGCTTCTCGCCCGTGGGGATGTCGGCGACCTTGACCAGGTCGGCGTTGTCCTTGGCGGCGAAGAGCAGCACGGACTGGTTGCCCAGGGCGGCCTGGGTGGTGCCCGCGGAGACGGACTGGATCTGCAGGCCCACGTCCTTGAAGGAGGTGGGCGTGATGCCGTTGTCCTTGGCCCAGGTCTCGCCGGTGGTGGCCTGCTGCACGCCCACCTTCTTGCCCTTGGCGTCGTCGATGCTCGTGATGCCGGAGGCCTTGTTGGCCACGAGCACCAGGTCGTCGTCCAGGTACGGCGTGGAGAAGTCCATCTTGGCCTTGCGGGCCTCGGTGATGGTGATGCCGGAGGCGGCGATGTCGCACTGCGTCTGCAGAGCCAGGCCGGAGTCCATGGTCTCGAAGCCCACGTTGAGGACGTTGAGGCTCAGCTTGAGGTGGTCGGCGACGGCCTGCGCCAGGTCCATGTCGAAGCCCACGGTCTTGTCGCCCTGCTGGAACTCGAAGGGCTCGTACGGCGGGTTGGTGCAGACGGTCAGCTGGCCGGACTTCACGGTCTTCACGCCGCCGGCCGCGGCGGTGGAGGACGAGGCATCGCCGGACCCGCCGCCGCAGGCGGTGAGCGAGAGGGCTGCGACGGCCGCGAGGGCCAGGGCGGAGGCGTGCAGGGTGCGCATGATCATCCTTGAGGCGGGGCGCTCGTGGCGCATAAAAATGTGGATCACCGAATACTAACAATATTCGTTGCCGCTGGCACCGGGGCGTGGGCCACAACACTCTGCCTTGCGGCACCCGCTCGCCCGGGTGCCTTCGCGTGCCTTGGGTGGACAGCACCATCACGGTGATAGCGCGCGGCCACGCCTCTCGCGGCATACCACCCTCAAGTGCGCGCCGATAAGTCCATCGCGGCGTAAGTCTCAGGTTCTCTCCGTGAACGGGAGCCGTCATAGCTCACAGGTCTATCCCCCTGTTGTCGACCCTCTCCGGCTTCTCTGACGTGAACGCACGTCTCGGCCCTACCTTCGGGGCGCAGATTGGTCACGACAATGTCAGGATGGCTGGGGCCCCTGAGTGGGGCGCAACACGTCACCTTCTCGCAGGCATTGCCGAGTGGCGACGTTTGCCTGCAACGTCGAGCGTTGGGAAATCCTCATTCCATGTGTCTATCGGGACTTTGACCACCATGGGCCCGAGCAGCGCTGATGATCCGCCTGCAATTCATACCCATGCCGGCTGGACGAAATGCCTGCTCCGCCCGGGCGCTGCGGGTCGTGTCGTCTACTCGGTGCCGCGGGCGAGCTCGTCCGCGAATGCGCGAGTGATCGCCTTCCTCGTCGGGCAGTGCCTGCTGCGCCTCGGGGGCAAGCTGGTAGCGGCTCACCGCCATCGGCTGGGCAGAGCCGGCCAGGGCGTAGCGGACAACGGTGTCGTTCTTGTCAGCGACCAGCAGGATACCGATGGTCGGCTGGTGCTTGTCGCGCAGCCGCAGGCGATCGTCGACGAGCGCGACGTAGAAGCCCAGCTGGCCCGCATCGTGCGGATCGAACTTCGTCACCTTGAGCTCGATCACCACGTAGCGCAGCTGCTCCACGTGAAAGAACAGCAAATCAACGAAGAAGTCGTCACCGTCGACGTCGAAGTGCACCTGGCGGCCGACGAACGCGAGCCCCGGGCCGAGTTCACGCATCGTGTCGAGGATCCGGTCAACCATCCGCTGCTCGAGCTCGCGTTCGGAGGCGTTGCCGTCGACTGCCAGGAACTCGAGCGCGTACGGATCCTTCGTGATCTCCTGTGCAAGCTCGGAGTCCGTGCGCGCGAGCGCGCCGACGAAGTTGCTCGGCGCGGCCGCCTCCCGCTCGTGGAGACGGTTGGTGATCTGGTGTGCGAGCACCGGCCGGGTCCACCCGTGTTGTACGTCCTTCGTGGCGTACCAGTCGCGCAGGACTTGGTCGTCGAGCTTGTCGAGAAGCTCGATCACGTGTCCCTACGGAAGTTGTGCAACGGGTCGTTGCACAACTTCGGCGCCGTCCGGCCACGCCTCAGCGAAGGCTCGCATATAGAGGGGGCGTCAAACCACCATCCCCGCCGTGGACGCACCCCGGATGAGCAGCGCGGCGGCCGGGAGTGGGGCGATCACCATCGCCTACTTTGATGATGACTCGGCCAAGTCGATCACCCGTGGCGGTGTCACTACCACGATCAGTGAAGACCCCGCCGGGCGTCGCCTGAACCTCACCACCGGTACCGAAACCGAGGTGAAGCACTACACGGACGACTCAGACAATCCCGGGTGGTCGACGCGGACTGTGGGTGGTGTGGCTACCACTACGCGGTATGAGTCGACGATTGGTGGGGACCTTGCCCTGACCATCACCGGTGGCGTCACGGAGCTGGCGGTGAACAACCCTCACGGGGATACTGTCACGACGATCCCGTTGACGGGGGATCAGGCTGGGACGGGTATTGAGGGGTGGGCGCAGTACGACGAGTACGGCAACCAGCTCACCGATCCCGTCAGCACCGGTGCCACCACCTACGGATGGCACGGCGCCGACCAACGGGCCCTCGATGCCTCAGGCCTGATTCTCATGGGAGCTAGGCTCTATAGCTCGGTCACCGGACTGTTCACCACCCGCGACCCTGTTGCCGGCGGCAACACCACCACCTATTGTTACCCACAGGACCCCATCGGCATGAGCGACATCCCTGGCCTTTTTTCATGGGGTGATGCATTCACCGCAGCAGGAATGCTAACCGCTTACATACCCGTTTATGGTGCAGGTATTGGTTTTTCATTTGGGATGGCAGCAGCATCTGCATATACTATTCAAGGTGACCGGAGGAGTGCAGCCGGGGCAGCGGTTGGAAGCTTGTTCCCTTCTCCGCCAATTGTCGGATCTTGGCTTGCCGGCGAAGGTGGGAAATGGCTATATGATCACCAGCGCCGCCGCGCCCCTCACCGCTCAGGGCCCAGTGGATCTTCTTCACGATTTGGCTCTTATCACCGAGTTTCACCTAAGAGATATCGCGCAGTCAGGCATGTGCGCCGTTCTAATCATATTAGATCGCATCACGCAATCACGAGAAGACATCACATCACGCATCGGTACGTCAGACGAGCTCCCGCAAAACGCTATGTGCGCCGCTACTCCTACCACCGCGGATACTTTGCGATCTGAGTGAAATCTCGGTTTAACCTTTTTAAGGAGAGTCGTGAATATTCTCATCTGGATCTTATCGGTTACCCTGGGATGCCTGCTCGCGACATGGATGTGGATAGCCTCATCCTGGGCTCCCCTCGGCCTTCAAGCCGAACGATTCAAACTATCATTGCCACCGTTCTTTGCCTCGTTCATTATCGGCGTTTGGTTGACGCTGAATCCAGCCTTTGAATTTGCTCATACTGCAAAAATATTTTGTGCCATTGGTATGGGATTGGCCATTTTCACTTCGACCCTATACGGCATTCTGCGACTTAAAAAAATTGAAGTCGACGATAAAGAATATGCTCATACAGCACTACAGAATTTGAGTCGCGCCTGCTGGTTTGTGGCGATCATTGGTCTGGCCCTCGTGGGTGCGGTGACTAGCGGCTTCGCTGGAAGGGGAGATGCCTGATTTCGCACCCTGCTTCACAAATGGCCGGCGCTGACGTGATCGGTGTGCGGCCGCCCCGTTGACGGGGGATCAGGCTGGGACGGGTATTGAGGGGTGGGCGCAGTACGACGAGTACGGCAACCAGCTCACCGACCCTGGCCCGCGCCGGCGCAACCACTTACGGTTGGCATGGCGCCGACCAACGGGCCCTCGATGCCTCAGGCCTGATCCTCATGGGAGCTAGGCTCTATAGCTCGGTCACCGGGCTGTTCACCAGCCGCGACCCCATACCCGGCGGCAACAGCACCACCTACACCTACCCACAAGACCCCATCGGCATGAGTGACATCGCTGGAACCTGGGGCTGGTTCAAGCGAGCTGCTTCCTGGGTAGGCAAATGGGGAGGGCGTGTATCCTCATATGCCTCATATTGTCCCCTACCTGTCTGTCGCGCAGTTTCACTAGGTGCAGGAGTGCTTTCGGCTGCAGGGCATTTTGCATCAGGAAACTCACGAGCAGGTTGGGGTGCAGTAAGGTCAACCGTTGTGAATGCAATTCCGTTCGGAAGGACGCTGTCTAAAGTTGCTTCAGGTACCAGGACTGTGTGGCATGCTAGAATCGCGATACGTGTTGCCAAAAAATATCATGTCAAAGTTATCAGGGCAGCCGTCAAACGCTCATACAGAAATAACTTTTACTATATCAAATCAAACAGGAATATTAGAGGAATTTCAAGGAATTTTAGAGGGTATGTTGGCGGGTGGGCACAACGAAGCCTCGGCGCGACCGCAGATCGGCGCCGACTCTCTTGGAGGCCGGGCTACTTCTAAAGTAGAAGTAAATCCCAGGCCTGCGATCGGATATTGAGCATGCTAACTCTGTCAATAGCATCACTTGCGATAGTGGCACTAATGTACGCGACCTGGCACGTGCGAAAGCTGGCGTGGAGCGCTCAGGCGTGGATGTGGATCGTGTTTATCGGGTTCACGGTCGGCAATTCTTCGGCAGCACTTTACAATCTTGACCGTTTTATCGGAAGAACCGTCTATGAAATACTGATTTTTGCTGTCTGCACGTTTCTGTCCGCGGAATTATGTGCGATACTTTCGAGGGCATGGGTCAAAAATGAACCTCCGAGAAATTCGGAGAATTTTACTTCGACGAAGTTTCGCCCATGGGAAACCGTGTGGGTGTGCCTGTTTCTCGTTCAGTACTTTGCGGCTATACTTTGGATTATTTTACTATCCGGAAAATCTGGATAGTAAGTTTAATTCTTATAGTTAATGGCATGTCATACTGTGTCGATACGGCAGGTGACGTCACCTAGGAGCAGCGTGGTGCCGGGCTCGACGACGTAAGCCGTGTGGGCAGTGAAGGTTCGGGGTGGGTTGGTCGTGGTTTCGGTGCCGTTGCCGCTGCCGTGGTCGGTGACGAGGATGCGGCCGTTTTCGTCGACGTCGACGAGCAGGTGGGTGCGCGAGAGCATCCGGGCGGGGCTGTGCACGGTGATGGGTCGGCGGCCACCGATGGCGATCGGCTCTCTGCCGAGCGCCACACTTCCGGCGACGTCGACGTGGGGCTGGGTGTTGAACACCAGGTGCAACGTCATCACGGGCGCTGACGTGATCGGTGTGCACGGCGGCCATGCGGTTTCGATGGGGGTTCGGGCACGACGGCCTCGGGTTGGATGGGTTCGGCCTCGACGTGGTGCGGCTCGGCGCAGCCGCATTGTGGGCAGGTGGCCGCTGTGACGGGTAGTAGCCGGTGGCAGCGACGGCAGCAGTCTTCGTGGACGGTGAGCCCTTCGGCGGGGCCGATCACGCCGGTATCGGTGACGGCCTGCACGATGCCCTCGCGACGGATGGCCAGGGTCCAAGTCTGGGCGACGTCGGTCACGGTGAGTCGCACGGGGTGGTTCAGGCGCCCGGCGATCGCCGCGCAGCGAGCAATCATGCCGGTGCGCAGCTCGCCGACGCCGGCGGCCGCGCAGGCTCGTTCGGTGCCGTTGATGGTCAGACTCCCGGTCCCGTCGGGGCGGACGGTCGCGGTCAGCCGCGGCCACTCCGCGACCCGTTCGGGCGCGGGGAGGGGCTGTGTGGCGTTCATAGTCCGCGTGCGACGACGGCGGCCGCCGCGAGCCAGGCCCGCTGTGTGGCGGGACGCAGAGACCCGTAGAGCAGCAGACCGTCAACCACGGCGGGGTTGAAGGGGACGGTGATGGCCTCCTCCTACAAGAAGAAGTTTAGAAACACGACAAAAATTAGCAAGAGAACCTATAAGGTTGCAAAGATCGTCGATCGAGCTCGGACTTACGCCTACAAGAAAGCTGCCGAGAAGGCGTATCCAAAAAAGCCGCGCTCAACTAAGCCCGCCTCACGAACGTACCACCTTCGGAACGGCGGCCGCTTGACCGCCTTGTAGCAGATTGATATAGGAGAAGTAGACCTTATGGCAACTTTCGAAGAAAGTCGATGGAAAAGAATCGTTTTCTATTTGATCGTCATTGCAGGCGTGTTGTTGCTCGCTTTAGGATTTTTTTCAGACAGACTTCCCTTCGGCGATGATAACCATATGCTTGGTCTTGTCGGCTATTTTGGTGCGGCGATTTCGGCAGTGCTGGCTCCGGCCTGGAGATTTCTCTCTGATGTGGAGATTAAGCGCGTAGAGTAGAAATAGGGGGAGTAGTGTACTTGGAACATGACGACGGTCGGTTCCGTGCACGTCAACGCTGAGGAGGGCGATCGCTACCTGACCGACCGCACCGGATTGTCGAGTACTCCGATTTTGTTTGCCTTGACGGGTCGAGGCGCTCGTTCACGACAGCCAGATGCGCCCTTTCCGCGAGGGCAATGATCCCGCCGTCCTTGCCGGGGTATCCGCCAAGGTAGATGGGCAGGCCCTCGTCGAAGAAGTGGCGGAGAGTAGCCGCACATGGGTGAGATGACTCGGACAGCTCAGGGTGGTCGACTCGGACTGTGGGTGGTGTGGCTACCACTACGCGGTATGAGTCGACGATCGGTGGGGACCTGGCTCTGACCATCACCGGTGGCGTCACGGAGTTGGCGGTGAATAACCCTCACGGGGACACCGTCACGACGATCCCGTTGACGGGGGATCAGGCTGGGACGGGGATTGAGGGGTGGGCGCAGTACGACGAGTACGGCAACCAACTCACCGATCCCGTCAGCACCGGCGCCACCACCTACGGTTGGCACCATGCCGACCAGAGAGCCCTCGACGCCTCAGGCCTGATTCTCATGGGCGCCAGGCTCTATAACTCCGTCACCGGGCTCTTCACCACCCGCGACCCCGTTGCCGGCGGCAACACCACCACCTACTCTTACCCCCAAGACCCCATCGACATGAATGACATCGCTGGAACCTGGGGCTGGGCAAGACGGCTTTGGAGCGGAGTGAAACGAGTAGCGCGTTCCACTGGTCGCTTCGTTGCAAGGCAGTATAGAAACGGAAACATTGGACGCGCCGTTGGAGTAGCCGCATTCGGGGTATGTGTTTCTTCTCCGCGGGAGTTTGTGGTGCGGCGGGTTTGATTGCTGCCGGAGTTTCAATCTCAAAGAGGATTTCGGTTGATTATGGAAATTATCGTAGGAGTGGATATACGCGGAGTAGAGCGGTGGGTAATGTGATCAGAGGGGCGCTGATTGATATTGGCTTCGCAAGGCTTCCTAGCCTACGAGGAGCTAAAGCGCTTAAGGGGGTTCACCGCTTCGGCCATCGTGCACCAGTCTTGAAGCGCCACTGGAGTTTGGGCAGAACACCAGCCCGGAGGGCCGGTAGGATCGGCGCGTATGCGGCAGGATTGTGGTGGACTTTACATTGAAATTGCGGCATTTGATTGGCGCCTTGACGATTATTTCCCCACCCTCAGCATTATTGTCTGCAACTACCCTGACATTTAGTCTTGGGAGGGACTCATCGCAGGGAGCCGGGCACGCGTTGACAATCGTCGGGATCGGGGCAGCACTCTTGTGCGGAGCCTGCTTTATACTCATCGGGAAGTTGAGCGAGCAGGAAGGCTTTGGCATACAGATAAAAGGAGTACTTCACCAGAAATTGCCGAATATAGTTTCATTCGCATCAATAGGTTTTACCGCGATTGCCTTAATGATCTGGGCCGCGCTGTTGCCGGGATGATTATCGTTAACATCCTTAATGGCGAAAATAGAGTTGATTAGAGTGGCATTGCGTGTGAGACCGGTCACGATGATTCCGTCGACCGGGGAACAAGTCGGGACGGAGATTGAGGGGTAGGTGCAGTGCGACGAGTGAAGCAATCGAGTCACCTACCCGGTCGGCATCGGCGACACATTGGTCGAGGGCGTCACTTCGCGGCCGGGGCTGTCGGATGGTCACTGAGTGTTGCCTGGATCAGGCGGGGGTGACTGTGGCCGCGCAACGCTCGGGGCGGGATGCTCTCATGTTTGTCCAGAAAATTGCTACCACTTGCGGAGTGGGTGTGAGCCTTATTTCTCATGGGATGGGACTTCTATTTCCCACCTTCGCAGGTGCGGCCGTCTGGATTACCGGAATAATTTGTTTTCTGGCGGTGAGTGAGGGTTTTCTCCTGGCGAGGATGGCGACGATGGACGCGGCTCAAAAAATCGAAAATAGAACCGATTATCCCGTAATGCTCTTTAGTCTGATCGGCTTCGCGGTGGCTGTTTTTCTGTTTGTGACGCTCATCTTGTTTTTGAATCTATATGAGTCCAAAGGGTGTCCGATATCCCCAGGTTTCCCACATTCGTTCTGCTGACTCTGAGCGAGGAGAGGTCGAGTGGTGGCACGAGAATTTGAGGGAGGTCCTGTGTGTAGACGTGAGAAACATCCGGTCGGATGCTGCATGGACTGTTTCCACATCTGGCAGGAGCATCAAGAAGTCGAGGATGGAGGCTATGAATGCGGCGAATGCGCCTACGAAATAGAGCATGACGAGGAAGACCAACCGCCAGCCGTTTGCACCGAACAACCTCCACCCGGGTATCGGAGGTATTGACGGCGACCAGTGGGTTCAGAGCGTGGCGCGGGTGTCCGCCTGGGCCTGCGCGCCGAGGGCCTGCAGCATGGGCCGCATCTTGGCCCATGTCTCGGCGAGCTCCGCCTCCGGCACCGAATCCGCCACGATGCCGCAGCCGGCCCAGATGCGCACCGCATCCGCCTCGGGGGACACGACGCCGCCGCGCAGCGCGATGCCGAACTCGCCGTTGCCGGCCGCATCCACCCAGCCCACCGGGCCCGCGTACGCGCCGCGGTCCACCGCCTCCAGCTCGCGGATGATCTCCCCGGCGCGGACGCGCGGCGTCCCACAGACCGCGGCGGTCGGGTGCACCACATCCAGCAGATCCATGGCGCCTGGCGTGGAACCGTCGAGCCGCGGCGCCAGGGCCGCACGCACATCGGAGGCCAGGTGCCACACATTGGGCAGCTGCAACACGAAGGGTTCCGCCGGCGATTGCAGGGAGGAGACGAGCGGTCCCAGCGCCTCCACGAGGGACTCGATCGCGAACTGGTGCTCCTGGCGCTGCTTCGCGTCCGCCACGAGCGAGGCGGTCGCGGCGGCGTCGCCCCCCTCCACCACGGCCTCCCGGTCCAGCGTCCCGGCTAGCACCCGGGCCCGCGCCGTGCCGTGCAACACCTGGATCAGCATCTCCGGCGTGGCACCGATCAGCCCATCCACCCCGTATGTCCAGCAGTCCACGTAATGGCGGGAGAGCGCGCGCAAGGTCTCCGCAACGGGAACCGCCGGGGACATCGTCACGACGGCGTCCCTCGCCAACACGATCTTGTCCACCTCGCCACCGCGGATGCGCTCCACGGCCCGGGCGACGCCGTCGAGGAACCGTTCGGGCGCCACGCCGCCCACCTCGACGCTGCTCGCGGTGCCGGCGGCCTCCGCGGACCGCGCCCGCAGTTCGGCCAGGCGACTCTCCGCGGCCGCGGCGTTCATCTCGACGTCCGGGTCCGGGGTACACCACGTGATCCAGGCGCCGTCGTCGTCCGCGCCGAGCAGGATCTCGGGGACCACGATCCGGGAAGCGAAGGAGGAGGTGCGGGAGAAGGCGAAGGATGCGAACGCGGCCAGCCCCGTGCCGGGGCGGCCCACCGCATCGGTGATTACGGCGTCGTCGGACAGGGAACGGAACCAGGCCGACAGCGCGGAAAAACGCTCGGGACCGGAAGCTGTGGCCCGGGCGGCCTCGCCGAAGCCCAGCATCCCCTTGCCGTGCCTGGCCCAGACGAGCGTGGAATCGCCCTTCAGCTCCTCGAGGATCCCCGGGCGCGTGCCCGTCGAGACGGTCCGGCGGGCGGTGAAGACGCGCAGCGCGGGCGTCGGAAGGGCGGTGGTCATGGCGAACGCGAGTCTACCGCCGGGTTCATGAACGCGGCCGTCCGGGCGCGGTCCCGCCCGGGTGACCTTGCGCGCGGGAACCCGTGAGCCACGGATCAGTGTGGCGTGAGCGGCGGCACCGGTTTCTCCCTCCGGGGGCCGGGAGTGGACAATGGACAGGTGAGTCGCGCAAGCCTGCAGAAGCAGCCAGAAGATGTCCAGCGGATGTTCGACGGCGTGGCCCGTCGCTACGACCTGACGAACGACGTGCTCTCCCTGGGCCAGACCCACCGTTGGCGGCGCGTCGTCGTTGACGCCGTGGGCGCCGTCCCGGGTCAGCGCGTGCTCGACCTCGCGGCCGGCACCGGCACCAGTTCCGAGCCCTACGCGGACGGCGGGATCGACGTCGTGGCCTGCGACTTCTCCGAGGGCATGCTTCAGGTGGGCCGACGCCGCCGCCCCGACATCGACTTCGTCCAGGGCGACGCCATGAACCTGCCCTTTGAGGACGAGAGCTTCGACGCGGCCACCATCAGCTTTGGCCTGCGCAACGTGCAGGACCCGGACAAGGCCCTGCGGGAGATGCTGCGCGTGGTCAAGCCGGGTGGACGCCTGGTCGTCGCCGAGTTCTCCGACCCCACCTTCGCGCCGTTCCGCGTGGTCTACAAGGAGTACCTCATGAAGGCGCTCCCGTGGGTGGCCACCAAGGTCTCCTCCAACCCCGAGGCGTACGTGTACCTCGCCGAGTCCATCGCGACGTGGCCCGCCCAGGACGCGCTGGCCCACCGGATCCAGGGCGCGGGCTGGGCTGACGTGCAGTACCGCAACCTCTCCGGCGGCATCGTCGCCGTGCATCGCGGCACCAAGCCCTCCGCCTGAGCGAGGCCCCCGGTTCCATGCGCATTGTCATCGCCGGCGGCGGCCCCGCCGGGTCCACCGCTGCCGCCTACCTGGCCGGGGCGGGCCTGGACGTCGTGGTCCTCGAGAAGACCCACTACCCCCGCGAGAAGGTCTGCGGCGACGGGCTCACACCGCGCGCCGTCAAGGAGATGCAGCTCCTGGGCCTGCCGCACCGCGAGGAGGACGGCTGGCGCCGGCAGAAGGGCCTGCGCCTCGTGGCCCGCGGCCGCAGCGTCGACTTCCCCTTCGCCGGCCTGAGCGAGTTCCCCGAGTACGGCCTGGTCCGCACGCGTGAGGGCTTCGACGAGGAACTCGCCGCCCACGCCCGCGCGGCGGGCGCCACGATCCTGGAGGGGCACTCGGTGACCGAGGCCCTGCGCGACGACGCCGGCCGCGTTGTTGGGCTCAGGGCGGCCCTCATGGACGGGCGCGGCCGCAAGACGGGGGAGACCGTGGACGTCACGGGCGACCTGGTGCTGGCCTGCGACGGCAACTCGACGCGCACGGCGCTCTCGCTCGGCCTGCCCAAGCGCGACGACCGCCCGCTGGGCGTTGCCTACCGCACCTACTACGCCTCCGAGGCCGAGCACGAGCTGGACTGGATGGAGGGCTGGCTGGAGCTGCCGGACGCCCAGGGCCGCCCGCTGCCCGGCTACGGCTGGGTGTTCGGCGTGGGGGACGGCACCTGCAACGTCGGTCTCGGCATCCTCAACTCGTCCAAGCACTTCGGCAAGCTGGACTACCGCAAGGTCCTCACGGAGTGGACCGCGGGCATGGGCCCGGCGCGCGGCTTCGACGCCGAGCACCAGGTGGGCGGGATCAAGGGCGCCGCCCTGCCCATGGGCTTCAACCGCACCCCGCACTACGTCCCGGGCGCCCTGCTGCTGGGCGACGCCGCCGGCATGGTCTCACCGTTCAACGGCGAGGGGATCTCCTACGCCATGGAGTCCGCCCGCCTCGCGGCGGAGCTCATCGTCGTGGCGGCGTCCGGAACCCGCGGCGTGGGCGCGGCGTCGCGCGACGCCGTGCTGGCCACCTACCCCGATGTGGTGCGCCGCGCCTGGGGCTCGCACTTCACGCTCGGCACCGTGTTCGCCCGGCTGATCGGCAACCCGCACGTGATGAAGCTGGCGCTGGCCAGCGGCATGGCCGTGCCCCCGCTCATGCGCTACGTCATCAAGGCCATGGCCAATCTGGGCGCCACGGACGCCCCGGGCTTTGACGATAGAGTGATGCACGTGCTGGAGGGCCTGTTCCCTCCGGCGTCCAACCGCACCCCCGCACCCGGTGCCGCGCGCGCCGTGGGGACCAAGACGACGAAGTAGGCCAGAGCATCGTGAGTGAATCCTCCTGGACGTCCGCCGGACACGGCGTGCCGGAGTCGATCGACCTTGATCCAGCCACCCAGGCGATCGTCGCCTCGATCCAGCTGCCGGCCGGCTTCCGTGCCCTGGCGGAGGATCCCGAGTTCGGGCCCGAGGTCCTCACCGGCATGGCCCGCGTGGAGAAGCGCCTCCTGGACGCCATCGCCAACTCCGACCCGGTGATCGACCGGGCCTCCCGCCACCTGGCCGAGGCCGGCGGCAAGCGCGTCCGCCCGCTCCTGGTGTTGCTCTCCGCGTTGCTGGGCACCGACGGCATCACGGACGAGGTGGTGCAGTCGGCCACGATCGTGGAGATGACGCACCTGGCCACGCTCTACCACGACGACGTCATGGACGACGCGCCGTTGCGTCGCGGCGCCCCCACGGCTCAGCAGGTCTGGGGCAACTCGGTGGCCATCCTCACGGGCGACCTCATCCTGGCCCGCGCCTCCGTCCTCGGCGCCGAGCTGGGCACCGAGGCCGTCAACCTCCAGGCCCGCACCTTCGAGCGCCTCTGCCTTGGCCAGCTCCACGAGTTCGTGGGGCCCTCGGAGTCCGACGACGCCGTGGAGCACTACCTGCAGGTCATGAGCGACAAGACCGCGTCCCTCATCGCCGCTGCCGGCGAGTACGGCACCCTCTTCGGCGGGGCCGGCGAGCAGGCCCGCGCCGTGCTCTCCGCCTACGGCGAGAAGGTGGGCATCGCCTTCCAGCTGGCCGACGACGTCCTGGACGTCACTGGCGCGTCCAAGAAGTCCGGGAAGATCGCCGGCACGGACCTGCGCGAGGGCGTTCCCACCCTCCCCGTCCTGCTGTTGCGGCAGGACGCCGCGGCGGGCGACGCCGAGGCCGCCCGCGTCGTCGGGCTCATCGACGCGGACCTCTCCTCCGACGAGGCCCTGGCCGAGGCCGTGACGGCGCTGGCCGCACAGCCGGCCACGCAGCGCGCCTGGGAGGTGGCCAAGGAATGGGCCGCCGCCGCCGTGGAGACGCTGACCCCGCTGCCGGAGGGGACCGTGAAGTCCGCGCTGGCCTCCTTCGCCGACGCCGTCGTCACCCGCGAGGGCTGAGGCTCTCGCCGGGGCGCGGGGTTCAGCCCGCGACGATTCCGGCCGTATCGCGGTGCTCGGCGGCGAGCACGCCGCGCAGCGCGGCGCCCAGCTCGCGGGCCTTACGCGCCCGCACGTCCACGGCCACGCGGTGGCGCAACTGCCCGTAGAGCCGGTCGTCGTCCCAACGGGGGAACACGTGCAGGTGGTAGTGCCACACGTGCTGGTTGCCGGCGGGCTCGTTGTGCTGGCGCACGCTGGTTCCCTGCGGCTCCCACGCCGCCTTCATGGCGAGCGCCACGAGACGGGACATGACGGCGATGGCCGCGTTCACGTCGTCGGGCAGGTCGTAGAGCGCCTCAAGGTGGGCTGTGGGCACGATCATGGCGTGGCCCTCATGCGCGCCGAATCCGTCGCACGCGATGAGGACGGAGACCGTCTCGTCGCGGTAGACCAGGTCGGTGGGTGCGCAGAGGTTGTCCGCGGAGAAGGGCTCCGCGCCGGAGACGAGCTCGCAGAACGGGCAGGCGTAGTCCGCCGGCGCGTGCGAGGCCCAGGCGGGCGAGGCGCCCGCCGCGGTGCCCGTCCCCGGGGCACTCACGCCTCGGCGTCCTCGTCGTCGCTCACCACGGCCGGGGCGACCTCCTCGAAGACCCACGCGAAGTAGTCAAGGAGGTATTCGCTCACGGTGGCGTCCATGGGCGCCCAGCTGCCCTTGGCGTTGGTGCGGCGCCACACGAGCGGGTCGGGGACGTCGAGCGAGGTCGCCGGGATGCCCCACGTGTAGCGCTCGTCCTCGTCCTCCATGAAGAGCAGGTAGCCGTCCTCCAGCTCCAGCTCGTCGGCGTCCCAGAGGAAGTAGTACGCCTCCATGATGTCCTCCACCGCGCCCACGGCGAGGTAGAGGTCCTCCAGGGCGGTGGGCAGCTGCACGCCGGACTCGGAGAGGTCTGCCTCGAGCTCGGCGCGGCTCAGGCCGTCCTCCGGGCTCCAGGGTTCGTCGAAGTAGGTGGGAACGAGGGAACGGAACTGCTGCTGGAACGGCTCGGCCATGTCCCAAGTCTAGGGGGCGGGCCCGACACCCGCGCCGCGCCGGGGCACCCCGGGAATCTGTTGCGTCCCGCGCGCACCGCGTAGGGTGTCGGCCATCACTTGTACCATCACTCGCTTCAAGTAGAACGGGGAGATCCCCATGAGCGTCATGAGAAGAAAGAGCGTGGAGGCGGCCATCGCCTCCACCGAGGACGAGGAACGCAACCTCAAACGCACCCTCTCCGCGTGGGACCTGGCCCTCATGGGTGTGGCCGTCGCGGTGGGCGCGGGCATCTTCTCGGTGGGCGCCAAGGCGGCCGCCACGAAGGCCGGACCCGCGGTGATCCTGTCCTTCATCATCGCGGCCGTCGTCTGTGGCCTGGCGATCATGTGCTACGCCGAATTCGCCTCCACCATCCCGGTGGCCGGCTCCGCGTACACCTTCAGCTACACGTCCATGGGCGAGCTCATCGCGTGGATCATCGGGTGGGACCTCATCCTGGAGATGCTTCTCGCCGCGGCCGTCATCGCCAGCTACTGGGGCGTCTATCTCTCCGAAGTGCTCAAACTCCTCCACGTTGACATGAGCACGGTGCTGCTCGGCGACTCCTCCGGCCTGCACCTCGACTGGGCTCCGATCTTCATCGTCGCCGTGTTCACGGCCCTGCTGGTGGCCGGTACCAAGATGTCCGCGCGGGTGGCCAACATCTTCACCATCATCAAGATCGCCATCACCCTCTTCGTGATCGTCACGGGCCTGTTCTTCATCCATCCCAAGAACTACACGCCCTTCGTTCCTCCGGCCGAGACCATCACGGGGGACGGGGCCCAGATCTCCACGATGCAGCAGACGCTCCTGGCCTTCCTCTCCGGTCAGGAACCGAGCATGTACGGCGTGTTCGGCATCCTGGGTGGCGCGGCCCTCGTCTTCTTCGCCTTCATCGGCTTTGACGTCGTCGCCACCACCGCCGAGGAGACTAAGAACCCCCAGAAGACCCTCCCCAAGGGCATCCTGGGCGGCCTGATCATCGTCTCCGTCCTGTACGTCCTGGTGACCTTCGTGGTCACCGGCATGGCCTCCTACAAGGACCTCGCCAAGGCAGAGTCGCCGTCCCTGGCCACGGCCTTCGAACTCGCGGGAGCCAACTGGGCCGCCGGGATCATCTCGGTCGGCATCCTCGTGGGCCTGACCACCGTGATCATGGTGCTCCTGCTCGGCGTGACCCGCATCGTCTTCGCGCTCTCCCGCGACGGCCTGCTCCCGCGCTGGTTCTCCAAGACCACGGAGAACACCAAGACCCCGGCCAGGCTCCAGATCATCCTGGGCGCCATCGTCGCGATCCTCGCCGGCATGATCCCCGTGGGCGTGCTGGAGGAAATGATCAACATCGGTACGCTCTCCGCTTTCGTCCTGGTGAGCTTCGGCGTCCCGGTGCTGCGCAAGCGCCGCCCGGACCTCAGCCGCGGCTTCCGCGTGCCGTGGAGCCCCGTGCTGCCGGTCATCTCCGGCCTCGTGTGCCTGTGGCTCATGATGAACCTGACCGTGGAGACCTGGATCCGTTTCGTGGTCTGGCTCGTGATCGGCTTCGCCATCTACTTCGGCTACGGCTACCGCCACTCGCGCCTGCGCACGCATCCCGACGAGATCGCTCAGCACGTGGGACACCCGCTGGCCCAGCAGAAGTAGCACCGGGTCCCGGTCGCCTGGACCGGGCCACCCCGTGCCCGACGACGCGTGGCCCCCTTCCGCACGGAAGGGGGCCACGCGTCACAAGGGCACTCAGACGCCGGGGAGGCGCGTGCGCCGCGCCTGGCGCAGCGCATCCACGATGAGCACCACCACGGCGATCCACACGAGGACGAATCCGGCCCAGCGCTGCGGCGGCATGGGCTCGTGGAAGACCGTGACGGCGAAGACGAACATGAGCGTCGGAGCGATGTATTGCAGCATGGCGATCGTGGTCAGCGGCAGGCGCGACGCCGCGGCGGCAAAGGTCAGCAGCGGCACCGCCGTGGTGACACCGCTCGCGGCCAGCAACCAGAAGTGCCCCTGGCCCTGCGAGAACAGGGTGAGCCAGCCGTGGGCGCCCATGACGAGCAGAACCACGAGCGCCACGGGCGCCAGCCACGTGGTCTCGACGCTGAGCCCCTGGAGCGCCCCGGCCTCCCTGCCCACGCGGTTCTTGACCAGCCCGTAGAAGCCGAACGTCAGGGCCAGCGCCAGCCCGATCCACGGCACGTGCCCGTAGGCCACGGAGAGCACCACGACGGCGGCGAGCCCCAGGGCCATGGCCGCCCATTGCAGCCGGCTCAGGCGCTCGCGCAGCACCAGGACGCCCAGCACCGTGGAGATCAGCGGGTTGATGAAGTAGCCGAGCGAGCCCTCCGCCGTGTTCCCGGAGATCACCGTGAAGGTGTAGGTGAGCCAGTTGGCGGCCACGAGAGCGGAGGCCAGGGCCAGCGTGAGGCTCAGGCGTGGCGTGCGCAGCACGTGCAGGAACGAGCTCCACGATCGCGTGGCCGTCAGCAGCACGGCGCACAGTGCCAGCGAGAACACCACGCGGGCCGCCACGATCTCCACGGGGGAGGCGGTCTCGATGGTCTTGAAATAGAGGGGCAGCACGCCCCAGATGAGGTAAGAGGCGATGCCGGCGATGAGCCCCACGCGCTGGGCGGACCGGGCCGGGCTGGGGGAGGGGGGAGTTCTCACGCCTCCCAGCAGATCAAAGGCGCGGCGCATTGTCACGTTGGGCGCACCCGCGCTCCTCGGGGTGGCGGAGGTCACCCGTACAGCGTCTTCGCAGTGCTCCCGGCCTAGACTGGTCGGTGGCCCCGCGCGTGCCCAGAAGCGCGCGCACCGCGAACGGGGCCTCACCGCCGGAAAGGATCCCCGTGTCGAACCCCTTCGAGCACCGTCCGCTGCGCGTCGCGATCATCGGGGCGGGCCCCGCCGGGGTCTACGCCGCCGACATCCTGACGAAGGCGGAGCGCGAATTCGAGGTCAGCATCGACCTGTACGAGCAGCACCCGGCCCCGTACGGCCTCATCCGCTACGGTGTGGCGCCCGACCACCCGCGCATCAAGGGCATCGTCAATGCCCTGCATAAGGTCCTCGACCGCGGCGACATCCGTTTCATCGGCGACGTGACCTACGGCCGCGACATCCTGCTCTCCGACATCCGCGCGCTCTACGACGCCGTCATCTTCGCGACCGGTGCCAACGACGACGCGGCGCTGAACATCCCAGGCGAGGATCTCGAGGGCTCTTTCGGAGCCTCCCGCGTGGTCTCCTGGTACGACGGGCACCCGGACGTGCCCCGCGAGTGGCCGCTGGACGCGAAGGAGATCGCCGTCATCGGAAACGGCAACGTGGCCCTCGACGTGGCGCGCGTGCTCTCCAAGCACGCCGACGATCTCCTGGTGACGGAGATCCCGGAGAACGTCTACGAGGGGCTGAAGTCCTCGCCGGTGACGGACGTGCACGTCTTCGGCCGCCGCGGCCCCGCGCAGATCAAGTTCACCCCGCTGGAGCTGCGTGAGCTCTCCCATTCCCGCGACGTGGACATCGTGCTGTACCCGGAGGACTTCGAGTTCGACGAGGCTTCTGACGAGGCCATCCGCTCCAACAACCAGGTCAAGACCATGGTCAACACCCTGACCAATTGGATCGTCGAGGAACAGGACACGGGGGCCTCACGCCGCCTGCACCTGCACTTCCTCCAGGCCCCCGTGGAAATCCTGGGCGAGGACGGCAAGGTCGTGGGCCTGCGCATGGAGCGACAGGAACTGCAGGGCGACGCCTCCGTCAAGGGGACGGGCGAGTTTACCGACTATCCGGTCCAGGCCGTCTACCGCGCCATCGGCTACTTCGGCACCCCCGTCCCGGAACTGGGCTTCGACGAGCGCCGCGGCGTCATCCCCAACGAGGGCGGCCGCGTGGTGGACGCGGAGGGTGCCGTGGTGCCCGGCGTCTACACGACGGGCTGGATCAAGCGGGGGCCCGTGGGGCTCATCGGTCACACCAAGGGCGACGCCCTGGAGACCATCGGCAACCTCCTGGAGGACCACACTGAGCTGGTCCCGGCGAGCGACCCCTCCGAGGACGCGCCGCTGCGCTTGCTGAACGAGCGCGGCATCGAGTTCACCACGTGGGAGGGCTGGCTGGCCCTCGACGCGCACGAGCGCGCCCTGGGCGCGGCCGCCTCGGAGGCCGGCGAGGTGCAGCGCGAGCGCGTCAAGGTGGTCCCCCGCGAGGAGATGGTGGACATCGCCCGCACGGCGGACGCGCCCGTGCACTGACGCATCACGCCGAACGACGATGCGGCCGCGGGGAGATCCCGTGGCCGGCGCGGGGCACCGGAACACTAGGATGTTCCGGTGCCCCGCTTGCTTGCCGACATCACCCCGCTGAAAGTTTCTCCCCCGTACCGGCGCCTCTTCATCGGCAACTCCTTCTCCGTCATCGGCACGCAGGTCACCCTGATGGCCGTGTCGCTGGAGGTCTTCGACCTGACCTCGTCCTCGGCGGCCGTGGGCCTGATCGGCCTCATCGCGCTCGTCCCGCTCATCGTCACGGGCCTCTACGGCGGGGCGATCGCGGACGCCTTCGACCGCCGCAGGGTGGCCCTTACCTCCAGCCTGGTGCTGTGGGGCACCACGATCCTCATCTGCGCCCACGCGTGGCTGGGCCTGCACCAGGTTTGGATCCTGTACCTGCTCACGGCCATCCACTCCGGCGCGTCCGGCATCAACATGCCCACGCGCTCGGCGATCATCCCGGCGCTCGTGGGGGCCAAGCTGCTCCCGGCGGCCAACGCGCTGAACATGATCCTTGGCTCCGTCGCGATGATGGTGGCCCCGGTCCTTGGCGGTGTGCTCGTGGCCGGCGTGGGCTACGCCTGGACGTACTCCCTCGACGTCGTGACGTTCGCGGCCTCCGTCTATTCCGTCTTCCGCCTTCCCCCCATGCCGCCCGCCGAGCGGAGGGGTTTCCCCGGCCTGAAGGCGGTGTGGGACGGCTTCCGCTTCCTGGGTACGCGCCCCAATGTGCGCATGACCTTCCTCATCGACCTCTGCGCCATGATCCTGGCCGCGCCCAGGGCCCTCATGCCCGCCGTGGCGGCGTTGGCGATTGGCGGCGGATCCGCCACGGTGGGCGCGATGATGGCGGGCACCGCCATCGGCGCATTCCTTGGCGGCTTCTTCTCCGGGCCGCTCGGCCACGTGGTGAGGCAGGGTCGCGCCGTGTACTTCGCGGTGACCGCCTGGGGCCTGTGCATCGCCGCCACCGGCATCGTGGTGTTGTGGGCGCGGCCGGGGCCGGACGGCGCGGCGAACGTCCCCGCCCTGATCCTGGGCGTCGCGTGCATGGCCGCCTCCGGCCTGGCGGACACGATCTCCTCCGTCTTCCGCAACACCATCCTGCAGGCGGCCACGCCGGATCACCTGCGCGGCCGGCTCCAGGGCGTCTTCACGGTGGTCGTCACGGGCGGACCGCGCCTGGGCGACGCCCTCGCCGGTGCCATGGCCGCGCTCTGGGCCGCGGTGCTGGGCTCGGGCGCCGCCGCGCATGCCGGGGGAGAGGGAACGACGCTGCTTGTGGGCGGTGCCCTGTGCATCCTGGGGGCCGCCGCGCTCATGCGTTTCCAGCCCGGCTTCCTTCGTTACGACGCCAGGAGCCCCCAGCCCTGAGCGCCCGACGCCGCGTGGTGACCTTCCGCCCGTCCGCCCGGGCGGACGGGACCCGGCCACCCGGCGTCGGGCACGGGAACACGCCACGGCCCCCACACGTTTGACGAAGAAGACCCTCAGCGACAGGACGGAACGTGCACTCTCACTTCAACGGCGTCAAGACGGCGGCACTCCTGGGCGGCATGTTCGCCGTGCTGCTCGTCATCGGCGGGCTCATCTCCGGCGGGACGGGCAACGCGAGCTGGATCTGGATTTTCGCGCTCGTCGGCCTGGCCAGCACCGCCTACGGGTACTGGAACTCGGACAAGATCGCCATCCGGTCTATGCACGCGTACGAGGTCAGCCCGGAGCAGCAGCCGGGCATGTACCGCATCGTCACCGAGCTCTCGCAGCGGGCCGGTCAACCCATGCCTCGCCTCTACGTGAGCCCCACGCAGAGCCCCAACGCCTTCGCGACGGGACGCAATCCGTCCAACGCCGCGGTGTGCTGCACGGAGGGCATCCTGGGTCTGCTCAGCGAGCGCGAGCTGCGCGGCGTCCTGGGCCACGAGCTCATGCACGTCTACAACCGCGACATCCTCACCTCCTCCGTCGCGGCGGCGTTGGCCGGCGTCATCACGTCAATCGCGCAGTTCCTCATGTTCTTCGGCGGCGGCCGCGACGAGAACGGCAACCGCAACGTGAACCCGATCGCGATCCTGGCGGTCTCGCTCCTGGCGCCGCTCGCGGCGAGTCTCATCCAGATGGCCGTGTCCCGCACGCGTGAATTCGACGCGGACGAGGACGGCTCCGCCCTGACGGGGGATCCCGCCGCGCTGGCCTCGGCCCTGGCCAAGATTTCCGGGGGGATAGCGCAGGCGCCCCTGCCGGAGGACCAGCCGTTGCGCAACACGGCCCACCTGATGATCTCCAATCCCTTCCGCAACGCGGGCAAGCTCTTCAGCACGCATCCGCCCACGGAGGCGCGCATCCAGCGCCTGCGCGGGCAGGCGGAGACCATGGGTCTTCCCTGGGGCTGAGCCCCGCCCCCTCGCGGTGCCCCACGGCGCCCACCCGGCACCCGCCGGGTGGGCGCCGTTTGCGTCGGGGCGCCGTGCGTCACGCGCTCAGATCCGGCTTGCATTAATTGGGCAAGAGCCTCATGCTTTAATTCGGAAGGCTCACCTTGATGTGGTGGGCATGCTCGAGGGAATGGAACCGGCGTGCTGGGGAACTACATCATCGGCCTGCGCGAGGGGCTGGAGGCGGCGCTCGTCGTCGTGGTGCTCATGGCGTATCTCGGCAAGACCGGCCGTGCCCACCTGAAGCCCCGCGTCTGGACCGGTATCGCGTTCGCCATCCTGGTCTCCGTCGGCTTCGGTGCACTCCTGACCTTTGGCCCGCGCGGGCTGACCTTCCAGGCGCAGGAGATCATCGGCGGGACGCTCTCGCTCGTGGCCGTGGCCTTCGTGACCTGGATGATCTTCTGGATGGGCAAGGCCTCCCACAACATCTCCGCGGAGCTGCGTTCCAAGGTGGACTCGGCCGTGGACCGCCCCAGCGGCACCGGCTGGGCCCTGGTGGTCCTGGGGGCCGTCTCCGTGGGCCGTGAGGGCCTCGAGACCGCGCTCTTCGTCTGGGCCAACGCCAACGTGGGCGGCGGCGGAACGGCCGTGGCGACCCTCGGGGCCGTCCTGGGCATCCTCACGGCCGTGGTGCTCGGCATGTTCCTGGCCCGCGGCGCGGTGCGGCTGAACATGTCGGCGTTCTTCACCTGGACCACCTACTTCCTGGTCTTCGTCGCCGCCGGTGTCTTCTCCTACGCCGTCAAGGACCTGCAGGAGGCGGGCGTCCTGCCCGGCGTCCACCACTTCGCCTTCGACGTCTCCGCGTGGGCCCTCTCGGTGGACCCGCAGGGCCTCGCGATGGCGATCGTCAAGGCCCTCTTCCAGCTCACCCCGGCCATGTCGGTGCTCTCCTTCGGTGCCTGGGTGCTCTACCTGGTCGTCATGCTCCCGATCTGCATCTGGCGCCACCGCCAGATCATCGCCCGCCGCACCGCGACCGAGGCGCAGCAGCGGGAGGCGGCGTCGGCCATCCGGGCCGAGCACGCGGCGTCGGGCAGGGCAGCCGTCCCCGCCCACTCCGCCGCCTGACCCTCACTTTTCCCGCTTTTTCGAAGGCCCCCGGGCATTGCTGTGCCCTCAACCCCAAGGATTCTCTCGTGAAGAAGACCCTGCTCGCCCCGCTGGGCGTGCTCGCCGTCGCCGCCGTCGCCCTCACGGGCTGCACAGACAACACCAAGGTGGCCTCCGTCTCCGGCCCCGGGACGATCACGGTGAAGGAGGCCGACAACGGGGATTGCACCTTGTCCACCGCCACCGCACCCGCCGGCCAGCTGACCTTCTCCATCACGAACTCCGGCTCCAAGACCAACGAGTTCGAGGTCCTCGCGGCCGACGGCCTGCGCATCCTTGGCGAGCTGGAGAACATCGGCGCGGGCACCACGCGCGAGCTGACGGTGCGCGTCGACACTCCAGGCGACTACCTCGTGGCCTGCGTCCCCGGCCAGGTGGGCGTGGGCACCCGGCAGAACTTCACGCTGACCGAGCCCACGACGAAGGAGACCGTCAGCGCGGACCGCGCCCAGCTGCAGAAGGACGCCGTCACCCAGTACGTCGCCTACGTGAAGGGCCAGGTGCAGCAGCTGCTGCCCGCCACGCAGGAGTTCGCCAAGGCCTTCGAGGCCGGGGACGTGGCCAAGGCCAAGGCCCTCTACCCGAGCGCCCGCGCCTTCTACGAGCGCGTGGAGCCCATGGCGGAATCCTTCGGCAACCTGGATCCGCAGCTGGACTTCCGCAAGGCGGACCTCGCTGCCGGGCAGGACTTCACGGGCTGGCACCGGGCCGAGGAGGACCTCTGGCCGGCCAAGGGCTACAAGGCCCTCGACGCGGCCGGGCGCACCAAGGTCGCCGATTTCCTCACGGGCAAGACCCAGGAGCTCTACGACACGGTCCGCGGGGAGAAGTTTTCGGGCCAGGTGACGGTGGAATCCATCGGTCAGGGCGCCATCGGGCTCATGGACGAGGTTGCCTCCGGCAAGATCACGGGCGAGGAGGAGATCTACTCGCACACGGATCTGTGGGACTTCGCCGCCAACGTGGACGGGGCCCGCGTGGCCTTCCAGACGCTGGAGCCGCTCCTGAAGGACTCCGGTGATGCGGAGCTCGCCACCACCCTGACGGACCGTTTTGCCGCCGTCCAGACCCTGCTGGACGAGCAGAAGTCCGGCGACGGCTACCGGCTTTACACCGAGCTCAGCAAGGAGCAGGTGAAGGCGTTCTCCGACGCAGTCAACGCCCTGGCCGAGCCGCTCTCGACGCTGACCAAGGCCGCGGCCAAGACCAAGTGAGGCGTGACGCCCCGGGTTCGTGACCCGGGGCGTTCTCACGGACAATGAAGCGCATGAAGGACGTGCAGTGAGCGGGAACCAGGACGGCGACGCCGTCACCCCCCTGGGGGACTCCTCCGTGCCCGACGACGCGGGGTCGGGTTCCACGGGCCCCGGTCGGCGCGGGGTGCTCGGCGCGCTCGGTGCCGGGGCCGTGGGTCTGGTCGCCGGCGCGGCAGGGGGTTTCCTCGGGGGGCGGTCCTCGGCAGCGCCGTCGGACTCTGGAAGCGCGCCGGCCGCAGCCGATGGGGGCATCGTCGAGTTCCTGGGGGAGCATCAGGCTGGCATCGCCACGCCGGTCCAGGACCGCATGCACCTGGCGGCGTTCGACGTGACCTCCACCCGACGCGATGACCTCGTCTCGCTCATGAAGGACTTTTCCTCCGCGATCGGGTACATGACGCGCGGCATCCCCATCGATTCCGATGCCGGTTCAGACCCGCTCTCCCCGCCCGCGGACACGGGGGAGGCCTATGGACTTTCGCCGGGGCATCTCACCGTCACGGTGGGATTCGGGCGCTCGCTCTTCGTGGACGCCCACGGCAAGGATCGCTTCGGGCTCGCGTCGAAGATGCCGGAGGGCCTCATCGAGCTGCCGCACTTCGCCGGGGACATGCTGGAGGAGGCCCGCTCCGGGGGAGACCTCGTGGTGCAGGCGTGCGCCGACGACCCTCAGGTGGCGGTGCACGCGATCCGCAACCTCTCCCGCATCGCGTTCGGAAGGGCGAGCGTGCGCTGGAGCCAGATCGGCTTCGGCCGCACGGCCTCCACGTCGACGGCCCAGGCCACGCCGCGCAATCTCTTCGGCTTCAAGGACGGCACCGCCAATCTCAAGGCGGAGGACCCGCAGCTGCTGGAGGAGCACGTGTGGATCGCGGACCAGAAGGGGGACACGGCCTGGGCCAACGGCGGCTCCTACCTCGTGGCGCGGCGCATCCGCATGCTCATCGAGACGTGGGACCGCCAGAACCTGGGTGAGCAGGAAAAGGTCGTGGGCCGGGACAAGAAACAGGGCGCGCCGCTGTCCGGAGGCACCGAGTTCACGGCGCCCGATTTCTCACGGGCCGGGCCGGATGGGCGAAAGATCGACGCGGACTCGCACGTGGCCCTGGCCCATCCCTCGCGCAACAAGGGCGCGCAGATGCTGCGGCGCGGCTACAACTACGCTGACGGCACGGACGGCCTTGGCCGCCTGGACGCCGGGCTGTTCTTCATCGCCTACGTCACCGATCCGCGCACCCACTACGTGCCAATGCAGACGGCGATCTCGGGGCACGACCTCATGCAGGAGTACGTGCGCCACACGGGTTCGGGACTCTTCGTGGTGCCGCCGGGCATCAATGCGGCCGGTGGCTACCTGGGCCAGGGGCTCCTGGAGGGCTGAGTTCCCGCCGGGCACACCGCTGCCCGTCTCCCCGTTCTTCCGTTGTTGATCCCCTGCGGTACGCGTTTCTTCCGATTCGCGTACCGCAGGGGATCAACAACATGGGGGAGAAGCCGCGTCGTCGGGCGGGGAGCGTGATCAGCGCATGTTCACGAACTGCAGGTCCGCGTCCTCGAAGCCCTTGAGCAGGGCGATCGTGGCCTGCAGGTCGTCGCGGGATTTGGAGGAGACGCGCAGCTCGTCGCCCTGGATGGTGGCCTTGACGGACTTGGGGCCCTCGTCGCGGATCAGCTTGGTGATCTTCTTGGCCACGTCCTGGGCGATGCCCTCCTTGATGGAGGCCTCGATGCGGTACTCCTTGCCGGAGGCGAAGGGCTCGCCCGCGTCGAGGGACTTGAGGGAGATGCCGCGCTTGACGAGCTTGGACTCGAAGACGTCCAGGACCGCCTTGGCGCGCTCCTCCGCGTTGGCCTTGATCAGGATCTTCTCGCCGGAGAAGTCGATCTCGGCGCCCACGCCCTTGAAGTCGTAGCGCTGGGCGATCTCCTTCTGCGCCTGGTTGAGGGCGTTGGAGACCTCTTGCTTGTCGACCTTGCTGACCACGTCGAACGTCGAATCGCTCGCCATGACACTTCCTTCCGTTGTGGGTCCTCGCCGGGCGCGTGGGGTGCGCCGGTTGCCCGGCTTCTCTTGCCTCCAGGGTATCGGCCCGGGCGGCGCGCGGAACGGCGGGGCCGGGGTGAGGCGCCGATTTCATCGGTGGGCGGAAGGCCTGTATAGTGGTGTGTCGTCGCCGGAACCCGTTCCGGGGGCGCTCTGCGGCAGATTACCCGAGCGGCCAAAGGGGGCTGACTGTAAATCAGCTGGTTATGCCTACGGGGGTTCGAATCCCTCATCTGCCACGCAGAAGTCACTAGACCGGAGTCCTGAAAAGGGCTCCGGTCTAGTGCATTTGCATTTCTCCTCCAAAGAGCTACAGGTTTCCCGATGAATCTCACGACCGCCTCCGTGCTCGGCCCCGCCGAGCGCTCCCGCGGCGTGCGCTTCTACCAGCCGGAACTGCAGCGCACGGCGTTCAAGCGCCTGCGGAGGGGAACCGAGAACTGAGGCACGCGTCCGGCACGGACGCGACGCACCTCAGGCGTCTCGAACCCCACGGTTCGGGACGAGTGATCCGCACGGTCGGATCCACCACGGCAGTCATTTCTTCCCGAACTCCACACCCCTCGTCGCACGGCGGCGCGTCCGGCCGGCGCGTGCCTGCAGCGGGGTCACGAGAAGGAAAGACACCATGGAAAGGATCAATCGCCGCCTCATGAACTGGGCCTCCATCCTCGATGGAGCGACCAGGGAGCAGGCGGAAACCACGTCCACCCTGCCGTTCATCCATCCCCACCTGGCGCTCATGCCGGACGCCCACCTGGGCAAGGGGGCCACGGTCGGATCGGTGATCCCCACGCTGGGGGCCATCATCCCGGCCGCCGTCGGCGTGGACATCGGCTGCGGCATGATCGCCGTGCGAACGCAGTTCACGGCCGCGGACCTGCCCACCGAACGCGGCAGCGTTCGCGAGGCGATCGAGCGGGCCGTGCCGCTGAGCGCGGGCGCGTACAACCGCAAGATCGTCGCGACGGCGGCGCCGCGCATCGAGGAATTGGAAACGGGAGCAGAGCGGGCGGGATTCGATCCCGCCCGGTACGCCGGGAACTGGAAGCACCAGCTCGGCTCGCTCGGCTCCGGCAACCACTTCATCGAGATCTCCCTCGACGAGCTCGATCGCGTCTGGCTCTTCCTGCACTCCGGATCACGGGGTGTGGGGAACAAGATCGCCCAGGCGCACATCAAGGTCGCCGCGGCCCTGGCCAAGCGCTGGTGGATCCAGCTGCCTGACCCGGACCTGGCGTACCTCGTGGAGGGGACCGACGAGTTCAATCGGTACATCCGCGAGCTGCGCTGGGCCCAGCACTTCGCGCTGCTCAACCGCGAGGAGATGATGGATCGCGTGGTCCGTCAGGTCTCCGAGTGGGTGGGCTCCCCGGTGCAGGAACAGGAGCGCATCAATTGCCACCACAACTTCACCGAGTCGGAGACGCACTTCGGCAAACGCGTGTGGGTCTCCCGCAAGGGGGCCATTCGTGCCGGTGAGGGGGAGCCGGGCCTCATCCCGGGCTCCATGGGCACGGCGTCGTACGTGGTCGAGGGCAAGGGAAATCCCGTGTCCCTGAACTCGTCGCCGCACGGCGCCGGGCGCGCCTACTCGCGCTCGGCGGCGCGGCGCACGTTCACGGTGGAGCAGCTCAGGGAGGCCATGGAGGGGATCGAGTACCGCGACACCGACGCGTTCCTCGACGAGATCCCGGCGGCCTACAAGCCGATCGACACGGTCATGGCGGACGCGGCGGATCTCGTGTCCGTCCGCCACACGCTGCGGCAGATCGTCAACGTGAAGGGGGACTGAGGTTCCTCGGGGCCGTCGCCTCGGCTTGGGGCGCAACGCCTCGTGCTGTGCACGCGGTGACACGCCCCAAGCCGAGGTAGACGTGAGAGGCCCGACGGCGGGTGCGCACCCGCCGTCGGGCCTCTCACGTGGGCGGGGACGCGGGCTCAGCGGTTCTGCTCGATGACCTCGTGCTGGTGCGGGGCGATGACCGCCCCGGAGATGCGCAGATCGAGCGTGAGGAAAGGCCGCTCCTGTGGGGACAGCCCGGACCACTCGCGCAGCGCCTCGAACTCGGCCAGCGAGCGCACCACCACGCCGCGCCCGCCGAAGGCCTCCGTCAGCGCGGCGAAGTCCACCTGCTCGATCAGCATGGGGGAGCGTTCCAGGCCCAGCACGCCGTAGAGGTTCACCTCGGCGCCGTAGGCGGCGTCGTTCCAGATGACCGCCAGCCCCCTGCCGCGGCAGTGCCGCACGGCGGTCTCCAGGTCGGGCAGGGCCATGAGCCCGCCGCCGTCGCCGGAGGTGAGCACCACGGTGGACTCCGGGCGGGCGTCGGCCGCGCCTGGCATCGACGCGAAACCGGTGCCGATCGTCTGGTAGGCCGTGCCGACCATGAGCATGCGTTCCGGGGAGGCCACGGGCCAGTACATGTTGGCCCAGCCCAGGAAGTGCCCGCCGTCGGAAACCACCACGCGCTCGCGCGGGAGCAGCGGCGCGATGGCGTCCGCCACGGCGCGCGGATCCAGCCGGCCGTCCTGGGCGAGTTCGGCCGGGACCTCGCGCTCGGTGAGCGCCGCGAAGTCCAGGGACTCCCGCCACCCCGGCCCCGCGGGCGCCTCCCGCAGCGCCCGCACGCGCCGCACGAGCTCGCCCGCCACGAGGCCGGCGTCGCCGCGCAGGAAGGTGCCGACGTGCGCGTGCGTCGCCGTGGCCGCCGTGTCCACCTGGATGACCCGGGTGCCGGGGGAGAAGAGCCGGCCGAAGCGCATCGTGAACTGGTTCAGGCCCGCGCCGAACACCACGGCGACGTCGGCCGAACGGACCAACTCCATGGCCGCCGGTGCCCCGAAGCCGCCGGCCACGCCCAGGTCGAACTCGGCGCGCGGGAAGAGGCCGCGCCCCAGGGCGCTGGAGGCCGTGACCGCGTGCGTGAGATCGGCCAGTTCCCCGAGCGCCCTGCCGGCGTCGGCGAGCCATGCGCCGCGGCCGGCCAGCAGGAAGGGGCGCTCGGCGCCGGACAGGGTCAGGGCGATGTCGTCCAGGGTGGCCTCGGCGAACTCGCCGGCAGGAACCACGGGCGCCACGGGCCGCAGCGGAGCGGTGGCCGGGACCTCGCCGGCGTCCAGGCGGGCCACGTCGTAGGGGATGGCGAGCACGGTGGGCACGTTGAAGCGCAGGGCGTGCTCCACCGCGATCGAGGTGGTCGCCGCCGCGTCGTGCAGGCCCACGGTGTAGGTGCGGGCACCCACGGCGGCGGCCATGCCGATCTGGTCCACGTCCCAGGGGCGGGGGCCCGACGTCGGCTCGTCGCCCACCACGAGGACCAGGGGGACGCGCGCCTGGACGGCCTCCGCCAGCGCCGTCATCGTGTTGGTGAAGCCGGCCCCGTACGTGGTGGTGGCGGCCGCGATCCCTCCGCCGGCGCGGAAATGTGCGTCGGCCGCGAATACGGCGCCGGCCTCGTGGCGCACGGGCGTGTAGACGGCGTCGGTTCCGGTGAGCAGGGCGTCGAGGAAGTAGGCGTTGCCGTTGCCCATGACGCCGTAGACGTGCGTGAGGTGGGTCGAGAGGGTGCGCGCGACGTGCGCGGAGACGGAGGGCATGCGGTGCTCCTGATGCGAGACGGGACGAGGATTCCGTATATGTCTCGCGCGGCCGGGCTGCGTCGCGGTGGCGAGGCCACCGGCCCTGGCTGGTACCCCTTTTTCGGGCCCACGGCGGGGTCACAACCCCGCAGACGACTCCCCGATCCTAACGGGACTGGTTAGGGTGGGGCCATGGCTACCATCGACGTGACCGAGAACACCTTCGGCGAAGTGATCGAGGAGAACCCGATCGTCTTCGTCGACTTCTGGGCCTCGTGGTGCGGCCCCTGTCGCGGCTTCGCACCCGTGTACGACGCGGTCTCGGCCGAGCACCCCGACGTGGTGTTCGCCAAGGTGGACACCGAGGCGGAGCAGGCGCTCGCTGCGGCCGCGAACATCACCTCCATCCCCACGCTCATGGCCTTTCGCGACCGCGTGCTCGTCTACGCCGAGCCGGGCGCCCTGAACAAGACGCAGTTCGCCGAACTGGTGGACGCCGTCAAGGCGATCGACATGTCCCAGGTGCACCAGCGCATCGCGGCGGAGGAGCAGGCGCGCCAGGGTGTGGGCGGGCCGGAAACGGCCACCGAGTAGTCCGTCGCCACCACCCCGCTTTTCCTGCACGGCCCCCGCAGTCCTGCACGGGTCTTGCAGGAAGAGCGCGGTGGGGGTGTTTTACCCCGACGGAATACCGGGGTCGCCGGGGCCGGGGCTGACACATGCCCGACGACGCGCGGCCGGCTCAATGCCGACGGTGGTCCTGAGGCGCCAGGCGCGGCCCAAAACTGGGGTTCCTTGCCCCGGAGGCGCCCAGCAGGCGCACCACGCGTTGCCGGTGCCCGGCCCAGGGGGCCAGGAGGGCCTCCATCCCGGCGTCGTCCACCCGGCGTCCCGTGAGCGCCCGTCCCACGAAGTGGGCCACGTGGAAGTCGCCGAAGGAGACGTGATCGGGGGCGCCGTGGGTGCGTTGCAGCGTCTCCGCCACGGTCCACACCCCCACGCCGCGCAGGGATGACAGCGCGCTGTCGAGTGCGGCGAGCCCGGCCGGGCCCGTCCCGGCCTCCGCCTCGAGACGTTCCAACGCCGCGGCCCGCGCGGCCGCCCCGACAAGGGCGTCTCGCCGCGCGGCGTCCACGCGGGCGGCGTGCCATTCCCAGCTCGGGATGCGGCGCCAGGCCTCCGGCCGGGGCGGGACGAAGAGCGGGCCGTGTCCGTCCGGATCGTGGCCGCCCGGCGCCGGCTCCCCGAAACGGGTGACCAGCCTCCGCCACGCCCCGTGGGCCTCCAGCCCCGTGACGCGTTGCTCCAGGATGACGGCGAGCAGCGTGTCCACGAGCGAGCCCCCGCTCGTCAGGTGCAATCCCGGGCGCATCCGGCGGGTCGCCGACACCGACTCCGGAAGCGTCGCGGCGAAGGCGGGGGAGTCGAAACCGCTCCAATCGTCCGCCGCGCCGAGCCACGCGGGCGCCTGCGCCGCGGCCTCGGCGGCCCCGGAACCCCAGGCGTGGACGAGCACCCGGTCGCCGCGGGCAGGATCCACGAGCGTGCCTCGCGTGGTTCCTCCTGCCCTCCGGTCCAGGGGGCTGCGCTCGCGCGTGTCGGTCCGCCCGGGCCCGCGCGTCCACGAGAGCCGGACCGTCGCCGGACCGGAGGCCAGGCGCACGGCCCGCCACGCGGCGTCGGGCATCGCGCGGAAGGTCGGGTCGGCGGGGCCGTGCCGCAACGGCGCCAGCGTCGCGAGCGGATCCAGCGGGCCGGCGGGGACCCAGCTGCGCTCGGCGTCGGCGAAGGGGCTCATGCCCCCATGCTCGCACCCCCGCCCGACAGTGGCTCCCGTCCGACGCGCGCCCGCCCGTGACGGGATATGTCTCCCGGCATGTGCCCGGGCCGTCAAAATAGGTAACTTGGCGCCCATGCGTTACGCGAATTCCGTGCTCGACCTCATCGGCGGCACCCCCCTGGTGCGGCTGAACTCCGTGACCGACGGCATCGCCGCCACTGTGCTCGCCAAGGTGGAATACCTCAACCCGGGCGGCTCCATCAAGGACCGGATCGCCCTGAAGATGATCGAGGCGGCGGAGGCCTCCGGCGAGCTCGAACCGGGCGGCACCATCGTGGAGCCCACGAGCGGGAACACGGGTGTGGGCCTGGCCCTCGTCGGCGCCCTCAAGGGGTACGACACCGTCTTCGTCACGCCGGACAAGGTGGGCGAGGAGAAGCGCGCCGTGCTGCGCGCGTACGGCGCCGAAGTCGTCGTGACCCCCACGGCCGTGGCCCCGGATTCCCCCGAGTCCTACTACGGGGTCTCCGACCGCATCGTCTCCGAGCGCCCCGGCGCCTACAAACCGGACCAGTTCTCCAACCCCGGGGCCCCCGCCTCCCACGAGGAGTCCACCGGACCCGAGATCTGGAACGACACGGACGGGACGCTGACCCACGTGGTCATCGGCGCGGGCACGGGCGGCACCATCACCGGCACGGGGCGCTACCTCAAGCGCGTCTCCGCCGACCGCGCCTCCGGCCCCGTCCAGGTCGTCGCCGCGGACCCGGACGGCTCCATCTACTCCGGCGGCACGGGCCGTCCCTACTTCACCGAGGGCGTCGGCGAGGACATGTGGCCGGGCAACTACGACCCGTCCGTTCCCGACCGCATCGAGCCCGTGACGGACGCGGAGTCCTTCGAGATGACGCGCCGTCTGGCCCGCGAGGAGGGCCTGCTCGTGGGCGGTTCCTCCGGCATGGCCGTCGTCGCGGCGTTGCGCGTGGCGCGAGAGCTGCCGGCCGACGCCGTCGTGGTCGTCATCCTGCCCGACTCCGGCCGCGGTTACCTCGGCAAGATCTTCTCCGAGGAGTGGATGGGCCAGCACGGCTTCGCGCTCGGCGCGGCCGACGACGCCGGCCTGCCCGTCGCTCAGGAGGGAAGCGTGGGCGCCCTGGTGGCCGCCCTGCGCCCCGCGGTGCCCGACGCGGCCTCCGGCGCCTCCGCCACCCGGGGCGGGGCCGGTGCCGTCCCCGGCGCCCCGGCCACGCGCCGCGGCCTGGCCGCGAGCGCCTCGGTCGCGGAGGCCCTCGCGGCGCTCGTCGCCGCGGGCTCGCCCGCCCTGCCCGTCGTCGCCGGGGACGCGTGGCCGGTGCGCGAGGGGGAGCTGCGCGGCTCCGTCTCCGCCGCCGGGCTCGCCGCCGCCCTCGCCGAGGGCCGCGTCGGCGCGGACACGCCCGTCGCGGAGGCGACGGAACCCGCCCTGCCCACGGTCGGCGTCGGGCAGGACACGGCCGCGCTCGTGGCCGCGCTCGCCGGGACGGGGGCCGTCGGGGTCCTCGCCGGGGGCGAGCTCATCGACGTGCTCACGGCCACCGACCTGGCGCGCGCCGCGCTCGCCTGACCCCCATCGTTTCCGCTGCCGGCCACCCGGCGCACCACCTTCAGGGAAGGAACCCCATGACCGAGCAGAACGACGCCGGCTTCTCCACCCGAGCCATCCACGCGGGGCAGGGCTTCGAGGAGCTGACGGGCGCCGTCATCCCGCCGCTCTACCTCTCCAGCACCTATCACCCGCACAAGATCGGCGAGCTGCGCGGCGGCTACGACTACTCGCGCGGGACCAACCCCACGCGCGACTCCCTGCAGGAGCAGCTGGCCGCGCTCGAGGGTGGACGCTTCGGCATCTCCTACGCCTCCGGGCTGGGCGCCGAGGATGCGATCCTGCGCGGGCTGCTCGCCTCCGGCGACCACGTGGTCATGGGCAACGACGTCTACGGCGGCACCTTCCGCCTCATCAACCGCATCCACGGCGCGGCCGGGATCGGGCACACGCCCGTGGACCTGGGTGACCTGGACGCGGTGCGCACGGCGCTGAGCTCCACCGGCGCCCGGATGCTGTGGATCGAGACGCCGTCCAACCCCATGATGAAGATCGCCGACGTCGAGGCGCTCGTGGCGTTGGCGCGGGAGGCCGGCGCGATCTCGGTCGTGGACAACACCTTCGCCTCCCCGTACCTGCAGCAGCCGCTCGCACTGGGCGCGGACGTCGTGGTGCATTCGACGACCAAGTACCTGGGCGGGCACTCGGACGTCGTGGGCGGTGCCGTCGTCACTAACAGCGAGGAGATCGCCGACAAGGTGCGCTTCATCCAGTTCGCGGCGGGCAACCAGTCCTCGCCGTTCGACGCGTACCTGACGATGCGCGGCGCCAAGACGCTCGGTGTGCGCATGGACCGGCACTGCGACAACGCGGAGGCGATCGCGGCCTGGTTGCTCCAGCGCCCGGAGGTCTCCGAGGTGCTCTACCCCGGCCTGCCCTCTCACCCGGGGCACCAGATCGCGGCGCGGCAGATGAAGCGCTTCGGCGGCATGGTGTCCGTGCGGCTCAAGGGCGGGGCGCAGGCCGCCGTGAAGGTCGCCGAGTCCACGCGCCTGTTCACGCTGGCCGAGTCGCTGGGTGGCATCGAGTCGCTCATGAACTACCCCTCGGAGATGACGCACGCCTCGGTCAAGGGCACAGAGCTGGCCGTGCCGGTGGACCTGCTGCGCCTCTCCGTGGGGATCGAGGACGTGGAGGACCTCATCGCGGACCTGGAGCAGGCGTTCGCCCGGCTCTGAGCCCCGGGCTCTGAGGGGCGGACATCCCGACGCCGCGTCAGCGCCGAGCGCGGCCGGCGGCCCGCCGGGCGCGGAGCTGATCGCGGAAGAAGCGCCGGGTGCCGGGCAGGTACAGCAGTGCGACGCCCACGAGGAGGACCACCCCGATCGGCAGCAGCCGCCCCCTGGCGAGCACGGCGGGGACGCCCCCGACGACCCCGGCGGTGGCGAGGGTGAGCCGCCCCGCCAGGTGCCCGAGCCCCAGCCGCAGGGTGCCCCATCCCAGGACGAGTGCCGCGGCGCTGAGCACGATCGCGACAGACAGGGAGGCCGTGCGGGAGGCGCGGGACAGGAATTCGGCGCCGGCCCAGGCGGCCACCGCGAAGGCGGCGACGATGACCGCCGCGGCGCCCCACCACCACACGGCGGCGGTGAGGGAACGGGGAGGGCGCGGCGTCGGCATGAACCGAGCCTACGGGGCGCGGGGCGGGGCGTCGCCGACGAGAGATGCCTCACCCGACCTCCCGTCCGGGCCCTCGGGCCGGTAGTCTTGTGGATGCCGATATCCGGCTTTCCCCTCGCGTTCCCGCTTTTGGTGGGTGTGGTGTGCCGCGCTGATGCAGCGCGAAGTCGTGGAGGGACAGGGCCGGTCACGTGCCGTCATGTGCCCGAGGAGTTCCCCACGAGGACCCTTCGTGCCTTTCCACGTCACCGAAGGAGACCATCGTGTCCACGGAGAACCAGACCGCCGTCGAAGAGACCACCCCCGAGACGATCACCGAGACCGAGCAGGCCGCGCAGCTCGACGAGGCCCAGGCCCCCGCCGTCGAGCAGGCCGAGGCCTCCGAGTCCGAGCGGACCGACTCCGCAGCGACCGAGGAAGAGCCGGAGGGCCCCACTTTCGCCGACCTCGGCATCGACGCCCGCGTCCTCGCCGCCGTCACCGACCTGGGCTACGAGCGTCCCTCGCCCATCCAGGAAGCCACCATCCCGCTGCTCCTCGAGGGGCGCGACGTCGTGGGCCTGGCCCAGACGGGCACGGGCAAGACCGCCGCTTTCGCCGTCCCGGCGCTCTCCCGCATCGCCGAGCTCAACGACGTCAACGGCGCCCCGACCACCCCGCAGGTGCTCGTGCTGGCCCCGACCCGCGAGCTGGCCCTGCAGGTCGCCGAGGCCTTCGGCTCGTACGCCAAGTACATCGACGGCCTGGACATCCTCCCCATCTACGGCGGCTCGCCGTACGGGCCGCAGCTCTCCGCGCTGCGCCGCGGCGTGCAGGTCGTCGTGGGCACCCCCGGCCGCGTGATTGACCACCTGGACCGCGGCGCCCTCGACCTGTCCAACCTGGCCTATATGGTCCTGGACGAGGCCGACGAGATGCTGCGCATGGGCTTCGCCGAGGAGGTGGACCACATCCTCGAGGCGACCCCCGAGGAGAAGCAGGTGGCCCTGTTCTCCGCGACCATGCCGCGGCAGATCCGCCGCATCGCAGACCAGTACCTGCGCAACCCGGAGCAGGTCACCGTCGACGCGGCCTCCACTCCGGGCGCCAACATCACCCAGCGCTACCTGCAGGTCATGCACTCTCACAAGCTGGACGTCATGGCCCGGATCCTCGAGACCGAGGAGCACGACGGGGTCATCGCGTTCGTGCGCACCAAGATGGCCGCCGAGGAGGTCGCCACCAAGCTGAAGGCCCGCGGCTTCCGCGCCGTCGCCATCCACGGCGACATCAACCAGGTCCAGCGCGAGCGCACCGTCGACCAGCTCCGTGAGGGGCAGATCGACATCCTCGTCGCCACCGATGTCGCCGCCCGCGGTCTCGACGTCGAGCGGATCTCCCACGTCTTCAACTACGACGTCCCCCACGACACCGAGTCCTACGTGCACCGCATCGGACGCACCGGCCGCGCGGGCCGCAAGGGCGACGCCGTCCTGTTCATCACGCCGCGCGAGCGCTTCTTGCTCAAGCACATCGAGAAGGCCACGGGCAACGCGGTCGTCGAGGTGCCGATCCCCAGCGTCGACACCGTCAACTCTTCGCGCCTGGGCCGGCTCGCGGCCAAGGTCGGCAAGGTCATGAACACGCAGGACCTTACGCCGTACCGCGAGCTCGTCACCGACCTGCTCTCCGCCGGCGACGCCGATCCGGTCGAGGTCGCCGCGGCCTTCGCCCACCTGGCGCAGGGCGGCCGTCCGCTCCTGACCGAGGAGATCGTCCTTCCGCCGGCCAAGCAGGCCCGCGCCGGCAAGCGCACCCGCGACGCCTTCGGCTCCCGCGGCCCCAGCAAGCCGCTGGCCCCGGGCAACGCCACCTACCGCATCGCGGTCGGTCACCGTCAGCACGTCCTGCCCGGCTCCATCGTGGGCGCCCTGGCCAACGAGGGTGGGCTGCACTCGGGCGACATCGGCTCCATCGACATCCGCTCGGACCACTCCCTCGTCGAGCTGCCGGCGAAGCTGCCGCAGGAGACGCTGGCCAAGCTCTCCGGCACCCGCATCGGTGGCCGCCCCATCAACCTCGAGGTGGACAACGGGCGTCGTCCCAACGCCGAGCGGGGCGAAGACTTCGGGGATCGTGGCGACCGTCGCCCGCCGCGCCGCGATCGTGACGACCGCCGCGACGATCGTCGTCGTGACGATCGCCGCGAGCGCTTCGACGCCCGTGGCGAGCGCCGCGACGACCGCAAGGGCTTCGATCGGGGCGATCGCCCTGAGCGCGGTGACCGCGGAGGCTTCCAGCGTCGCGATGACCGCGGTGGCTTCCAGCGCCGGGACGAGCGCGGCGAGCGCGGTGGCTTCCAGCGCCGCGACGAGCGCGGGGACGAGCGCCGAGGTGGATTCGGGCGTGACGAGGATCGCAATTCCTCGCGCTCCTTTGATGGTGCCCGTTCCGGATTCTCCGGCGGCAACAAGGGTGGTTTCCGGGGTCGCGACGACCGTAACGGCGCGGATTCCCGCGGAGAGCGCGGTTTCCGCAAGCCCCGCCACAAGTGAGCTGATCCCGGGGGTCACCCCGATTTCACTTCAGCGCGGATGACCTGATAAGATTGTCTGCGTTGCCCCCCTAGCTCAGTGGTAGAGCGCAGTCTTGGTAAGACTGAGGTCACGGGATCGATTCCCGTGGGGGGCTCTGAATGGAGACCCGCTCCGGCCCGCCTTTGGGCGGAACGGAGCGGGTCTCTCCATTCGTGGCGGTGTAGCTCAGCTGGTTAGAGCGCACGACTCATAATCGTGAGGTCCGGGGATCGAGTCCCCGCACCGCTACCAAGGAAGGGCCCGGGAAACCGGGCCCTTCGGTGTCTTCCCGGCCGGTCTTGCGCTGTCCGTGTCAGCCATCACGCCGGCGCCGCTACGCTGGTCGCCATGCCAGAGATGACCCGCGCCTCCCTTCTCCGCATGCGCCCCAGGGACCCGGCTGAACCCTTCCGCTCCGCGAGTTCCCTGGAGCTCTTCTTCGACCTGGTCTTCGTGGTTGCGGTCTCCCTGTCCTCGCAGAGCCTGTGGCGCCTCGAGGCCGGCGACGAGCTGGGCGCGGGCGTGCTGGCCTATCTCATGGTCTTCTTCGCGATCTGGTGGGCGTGGATGAACTTCACGTGGTTCGCCACGTCCTTCGACACGGACGACTGGCTCTACCGCGTCACCACGATCGTCCAGATGGGCGGTGCCCTGGTCCTGGCGGCCGGCACGGGCAACGCCATGGAGCATCAGGACTGGACACTCGTGACGGTCGGCTACGCGATCATGCGCCTGCCGATGGTGGCCCAGTGGCTCCGCGCGGCGGCGAGCCACCCGGATCTCCGTGCTACCGCGCTGCGTTACGCCGGCGCCATCGCCGCGGTCCAGCTGTTGTGGCTGCTGCGCCTGCTGCTGCCGGCTCCGCTCGCCCTCCCGAGTTTCTTCCTCCTGGTCCTGGCCGAGGTCTCGGTGCCGATCTGGGCCGAGCGCCGCCGCCACACACCCTGGAACCCGCACCACATCGCCGACCGCTACGGCTGCTTCACCTTGGTGGTGCTCGGCGAGTCCGTCCTGGCCTCCGTCAACGCCATCGTGGAGGGATTCCACGGCTCCGAGCAGCATGGCCAGCTCGCCGTGGTCTCCATCGCCGCCCTCGTCACGGCGGCGGGGCTGTGGTGGGTCTACTTCTCGCGCGAGCAGGACTTCCACATCGTGAGCCTGCGTTCCTCGCTCGTCTTCGGCTATTCCCACTACCTGATCTTCGCCGCGGCGGGTTCCTTCTCCGCGGGCGTGGAGGTGGCCATCGGCTCGGTCCTGGGGGAGGGGGAACTGGGTCACGTGACGGCCGCGGCCACGCTGAGCCTCCCCGTGGCCTGCTTCGTCGTCGGCGTCTGGCTGCTCACCCTGCGCCGCCTGCTACCGGGAGGCGCCAGCGCCCTGTACCTCGCGGGCGCGGCGACCGTCCTCGCCGGAACCTTCCTGCCCGGCATTGGCCCGGTCCTGGCCGTCGCCCTCGGCACCGTCCTGGCCGCCGCGGCCACGGAGCTGCACCGCCGCGCGTGACGTCCCTGCCCGACGTCGCCCGCTCGCTCGGGCGGGCGGCGCGGGGCGGGTGCCGGGAGACTCAGCGCGCGCCGCGCCCTCTTCATCAGAGCGTGGGCATTTGCCTCCCCAACGGGCGAGCCGGCTCTGCTCCCACGGCAGGGGCGTCGTCCCGCCTAGATCTCCGCCGGCCCCAAGCGGGAGCCGTCGCGACGCTGCAGCGAGGCGACGTGGTCGAAACTCGGGCGCCCGGGGAGCACGGGGCCCTGATCGGCGAGCGGCACCACGACCGGCCCGGCGCCGGGGCGCACGGAGTAGGCGTCGGCCCCGACGCCGAAGGAGACCTCCTCGACACCCTCGACCGCCTCGGCGTGCAACTCACGCGGCAGCACGGTGAAACGAACCCGCGTCCCCCGACGCGTGAGGTGGAACGTCAGCGAGGGCCACGCCGCGGGGAGCCGGGGCTGGAAGCGCCACTGACCGTCGTCGTCCCGCAGGCCGCCGAAACCGTTCACGAGGGCTGCCCACACGCCGCCCGTGCTGGCGACGTGGACGCCGTCGGAGGTGTTGCCGTGCAGATTGGCCAGGTCAACGTCGAGGGCGTGCTCGAAGTACTCCAGGGCCAGCTCCGCGTAGCCGACCTCCGCCGCGACGATGGACTGCACTGTCGCCGAGAGGGTCGAGTCGCCCGTGGTGATGGGGTCGTAGTAGTCGAAGTCGGCCCGCTTGTGCTCGTCGCTGAAGCGGGAGGAGCGCAGCCACAGGGCCAGGACGACGTCGGCCTGCTTGAGGACCTGGAAACGGTAGAGCACCAGCGGGTGGTAGTGCAGCAACAGCGGGTGCTTGGTGCGCGGCGTGTCAGGCAGGTCCCAGACCTCCTTGTCGAGGAAGTTCGAGTCCTGCTTGTGCACGCCGAGGGTCTCGTCGAAGCCGATGTACATCCCCGCCGCCGCGGCCAGCCACTGCTCGGGCTCATCCTGGCCCACCTTGAGCCGCTCGACGACGCGGGCGTAGTCCTGGGGGCGCTCGCGCGCCAGGTGCTCCAGGCCGCGGGCGGCGATCTCGAGATTGAACGCGGCGGAGACGTTCGTGTACAGGTTGTCGTTCACGAGCGCGGTGTACTCGTCGGGGCCCGTCACCCCGTGGAGATGGAAGAAGTGCCCGGCCTCGCTGGTGCGCCAGAAGCCCAGGGTCATCCAGAGCCGCGCGGTCTCGACGAGCACCTCGATCCCGTCGCGCGCCAGGAGGTCGGTGTCCCCCGTGGCCGTCATGTAGTGGAAGAAGGCAGAGGCGATGTCCGCGTTGATGTGGTACTGCGCGGTGCCGGCGGGGAAGTAGGCGCTGGCCTCGTCGCCGTTGATGGTGCGCCAGGGGAACAGGGCGCCGTCGTCGTTGAGCTGCGTGGCGCGCAGGCGCGCCTTGGGGAGCATGTTGATGCGTGCGCGTAGCGCGTTCCGCGCCCATTGGGGGGTGGTGTAGCTCAGGAAAGGGACCACGAAGATCTCCGTGTCCCAGAAGTAGTGTCCCGAGTAGCCGTTGCCGGAGACCCCCTTGGCGGAGATCCCCAGGCCGTCGGCGCGGGCCGCCGCCTGGGCCAATTGCCACAGGTTCCAGCGCACGGCGCGCTGGAGCCGGGGGTGGGCGCCGCCGACGACGACGTCGGAGCGGCGCCAGAACGCCTTGGCCCAGGCCGCCTGGGAACGGTGCAGGTGCTCCGCGCCGAGGTCCAGCGCGTGATGCAGCGAGCGCTGGGCCCGGCTGATCATCTCTTCCACGGGTTGGCGGCGGCTGGCGTGGTAGGTCACGTACTTGGTGACGCGCACGGCCTCGCCCCGCTCCAGGCGAACGTCCACCCGGGCATGGGCACCCCGTCCGGATTCGCGGCGCACCGTGCCGCGCGTGTCGTCATCTGCGGGGAAGCGGATCTCGTGCGCCGTCGCCACGCCGAGCGTCATGCCGGAGCCCGCCACGGTGAAGCCCTGCGTGATCCCGGCGCCGTCGGTGGCCTCGCCGCCGGGGCGCAGGATCCCGGCCGCGACCGCCTCCGACTTGCGGGGATCCGGGATGACGCCGCCCGCGGCGAGGTCGGCCTGCCCCGGCGTGGGGATCTCGTCCGCGAGATCCGGATCCACGACGGCCGAGTGCACGTGGATGTTGGCGGCGGCGTCGAGGGGCCGCACGAGGTACTCGATGAGGGCAAGGTGGCGTTCCTCGAAGGAGACGAGCTGGCGCACGCGCACCTGGATGCGGGTTCCCAGCGCGGTCCGCCAGATGATGTTGGACGTGAGAGAACCGTCCCGGAAGTCCAGCCGCGTGCGGGCGTGTTCCACCTCGGTGCGGCCGAGCTCCAGCGCCTCGTCGTCGGCGTAGACGTTGAAGACCCGCGCGTCGGGGGCCGGGATCATGGTCTGGCCGCACTCCGCCTGCCCGTAGGAGTTCTCCGGGTACTGGATGGGCCAGGTCTCGTGGAGGCCGTTGACGAAGGTGCCCGGCCCCGGTGCCGACGTGGCGGGCCCCTGCCAGCGCAGGCCCAGGTAGCCGTTGCCGAGGCTGTACACGGTCTCGTCCTCCGGCGTGGGCCCGTCGGCGGACTCGCTCGTGAGCGACCAGGCGTCCTTCCTGGCACCGAGCCCCGCGAGGTCCACCTCCGCCAGGTCGTCCACGGCCAGGTGCGCCCCGTTCTGCAGGAGCGACTCGCGCGTCACGTCCCTGGCCACGCCCAGGACCAGCCCGAAGCCGCCCGCTGCCCCTGCGGCCACGCCGGAGAGCGCATCCTCCACCACGGCGCACCGCCCGGGCTCCCAGCCCAGCTCGGCGGCCGCCTCCAGGAAGTAGTCGGGCGCGGGCTTGCCCGCCAGGGCGCGCCTGGCGCCCACCAGCCCATCCACGACCACGGGAAAGCGATGCTCCAGCCCCGCCGCCCTGAGCACGGCGGGCGCGTTGCGGGACGAGGAGACGACGGCCACCTCGACACCGGCGTCGACGAGGGCGTCGACGAGCGCCACGCTGCCCGGGTAGGCGGCCACGCCGTCGCGTTCCAGGACATCGGAGAACTCCTGATTCTTGAGGTTGCCGAGTCCGCAGACGGAGGCGACGCCGGCCTCGTCGGACGGGCTGCCCTCCGGCAGGCCCAGCCTGCGATCGGCGAGCACCGAGCGCACGCCGTCGTAGCGCGGCTTGCCGTCCACGAGTCGCAGGTAGTCCTCGTCGCTCAGGGAGTCGTCGCGGCCGATCGCCGCGAAGTACCTCGCGAACGCTCCCTTCCACGCCTGGCGGTGGACCAGCGCGGTGGGCGTCAGGACGCCGTCGAGGTCGAACAGCACGGCGCGCAGCTCCCCCCAGCCAACCGGCAGGGCCCTCCCCTCCGAGGCGGTCCCCTTCGGGGTGGCCGCGGGGACATCGTTCTCGAGGGTATGGGTCACGCGGTGCCTCCAGCTCCGAGGTGGTGCTTGTCCTGCCCACCACGCTATGAAGCGCGCCCGCTCCGGTCAACGTGTCCGTGGGCGAGCACACATGGAGCGGCCGGGAAGGCGTCACCCGCCCCGCCCGTAGACTGGAGGGCATGCTGGATTGGAACCTGGCCTCGAAGGCCACCAAGGTCACCCTGCTCGGGGCCCTGGGGTGCATCGCGCTGGGTCTTGTGTTGGCCGTCGTCGGATCGGCCGTGCACGCCACGCCCCTGCTCTTCGCGGCGCTCGGCGTGCTGGCCCTCGGGATCGTGACGCACCTGGTGGGCTACGGTTTCCGCCTCGCGGACTCCCGACGCCGCATGCGCCAGGCCGTGGCCGCCGATCCGTCGCAGCGCACCTCGAAGAAAGGCAGCAAGTGAGCGTCAACGCCGAACTGCAGGGTCACACGTACCCGCCCTCCCCGGCCTACGCCGTGGGCCGCGAGAAGATCCGCGAGTTCGCGCTCGCCGTGAAGGCCACGCACCCCGTCCACCTGGACGTGGACGCGGCGCGCGCGGCCGGTCACGCCGACCTCGTGGCGCCGCCCACCTTCGCGGTGGTGATCGCCCAGCGGGCGGAGGCCGCATACATCCAGGACCCCGCGTCCGGGATCGATTTCTCCCGCGTGGTCCACGCCGACGAGCGCTTCACGCACCACCGCGCCATCGTGGCCGGAGACGAGATCGTCGCGACCGTGAGCGTTGACCGCGCCCGCGCGGTGGGCACGGGGGGCATGGTGACCACCCGGACCGAGCTGGCCGACGCCGCGGGGGAGCCGGTCGCGACCGTGCTCTCGACCCTGCTGGTGCGAGGAGAGGACTGAAGAATGGCCGTCGACATTGCGGGCCTCGAGGTGGGCCAGGAGCTCGCCTCCACCACCGTGCGCCTGAACCGAGCCGACCTGGTGCGCTACGCCGGAGCCTCCGGCGACACCAATCCCATCCACTGGAACGACCGCTTCGCCGCCGAGGTGGGCCTGCCCGGAGTCATCGCCCATGGCATGCTCACGATGGGCGCGGCCGTCCAGCTCGTGACCGAGTGGGCGGGGGACCCCACCGCGATCGTGGACTACCAGACGCGCTTCGCCGCCATGGTTCCCGTGCCCGACCCGGCCGGCTCCAACCCTGCCGAGGCAGACGGCGCCGAGCTGGCCGTCGTCGCGACGGTCGGCAAGCTGGACGCCGCGGCGGGCACGGTCCGCGTCGACCTGACGGTGACGCTGGACGGGGAGAAGGTCCTCACCAAGGCCCAGGCCGTGGTGCGCGGGGCCGCCGCGTGAGCCAGGCCCTCCTGGCGGAGCTGACGACCTTCGGGTTGGGCGGCCCCGCGGGTCGCCTCGTGACGGCGACGGACCGCGGGGGGATCGTCGCGGCCGTGCGCGCCGCGGACGCGAGCGGGGAACCGCTGCTCATCGTGGGCGGCGGATCCAACCTTCTGGTGTCCGACGACGGTGTGCCGGGCACCGTGCTCCGCTTCGCCTCCCGGGGCCTCGCCCTGGGCGAGGAGGCCGGGGGGTACCGCCTCGTGGCCGTCGAGGCAGGACACCCCTGGGACGAGACCGTCCGTGAGACGCTCGCGGCCGGGCTCAGCGGGCTCGAGGCGCTCTCCGGCATTCCGGGGCTGGCCGGGGCCACGCCCGTGCAGAACGTGGGTGCCTACGGCGCGGACGTGTCCCAGAGCCTCGTGGGCGTCGAGGTCTTCGACCGCGTCCGGGACCGCGTGCTGACGCTGAGCAATGCCGAGCTGGCCTTCGGGTACCGGGACTCGCTCATCAAGCGTTCCATCGACCACGGCTCGCCGCGCTACGTGGTGCTCGCGGTGACCTTCCGCCTCGCCGTGCGGGAGGAGGGCCCCGTGGCCTACGGGCAGCTCGCGTCCGCGTTGGGCGTCGAGCTCGGCGCCGTGGTCCCCTCGGCCTGCATCCGCGAGGCCGTCCTGGCCCTGCGCGCCTCCAAGGGCATGGTCTACGACGCCGGGGACGCCGACACGCATTCGGCCGGTTCGTTCTTCACGAATCCCCTCGTCGCCGCGTCGGTGGCCGCCGGCATGCCGGACGACGCGCCGCGCTTTCCCGCGGCGGGTGGACTCGTGAAGCTCTCCGCCGCCTGGCTCATCGAGCATGCCGGCTTCGCCAAGGGCTACGGCCTGCCCGGCACGCCGGGGGAGGCGGTGAGCGGGGGCCGGGCCTCGCTCTCCACCAAGCACACGCTCGCCCTCACCAACAGAGGCTCCGCGAGCGCGGCGGACGTCGTGGCTCTCGCCAGGCATGTGCGCGACGGCGTGGTGGCGGCCTGGGGCGTCGAGCTGCACGCCGAGCCGCTCTTCATCGGCTGCACGCTGTAGCGACCGGGGGCTGGCCCCCGGCGCCGCGCTGGTGCACACTTCAGGCATGGACACGATCATTCCGGGCATCGGCTACGGCAAGGACGCGGTGGACAGCCACGTCACGAGCCTCGAACACGCCCACGCCCTCGCGATGGACAACGTGAAGCGCGCCCAGCAACTGCGCGCCCAGGCCGAGGCCGATGGGGCCCCGGCGAGCCGCCTGGAGGAATTGTCCAGGCTGGAGAAGGTGGCGATGGAGGACCTGGAGCGCACGCGCAAGCAGCTCTGAGATCCGAGATCGACGAAGGCCCCGCCCGTTCCCTTCCGGAACGGGCGGGGCCTTCCGCGTGCGACGCTCAGAGGCGGCCGAGCGCGATGAGCAACATGCGGCGCAGCGGCTCCGCCGCACCCCAGAGGAGCTGGTCGCCCACCGTGAACGCGGAGAGGTAGCGCGGGCCCATCTCCAGCTGACGCAGGCGGCCCACGGGGACCGTCAGGGTGCCGGAGGCGGCCACCGGGGTGAGGTCCCGGATGGAGGCCTCCTTGGTGTTGGGCACCACCTTGGCCCACTCGTTGTCCGCGGCCAGCAGGCGCTCGACCTCGGCGACGGAGACGTCCTCGGTCAGCTTGATGGTGAGGGCCTGCGAGTGCGAGCGCATGGCGCCGATGCGCACGCAGAGCCCGTCCACGACGATCCTGTCCTCGCCGGTGCGGCCCAGGATCTTGTTGGTCTCGACTCCAGCCTTCCACTCCTCCTTGGACTGCCCGTTGCCCAGGTCCTTGTCGATCCACGGGATGAGGTTCCCGGCCAGCGGCACCTCGAACTGCGAGGCGTCCAGTTCTCCCGAGCGCTGCGCGGCCAGGACCTTGCGGTCGATCTCGAGGATCGCGGAGGCCGGATCCACGAGCTCGGCGCCCACGGCGGAGTTGAGGGAGCCGAATTGGGTGAGCAGCTCGCGCATGTGGCGGGCGCCGCCGCCGGACGCCGCCTGGTAGGTCATGGAGGCGGCCCACTCGACGAGGCCGTTGCGGAAGAGCCCGCCCAGGCCCATGAGCATGCAGGAGACGGTGCAGTTGCCGCCGATGAAGTCCTTGACGCCGGAGGCCAGGCCGCGATCGATGACGTCGCGGTTGACCGGGTCCAGCACGATGATGGAGGAATCCTCGACGCGCAGGGTGGAGGCGGCGTCGATCCACATGCCGTCCCAGCCGCGCTCGCGCAGCCTCGGGTGCACGGCGGAGGTGTAGTCGCCACCCTGTGCCGTGACGATGATGGGGAGCTTGGCCAGCTCGTCGAGGTCGAAGGCGTCCTTGAGGACGCCGGCGCCCTCGGCGAAGGCGGGCGCGGGGGCGCCGACCTGGGACGTGGAGAAGAAGACGGGGTCGAGGTGGGCAAAGTCGCCCTCGTCCCGCATGCGCTGCATGAGGACCGAGCCGACCATGCCCCGGTATCCGACAAAACCGACGGCCTGGGAAGTCATGCCTCCATGGTAGGCAGGCGCGGCGGCGGCGGACGGGTCTGTGACGCCCGCGCGGTGATGTGCTGACCACGAGCACCACACCTGCCCCGAGCCTGCGGCGCTGCCGCAAATGCTGGGCGCCCCTGCCCTCCGACGGAGCCAAGCCCGACTCGAGGCCCGGCTCCGTGCCTCAGACCTCGCCAGTCAGCGCAGCGGGTACGCCCAAGCGGCCAGCGCCGAGCATGCCACCGATACGGTGGCCGTTCACGCCGTGGCCATCGAACGCGCCAGCGGCCCCTTGCCTAGTGGCCAGCCGTGCCCCATGGCAGCGCCCACGACGGCTGTGGCCATCTACCGGATGCTCGCCGCGCTGGCTTCCGAGTAGCAGGACTTCAAGACGGCCGCCTCCGGCATGGAGGAGACCGACTGGAGGATCCAACGCCACGCGCAGCGGGTCCGCGAGCTCATCCCGGCCAACCCCGCCGCCTGCGATATGAGGGCGTTGTATTTCTTGAGGCAGCTCACCCAATCGTTGAATCGCCGGTGCAAACGCGAAAACAAAATGACCCAGTTGGGCCGCGATGACATTGCGCTTTACAATGCCATCAGCCGAAGTGGTTTCACCTGGCGTCAACATATTCCCACCGACGGTGCCACCGTCGCGCTTTCACCCATCGCCCAGGAGGTTTCACGATGACCATGCCCATCTTCAAAATGGGCATCGGCTACTACTTCAATAACACGATGACCGGCGACGGCAATTTCCACGAGGTCAAAGACCTCACCAGCTACTACACCGAGTCCGGTGCACCCGCCGGACGGTGGTACGGCTCCGGCCTCATCGGGCTCGGCTTCAACGGGGGCGACGTCGTCACGAAGCGCCACGCGCGCAAGCTCTTCGACGAGCTGCGCGACCCGCTGGGCACGCGCTCGGGCGCCGGCCCATGGTGGAGCAGGCCACCCCGCAGGACGCCAAAACGCCCAAGGGCCGGCAAGCCAAGTCCACGCGCGAGAGCGTGGCCGGGTTCGACCTGACCTTCTCCGTACCTAAGTCGGTCTTCACACTCTGGGCGCTGACCGACCCCGCCACGCAGGGCCGCGTCTATGCCGCCCACCAAGCCGCCATGGCACAGACCCTCACCTGGCTGGAGGAGAACGTCGTCGCGTCGAGGGCCGGGCACGCAGGTGTGGCCCAGGTCGGGGTGCGCGGGCTCATCGCTACTGGCTTCGACCACTGGGAGTCCCGCGCCGGCGACCCGCAGTTGCACACCCACATGGTCATCTCCAACCGCGTCCAACGCGTCAGCGATCGCCAATGGGTCACCCTCGACTCCTACACGCTGCACCGCCACGTCGTGGCCGCCTCCGAGATCTACAACGGGCTGCTCTTCGACGAGGTCGCCCGCCGCACCGGCGCCGTCGCCGAGCAACGCGGCGGCGACACCACACTCACCCTGGACCCGGACGTCGACGCCTACCCCGTCACCACCCAGACCACCGACCCCGCGGCAGACCCGAGCCTCAACGCCCGCGTCGAGCTCGAAGGCATCCCCGACGAACTCATCAGCCTGTTCTCCTCCCGTGCCGAGGCCATCCGCCAGGAGAAGGACCGCCTCATCGCCGAGTACCAGGCCGAGCACGGACACGCCCCCTCCAACGAGACGATCCTCAAACTGCGCCAGCAAGCCACCCTCTCCACCAGGCACGCCAAGGACGCCGACTACACGCCCCTGCACACCCGCATGATGCAGTGGCGCACCCGCGCTGTCGACGCCGGATTCAACCCTGCCCGTATCGTCGCGGCCACCCTGGGCAACAACCCCGTCATGATCGACCCCGACCAGCTCCCGACACGCCTCACCCAACAGATCGCCGCGTTCGTGCTCGGCCAGGCCGCAACCGCCCGCCTCACGTTCACGAAAGCCAACCTCACCGCCGCCACGCACCGACTCCTGCAGGAAGTCCGCTGCGCCTCACCCCAGGCCAGGCCTAAACTGGCCGAAAGGATCATCACCGAGGCACTGCACCAAGCCGTAAAGCTCTCACCCACCCGCCTCGGGCTGCCCGCCCACGCCCAAGACGGGCTCACTATCAACGGGCGCTCCGTATTCGAGAACACCGCAGCCTGGCTCTACACGACTCAGGCCACCCTGGACACCGAAGCGCACCTGCAGGCCGCGGCCACCACCAACGCCGGCCCCCGCCTCGAGGACACCGCCGAGCTGCGTGAGCTCCTGGACACCGTCGAGGTCGGAGACAGCCACACCCTCGCTCCTGACCAAAACGTTGCCGCGCACCAGGTCCTCACCTCCACCCTCCAGGTCACCGCGATCATCGGCCCCGCCGGAACCGGCAAGACCACCGCGATGCGTGCCCTGCGCACCGCGTGGGAGGCCGAGCACGGGAAGGGCTCGGTCGTCGGCCTCGCGCCCTCCGCGGGAGCTGCCGAGGTCCTGGCCGTGGATCTCGGGATCGCTACGGAGAACACAGCGAAGTGGTGGCAGAACCACCTCACCCACGGCGACACCTTCCATGCCGGGCAGCTGGTCATCCTCGACGAAGCATCGCTGGCCGGTACCCACTCGCTGGATCGGATCACCGGGCTCGCAGCGTCGGCGGGTGCGAAGGTGCTACTGGTTGGTGACTGGGCGCAGCTCCAGTCCATCGACGCAGGCGGCGCGTTCGGGCTCCTCGCACATGCCCGCGAGGACGTGCCCGAGCTGACCGACGTGCACCGCTTCACCCACGACTGGGAGAAGCACGCCTCCCTCCAACTCCGCCACGGCAACACTGACATCATCGACACCTATCTCGAGCACGAGCGCATCACCGACGGCGACACCGAGGACATGATCGATGACGCCTACACGGCTTGGAAGGCTGACCGGGCGGCAGGGCTCGCATTGATCCTGATCTCCGACTCCAACGAATCCGTCACCGCCCTGAACGAGCGCGCCCGCACCGACCTCATCCTCGCCGGGATCGTCGGTGGCCCGCGAGAGGCGATGCTGCACGAAGAGGCCCGCGCCGCGGCCGGGGACACGATCATCACCCGCAAGAACGACCGCCGCCTCACCGCCGGACACGGCTGGGTCCGTAATGGCGACCGGTGGACGGTGCTCGACGTCCGCAGTGAAGGTTCGCTTCTCGTGCAGCGCGCCGGGGCCGAGCACGGGTCGAAGGTCGTGCTTCCGGCTGAGTATGTGGCCGTGCACGTCGACCTCGGCTACGCGGTGACCTCGTACCGGGCGCAGGGCGTCACCGTCGATACCGCACATGTTCTTGTCGACGCGTCGATGACGCGGGAGAACTTCTACGTCGCCATGACCCGCGGACGCCAGCTCAACCAGGCCTACGTTGCCGTTGACCGGCCAGATGATGCGCATGAGATGGCCCACCCGGCCGACAACGCCGGGGCCACAGGCCGCAGCGTGCTCTATGGAGTGCTCCAGCATCAGGGTGGTGAGCTGTCCGCTCACGAGACGCTCACGGTGGAGCAGGAGCGGTGGGGCACGATCGCGCAGCTCGCCGCCGAATACGACACACTCGCAGCCGCCGCGCAACACGACCGCTGGGTCGACCTCATTCGCCACTCCGGCCTCACCGACGCGGAGGCGGAGTCGGCGATCGGTTCGGATGCTTTCGGCCCGCTCACTGCGGAGTTGCGCCGGGCCGAAGCCCACAGCCACGATCTCGACTCCCTGGTGCCGCGGCTGGTGGCAGCGCGGCAGTTCGACGATGCCGACGACATTGCCGCTGTCCTGCGCTACCGCCTCGCCGCTGCGACCAACCGGTACACGGGTTCCGGCCGCGCCACGGCTCATCGCAGGGCTCATCCCCGAAGCAACCGGACCCATGGCCGACAACATGCACCAGGCCCTCGCCGAGCGTCGAGAACTGATCGAGGCACGAGCTGATGCGGTGCTGGATCGTGCGCTCAACGACGCTGAGGGCTGGGCGTCTGGGCTCGGAGCGGTGCCGTCTGATCCGAAGCAGCTCGCGGCCTGGCGTCGCTCGGCTCGGGTCGCCGCCGCGTACCGAGACCGCTACCGCGTCGAGACGGAGACGGCGCTCGGTGCTCCGGCGGAATCGACGACGCAGAAGCGCGACCGCGCCGCAGCGGAGGCTGCGTTGAAAGCCGCACTGAGCGTGGTGCGGAGGCCTCGGCCGGAGGCCCAGGTGCGGCAGCGTGAGTCGCGGGGTCTCGGGTTCTGACCCTTCCTGAGCGTTGTCTCCATTGCGCTTGACCGACCGATGGCTCTCGCCTAGAGTAGAAACCAATACGACAGGCTCGCTTCTCTAGATGAGACGCGGGTCTGTTCTCTTTTGGCCGAGGTAATCCAGCGGGGTTTACCTCGTGAGGATAACGAGTGCATGCAGAATCTGGACAGCTCTTACGCGAAGCCCTTCTTGTCGGTTCCTGCCCAGATCCGGCGGCTGCGTGCACGCGGCATGGACTGCGGTTCGGATGAGTTCGCTGCCGCGGTACTGGAACGGTATGGCTATTACAGGCTCTCCGGCTATTGGCATCCCTACCGGGAGTTCCAGCCTGCTCCCGCACCGGCGTTGGACGCTGAAGGGCGTGAGAACCGCCTCGATACGTTCCGTCCCGGAGCCAAGCTGGAGCAAGTGGTGTCGATCTACGACTTCGATCAGGAGCTGCGCACCAGACTCAGTGCTCTGCTGAGCCAACTGGAGATCTCGCTGCGGTTCTTCATCGGACACAGGCTCGGTGCGATCGATCTGTTTGCGCATCGAAAGCCCGAAGTCCTTGGAGCGCTTCGCCATACGCAGCCCGGTGAAGTCCCGGAGCCGACGACGGCGTACACCGAGTGGCTCGTTGAATACGAGAGGCACGAGTCCCGCGCCCGGGACGAGTTCGTGCTGCACTTCCGGGAGAAGTACGGGCCGCACCTACCGATCTGGGTCGCGACCGAGGTCATGTCGTTCGGTGTGCTCAGCAACCTCTACACGCTGATGCCGCAGCTTGATCAGGAGATCCTCGCGGCACGATTCCAGGTGAATACAGCGGACGGGAAGGGAGATCGCGGAGCGTTCGCGAACTGGCTCAACGCGCTCCGCGTGGTCAGGAACATCTGCGCCCACTACGGCCGTGTTTGGAACCGCGTCTTCGACGTCATCATCGACGCTCCCGGAGACGCCCGCAACGACGACCAGCACCTGCTCCAGCAGCTCGGAACGAGCACGGTGTCGAATCGTCTCTACGGTGTCCTGTCGATCCTGCGCTACCTCATTCTGAGCATCGCGCCCGATGACCGGAGCGTGCTCGATGTGGTGGAGTTCATCACGGGGCAGGCCCAGCGGATCGGTTTCCGCCTCCACCAGCTCGGTTTCCCAGAGGGATGGGAGAACGAGAAGCTGTGGGACCCGCGCTTCAGGCTGGACTCGCAAGCGATGACCGCCGCGGGACTCCTTGACCAAGCTCGGTCGTTCACCACAGCCCAGGCCCGGGCGGCGCTTACGGCGGCGCAGGTCCGTACGGACAGTTCCGCAACGTCGCCGCGGAGCCTCGCCGCTGCACAACGCACCCAGCTTCGCACCTATCTGCACTACGGCTGCCTCATCGAGATCGACCTCGGCAAGGCCAAGCACTATCCCCAATTCCAGTTCCGTGACGGCAAGATGATCGACGCCGTCGGCGACATCAACCAGCAGCTCACCCACAAAGCCGACAAAGCGGAGAAGACAGCCCTGGCACAGGCGCTCATCACCTGGTGGCAGACGCCCAACCCAGACCTACCGGTATCGTCCGACGGCCAGGCTATGTCGCCTGAGCAGTTGCTTGAGCGCGTCACGGAAGACGAGTTCCGGAAGACCCTCGATCGTGTGAACGCTACAGACACCTTCGCTCTCTGACCGTCGCCCTCGCCTCAAGCGCTGCACGTGATCCCAAGGTTCGCTTCGAGGCAGCCAGCTCCAGTAGGCTGGCAGCAATACGACAGGCTCGCTTCTCTAAATGAGACGCGGGCCTGTTCTCCTATCTACCGCAGCCGCTCGCACCATAGGCTTGCCGCAGGCCACCCTGGAGAGGAGCACCACGATGTCGACCGTGATCGAGGTGTATCCGTCGTCGTCGCACTTGCCGACGTTCAAGGAACTCGCTGACGCGGTCCAAGGGGTCCTGATCGAGCACCGCTCGAACCCGTACCTGGCGGAGATCCTTGGTGACCTGTCGGACGCGGAACTGCGTCCGCATATCGAGCGGGTCATGGAGATGCCCGGCGGGAAGCGCCGGGCCAGGTTCGACGACGAAGCCGAGACGTTGGACTTTCGCGGCGACGACTACGGATGGCTCTCGTTCCCGGTGATCGAGTACGCCTTCGACATCTACTTCGACGATGACGTCAACGAATTTGAAGACGTCCCGCACACTGCGGTGATCGCTGCCCATGCCGAGCGGGCAGCAAAAATCGGGACTCTGACCGGGTTCCCGTTCGAGAATGCCGCCAACGTGGAGCGCTGCTGGTTCTTGCGGATGCAGGCCGCACAGCCGCTCCAGACACGGCTTCTCGCCGGGTACGTTGCGGTCGCGCTCGCTCGTCTCACCGACGGCTTCCTCCACTCCGAGGACGGCGGCATCGACTACGACCATGCACCGGCTGATCCGGCGACGTTCCTGACTTGGTACCCGGAGTGGATCACACGCGACATACTCGGACCGTCCAGTGACGGCCCGCACATGCAGAGGTAGCAGCGTCAGAGCGTACGCGAGGGCTGGTTCTCACGCTGTGCTGACTGTAGAGATGCGGAGCCGAAGACCCGCGCCAGCGCTACGCTACCGCCAGGCCGCGCGAGGTCTTCGATGTCGCTCGCGTGCGTGATCATGTGCGCGCGGTCTTGCTGGAGCAGCATGTTGGTGCCATTGCTTGCCGCACTCAGTATCGAGCCGGGCACTGCGCCGACGCTGCGGTGCAGGTCGTTGGCTTCGTTCGCGACCTGGAGCGCGCCTGATCTGGCACCGGCTTCGATGATCACGGTCGTCTCCGAGAACGCGGCGAGCACGCGGGCACGATCGAGGAACCGCTGCCGCGTCGGCTGCCCACCTGGGGCGACCTCGGACACGATAAGCCCCGCGGACTCGATCCGTTCGAACAGATCCGCGTGCGCGGAGGGATACGGCCGGTCGATGCCCGAAGCAAGCACGGCGATCGTATTCCCACCAGCGGAGAGTGCGCCGTTGTGGGCTGCGCCTTCGATGCCGTACGCGCCGCCGGAAACGACCGTGTACTTCGCGTAGGCCAGGTCACTCGTCAACATCCGGGTGACTTCCTCGCCGTAGTTCGTCGCTGCCCGCGCCCCGTCGAAGGTGACCATCGTCTGTGGCTCCGCGCGGAGCAGGTCCGTGTGGGTCTGCTGACGAGGCTCATCCATGATCAGAATGCCCAATGGTGCGCCGTCAGGCGCTGTACTTCCCCGGCAGGTTGTGAACGTGTGAGGTAAGGCGAAGACTTCCGGGCAGGATGTGGGTTACCACACTCGCATCTTGCTCACGGAGGTCTTCGTGTCTCACGCTAACGCGCTTTTGATGCCGGACGGAGCGTCGTCGTCTTGCTGTTCTCGTCGTTGATCGGCGGTGGCCGTTGCGGCGGGCCGCGGAACGTTTCCAGTGTTCCCCTGCGACGGCGAAGCGGTGGGCGGACAGGTATCGGGCTGGGCTTGCGCTCGCGGACCGCAGCTGGAGGCCCTCG
>Ga0153917_1000017_pt1 | contig 214349 bp, 206 predicted proteins | sample TSFL001MetaG_FD_104695 | JGI IMG/M metagenome (GOLD analysis project Ga0153917, IMG submission 104695) | Attine ant fungus gardens microbial communities from Florida, USA - TSFL001 MetaG | ecosystem: Host-associated > Fungi > Mycelium > Unclassified | place: USA: Florida, Paynes Creek Historic... | reverse complement strand
GGGCGAACATGTGGACATGGTGTCGCTGTGGGAAGACGGCCGCGAGCGGCGCGTGTCGGGTTTTCGCCTGGTGCCCTACGACCTGCCTGAAGGCCAGGCCGCGGCGTATTACCCGGAAACCAATCCGCTGGTGCCGCTGGAGAGCTACGGCGACCGGACCTACACGCCCACGTCGAAATTCGTCGCCATCAGGCTGGAGAAGGCACGGTCGGACAACCTGATCCACACCGTCGCCGAATAACCCTCACGTTCCCCTATGCACAGGCCCTGGTCGGTAACGGCCGGCGGCCTGCAAGGATATTGTCATGTCGAATCTAGGTGCGTTGGACCTGGCGCGGATTCAGTTCGCCTTCACGGTCTCGTTCCACATCATCTTTCCGGCCATCACCATTGGCCTGGCAAGCTTTCTGGCGGTGCTCGAAGGCTGCTGGCTGAAGACCAGCAACGCGGTCTACAAGGACCTGTACCACTTCTGGTCGAAGATCTTCGCCGTCAACTTCGGCATGGGCGTGGTCTCGGGCCTGGTCATGGCCTACGAGTTCGGGACCAACTGGGCGCGTTTTTCCGATTTCGCGGGCAGCGTGACCGGGCCACTGCTCACCTACGAGGTACTCACGGCGTTCTTCCTGGAGGCAGGCTTCCTGGGCGTGATGCTGTTCGGCTGGGATCGGGTAGGGCGCAAGCTGCACTTCTTCGCCACCGTCATGGTGGCCATCGGCACGCTCATCTCGATGTTCTGGATCCTCTCGTCCAACAGCTGGATGCAGACCCCGCAAGGCATCGAGATCATCGATGGCCGCATCGCCCCGGTGGACTGGTTCAAGATCGTCTTCAACCCGTCGTTCCCGTATCGCCTGGCGCACATGGCGCTGGCCGCGTTCCTGTCCACCGCGTTGTTCGTGGGGGCTTCGGCGGCCTGGCACCTGCTGCGTGGCCGCGACACGCCACAGGTGCGCAAGATGCTGTCGATGGCCATGTGGATGATCCTGGTGGCCACGCCTGTGCAGGTGGTGGTGGGCGATGCCCATGGCCTGAACACCCTGGAGCATCAGCCAGCGAAGATCGCAGCCATCGAAGGTCACTGGGAGAACGTCCCTGGCGAAGCCTCGCCACTGGTGTTGTTCGGCCTGCCCGACATGGACGCCGAGAAGACCCGCTACAGCCTGGAAGTGCCTTACCTGGGCAGCCTGATCCTGACCCACAGCCTGGACAAGCAGATCCCGGCGCTCAAGAGCTTTGCCAAAGAGGACCGGCCCAACTCCACGATCATCTTCTGGAGCTTCCGGGTCATGGCAGGCCTGGGCATGTTGATGCTGGCCTGTGCGCTGCTGGCGCTGGTATTGCGCCGAGGCGGTGCCCTGTACCGCAACAGACTCTTCCTGTGGTTCGCCTTGCTCATGGGGCCTTCCGGCCTGATCGCCTTGCTCGCCGGCTGGTTCACCACCGAGGTCGGCCGTCAGCCGTGGGTGGTCTACGGCATGTTGCGCACCACCGAGGCTGCGTCCAATCACAGCGCCATCCAGATGAGCATCACCCTGGCGCTGTTCGTACTGATCTACTTCTCGGTGTTCACGGTGGGCATCGGCTACATGATGCGTCTGGTGCGCAAGGGGCCGAAGGCACATGAAGAGCACGTATCGCCTGAGCAACCGGGCCAACTTGCGACAGCGCGCCGTCCGCTGTCGGTAGCGGATTGATAGGGGAGCGCAAGCATGGCAATTCAAGGTATCGACCTGTCGGTCATCTGGGGCGTGATCATCGCCTTCGGCCTGATGATGTACGTGATCATGGATGGTTTCGACCTGGGGCTGGGGATCCTGTTTCCCCTGATCAGCGACTCCAGCGAGCGCGATGTGATGATGAACACCGTCGCGCCGGTCTGGGACGGCAACGAGACCTGGGCGGTGCTCGGTGCCGCAGCGCTGTACGGGGCCTTCCCGCTGGCGTACTCGGTGATTCTCGAAGCGTTGTACCTGCCGCTGGTGCTGGTGTTGGCCGGGCTGATCTTCCGCGGCGTGGCGTTCGAGTTCCGCTTCAAGGCGCACCCGCGCAAGCGCCACCTCTGGGACAAGGCGTTCATCGGCGGCTCGGTGCTGGCCACGTTCTTCCAGGGCGTTGCCATCGGCACCTATATCTCGGGCATCCCCGTGGAGAACCGCCAGTTCGCCGGCAGCGCGCTGGACTGGCTGGCGCCGTTCCCGCTGTTCTGCGGCGTCGGGTTGATCCTGGCCTATGCGCTGCTGGGCAGCACCTGGCTGTTGATCAAGACCGACGGCATGCTGGAGGCGCGCATGCGTCACTACAGCCGCCCGCTGCTGTACCTGCTGGCGATGGTGATCGCGGTGATCTGTGCCTGGACGGCCTGGTTGCATGCCGACATCGCCCAGCGCTGGTTCGCCGGTAGTCACTGGATCCGCTCCGCGCTGATCGCCGTACTGGCCGTGCTGGCGGTGGTGATGATCCAGAAGACGCTGCGCAGGCGTCATTCACACCTGCCGTTCATTGGTGTGGTTGCGCTGGTGTTTCTTGGCTACCTGGGCCTTGCGCTCAGCATCTGGCCGAACATCGTGCCGCCTTCGATCGATCTCTGGCAGGCTGCTGCGCCGCTGTCGAGCCAGTTGTTCGCTCTGATCGGCGCGCTGTTCATCATCCCGATCATCCTGGGATATACCTTCTGGAGCTACCACGTGTTCCGCGGCAAGGTCAAAGCAGGGGATGCCTATCACTGAGGCGCTTTACCCTGGATGCCGTCCGGTGTGTGCCGGGCGACATCGCGCGCCTGGGGCATGCAAGGGCGAAGGCGATTCAGGCGCTTGGCTGCTGGTCCGCGCTGTCGGCAAGGGCGGGCCCGTATGACAGGTAGTAGGCCAGCCCGACGAAGAACGCACCGCCCACCGCATTGCCCAGGAACACCGCGACGAAGTTTTGCGCAAACTGGGCCCAGCCCAGGTAACCCGCGAAGATGGCCGCGGGAATCAGGAACATGTTGGCAACCACGTGCTGAAAGCCGATGGCGACGAAGGCCATGATCGGGAACCAGATCCCCAGGATCTTGCCGCTGACATCCTTGCTGGCATAGGACAACCACACGGCCAGGCACACCAGCCAGTTGCAGCCGATGCCGGAAATGAAGGCATGCAGAAAATCAGCATTCACCTTGGCGTTCGCCGCCGCCAGCGTCTTGGCCAGGTACGGCCCCTGGGCAAGGCCGAGCAGGTGACCGAAGCAGTAGGCCACAAACAGCGCGCCCAACAGGTTGGCAAGGGTGACCAGCAACCAGTTGCGCACCACGGCGGTGAGCGCGATCCGTTTGGCGAACAGGGCCATGGGCAGGGTCATCATGTTGCCGGTCAGCAACTCGCCTCCGGCAAGGATCACCAGGATCAGGCCCATGGGGAACACCGCCGCGCCGAGCAGGTTGCCCAGCGAGGCCCATTGCACCGGGATCAGGGTGCTCACATGGATTGCCAGCAGGAACCCCAGCGAAATGAACGCCCCGGCCAGAAAGCCCAGAATCAGGGTCGAAGGGGTCGGCAGGTGGGCTTTCTTCACGCCGGTCTCTATGACGAGTCCGGCAATCTGGGCGGGCGTGTTCACAGGCATGTCGATGGCTCAGGTTGGCAATGGGCGGCGCGCTGGTTCGTTGCGCCGCCCGCCATCGTCGACGAGAGAAACCGGCAGGTTTCGCTTGGCCGAGTCTGGCAGGAAATGGCGGGTACGGGGGATGGTATCGGGCAGTGGCCGGTGCGCAGGGCATCCAGCGCTGCATCAGGGCGGTGGAAATTAGCTGAGACAAATTGAAGCAGTCCAATGATTTATGTGGATCACCTGATAGGTGTTGTCGATGACCTGTACCGAAGGCGGTAGACAGCGTTGTCGGTGGTTCGCGGTGTGCTATACCCATAGACCGGGCCTGCAGCGCGGATGCCTTGTGCATCGGCGGGGCCGGTGACTTTATTTGGCTGACGAGGCGAAACCCGAGAGCATGAACATTTCCGAGATCGAGCCCCAGGCTGTCGATACCCCGATTACCCGCAGTGCCATTTTTCTTGTGGCCACATTGAAGCCTGGCGTCGGCACGCGCGACAGCGTCCGTGCGTTCTGTGGCGACCTTGCCGGGCTGGTCCGCTCGGTCGGCAAACGTGTGCCGTCGGGCAATCTCTCCTGTGTGATGGGCTTTGGCGCCGGTGTATGGGATGAACTGTTCGGTGCTCCGCGCCCGGCGTCGTTGCATCCGTTCCGTGAAATCGGCAGCGGCGATCGCGTGGCGGTGGCAACGCCAGGCGACATCCTGCTGCACATCCGTGCCGAACAGATGGACCTGTGCTTCGAGTTGGCGGCCCAGCTCATGAAGCGCCTGGAAGCCGTGGTGACGGTGGTCGATGAGGTCCAGGGCTTTCGCTACTTCGACATGCGCAGCATCATCGGCTTCGTCGATGGCACCGAGAATCCTAGTGGCCGCGAGGTCGGCAAGTTCACCCTGGTCGGTGACGAGGATCCAGCGTTCATGGGCGGAAGCTACGTGCTGGTGCAGAAGTACCTGCACGACATGACCGGCTGGAACGGGTTGTCCACGTCGGACCAGGAAAACATCATCGGACGCACCAAGCTGTCGGACATCGAGCTGGATGCATCGGTGAAGCCCAGTTGCTCGCACAGCTCGCTCACCACCCTGGAGAAGAACGGCCAGGAGGTGAAGATCCTTCGCGACAACATGCCTTTCGGGCGCCCCGGGGCAGGCGAGTTCGGCACTTACTTCATCGGCTATGCCCGCTCGCCGGCCCCCATCGAGGAAATGCTCGAGAACATGTTCATCGGCAAACCGGCAGGCAACTATGACCGGCTGCTGGACTACAGCCGCGCCGTTACCGGCGGCTTGTTCTTCGTGCCGTCGGCGACCTTCATGGCCGCTTGCGAGGACTGACCGGCTCGCGGTACCCGTGCCCCTGCGAAGGCCCGGGCACGGCTCCAGAGGCGGATGCAAGGGGGCATCGCTGCCAAGTGTTCACAATCAGGCCAGCACGAACGCTCTGGCTGATTACACTATTGGAAGCGCCACATGGAGTACCTGGGATGGGCAGTGTGCTGATCGTTGTCGTTGGCCTGCCAGCGAGCGTTGTGTTCCGGGTGTGTGCAGCCGACTTCCAGGGAGCCGGCGGCGATGAGTAACCCTGGACGGGGCATCTCGCTGCAATTGCTGGTGGCGCTGGCCATCATGCTGGGCATGTTGCTGCTCGGCGCGGGCTTGGCCTGGCAGGGCTATCGCGGTGTGCGGGAAACGCTGGTGGCCGCCGCCGGAGATACCGCCCAGCAAGTGGGCAGGACGATCGACGAGCGTGCCCACCGCCTGGTCGACCCGGTGCAGAGCAGCATACGGCTGCTCGCCTTCGACCCGATCGCGGGCAACCTGGCCCAGCGCCTGGAAAGGCTCCCGCAACTGGTCGAGAGCCTCAACGCCAACAAGATGCTCAGCGCCGCCTATGTCGGTTATCCCAACGGCGAATTCCTGCTCATTCGCAGGCTGCGGGATCCGCAGTTGCTCCAGCGCTTTGCGGCGCCGCCCGGCACGGCCTTCCTGATGCAGAGCGTCAGCATGGGGAAGGATGGGGCGATGTCGGGCCAGTGGCGCTTCTATGACCGCAAGCTGACCCTGCTCCAGACCCAGGACAAGCCGGATTATCGCTTCGATCCCCGTGTGCGCCCCTGGTTCGTCGAAGCCACCGGCCAGCCCACCGTGGTGCTGACCCGTCCCTATGTGTTCTTCACCACCCGCGAGATCGGCATGACCATGGCGCAGCGCAGTGTCGACGGCTCGGCGGTGATCGGCATGGATGTCTCGGTCGACGACCTGGCCAGCGAGAGCCGCGATTTGCGCATGACCCCTGGTACCGAGATCGCGGTGATCGACGATCAAGGCAACGTGGTGGCGTATCCAGACCTGCAGCGGGTCATCGTTCACGAAGGCGAGACTGTGCGTCTGTCGAGGATCGCCGAGCTGGGTATTCCTAGCCTCATGCAGATCCATGCCGACCTGCCCGAGGGGCCTCGGCCCCAGCGTTATGAGGTAGAGGGGCAGACCTGGTATGGCATGCGCGTTCCGCTCACCACCCTGGCCGGACAGGATCTGCAGGTGCTGATCGCGGTGCCTGCCCGCGAGCTGCTGGCCGATGCGCGCAAGGTCCTGTTCGAGCAGTTGCTCTGGACGGCGGTGCTGATGGCCGTGCTGCTGGTACTTGGCGGCCTGCTTGGCCAGCGCATTGGCCGCCCGCTGCGCTTGCTGGCCGACCAGGTGCGAGGCCTGGCCGGCTTCGATTTCAGCCGCGAGGTAGGGGTCAGGTCGCGGGTGTCGGAGGTGCGCGAGCTGAGCCAGGTGCTCAGCCGTATGTCAGGGACGATTCGCAGCCTCCAGGCGATCACCCTCACGCTCAGCCGGGAGAGCCAGCTGGAGCGGATGCTGGAGGGCGTGCTGACGCATCTGGTGAATGCCGCCGGGGTGCGCGCCGGCGCTGTGTATCTGTTCGATGTGGAGCACGCGCTGCTGCGCCTGGCCACCTCCTGCGGGGGCGAGGACTACCCGGATGAGCTGCAGGTCCATGAAGACGATCATCAGGACCTGGCGGCCGTCGTCACCCATGCGCTGGAGATACGCGGACGCAGCCTGGCGGTGGTGCTCAATGACCGTAGCCAGGCGCTGCTCGGCATTCTGGTCCTGCAACTGGAGAGCGGTCGCGCGGGCGATGAGGTGGGCCGGCCGTTCCGGCGTTTTGTCGAGGAGTTGTCCGGTGCCGCCGCCGTGGCCATCGAGACGCGCCAGCTGGTCGAGGCCCAGCAACGCCTGCTCGATGCCATGATCAAGCTGCTGGCCGATGCCATCGATGCCAAGAGCCCCTATACGGGCGGTCACTGCGAACGGGTTCCGCAACTGGCGCAGATGCTGCTGGACAAGGCCGTGCAGGCCGACAGCGGCCCCTATGCCGACTTCACCATGAGCGATGCCGAGCGCTACGAATTCCATGTCGCGGCCTGGCTTCACGATTGCGGCAAGGTCACCAGCCCTGAATACGTGGTGGACAAGGCGACCAAGCTGGAGACCTTGTACAACCGCATCCATGAGGTGCGCATGCGCTTCGAGGTGCTCTGGCGCGATGCCGAGCTTGCCTATTGGCAAGGCCTGGCCGGTGGCGAGGATCACGCCACGCTGCAACGCACCTTGGAACAGGCCCAGGCCGAGCTGCAAGAAGAGTTCGCCTTCGTCGCCAAGGCCAATATCGGCGGTGAGTCCATGCAGGAGGAGGACATCGCGCGCCTGCACCAGATCGGCCAGCGCCGCTGGAGACGGCACTTCGACAACCGCCTGGGCATTTCCCGCGATGAAGAGGAGCGCTTGGCCGGCGTGCCGCCAGCGACCTTGCCGGTGGACGAACCACTGCTGGCCGACCGCGACGAGCATCGTGTGCCATGGGGCGCGCGCAAGCCGCCCGTGGCCAAGGATGACCCGCGCAACATCTGGGGGTTCGACATGCGCCTGCCGGCCCAGGCCAGCCACTACGGCGAGCTGTACAATCTGTCGGTCCGGCGCGGCACGCTCAACGAGGAGGAGCGTTTCAAGATCAACGAACATATCGTGCAGACCATCGTCATGCTCGACTCCCTGCCGTTCCCGCGCCAGCTCAGGCGCGTGGCGGCCATCGCGGGTAGCCATCACGAGAAAATGGACGGAACCGGTTATCCGCGCCGACGCGGCAAGGACGATCTGGGCGTCCCCGAGCGGGTGATGGCCATCGCCGACATCTTTGAAGCGCTGACCGCCGCCGACCGGCCCTACAAGGCGCCGAAGACACTGTCGGAGTCGGTGAAGATCCTGGTCGTCATGGCCCGCGAGAACCACATCGACGGGCAACTGCTGCGCTTGTTCCTGAGCAGCGGGGTGTATCGCGAATATGCGCAGCGGTTCTTGCGGGCCGAGCAGATCGATGAGGTGGACGTGGGGTATTGGTTGGGGCAGATATAGTGCGGCGCCTGGGCACAATCGCTCGACGCAGGCCTGTGTCGGAACTGACCCGACACAGGCGTTCAGTCTCGGGTCGTCACTGACCGAGCTTGCGCAGGTTGCCGGCGGTGAAGAAGCCCACGTCGAAGTCAGAATCGTTCAGGCGTGCCGTGGAGCCTTGGCCGTTGATCAGGCGATCGGCCAGGTAGGAGCCTGCGAGCAGGTCGTGATAGATCGCGACGCGCGGGTGGAAGGCCTGGATTTCATAGGCATACACGGAGGTCTGGACGTTGGTGCGCCACAGCTGTCCCTTGCCGTCGTAGTTGTCGGCAAGCGCAGCGGTCCAGCTGTCCTCGTCCAGATACAGGCGTCGCTTGGCATAGACGTGGCGGCTGCCCGGGCGCAGCGTGCCCTCGACGACCCAGACGCGATGCAGTTCATAGCGCACCACATCGGGATTGACGTGGCCCTTGTCGGTCAGCACGGTGTCAAGGTTCTGGTTCGGGTCGTCGAGCGCGTAGTTGTTGTAGGGAATGTACATCTCCTGTTTGCCGACTAGTTTCCACTCATAGCGATCCGGCGCGCCGTTGAACAGGCGGTCCTCGTCCATCACCCGGAAGCCCCCGACGCCATAGGGCGTGTCGTAGCCTACGGTCGGTGCACGGCGTACGCGGCGGGTGCCCGGGGCGTATTGCCAACTCTGGCGCGGATTGACCACCGGGTTGCTGAACTCGTTGGTGAGGTAGATCTCGCCTTTCTTGCGGGGAGGCTCCAGGGTGGTGAGCATCGAATAGGCCTGCGTGCCGTTGTACTGCTCAGGTGTGCCCTTGGGGTTGTCCCAGGCCGAGAGGATCTGGTAGCGCATCTTCTCGAACACGCGGTTGCCGTTGGCGAGCGTGAGCGCCATCAGGTAGGTGGCTTCTTCCTTCCAGGCGCGGCTGGGCAGGTTGTGGTTCCATATCAGCTCGTAGCCATTCTTGGGGATCGGGAACGGTGAGGCGCCGAATGCATTGGTCACTCCGTAGCCACCTTCGGCCAACTGGGCATTGAGCGCGTTGTAGCGGATGTTGTTTTCCACTTCCTGGGAGTAGCGAAAGTCCCGGTGGCTCGGGTAGACAACGATCCGATACGTCTGCGGGTAGCGCTTGAACAACGCCTTCTGCCCGTCGGACAGCTTGTTGGCGTATCGGTCCATGTTCTGCGCGGTGATGGTGAGCATCGGCTTTTCGTTGGCGTAGGGGTCAGGGCGCTTGTGTCCGGTGCCGTCGAACGTGACCTGAGGCGGTGTACCGCGCCATTTTCCGGACCAGGCCGGAATACTGCCGTCGGCATTGCCGGCCATTTGCGCGCCCATGGGCGTCAGCTCCTTGCCCAGGCTCGCGGCCTGCGCCTCGCTGACCTGGGCATGGCTCTGGACGCTGACACTGGCAAGGCCGATGGATAGAAGCAAGGGCGCTAGGCTGGATGTGATTCTCATCTTCTTGTTCTCGTCTGTAGGTGCGCAAGGTGGGTGCTGCGTCGAGCGGGACTCGCTCGAGCATCGGGCCCTGCTTCATTGGGCCATAGCGACTGCGGCCCCACCTGCATCGGTCCGATCACCTATCGCTACCGAAGTGATCACCGGGAGAGATTGACGAGAGGGTATTCGTATTTGCGAGGAACGTTTGACTGGACGTCAGGCGGACAATTTCCGTGCGTGGTCATCCTCCGCATTTCTGGATCAGCGCGGCAAACTGTTCAGGGTGGTCGATGGAGAGATTCGATGCCCGCACTCCGTCGTTGAGAACGGCACATTCCGACGCTGCCGCGGGCTTTTTCGATGAACCGGTGACGGTCGAGGCACCCTGGTTCAGCACTGCTTCACGCAGTGCATCGACCAGCGGCTGGAGCCGCACGCCGGTTTGTCCGACCCACTGGGCCAAGGAAAAGCTGGCGCGATCCCACAGGGCCCCGCCAACTTGATGAGGCCATTCCTTTTCACGGTAGCGTTCTGTCGATCCAGACTGTGCAAATACGTTTAACATGCTCCAAGCCCGCCCCCATCGTTGAAAGAGATTCGCATGGAGTTACGTCAGCTTCGCTATTTCCTGAGTGTTCTGGAGTGCGGCAGCCTTGGCAGGGCTGCGGTCGAGCTAGGGGTTGGCGCCTCGGCTTTGAGCCAGCAGTTGTCGAAGCTGGAGAGCGAGGTGAGTACCCGGCTTTTGACACGTTCGAGCACCGGCGTTGCGCCGACGGCGGCCGGGCTGGCCTTCGAATACCATGCGCGCCTGGCGCTTCGTCAGGCGGAGCATGCTGTCCTGGCGGCACAAAGTGGTCGCATGAGCGGCTATGCCAGCGTGGGGCTGGCACCGACCACTGCATCGATCCTTGGCTTGGCGTTGATCGACAGGATGCGCGAACGCTATCCCGACATCCGGCTGCACCTGGTGGAAATGCTGTCTGGTTATCTGATGAACCAACTCAATGCCAGGCACCTCGACCTGGCGGTGCTGTTCCAGGCAGAGACGTGGCAGCGGCTGGAGGTACGGGCGCTTCTGACGGAGCGGCTGTTCGTGCTGGTTCCCGCGCCACTGGTCAAGGACGGCTGGGGCGAGTCGCTCACGTTGCGACAGATCGCGACGTTGCCGTTGGTTATGCCAAGCACGCAACACGGTCTGCGAACGACGTTGCGCTCGATTTTCGAGCGGGCAGGGCTGGAGGCCAGCATCGTCATGGAAGTCGATGGTTTGTCGCTGTTGATGGATTGCGTGTGTGCGGGCCATGCCGCCACCATCCAGCCCGGCGCGACGGTGGCCCGGGCGCATCAGGCGGGCCTGCGCGTGTTTGCCATCGATGAAGCACAGGCGCAGCGTCGCAATGTAATTGTCAGCCTGACCGATGACGAGCTCTCGCCGGCAGCGTTGGCAACGCGGATCGTACTGCAGGAGGTCGCTCGGGATCTGGTGGAACAGGGCCGATGGCCTGGGGCCCGGCTGCTTTGACCCGGATTCTGAGTTCACTCTTCCAGCCCTTTAGAAAAACTGAATGCCTCCCCTCGACGATCGCGTTTCGCGCCCTTCAGGCTCTCATTAAAGTCCCTGGTCACGAGGAGCAGCCGAACATTCGGCTCTTCGTGATCTGGAGGCGAAATGATCGATGTGCTAGTCATCGGAGGGGGCAATGCCGCCCTCTGTGCCGCGCTGATGGCGCGAGAGGCCGGAGCCAGCGTGCTGCTGCTCGAGGCCGCACCCCGCGCCTGGCGTGGTGGCAACTCACAACACACGCGTAACCTGCGGTGCATGCATGATGGCCCCCAGGACGTACTGCTCGAGGCGTACACGGAAGAGGAGTTCTGGCAGGACCTGCTGAAGGTCACCGGTGGCCAGACCGACGAAAAGCTTGCGCGCCTGGTGATTCGCGCATCCTCCAGCTGTCGCGGGTGGATGCGCCGCCATGGCGTGCATTTCCAGCCCTCGTTGTCTGGTGCGCTGCACACCGCACGGACCAACGCCTTCTTCATGGGCGGCGGCAAGGCGCTGATCAATGCCTACTTTCGCAGCGCCGAAAACCTTGGCGTACAGATACGCTACGACACGCCGGTAGCCGACATCGAACTGCAGGACGGACGCTTCGTCGTGGCCCATGTGCCGGCACGCGAGGTTCAGGGGCGACACCTGCCTGCCGAGCGCATCGAGGCGCGTACCTGTGTACTTGCCGCCGGTGGTTTCGAGTCCAACCGCCAATGGTTGCGCGAGGCGTGGGGGCAGAACGAGCGAGGGGAGTGGCCTTCGGACAACTTCCTTATCCGTGGCACGCGTTTCAATGACGGTGTGCTGTTGCGCCGCATGATCGAACAGGGCGCCGACACGATTGGCGACCCGACCCAGGCACATATGGTGGCGATCGATGCCCGCGCACCGCTATACGACGGCGGCATCTGCACGCGCATCGATTGTGTGTCGCTGGGCGTGGTGGTCAACCGCGACGGCCAGCGCTTCTACGATGAAGGCGAGGATTTCTGGCCTAAGCGCTATGCCATCTGGGGGCGCTTGGTGGCGCATCAGCCAGGGCAGGTGGGGTTTTCGATCATCGACCGGAAAGCCCTCGGGCGCTTCATGCCACCGGTTTTCCCGGGCGCCACTGCCGATAGCCTTGAGGCGTTGGCCGGCCTGCTCGGTTTGCCTGTGCAGGCCTTCCTCGAAACCGTGCATGCCTACAACCGAGCCTGCCAGGTGGGCACTTTCGACCACACCCGGCTGGACGACTGCCACACCGTTGGCCTGGAACCGGTGAAAAGCCACTGGGCGCGCCCGATCGATACGCCCCCCTACTATGGCTACCCGCTGCGCCCTGGCGTGACTTTCACCTACCTGGGGCTGCGCACCGATGAAACCGCCGCCGTCCATTTCGACGGGCGTCCCAGCCCGAACCTGTTCGTTGCCGGTGAAATGATGGCGGGCAATGTACTGGGCAAGGGCTACACCGCAGGTGTCGGCATGTCCATCGGCACCGCTTTCGGTCGTATCGCCGGGACCAGCGCCGCTGCAGCGGCGGGTTACGAACATCCAGAAAAAGAGAATCGCCATGACTGCGCAACTGCCTGAACCACGCCAGCCTGATGTCGCCGGGTCGGCCCTCGAACTGATCCCGGTGTTGAACGTCGAGGAGCGGGAAGTGGACCGGCAAATGCGGATATGCAACGCCTGTCGCTACTGCGAGGGCTTTTGCGCAGTTTTCCCGGCAATGACCCGCAGGCTGGAGTTCGGCAAGGCCGACATCCATTACCTGGCCAACCTGTGCCACAACTGCGGCGCTTGCCTGCATGCCTGCCAGTACGCTCAGCCCCACGAATTCGCCGTCAACGTGCCGCAGGCGATGGCCAAGGTGCGCGGGCAGACCTACGCCGAGTACGCATGGCCGGCCCTGTTCGGCCGGCTGTATCGGCACAACGGCGCCTATGTTGCCAGTGCCTTGGCAGTGGCCTTGTCGCTGTTCCTGCTGCTGGCGTTGTGGGTCAATGGCACGCTGCTACCTGGTCGGCTGGCGGGCAATTTCTATGCGATCTTCCCGCACAACACCCTGGCGCTGATGTTCGGTAGCGTCTTTGTCGCTGCAGGCTTGGCTCTGGCGGTGGCGGTACGTCGCTTCTGGCGTTCGGTCTCGCCTGCCGAGGCGCTGGCGCAACCGGCAAAAGGGGCTGTGCTTGAGGCATCAAGCGCGGCGTTGACCCTGAAATACCTGGACGGCGGGCACGGCCAAGGTTGCAACAACGCCGATGATCGCTACACGCTCTGGCGCCGTCGCTTCCATCACTTCACCTTCTACGGCTTCATGCTGTGCTTTGCCGCCACGGTGGTCGCCACTGGGTATCATTATCTGCTGGGCCAGCAGGCGCCGTACCCGCTGCTGAGCGCACCGGTGTTGCTCGGAACTCTGGGCGGAATTGGCTTGATTGTCGGGCCGGCCGGGTTGCTGGCGCTGAACCTGCGCAGGGTGCCGGAGCAGGGCGATGTGGCCCAGCGCCCCATGGATCGGGCCTTCATTCTGCTTCTGCTGTTGGTCAGCACCACAGGCCTTGCCTTGCTGGGGCTGCGTGATACCGCAGCGATGGCGATCGTGCTGGCGCTTCACCTGGGGACGGTGATGGCGCTGTTCATCACGCTGCCCTATGGCAAGTTTGCCCATGGCCTGTTCCGCAGCGCGGCACTGCTCAAGTTTGCAATCGAGAAGCGCCGCCCCAACAAGCTGGGCCTGGGCGGGGAGTGAACCATGAACCCAGCCCGTATTTCCCCTGCGCCGTGCCGAGCCGCAAGCAAGGCATTTCGTTCAGCGGTTGGGCCACTTGTCCAGCAGGATCGACACGAACTTCTCCGCTGCCGGCGACAGCGACGCCCCTCTGCGGTAGACCAAACCAAGGGTACGGGTTACCTGGGGTTCGATCAGCGGCACGCTGACCAGCGTCGGGTGGTCGGCGCTGGGCATGGCCAGGCTGGGCATGGCCGACACGCCCAGCCCGGCCTCTACCATGCCCAGCGAGGTGGACAGGTGCTGAACCTCGTAGAACCACTTGGGCCGCAGGTTGAGACCGGACAGGGCATGGTCCAGCAGCATCCGGTTACCGCTAAGCCGGCCTACGCCAATCAGGCGGTAGTCGGCCAGTTCTGTCCAGGTGACGGCTTCACGGTTCGCCAGCTTGTGGTCTCTGCGGCAGGCCAGGACGAAATGCTCCTGTACCAGGGAGACGAACTCGATGTCCGGGTGCTGGCCGCTCATCATGTTGATGCCGAAATCGGCTTCACCCCGCAGCACGGCTTCGAGCCCGTCGTTGGCACTGAGGTCCAGCAGACGAATGCGGATCTTGGGGTATTGCTCGTTGTAGTCACGGATCACCGACGGCAGGAAATAGAACGCTGCAGTCGGAATACAGGCGAGGGTTACCTGACCGGTCTGCCGTTCTGCGAGTTCGCGAATGCTCAGGATCGAGTCTTCGAAGTCATCCAGCAGGCGCCTTGCCTTGGGCAGGAAGTCACGCCCGACGCTGGTCAGGCTGACGCGACGAGTAGTGCGTTCCAGCAACGAAGTGCCCAAGCCTTCCTCGAGCTTCTTGATCCGCCGGCTCAAGGCGGGCTGCGACAGGTGCAACGCTTCTGCGGCTTCGTGGAAGCTGCCGAGTTCGGCGATTTTCACGAAAGATCGTATATCTTGCAGCTCATATTCCATCTCGGATCGCTCTTGGCAGTCAGTTCTGAATTGATGCTTGGATCACAATAATAGCTACGATATTTGCATTGGATTGATTTATCCAGCTCTGTCAATCTTTTGTCCACAGCATCAATGATGTCCATTGATCAACAAGAGTGCGAAATCATGCAACGAATTCCTTGCGTACTCATGCGCGGTGGCACCTCCAAAGGTCCCTTTTTCCATGCATGGGACCTTCCTGCCAATGTGGTCGAACGCGACGAATTGCTGATCAACCTGATGGGTTCCGGGCATGAACTGGAAATCGACGGCATCGGTGGCGGTAGCCCGCAGACCAGCAAGGTAGCGATTATCAGCCCCTCGCTGCATGCCGACGCCGACGTCGACTACCTGTTCGTGCAGGTCATGGTCGCCCAGCGCCGGGTCGATACCGCGCCCAACTGCGGCAACATGCTGTGCGCCGTTGGCCCGTTCGCCATCGAGCAAGGTCTTGTCAAAGGTCAGGACGGCAAGACGCTGGTGCGTATTCGCAACCTCAACACCGGCACTTTCGTCAATTCGCTGGTGGAAACCCCCGGCGGCATCGTGCGCTATGAAGGCCGCACGGCGATCGATGGCGTACCGGGCACTGCCGCTCCGGTGCACCTGACCTTCCTCGATGCGGTCGGCAGCAAGACCGGCAAGCTGTTCCCGACTGGCAAGGCCAAGGATGTGATCGACGGCGTTGCGGTCACCTGCATCGACATGGCCATGCCGATGATGGTGGTGGAGGCCAGCCAGCTGGGCGTCACCGGCTCGGAATCCCCGGCCGAACTCGACGCCAACGGCGAACTGCTCGAGCGCCTCGAGGCGTTGCGGCTGAAAGTCGGCAAGGCCATGGGCCTGGGTGATGTCAGCGGTATGGTCATCCCCAAGCCTGTTCTGGTGTCCAAGCCCCGTTATGACGGCACGTTGCAGGTCCGCTACTTCATGCCGCACAACTGCCACCGCGCCTTGGCCATCACCGGAGCGATAGGGCTGGCGACTGCCTGCGTCAGCCCAGGTACGGTGATCGGCGAACTGCTGGGCGAGGGCGCCGAGCAACTGGCCGAGGTACGCCTGGAGCACCCAAGCGGCGGTATCGATGTCGCGTTGTCACGCAGCGGTGCCGATGGCAAGACGATTCAGGCCTCTGTGGTGCGAACCGCCCGGCGGCTGTTCTCAGGCTTCGTTTACGCGCCTACATTCCGCAGGTTGGCGGGGTAGGCCCAGGCGGTAGTCCAGACCTGTACATTCGCAACAAGCGCATCCGCACAATTTCAACAATGGGTGATGCCTCATGAGACTCGCCAAATCGCTGTACTTCCAGATCCTCTGCGCCGTCCTGCTGGGCGTGGTGGTCGGTCACTTCTGGGCGCAACAGGCCGTTGCGCTCAAGCCCCTGGGTGATGCGTTCATCAAGCTGATCAAGATGATGATCGCGCCGGTGGTCTTCTGCACCATCGTCACCGGTATCGCCGGCATGACCGACAAGCGCTCGCTGGGGCGGTTGATGAGCAAGACCTTGCTGTTGTTCCTGGTACTGACCGTGGTCAGTCTGGTGATCGGCCTGGCAGCGGTCTACCTGTTCCGCCCAGGGGTGGGCATGAATATCGACCCGGCCACCCTCAGCACCGAGGGCCTTGGCCAATACGCCGCGTCTGCGGCGAAGCTCAGCGTGGTCGATTTCTTCATGCACATCATTCCGGACACCTTCATCGGGGCGTTCAACAAGGGTGAAGTGCTGCCGGTGCTGTTCATCGCGGTGCTCAGCGGTTTTGCCCTGTCGTCCATGGGCGAAAAGGGCAAGCCGGTACTCGATGTGCTGGAGTCGGCCTCGACCATGGTGTTTCGAATCTTCGGCTACCTGATGCGCTTCGCCCCTGTCGGCGCCTTCGGGGCGCTGGCCTTCACCGTCGGGCAGTACGGGGTGACCTCCTTGGGTGCATTGGCCAAGCTGGTCGGCACGCTCTACATCGCCTGCGCGTTCTTCGTGCTGGTGGTGCTCGGCGGCATCTGCCGCGTGCACGGCTTCAGCCTGTTGAAGCTGCTGCGTTACTTGCGCGAGGAGTTTCTGGTGGTGCTCGGCACATCGTCCACCGAGCCGGTGTTGCCGCGCATGCTGGAAAAGCTCGAGAAGCTCGGTTGCAAGAAGGGTGTGGTGGGGCTGGTGCTGCCAACCGGCTATTCCTTCAACCTCGACGGTACCGCCATCTACCTGTCGTTGGCGGCGGTGTTCATCGCCCAGGCCTGCAACATCGATCTGAGCCTCGGCCAGACGCTGACGATGCTGGCGATCATGCTGTTGTCGTCCAAAGGCGCTGCGGGTGTGACCGGCAGTGGTTTCGTGGCGTTGGCCTCGACCTTGACCGTCATCCATGACATCCCGTTGGCAGGGCTTGCCTTGCTGATCGGCATCGATCGCTTCATGTCCGAAGCGCGGGCCCTGACCAGCCTGGCCAGCAACGCCGTGGCCACCGTGGTCATCTCGCTGTCGGAGAACGCCTGTGAACGGGAAACCTTGCTGCGTCGCCTGAACGGCACCCCGGCTACACCGGCCGAGACGCAGATTGCTCAGGCCGACTGGTCTGCCGAGCCTCGGCATCACGGCTGAAAGCCTCTTCTACCTCCCATCGTTGACGTAAAATCCCACTTGACATCCCAGCGATGCCGAGTGGGGCAGGGGGCCGTCTGCCTTGCCGATGGCCGCAACACAATAAAAACAAGAGAAAAGACCATGCTCGCACTCCTGGGCCTGATCATGGTGGTGACCTTCACCTACCTGATCATGAGTAAACGCCTGTCTCCGATCGTTGCGCTCACCGTGGTACCCATTGTCTTCGCGGTGATCGGTGGTTTTGCCCCCGAGCTGGGCAAGATGATGCTCGATGGCTTGAAGATGGTGGCGCCCTCGGCGGCACTGTTGCTGTTCGCCATCCTGTTCTTCGGCCTGATGATCGATGCCGGCCTGTTCGACCCGCTGATCCGCAAGATCCTCAAGCGCGTCAATGGCGACCCGGTCAAGATCGCCATCGGTACCGCGCTGCTGTCGCTGCTGGTGGCGCTCGACGGTGACGGCACCACCACCTACATGATTACCTGCGCAGCCATGCTGCCGCTGTACAAGCGCATCGGCATGAACCCGATGATCCTGGCCACGGTATCCATGCTGTCGCTGAGCATCATGAGTGGCATGAGCCCTTGGGGTGGGCCGGCCACCCGGGCCATTGCCGCGCTCGGGCTGGATGCGACCGAGTACTTCATCCCCATGCTGCCGACCGTGATCGGCGGTGCCGCCTGGGTGGTGTTTACCGCCTACCTGCTGGGCCGAGCCGAGCGCCGACGCATCGGCAACATCGCCTTGGAGTCGGGTGGCGGCAACTGCTACATCAAGGAAATCCTCGGCGACAACCCGCACAAGCGCCCGCGCCTGGCGTACGTGAACCTCGTGCTGGTGATTGCCGTCATGACGGCGCTGGTGATGGGCGTCATGCACTCCGCTCTGTTGTTCATGATCGGTTTCGTCGCAGCGCTGATGATCAACTACCCGCAACTGGATCTGCAGAAAGAGCGCATCCTCGCCCACTCCGGCAACGCCATGACCGTGGTACTGCTGGTATTCGCCGCAGGCATCTTCGCGGGGATCTTCTCGGGCACCAAGATGGTCGATGCACTGGCGCAGACCCTGGTCGACTGGATTCCCGAGGCCTGGAGCCACTGGTTCCCGCTGGTGGTGGCGCTGACCAGCATGCCGCTGACCTTCGTACTGTCCAACGACGCTTACTACTTTGGCGTGGTGCCGATCCTTGCCAACGCTGCGGCCGCCTACGGCATCGACCCGGTTGAAATCGCCCGCGCCTCGGTGCTGGGACAGCCGGTCCACCTGATGAGCCCGCTGGTGGCCTCGACCTTGCTGCTGGTGGGCATGGTCGATCGCGACATTGGCGACTTCCAGAAGGCCACCGTGAAATGGGCGGTGCTGACATCACTGGTCATCACCGCACTGGCCTTGGTCACGGGTGCCTTGTCCTTCTTCGTCTGATCTGCCTCGGGCGCTGCTGGCGCCCACCTCATCCAAGAACAACAACAGAGTATCGAAAATGTTCCGAACTGTTTTCCGTGGGGCCACCTGTGGCCTGCTCTGCGGCTGGTTGCCTGTGGCCGGCGCTGCCGGATTCATCGACGACGGCAAGCTCAAGCTGCAGCTGCGCAACGTTTACTTCAACGAAAACTTCCGCGACGAACAAGGCATGAGCGCCCGCGCTGCTGCAACTGCAAAGAGCGAGCGTGTGGAATGGGCACAGGGTTTTCTGCTCGACTACCAATCAGGGTTCACCCAAGGCCCGCTGGGGCTGGGGCTCGATGCCCTGGGGCTTGTAGGCGTACGGCTCGATTCGGGCCGCGGGCGCAGCGGTACCGGCTTGCTGCCGGTGCATGACGATGGCCGTGCCGCGGACGAGTTCGCCAGTGCCGGGGTGACGGCCAAGGCGCGACTGGGGCAGACCATCGTCAAGCATGGCACCTTGCTGCCCAAGACACCGGTGCTGGTGTACAACGATGCGCGATTGTTGCCGCAGACCTACCAGGGCACGCAGCTGACCAGTACAGATGTCGATGGCCTGACCCTGACCGCCGGCCACCTGGACCGTTTCAAGCAGCGGGACTCCTCCGACAGCACCGGCCTGTTCCAGGATGGTTACAGTGGCAGCGAGTCTGGCGATTTCAGCTTTGCCGGGGCCGACTATGCCGCCAGCAAGCAGCTGCGCTTGAGCTATTTCCACGGCCAGCTTGAACACTTCTATCGCCAGGACTACCTAGGTCTGGTCCACGATCTGCCGTTGGCCGGCGGTGTATTGACCACCGACTTGCGCTATTTCAAGAGCCGCGACAGCGGGGCCGCCCATGGTGGTCAGATAGACAATGACATGTTCAGTGGGCAGCTATCCTATGCCCACTCCGGGCACACGGTCGGTGCCGGTTACCAGGTGCTCGACGGCGAGGCAGGGCTGCCATACATCAGCGGCGCGACGGTTTACTCGTTCAGTAACGTTGGCATCGGCAAGTTCATCGAGGAGGAAGAGAAAACCTGGATGGCCAGCTATGCCTACAACTTTGCTGCGGCCGGTGTCCCCGGGCTGACCTTCATGGCGCGCTACCTGAGCGGGGACAACGGTCGCTCGGCTGATGCTGGGCTCAGCGAGTGGGAGCGTGACGTGGAGCTTGCCTATGTGGTGCAATCCGGGCCTGTGAAAGGTCTGGGTGTGAAGCTTCGCAACTACGTCTACCGCTCTGACTTTTCCCGAGGGCGCGACAGCAACCGGATCTACCTGACCTACGATATTGCGATCTGGTAATGCGGCCGTGCGAGCATGCATGCCTCGAAGTGCTTGCTCGCACGCGTTTCATGCTTTGGACGGCTGCGGCGCTTTCTTGCCCAGTCGGATCAGCTCATTGGAGAAGCACAGGCCGAAGAGAATCAGCCCGGCTCCCAGGTACAACGTGTCCCGCGGTACTTCATTGAGCACCACGAACGCCAGCAGTGCGGCAAACAGCGGCTCGGTCAGCTCCAACGCCTGGACTTGCGAGGGTTTCAGGTACTCGATGGCCTTGGTGGTACAGAAGAAGCCGAGGATGGTCGGCAACGCGGCCAGCGCCAGCAGTGCCAGGACCGCCACCAGCGACAGCTCGCCAATGTTGAACCCATCGGTTGCAGCCGGCATCAGCAGGTAGAGGCTGCCGAAAAACAATAGTTGCCGAGTGAAATGCAGCCCCCCGGAAACGCCCATGCGCTTCATGGCAACCGAAAATGCGCCATAACCGCAGCCTCCGATCGAAGCGAGCACTGCACCTTGCAGCGTAAAGCCTTGTTCCAGGTCGGCGCCAAAAATCACGGCAATGCCGGCTATGGTCAAACCGGCGCCTACCGTCGCGTTGGCGGTGATCGGGTCCTTTAGGACTATCCGTCCCAGCAATATCGAAGAAATGGACGCGCTTGCCATCAGGATCACCACGACGCCTGCCGCGGCGTAATGGCTATAGGCCGAGGTTTCAAAGTGGAACAACACAAAAATGCCGAGAAATGCGCAAACGGCAGCATGGAACCACTTGGCCGTATGCAGGGGCCGCTTTAGAAACAGGAGCAATGATGACAGCAACAGGCAGCCGAGGACTGTTTTTATCAGGGCGATGCTGCTGGAGCTGAATCCACTGTTCATCAACACTTTGCTGAGTACGCCGATCGTTGCATTCAATGCAGCGGCGCAGAGTGCAAAGAGTACGCCTTTGCCGAAATGAGATTGCATTTGTGCATTCCTTGTTATTGGCTTTATGCCTTCGCCCGCTCAACATGCAGACGATTGCGGCCCGCCTGCTTGGCGATGTAGAGCGCCCGGTCGGCGTGTTCAATCAGCGATGATGGGCTTTCGAGGGCCGCCCCATCGGCGCAGGCGATGCCGATACTGGCGGTCACATGCCCGAAAGGGCTGCCTTTGTGAGGGATAGGTTGCAAGGCCAGGCGCTCGAGCATCAGTCTGGCGACGACGGCCGCTCCGTCGTTGTCGGTATCGGGCAGGATCACGGCCAGTTCCTCACCCCCGTAGCGTGCCAGCAGGTCGCGAGGGCGGCGGATGCAGGAAGAGAGCAGGGCAGCCATTTGCTGCAGGCAGGCGTCGCCAGCCGGATGCCCGTAGGTGTCGTTGTAGCGTTTGAAATGATCGATGTCGATCATCAGCAAAGCCAGCGTGGTGCCGTTTCGATGGGCCGTGCGGATTTCCTGGGTCAGCGCCTCGTCAAAGCAGCGCCGGTTGGCAAGCCCCGTGAGCGCATCGTGCATCGCCAGGCTTTCGAGTTGTTGATTGCTCTCCAGTAACTGCTGTTGGGTCAGTCGAAGCTCGCTTTCGACCGCACTTCGCCGGCTCATGGCGCGAATCAGCAGCCAGCCAATGGCCCCGATCAGTGCCAGCAGTGCAGCGACCACCAGTGACGACAGCAGCGCCTCGAGCCGCCAGGCCGAGAGTGCTTCCTGCTTGCCCAGCGCGACCGTTGTCACCAGGGGTAGCCTGTCGCTTTTGCGAAACGCATAGAGGCGCTCCACGCCGTCCAGGCTGGAGGTGAACGATGCGGTGCCCGCTGGCTGGTCAACGAGATACTTGGTAAAGATGGGCGACTTCGAAAAGTTGCGCCCCATGTCCTGTTCCCGAAATGGGTAGCGCACCAGCATGGAACCGTCGGTGTAGGCCAGCCCGATGGCACCGTCATGGCCGACATCCAGTTTGCCGAAAAGCTGCAGGAAGTTCTCCACACCAAGCGTCATGGCGACAACGCCGGCGAACCCGCCGTGGTCATCGTTGAACCGCCGGCTGATGGTGATCACCCATTCCTGGTTGACGCGGCTACGGATTGGCAGGCCGATGAAAGGGTCGCGAGATGGGTCGTCACGGTGGTGGATGAAAAAGGCTCGGTCGCTGCTGTTGGCTCCGTCGGGGATCGGACGGTTGGACGACATCAGCCAGCGTCCATCCCTTGCGTAGATAGTGATGCCGCTCATCGGCGGCATCAACGGTTGCTGGCGCTTGACCAGTTGATCCAGACGTTCGATCTGCGCAGGCCCGGCGCCCTCGGTTTCCAGGCGCTCGACCAGGCCGAGCAGCAGCATCGAGCTCTGCCGGACGATACCTTCCGAATAGGTGGACAATGCCTGGGTCAGGTTCAGGCCATGGACATTGACGTCTTCCAGGGCGCGCTCGCGAGAAGCCATGACCTTCCACAACGTTAACGAGGCGAGAGAGCAACCGATGACCGATAGCAGTAGCACAACGAGGTGGATGTCACGCTTCACGTCAATTCACACGCCTTTTTCCCTAAAGACCAAGTTGAGCGTCGACACGCTTTAACTAACCAGACGGTCAGGAAGTAACCATCCGGTTCATATGCAATAATATAACACCGAAGTTGTTGGAGTGTTCGACAGAATTACGCGCTCTGTCAGAACCCGTTTGTTATCTTCCGGCAGGATTTGCAGAAGTGTGAACATGACGAGAGGGCAAGTAACCCTGGACGTAGCACACGGTCTTTTCCAACGTTCGCGCCATGTCGGGATGTGCCAACTGATACTTTCGTTCCAGTTTCTGGCTGCCACTCATGTCGAAGCGCTGCGTCTGGATGAAGTTCAGTGACTCGGCGCTGATCGACAATCGGGTGGCCAGGCCGGGAATCGCCAATAGCCACTTCAGCAACCCTATGGGTACATGGCGGCGGGGGGCCTTTATATCCAGCGTTCGTGCCAATTGCTCGAGCATACCCTGCAGGTTCGGGGTGTGCTCATACAGCGCCAGGACCTGCCGGTTGGCCATCGACGGGTCGAACGCCACGCAGGTCATCATCTTTACCAGGTAATCGACACTGACCAATGGCAACCAGTGCCTGGCGGAACCAGGGACAGCCTTGAACCGGCCCAGTGCCAGATTTCGAATGAGGTCGGCCAGTGGTTGTCCTTCAGGGATATGCCCGCTCTCGCTATGGCCACACACCGTAGCCGGATGAACGATCGTGTAGTCCGCGCCCGCATCCTGCATGTAACGGACGACTTCATAATGGGACTCGAACTTGCTGCCCTCGTAGCCACCTATACGGCGGTAGACCGCAGGCCAATCCGTGTTCTCAGGGTGTTCGTCATCAACCCCGATACGGGCAAGGTAGGTAAGGTTCTGCAGCATGAAGCCGCCCACCATCAGCAATCGCATGCGCTGGCTCGCCGCAAGCCTGGCGACTCTCAGCGCCCCTTGTACATTGACTGCGCGGGCCTGCTCCATTGTCAGGCCCCAGGTAAACTGCGCCGCGAGGTGGAAGACTACAGCGACTGAAGCTACGCATTGCCTGTCTGTTTCGCTGAGTCCAAGCCCATCCCTGCTGATGTCTCCTTCAACTGCATTTATATATGCAGGGTTACCTCCCAGTTGGCCTACCTGCTCTTTGAGGCGGTCAATATTTTCAGGGTTGCGCATGAGCACCCAGGTCTTGTGACCTGTCGCAGTAAGATGGGCCAGCAGATGTTGACCCACAAACCCACTGCCGCCGGTGACGAAGCATTCCACGCTCATATCTGAATCCTTGTCTGGATGATCGGCGCAGGCTAAGGTGTAGAGCTTACTCTACAGTCAAGGAATTTTTACTGTGCATGTTGGAGAGTTGGAGCGCCGGAGTGGAGTCGGTCGCCATACATTGCGCTATTACGAGCAACTCGGGCTTATCGTGGCCCATCGCCAAGCCAACAACTACCGTAGCTACAGCGACCAGACCGTTGTTGATCTGGCCTTTATTCAAAGTGCCCAGAGCGGCGGTTTTTCGCTCGCCGAGATCGGCGACATCCTTGCGGCCAAGCGGAGTAATATGATCGATTGCGCGCAAGGCGCGGCCTTGGTAGCCAGCAAGATGGCCGAAATCCAAGCGAAGATCACCACGCTGCAAGCTGCCTATGTCCTTCTGGACGCGGAGCGTGCAAAGCTTGAAGCCAGTGCCATTGCCAACGGGCTGACCATTGCTCACCTTCCTGCGATTTAGCATGGCTCGACGCCGTAGCTTGTTTATTCGCAATTATTTCTCATTTACACTTGTGTCTTGTTTCGGGGCCTACCTCTTATTCAGGATGCATCGTGTCGTTCGATCCCGCCAAACCGACGCTGCTGTCTACACTGGTACGTCACTATGACTATCTGGTGGACCACATTCGCCGACGCTTCGGCGACAGAAGCATGGCGCGCGATGTAGTGCATGACGTGTGCGTGCAGTTGCTTGAGCGCGGTGAGAAAGACGATGTCCGAACCCCACTGGCCTTGCTACGAAAAATCTCCCACGACACCGCCGTGAGTCGCTATCGCAGCGATCGCCGCCGAAGTGCCTGGGTAGAGGCTATCTCCGAGCTGCCTGAGGTGGCCTGCCCGGCAGCCACCCCGATAACCAGGTATGACAGCGAGCGCGAGTTTCAACTGCTCGTCGACGCCATCACAGACCTCCCACCTCGCTGTCAGGCTGTTTTCGTCATGCACAAGATTCACGAAATCCCCCAGGCAGAAGTAGCCGCTCGCCTCGGTATCTCCATCAAGACAGTGGAAAAGCACCTGCGCCTGGGGTTGGCGGCGTGCAGGCAACGGCTTGGGCGCGATGAGGTGCATCCATGACCAAGCAGCCCGAACAGGCGCCACTGGACGAGGCCCTGGGGCGACATCTTGAAGAGCTCAAGCAGCGGTTCCCCATGCCGCCGTCCAGGCCTGCGCCCTCGAAAGTGGTGAAGTCGGCAGGTATCACGCTGGCGGTTGCGATCGCCTTTGCAGCCCTGGCGTGGCTGAACCCTGCCTACAAGAGCGAGCGTTTCGCTACCACCATTGGTGAGCGGCGCGCTGTGCTGCTGGGCGATGGAAGCAAGCTGCTGCTCGACAGTGGCACGCATGTCGATATCAGTTGGCGTCTGCTCAGCCGCGAAGTCGACCTGCGCGCAGGGCAGGCGCTTTTCGATGTGTCCTCGGCCGTGTACCGCCCCTTCGTGGTGTCCGCTGGCCTGGCGAAGGTCGAGGTGCTCGGTACGCTGTTCAATGTTCGCCGCCTGGATAACGACGCGGTGCGTGTGTCCTTGGCCCGTGGGCGCGTGGACGTCACCGCGGCAGCTGCAGCACAAGCGCCTGTCACCCTCAGGCCAGGGCAACAGATCGACTCGATTGGCGGGCAACTGATGCCGGTTGCGAAGGCCGACGCCTCCAGGGCGATGGCATGGAAAGATGATCGCATCGTGTTCGAGCAGACGCCGCTGGATGAAGCGGTGTCGTTGCTGCGCCTCTATCGCAAGGCCCCCATTGAGCTGAGCGACCCAAGCTTGGCCGCACTCAAGGTGACAGGGGTGTTCGAGGCGCACAATGTCGATCTGCTACTGGATCTGCTGCCGAGCATCTTGCCCGTCGTCGTGCTGCAACAAGGGGATGGCAGCGTCCGGATTCAACCCAAATCGACAAGAAAATAATTCTCAGGCGCAGGTAGGGTTTCTCGATCCCCATGGCGGCTACTGGAAAAAGCCCAACCATAAAAAGGAACACGAGAAGTGTATTTTCCCCTCCGCAGTCGCCAACTACGCCTGTCATTGCTCGCCAGTAGCCTGCTCATCGCAATGTCGGCCCAGGGCCGGGAAAAGGTGAACGTGGATCTCCCCGCCGCGCCGCTGGGCGAGGCCATCAACGCGCTCGCACAGCAGTCTTCGGTGCAGATCATCTTTGCCAGCGATCTCGGTGCAGGCCGAAACGCGCCTGCGGTGAAAGGGCGGTTCACATCTGAGGAAGCACTTCAAATGCTGCTCAAGGACAGTGGCTTGCAGGTACAGGCCAAGGATGAGCGCACGTTCGTCATCGTCGCGCAGGGTGCCCCTGCATCCAGCCCCGCAACCCAAAGTGTGCCCGTGGAAATGGCGCAGATGGAAATCACCGCCTCGCGCACCAGCAGCAGCCTGGTTTCCGCAACGCGGCAATCCACCGTTCTGGAGCATGAACAACTGCAGGAGCTGCGCCAGGGGTCAGAGAGCCTGGCCACGGTACTCGCCAAGGCGATTCCTGGCATGTCCGACTCCAGCCGCACCGTCACCGAGTATGGCCAGACCCTGCGCGGGCGCAGCATGCTGGTCATGGTCGACGGGGTGCCGCTCAATACCAACCGCGACTCTTCGCGCAACCTGGCCAACATCGACCCGGCACTGATCGAACGGGTCGAAGTCATCCGTGGCAGCAGCGCCATCTACGGCAGCGGCGCCACGGGGGGCATCATCTCCATCACCACACGGCCTGCTGGTGGCGAAAACCGTGCCGAAACCAGCCTGAGCGCCACCTCGCCGCTCACCCGCCTGGGCAGCGATGGCCTGGGGGGCCAGTTCCAGCAGTATTTCGCAGGCTCTCAGGGCGCGGTGGACTACTCGTTCGACTTCGGTACCCGCCACATTGGGGCCTCGTACGATGCGCACGGCGACCGGATCGCCCCGGAGCCAAGCCAAGGCGACCTGTTCGATTCGAACATCTACAACATTGGCGGCAAGCTGGGGCTGCACATCGACGAGAACCAGCGAATCCAGCTTGCAGTCAGCTATTACGACGCCCGCCAGGACACCGATTACGCTACCGACCCGAGCGTCGCGAAACTCCCCGCAGGCTCTGTGCCGGCCAATGCGATCAAGGGCCTGGACCTCGACGAGCAGAACCGTATTCGCAACACGCTGGTGAACCTGGAGTACGAGAATCTCGACATTCTCGGAAGCCGGCTTTCTGCCCAGATGTACTACCGGGACTACTTCACCCGCTTCACCCCGTTCGACGCCCGGGCCGTTGCCACCCGCGGCGGCAACATCGACCAGATCATGCAGAACAGTGAAGTTTTCGGCAGCCGCCTGACCCTGCGCACGCCACTTGGCGACAGCGGCAGTACCGAGCTGGTGTGGGGTGGCGACTATAACCAGGAGCGCAGCGACATGCCGCTCGACGTCTTCGACCCTGCGGCTTATGACGCCAGTGGCGGTTTGGTTTTCGACAAGACCGGCAAGCTCACCTACATGCCCCCGCTGAGGACGCGAAGCGCCGGTGCGTTCGCCCAGCTGCAGCATCGCTTCGACGAACATTGGTCTATCGACGGTGGCCTGCGCTACGAATACTCCACCGCCGAGTTCGATGACTTCGTTCCGTTGTCTGAATCCACGGCTGCCTCCCCGGTGGCGGTGAAGGGTGGCGACATTCATTACGATGCGGTGCTGTCGAACCTGGGCATCGTCTACTCACCGGTACTCGGCCAGGAAATCTACGCCTCCTTCAGCCAGGGCTTCCAATTGCCCGATGTGGGCATTCAGTTGCGCAATGCGCGCCGTGGTTTCGACATCGACGCATCGAACCTGGAACCGGTCAAAACCAACAACTATGAGCTTGGCTGGCGAGGAGAGCTGGGCAGCAACACCCTCGGCACCTTGGCGCTGTTCTACACCACCTCCAAGCTGGGGGATGTGCAAAGTTTCAACAATGGCCTGATTCTGACCCGCACCAAGGAGCGCATCTACGGAGCTGAAGCCAGTGCCGATTGGCTATCGGACGATGCGGTGTGGGGCGCAGGGGGGAGCGCGACCTGGATGCGCGGGCGAGAAAAGCCGGACGGTAAAGGCTGGCAAGACATGACCGGCTATCGCGTTCCGCCGCTGAAGCTGACCGCCTACGTGCAATACAAGCCGACCCTGGATTGGAGCAACCGCTTGCAAGCCACGTTCTTCGACGCCAAGGACTACAGGCTCGATGGCGTGGACAGCTTTGGTCGACATCAGGTGAGCAGCTATACGACAGTCGACCTGATCAGCCAGTACCAGATCTCCGCTGACGACAAGGTGAGCGTCGGCATCCAGAACCTGTTCAACCGCGACTACTACCCGCTCTACAGCCAATTGCTGCGCAATAACAACAACACCAGCCACTTGCCGGCACCCGGCACTGTGTTGACTGCCAGCTATACGCACAATTGGTAAGGTGGTGAGCAATCACCGGGCCGGTATCGAGCCCGGTGGTCATTTACATGTTTCGCTCTACTAGGTTCTGTACGAAATCCACTGAATCGACGCCCCTCGGAGGCTGAAATTCTGTAGGGTTCTTCCTCATGCTCTGCGACGCCAACGGGACACCGTTGCGCTTCCTTCTCTCTGGCGGTCAAGCCAGTGACATCAGCTACGCCCAGCCTCTGTTGGACGAAGTCAGCATTCCATCAAGCCAATCTGGTCGCCCGCGCAAACGCTGTAAATGGCTGCTTGTCGACAAGGGCTACGCCGCTACTGCATGGTCGCCCCGATCGCACTGGCCGAGCTGGTGAACGCGTGCAAATTGTTGATCAGGCCGACATTCAGCCACAGGCTCCCAGTGCAGCAGATGATCTGGAAAATCCGCAATGAAGTCGGGCGCAGAGCGCTTTCTTTCCCGCCGCTGCAGGCGATGGCAGGGATGAGCTAAGGAAGCCCTGTTTTTGTTTTTTAAAGAAACAAATCACCAATTTTTTAAAAATCAAAGCAATATTTAATCGTTTTGTGGCTAAGTTATGCTGAAGAACGCAATCATCTTCAGGCGGACAGGGCTTAAATTGGATCCAATGTTTTCTTTCGTCCTTTACGGGCGACTACAGGGTGCACACAGGCATAGGAGAACGCCGCCATGATGTTGAAGGATCCTTCCAGTAAGTATCGCCATTTCGCCACAGTCGACCTGCCAGACCGCCAATGGCCCAATCGGGTTCAGAAGGTCGCTCCCACGTGGTGCAGTGTCGACATGCGTGATGGTAACCAAGCACTGATCGAGCCGATGAACGCGGAACGCAAGCGTCGTTTCTTCGACCTGCTGGTGAAAGTCGGCTTCAAACAGATCGAGGTGGGGTTCCCGGCAGCATCGCAAACCGATTTCGACTATGTACGTGAATTGATCGAGAGCGGCGCCATCCCAGAGGATGTCACTATCCAGGTCATGACCCAGGCCCGCACTCACCTGATCGAACGTACTTTCGAAGCGCTCAAGGGCGTGCCACGGGCCATCGTGCATGTGTATAACGCCACTGCTCCCGTATTTCGTGATGTGGTGTTCGGCGTGGATCGGGCTGGCTGCATCGACATTGCCACTCAGGCCACTCGTGAGATCAAGGCACTCATGCAGGCCAATCCGCAAACACACTGGACGTACCAGTATTCACCTGAAACCTTCTGCTTTACTGAGCTCGATTTTGGTCTGGAGATCTGTGAAGCGGTGATCGGTGTATTCGAACCGTCACCGACCAACAAGATGATCCTGAACCTGCCTACCACCGTGGAAGTGTCCACCGCTAACGTGTTCGCCGACCAGATCGAATGGTTCTGCCGACATGTACGCAAGCGCGACAGCGTGATCATCAGTGTTCACCCGCACAATGACCGCGGTACAGGGGTGTCAACCGCCGAGCAGGCCTGTCTGGCAGGGGCCGAGCGGGTCGAGGGCACTTTGTTCGGTAATGGTGAGCGTACCGGTAATGTCGATATCCTGACCTTGGCCATGAACCTCTACACCAGTGGCATCAGCCCGGAGCTGGATTTTTCCGACATCATCCACGTCCAGCGTGAGGTCGAGTTCTGTAACCAGTTGCCGACCCATCCGCGTCACCCCTATGCCGGAGAACTGGTGTTCACGGCATTCTCCGGCTCTCACCAGGACGCTATCAAGAAAGGCTTCGCCCATCGGCAGAAAAACCCCAACGGTTTCTGGGAGATTCCGTACCTGCCGATCGATCCTGCCGACATGGGGCGCAGTTATGAAGCCGTGATCCGGGTCAACAGCCAGTCAGGAAAAGGTGGCGTGGCCTACCTGCTGGAGCAGCATGGCATCGTCCTGCCGCGCCGGTTACAGATGGAGTTCAGCGGGTTGGTGCAACAGGTTGCCGATAGCGAAGGGAGGGAGGTCACCAGCGAGATGATTTTATCGTGCTTCACCGAAAACTATCTGGAACAGGGCAATCCATACACCTTGCTGCAACCGATGCTCACCTCTGACGAAGCCAGTACTTACCTTAACGCTCAACTGGCGATTGGCGGTGAGCATCTGGCTCTTACTGGCGAAGGCAACGGCCCACTGGCCGCACTGGTCAATGCGTTCGCCCAGCATGGTCTGGCCTTCGATATTGCTGATTACCACGAGCACGCTGTGCGTGATGGTGCTCAGTCCGAAGCCATCGCTTACATCGAGATACGTGTCAATAGCCAACTGCTGTTTGGAGTGGGTAGAGACGGCAGCATACTCCAGGCATCACTCAAGGCTGTGGTGAGTGCCGTATGCCGTGCCACGCGTCTGGGTTTGCTTAATTCTTTGAATAGCGCAACCGCCACGGTTTGAGGTGATAGTGCATGGACGCGTTAGGAATGGATTATGAGCATGATGAAGTCGTGTCATGCACAGGATCAGCTGATCTACGCCGCAAGCGGTGTCATGCGTGTATGTAGCGATGCTGGCAACTGGGTTATCTCATGTGGCCAGGCGCTTTGGGTGCCGGCTGGTGTCGATCATGAGATTCGCAGGGTGGGGGACGTGTCAGTGCGTACCTTGTTGTTGAGTTCGCGGGTCGATCACTGCCAGGTAATCGCGGTTTCTGGCTCGTGCGTTGCAGCAGGCACAATACTGGCCGTTATCTGGAAACCACCGATGACGCCTATGTGCGTGCCGACTGGGTGGCGTTGAGCGCGCGCGTGGGCGGCTATGTCGCACAGGTTGAGGTGCAGGACGATCAGACGGTCAAGGCTGGCGATGTGCTGGTGCGTCTGCAGGATCGCGATTATCGCGCACATCGTGAGCGGGCAGAGGCCAGGGTCGCGCGGCCTTTGCGGCCGTTCAAGCCATACAGCAAGTGGCGGTTGAGTGCATCAACCAGCCGCCACGTTGCGTTCTACCCAGCCGCGGCCTTCAGCGAAGCCGAGCACGGCGCAGCGTACTGATGATCGAGGTGATGTGTTCAAGTCTGATTTCTGTGACCACGGGCTTCTTTCAAGCCCACATCCGGATACCTGCCGATCACGAACACCTTTTCTCTGCCGCGAAGACGGTATTTCAGTCGCCAATGCCGTGAGGCTGCTTTGCCAGGTTTGAGTGAGGCACGCACCTGCAGATACAGACCCGGCACGTCGTCATCGGCGTACTTGCCCGATGTGGTCAGCGAACGAATGAAGGCATCACTGATGCTTTTGGCGGAAAACTGGTGGTTTTTCGGCGGACAGGGTGTGGGGGTATCTTTTTAATTTGGGCTTAATGTTCCCCAAAGAGACCCCCAGTCAAGCTGGAATTAAGTGGACGCGGACGGACGGCAATAGACGTAAAAGTTTTCTAACGACATGCATTTAAAGGATTTATGGTGATCAATGGAACTTGATCACAAGCTATCGGGGTCCCCGAAGAACATCTGTATCCGCGACCGCAACCACCGCTCGGCCGGGTCGTTGTCCTGCGCGCCACGCCAGGCCATGTGCAGCTCGAAGGTGCGTACGTCCAGGGGCAGGTCCTCGGCGCGCAGGCCGCCCGCGGCGGTCAGGACGTCGGCGGTGTAGTCGGGCACCGTGGCGACGATATCGGTGCCGGCCAGCAGGCTGCCCAGGCCGTTGAACTGCGGAACGGCCAGGACCACATGGCGTTTGCGGCCGATCTGGTCGAGCGCTTCGTCGATGAACCCGGAGAGGTCACCTGCGAACGACACCAGTGCATGGGGGCGTGCGCAGAAATCGTCGAGGCTCAGGCTGCCCGGCCGGGTGTCGGCGCGCAGCAGCTTGGGTTGGCTGCGACGCAGGACTTTGCGCTTGGCATTGGCGGGCAACTCGTTGGTGTAGCTCACGCCTACCGAGATCTCGCCCGAGGCAAGCAGTGTCGGCATCAGCAGGTAGTTGACCCGGCGCACCACCAGCACGATCCCTGGCGCTTCGGCGCGGATGCGCTTGAGCAATTGCGGCAGCAGGGCGAACTCGGCGTCATCGGAGAGGCCGATGCGAAATACCGATGTGCTGGTGGCCGGATCGAAGTCGGCGGCACGGCTGACTGCCGTGGAGATCGAGTCCAGCGCCGGAGAGAGCAGGGCGAAGATTTCATGGGCCCGGGCCGAGGGCTCCATGCTGCGCCCGGTGCGCACGAACAGCGGATCGTCGAACAAAGTGCGCAGGCGCGACAGGGCGGCACTGATCGCCGGCTGGCCAAGGAACAGCTTCTCGGCCGCGCGCGTCACGCTACGTTCGTGCATGAGTGTCTCGAACACGATCAGCAGGTTCAGGTCTACGCGACGCAGGTCGTTACGGTTCATCGGTATGCTCGGCCTAAAGTAGGGCAGGGGTGAATCTTAAGGCCAAAGGCTGTTACCCTGCACCGATTTCCGGGGGCCAATGCAGGGATTTGCCAGGAGCCCAATCGATGACAGGCATGTCGACTATTAACAGCCACTGATGGTCTAACGGCAAAAGCCCGGATAAAGTCCGTGGTAATACGAGATTCACGAAGGCGAGGTATGTGATGTCCCGCATGATTCGTTTCCACAAGTTCGGCGCCGCCGACGTGCTCCGTTGTGAGGAGCAGGCCGAGCCGTCCCCTGCGACGGGCGAGGTGCAGATTCGTGTCGAGGCGATTGGCGTCAGCTGGTACGACGTGCTCTGGCGGCAGAACCTGGCGCCGTCCCAGGCACGGCTGCCGGCAGGGATCGGCCATGAAATGGCCGGCGTGGTCACGGCGGTCGGCGAGGGCGTCGAGGACATCGCGGTGGGCGACCGGGTCGCCAGCTTCCCGGCCACCAGCGCCAACGACCATCCTGTCTATGGCGATATCATCGTCCTGCCGCGCACGGCCATCACCCGTTACCCCGACATCCTGACGCCGATCGAAGCCAGCGTGCATTACACGCCGCTGCTGATCGCCTACTTCGCCTATGTCGACCTGGCCCGGGCCAAGGCCGGGCAGACCGCCTTGGTCACCGACGCAAGCCATTGCGCAGGGCCTGCCTTCGTGCAGTTGGGCAAGGCGCTGGGGCTGAAGGTGTTCGCCGCCACCAAGGACCCTGAGCAGCGTGACTACCTGCTGGGTCTTGGCGCCGAAAAGGTGATCGTCACCGAAGAGCAGGATCTGCTCATGCAGGTCGCCAAATATACCGATGGCCGGGGCGTCGACATGGTGCTCGATGGCATGGGCGGGCCACAGATGTCGCTGCTCGGCGATGTCCTGGCCCCGCGCGGCAGCCTGGTGCTGTACGGCCTGCAGGGCGGAAACCAGACCCCGTTCCCGGCCTGCGCGGCATTCCAGAAGAACATCCAGTTCTACGTGCACTGCATCGGGAATTTCACCGGCAAGCCGGAGCTGGGCATCACCCAGGACCAGGTCGCATTGCAGCGTGCGCTGCGTGATATCAACCAGTTCACGGCCGACCAGCTGCTGACGCCACAGATCAGCAAGGTCTATCCCTTTGCTGATGTGGTCCAGGCGCATCGGTACATGGATGAATGCCCCTGTGGTGGGCGGATCGTCCTGACAATGTAACTGCAATCATGGTTGTCGCGAAAAAGCCCGGGCTCTTGGTCCGGGCTTTTTGTTGGCTGAACCAAAGATAAGCCCTACAGGGATTTAAAGCTTGTCCTACATGTGCAAATTTGACAATTACCTCGTTTAAATAAACGACCTTCGCCTGCTGACGGTTATGCAATATTGTCTGCGTCATTGATGTTTAAAATGGACGCGACTGAATGGTTTTTTTACCGTGATCTGTATCTTTTATTCGTTATTCAACCTTCGATAATGGGGTTGTTCGGATGATTGCAAGGAGCTGAAGGATGGGCTTGGGAAGGCTGTGGTGCTTTTGCGGTAGTGCATATGGTTGGTCCGGCTGTATAGCGCTATTTAATGGATCTCAAAGTCTTGTAGGAAAGATCTGCAAAGTTAAGACGGACCGGTATTCAGTATTGAAACCATGCGATGAAGAACAAGGAGTGTTCCGATGAGCAGTTTTCACGAGCAAGCCATGCGGTCCGTCTACCGGCAGGTCGTGGACCGTGTGTGCTGTCATATGTCACGCGGGCAGCAGGCGTCGCTGCAACTGCTGATCCAACGGCTGACGGTTGCCGCTGGCGGGCTGCAGCACATCGATGAGTTCCAGTTTCTGGTGGTGCAGGGCGGCGATCGTCGGAGCGCGCATCTGCTGGCGTGCCTGCGGGCGGCTCAATTGAGCCTTGCCGTGCGTGACGGCAAGACCTTCCGTCTGCGTGTGCTGGTGTGTTGCCTGCCCGTCCTGGGCTCACAGACGCTGATAGCCCATGAGCGCATTTTCGACGCGCTGTTCATGCAGGGCGACCCTCGGGTGGATCTGCTCATGCTGGAGGACGACAAGGTGGTCCCATTCACGCGTCGCCCGGCAGAGGTGATGTCGTCTTGGGCAGGCGCAAGAGAGGCGCTGCTGATGTTCGGACATATCACCGGGGCCGTGCCTGAGGCCCTGCTGGGTTGCCGGGTGCATCTGCAACTGGCCGATGCCTTGCGCTGGGCTATTGAGGGGGGTGGTGCCAGTGCCTTGGTAACGGCACTGCCAGACCGCCAGCGTCGCCGTTTCATGGCCTGGGGGCGGCGCGTCCTGCGTCTGGCCGGGGCACAGGGCTGTGACGACGTGCATCAGTGTGCCGCTGCCCTGGCCGAGCGATTGGGGCATTTGCAGATGTGGGTCGGGAGCCCTTTGGGCCGGAGCATCAGTGTGCCGACGGCAACGGGCCGTGAGCAGCCCGTTCAGGTGCTGACGGTGGACGACCTGCTGTGCCCGTTGACCGAGGAGCGCCACCTTGATGCCATGCTGGATCTGCATCCTGCCCTTGCTGCACCCAGCCTGCCCCTGAGCAGCTGGGCCGAGCCGAGCCTGGTGGCGAACCTGTCCAGGCTGCGTGCCCATCTGCTCACAAGCCAAGGCCGGTGGCACGACGAAGGGCTGTCGCTGAAGGATGCACGCACGGGTTGGTGGCTCAAGGCGCAGCAGCAGGGCCGGGCCTCATTCCTGCAAGGCCTGGGTGTGGACGAAGCACAGCTGTCCTGCCTGCTGTCCGCGCCCTTTGCCGAACAGGGACGGAACCTTGCGCACTTCCTGCGGGGTTGTCATCCACGCATGCGTGTCGCGCTGCCGTACTTGCACAGGGCATTGCAAGGCAAGCCTTGTCCCGAGGCGATCAAGCGCTGGCTGATGGAGGTCAGTGGCTTGAGCCTGGCACAGTTGCAGGCGGTCTATGCCGGGCGTCACGACTCCCCGGCTGGCCGGGTGCTGGCCTATCTGGCGCGACGCGATGCTGCGTTGCAGTGGCTGCCATGGCCAGCCTGCGCTCCAGCGGCGGTACGTCAGGCGGCCTACTGATGGGGCGCTCGGCGCGTGGTGAGTTCGCCTACCAGACCGTGTACCGCTACCTCGACGCCCTGATCGCCCAGGCCGATGACGCCGAGCAAGGGCGTCTGCCCTCGTTGCGCGACCTGGCCTGTCGGCTTCGGGTTTCCCTGGCCACGGTGCAAAGCGCCTACAGCCTGCTGGAGCATCAAGGCCGGGTTCGCTCTGTGCCCAAATCAGGGTACTTCGTGAATTTCGCCGCGCGGGAAGCCATGCCTCCTGGGGGCGGCGCCACCTTGATCCAGCCTGCGTTCATCCAACCCATGGCATCGCCCCGGGCGCTTGAGCGCGCCTTGCTGGCCCATGAGCGTCGTCTGTCGCGCCAGACCGGGCAGGCTTCGTGGCGTTCGGGTGGCGGCGCCTTGTTGCGCACTGTTCTGGCGGCACGCTACACCCGCGCTTGCGGCCATTGCTGGGATGCGCAGCACGTCCACCTGGCCACCGATGTGCAGGCGTTGCTCGAAACAGTGCTGCCTGCCCTGCATCTGCAGGGAACGACGGCCGTGGTCGCAACGCCGTGTTGCTGGCGTGTGCTCCAGGCTTTGCAGCAGGCCAGAATGCGCGTACTCAAAGTATCGCCGGGCGTTCATGGCGGGCTGGACCTGACCATGTTCGCGCATTTGCTCCGGGAGGAGCCGGTACGTCTTGTGGTGATGCCTTCTTGCCTGTTCATGCCCCAGGGGCGCTTGATGCCTGCCCAGGAGCAGCGGCATGTTGCCCGTCTGCTGGCCGATCACCCAACGTGGCTGCTGGAGAACGACCTGGACAGCGAGTACTGCTTCGCCGAGCCGCCGACCTTGCGCCTGCGCGACGTGGTCGATGCCAGCCGCTTGCTGGTGCTGGGTTCGCTGGAGGCCACGCTGGGTGCTGAAGCCCCTTACGCCTATCTGCTGTGTCGTCAATCCGGCGTCAACGAAGCCATTGCCCGACGCGGCTTCCTGCTGCCACCACTGCGTCAGCAGGCCATCGCGCACGCTCATACCAAAGGCGATGTCGATGCAGGGCTGCCCGCGCTGCGCATCGATCTGCAGTCGCGCATGGAGTATCTGTGCTGTCGGGTCGAGTTGCATCTGGGCAATCACCTGGCGTTCTCCAGGCCTGATGGCGGTCGGGGGATATGGGCCCGGCTGAAGCATCCGTCTGATATGGAGGCGGTATTGAAGACTGTGGCGGGAACGGCCTTGTCAGTCATCCCGGGCGCGTTTTTCGGCCTTCAAGGCGGCTTCCCCCAGCACATGGTGTTGGCCTGGCAGGGGGAGACGTGGGATGGCCTGGAGCAGGTGTTGCGCAAACTGGAGCGGGTGCTTGCCTGTCGGTGATCCACCATGCAATGAACGCCGCGCCAGTTTGGAAGTCTGGAGCGTACTGGGTCGTGCACAGGGAAAGAGGGCTGAGTTATATATCCCGGTGCGACATATAAATGCCCGGGTACGACGGGTGGTGATGTCGTTTAAAAGTATCCAGTGTGCTTCTTATTCGGCTTATTGAAACACTTCCTGCTACGGGCTATAAGTAGCCTCACTTTTTCTGGAGTCGTCTACATGACCGTCGAATTTCGTCCGGGTCGCAGTTCGGATGCGCGTGATATCGCTCGGCTGTTCCAAATTACTTCTGAAGGTGTGGCCGATTATATCTGGAGCCAACTGGCAGCGCCTGGGCAGGACTTATTGGATGTGGGCGCCATTCGCTATGCCCGGGACAATGTAGATTTCTCTTACCAGAACTGCCTTATCGCAGAAGCCGAAGGCCGCGTCATCGGCATGATGCATAGCTACGCAATGTATCATGATCCCGACGCGGCCCCCGTAGCCGATCCGGTGTTGGCGCCTTATGCTGACATGGAGGTTCCGGACACCCTGTATATTTCGAGCCTGGCGCTTCACGATGGATGGCGTAACCAGGGCCTGGGTGTACGCTTCCTTGAATATGCCCAGCAGCGCGCTGATCAATTGGGCCTCAAAGGCCTGAGCCTGATCGACTACGCTGCGAACACCGGCGCCCGGCGCTTCTACGAGCGGCAGGGTTTCAGTATCGTCAAATCCTGCAACATTACACCGCACCCAATGATTCAGGTGACCGGTGAGGCTTATCTCATGTATCGGCCCCGATAAAGGGCCTGCTATCTGCTTGCGTCCGGCCCCAGGCATTCGTGGCATGCGCCCTGATGCCTAGCGACGTGCGTAATCGCCCGGGCCGGCCTTTTGGGCATCGGTGTCGAGACAGAAGACCGTGTCCTGCAGATAATGCTGGACGATTGGCCAACCGACGCCCTGCCTTGCGAAGTGGACAATCGTCGCACTGACATTCACAGGGTCTTGCGCCTGCGAAAATGTCCGGCCTTTCCAGGCGCTTCGCGTATCTGCCGTGCCGTGCAGTTTTGATACTTGATGGCCATAGGCATGGAACTCCACGATTCGCCCGTCTGGGCACTTGGCGGAGGGTTCGAGACTGCGCTGAGCGTGGGCATCAGAGTAGGAGTCCTGGACCAGATGCAACAAGGAGCCCAAGGCCATGTCCTGGAAGTGGTCGGGGTTGTCCTTTAACCGGTACCGGGGGCCGAACAGATAGGAAACGGTCCATCCCGACTGGTACTTGAAGTGATCCTGGAAATGGCTCGTCGTGACCTGGCCCAGCAAGGTCTGCGTACCTATCCCGCGCGTGGCGACCGCATAGGCGAATTCGGCCCAATCCAGGATGTTCTGGCGCGTGTCCGCGGGCGCTTCATCATCTTTGCTTGCCATCGAGTGCAAAAATTGCAAATCACCATAGTGGCTGCGGTACTGCATGTAGTACCGCGGGGTGATCGTGCGCTGCTGGCCCCGAAGGTTTCTCTGTTTCTTGGCAATCTGTTTGGCATCCTCCATCCAGACCGCCCAGGTCATCGGCTGGGTGAAAAGTAACTGGTTCGGATCATCGTTCCACCAGACGCCGCGAATGAGCGAGTCGTGTTTGTTTCCTTTGGGCGTGCCGGTGGGCGTCGGGCCTGCAGTGATGCACGTCAAGGAGGTGTTGTCCCGGCTGACGGAGAGCGCCGCGCAGGCACGGGCCCTGTTGGTGATTTCCTCATGGACGGGCGCGCTGACCAGTTCCGTGATGGAAGGGTAGGTGGACTGCCAGTACTTGTTTTCCAGCGGGTTTATCTGATAGGCCGAAGCGCCGGAACTGGCGCCAATGAGTGACAAGAGCAGCGTCATCCGTATGCAGTCGATGCTGGCATCTGCAGCCGGTTTCGACATAGCGGTTCTCCCAGGTGCTACTGATCGTTGCAGTGTAGAAGGTAGTCGGCCTATGCATCTGTCAGCGACACGACCCGCGGTGCTTGCCAGCTCTTGCTATCTGTATGTATAACCAGTATCCGTTCCATTGCCCGACCTCGCACCGTGATTGCCCATCCCGTCGACGACCCTTTTTACTATCTGTACAACTTCCGGCAGGTCCTGGCGTGGGTCGAGCACCGCTACGCCGATCTGCTCGACGAGGGCGAGCAGGGTTTTCTGCAGGCGTTTGGCCGATTGCCTGAGCCAGCCCAGGCGTTGTTGGTGCGTATGGTCATGCGCAAAGGCGAGCTGTTTCGCAGCGACAGGCTCGACTACGTCGAAATCTGTGACAGCGCACTGGCATTGCAGCCGCTGTCGGCATTGGGATGGGTCTGTGACGACGCTGTCCTTACTCTGGAGCAGGTGTTCGACATCCTGCGCAAGCAAGAGATCGCGCAGTGTTTTGCCGATCACTTGAGCAGGCCCAGGGCGGCAAAGGGCGAACTGCTCGCGCAATTGCTGCCCCTCGAGCTTGCGCCGCGCACCTTGGCCGAATGGTTTCCGGCCTCCCCGGTGCGCATCATCCATTGGCGCCTGCAACCGTTGTGCGACCGCTTGCGCCTGTTGTTCTTCGGCAACCTTTACCAGGACTGGTCCGAATTCGTGCTCGCCGATCTGGGCGTGCTGCGTTACGAGCGGGTGCCGCTGAGCGCCGATTCACGCGCCTTGCGCCAGCGCGCCGAGGTCGATCTGGCCATGGCCTTGCACCAGTGCGCCGATCGGCTGGAGCAGGGGGAGTCGCCCGTTTCGCTGCTGGCGACCCTGGACGGCCTGCACAGTGACAACCCCTGGTTGGTGCGGCGGCGCGGGCGGCTATTGTACAGCATCGGCCAACAGTGCGAGCGCCAGGGTGACTGGGACCAGGCTTTGGCCATCTATGAGCGCAGCGACCATCCGCAGGCCCGTGTGCGCCGGGTGCGGGTGCTGGAGCGCAGCGAACGTTGGGATCACGCGCAGACCCTGGCGCTGGAGATGGCCGCCGCTCCGTCCAATCCCCAGGAGGAACAAGCCCTGGCGCGCATGCTGCCACGCCTGGCACGCAAGCTGGGCGGACCTGCGCAACCACGCCGTCGTCCGGCCGAGCTGGAGCTGATCGAGTTGACGTTACCGGTCGGGCTCGCGGCGCTTGGGGTCGAGGAGGCTGTGCGCCTGCACCTGGCGCAGGACGCAGGCGTCTGTCATTACGTGGAGAACACGCTGTTCAACAGCCTTTTCGGCCTGCTGTGCTGGGAGGCGATCTTCGCGCCGGTGCCGGGTGCGTTCTTCCATCCGTTCCAGGCCGGGCCCCAGGATCTGCACGACGACGACTTCCAGCAGCGACGCGCAGGGCTGTTCCAGGCATGCCTGGGCCGGCTGGACGATGGCAGCTACCGCCAGGCCATTCACGAATGCTTCATCGCCAAGCAGGGTCTGCAATCGCCATTCGTGTTCTGGTCGATGCTCACGGCAGAACTGCTTGAGCAGGCCCTGGCGTGCATACCGGCGACCCATCTCAAGCAGTGCTTCAGGCGCCTGCTGCAGGACATCCGCAGCAATCGCGCCGGCATGCCTGACCTGATCCAGCTCTGGCCGGATGAAGGGCGCTACCGCATGGTCGAGGTCAAGGGCCCAGGGGACCGCCTGCAGGACAACCAACTGCGCTGGCTGGACTTCTGTCGCGAGCATGGCCTGCCGGTCGCGGTGTGCCATGTGCGTTGGAGCGAGACGTCGGCATGAGTTACACAGTGGCGGTCCGGGCGCTGTGCGAGTTCAGTGCCAAGGTGGGCGATCTGGATCTGCGTTTCACGCCGTCACCCACGGCCCAGGAGGGTATCGCCGGTCATCGTCGGGTCGTGGCGCGACGAGGTGCGGGCTACGAGGCGGAGGTATCGCTGGAAGGGGTGTACAAGAGCCTGCGGGTGCGTGGCCGTGCCGATGGTTATGACCCGGTGCATAACCGTCTGGAAGAGATCAAGACCCATCGCGGCGACCTGGCCCGCCAGCCTCCCAACCATCGTCAGTTGCACTGGGCCCAGGCCAAGGTCTACGCCTGGCTGCTGTGTCGGGCCAGGCAACTGGAAACGATCGAGGTGGCGCTGGTCTACCTGGACGTGGACAGCGACCGTCAGACGCTGATCAGCGAACAGCACGCCGCCACGGACCTGCAACATTTCTTCGACGCCCAGTGCCAGCGTTTTCTCGCCTGGGCCCAGGGCCAGCAAAAGCGTCTTGCCGAGCGTGACCGGGACCTTCAGGCTTTGAGGTTTCCCTACCCGCAGTTTCGCCAGGGCCAGCGCCAGTTGGCCGAGACGCTGTACAAGGCGGTGAGTACCGGACGATGTCTGATGGCTCAGGCCAGTACCGGCATCGGCAAGACCCTTGGCACGTTGTTTCCGCTGCTCAAGGCCATGGTGCCGCAGCAACTGGACAAGGTGTTCTTCCTGACCGCCAAGACTCCTGGACGAGCCCTGGCGCTGGAGGCCCTGCGCCAGGTCACCGATGCCACACCGCAGCCGGCCTTGCGTACCTTGGAACTGATCGCCCGGGACAAAGCCTGCGAACACCCTGGCAGCGCCTGCCACGGCGAGTCCTGTCCGCTGGCCCGGGGATTCTATGACCGGCTGCAGGCGGCGCGAGAGGCTGCAGCGCAACGGCCCCTGCTGGACAGAGCCGGCCTTCGCGAGGTGGCGCTGGCGCACCAGATCTGCCCCTACTACCTGGGGCAGGAGATGGCGCGGTGGGTCGATGTGCTGGTGGCCGACTACAACTACTATTTCGACGCCCATGCCTTGCTGTATGGCCTGACCCAGGCCAACCAGTGGCGGGTCGCGGTGCTGGTGGACGAGGCGCACAATCTGGTCGAGCGGGGGCGAGGGATGTACAGCGCAAGCCTGGACCAGGGCCAGTTGGCGGCCCTGCGCCAGAGCAAACCGGCTGGCCTCGGCAGCGCGCTGGAACGCGTGAACCGGCAATGGAACGCGTTGTACAAGGCGCAACTGGAGCCCTACCAGGCTGGCGAGCGATTGCCGGAGGCTTTTCTACAGGCCCTTCAGCAGTGCCTCGGCCTGATCCAGGCACGCCTGGAACAGGCCCCTGGCGAGGTGGAGCCGGCGCTGTTGCAGTTTTTCTTCCAGGCCCTGCAGTTCAGCCGGATCGCGGAGTTGTTCGATGAGCATTTCATCTTCGACGTGAGCCTGCGAACCGGTCCGCGCAAGCGTCGCCTGGCCACCGTGTGCCTGCGCAACGTGGTGCCGGCGCGCTTGCTGGGCCCACGTATGCGTGCGGCGCGAAGCGTCACGCTGTTCTCCGCTACCCTGAGCCCACGGCATTTCTATGCCGACTTGCTGGGCATGCCGGTCGATACCGCCTGGCTGGAGGTCGCGGCGCCGTATCGCGCCGAACAGCTGGAGGTGCGCATCGTCAGCGCGGTGTCCACCCGTTATCGGGAGCGCCAGGCGTCCCTGGTGCCGATCGTCGAGCTGATCGCCGAGCAGTATCGACGTACACCGGGCAACTATCTGGCGTTTTTCAGCAGCTTCGAATACCTCGGGCAGGTTGCTGCATTGCTGGGCGAGCGTTACCCCTCCATCCCGCGCTGGGAGCAGGCTCCCGGCATGGACGAGCGAGCGCGCGAGGCGTTTCTGGCCCGCTTCGTCCCTGATGGCCAGGGTGTGGGCTTTGCCGTGTTGGGCGGTGCCTTCGGGGAGGGTGTCGACCTGCCGGGCAGCCGCCTGATCGGCGCGTTTGTCGCCACGCTTGGGTTGCCCCAGGTCAACCCGGTCAATGAACAGTTCAAGCAGCGCTTGGGGCGGCAGTTCGGCGCCGGCTTCGACTACGCCTATCTCTACCCAGGCGTGCGCAAGGTGATCCAGGCGGCTGGCCGGGTCATCCGTGGTGATCAGGACCGCGGCGTGCTCTTGTTGATCGATGAACGATTCGCCGAGCCACGGGTGCGGCAGATGTTCCCCGATTGGTGGCAGGCGGGCGCCGAATAATCCGCGCAGGCCCCATCGCACGGCGTTGCAACTCCCAGTACACTGCGTGTTCCAACACCAACATTCTGTTGATCTCGAGGTTCTTGCATGACGCTCAGTCCTTTGGCAGGCAAGCCGGCTCCGGCCAGCGTGCTGGTCGATATCCCCCGCCTGCTCACCGCCTATTACACCGGCCGTCCCGATGCCGCAGTGGCGGCCCAGCGCGTGGCCTTCGGCACTTCGGGGCACCGGGGTTCGTCGCTGGAGCTGAGCTTCAACGAAGATCACGTGCTGGCGATCACCCAGGCCATTTGCCTGTACCGGCAGGAGAAGGGCATCGACGGCCCGCTGTTCGTTGGCGCCGATACCCATGCCTTGTCGGCACCGGCTGCGGCCAGTGCCCTGGAGGTTCTTGCCGCCAATGGCGTGCAGGTGATGCTGTCCAAGGACGATGAATACACGCCGACTCCGGCCGTATCCCATGCCATTCTCTGCCACAACCGTGGCCGTCAGCAGGGCCTGGCCGATGGCGTGGTCATCACCCCGTCGCACAACCCGCCGCAAAGCGGGGGATTCAAGTACAACCCGCCCAATGGCGGCCCGGCCGACAGCGACGTGACCAAATGGATCGAAGCCAAGGCCAACGAGCTCCTGGCCGCAGGCCTTGTCGGCGTCAAGCGCATGGATCACACCCAGGCCCTGCAGGTCGCCACCACCCAGCGCTACGATTACGTGGGGCGCTATGTGGCCGACCTTGAAAACGTCATCGACTTCGACATCATCCGCGATGCCAAGCTGCGCCTGGGCGTCGACCCTCTGGGCGGGGCGGGGGTGCGTTACTGGCAGGCGATTGCCGAGCACTATCGCCTGGACCTGGAAGTGGTCAACACCGAGGTCGACCCGACCTTCCGCTTCATGACCGTCGACTGGGACGGCCAGATCCGCATGGACCCATCCTCGCCATATGCGATGCAAGGGCTGATCGGCCTGCGCGAGCGTTTCGACGTGGCGTTCGCCTGCGACCCGGACCACGACCGTCATGGCATCGTCACCCCTGACGGCCTGCTGCAACCGAACAACTACCTGGCCGTGGCCATCGATTACCTGTTCCGCCATCGTCCGCAATGGCGCAGCGACGCGGCCGTGGGCAAGACCGTGGTCAGCAGCGGCCTGATCGATCGCGTCACCGCGCGTCTGGGTCGTGATCTGTACGAGGTGCCGGTGGGCTTCAAGTTCTTTGCCCAGGGGCTGTTCGACGGCTCGCTCGGATTTGGTGGCGAAGAGAGTGCGGGCGCTTCGTTCCTGCGCAAGGACGGTACGGTCTGGGCCACTGACAAGGATGGCTTGATCCCGGCGTTGCTGGCGGCGGAGATGACGGCCCGCACCGGACGCAACCCGAGCCAGGCTTACGCCGACCTGACCGAAGCTCTCGACAGGCCGTTCGCGACCCGCGTCGAGGCCAAGGCCGACGCTCGCCAGAAGGCGCTGCTGAGCAAGCTGGCACCGGAGCAGGTGACTTCCACCGAGCTGGCCGGCGAACCCATCGAGCAGATCCTCAGCCAGGCGCCGGGCAACGGTCAGGCCATTGGCGGGTTGAAGGTGATGACTGCCAACGGTTGGTTCGCGGCGCGACCTTCCGGTACCGAGGACATCTACAAGATCTACGCCGAGAGCTTCATTGACGAGGCGCACCTGCAGCGTCTGGTTCAGGAGGCTCAGGTGCTGGTGGATGCCGCGATAGCCTGACAGGGCGGGGCTGCTGCGCAGCCCTTTTCCCTTCTCGATAAAAGGTGCTCCTACAGGTCCAGCGCCTCTCTTGCAATTGCGCTGTACCTTGGAGCGGCCTCAAAGCATTTGATTCAAGACAGATGCCCTGCAAGAAGCGGGCATCCCGACCGTCAAGGCTACTCAGCCGCCTCCGGCCAAGCCCGTGATCACACTGAAATCACTCACTTCCACCTTGCCGCCGCCATAACCCAACAGGTGGAAGGAAAACGCCTTGCGCACCGATGGGTTGTCGAAGCCGAATTCCAGCTCCAGCGGCCTATCGGCCGTCACGATAATCTCCTCCGGCAGACCCAGCGGAACATCCTGCTCGAACTCCTTGGCCTTGAGCTGGATGTAGGCATCGTGTTTCGGATCGAGAGAGCGCACCTTCACCCGCACACGGGTGTGGGAGCCTTGCGGCATTTCCAGGTACTGGGCGCCGATGAGGTTGTCGGCCCAGTCATCGCGGATGCGCTTGTGCAGGGTGATGGCCGCAGGGCCACCAAACTGGTAACGCAGGTTGAGCGGGGTTTGCAGTAGCGACTGGTCCAGCGTGCTGGCCAGGGTGGTGAGCTGTTGGCCGGTGATGTCATTGCCGCGACCCAGGTACTGGGCGTGGTCGGCAATGAAGCCTTGGCTCGCGTAGCGGCGGCAGCGCTCCTGGAAGTCGCATTCGGTCAAGGTGCCGTGGCCATCGTGATAGCGCAGCATCCCGTTGGTGTAGGAAATCATCTCGCGCCCGGTGTCGTAGTCGCGGAACAGCGAGCGCCCGCTCAATGCGGCCGGGATCGGCAGGGCGAAGTAATCGAGCAGGGAAATGGCCACGTCGACATGGCCGTAGGTGCCGTGCTTGAGGCGGGGCAGTTGTGCCTGCTCCGGTGCCAGGGTCAGGTTGAACCCCCAGGAAGAGGCCAGGCGTACGCCATCGATACCGTGGGACTCGTCGGAGGTGATGACCACCAGGGTGTCTTTCAGAACGCCTTGGCGTTCGAGGTTGTCGAGGAAGGCGCCCAGGGCGTCATCCAGATAGGCCACCGCCGCTTGCTTGGCGGTGTCGTAGCGTTGCAGGTAACGCTCTGGCGCCGAGTAGGGCTGATGGGTGCCGACGGTGAGCAGGGTGAGCATCCAGGGCTGCTTTTGCTTGCGCAGCTGTGTCACGTACTTCTGGGCGCCTTCGAAGAAGGCTTTGTCGTCCTTGCCCCAAGGGAAGTGCAGGTAGTTCTTGTTGGTGAACCATTCCTGGCCGTGCACCGACTCGAAACCGATGTGCGGCATGATGCGGTCCTTGGCCATGAAGCGCAGACCCGCACCTTGCAGGTAGTGGGTACTGAAGCCCGCCTGTCGCAGCTGCGCCGGCAGGCATGCCTGGTTGCGCAGGTCCTGGGTCAGCAACTCCACCCCTTTGGGTGTACCGTTGGCGAGCTTGTCGTAGTCGCCGCAAAGCAGGGCGTACAGGCCGCGGATGGTCTGATGGGTATGCAATACGTAGTCGGGAGTGTTCATGCCGCGCTCGGCCCAGCGGCTGAGGTTGGGCATCAGTTCTTCGTCGAAGTGGCTATGCAGGGCCTGGCGGTTGGCGCGCACGTAGGCGCCAGGGATGCCTTCCAGGGCGATCACCAGCACGTTGCGGGCCCGTCCCGGGGCATCGAGCAGCTTGTGCCCATTGAGGTCCGACTGGGTCAGGCCCGCGGTGGGCAGCAGGGGGACCGGTTGCTCGTTACCCAACAAGCCCAGCGCGGCGCGCTGGATGTTGCCGACACCGGCGGTCAGCAGTTGATGCGGCAGATTGTACTGGCGCCATTGATCGGCATCGGACGGCGCCAGATGCTGGCTGGCCCAATGTACGCCCAGCAACATCAGGGGAATCGCCCAGGCCTTGCGTGGCAGCGCCGGAGCCGGTTGGGTGCGGGTGAGCCAGACGGCGAACAGCCAGGCCAGCAGCCCGGTGACCAGAAGCCAGGGCAACCACGGATGGGCAAGGCCACCGCCGGTCGAGTTCTCCATGAATTGCGGATCGAACAGGTAGGTGGCGTCGGTGCTGTTGGGCAGTCGGCCGACCGCGCTGACCAGCTCCGCCGAAGCAATCAGCAGGGCGCCCCAGGCCAGCAGTACCGGCAAGGCCAGCCACCAGGCGCGACGGTGCACAAGCAGCACCAACAGGCTACCGACAGCGATATCGGACAGGTAGCCGAAGGGGTTGGACCAACCGAGCAAGGCTCTTGCACCCAGTGGGATCACCAGCACCAGGACTGCCAAGGCGAGCAGTCGGATGCGGGGATGACCGAGCATGTTTTTCACAAAGACTTCCTTCTTGTCATGAAACAGTCACTCAAGCGTGCTCCATGATAACAGGCGTGAGACGCGGGGCGGGGTTTGCAGACAGGATGCAGGAGGCGGCGCAGCCCGCGGACTCATTACCAAAGTTTTCATAACCGAGGGCGTTGGGGCGCGAAGCACCCCGGTCGTCATCAGAAGTAGTACGGAAACTTCAGGCTGAAGGAAAAGTCAGGCGAGTCCTCGGTCAAGCCAATGGCGAGGTTGGGTACGATGGTCAGGTTGTCGGTGGCCGCGAAGGTCATGCCGATATTGAAGTTTGCCGCGTTGTAGTCGCTGTTGGTGATCGACTGCCAGTCGCCGCCATCGGCCTTGATTTTGCTTTTGCGGGCAAATTGATCGGAGAACGAGAACGACATGCTCATCTTCTCGTTCAAGGCAAACGCGATGCCGGCGCCGATTTGCCAGGAGTCCCCAAGCTTTACATCACCTGATACCTTGCTGCCGACCTGCGGGCTGATGTCGCTGAACGAGTCCTGCATGTTGTAGGTGTAGGACAGGCTGCCGAAGAGTACGGCCGGGTCGAAGGTCTTGACCAGCGAGATGCCCGGAGAGATGGACCACACGCCATTACCGGTGGGAAGGTCTTCAGGAACGGCCAGGTTGTCGTTTCCTGGGTCGGTAACCAGCTTGATGCCGTACGGGTCCTTGCCGGTCGGTGCCTTGACCCGCAGGGTGGCGACAGCGTCGGGCAGGCTTTCGGACTCGTCGAGGAACTTGTAGGCAACGCCGAAATTGACATCGCCGATGGTGGGATCGCGGGTGACGGTTGCGTCGGATGTCGCAGGGCCAGAACCTCCCGCACCGCCAGAGGAGTAGGTCGACTCGCGGTAGACCACCGGGACGTTGATGTCGAACTGCCAGCGCTGCGCGACGTTGTAGCGGGCAGTCAGGTCCAGCGTCCAGTTGTCCGCCTTGATTCGGTCCAGGTTTATGTTGCCAAGAAAGATCGAGTCCAGCGCCAGGAAACCGTTGAGCACCAGGGCTCGCGTATCGTAGTGGGTATAGGTCAGGCCGGTTTCGACGCTGAACTTGCCGCCCCCGAAGAAGCCGCTGGCCTCGTCGTACAGGTTGGAAACGCTCTGCGCGGGCTCCGAGTCGTCCCTGAGCGACTGGCCATATGAGCTGCCTGTGGTGCCCGGTGCGCCCGAGGCCACGGTCTGACCGCCCCTGACTGTTTCGGCAGGGGACTTGGTCAGGCGTCTGGGGGCAGGTGTCGCGGGTGCTTCTTCAACTTGGCGAAGGCGCTGTTCGAGTACCATCAGCGCATTCTGTTGTGCTTCGTAGCGTTGTTTCAGCTCCATGAGTTCTTGTTTTAATGCTTCGACCTGAGGGTCGGCAGCTGCATAGAGCAATGGAGTCGGAGCCAGGGTACTCAAACAAACGATAACTCTGAACCTTAACGATCGGTGCATGGGTTAGCCGTCCCTTCTGACTGCATTGGATGAGACTGAGCGTAGATCAGTATCCGAGAGTGCGAAGACCTTTGAGTTGGTCCAGATTGCTGTTCAGCGAACCCGTGGTCGGAGCGTTGTCGCGCAGCACGACATTGAGGGTGGTGATGTTCCTGACCTGGTTGCCGCCGCCCAGCAGTGTGGTGTTCTGCATCAGCCCACCCTGGGCCAGCCGTTGCACCGTACTGCCCTGGTTATTACTGGCCACGATGTTGAATTGTATTCCGGCACCGGTCGACGAGACGCTCAGCGAGCCCGCGCCATTGGCACCGCCCATTTTCGAGCCGGCGGCCAGGACCTGCCCCTGTTGTTGCATGGCTGGTGCGCTGCTGGCCTTGGTGACATTGATGTCGACATTGTTATAGGCCGCGTTGTAGTCGCCGGCCGCGCGCACGACTTGAGTGACACCCTGGGTGTTGTTCAGGCCGCCGCCACCTGTGACGGAACCTGTGCCCTGCGACGACATCGAGCCTGTCCCTTTCTCGGTGATGATCGATACATAGAACTGCGGCTTGACGGTCGACTGCTGGATTTGCATCGAGGACGTTGCCCCGATCATTTCGCCGTTGGCATTTTGCCAGGTGCTGGTCATGACCAGGCCGAAGCTGATGATCCGTCCCGGCATGACGTAGCGACCCCGCAAGGCCGCCAATTCCTGATCCTTCAGTTCAATGGGTTTGAACGTCTCTGCCTGGGTCGGCAGGCTGACAGCCAGACACACGATCGTGAGCCAGGTTGGAGTCTTCATGGGATGCTCCCGGAGCCTCATGCTCCCTTGTCATTAGAAGAAGTCGCTTTGGATGAAGCCGAAGTCCATCAACTCCGCGTCTTGCACCGGGGTGAAGTTATTGATGCGGTGCTTGGCGGTGAGCGGTAGCGGTGGGTCGAGCAGGGCATTGGCCTTGTCGTACCCTTGGCCGATGACGGCGAAGATGATGCCGTTCCAGCCTTTCACGAAGTCATCGACGGTAAACCGTTTATGGCCGAGTACCGGATCGCCGATATACACCCAGCCTTTGTCGACTTTCTGCAAGACGACAAAATGCTTGTAGCCACGGATGTCCATCAGCACCACCACTGGAATGCGAACGCTGTGCAAGGTGTCTGCTGCTACCCGGTAACCGCGGGCACGCATGCCCAGGCTTTCTACGTAGCGCTTCATGTCGAGCATGGAAAACCCCTGGACGCGGACCAGGTCTTGTTCGGCATGGGCCAGCATCCCTTCGATGACCTGTTCTTCGTTCACGTCCAGCCAATAGGCTTGGCGCAAGATGGTTGCCAGCGCAGCTGCACCACAACTGAAGTCGGTTTTTTGTTGCACCAGGTCGGCGAATTTGCGCTCGCGTACGCTCTGGATGGGTTTGAACACCACCGCGCCACCCGGCAAGACAGAAAGCGGCATTTGGGCGGCTTCGCTCTGGCTGGCCAGGCAAAGCAACAACGCCAAGGCGATAACGCGCATTTCGACGTCCCCCTTGCTGGGGCTGGAAAAGGCCCCCCGAAGGGGGCCTTCCTGCCACGCGTTTACATCGAGGTGTTGGAGATGGCCAGCGAGTTGCTTTGTTGGTTGCCCACACCCGCAGCCACGTTGACGCCCAGGTTGCCGCTGCCGCCGTTCACCGAACCGCTCAGGGTTGCAGTGTTGGTCACAGGGTTTGCCCAGCCGGTTGGGGTCAGTACTTGATACGAGATGGTGTTGCTCAACTCATAGGAGCTGCTCTCGACGAACTTCTTGTTGTCCTCGTAATCGGACTTGGATGATTGCTCACCCGATTTCTCGAACGAGGAGTTGTACGCTTTTTCGAACGAGGAGTTATGTTCCTTCTGGTACGAGGACTCGGACTTGTTGTTCCAGTCGGTATCGACCGATGCTTCAAGCGAGCCTTTGAGCGTGGTGTCGAAGGAGTTGGTGCGGCTGCCATCGTTGTGACGGCCATAGTCCCAGGAGACGGTCCTGCTTCCTTCCGCGGACGCATCCAGTTTGGCGGTCACACCCACATGCGAATCACCGCTGGCTTCATGCATTCTGGAGCCGTCCGCGTCGTAGTGGGTTTTGCCGTTCGCGTCGAAGTGGTTGGTGCCTTTCACGTCAAAGCTCGAGGACGAGCTCTTGTTTCCGCTCACTTCGATATTCTTCTCGTACCTGGAGTTACCCGAGTACGTCTTGGTGAGGCTGATCGTATCTACACGCGTTTCCCGATCGGCATAGTTGTTGACGGTCAGGCCCGGGCCGTTCTGGTCAGCCGAGGCGGTAGCCTTGGCGTTGCCCAGCGGGGCATTCATGTTGGCGATCGCCATGGTGTTTTTCTGTTGGTTCAGGTCGCCACCGGCAATGTTGATGCCCATGTTCCCGTTGGCGCCACTGGCCGACTGGCTCATGACGGCAGAGTTCTGGGTGGACCAGTTGGTGACCTTGTTGGCATTGCTGTATTGCTTGACCTGGGCTTCGGCGGTGGCAGTGCCGAACACGAAGCTGTTGTCCAGGCTCGACTCGGAGGCGGCATTCGCAATCGCCGCGGCGTTGTCTTGCTGGTTGCCATTGCCGGCGGCCACGTTGATACCCACGTTGCCGCTTGAACCAACGCCTGAGCCGCTCATCTCGGCCGAGTTCTCGGTTCCTTCGTTGTAGATGGTGTTGTTCGTGCTGTTTTGCACGTCCTTCGCAGTGGCCGTCGCACTGATGGGGATCATCGTGGGACGGGGGGGCTGGTGATCATTATGATGATCGTGACCACGCCGATCGTTTTGCCCAGCTTGTACAGCAACAGCCATGACCGCAGCAATTGCGAACACCAGAGGCTTGATTGCCATCGAGGGTTTCATGGTGATTCTCCGTACTTTATTTTAGGTTAAGTGTTGTTCTTACCTGTTTGGGTCAGTCCGCGACCCGGACACTCAGGGTGTTGGCCATTCGGTTTCCCACCCCGGCGCTCTGATTCAACTGAATCACCCCACGGCTACCGGTGAATGCCTGGTCGTTCGTCGTGACCTGGCGATGGCCGGGTGCGGAGCCAGTTGGATCGGAGTTGTTGACCAGCGCCACGTTCTGTTGCATGAGGACGCTGTCATCGAGACTTTGCGGTTGGGTGCTGATACTGATGCGTACTGCGTTGGCTTGCTGGGTACCGGCGCCGGCACTTTGGTTGACGCCCAGCAGACCATTGCCGTGGCTGAAGGCATTGCCCTGGATGCGGGCATGAGCATCCATCGAAGGGTCGACCTGGGTATTGAGGCGCTGACGGATCTGTGTGCTTGCGGCGGCGCCAGGGCCAATGGCGATGGCGCGGGCATTGGCCTGCTGCTGTTGGTCGCCGGCGGCCTGGTTGACGGACAGCACGCCCTGGTACTGCTTGCCGGAACTGGTGATGGTCGCGTTGTTGATCACAGGGGGTTGAGCAAAGGCCGATGCACTGCAGAACGCGGCCAGGATCAGCAGCGTGTGCCTCATCTCACTGGCCTCCTGTCAGGACTTTCAAAGCACCCAGGCCGCGCTGGACGTTTGAATTGACCATGTTGGAAATACCATTGCCCCCGCCTGCGCCACGTCCGCCGGCCAGGTTGGGCAATTGGTTCTGGTTGGCGATGTTGCCGCCGAAGTTGTTGGTCTGTTGGGAGACCAACGACGAAATGCCAGCACCACTGCTGATGCTGGCGAAGTCACCATCGCTCAATTCGCTGGTCTGTCTGAGGATCTGCGCGGAGGGGTTGGTGCTGACCGTGACCGGATTGGGATCGGGTGCCACGGGCGCGCGCGTCGCCATGCGCGGCTGCACGTCCCGCGTTATGACGATGAACCCGTTTTCTGCTTGAGCAGGCAGGCTGAGGCTTGATCCGAATACACAACCGACCAGCAGGAGGCGATAAATGCCTTTATCAAGTTTCCCCACGATGGCGATTCCTTCTTCTGAGCGCTGGCCCTAGTCAGCGTTGCCAGGAAGAGAGCAGAAGGTGTGCCGGTTTTGCTTATTGCTTTTGAATCAATAGGTTGGGGGAAAAGGCTGAGGGTATTTGGATTTTGTTGTATCAATGTTGAGACGGATTTTCAGTTCAGGGGGGCGTGACCCAGCATTGGCGTTGCCTGAAGAGGCTTTTTTCACAAGTGTTTCACACTCTTGACACTACCCCCAAAACTGGTGAAAAGCCCACAAATACGGGGGCTATCGCCCACGGGGGTGTGTCAGCCCCTTAACACTCGGTGGGGCATGTCGGGGGTTTTCCATCCAGCAGGCGTTGCACTGCGCCCAAGGCTGACGCGCTTCGCTGGGGCCAGTCCCCGCCAATGATCTGCAGCGGCTGACGATGACGCTCCAGCCAGGCGAGGCTGTCGTCGAAGAACCGCTGGCGGTCACGCAGGTCAGGCTGGCAGCGTTGACCGTCGGCTACCCAACCCACACCTTGCGGGCTGAGCAACAGGTGCAGATCGTATTGCCGTGCAAGCAAGGCTTGTTCCAGCCAGGATGGGCAAGCCTCGAACAGGTCGTAGCTCCAGAGCATGTTGCTGAGCAGGTGAGTATCGAGAATCAGCAGCTCAGGGGCCTGTTGCCGGGCCTGGTCCTCCCAGGCGAGCTGGCCACGCGCGATGGTGGAGATGTCGTCGTAACAGGTATCGCGCTGTTCCCGGTCGATGAAGTGACGTACGTACTCACTGACGATCACACCACCGAAATGCGCCTGTATCTCGCCGCTGAGCCAGCTCTTGCCGCTGGACTCCGGCCCGCAAAGCACCAGGACCTTCATGCGGGTACCAGCGCCGGGTCGCGCCGCCATTCCAGCCAGCCACGCACGGCAATAAGGGTGAACAAGGCATAGAGTGCGGCGGTGAGGTACAGCCCCTTATAAAGGAACAGGCCAACGAAAATCACATCCAGTACCACCCACAGCGCCCAGCATTGCAGGCGTTTTTGCGCCATCCACAGTTGCGCGACCAGGCTGAAACCGGTCAGTGCGGCGTCGAGCCAGGGTTGGGCTGCGTCGGTCCAGTGCGCCATGGCGGCGCCGAGTCCGAGGCTTGCCAGCAGACCGACTCCGAGCCCGGTGAACATCGGCCCGGCCGCGAGGCTGGACACCTGACGGGCATCCTCGACCCGCTCCGGGCGCGTCCACTGCCACCAGCCATACAGTTGCAGGACGGCATAGACCAGTTGCAGGAGCATGTCGGAATACAGCTTCACCTCGTAGAAGATCCAGCTGTAGAGCAACACCATCACCAGGCCGATCGGCCAGCACCACGGGTTCTGCTTGACCGTGAGCCACACGGCGATGACGCCGAGCACGGCGGCGAAGAGTTCGAGGCCGGACATCGGCGATCCTTGGGCGTAGGAGAAGGGCGCGATTGTAGCCTGTGGGACAGGGAAGCTGTAGTGGCAGTTCCGGCCCCTTCGTGGGGAAATCCGTTCCCACAGGTTTCGCGGTGTTCTTGATGCCACCGCTGTGCCTGTGGGCGCGGGTTTACCTGCGAATACGTCGTTGAGGTTGCGCAGTGACCTCGCTCACACCCGGAACTGACGCAGCAGCTGCTCCAGATCCTCGCTCAAGCGCGCCAGCGATGCCCCGGCATCGCTGGACTGGCGCGCCGCCTCGGCAGTCTGCTGGGACAAGCCGGCGGTGTCGAGCACGTTGCGGTTGATCTCCTCGACCACATGAGCCTGCTGCAGGGTGGCACTGGCGATCGAGGCGTTGAGTGCGGTGAGGTTGTTCAGCGCCTGGCTGATCGCATCCAGGCTGGTGCCGGCTTCGCGGGCCTGCTGGACGGTCTGGCGCGAAGCCTCGCTGCTGGTATCGATGGCCCTGACGGCCGCCTCAGACTGCCCCTGCAGGTGCTCGATCATTGTCTGGATCTCGGCGGTGGACTGGGCGGTACGCTGGGCCAGCAGCCGCACTTCATCGGCGACCACGGCAAAGCCGCGGCCTTGCTCGCCGGCGCGGGCGGCCTCGATGGCGGCATTGAGGGCCAGCAGGTTGGTCTGCTCGGCGATCGAGCGGATCACTTCCAGCACGCCGCCGATACGCGTGCTGTGCCCGGCCAGCTCACGGATCACCTGCACCGCCTGATCGATGGTGTTCGAGAGGCGGTCGATCTGCTGCAGGCTGCCGTGAATCGCCTGCTGGCCATGGTCGACCTGCAACTGCGCCGCCTGCATCTCGTTGGCAGCCTGTTCGGCTGTCTTGGCTACATCCTGCACGGCATAGGTGACTTCGTTGACCGCCGTGGCCACCTGGTCCATTTGCAGCGACTGCTGGACGCTGCGTGCCTGGGCCTGGCCTGCGTTGTCGCCGACGTGGCTGGCGGACTGGGCCAAGGCGTGGGCGGCGCCTTGCAATTGGCCGACCACGCCCTGCAGCTTGCCGTTGAAACGGTTGAAGTGTTCACCCAGATGGGTGAGCTCGTCACGGCCATGGGTGTCCAGGCGCCGGGTCAGGTCGCTTTCGCCGCTGGCGATGTTGCCCATGGCCTGCACGGCCTCCTGCAACGGGCGGGCAATGCTGCGGGCGATGAGCAATACGAGCAGGGCCATCAACACCGCTATCCCCATGCCCAACAGGGAAGCATCACGCACCTGGCGGGCGAACTCGGCCTGTACGTCGTCGATGTAAACGCCCGAGCCAATGATCCAGCCCCAGGGTTTGAACAACTGGATATACGAGGTTTTGGCCACGGGGTCGCTGGCACCGGGCTTGGGCCAGCGGTAGTCGACCGATCCTGCGCCCTGGCTGCGGGCGAGGGCGACCATCTCGTTGAAGACGGCAAAGCCGTCGGGGTCGCGGATGGCGGAAAGGTCCTGGCCGTCGAGCTTGGGATTGGCCGGATGCATGATCATCTTCGGCCCCAGGTCGTTGATCCAGAAGTAATCGTCCTTGTCGTAGCGCAGGCCGCGTACCACCTGCAGGGCCTGTTGCTGGGCGACTTCCCGGCTGAGCGTGCCGGCGGCCTCGAGGCCTTGGTAATAGGCCAGCACGCCCGCGGCGGTCTGCACCACATGCTGGGTCTTCTGCGCCTTGGCCTGGTACAGGTCGCCATGGAGCTGGCGCAGCATCAGCAGGCCCAGGATCACCAGCATGGCCACCGCTACCAGCAGGATCAGCGACAGGCGCTGACTGATCGACATCGACCTCAGGGTCTTCATGAAAGGTACTCCTGCATTGTTCTTGTTATCAGGCGCATCCAAGCATGCTTTGCTCATCGCGACACACTCGACCAAGGGCTAAGTGCCGGAACAGCTGTTTCATGTCGCATGCCGCGCGAGCCAATCGGCAAGCAGCTCTGATAGGATCTCGGCCGCGCAAGATGAAACCTTTAGGCATCTGCTTCTTTGCGCTGGCAATGCGACCGGTAGTCGCTGTAAAACGACCGGGCCTTTCGCGGCAATCACATGCAAATCAAGTACAAGGGGCCAGCCAGGAGCTGTGCTCCATCGGGGGAATGATGGATTTTTGGAGTGCCTTGCAGGCAATCATCTTAGGCGTGGTCGAAGGCTTGACGGAGTTCTTGCCGATCTCCAGCACCGGGCACCAGATCATCGTCGCCGACCTGATCGACTTCGGTGGCGAGCGGGCCATGGCGTTCAACATCATCATCCAGCTCGGTGCGATCCTGGCCGTGGTCTGGGAGTTCCGTCGCAAGATCTTCGAGGTGGTTCTCGGGTTGCAGAGCCAGCTCAAGGCGCGTCGTTTCACCGCCAACCTGCTGATCGCCTTCTTCCCGGCGGTGGTGCTGGGCGTGCTGTTCGCCGACCTGATCCACGAGTACCTGTTCAACCCCATCACCGTGGCCGCGGCGCTGGTGGTCGGCGGGGTGATCATGCTCTGGGCCGAGCGTCGCGATCACCGCGTCCAGGTCGATCACGTCGATGACATGCGCTGGAGCCATGCCCTGAAGATCGGTTTCGTCCAGTGCCTGGCGATGATTCCGGGCACCTCGCGTTCCGGCTCGACCATCATCGGCGGCCTGCTGTTCGGCCTTTCGCGCAAGGCCGCAACCGAGTTCTCGTTCTTCCTGGCCATGCCGACCATGGTCGGTGCCGCGGTGTACTCGGGCTACAAGTACCGGGACCTGTTCCAGCCTGGCGATCTGCCGGTGTTCGCCCTCGGTTTCGTGGTGTCGTTCATCTTCGCCATGATTGCCGTACGCGGTCTGCTCAAGTTCATCGCCAACCACAGTTACGCGGCATTTGCCTGGTACCGCATCGTTTTCGGCCTGCTGATCCTGGCGACCTGGCAGTTCGGCTGGGTCGACTGGGCCACGGCGCACGGCTGAGATGGCACGCTCGCAAACCGCCTCCCGGCGCGGCGCCGACCGCGCACCGGAGGGGGTACGCAACCTGCGCCCTAAACTGCTGGCACTGGCCGGGCTGTGCCTGCTGCCGGCGCTGGGCGCAGCGCAGATGGCCTGGAGCGGGACGTCCTGGCTGCCCTTGGCGCTCTATCCACTGGTCAGCCTGGTCAGCCTGCTGCTCTACTGGCAGGACAAACAGCAAGCCCGCACCCAGGCCTGGCGTACACCCGAGAAGGTCCTGCATGCCAGTGAGCTCTGCGGAGGCTGGCCGGGTGCGCTGGTGGCCCAGCAGCTGTTTCGGCACAAGACACGCAAAGTGTCCTACCAGGCGACCTTTTGGGGCATCGTGGCGTTGCATGAAGTGTTCTGGGTCGATCACCTGCTGCTGGACGGGCGCTGGCTGGGTGGTGCGCTCGGATTCATGACCGGCAACTGATCATTGGGCTGCTACGGCTCATTCGCGGGTCAGCCCGCGCCCACACGCATACTGCACGGAGGTGGGGCGGGGTTATCCGCGACCAGCGCCATCAGCCCAGCAACAGCCCCACCTGCAACCGCTTGGGCAGGCGCCGCACCACAAGCTGGTGCGATCGCCGCAGCACGTCACACAGCTCTTCGCGCCCCATCGGATAAGGCGGCGCCATGCTGACCCAGCGCGCCCGTGCCAGATAAGGCGCCGGGCGTATGCCGGGCCGGTCGCAATAGCCGAGAAACAGCTCATCGGCCACTTTGAACGACAACCCCGCGCCCGCCAGATCGAGCACCGCGAACATCTTGTTGCCAGCAACCGAGAACACCCGGACGCCACCCCATTTGTAGTCTTCCCGGGCACCTGGCAAGGTCAGGCAGAACGCAGCCACTTGTTCCGGCGTCATGCGTCGCTCAGACATACCGCTCTCCACAGGCTTCGAACGAAGCCGCCAGATGATCGATCCACACCCGCACTGCCGGCAGCAGGCCCCGGCGATGCGGGTAGACCGCTTGCAGCCAGCCCCCAGGCAACGACCAATCCGGCAGCAGGCGTACCAGTTCACCGCGTTCCAGTTCCTCTTCGCAGAACATGCTGGGCAGGGCCGTGAAACCAAGGCCTGCGCGCACGGCCGCTTTGCGCACCAGGAAGTCGTCCACCGCCAGGCGCGGCTCCAGGGCTATTTCCTGTTGGCGCCCGCCAGGGCCGATCAGGCGCAAATGCACCAACCGATCCGCCTCGGCGGCGCCGAGCACCGGCAGACCGGAGAGCTCCGACGGATCGCGCAGGTGGTCGGCAAAGCCAGGCGCGGCCACCAGGTGGGTCTGCGCCGGACGCAGGCGACGGGTGACCAGGGCTGGGTCCTCGTCGCCGAGGTCGCGCACCCGCAGGGCCACGTCGATGCCTTCGGAGATCAGGTCGACCCGGCGGTTGAGCAGGATCATGTCCAGCTGAACCAATGGATACTGCTCGAGAAAACGGCTGACGACATCCGGTAGAAAGGCGTGGGCCAGGGCAACCGGGCAGGACACCCGCAAACGCCCGCGTGGCTCGCTGCTCATGCTCGCCACCGCCTCGTCGGCGGCCTCGGCCTCCAGCAGCATGGCCTGGCAATGCTGCAGATAGCGCTCGCCCACGGCGGTGAGCTTCAGTTGCCGGGTGGTGCGCTGCAGCAGGCGGGTGCCCAGGCGCTCTTCCAGTTCGGCAATACGCCGCGACAAACGGGATTTGGGGATGCCAAGCTGGCGACCGGCAGCGGCGAAACCACCGGCTTCGACCACGCGGGCGAAGTAGAACAGGTCATTGAGGTCTTGCATGGGGAAATTCTCATTGTTCCATCCATGGGACAAACTAGCGCATTTTCGCCTGCTTATCAGCCATTCGTTGGTTCTATAGGATTCTCTCCATCGTGATCGCCCCTTGATGCGGTCTTCACTCACAGGAGAGTCCCATGAAACTGTTGCATATCGATTCGAGCATCCTGGGCGACAATTCCGCCTCCCGCCAACTAAGCCGCGAGGTCGTCGAAGCCTGGAAAGCCGCAGATCCAAGCATCGAAGTCATCTACCGCGATCTGGCCGCCGATGCCATCAGCCACTTCTCTGCCGCTACCCTGGTTGCCGCCGGCACGCCTGACGAAATGCGCGACGCCGCCCAGGCCCACGAAGTCAAGTTGAGCGCCGAGACCCTGGAAGAGTTCCTGGCGGCCGACGCCGTGGTGATCGGTGCGCCGATGTACAACTTCACCGTGCCGACCCAGCTCAAGGCCTGGATCGACCGTGTCGCCGTCGCCGGCAAGACTTTCCGCTACACCGAAGCCGGCCCGGAAGGCCTGTGCGGCAACAAGAAAGTGATTCTGGTGTCCACCGCAGGTGGTCTGCACCATGGCCAACCGACTGGCGTTGGGCATGAGGACTTCCTCAAGGTGTTCCTTGGTTTCATCGGCATCACCGACCTCGAGATCGTCCGCGCCCACGGCCTGGCCTACGGCCCTGAGCACCGCAGCAAGGCCATCGATGCCGCCCAGGCCCAGATCGCCAACGAGCTGTTCGTGGCTGCCTGACCGGCGATGCAGACAAAACCGGCTGACGCCCGAGCGTCAGCCGGTTTTTTCATCCAGGTTTCATCAGCCCACGTGTTGGGTGGCCTTATGCTGGCACTGTCCTTCGGCCTTATGCGGAGCTGCCAGTCCATGAAGCGAACCTGTGCATTGTTGGCCCTGGCGTTGCTGGGCGGCCTGCTGGCCCCCGCCGAGGCAGCCGCTTGGGTCAGCGGATTGCACCGGATGCAGCTGGCCGACCCACTGGATGCCAAGCCCATGCAGGCCCTGGCGTTCTACCCCACCCATGGTACGACACGCCATGTTCGCCTCGAAGGCTACCCATTGACGGTCGCCGAAGAGGCGCCGGTCGCATTGGGGCGGTTCCCCTTGCTGGTGTTGTCCCATGGCAACACCGGCAGCCCGCTGGCGTTGCACGACCTGGCCACGGCCTTGGCACGTCGTGGTTTTGTGGTCGTGGCCGTGATCCATCCCGGCGACAACAACCGCGATCACAGCCGCCTGGGAACCCTGAGCAACCTCTACGGGCGGCCGCTGCAAGTGAGCGCGGCAATCAGTGCCGCGCGTGACGATAGCGTGCTTGGCCCTTACCTGAGCGAGGGCAAGGTCGGGGTGATCGGGTACTCGGCCGGTGGCGAGACAGCGCTGATCCTCTCCGGTGCACAACCCGATCTGGACCGCTTGCGCCAGTATTGCCTGGAGCGCCCCAGCGATGCCGATGCCTGCAAGACGCACGGCGTGCTGATCGCCGATCGCGCCGAACTCACGCCCCAGGCCGACGCCCGTGTGGGCGCGGTGATGTTGATGGCGCCCCTGAGCCTGATGTTCGGTCGCCATGCCTTGGCCGGAGTGAGGGTGCCGGCCCTGATCTACAGCGGGGATCGCGACCAGTTGCTGGCCCTGGACCGAAACGCCGAGGCCCTGGCGCGCAAGCTGCCGGTAACGCCGGACTACCGGCTGCTGGCCGGTGCGGGTCATTTCGTGTTCATGGCGCCCTGCGACGAGGAGCAGCATGCTCGCATGCCGGCATTGTGCAAGGACGCCGAAGGTGTCGACCGTCGACACATCCATCATTCGCTGCAACGCGAGGCTGCGCTGTTTTTCACCCAGGCCCTGGGCGCGCCGCAACCGGCTGAGCGTTCAACCTCGGTGGGCGCGTCGGGCAAGCATCATGACAAGCCCCACCCCTGACAGGGCCAGCAAGGCTGCCACGCAGAAGATCGACGCATAGCCCTGGCGCACGGCAACCGCACCCATCACCGGGCCGGCAATGGCCAGTGCGAGGTCGAAGAACACCGCATAGGCGCCAAGGCCCGCTCCCCGGCTGCTACTGGGTACCTGCTGGATCGCCTCGACGCCCAGCGCCGGATACACCAGCGACAGGCCAAAGCCTGTAAGGCCAGCGCCCACCAGTGCCCAGGCAGGCGAGGGCGCCAGCCAGAGCAGGATCAGCCCCAGAACCTCGGTGGCCATGCAGGCGACCGCTACGTTGTAACCGCCAAAGCGATTGACCGCGTTGACGAACAACAGCCGGGAAACGATGAAGCACAGGCCGAACGCGCTCAGGCACCAGGCCGCGCCTATCCAGCCGCGCTCCAGGTAATAGAGGGTGACGAAGGTGGTGAGGGTGCCGTAGCCAATCGAAGCCAGTGTCAGTCCCAGGCCAAACGGCGCCACCCGCCCGAAGGCTGACCAGAACGGCAGGCGCTCGCCGCGCACCACCACGGCATCCGGACGTGTGCGCAGTGCCAGCAGGGCGAGCAGCGCCAGTACCAGCAGGGCAGGGCCGAGCACGCTGAAGCCCAGTCCGTCCACCAGCAGCACGCCCGCCGGCGCGCCAATGGCGATGGCGCCGTAGGACGCGATACCGTTCCATGAGATCACCCGCGCGGTGTGTTCGTTGCCGACCTGGCCTATTCCCCAGCTCAAGGTGGCCACCCCGATCAACCCTTGGGCGATGCCCAGCAATACCCTGCCGCCGAGCAACAGGAGCAGGCTCAGCCAGGGCAGGGGGAGGGTCCAGGCCGAGAACAGCGTCAGCACGCCGCAGCCGGCAATGCCATACAGCCCGTATCGAATCGCCCGTTTGCCCCCCAGGCCATCGGCCACCCGTCCTGCAAAAGGTCGACTGAGCAGGGTGGCCAGGTATTGCAGGCCAATGGTCAGGCCCGCAATGACCGCGCCGAAGCCCAGCTGGTCATGCACGTAGCCGGGCAATACCGCGATCGGCAAGCCGATGCAGATGAATGCGATGAAGGTATAGAAGACGATCGAGAGGATCTGCAGGGTAATGCTGGAGGCAGGTTGTTGCGCGGTCATGGGTGTGTTCGCGGGCAGGCGGTGGGGCATCGCCCATCATGGCGTCTGCGCGGGATAAAAGAAAGCAGGCTAACGAGTTGTTCGGTAGTTGCGTGCAGTACCGCGCCGTTCTCAAGAACGGCGCGGTACGTGTGGGAGCGGCTTCAGCCGCGAATCAGACGGCGCCGGTGTTCGCGGCGGTTCGACGCCTCGATAGGCCCGCTCCCGCAGGGCACCCGAGCGCTAGAGGCGGGGGCTGTCAGACAACAACACCCTGGCTGCGCAGGTAGTCGTCATAGGTCCCGCTGAAATCCACCACGCCATTGGGCGTCAGCTCGATGATGCGCGTTGCCAGCGACGACACGAATTCGCGGTCGTGACTGACGAACACCAGCGTGCCCGGGTAGTTCTCCAGCGCCAGGTTCAGCGCCTCGATCGACTCCATGTCCAGGTGGTTGGTCGGTTCGTCCATCACCAGCACGTTGGGCTTCTGCAGGATCAGCTTGCCGAACAGCATGCGGCCCTGCTCACCACCGGAGATTACCTTCACCGACTTGAGGATCTCGTCGTTGGAGAACAGCATGCGACCCAGGGTGCCACGGATCAACTGTTCGCCCTGAGTCCACTGGCCCATCCAGTCGAACAGGCTCAGGTCGTCTTCGAAGTCGTGGGCATGGTCCTGGGCGTAGTAGCCCACCTCGGCGCTGTCGGTCCATTTCACCGCGCCGGCATCCGGCGTCATCTCGCCAACCAGGGTGCGCAGCAGGGTGGTCTTGCCGATACCGTTGGGGCCGATGATCGCTACGCGTTCGCCTGCTTCGACCACGAAGCTGAAGTCCTTGAACAACGTCTTGCCTTCGAAGCCCTTGGAAACCTTTTCCACGGTTACCGCCTGGCGGTGCAGCTTCTTGGTCTGTTCGAAACGGATGAACGGGCTGACTCGGCTCGACGGCTTGACCTCGGCCAGCTGGATCTTGTCGATCTGCTTGGCTCGCGAGGTGGCCTGCTTGGCCTTGGAGGCGTTGGCCGAGAAGCGGCTGACGAAGGTCTGCAGCTCGGCGATCTGTGCTTTCTTCTTGGCGTTGTCGGCCAGCAGTTGCTCGCGCGCCTGGGTGGCGGCGGTCATGTACTCGTCGTAATTGCCCGGGAACAGGCGCAGCTCGCCGTAGTCCAGGTCCGCCATGTGGGTGCAGACGCTGTTGAGGAAGTGCCGGTCGTGGGAAATGATGACCATGGTGCTGTTACGCGCCGTCAGAATGGTCTCCAGCCAGCGGATGGTGTTGATGTCCAGGTGGTTGGTCGGTTCGTCCAGCAGCAGCACGTCCGGATCCGAGAACAGCGCCTGGGCCAGCAGCACTCGCAGTTTCCAGCCTGGGGCCACTTCACTCATCGGCCCGAAATGCTGCTCCAGCGGGATGCCCAGGCCCAGCAACAGCTCACCGGCACGCGATTCGGCGGTGTAGCCGTCCATCTCGGCAAACTCGGTCTCCAGCTCCGCGACGGCCATGCCGTCTTCCTCGCTCATCTCCGGCAGGGAGTAGATGCGGTCACGCTCGGCCTTGACCTTCCAGAGGTGTTCATGGCCCATGATCACCGTGTCGATCACGGTGAATTCCTCGTAGGCGAACTGGTCCTGGCGCAGTTTACCCAGGCGAGTATTCTGTTCGAGCATCACCTGACCTGCGGATGGCTCCAGGTCGCCGCCGAGGATCTTCATGAAGGTCGACTTGCCGCAGCCGTTGGCGCCGATCAGGCCGTAGCGGTTGCCGTTGTTGAATTTGACCGAGACGTTTTCGAAGAGCGGCTTGGCGCCGAATTGCATGGTGATGTTGGCGGTAGAAATCAAGTGCTTGTCCTGCGGGGGTTCCAGAGGTGTATTTAGGCCCTCTCGTCTGTGTTGGGCCAATTTTGGGCCAATTCGACTCGGGGCGGCAGCTTCTCCAGCTCCCTCCAGTCCGAGGAGGAGCTGATCCATTTCGCGTAGGTAGAGAGCAACATCTCGACGCTGTGTCCGAGCTGGTTCGCGATGAACGCAGGGTTCATCCCAGCCATTAGGCACATGGTTGCGTAGGTGTGGCGGGTGTCGTACTGCCGGCGTTCACGGATGTTCAGCGCCTTGAGCGCTGCTTTGAAGTGGCGGATTGTAACACTTGGCTCGTTGATCCACAGCCCACCTTTGCTCGGTTGGAAGACGAAGGGACTGACCGGATTGGCCGATTTGGAAGCCATGCGCTTCAAGTTTGCCACTCGCCGGGCCTGGCTGACGGCATTGAGCGCACGCTCGTTGAGCAGGATGCCGACCAACCGCAACCCGTTGTCGATCTCCATCACCGTGGAGGACCAGCCGGCCGCTGGCTATGTCAGCGTGATCGAAAAGCTGGGTGACACCAAAGCTCTGACCGTGCTGCGCCTGAAGCTGCCAAACGGTGACCAGATCCTGTACCCGGGCTATGTCAGCATCACCAGCTCTCCAACCATGGAGCGCAACCAGCTCATGACCCGCACCATCAGCGTTGGCCTGTCTGGTCGACCAGTCCGCGACATCGCTGCTTAAGGGGCCGTCATGACGAAGATCAAAATCGCACAGAACCCCACTTTCTCTGCCGTGGTGCAGGTTCCTCGAGTTGGCACCGATCCGGTTCCCGTTCAGTTCCAGTTCCGCTACATGGATCGCGTGGCTCTGTCCGCGATGTTCGACCGCTGGAACAAGGCGCGTGACGCCTGGGCGGGGAAGGCACAGAAGGACGGGGCAATCTGGGTGGAGATAACCTCCGGTGAAATCGCCCTGCAGGCCGAGCAACTGGGCGAGATCGTCACAGGCTGGGATCTGGAGGACGAGTTCAGCGCCGAGGCCATCGTCGACCTAGTGCGCACCTGTACCGGCGCGCCGAAGGCAGTAATCGACGCCTACCAAGCCGCCTACAACCCGGCCCGCTTGGGAAACTGAAGTGCGCCGCTCGTGCCCTCTACGAGCAAGGCGCCTCAGACGAGCAGCTCGCGGCCCTTGGCCTGTCCAGAGCTGACATCCCCGAGGAAATGGTCGAGGTTTGGCCTGACGCCTGGCCAGCCTTCGAGCTGTTCGAGGCACTGACCACTCAATGGCGGATTGGCGGCATGGGCGTAGCCACCGGACTCGACTACGCCGCTATCCCGGCCGCTGCCGCGATGCTCGGTATCAAGCGCCGCGACCTCACTGACATTTTCCCCGACCTACGGACCATGGAGCACGAGGCGCTGGGCGTGATGGCTGAAGCGATGGAATAGAACTGACGCGGCCAGGCCGCAGGAGAAGAACCTGAATGAAAAACAGGTAGAAATTCTGAGCGAGCGCGTGATTCTGGAAACCTTCGCTCAAGTTTTCATGCCGAATCGCAGTGGGTGCGACGATGGATTGAAGATCGCGCTGCGTGAAAAGCTTACCGAGGAGGAGCTTTCTCAGCGCCTGGATCAGGCGATCCGGATCAGCGCCGAGAAGCTCGCCAGCATCAGGCTTAGCTAAACGAGGTGCGCTTTGGGTCGCTCATGTTGCGACTTAGTCCACTTGAGCCATTTTCGCCACCAGGGTGAAGCACATTGGTACCTGGACACCATTGTTCTCATAAACATCATAGGTGTCTTCACGATTTGAATGAGGGTATTCAGCAAAATGACAAAGCTTTAAGTCAGCCCTGGCTATTCCTGTAAGTACATCACCCAGGCTATGAACATGCCAAAAAGATGGATGCCCGTTTTCCTCACCTTTACCTTCGTAAACGAGTTCGGTTGTTTCTACCACTGGGTCTGTTTGAAAATATGAGTTCTCGATTCGCCACGGATCAACCGATTCTGGGTCTAGCATTTCCAAGAACGGGTGGGTTTCGTAGACTACAAGGACACCACCCGGTTTGAGCACCCTCGCAACATGGCTAAAAAATAAAGTCATATCCGGCATCCAGTTAAGAACACCGATAGTAATCAGGGCGACATCGAATCGACCGTAGAGACCTTTCGGCAGCTTGTGGATGTCAGCCTCGACGAACTCAGGCGTGTAGGGTGAACGGGTTGCTAGCTCCATAGCCTGCTCTAGGAATTCATTGGACTGATCCACTCCAACTACATGAGCCGCTCCAAGGGCAAACATTGAAAGCACTTCTCGCCCATTGTTACACCCAAGCTGTACAACTTCTTTCTGGGATAGACCGACCTGCTCCAGAGTCGCGGTCAGAGTCGAGTCCAAGCAAGAAAAATCATGCCGCTTTACCTCCTCAATGAGGTGGTTCCAGGCAGCACTTCTTCGATGGCGATCTGCGGATGCATTCCAAGCCTCGCGATTTCTAGCTATTACGTCCTTGAAATGAACCATAATTGCATCTCATCCTGAGCTAGCTGTCGTCGGAGCCACAGCGTAGCATGGCTTAGGAGATTTCACCGGACGGTTACGCTCAAAGAAACCTCCCGTGTCATCAGTGCCCCAGTCCATGGGCTTTCCGGTAGCGGACCGGGGCGGTTCATTGGAGGCACAACGCTACTATGCTCGTAGCGCGGTAGCGTACTGGCTTTCCGTCCAGGGTGGATGGGGGGACAGCGACGAAGCTGCAATGTTCAAGGATTAATCCGTCTGACAGCCTGTCGCTCAAGCATGAGGGCCTATAGCCATCAACCGTCCTAAGAGCTATGCTGAGGCCATGCTAATCGAACACGAACGGGAAAAACTGATCCAGGCGGTCAAGTTTTTTGCCAAGAACACGCGTAAATTAGGGAAGGTGAAGCTCTTCAAGCTTCTCTATTTCCTTGATTTTACTCATTTCCGCGATACGGGGCGTCCGGTTACCGGCCTTGATTACTTCGCATGGAAGATGGGGCCGGTGCCAAAGATTTTATTTGAGGAGCTTGCGGCCCCCCAGGGTGATTGGCAGGGCCATTGCTCGTTCAAAACGATCAAGACTGCTAAAGGCGACATGCTGTCGGTAAACGCTATTGGTGAGTTTGACTCCACTCATTTCTCAAAGCGTGAACTTCGCCTACTGCAGCAGTTGTCCGCCGAGTTCAAGGACAGTGATGCAGAAGAAATGGTCGAAAAAACCCATCTGGAAAACCTGCCTTGGCATCAGATTTACGAGGTTGAGCAGCGTAAACAGGCGAAAATCCCTTACTTGATGTCACTCCGAAAGCAAGAGTACGAGCTGATGCTCGAGTCGGTGCGCGACCGTGATCTGGTGATCTCAAGCTTGGGGCGTTAATGTGAAGCCAGGGACGATAATATTTCACAAGGATTTCAAATTTTCCGATGGCGCCACAAAAGATAAATATCTTGTGGTGTTAGGTCGTCGTGACGACGGTGTCATCCTAGTTGCAAAAACGACCTCTAAAGGTCATCGGTATCGTTTAGATTTCGGCTGTCAAAGCGGCAATCGTTACCCAGCATTCTATCTTTCCCAAGGCTCATGTTGCTTTCCAGTATGTACCTGGATATGTTTGGACGAGTTCTATGAGTTAAAGCAGGCGCTGCTGATGCAGAGCATGGTCGCTGGAGGAGTGTTTAAGTTTGGCGAGATAGAAGGAACTCTAACTCGTGACCTTCAGTTTTGTGCCAAAGGCTCAGACGACATTTCTAGTCATCAGGAAGCGATCATAGATGGAGATCTATCGCCGGTATGACCTCAGGCAAGATCAACACGCCCAGCCCCGCGCTGGGCTTTTTGCATCTACAGCATGGACAGGCTGTTCATAAGCGTGACTTTTGAGGATGATGGCGTATTGCCTTTCTCAAGGAGTCGAGCCATGCCGTTGCGTTTTCGGAAGAGTTTCAAGGTCGCCCCAGGTGTGCGGATCAACCTCAGCAAAAGCGGAGTCAGTACGTCTGTTGGCAAGAAGGGGCTGACTGCCAACCTGAGCAAGCGCGGAACCAGGGTAACGGCTGGCATTCCTGGGACTGGGCTCTCAGCGTCCAAGCTATACGGTTCGGGAAAAAAGACGACAGTCCGAGCGGAGCCAACGCCGCTCTGGGCGCACGTGATCACCTGGCTGCTGATCGCCGGTGTCCTATGGTGGATCTTCAGTTGATCGTGGGACTGTCAGGTCGCCGAGCTTAGGCTCCAAATTAAAGAGATTTCCTACATGAAACGAGACTGGGACCTGATCCGGAAAATCCTCATCAGCGTGGAGGCATTGCCGGACTTCAACTCCACGCTGCGCCCTGAGGACCTGGAAGGGTTCCAGAAGAGCGAAGTTTCCTACCACATCCAAATGATGCAGCAGGCCGGCTTCCTCCAGGCGATCTGCACTGACTACATGAGCGAGGGCACCTATTGCATCGCTCAGCAGCTCACCTGGGAAGGGCATGAGCTGCTGTCGAAGATCCGCGATCAGAGCGCTTGGAACAAGGTGAAGGGCGCCATCCGAGCCAAGGGCTTCGATCTGTCGTATGAGGCGTTGAAAGCTGTGCTGGGCGCTGGAATAGCGCAGGCGTTGGGTGGCTGATGAACGGTGAGATAGGACGATGATTCTTAGAAGTGTTCGATATTGGTAGCCCTGAACTTGCTAACCATGCGGTAATGGTCTTTAGTGATGGCTAATGGCTCTCACAGTTGAGCAAAATGCTATGGTTAGATATGCGATTGTCACTTTGGCGATTTCGCTAACGGCTGCCTGCAGTGCAAACTGGAATAGTATTTATAGGACTCATAAGTTTGCTATCGATGAGCGATCAAAAGATGCGGAGTCGATAATAGTTGATATTCAGCAGCGAGAAGTCCTTGTTGGTAATGGCACAATATGCCCAGCGCCAAGTCCTGATGCGTTGGCAGCGTATGCTGCTCAGTTGGCCGCCAAAGGGGAGGTTCCTAACGGAGCAAAAGGAGAGATTGCAGCTGCTGTGCAAACTTCTGCTGCATATGTGGGTGTTAGGTCGCGAAACATTCAGTTTTTTAGAGATCAGCTTTATAGCTTTTGTCTAGACAGAATGAATGACACTTTGGATGATGCTCAGTACAACTTCTATAAATCTAGGTTGCAGCGTTATGCAGTCGCTTTGGCGGCCGTCGAGCAGTTAACTGACTCTGCAATAGCTCCACCGGTTACGCTCGGATCGCATGGAGCTGCCTCCGTCTCCGGGAATTTAGATGCTCTTAATGCGGACTTGGAAAATATAAAGAACGAAATAAATGCAGTAGAGACCACTGGAGGGCCTGCTGGGGACGGTCAAAATCTTAGCGCGGAGGAAAAGGCGAAACTAAAGAATCTGAAAGATAATAAGGTTAGGACAGAGGACCTTATATTTAATTCTACACTGCTACATGCTTCTGGGCAGTCGGAAGGGCATATTGGGCAGGGTGCAGCAGCAGGCGGTCAGCGAAGCGCGGAGGTTATAAAAGCGGTTACCAAAATTGTGGTCAGTACGCTAATGACTGACGATACGCCCTTGCTTTGCATGGAGAGATTGATAAATCTTGAGAATAGGCCGTTACAAGATGTTATTTATCCTGATGGTAGTAGAGGGCAATTGCGCCCACCTTTAGATCAGGCCGGTCTTGCTGAGGTTGAGTATTGCAAAAATGTCTTGATTTCAAGTGTGGGTGATGCTAATCCAATGCAAAAGCTGGATCCCGAGCTGAAGCAGTGGCTATTAAGTGATTAATGTTTTGAAATCGATTTTTTTGCTCGTTAGTTTTATCGTGATTTTATGTTCAATGACTTAGATGGAGCATTGAGTTTAAGTTTATCGCGACGAATGGATGCAGCCGTGACGGCCTCCGCCCAGCTCCGCGCTGGGCTTTTTGCGTTTGGCGCCGATCTCAGCCGGCCGATGGCTACATAACGGAATGGCTTACTCCAGAACTTCTTGCTCTGCTTCAGCATCCCGGGCATCGAACATCGCAGCGATGGCCTCGGTGTGTTTCTTCTGAGTGGTTGAGTAGAACAGGCATCGGTTCAGGAGCAGTCTTTTCATACTTCGGGCCGAGGTGAGGTGATCGGGCTCTACCTCCAGTACCTCAACTCGACCATTACGCGAGCTGGTCACCTCAATCGTGTAGCTCGCGATCGTGCCGTCGACGCGCTCAGTGTGGCCGAGGCATTTAAAGATGAAGGCGGACTCAGTCATGTAGGGCTCCAATGATGGCATTAGGGCTGGCCATGTATGCACAAAGCCCCATTCTATAACTTATAGAATGGGGTTTATGTGTATGTGGCAAGTGCGAAAAGCCCGGCGCTTGGCCGGGCTTGGCTCAGGCTTGGTCGAACATCACGGACAAGTGGTCCGGCCCATCCCAATCAAGGGTGTACCCCGCCGCTTCTAACTCCCTACAGATTTCGCCGGTCGTTTCGTCGTGTTCCGAATCACTCATCTCGTCGAGCCCCATGTCCCTGAGATCCACATGAGCGATTGAGGACCCCTTGTTGATCGCAATCTGTAGCTCTGAAAGAACCTCTTGGGGTCGATGCGCGCTTTAATGACTGGATTGCCCGGCGCATTGCTGAGTACGGCTTCCAGGAGGGTCAGGACTTTTACTCAGCTTTGAGTAAAAGCACCGGAGGCCGTAGAAGCCGCGAGTACCACGTCACCTTGGACATGGCTAAAGAGTTGTCCATGGTGGAGCGCAACGACAGGGGCCGCCAAGCGCGCCGCTACTTCATCGAGTGCGAAAGGCGCTTGCAGCAGATTGCTCCGCAGGAGGCTGCAACCATTCGCGGCCAGACCATCGGCACTGACGGCTTCCACTGCCTTGGCGCGGTGTTGGATGGCAAGGTTCGCCAGTTGCCAGCAAGGTCCCGCCAGCGCGCAAAGATGCACGTATGGTCGCAGGTCCATACCGAGCAGCTCACTGACCCGTCGTCTGCTCAGTTCAGAAATGAGCGGAGCAAGAAAGATGGATGGGTGTGTGGTGAGGTGAACTCGAAAAACACCATGGGCGGCTACGTTGGCTTCAAGCGTTACACCGTGACGTGGATGCCGGATGGGTCAAATATCGTTGCCTTTGAAGGGCAGAACGAAACATCTGTGGATCGCGCGCTGTGCGAGGTCAAAGACGAGGAATAGGCCTCGGAAGAAAACCAAACCCGCTTCGGCGGGTTTTTTATTGCCCGGAGGAAACATGAGCCAAGGCGATATTGCTGTACTCGGCATCAAAGTCGAATCAGGTGAGGCAGTCTCTGCTGCGGACGATCTCGATAAGCTGGCCAAGGCAGGAGAGCGTGCCGAGGTCGCAACTGGCAGCGTTGGCGTCCAGGCGAAAAGCTCCGGTGTATCCATCAAGGATCTGGCTGTCAGTACTCAATCGGCTGAACAGGCCATGGACAGGTATGCACGCCAAGCCCAGGCGGCCGGCATGTCGACCAAGGCCTATACCTCGGCGCTCCGCGGCGTACCCGCGCAGTTCACGGATATTGCCGTCTCGCTGCAAGGCGGCATGAATCCCTTCACCGTGCTCCTCCAACAGGGCGGCCAGCTCAAAGACATGTTCGGCGGAGTCGGCCCTGCTGCTCGGGCGCTAGGCGGCTACATCATCGGCCTGGCAAACCCTTACACAGTGCTGGCCGCCGCAGTGGCTGGTGTTGGTGTTGCGTACTACAAGGGTTCGCAAGAAACAGAAGAGTTCAGGAAGGCGCTTGTTCTCACTGGCAATGCCGCTGGGACGAACGTCGGCGCCATGTCTGACTTAGCGAAGCAGATCAGCACTACTATCGGCACCACCGCTGCTGCCGCTGAGGTTCTTGCCCAGGTTGCAAGTGGTGGAAAGATCGCGGGCGACAGTTTCGGCACGGTGGCGGCAGCTGCCCTGCAGATGCCCACAGGAGGCGGTCTGGCTGATCACCCCGGGCGAGTGCCGACTGGTGAAGAACATCGCTGCCGAGCCCACCCAGACGTTCCAGGTCGACAAACGCACGATGGCGGCTGCCGTGGCGCGTGGCCTGCTGGCGGTGGTGCACAGCCACCCCGACTACCTGGTGCGCGCAGTCGACACCAGCGGAATCTACAGCCTGAATGCTGTTTCCGGCACCTCGGAAATCGCAGACCTGGACAGCTATAACGCGGTCGAGGTGGTTGAGGAGGGGCCGGCTTGGGCGGGGGAGCGAGTCAATGTCAGCGTTGCGCTGGGTCAGCTCCAACTGGACAGCAGCAACCGCATGGCTGACTGGTCCACGCTGTCTGAGGTCATCACCATGGCCTACGGCAAGAGCGGCGTGGAGGAGGAAGGCTGGTACTACGCCGACGAGATCGTTGATATGGGGCACGTCTACACGGCGCGCCTGACCAGCGAAATCCTGGCGTTCGGCTATGACATCCTCGGCACCATGGCGTCTTGGGTGACGCTTGCCTCGGTTGATCGACTGGCTGATGTTGACCCTGGCCAGTGGGGGCTGACACTTGAGGTTTCGCAAAGCAGCACGCCGCAGCCCGAACCACCAACTGACTGGACCCCGTGGGTGCCACTGACCATCGGCGAGCACACCGCCAGGGCATTCCGATTCCGGCTTCACCTGCAGAGCTTTGCGCCCGCCGTGACGCCGAGCGTCAGCCAGATGCGCATCGTCGTCGACATACCTGACCGTGTGGCGGGCGGAAATGACCTGCTGTGCCCGGCTGAAGGCATCCGAATTGCCTTCCAGCCGTCGTTCATGGTCCGTCCTTCGCTGGCCGTGGATGCCCAGGGCCTGGCCGTTGGCGACCGGAAGCTGATCACGAACATCGATGACACTGGCTTTGACCTGCGCTTCTTTGACAGCAGCGGGAACGGCGTGTCGCGGACTTTTGATTACCTCGCCAAGGGCTATGGCCGGCGAATCTAGGAGACACAATGAGCCAATTCGACTGGGGCGTTATCGACCCAAACTCCAAGTCTGGGCCGCAGCTGGCGCTCGATCTGAACAATTTCCGTGACGCCATCAACACGTTGCATCGCGGCGCATCACGGCCTCCCTATGCGCAGCCGGGCATGCTATGGATAAAAGAGGTGTCCACCGATCGCTGGGACCTTTGCATGTATGACGGGCAGGATGACCTAACCCTCCGCAGCATCAACCCCGTCACATCCGAGGTCTTCAAGTTCGCCAGTGACGATATTGAGGGTAGCACTGCCGCACCGGCCGACTCTTCGCTTTTGCTGGCCACCACCGAGTTCGTGACTCGTGCCGTGGGTGCAAGTGTCAGCGGTACCGCATTGGCGGCGGCTACGGCCACAGACAACGCCACCGACTTCGATTCGATCACCAACAGTGGCTTCTTCAATGCGCTGCTCGGCGGATCGGCCGGGTCCAGAAACGCCAACCACCCAGATGGGCAGGCGGCTGTGACAGCCAACAGCGGAGTGAGCAACTACTACTGGCTGTGGGTTCTGAAGTTCGGCTCCAATGTCCTGCAAATTGCCTATTCGTACGCGAGTGGTTCAGATACTGCGGTTGCCATCATCAAGTTCCGACTGTTGGGCTATTCGCCTTGGAGGGCGATTTCTCACTCCGGAAACTTGGTAAATGCGACCACCGCTATTGCTGGATTGCTACGGCTAGGGACCCAGGCCGAGGTGAATGCCGGCGTGCTCGGCGATGTTGCAGTTGCCCCGCAAACCCTGGAAAGCCGTCTGGCGTGGATCAAAAGTACACAGCAAGCCATCACGCTTGGGGGCCTACTTACTATTCCGCACGGCCTCGGATACAGGCCGGAGCAGTTCACCTGCGACCTGGTGAATTTGACTGCCGACCTCGGCTGGGCCGCAGGTGAAATTGTGCCTATCGGGCTCAACTTCTTCAGCCAGTCCTTCCCGAATGGCGACTGCCTGATTGCCTATGCAGACACTACCAACGTCTATGTGCGTTTCGGTAATTCTGGCGTGTGCGTTATGAACAAGACCAGCGGACAGGTCAATCGGATCACTACAGCAAACTGGCGCCTGGCCGCCAAATGGAAGAGGGATCGCTGATGAGTACTCGTTACTACGTGGACAATAACGGCAAGTACCTGGGCGGCTGGGCAACCACAGAGATCGACGGCGAGGTGTTCGAGTCCTCGCCGCCAGATGGCGCCGTAGAAGTGCCGTCGCCGCCAGAACATGCCAGTCAGCCATGGCTGGGAGACAAGTGGGGAGATATTCCGGAGCTGTCCGAATGAGCAAGATTGTTTTTATTGGTCACAGCGTTGTAAAGGCTACGGACTAAGCGATCAGCAAGACGACAGACCGAACATAACCGGCTCAGGCCGGTATTTTTTGCCTGGAGAAAACATGACACCTCTTACCGAGCAGCAACTGCTGCAGATCCTCCCTAAAGCCCGCCCAGTCGCGGGCATTTTTTTGCCTGCAATCAACCGTGCCGCCCTACGCTGGAAGATCGATAGCCGCGTGCGCATGGCCGCGTTCCTGGCGCAGATCGGCCACGAATCCGGCCAGCTGCGCACCCTGGTGGAAAACCTGAACTACAGCGCCGAGGCGATGGCCGTGACTTGGAAAAGTCGGTACCGCGGTGCGGATGGCAAGCCAAACGCGAAGGCCCTCAGCTTGGCGCGCAAGCCGGAAGCGATCGCGAACGATGCCTACAGTGGTCGCAACGGCAACACGGAGCCGGGGATGGCTGGCGGTTCCGGGGCCGAGGGCTGATCCAGCTCACCGGCCGCGACAACTACCGTGCCGCCGGCGTGGCCCTGGATCTGCCACTGGAGGATCAGCCAGAACTGCTCGAGCAGGCCGAGCACGCCGCGCAGTCCGCCGCGTGGTGGTGGTCGAAACACGGTCTGAACGAGCTGGCCGACGCCGGCCGCATCCAGGACATCGGCAGTGTGATCAACACCGGCCAGCCTGGCCGGGTACCGAACGGCGCGGCAGAGCGGAAGGCGCTGTATGACCTGGCGCTGCGGGTGCTGGCATGAGCGGGTGGGGCGTGCGCGTGATCGCGCTGCTGCTGGTGGTGGCGTCCTACTGGGGTACCTATGAGCATGGCCGATCGGTAGAGCGAGCTGAGGCCGGCCAGGCATCGGCAGAACGGGATAGCGGCGACCGCTTGGCCGAGGTGATCGGCGAGCGCGGTGCCCGCCAGGAAGAACAACGACGCGCTACGGCGCAGGAAGAGGTGAGGGCGAATGCTCACGAACAACAAGCCATCGCTGATGCCGGCATTGCTGGCGCTGATGCTGCTGGCCAGCGGCTGCGCAACGAGGCCGGAAACCTCGCCGCCTCCGTCAGTTGCGCCGGCCCGGATTCCGCCGTTGCCGCTCGAGGCGAAGCAGCCCGACGCGCCGCCATGGTGCTCTCCGACCTGCTCGCACGGTCTGTCGACACAAATCGAGATCTGGCAGCAGCGTATGACAGCGCCCGAGTAGCTGGGCTAGCCTGCGAGCGGGCCTATAATGCCCTGATCAGGCCATCGGGGTAGGGCAGTGAAGCGGACAATCGAAGGGATGATCGAGGCTGGCGAGCCCCTGATACAGGAGGCGATCGCCGCGCTACGCCAGTATCACGAGGCCCAGGCCGCCGGCCTGGCGCCGGACCAGGCGGTAACCGATTACCAGCTCTATGCGCTGGGCCACCAGCCGCTGACACGCCACTAACATTTAAAATTACACGAGCTATTTCTAGGGTAATGCAACTGGGTCTTGAGTCAAAATGGCTGTTGAGTTGTTAGATGACGACGCGGGCTTGAGGCAGTGGAAGCGCCCTGTTAAAAGGGCGCGAAACATAACGCGTTGCTATATTACTGCTTGGAGTACAGCTTTTTGGCCTCTATTAGTATTTCGTCTCCACAGGTCGAGGGTGATGCGAGTATGTTTCGCACACGGTCTAGTTTTTTTCTGACAGGAATCCATACGTTGCCATCCCCGCCTGTGTATAAAGTGAGGAGTCCAGTTTGGCTGAGTAGTTTAATGGCGTCGGGGACTAGCGCTCGTTGATTTAAGTCGAGGCCGCGAACCAACGCGCTTTCAGATCTGCCGCTTAAACTCTGCATGAAGACTTTTCGCAGTATTGTCAGTACCAATTTTTCGCCTATTGAGAAGTTGGCGCTCATGATTGAGTTCTGAGTTTTTATGTGCTCTGCAAATTTCTCGTATTCACAACTGGCGTCAAATTTTGACGATGGCATATCAGTTCTGCTAATCCTGTCTACTACTAAGTTGAACAGGCAGCCTTCGAAGCTTGGTAGCTTTTCGGTTGCGTCCTGCGGGCCGACTTCAATGCTCTCGAATATGCAGTTGTTGAATGTTATATTTGTAAGGGTTGTGATGCACTCCGCAGGTGAAAACACGTACTGTTCGTACATGGCGTTTTCAATAGTTACACCTCTGCGTGGTTCAAGGGAACCCTCGACGCAGACCATCGCCACGTCACCACGAAATACTTCTAGGTCCGTCGACTTGTTCAGGCAGTGGAATAGACCATCAGCATCTACCGTCGAGCGGATATTTGAAATGGATCGTGTGACTTTCACGATTGCTGTTTTTCCGGCGAAAGCATTAACTGAGCGCATCGCGTTCTTCCAGCCGTCATCTTGAAGAGTGCCATGGGGGTTGACAATGAAATCAAGAATGTCTTTTGCCCTGCATACCCCGGCGAGTTCAATGTCGACAAATGTCCTTGACTCGTCCTCGTGTCTGTAGATGCCCAGTCCAGGAAGCCGTTGAAGCAACAAGTCTGCTTGATCATCTGGTTCAGCATCGCATATTTGGCGGTATGCGTCCTTGATCTGTGCTTGCGATAGCGGTCCCAGTCCATCTGGAGTTGCCCTTGACATGGTCGCTAGGCGTTCAAGAATATTTCTCAACGTGGGCCCGTCTAGGCTTGGGCTGATTTTTGCCTCTCGGTCAAAAATATCGTCAAGTAAAAGGTTCCAGCCATCAATTGCGTCAATTGAGGCGAGTACACCTGAGCCACCTTGAAAAATTCCCCTTGTGATTAAATATGAAAGCAAAAGTGGGCGCGTTGGCACCCAGTCGGGGACTATCTTTGACTCTCCAGAAATTGCCTTGATGTATTTGGATACTTGTTTGGGGCTCAGCTCCCCAAGCATAAGGGTTTGTGTGTCTCTGCGGACTCCCAGTGCAGAGCTTCGCTCAGCTGGTGTACTGAAGAAGTGCTCCCTGCCGGCAACTACAAAGCCTACCTTCCTTGGTGTTTGGCTTATGAGCTGACGCACCGCTTCCAACGAGCGTCGGCGTGCTTCTTTTAATCGGTCTCGCCTAGTTGAAATGCCGAGAGAGGTGATCTCGTCGAATCCGTCAATCAACAGTATCACAAAGCCAGCTCTCCATGCTGACACAAGGCATCCAGCTTTATCGAAACCAATTTTTCGTGCGTGTCTTTCCAGTAGTTCTGCAGGGTCGTCTTGGCCTGAGTGCTCACGAAGATTCAAGTACACAGGGAATAAGCTGCCGCTACCTAACCTGTATTCATTTCTCAGTCTATAGTAAAGCTCGCGGAGCGTCATGCTCTTTCCGGCGCCATAATCGCCAAGCATTACATAAGATTTTCCTTCGCGAAGGTCGTTGCAGATGTGCTCAATTCCGACAATGTCTGCGCTGTCTGCAGAAAGAAAATCTAACGGCAGGTATTCGCCTTGAAAGTTTGTGTCGCCAGATGTTGGGTCGGCGACACTTCCAAATAAATGGTTCTCACGCTTAGCGAAGTAATCGGGTACGTCAATTACTGCTTGCTGAAATTGAGCGAAGGATACGCATTTTACTTGGTTCTTTCCTGCCGTCCTCACTGCCTCTCGTTGGTCTGCAGTGGGTTCAACTTGGGTTACAAACCACCCTACGGCACCCTTTACGGAGTCGGATCTTTGATGTGTAGAGATTAAAGAAAATAGTTTTTTTGTGTCTTCCTTGGCTTTGTCGGCACGTTTTGAAGTTGTGGCCTCTACAAAGTGAACAACTTCCTCTGTCTCGAATAGGCCATCCCTTTCTCGCCCACTAACTATGGCAGCGCCATCATAAGCTGCTGCAGGCCATCGTGCTCTCGCAATCCGGCGCACTTCATCCTCGAAGAAACTATCGCTCTCATACGACATAGCAAGTCCTACTCCATGGGCATGTAAATCATGGCGGGATGCTATCAGGCGTGAAGTCATTTTGCTATCGATCTTGATGTCGCTTCCGACGCGCTTTCTATTCGAACGGAGGGGACCAAAGCTCCAGGTAGCAGCACTCCTCCCTTCACCTACTGGCACAAGGGGCCTACGGTCTATTTGATGCCGCTTTCGGTGAACCCACTATCCGGCAACCATTTCCACAATGTCGCGGCGATTATCTAATCAACTGATTGTGAAGTGAACGCTCCATTAGGGGCCCTTGTCATGGCTCATGAGGACTACTCGCTCCATAGCGAGACGGAAGCTGAATAGAGAGGCGCTGATTACCAGGTTGACTGTGCGTCCCTGAAGAGCCGCGATCGATCAGGTTTAGAGTGGCTTGGAGGGAACCGCCTTGTTGAGTGGATTTGATGTTGAAGATGCGCTGTCTAGACAGCCTAGGCAGCTGCTTTAGGCAATTATTTTTCATCACGGCCCTGAGGCCGTAGCTACCATTTTGAGTGAGTCCGTGGGAGTCATCGCGTTGGCAATAGCATGACCAACTGAACTGAAAAGGAAAGCCGCCGAGGTGGGCACGTTCAGAAAATGAGGATTATGCCAATTCGGCATGAGGGGCAAATGCGGGCCGTCGGACCAGTTTACGAACCAATTGATGCGTTTCGGTGGGGGGAGGGGTGTTTCGGCCAGTAAATTCAACGCATCGCCACCCGCCAAACCCCAGTGCGCAGCGCATGGTGATGTTGGCGGTGGAGATCAAAGCGCTTACCTGTCAGTAACTTACGAGGCCGGATTGTCAGCTGATACCGATTTGATACCAATCGTGAGCTTTCCAGCTCGCTCCAGTCGGAGCTTGAATTGAGCCAACGGGCGTACGTCGACAGCAGCATTTGCACGCTGTGACCCAGCTGTTGGGTGATAAATGCGGGGTTGAGGCCGGACATTGGGCGCATTGTCGCATAGGTATGACGGCAGTTGTACGGTGGCTGGTAGCGAATCCCCAATTCCTTCAGAACCGGCCGCCACTGGTGGTGTAGGGTATTCGTTAGCCTGCCTGCCCATCCAGCATGGATGGAAAGCCAGTAGCGACCTCCGCTGTAGCGTAGTAGCGTTCGGCCTCCAACCAACCCCGGGTTCGTTGCCTGCAAGCCCATGGACCGGGACTCTCATGACCTGGGAGGTCGAATGGAACGCGTTCGAGAGATTAACCAAGAGGAATTGGATACGGCCCTGATGGCCTTTGCCCGCTATAAGATCGGAGAAATAAAGATCTTCGATCTGGAACAGGCAATGAGCTTTGAAGCAGGAGAAGCCCTGTCCAGGAGCGGATTGGTTAGGTTCTCAATAATGAAAATGGTATCCGGCCGCTATCGCATCAGCGATGAAGGGGAGAATTCGATCACAGATGCCGGTCGGGATCGCCTTCAGGTGATCCGAGGGTAATGCTGCCTTCAATGCCAGTGCATGTTGAGAAATGATCGACTAAACCCCGGTTAGCAAACCGGGGTTTTTGTTGTATGGCCATCTCGTTAGACTCGATCATCACTTTCCAGAAAGGCCTGAGGGTAGTCATGAAACGTGACATGAAACTGGTTTTCGATGTGTTGGTTTTCATAGAGTCCACGGACACTGATTGCGGGCCAACCCAGCTTGAGATTCTGCAAGCGATCTGCGTCAAACGAGGCGTATGGGACAGTGGTGAAGCTGAAGAAGTCCTGACTGAGGAAATCCTGTACCAATTGCAAATCCTCGAATCCGGGGACCTGGTCGTGGTGACGGAGGCAGAGGTATATGAGGATGATTCCGAAGAGATCTACTACCAGCTGACATGGAGTGGACATGATCAGCTCGACTCCATGCGTCAAGTGATCAACCTTCGTTGATTAAACGCCGGTCTTTATTCAAGGAGGGCCCCGCCGCCTTGTCGGGCTTTTGGGATCGTATTCAGCGATGTGAGCTCGACCAAGTCGTGCGCAAGCGACTTCAGCCCAAGCGTTCGTTGTGTCTGTCGACCTTGGCAACCGCATTGATCAGCCGCCGGTGGTTTGGCTGGGCGTGAAAAACTGTTCAGGTACCTGTCGATGCAGCCCCATGTGTGGGGAGGCAGGGGATGAGTGGAACGGCCATGTTTGAACCTCCACTTTCTGGAAGGTCAAAACTATGCAAGGCCTGGCTTCGCCCGGTCGGAGACACTCAAATGAAACGCAAAGCTGCTTGGGTCGTAATGCTGTCAGCGGTGGTGCTGTTAAGCGGCTGCTGGCCGTATTGGCATGATGGAAGACATCACCGACACTACTACGATGAAGACCGTGGTGGCCACGAGTATCGCCGGTACTAACATCCAAACACCCGCGCAGCGAGCATCAGCCTGCGCACTCATCAACCCCGCAGAGCACCCTGTGAACTGTTTTCCCCGAACTCATGGAGCAGGGCGCTTTGCGGTGCCGGTCAAGTGGTCGAGCGAGAGTGGATAAAAGGGAAAGCGCAGTGGCTCTCCCTTTCTGACGGATAAAAAAGCCCGCCGGAGCGGGCAAAGGACTCAACATGAAACAAATTGACTATAAAGTCAGGTTTGTGAAGATGTTGTGAAATTCAGCTTTCTGATCGGATCGCTCGTCAGATTCTTGCCTGGCACCAGGCCGGTCAGCAGTCCCAAGTGTCTGACGCGCTTTGGGCGGGACGCTTTCCGACCACCTAGTGTCTCGGTGATATCCCTCATTTTTATAAGCGCTATCGATTACTACTTTCGTCTTGTGGATAGCGGAGGTTTTCACCTATATCAATAGGGTGGATCCAAGACGGAGCGCGGCGATGAGCCCTATAAAAACAAAGTCGGCAGCCTTCATTTCCTGGGTGGCGCAGCACCTGAATGGTTCGGAACTCGATGAGACGGCGTATGACCTGGCCGTTCTTGAGGCCGAGCACCTCGAGCACAGAAAAGAGGTCACGCACGAGGAATGGGTCGAGATGGTGCGAAAGGCCAATGAGGCATTAACGCGATGCTCTTGAAAATTGATTGATGGCAGCACCTTCCTGCTCGGGATAGCAGAGGTGTTCCTGTCTGAGCGCTGGAACACATGTTGCCGTCTTGAACACTTTCTGCCTAGCCGTTTTGATCTGTCGGTCAAGTGAAACGATTAAGGTACAATTGCCCATTTGGATTGAGGCAAACGGATGAATACTGCTCAAAAGAGGTTGCTCGACAAGACGATCAGCGCGGTCGGATGGCTGTGTGTGATCAGTGGTGGCGGCTTGGCGCTACTGATACTGAGCATCGGTGTGGTTACAGAAAACTCAGGCTTGCTCAATGAGCTCTTCGGGTTCCGCGACATGGGACGATTCGTTTGGAGCGTCTTGCCGGTGGGGATTGTGCTTCTGTGGGTTCGAGCCTTCATGCGTGCAGGCAATACGGATGAGCAGTCTCGCCAAGTGCGATGAACTTGCCGGATCGCTTCTTTGACGTCGCATGTTTGAGTTTCTTGCGCCTTGGTCTAAGACTTGATATGGCAATGCGCCATTTCAATGAGGAGAGGCACATATGGGTGAAGCAGATAATGGCGGCTCGCATCCTTGGCCATGGTCAACGAAGGGTGACGATTGGACCCCCTGGCCCATATCTCGTGTCATCGGCCTGACAGCTCTATCCGAACTCATCGGGCACACATGCAGATTCGTTCGACTGACTGACCATGTGACGGAGGACATCGTGCCTGGGAGGGTGACGATCCTTCTGGATGATCAAGATCGGATCATTGAGATTTACAAGGATCCCAATTTTCCATAACGCTGATTGTTATCCCTCTGCATCGGCCTCCTGAAACAGTGCGAACTACTTTTGCCATTATTTGATGGCGGCCATGATCACGTTCCCCAGCGCTTGCCGCTGGCCGAAATCCCTCCAAAGAGGGGTGAGGCCTGCGGTACTTGTTGTGAGCGCAGTCGTGGCGGCATGCCGCGCAGCTTCCTGTTCCGGTTATTTCAAGCACCGCTGCCTTCGCGCGACGAACTTGGAATGCGAATTGCTCTTCTTCCCGAACAGACCTTGTAGTGGGGGGCTTCGCAATGATTCGGGGGGAGATCTACTCTACTGTTATCGTGATTTCGATCGTGCTGCTGATCGATTTGACGGCCCTCTACGTTTATTTCAGGCGCAGGCCGTAGGCGCTGATCATGCCCTTGATGCTAACGCTGCCATCACCCAGGTTTGGGGAACATCCACAGGGCGCCGACTTGCGCTGAATGCCTTGCGAAGGCAAGGGATGCCCCGTCGAGACTCAGCTAAAATTTGATAACGGGGGCGGAGGGATGAATGATGCGTTATTCAAAAATCAGGCCGTTCTTGTGGTGGGCCGCCGCTCTGCAGTTCTTTGCCATCATCTCAGCCATGGAGCACAAGGCGTGGGATGTCGTATTTCTCTGCCTGATGGTCGTCGGTGTGGGGATATGGTTCGTGAAAGATGTGCGGCGTTTGGAGGCTCATAGGCAGCCTGGCGCGAGGTAACCATGTTTAGCCGCACGGCAGGCGTTATCTCCAGCTGAAAACCCAGCATATGGCAGAGGCAGGTTGTTCGATCGTACGTTGCAGTGCCGGTCGAACCGTCCGACGCTCCTTGCGCCTATTCGTTCAGCAACTTCGCCACACCGCGCGTGATGAACTCCAGATTGTCGTCGAGCTTGGTGAGCGCGTTGCGGATCTTGATCGAACCCTCTGCAGGACCGTGAATCTGCTCGATCCACTTGGAAAGCTCCTCGACAGCTTCGGCAATGGCCAGCTGGTTTTCATTGAGCTTGTAGATAAGGGATGGGATGAGTTCGTTGGTATGCATGGCGGGGCCCTCCTGTATGAGGAAAAGCGTAGCAGGCGGCCAAGGCTGGCCATGGCTTGGCCAGGCCATGGATAATCGGCGTCTTCATCGACAAGGTGTTGTAATAAACGTGGAAACGAAAAGCTTGATGGCCGAAGTGTTTTTCAGCCTGCCAACTCACATCTGGGTACTGCCTGTGGCGGCAGTGATTGCCTTCTTCGGATTGAAAATGGCAGAAGCCTCCTTGTATCGAACGAACCTGCTTCGGATCGTCACCTATGCAGCCTTGGTCATTCTGGCTGTAGTCCCCAACGGCATCCATGCCATCGTTGCGCCCATTTCCGACCCGGTCGCTAGCGGCACATCGCTGCCGAACTATGAAGGACTGTTCTACCTCGACACCTTTTTCGTGTTCGCAGGCTGGGCCATCAGCGGCGTCATTCGCACTCGAGTGTGATCTCGAAATTTGTGTCAAGCCGGTTGTCCGATTTCGCCCCCATGGCAGTGGATCGCGGTTGCGTGCTGGCACGCATCCGCTATGGTGCCACTACCAACACATATAAGACTAAAGTCGTAGGAGGCGGCATGAGAATTCGCGGTGACGTGTTCTGGTCCTGGGCAGACCCCACCCTTCATCATCGGACGCATGACGAAACGCTCGACAGTGGCACTTGTATCGATGTGCAGGTGCGATTGTCGCGAACCGGTGCCACGCAGATGTTCATCGGTATCTACGCGCCCTCCGGCATGGCCTTGCATGAAGAGGCTTTCGACTCCCGCCCGGGTGAGTCGATGACCAGGTCGCTGGCCTGGGGTGTCGGGCGTGCCAGGAAGGTGGCGAGCGAGCCAGTCCTGCAGTCAAGCAGGCGCGCAGGCAAAACCACGGTCGTAGCTGCCGTGGGACGCTGAAGCCGACGTGATCCAAGGGAATGTCACCGTCCTGTACAGACGGTGGCCCCTGGTCAGGAATGTCCCTACAGCAGCAGATTCACCGTGGCAATCACGGTGACCAGAAACAGCACTCCAGCAGCTGTCTGCAGCAATGCCCCGCACAAGCGCTCCAGCCAACTCTTGGCGGTGTCTTGGACCGCAGGATGGCGGCGCAGGCCGGCATGGCCGTTTTGCACGGTGCCGGTAAAACGTTCGGCACGCCCCGTTAGCATGGCTCCGATCTTGCTCATCACGATAGCCAGAACGAAGGCAATCAGGCAGCCGGTGAGACCATTACCTTGAATGGTCTGGTAAAGGCCCAGCAGCAAGAACCAGCATTGACGAAGAAACTCAGCCATGGCGACCACATCCCATCGATGTGCGGATGGTTGCGGGATGCCTTGGGCCATAGTGCCTGTTGTCTTCGGATGACCAGGGCAACGACTAACGCAGTACCTATTCCAGAATAGCTAGTTCTTTGGTATGCGCCAGTTTCCAGGCGTTTGTAGTTGAACAGGATAAATATCTGATTTTATTTGAGATGATCGCATCGGTGTGGCATCCGGATTTACCTGAGCAAGAAAGCGGATGCGCCCGATGGTCTTGGCGCGTAGAGTGCCTCGCATCCGTTTCCTGTGAGAAGCCCCTGATGTCCTGCGCCTTCACCTTCATGCAATCTCCCGTCGGCACCCTGACGCTTGTCGCACGTGGAGAGTGTCTGGCCGCCGTGCTTTGGGAGCAAGAGCGCGAAAACCGTGTGCGCCTGGGGGCGCTTCACCGAAATGATGAACATCCCACGCTCCAGGCAACGGCCCGTCAACTGGGCGAGTACTTTGCCGGGGGGCGTCAGCGGTTCGAGTTGCCATTGGACTTTGTCGGCACCGATTTCCAGCGCCAGGTCTGGGCTGCGCTGTTGACCATACCGTTCGGTGAAACCCGCAGCTACAGCGACATTGCCCGACAGATCGGCAACCCCGGCGCCGTGCGGGCGGTGGGCGCGGCCAACGGACGCAACCCGATTTCCATCATCGCCCCGTGCCACCGGGTGATCGGCGCCTCAGGCAGCCTGACAGGCTTCGCTGGTGGGCTGCAGGCCAAGCAGTATCTGCTGGCTCTGGAAGGACGGGAGAGTCTGGCGCTGAGTTTCTGACACCGCGTCAGCACGTGTTCGCGGCTCATAGGTAAGCAGGCCTACGGAGTTGTCGGAGCGATATATATTCATACGTCGAAGTCGCGGCATATTGGCGCTGATGCCCGCTCCCTACACTCGTCCGTCTTCGGTCGATTTCCGGCCAGATCGTGTAGACGTCAAGGAGCAGCGCCATGAAAAGAAACACCCGGACAGCAGTGGTTTTGATGATGGCTGCCCTCGCCATCCAGGGGTGCGCGAGTGTAGTAAGCACATCGAGCTACCCGGTTGCTGTGTCGAGTACCCCGTCGGGTGCAACCTTTGAGATTCTCGACAAGAAAGGCGATGTGGTGCACGTGGGGAATACGCCAAGCACCGTCACGCTGAGGTCGGGGAACGGGTATTTTTCGGGGCAGACCTATACGCTGCGCTTCAAGAAGGACGGTTATCCGGAAAAGGCCATCACGCTCGACTCGTCCATCAGTGGCTGGTACTGGGGCAATATTCTGTTAGGCGGGGTGATTGGCATGCTGGTAGTCGATCCGATGACCGGCGCAATGTATAACCTGCCCAAGCAGGCGTCGGTCGATCTAAACGATCCATTGGCCAATGCATCCACTGGCAGCCTTGAAGTCGCAACGATCGAGGCGTTGAGCGCCGCAGAGCGTGAGCGGCTGATGCCTCTCCACTAATTCTGGATGTGCCTCGTGCGCTCGCTCAGCCCACCCACAGCACGATCAGGCATCCGGCCACTGCTGCTATCGTCCCCATCCCCAGGCTGTACTGCCGATGGGCGCGTCTGGCGTAGGGTTGCACTTCGCGCAGGTACTCACCAGGCGTCGGGGTGTCAGGCCGATGGCGCAGCCCTTCGGCCATATCGGCCAACCGGCCACGAATCAACAGGCCGATCAGGTAATAGGTGCAGACATAGCAGGCCAGCGTCGTTACGAGATACTTCATGCTTTGAGCGCGTCCAGCCGCACGGTCCGCGCAGTGGAAGTCGCGGTATCCAGCAGCACCAGCCCTTGAGTGTGTTCATCCAGCGACGCCAGCAGGTTTCCTTGACGGTCCCAGGCCGCGGACTGACCGGCGCCGATGAAGGTGTCGGCCGGGCCCACGCAATTGGCCATCAACACCGGCATGCCCAGGTGTCGGGCAACGTCCGGGTAGTGCTCGAACCCTTCTCGGATGCCCTTGGCGGTCTTGGCCACGCTGACCAGATAGACATCTGCGCCGGCCGAGCGCCCCTGCTCGGCGTGCTCGATGAACATCGACTCGTAGCAGATGGCCGGGGCGACGCACCGGTCGCCGAGTGCGAATACCAGTGGTTGCTCACCTGCGACGAAGAACGGCAATTCATCGTCGTGCAGGCGCTGCTTGGCGTAGATAAGGGGCGATGAACAGGGCCGCAGGATCGGCATGCCGATGCGTATCCCGGCTGATGACAGCAGCGGCAGCCCGACGGACACGGTGATGCCGTGGCGATCACAGAGCATTTGCAGCGGGGCGAGCAGCGAGGTGTTGGCGGGCTGGGCCAACTGCCGGGCCAGGGTCGGTTCATAGCCGGTCAAGGACAGTTCGGGGAACATCACCAGGTCCGCCTCCTGTGCGATCGCTTGCTCGATGCAATAGAGGTGGCGATCCAGATTGCCTGGCAGGTCGCCCTTGCAGGAGGCCAGTTGTACAGCGCACAGCTTCATGGCGGTTTCCATCCGTGGGTAACGCGAAAAGGCCGAGGATACTATCGACCGGGCCGTCCGGACCAGCCTGCGTGCCGTTGACTCAGGACGTAGGATGCGGCGCGAAGCGTTGGCGGAACCAGTCGGCGAGCATGGCCTTTTCCGCATACAGCCGATCATTGCCGCTGGCCTGGCGGCCGGGGCGGCTGAGGTACATCTTGTCGCTGACCTGCTCCTGGGCCTGTTTGTCGGGCTGCCCTGGCTGGACGAGGGTGTAGCTCAAGTCGATGGTTGGCCAGGTGATCTCACGCATGAAGCGCACATCATAGGCGCGGCTGTGCCAGGGCTCGAAGCGGCCCGCCAGGTCGATGTCGTGAATGTCGATGCGCAGTCGCTGGTCGGGTTGCAGGTAGCGCTGGCCAAGCTTCTGCAGATGCTGGGTGAGGGTGTTCATGACGTACGCGTCGGCACCACGTTCGTAGCCGTGGCTGTCGAGGCTGGCATCGCGAAACTGCTCGGGATGGTCGAAATGCACCTCGACCTGCGCGGTCGGGGCGCCTTGTGCCATGCTGTTGGAGGCCAGCAGCATCAACAAGACACAGGCGAGGCGGGGACGCATGATGCACCTCCAAGGGCGCGAACGGCTTGCCCCTCTATTTTACGCCTGCCGCTGGTGCAGCAGCAGAGGAAGGATGCAATGAGCCGTTTTCGGCGGGTAGCCGCCAATACCAGCGGGCGCGATCTGGCCGTGGGCGATATCCATGGACATTTCACCCGGCTACAGCAGTGCCTGGATGCAGTGGCGTTCGATCCGGCCATCGATCGCTTGTTCAGCGTGGGTGATCTGGTCGACCGAGGGCCAAGTAGCGAGCGGGCGCTGGACTGGCTGGCGCAACCCTGGTTTCACGCCGTGCAGGGTAACCACGAAGCACTGGCCATCGCACACCTCAGAGGCGGCAGGGTCGACCTGGAGATGTATCGCTCCGCTGGCGGCGGTTGGTTTCTCGACCTTCCCCGTGCCGAACAGCAACGTTATGTCGAGGCCTTCGCTGAAATGCCCCTGGCGATGGAAGTGCAGACGGCCGCCGGGCCGGTCGGGCTGTTGCATGCCGACAGTCCGTTCCCCGAGTGGTCGACCCTGCGGGCGTTCCTGGAGGCCATGGACGACCCCGAAGTCCGGGAGATCTGCCAATGGTCGCGGCGTCGCCTGCGAGAGGGCGATACCGAGCCGGTTGGCGGGCTGCGGGCCTTGCTGGTGGGGCATACGCCGGTATTGCGGGTCAAACAGCTGGGCAACGTCTGGCACCTGGATACGGGGGGCTGGGCCAGCGGCTTTTTCAGCGTGATGGACCTAAGGAGCCTGGCGGTGATCAGCCCCATGCCAGGTGCATGAGCACGGCGCTGGCCAGCACGATCAGCAACGCCCCCGAGGCGCGCTCCAGCCACGGCAGGGCCTGGGCGAAGCGGCGCAGCACTTGGCGATTGCCGATGGCCACGGCCACCAGCAGATCCCAGAGCAGCACGATGGTGAACATCCACATGCCATAGGCCAGCTTCCAGCCTGCACTAGTGGCTGCGACCATACTCGCCAGGCTCGCATAGAACAGGGCGTTTTTAGGGTTGAGGACGCCCGAGGTGAAGCCCATGCCCAGGTTTTTCAACCAGCCGTGAGCGATGCTGCCTGCGGTGCCTGTCAGGCTGCTGCGCCCTGCATGGCGCAGAAACAGCCCCCCGATGTACAGCAGATAGGTACAACCTGCCAGTTGCAGGGCAATGAACAGCCCGCTGCCTTCACGCAGGACGGAAACTCCGGCAAAGGCCGTGGCGATGAACACGCCGTTGGCCAAGGCGATCCCCAGGCAGGCACCGCTCGCGATTCGCCAGCCAGCAGTGGCCGAGGCGCGGGCAACGAGGAAAAAGTCCGGTCCAGGGGAGAGCAGGGCCAGCAAGTGAGCCGCGGCGACGATCAGAAATTGCTCCATGGGTAAGGCTTCTGTGGCGAGGAAAGCCGCAGTCTGTCGTCGATGGATGAGGGGCGTATTGAAGATTATTGCGTGGGCTTTGACATTGCCGGGACTGTTTTGCAGCCCAAGGATCATGACTGCGCCACTCTCCGATACCGCCCCGGTGTCATCCCGGCATGCGCCTTGAACACTCGCTGAAAGTGGCTCTGATCGGCAAATCCCAAGTGATACGCCACGTCCACCAGCTCGACCCCTTGACGCAGCAACCGTCGCGCCCGGTTGACCCGTGCATTGAGCAGATACGCATGGGGCGTCAGCCCCGTGGCAGCGCGGAAGGCCCGAATCAGCTGGTAACGCCCCATCCCCGCATGCCCGGCAAGGTGCTCCAGACTCATCTCGGCCAACTCCCCGGTCTCGAGCAGGGCCATCAACTCGCGCAGGGCGGGAGCGCTCAAGGCTGGCGCTGGAGCTGCATCCAGCGTCGCATGCCCGGCAAAGTCATGATCGCCCATGAAGGCCACCAATGCCGCTTCCTTCTGTACTGCGTCTGCGGCAGAAAACAACAGTGCGTTGAGTTGACAGAACTGGCGATACACCTCGGCCGAACGCGTGATACGTGCCGGCGCATCGGGCCCACTGACGGCCACGCCCGACTCCAGCCGCAGCCGGTCCAACCACTGCGCATCCACGTGCAGCATCTGATAGCTCCAGGCCTGGCCTGGTTCGGGATTGCACGCATGCACCCGCTGCGCGGGAACCAGCACCAGGGTGCCAGGTGTCAGACGCATCTGGCCTTCACCGGCACCGGTAAACCAGCTGATCCCCGCATCCACGGCACCGATGGAAAAGGTCGGGTGACTGTGCGCCTTGTAACAGGCGCGGCTATGGCAGGCACGCCGGCTTTCCACGAAAGGCAGGGCCGGGTCGTGCCAGATTTCGCTGTTCGATAGGGTCATGCCGGGACGCCTTGCCGAATGTCAGGGCACGCAGTCTAAACCTGGAGGCACTGTTCCGGCCATTCGCCACGTGACTGTGCTTGACGCAACGCCTGGCCGGCGCGAGGCTGCTGCGGTTCCCACGGAGAAGAATGATGGACCTGTCGAGCCTGTTGCTGTTCATCCCCGCCTGCTTTGCCCTGAACATGGCGCCGGGCCCCAACAACCTGTTGTCGCTGCACAACGCCAGCCGCTATGGCCTGCGCACCGCCTGCGTGGCCGGCAGCGGTCGGATCCTCGCCTTCAGCGGCATGATCGCCCTGGCCGCGATGGGCCTGGCAGTCGTGCTGCACACCAGTGAATACCTGTTCCTGGCGATCAAGGTGCTGGGTGCCGCCTACCTGTTCTACATCGCCTGGCAGCTATGGCGTGCCCCCGTCGGCGAGGCGGTGGTGGCCACGGACCATCCTCGGGGTACCTGGCGGCTGGCGCGTCAGGAATTCTGGGTCGCGGCAGGCAACCCAAAGGCCATCCTGATCTTCACCGCCTTCCTGCCCCAGTTCGTTTCGGTGGGCAGCGCCACACCGGTTGCCGAGCAGTTCCTCTGGCTGGGCGTCATGTTCCTGCTGCTGGAGTGGGCGGCCATTGCCATCTATGCAGGCCTGGGCGCGTACCTGCAGCGTTGGTTCAGCCAGCCGGGGCCGCGCCGGGTGTTCAACCGGGTGAGTGCTTCGTTGCTGGGATGTGCGGGGCTGGGGCTGCTGGCGGCGCGGCGCTGAGGGGCTGTCACGCAGGATATCGGTCGGGGTGGTGTGCCAACTTCACTTCGGCCCCAGGGCGTCTTGCGGTCAGTCGCGATAGAACGTCTGCACCAAGTGGTACCCGAACTTGGTCTTGATCGGCCCATGCACCACCCGCAGGGCCTTCTTGAAGATCACCTGATCGATCGCGCCCACCAGTTGGCCAGGGCGTACCTCGCCCAGGTCGCCTCCACGTTTGCCGGAGGGGCAGGTGGAGAATTTCTTGGCCAGCACGTCGAAGGCTTCGCCCTTGGCGAGGCGTTGCTTGAGCTGTTCGGCTTCGGCAGCGGTCTTGACCAGGATGTGGCGGGCTTGGGCTTTCATGGGACACCTGTGCTTCGGGCAAAAAAGGGCGCCATTATGCCTTATCGCGCAGCTCTGCGCGGTCTCGGAATTGCGCCAGGGCCTCAGGGTTGGCCAGCGCGTCGGTGTTCTTCACCGGCAGGCCGTGGACCACGTTGCGGATCGCCAGCTCCACCAGCTTGCCGCTGATGGTGCGCGGGATGTCGGTGACCTGGGCGATCACCGCCGGTACATGGCGGGGCGTGGTGTACTGGCGGATCACTTGGCGGATGTGCTGGCGCAAGGCATCGTCCAGCTGCAGGCCATCGCGCAGGCGCACGAACAGCACCACGCGCACATCGTTGTGCCAGTCCTGGCCGATGGCGACGCTCTCGACCACTTCCTCGACCTTCTCCACCTGGCGGTAGATCTCCGCCGTGCCGATGCGCACGCCACCCGGGTTGAGCACGGCGTCCGAACGGCCATGGATCACCATGCCACCCTGGTCATGCTCCTCGGCATAGTCGCCCTGGGCCCAGACGCCGGGGTACTGGCTGAAGTAGGCGTCGTGATACCGGCTGCCGTCCTCGTCCCCCCAGAAACCCAATGGCATCGAGGGGAAGTTGCGGGTGCAGACCAGTTCGCCTTTTTTGCCGGTCACCGGTTGGCCGTGTTCGTTCCACACTTCGACGGCCATGCCCAGGCCCTTGCACTGGATCTCGCCCCGTCGCACCGGCAACACGGGGTTTCCGAGCACGAAGCAGGAGACGATGTCGGTTCCGCCGGACATCGATGCCAGGCACAGGTCGGGTTTGATCTTGCGGTAGACGTAGTCGTAGCTGTGGGGCGAGAGCGGCGAGCCGGTGGACATGATCAGGCGCAGGTTGTCCAGGCGGTGACTCTTGGCAGGCTCGATGCCTTCCTGCTCCAGGGCGGCCAGGTATTTGGCGCTGGTGCCGAAGGCGTGGATGCCCTCGGCGTCGATCAGGTCGAGCAGTCGCTGCGGGCCTGGGTGGAAGGGCGAGCCGTCGTACAGCACCAGGGTGGCGCCGACCGCCAGGCCGCTGGCCAGCCAGTTCCACATCATCCACCCGCAAGTGGTGTAGTAGAACAAGACGTCGTCGGCCTTGAGGTCGTTGTGCAGGCCGTGTTCCTTCAGGTGTTGCAACAATACGCCGCCGGCGCGATGGACGATGCACTTGGGCACGCCGGTGGTGCCGCTGGAATAGAGGATGTACAGCGGGTGGTCGAACGGCAGGGCGGTAAAGCGGGGTTCACCACCGGGTTGGTAGAAGTCGCCCCACAGGCTGACGCGCGGGGCAACGAACTCTTCGCAGCGGGTATGCGAGCGGGTGTAGGGCACCACCAGCAGGTGTTCGAGCTGGGGCAGTTGGGTGGTGACCTGGTTGATCTTCTCCACCTGGTCGATGACCTTGCCAGCGTACTGGTAGCCGGCGCAGGCGATCAGCAGCTTGGGGGCGATCTGGCCAAAGCGGTCGATGATGCCGTGCAGGCCGAACTCGGGCGATGAGCTGGACCAGACCGCGCCGAGGCTGGTGCAGGCGAGCATGGCCACCAGGGTTTCCCAGGTGTTGGGCATGACCGAGGCGACCCGGTCTCCGGCCTGGATGCCCAGGGCTTGCAGGGCCTTCTGCATACCCGCGACATGGGCCGCCAGTTGCGCGTGGGTCAATACCTGGCGCTGGCCGTCCTCGCGCACGGCGACCACGGCGGGGCGGTCGTCGCGGCGCTGCAGCAGGTGCTCGGCGTAGTTCAGGGTAGCGCCTGGGAACCAGCGTGCGTCGGGCATCAGCGGGCCTTCGCTGAGGGCCTGGGTCGGTGGCGTGTGCCACTGGACATGGAAATAGTCGGCAAGGGTTTGCCAGAAGGCGGAGCGTTGCTCGACGCTCCAGCGATGCAGGGCGGCGTAGTCATTGAGCTCAAGGTTGTAACGCAGGTTGACCCGGCGGCGGAAGGCGTCCATCCGGCTGGTCTCGATCTGCGCCGTGGAGGGGCGCCAGAGCACATCATTCATGCCGAAACCTCCCACGTTCGATGGAGACCAGAACCCTGCGGGAGCGGGCGAACCCGCTTCTACAGGGGCTGCGCTAGCTAAAGTGCTGATGCGCAGCCCGGGTGGCCTTTACTCCACTTTAGCCTTTTGTACGTCCTGCGATGCCGACCAGACGCGATAACGCACTTCGATGTCCTTGGGCACGTAAAGCACCACCGGCAGCTTGCTGTTGTAGCGCAGCATGAAGCCTTCACCGACCACAGGCACGAAGGCCTCGGTCTTCTTGCCGTCCGGACAGGCCATCAGGGTGCTTGCCGGGCCGCCGACTTTCTCCAGGCGGTAGTAGCTGTAGCCCCAGCCTTCGAGGTTGTGCTCATCGAGGCTGCCGGCCAGGCGCTGGCGATTGCAGTCGACCATCAGCGTCTTGCCCGCGAGGATTTCCAGTTGGTAGGCCGACTCGTCGGTCTGGGCCGGCAGATGGATGACCTGGCGGGTGAAGCCTTTCTCCGCCTCGGGGTAGGGCGCGACATCCTTGAGCCCGGCAGCCATCGCGGGAGCGGCGGCAGCCAGGGTCAGGGAAAGGATCGCGGACAGTGGGAATGGGCGCATAGGGCCTCCTTGCAAGTGAAAACGAATGCAAGACCACGCCAGATCCCGACTGGCCCTCACTGGGCCAGCCAACCGCCATCGACGTTCCAGGCGGCGCCACGGACCTGGCTACCGGCCTCGCTGCACAGGAACAATACCAGCTCTCCCAGGTGCTGGGGTGTTACAAATGCCACGGAAGGCTGCTTTTCGGCCAAAAGATCATGCTGTGCCTGCTGTGGGTCAACGCCCGCCGCGGCGCGATCGTCGATCTGTTTCTGCACCAGCGGGGTCAGCACCCAGCCCGGGCAGATGGCATTGCAGGTGACGTTGCTGGTGGCGGTCTCCAGGCCCACCACCTTGGTCAGGCCGACCACGCCATGCTTGGCGGCCACGTAGGCGGCCTTGCCGGTGGAGCCCACCAGGCCGTGTACCGAGGCGATGTTGACGATTCGCCCCCAGTTGCGCGCGCGCATGCCCGGTAGCGCCAGGCGGGAGCCGTGGAACACCGCCGACAGGTTCAGGGCGATGATCTTGTCCCAGGTATCGACCGGGAACTGCTCCACCGGCGCCACATGCTGGATGCCCGCGTTGTTGACCAGGATGTCCACTCCGCCGAACTCGCGCTCGGCCAGGGCGAACAGCGCCTCGATCTGGGCCACGTCGCAAAGGTCCGCCGGATGGTGGATCACCTTGACGCCGTGGCGGGCGATCTCGGCCAGGGCCGGTGCCGGGTCGCCGAAACCGTTGAGCAGGATGTTCGCGCCCGCGCCGGCCAGTACCTGGGCGATCCCCAGGCCGATGCCGCTGGTGGAGCCGGTGACCAGTGCTGTCTTGCCTTTGAGCGTCATGCAGATCTCCTTAGACGATGCCGGTGGCATAGAAGGTGGCGATGACCACGAATACCGCCAGGGTCTTGATCAGGGTAATGCCGAAAATGTCCTTGTAGGCCTCGCGGTGCGTGAGCCCGGTGACGGCCAGCAAGGTGATCACCGCACCGTTGTGCGGCAGGGTGTCCATGCCGCCGCTGGCCATGGCGGCCACACGGTGCAGCACTTCCAGAGGGATGTTGGCGGCGTTGGCCGCGCTGATGAAACTCTCGCTCATGGCTGCCAGGGCAATGCTCATGCCGCCGGAGGCCGAGCCGGTGATGCCGGCCAGCAGGGTGACGGTGATGGCTTCGTTGACCAGCGGGTTGGGGATGGCACGCAGGGCGTCGGCCAACACCAGAAAGCCGGGCAGCGACGCGATCACCGCACCGAATCCATACTCAGAGGCCGTGTTCATGGCCGCCAGCAACGCACCGCTCACCGCGCTCTTGGTGCCCTCGGCCAAGCGCTGGCGAATGGCACCGAAGGCACAGACCAGCACCATCAGGATGCCCACCAGCAAGGCCGCCTGCACCGCCCAGATCGCGGTCAGCTTGGCCACGTCGCTTTGCACCGGCGCGCTCATGCCTGGCAACTGCAAGGTGTGGCTGGCGCCGTACCACTGGGGGATCCAGTGGGTGAACACCAGGTTCATCACGCCCACCAGCACCAGTGGCGAGAGCGCCAGCCACGGGTTGGGCAGGGCCAGGTCGTCAGCGGTCTCCGGTTCGTTGCGCAGGTCGCTGCCGTAGCCTTCGCCAGCGCGCTGGGCCTTGTTGCGCTGGCGACGCAGGTAGAGCATGCCGACGCAGAACACGAACAGTGTGCCGATCAACCCCAGCCACGGCGCGGCCCAGGCCGTGGTATTGAAGAAGGTGCTGGGGATGATGTTCTGGATCTGCGGGGTGCCAGGTAAGGCGTCCATGGTGAAGGAGAACGCGCCCAGGGCGATGGTCGCCGGAATCAGGCGCTTGGGGATGTCGCTCTGGCGGAACATCTCGGCCGCGAATGGATACACCGCGAACACCACCACGAACAGCGACACGCCGCCGTAGGTGAGCAGGGCACATACCAGCACGATCACCAGCATGGCCTGGCGGGTGCCGAGCAGCCGGATGGCTGCCGCGACGATCGAGCGCGAGAAACCCGACAGCTCGATCAGCTTGCCGAACACCGCACCGAGCAGGAAGACCGGGAAGTAGAGCTTGATGAAACCGACCATCTTCTCCATGAACACGCCGGTGAAGGTCGGAGCAACGGCGGCAGGGTCGGTGAGCAGGACGGCGCCAAGGGCGGCGATGGGGGCGAAGAGGATCACGCTGTAGCCGCGGTAGGCAGCCAGCATCAGCAGCGCCAGGGCCGCGAGGGCGATGAGCACGGTCATCGAGGATATCTCCAAGTCTTGTTGTTATGGTGGACAAGGAAATAGCGGGAATCGTGCCAATTATTTAACTCGTTGATTTATATGGAAAAATATTATGACCTGAACCCCTGTGTCTCTGATTGGAGACCGAGGTGCCCCTGCCGCGGGGCAAGCCCGCTCCTGCGTGGTCGTGCGCTGCCCCTCTGGTAGGAACGGGCTTGTCTCGTGATCAAGGGCGCAGCCATTGCTGTCTCAAAAATGAGACTCACATCTCATGTGCGAGACTGAACCCCCAGCGCAATCATCTTCTTGTACAACGTGGACCGCCCCAACCCCAACGCCTTCGCGGCCTCCGGCACATTCCCCGCACAACTGGCCAGGGCATCGGCAATCAGCTTGCGCTCGAATGCCTCGCAGGCCTCCCGATACCCCTGACGACCCGTGTCCACTGATGCCTCCGGGCTCAACGGCCCCAGCGCCGAGCGCAGATCCTCCACCTCCAGGCGCGGCTGGTCGGCCAGCAGGGTCGCGCGCTCCAGTACATTGCGCAGCTCGCGGATGTTGCCGGGCCAGGCGTGGCGGGCCAGCAGCACCTGGGCTTCGCGCTCCAGCTCGTACTGGCTGCCAAGCTCGGCCAGAATCGCCTCGCACAGGGCCGGCAGATCCTCCAGCCGTTCGCGCAGCGGCGGTACCTCGATGGGCAGGACATTGAGACGGTAATACAGGTCGGCACGAAAAGCGCCGCGGGCCATGGCCGCCTGCAGGTCGATGGAGGTGGCGGCGATGATGCGCACGTCGCTGCGCAGCATCTGGTTGGAGCCGACCGGTTCGTACTCTTTCTCCTGTAGCACCCGCAGCAGCTTGCTTTGCAGGGCCAGCGGCATGTCGCCGATCTCGTCGAGGAACAGCGTGCCACCCTCGGCCAGTTGCAGCTTGCCGCTGCGCCCCTTGCGGTCGGCGCCGGTGAAGGCGCCGGGGGCTGTGCCGAAGAACTCGGCTTCGAGCAGGGTTTCCGGGATGGCGGCGCTGTTGATGCTGACGAACGCCTTGTGTGCCCGTGACGAAGCCGCGTGGATGGCATGGGCCAGCAGCTCCTTGCCGGTGCCGGTCTCACCCAGCAGCAACACCGGGGAGTCGCTGCCAGCTCCGCGCCGGGCCCGGCGCTTGGCCTCCAGGCTTGCGGCGCTGGTGCCGACGAACTGGGCGAAGCTGTACTTGGCCTGACGTGCGCGCAATTGTGAGCGGGTCGAGGCCAGCTCCTGCTGCATGCTCGAATAGCGCTTGAGCAGCGGGGAGAGGCTGCGCAGCTCGTCGAACAGGGCAAAGCCGATGGCGCCGATCAGTTCGTCGCGATCGTCATGGATGGGCAGGCGCATCACCACCAGGGGTTCGTTGGGCGTGTCGAGCATGTCCAGCAGGATCGGCCGACCGTTGCTGACCACTTCGCGCATCAGGCTGCCGGGGATCACCGCTTCGCAGGGCTGGCCGATGGCACTGGCCGCATCGGCCAGGCCGAAGCGCCGGGCGTAGCGCTCGTTCATCCAGACAATGCGCGCCTGGCGATCGACGATCACTGTCCCTTCGCTGGACTGCTCGATGATTTCGAACAGCGAACGGATCGCCAGCTGTCGAACCTGGGGGTAATCCTTGAGGCTGTCGCTTTCTTGCATGGGCCGGGCCTTTGAAATGCAGTGGCGGGGATTATGAAGTCAGTCGGCAGCGCAGGCGAACAAACCCTGTAGGGGCGGGTTTGCCCGCGGATGGATCCACACGCAAACATGCCTATGCCCGCGGATCGAACGCTTCGCGCAAGGCATCCCCGATGAACACCAGCAACGACAGGATCAGCGCCAGGGCAAAGAAGGCGGTGAAACCCAACCACGGCGCCTCCAGATGCTGCTTGCCCTGGGTCACCAGTTCGCCCAGCGACGCGCTGCCGGCGGGCATGCCGAAGCCGAGAAAGTCCAGGGCCGTGAGGGTGGTGATGGCGCCGGTGAGCATGAAGGGTACATAAGTGAGCGTGGCATTCATCGCATTGGGCAGGATATGCCGCAGCATCACTTGTCCGTCCGCCAGCCCCAGGGCGCGTGCTGCCTTGACGTACTCCAGGTTGCGCCCGCGCAGGAACTCGGCGCGCACCACGTCCACCAGGGTCAGCCAGGAGAACAGCGCCATGATCCCCAGCAGCCACCAGAAGTCCGGCTCCACGAAGCCGCTGAGGATGATCAGCAGGTACAGCACCGGCAGCCCCGACCACACCTCCAGCAGGCGCTGGCCAAGCAGGTCGACCCAGCCACCGTGATAACCCTGCAGGGCACCCGCGGCAATACCGATCAGCACGCTGACCACCGTCAAGGCGAAGGCGAACAGCAGTGAGACCCGGGTGCCGTACAGCACCCGCGCCAGCACGTCACGGCCCTGGTCGTCGGTGCCCAGCCAGTTGCTCGCGCTCGGCGGGCTGGGAGTGGGCACCTGCAGGTCGTAGTTGGGCGTGTCGGCACTGAAGGGGATGGGGGCGAACAGCATCCAGCCTCCCTGGCCTTCGATCAACCGGCGCACATAGGCGCTGCGATAATCGGGCTGGAACGGCAACTGGCCGCCGAATTGCTGCTCGGTGTAGCGCTTGAGCGCCGGCGTGTACAGCTCGCCCTTGTAGACGAGCAGCAGCGGCTTGTCGTTGGCCACCAGTTCCGCTCCCAGGCTCAGCAGCAAGATGCCGGCGAACAGCCACAGCGACAGCCAGCCAAGGCGATTGCGCCGGAAACAGCGCCAACGACGAAGCGCGACGGGCGAGACCATCAGTGGCTCCTCGCGCCGAAGTCGATGCGTGGGTCCAGCACCGTGTAGCTCAGGTCGCCGATCAGGCGGATCAACAACCCTGCCAGGGTGAAGATGAACAGGGTGCCGAACACCACCGGGTAGTCCCGCGAGACGGCGGCCTCATAGCTCAGCCGACCCAGGCCGTCGAGGGAGAAGATCACCTCGATCAGCAACGAGCCTGCGAAGAACACCGTGATCAGCGCCTGGGGCAACCCTGCCAGCACCAGCAGCATGGCGTTGCGCAGCACATGCCCGTACAGCACCCGACGCTCGCTCAGGCCCTTGGCCCGGGCGGTGATCACGTACTGGCGGGAGACTTCGTCGAGGAAGGCGTTCTTGGTCAGCAGGGTGAGCGTGGCGAAGCCGCCGATCACCAGGGCCCCGACTGGCAGTACCAGGTGCCAGAAATAATCAGCCACCTTGCCCAGCAGGCTGAGCTGCTCGAAGTTCTCCGACACCAGGCCGCGCACCGGGAACCAGCTTAGCGAGGTGCCGCCGGCGAACAGCACGATCAGCAGCAAGGCGAACAGGAACGAGGGCAAGGCATAGCCGATGACGATCAGCGCGCTGCTCCAGGCATCGAAGCGGCTGCCGTGGCGCACCGCCTTGCGGATCCCCAAGGGGATCGACACCAGGTAGGTGATCAGGGTCGCCCAAAAGCCCAGCGAGACGGTCACCGGCAGCTTGTCGAGAATCAGATCGGTGACCTTCGCCCCTCGGAAGAAGCTCTGGCCGAAGTCCAGCCGGGCGTATTGGCCCAACATCAGCCAAAGCCGTTCGCAAGCCGATTTGTCGAAGCCGTACTGGCGCTTGATCTGTTCGATGAGCTTGGGGTCCAGCCCCCGGCTGGCGCGGGATTCGCTGTGCACGGTCTCGACCCGCGCTCCCGGCGCGCCGCCACCGATGCCTTGCAGGCGCGCCACGGCCTGTTCCACCGGGCCGCCAGGGGCGGCCTGGACGATCGCGAAATTGACCAGCAGGATCGCCAGCAAGGTCGGGATGATCAGCAATAGACGACGCAGGATATAGGCAGTCATGGCGTAGCCTTGCGGCGTTCGGCCATCTGCGCGTTGGTCAGCGCCGTCGGGCTGATCTCCCACCAGGTGTCCAGGCCTTCGTCATAGGTCGCCTGCACCTTGGGCAGCCCGAAGCGGTTCCACCACACGGTCGAGCTGCCTGGCGGGTAGTAGTTGGGGATCCAGTAGTAGTTCCATTGCAGCACCCGGTCCAGCGCATGGGCGTGGCGCAGCATGTCGGCCTGGGTGTCGGCGCGTACGAGACCATCGAGCAGGGTGTCCACGGCCGGATCGCGCAAAACCATGAAGTTGTTCGAACCAGGATCCTTGGCCGAGGCCGAGCCGAAGTAGTTGTACAGCTCGCTGCCGGGGGAGAGGGTGACGGGGTAACCGGTGACGATCATGTCGTAGTCGCGGGCCATCAGGCGGTTGACGTACTGGGCCGAGTCGACGTTGCGGATGTTCAGGGTGATGCCGATCTGCGCGAGGTTGCGCTTCCACGGCAGCAGCAGGCGCTCGAGCCCCGACTGGCCATTGAGGAAGGTGAAGCTCAGGGGCTCGCCCTTGGTATTCACCAGCCGATCGCCTTCGGGGTGCCAGCCGGCGGCCTGGAGCAGGGCCAGGGCCTGCAACTGCTGGGTTCGGACGATCCCTGAACCGTCGGTGACCGGTGCGTGGTAGACCAGGTTGAAGACTTCGTCGGGCACCTGGCCGCGCAAGGGTTCGAGCAGCTTCAGCTCCTGGGCGTCGGGCACGGCGCGTGCGGCCAGCGGTGTGTTGGAGAACACGCTCTGCTGGCGGATGTACAGGTTGCGCATCATCTGCCGGTTGCTCCATTCGAAGTCCCAGAGCATGGCCAGGGCCTGGCGTACCCGGCGATCCTGGAACACCGGCTGTTCCAGGTTGAACACGAAGCCCTGGGCCGTCTGTGGCTTGGCCGGGCCCAGTTGGGCGCGTTGCAGGCGACCGTCATCCAGGGCGTCGCCGTTATAGCCGAGGGTGAAGGCGGTGGCGGAGAACTCCCGGTTGTAGTCGAATCCGCCGCCACGCAAAACTTGGCGGGCGACCTCGGTGTCGCCGAAGTATTCGATGCGGATACGTTCGAAATTGTAGCGACCGCGGGTGGCTGGCAGGTTGCGCGCCCACCAGGTCGGGTCGCGCTCGAAGGTGATGCTGCGACCGTTGTCGATCCGGCCGATGCGGTAGGGCCCGCTGCCTACAGGCTTGTCGAAGCCGGCGCCGTTGTCGAAGTCGCGGCTTTGCCAGTCGTGTTCGGGCAGTACTGGCAGGCTGGCCAGGTCCAGGGCCAAGGTACGGCCATGGGGTTGCCTGAAGTCGAAGCGCACCTGTCGAGGGCCTTCGACGGTGACCTTGGTGACTTCGGCGAATTGGGTACGGTAGCGCAGGCTGCCTTTGCTCATCAGCAGATCGAAGGTAAAGCGCACGTCTTCGGCACGCACCGGCCTGCCGTCGGCGAAGGTGGCGCGGGGGTCGATTTCAAAGCGCAGCCATGCGTCTTCGGGCCCGCGCTCCATGCGGCGGGCGATCAGGCCGTAGACGGTGTAGGGTTCGTCGAACGAGCGCTCCGCCAGCGGCGCGTACAGCCAGCCATCGACCTCGCTGACGCCGATGCCCTTGTCGATGTACGGCAGGATATGGTCGAACTGCCCGATTTCCAGGGCCGAGCGACGCAGGCTGCCGCCTTTGGGGGCGTCGGGGTTGACGTAGTCGAAGTGGTGGAAGGATTCGGGATAGCGCGGGGCTTCACCGTAGACGGTGAGGGCGTGGGTGGGGGCTGCGTGGGCTGTGAGCGTCAGGCATAGCGTTAACAGGCCCAACACGTACTGTGGGAGCGGGCTTGCCCGCGAATGCGCCCGTTCTGGCAACAGAGTTGCTGGCAGGACGGCATTTGCGGGTAAACCCGCTCCCACAGAAGGCATCACCGGGACCGAGGACTCAGTCCTGACGGCTGGTCACTTCCAGCAGGTGATAACCGAACTGGGTCTTGACCGGGCCCTGCACGGTGTTGACCGGGGCGCTGAAGACGACGGTGTCGAACTCCTTGACCATCTGGCCTGGGCCGAACGAGCCCAGGTCGCCGCCTTGGCGGCTGGACGGGCAGGTGGAGTTGGCCTTGGCGACTTCGGCGAAGTCGGCACCAGCTTCGATCTGTGCTTTGAGTTCGTTGCACTTCTCGAGGCTGCTGACCAGGATGTGGCGGGCGGTGGCTCGGGCCATGGGGACTGCTCCTAGGGTGAAAAAAGCAAGCCTAGCGCACTTGTTCGGCAAATGTCTCGCCAGGCTTGCTGCGGCTGTCACAAACGCTCGGCCGCCCGGCGCAGCAGTGCCTCGGTCGAGTCCCAACCCAGGCAGCCGTCGGTGATCGACACGCCGTACTTGAGCGGGCCTTTGCCCAGCGCCTGGCAGCCGTCGAACAGATGGCCTTCGAGCATCATGCCGACGATCGCCCGGTCACCTTGCAGGCGCTGTTGCAGCACGTCCTCGAACACCCCGGGCTGACGGGCAGGATCCTTGCCGCTGTTGGCATGGCTGCAATCGACCATGACCCGTGCGCTCAGTCCGGCTTTGGCCAGGCCCTGGCGTGCCAGGGCGATGCCCGGCGCGTCGTAGTTCGGCCCTTGGTGGCCGCCGCGCAGCACCAGGTGGGTGTCGGGGTTGCCCAGGGTCTCGATGACCGCCGGGTAGCCCTGGGCATCCATGCCGAAGTGGCGGTGCGGATGAGCCGCGCTGCGCATCGCATCACAGGCGATGCCGACGCCACCGTCGGTGCCGTTCTTGAAGCCCACGGGCAGTTCCAGGCCGCTGACCATCTCGCGATGGATCTGCGATTCGGTGGTGCGCGCACCGATGGCGGCCCAGCTCAGCAGGTCGTCGAAGTAGCCGGCGGCCATCGGTTGCAGCAGCTCGGTTGCAATCGGCAGGCCGCGCTCGATCATGTTCAACATCAGCCCGCGGGACAGGGCGATACCGCCGTGCATGTCGTCGCTGCCGTCCAGGTGCGGATCGTACGCCAGGCCTTTCCAGCCCACCGTGGTACGGGGTTTTTCGACGTAGGCACGCATCACCAGCAGCAGCTTGTCATCGACTTCTCGGCTCAGGGCTGCCAGGCGGTCGGCGTATTCCAGGGCCGAGCGTGGGTCGTGGATCGAACACGGGCCGACGATGACCAGCAGGCGCGGATCGAGGCCTTCGAGGATGGCGCGTACGGCCTGGCGATGTTGCTGGACTTGTTGGGCGAGGGCAGTGCCGAGCGGCATCTGCTGCTTGAGCAGGTGCGGGCTGGGCAGACGTTGGCTGACGGCGGTGTTGGCAGCTTGGGGTTGGGTCAGGGGCAGGGCGAGATTCGACGATTGCATGGCGTTTTTCCCTGGGCGGACGGCGGGTTCTGGCCCGCGCGGTCGGCCCTATCGAGGTGTTCGACAGATATTCGGTTCATGACTGTGCACAGCATTGCCACCAGTGAACGACCGAACGGAGGCGGCAGGCTGGCCCGAACGGGATTGGCTAAATCGCCAGGCGTAGGTGTCTGCGTAGTAATAAGCGATGGTGTTCATGTCTGTTTCCTCAATGTGAATCGGTGTTTTTAGAAGCCTGGAAAAGCAAAACCCCCGGTCGGGGAGCCGACCGGGGGTTTGAGTATTCTCATGTTCGGCGGCCCCTCGAAGGTGGGCGCCGTGTGGGTATCGGCGCCTAGTGGCTAAACCAATACCCAAAATAAAAGCTGGCAAGGGCCTCGCAGCGGGCAACGGCCAGCACAGGACGCACGGTGCGACCGGTGTGGTTGGCGTGGTTGCGGATGCTGTGGGTCATGTTGCTCTCCAGTGAATGAGCCCGAGCTTACTGCACCTTGAACACGATGTTCAATGACTAAATCCCATGGCTTCGATCACTTCTGCAATCACGGGCGAGCGAGGCCTGAGCCTTGCGGCACTTTGTTCGTGGGTAAACCCCACTTGTTCTGCGGCGCTCTTCAAGAGCGCCGCAGAACAAGTGGGAGCGGGGTTACCCGCGAAGGGGCCCGGGGGTCAAAGGGGATAGTGCTTGAGCTCCCGCGCGATCAGCATCCGCTGGATCTCGCTCGACCCTTCGTAGATCTGGGTGATGCGCGCATCGCGGTAATAACGCTCCACCGGATAGTCCTCAAGATAGCCATAGCCGCCATGCACCTGGATGGCCATCGAACATACCCGCTCGGCCATCTCCGAGGCGAACAGTTTGGCCTGGGAGGCTTCGGACAGGCAGGGCTTGCCGGCACTGCGCAGGCGCGCGGCATGCAGGATCAGCAGGCGCGTGGCGTTGATCTGCACCTGCATGTCCGCCAGCAGGTTGGCGATGCTCTGGTGTTCGTTGATCGGCTTGCCGAACTGCACGCGGTCGCGCGAGTAGGCCAGGGCCGCTTCGAACGCGGCGCGGGCGATGCCCAGGGCCTGGGCGGCGATGCCGATGCGTCCGCCTTCGAGGTTGGACAGCGCGATGGCCAGGCCCTTGCCGCGTTCACCCAGGATATTGGCGGCGGGGATGCGGCAGTTGTCGAGGGTCACCGCGCAGGTGTCGGAGGCGCGGATGCCCATCTTGTGCTCGCTGCGGTCGACCTTGAAGCCTGGGTTGTCGGTGGGCACCAGGAAGGCCGAAAGGCCTTTCTTGCCCGCCTCTGGATCGGTCACGGCAAAGACGATGGCAAGCCCCGCGCGGCGGGCGTTGCTGACGAACTGCTTGGCACCGTTGATGATCCAATGGCCGTCGACCAGCTCAGCGCGGGTGCGCAGGTTATGGGCCTCGGAGCCGGCCTGGGGTTCGGTCAGGCAGAAGCAACCGATCACCTCGCCGCTGGCCAGGCGCGGCAGCCACGCCTGCTGCTGCTCGGGGGTGCCATAGGCCAGCAGCGGGCCGCAGCCGACCGAGTTGTGGATGCTCATCATCGCGCCGGTGGCACCGTCGCCCGCGGCGATCTCCTCCACGGCCAGGGCGTAGGCCACGTAGTCGGTGTAGCTGCCGCCGAAGTCCTCCGGCACCACCATGCCCAGCAGGCCCAGTTCGCCCATCTTGCGCACCACGGCGTCGTCGATCCAGGCGGCTTTTTCCCAGGCCTGGGCATGGGGCGCGATCTCGCCACGGGCAAAATCCCGCGCCATGTCGCGGATCATGATCTGCTCTTCGCTCAGTTCCAGGTCTTGCATCTGTGTATTCCCCGGCTCACAGGCCTTCGAAGAATTGGTCCACCCGCCGGCGGTCGAGCCCGGCGAGGGTCGGCGGGTTCCAGCGTGGCTGCTTGTCCTTGTCGATGATCAGGGCGCGCACGCCCTCGACGATGTCGCCATACTCGAACCACTGGCGGTCCAGGTGCAGTTCCATCGCGAAGCAGTCCTCCAGGCTCAGGTGGCGGCCACGGCGCAGCATCTCCAATGTAACCGCCATGGCGAGCGGCGAGCGGCTTTCCAGCTGGTCGGCGGTGGCCAGCGCCCACTGGTGGCTGTCGCCGATGCTCACGGTGCGCAGTTGCTCGAGGATGCTGGGTACGTCGGGCAGGCCGAAGAAATGGTCGATCACCGGGCGCAGCCCGGCCAAGGGCGCGTCGTCCAGCACCTGGGTGCCGAGCCTGGCCAGCAGGCCCTGGAGATCCTTGAGGGGGTGCTCGCCGAAACTCAGTTGATCCAGGCCGGTGTCCAGGGCGGCGAGCTTGCCGCTCTCCAGGAACCAGTCGGCCAGGCCGCAATACAGGGCGTCGGCGGCCTGGATCTGCACGCCGCTGACGCCCAGGTAGGTACCCAGCTCACCCGGCACGCGCGAGAGGAAATGGCTGCCGCCCACGTCGGGGAAGTAGCCGATGCCCACTTCCGGCATGCCCAGTCGGCTGCGTTCGGTTACCACGCGCAGGTCGGCGCCCTGGGCCAGCCCCATGCCACCGCCAAGGGTGAAGCCGTCCATCAGCACCAGCACTGGCTTGCGGTAGTGGTGGATGCACAGGTCGAGGGCGTACTCCTCGACGAAGAAGTCCCGGTGCAGGCTGCTGCCGGCTCTATAGCTGTCGTGCAGCGAGCGGATGTCGCCTCCGGCACAGAAGCCCTTGGGCCCCTCGCCGCGCAGTACCACGGCGTATACCTGCGGATCGGCGGCCCACTGGTCGAGGTGATGTTGCAGGCTGCGCACCATGTCGAGGGTGAGGGCGTTGAGTCCGGCGGGGCGATTGAGGGTCAGATGGCCGACGTGGTTGCGGATTTCGGCCAGGACATGGGCCTCGGAATGAGCGTGCGCGGTCATGATCGCGGTCTCCCTGCTTTGTTATTGATTTTCCAAGTGAAGTCTGGAAGTTGCGCTGGAGGATCGCAGGATCCTGTCATGCGAATATGCCATGCACAATCGGTAAATCTGCAGTGCGTTTCTGCATTTTTGCGCGGGGCGCGACTTCCAGAGCCGTCCTGCCACTTTAGCCGGTAAGGGCAGGGCGCACGCTCCATCGTCGAACACTGCGAGTGGATTTGCCGCTTGAAGCTTGCCGCCTGCGCCTCTAGCATGCCCTTTTTTACCGAGGATTAGCCCCGTATGCCGTTTCAGCAAGGTCTGCTCGCCAAACCCGTGCCGGCCCACGCCCGTCACCTGTTCTTCTCCCTGCAATCGGTCGAGGCGTTGCCTGCCGTGCTGGACGCCTTGCTGCCGCAGGTCGATGGCCAGAGCCTGATCCTTGGCGTTGGCGCCCCCCTGGTCAAGGCGCTGGGTCGCGACGTGCCGGGTCTGCGCGCTTTCCCGCAACTGGATGCGGTGGTCGAGAACCCCAGCACCCAGCACGCCCTGTGGCTGTGGCTGCGTGGTGAGGAGCGCGGCGAGCTGTTCCTCCAGGCCCGGGCCCTGGAGCAGGCGCTGGCCCCGGCGCTGCGCCTGGTGGACAGCGTCGACGGCTTCCTGCATCGCGGCGGCCATGACCTGAGCGGCTACGAGGACGGCACCGAGAACCCGGTGGACGACGATGCCGTCGAGGCCGCCATCGTCGCGGGCGAGCAGGCTGGGCTGGTCGGCTCCAGCTTCGCGGCGTTCCAGCTGTGGAAGCATGACCTGAGCTACTTCAAGTCGCTGCCCCAGGACGAACAGGACAACATCATCGGCCGTCGCCTGAGTGACAACGAAGAGCTCGAAGACGCGCCGGCCTCGGCTCACGTCAAGCGTACCGCCCAGGAAAGCTTCGCGCCCGAAGCCTTCGTCGTGCGTCGCTCCGTGGCCTGGGCCGATGAGCGCGGTGCGGGCCTGGCGTTCGTGGCGCTGGGCCATTCGCTGGATGCCTTCGAAGTGCAGCTGCGACGCATGAGCGGGCTGGAGGACGGCATCATCGATGGTCTGTACCGCTTCAGCCGTCCGCTGACCGGTGGCTACTACTGGTGCCCTCCGATGGGCGAAGCCGGGGTGGATCTGAGTCTGTTGCTGGGCTGATTGATCCACCACGGATGGGGCTGCGTTGCAGCCCATCGCAGGGCAAGCCCGCTCCTGCAGGCCAAGCGGTGATCCCTACAGGAGTGGCCTTGCGCCGTGAAAGGGCTGCAAAGCGGCCCCAGCTTCAGAACGGTACCGCCACAGTCAACTGGCTGTAGACGTTGGTGCCATTGCCGCCCACCTGGTTGCCCCCGTTGTTCTCATCCTTGCGTGGCTTGTACAGGCCCACCAGCGGGCTGATGATCAAGTGGTCGTTGACCGCCCATTCCAGGTACAGGTCCAGCTCCTGGGCATCCAGGTTCAGGGTGTCGCGGGTGCGCACGGTATCGAAGTCGAAGAACAGCGCCCCGACTGTCAGGTCGTCGCGGGGCGTGGCCTTGAGGCCGACGTGATGCACGCCGGTGTTGCTGTTGAACGGCCCGGCATAGTTGCCGGCCACTTCGCCCATCACCCAGGTGCCGTAACCGCTGGAGAACCCGGTGAACAGCGGGTCCCAGTTGTCGGAGTAGCGGGTGTAGCGGTAGGTCAGCTTAGGTGCCCAGGCGGTGTCGGCGAAGGTGTAGCCGGCCTCCAGGTACCAGGCCTGTTCCGGACCACCACGCTTGTCCTGCCAGGCGTACTCGAAGGCGAAGCTGGCGTTCTTGACGCCGGCGTCGCCTTCGCCGCGCACGCTGTAGACGTCCATGCCTTCTCGTGCCTTCTGGAATTCGCTGGCCCATTGGTCGGTGACATCGATGCCGTGGATCCAGGTCAGGCCCAGGGTGCCCAGCGCATGGGTATAGTCCAGAGTGCCGGCGGCCAGTTCCGTCTCGGCCTGGGCGCGGTTGTCCGACTTGAGCCACAGCATGCTGCCGTGCAGGCCGTCCTGGCCCCCCAGGCGCAGCATGGCGGTGCGGTCGAAGGCATGGCGCGCGCCGAGGTAGAAGCCGCCGCCGCGATTGAGCGCGCCGTCGGCCGGCCCCTTGCCCAGGTTGGGGCCGTCATCGTTGATCAGGAAACCGGTGCCCAGGTGGATCACCTGGCGCCCGCCGGAGATATCCACGCCATCCTTGCCCAGCAGCGGGAACAGGTCACCTGAGCGCCAGCCCAGATGGGCGTCCTCGATCTTGGTGGTGCGTTCGGAGCCGTCCTGGTTGCCGCCTGCGTCGCCGTCGCCCCAGGCCCCGGAGCTGACCCAGCTCAGCGCACCGTAAAGGCTGCCGTTGCCAGCCAGGCCCTGGTCGCCACTGACTCCGTATTTGATGAAGCCTTCACGCCAGGTCGAGCCACCGGGCGTGCCATCGTAATTCTTGTGGCTGTTGAACATGCCCCACACTGCCAGCAGGTCGGCGTTCAAGTGGGTGTCTTCGTCGGCGTACAGCTCATAGGCGCTGGCGGTCTGGCCGGTGGCCAGCAGCGTCAGGCCCAGTGCGCTGGCGAGGGCGGTGCGACGTGGTGTGAAAAGCATTGGCGTTCCTCGTTTCTTGTATGCGTTGTGGAGGCAGAGCGGTCGGCGTGAGCCGACAACGCGGTATTAGTGCGTGGATGCAGCCGGTGGGTCTTGCCCATGGCTGCCAGGATGCTTGCACCTGGCAGCCAGTTCAGGGCGTGAGGGTCGCCTGGGTTTCAGGAAGCGTCGCGCCGCCGTCCACCACCAGCGTCTGGCCGGTGATGTAGCTGGCCGCATCGCTGGCCAGAAACACCATTGCAGCGGCGATATCGCCCGGCTCGCCCAACCGGCCGAGGGGGACGCCCTGGGCGATGCGCAGGTTGTGGGCGGGGTCGCCGAGGTTGTCCATGGCCGGGGTGCGGATCATGCCCGGCTCGACGCCATTGACCCGCACGCCCAAGGGCGCGAGCTCGAGCGCCGCGTTGCGGATGAAACCATTGACCGCGGCCTTGGACGCCGCGTAATGGCACAGCCCTGGGTATGCCACCCGGGGGCCGGTGACCGACGAGGTCGCCAACACACAGCCTCGGCCCTGGCGACGGAACAGCGGCAAGGCGCCCTGGGTCAGCCAGAACAGCGCCTCCAGGTTGACCGCCAACGTGCGCTGCAACAGGGCCGGGTCGATGTCGGCAAAGGCGGTGAGCGGAAAGAACGCCGCGTTGTGCACCAGTACGTCCAGGCGCTCCAGCCCGGCCAGCAAGGCCTGGATCGCGTGCGCATCGGCCAGGTCGATGACCATGGCCCCGACCTCGCAACCTTGGGCGCGCAGGCGTCCGACCAGCTCGTCGGCCGGGGCCTGGTCGAGGATCAGGACCTGGGCGCCGGCGGTGGCGAATGCCTCGACGATGGCCTGGCCGATGCCCTGGGCGCCGCCGGTGATCAGCACGTGCTGGCCACTGAAGTCATGGCGGACGTTCATGGCTGGCCTCCCAGATGGGCATAGGCCAGGGTCGGCACGTCGACGATGGTCGAGCCACCGTCGGCGGCGATCACCGCGCCGGTGATGATGCTGGCCTCGTCGCTGAGCAGGAACCTGCACACCGCTGCGATCTCCTCGGCGCTGGCCGGGCGGCGCAGCGGCACATCGGCGGTCACCCGGCGGTAGGCGGCGTCCAGGTCCTCGCCGTGATGGTCCATCAACGCCTGCATCTCCTCGTCGGCCATGGGCGTGCGCACCCAGCCTGGACACAGACAGTTGACCCGAACGCCGTCGGGCCCGTAGTCGCGGGCCAGGGAGCGGGTCAGGCCGACCAAGGCGTGCTTGGCTGTGGTGTAGCCGCACACTGCCGGCCCCGCCGACAGGGCGGCGATCGAGCCCAGCAGCACCAGGCTGCCACGCCGCTCGCGCAGCAGCGGCAGGCAGGCCCGGGCGGTGTGGAAGGCGCTGTCCAGGTTGCTGTGCAGGGCGGCCTGCCAGTCCTGGTCGCTGGTTTGACCGGCCGTGCCCAGGCCGTGCCCTCCGGCGCTGGCGATCACCCCGTCGAGCCCCCCGCAATGGGCCTGGATCTGTTCGATGAACCCTGGCCAGGTGGCGCTGTCGGCCACATCACCGGCCAGCACCAGCCCACCTGTGTCTTGCGCTACGCGCTCCAGCGCGGCGCGGCGACGGCCCACCAGCACGGTGCGCCAGCCCAGGCTTGCCAGCAACCGGGCGCAGGCCTCGCCGATGCCGCTGCCGGCACCGGTGATGAGCACGCTGCCGGTCACAGGCCATGCTCCGTGCGGTTGACCACGCTGCAATGGGACGACACCGGGAAGTTCGACAGCGCATCGAAGTCAGCGCCCTGGTAACCGAAGATCTTGCCGTCGCTGCGGTGCTGTTGCAGGTCGATCATGACCAGGCCCAGGGTCGGTACGATCTTCTCGCGCCAGACGAACAGGTACAGCTGTTCGGCGATCTTGTAGTAGTGGGCCCGGTCGGTGTCGCACAGCCCCTGCTCGACGCCCTTGAGGCACTGCCAGCTGTAGTAGCGCTCGTTGAGGTAGATGTGTTCGTACTCTTCGGTGGGGCTGTAGCGGTAGCGGTTGCGCAAGCCCACCAATTCCTGGGTGGGCGCATGGGGGCAGGCGCCGTCTTGCCAGGGGCGATCCAGGCTGCCGTGATGGAAGTGCGCCTGCACATCGGTCAGCGGTTCGCCGGCCAGTGCCCGGGCGTACAGCCCCCGCTCGACCTGGGAGGCCTCGGGCAGGCGACCGAGCACGGCGGTGAAGGATTGGCTGAGGGTGTCCAGCACCAGGGAAATCGACCAGGCCTGGCCTGCCTCGTGCTTGATGAAGTCGACCAGGTAGATGCCTGGACGTACCGAGGTCGCCCGGTATGGCGCGCTGCCGGTGCTGTGGCCGTCGGCGGCGTGCCAGTGCAGGGCATCGGCCTCGAAGCGGTGCTCGATGATCCAGCCATTGGCGAAATGCAGGGTCAGGGTGCGTCCGGCCAGGTCCGCCAGTTGCGGCAGGATGAAGGCCTCGGGAGCAAAGCCCTCGGCGAGGGCGCCCACGGTGATCCAGTCGGTTGGGTTCGGCATGTCGGTACTCCTGTGAAAGTGGAGCCCACAGGGTGCCGGGATGCGCGTGGGCGCGGTATCAACCGGATGGTTGAGTCACAGGTACAGGGTGCTGACCAGTTCGGTGCGATTGTTCACGCCCAGCTTGCGGAACAGGTTGATCAGGTGGGTCTTGATGGTGGGCAGGCCGATGGCCAGGACACGGGCGATGTCCTTGTTGCTGGCACCGTCGCGCAACAGTTCGGCGATCTGCCGCTCGCGTGGCGTAAGCTCGACGGCGCTCGGCGCCTTGGACTGCGTCGATGCTTGGCTGGCCACGGCCAGTTGCATCAGGCCGTGCAGCGGGAGCAGGCGGTCGAGTTCCTCGCCACGGAACTCGCCCAGCCCTGCGCAGCGCAGCAACGACACCCCGGCCAAGGGGCGACCGCCGACCTGGGCGATGATTTCCACCACGTCGACGACCTGGTGGCGTTGCAGAAACCCCCTGTAGGCCTGGCCCTGGGCCTGCGGCAAGTGCGCAAGCCCCTGGCGCAGGGACACCACCGACCGCCCCAGCGCCAGGCATCGCCCAGGTTGCAGGGGGTCGTATTCACGGTAGTGCTCCAGGTAGCGTCGGTGCATGGGCAGTTGCATGTCCTGCAACAGAAAATCGCAGGCCTGCTGCTGGCTGTCGATGCGATAGAACGCCGCCAGGGACGCCGGTACCTGCTGGCTGAACGCCTGCAGGCAGTAGCGGCCCAGGGCATTGTCGGATACCACGGCCCGTGCGCTCATGGTGGCGGCCCTCAGTAACGGATCATCACCGACTTGAGCTCGGTGAAGTCGTCGATGAATGCCGAGCCGAACTCCCGGCCCACACCCGATGCCTTGATGCCGCCGAACGGCACGGCAGGGTCGAGCAGGGTATGCATGTTCACCCACAAGGTGCCGGCCTGGATCTCGGGGATCAAGCGCATGGCCTTGGCCAGGTCGTTGGTCCACAGGCTGGCGCTCAGCCCATAGGGCGTGGCGTTCATCAGGTGCAGGAGTTCGTCCTCGGTATCGTAGGGCAGGAAGGTGGCCACCGGGCCGAAGGTTTCCTGGTTGAGCAGGGTATCGCCGGGCGAGCGGGCAAGGATCACCGTGGGCTCGACGAAGCAACCCGGGCCGTCGCCGATATGGCCGCCGTGGATGATCTGGCTGCCTTCGGCGCGAGCGGTGGCGAACAGCTCGCCCAGCTTGCGCTGGTGCGGTTTGTTGGCCACGGGGCCGAACTGGGTGGTCTCGTCCAGCGGCGAGCCGACTTTCAGTTGGCCCAGGCGCTGGGACAGGGCATCGAGCAGCGGCTCGATCCGCGAGCGGTGGACGTAGAAGCGCTCACCCGCAGCGCAGATCTGCCCCGAGTGCAGGAAGCCCGCTTCGATCACCCCGTCCACGGCTTTCTCGAGCGGCACATCGGGCAAAAACGCCACGGCGTTCTTGCCGCCCAGCTCCAGGGTCGCCCGGGTCAGCTTGGCACCCATGGCCGCCTGACCCACGGCAATGCCGGTGGGGACGGAGCCGGTGAACGACACCTTGTCGGTGCCTGGGTGCTCCACCAGGGCCTTGCCCACCATGCCACCACCGGTCAGCACGTTCAGCGCGCCTGCCGGCAGCCCGGCCTGGCCGGCGAGTTCGGCGACCCGCAGCAGGGTCAAGGGCGTGAACTCGCTGGGTTTGAGGATGATGCTGCAGCCGGTGGTCAGGGCCGAGGCGAGCTTCCAGATCGCGATCATGGTGGCGAAGTTCCACGGCACGATGCCCACCACAACGCCTATCGGTTCGCGCAGGGTGAAGGCGCTGTAGCGCTCACCGGCGAAGGAGGGCAGGGACGGGGTGATGGTCTGGCCGGTGATCTTGGTTGCCCAGCCCGCGTAGTAGCGCAGGAAGTGTGCGGCCTGCTCCACCTCGAAGGCGCGGGCGATGCCGATCAGCTTGCCGGACTGCAGGGTTTCCAGCTGTGCCAGTTCCTCTCGGTTGGCTTCCAGCAGATCGGCCAGGCGCAGCAGGACCGTGGCCCGGGCGGCGGGGCTGGTCCGCGACCAGGCGTGGAAGCCTTCGCGAGAAGACGCCACGGCGCGTTCGACATCGGCCTGGCAGGCATCGGCTACCTGGGCCAGGGTCTGGCCGTTGGCCGGGTTGACCACGGCGATGCGTGCCGAGGATTGGCTGGCGACGGTTTCGCCATGGATATACAGGCCATGGTCGCGTGCCAGGAAGGCTGTGACCGAGGGCAGCAGAGAAATGTCGCTCATGGGCGGGCTCCGGGTAGGGTCAGAAGGGGTGTGCACAGGCCATCGTTCGGCGCCTGTGGGGTCGGCTTTGTGTTGCGAAAGGGCGTGCAGCAACCCCCGGATGAATGCGCTGCACCGAGCTTAAAGGCCTGGCGAACCTCGGTTCTTGTCTGCCAGTGCCAGTGTTCATGATCCTGCCTGCCAGGTCGAAATGGCCCATGAAAAGTACAATTACAGGTCCGGAAGGTGCATTTCACCCCCTTCGGATAGCTCCCATACTGGCTCGGCATTCATCAGCGAGACGCCACCGCTCGCCAAGGTCCAATAACAATGAGTCAGACCATGAAAAAGCCAAACTCCCTGCTCGAAGACCTCAAGCCACTGTTACCCGCCATCGCCGCCAATGCTGCCCAGGCCGAGCGCGAGCGCACCGTGCCTGCCGAGAACATTGCCCTGCTCAAGGGCATTGGCCTGCATCGGGCATTCCTGCCCAAGCCCTACGGCGGCCTGGAAATCAGCCTGCCAGAGTTCGCCGAATGCATCGCCATCTTGGCCGGCGCCTGTGCCAGCACGGCCTGGGCCATGAGTCTGCTGTGCACCCACAGTCATCAGCTGGCGATGTTCCCGGCCCGGTTGCAGGAGGAGATCTGGGGCACCGACCCGGATGCCACCGCCAGTAGCAGCATCGCCCCGTTCGGTCGCACCGAGGAGGTCGACGGCGGTGTGCTGTTCAGTGGCGAGATGGGCTGGAGCAGCGGCTGCGACCATGCCGAGTGGGCGATCATGGGCTTTCGCCGGGTCAACGACGAAGGTGGGCAGGACTATTGCTTCGCCGTGCTGCCACGCAGCGACTACCAGATCCGCGACGACTGGTACGCCGTGGGCATGCGCGCCAGCGGCAGCCGCACCCTGGTCGTCGAGCGTGCCTTCGTGCCCGAGCATCGGATCCAGAAAGCCAAGGACATGATGGAAGGCAAGTCCGCAGGGTTTGGCCTCTATCCGGACAGCAAGATCTACTTCAATCCTTACCGCCCGTACTTCGCCAGCGGTTTCTCCACGGTCAGCCTGGGGATCGCCGAGCGCATGCTCGAGGTGTTCCGCGACAAGACCCGCAACCGCGTGCGCGCCTACACCGGCGCTGCGGTCGGTGCGGCAACGCCGGCCCTGATGCGCCTGGCCGAATCGACCCATCAGGTGGCCGCGGCGCGTGCCCTGCTGGAAAAGAGCTGGCAGGAAATCGCCGAGTTCAGCGCCCGCCACCAGTACCCGACCCGCACGCAACTGGCGTTCTGGCGCACCAACCAGGGCTATGCCACCAAGCTATGCATCCAGGCGGTGGATCGCTTGATGGAGGCCGCCGGTGGTGGTGCCTGGTTCGAAAGCAACGAGATGCAACGGCTATTTCGCGATGCCCACATGACCGGTGCTCACGCCTACACCGACTACGACGTTTGCGCACAGATCCTTGGTCGCGAGCTGATGGGCCTGGAGCCGGATCCGGCGATGACCTGAGAGGTCTTGCCCACGCAGAGTCGGTTTGACCTTGTTCGCGGGTGCAGGCAACACAAGACAGCTGCTCCCGCTGGAGAGCTGTGGTGCCGCTGCGCAAAAGGGCCGACGCTGATCTGAAAACAACAACAGGAGCCTTGCATGTCCACTTCCTTCGATGCCCGCGCCTTTCGCCGCGCCTTGGGCAACTTCGCCACTGGCGTCACCGTCATCACCGCTGCCGATGCCAGCGGCCGCAAGGTCGGTGTCACCGCCAACAGCTTCAACTCGGTGTCCCTCGACCCGCCCCTGATCCTGTGGAGCCTGGACAAGCGCTCCAGCAGCCATGCCGTATTCGAGGCCGCCGAGCATTTTGCCGTGAACGTGCTGGCCGCCGACCAGATCGATCTGTCCAACACGTTCGCCCGTCCCAGCGAAGACCGTTTCGCCGGTATCGAACATGAGGTGGGTGAAGGCGGTGCGCCCTTGCTGCCGGACTGCGCGGCGCGCCTGCGTTGCCAGAAGTACCAGCAGCTCGACGGAGGGGATCACTGGATCCTGATCGGCAAGGTGCTGGCCTTCGATGATCTGGGCCGTTCGCCGTTGCTGTATCACCAAGGGGCCTACTCGATGGTGTTGCCGCATACCCGCATGACCCGTCGCAGCGAAGAGCAGCCGCCGAGCAGCCATTTCCAGGGGCGCTTGCGGCACAACCTGTACTACTTGATGACCCAGGCGCTGCGTGCCTACCAGGCCGGTTACCAGCCGCAGCAACTGGCCACCGGGCTGCGCACCAGCGAGGCGCGCATGCTCATGGTGCTGGAGCACGACGCGGGCCTGGCCCTGCCTGAGCTGCTGCGCGAGGTGGCGATGCCCGAGCGGGAGATCGTCGAGGCCGTCGCCAACCTGTCGCGCAAGGGGCTGGTCACCGACGACAACGGTCGGGTGTGCCTGACCGACAAGGGACGTGACGAGACCGAAGGGCTGTGGCGCATCGCCCAGGCCCAGCAGGACCGTGTGTTCGGGCAGTTCAGCAGCGAGCAGCTGGAGACGTTCAAGGCAGTGCTCAACGCCGTAATACAAGGCTGATGGGGCTGCTGCGCAGCCCTTTCGCGACACAAGGCCGCTCCTGCAGGCACTGCGCCATTTCGGATGCAGCGCCATACCTGAGCGGCCTTGCGCCGAGAAAGGGGCGCACCGGCTCCCGGATCATGGCAGCCAGCAACAAGCCCCGCGGCAGCCAGCGTCAAGACCGGCGTCGACCACTGGCGCACAGTGCCATGGCAGGCTGGGCGATCGCGGGTACTTGCGATGTGCCTGGCTTGCGGGCATTTTCTCCCTCGTCTAGCCAGGGCACTTCCCATGACAATCAACAATAAGCTCACTGAGCACCTCAATCGCGGCAGCGTCGGTTTCCCCACCGCGCTGGCCAGCACCGTCGGCCTGATCATGGCCAGTCCGGTTATCCTCACCGCAACCATGGGCTTCGGCATCGGTGGCAGCGCCTTCGCCGTGGCGATGGTGATTGCAGCACTGATGATGCTGGCGCAGTCCACCACCTTCGCCGAGGCGGCGGCGATCCTGCCGACCACCGGCTCCGTCTACGACTACATCAACTGCGGCCTCGGACGGTTCTTCGCCATCACCGGCACCTTGTCGGCCTACCTGATCGTGCATGTCTTTGCCGGCACCGCCGAAACCATCCTCTCCGGTGTGATGGCCCTGGTGAACTTCGAGCACCTCAACACCCTGGCCGAGTCGGCGGGCGGCTCCTGGCTGCTGGGCGTGGGCTTCGTGCTGGTGTTCGGTGTGCTCAACGCCTTTGGCGTGAGCGCCTTCGGCCGTGCCGAGGTGGTGCTGACGTTCGGCATGTGGACCACCCTGATGGTGTTCGGCGTGCTTGGCCTGCTGGCTGCGCCGGCCGTGGAACTGGACGGGCCGTTCGGCGTGTCGATGGTCGGTACCGACCTGGTCACGGTGCTCTCGCTGGTGGGCATGGCCATGTTCATGTTCGTGGGCTGCGAGTTCGTCACGCCCCTGGCGCCCGAGCTGCGCCGTTCGGCCTGGGTGATGCCCAAGGCCATGGCCCTGGGCCTGTTCGGCGTGGCCAGCTGCATGTTCATCTACGGCGCGGCCATGAAGCGCCAGGTGGAGAACGTGGTGCTCGACGCTGCCAGCGGCCTGCACCTGCTGGATACGCCCATGGCGATTCCGCGTTTCGCCGAGCAGGTGATGGGCGATATCGGGCCGATCTGGCTGGGTATCGGCTTCCTGTTCGCCGGCGCCGCCACCATCAACACCCTGATGGCCGGGGTGCCGCGCATTCTCTATGGCATGGCGGTGGATGGCGCGCTACCCAAGGTCTTCACCTACCTGCACCCGCGCTTCAAGACGCCTCTGGTGTGCATCCTGGTCGTGGCGCTGATCCCGTGCCTGCACGCCTGGTACCTGGGCGGCAACACCGACAACATCCTGCACCTAGTGCTGGCGGCCGTTTGCGCCTGGAGCACGGCATACCTGCTGGTGACTCTGTCGGTGGTGATCCTGCGTATCCGCCGTCCCGACCTGCCACGGGCCTATCGCTCGCCGCTGTTCCCGCTGCCGCAGATCGTCTCGAGCATCGGTATCGTGCTGGGCATGTGGTTCATCACTCCGCCAGGCATGGACCCGGCCGATGTCTATGTACCCTTTGCCGTGATGCTTGGTGGCACCGCGGTCTATGCGCTGTTCTGGACGCTGTGCGTGCAGAAGGTCAACCCGTTCAAGCCGGCACGGGTCGAGGATGTGCTGGAGAAAGAGTTCAGCGCCGAGCCTGGCCACACCAACCCACAGCAGGTACGCCATGTCAGCGAACTGGCTTGAACACCTCACCGGCCCACGCACGCCGACCGGCTACCGGCCAGGTGTGACGCTGGGGCATCTGCAACGCAACCTGGGTCTGGAGGGCTTCACGTGCCTGGAGCCGGGCCTGGCGCGCTTTACCTACCGCAAGGATGGCCCGCCGCTGGAGGTGAGCGAACGCACCGAGAGCCATCTGCTGATGCACCTGGTGATGAGCGAGTTCCGCCTGCGTGTACCGACCAGGCAGGCGGGAACGCTGCGCCTGTCGGTGCGCCACAGCGGTGTGGTACGGCGTACGGGGCTGGCGTGCCGCCTGCAGGAGGGCGAGCGGGCACGCTTCGAGGCCTTTCAGGCTCGGTTGAACACCGACGCCACGCTGCGTGCCGCGCTGATGCCGCTGGACTTCAAGCGTCTGCTGCTGGACTGCCGGAACGGTCAGTGGCAGGTGACTCTGGAGCACATGGGCGGTAGCGAGGTGGTCAACCGCATGCCGTCGTTCCGGCGCTACATTCCTCTCGGCGCCGACCAGCGCAGCCATCTCTGGCGGGCGTTCGACGCTCTGGAACAGGCCCTGCGCGACAGCTGAAGCACTCATTGGCCAGCGGCCGTTCCTCCGCACACGAGCGATGACAGTTGTGCGTCCATTGATAACATGTTAACAATTGGCGCATAACTACAAATGCTCGCGTGTGGAGGTTTCCATGCCCAATGCTCAACCCACCCCTAGACCCAACAGCGACGGACTGGATCGCTGGACCACGGCCATGCAGCAGGTGTGCGGCCGCTTCGAGACGGAACTTGCCTTCAACCGCTCGCTGTTCATCGGTGAGATCTCCACGTGTTCCCGCGCGGGCCTGGCACTGGCCAACCTGCGCACCAACGCCGGCAACATTCGCCGCCTGGGCGACAACGCCGACCGCGACGACGATCAGCATTGCTTCCTGGTCAGCCAGCGCACGGGGTATTCCCAGGTGACCCAGGATGGCGTCAGCGTGCAGCTCGCGCCGGGCGAGCTGCTGCTGATGGATTCGGTGGGCCCCTGCGAAATCACGCCGTTCGGCTTGATCGAGCACGTGTCCCTGTCGCTGTCCCGGGAGCAGGTGCGTCGGCACGTACAAAGCCAGGGCACGCTGTTCGGCAAGATCTCCTCGACCAACGCCTGCGGACGCATGTTGCATCTGCTGATGGACCAGTTGTGCCGCGAAGGCGACGAGGGGGCGGCGCCCAGCACCCAGGGCGACGCCTTGCAGGCTGCCTTCATCGCCTTGCTCGAGCCAGGCTTCGAGCGCAGCGAGGACGTCTCTTGCACTTTGGCCGGCCTCAGCGGCGCGAACCTGCGCAGCTACGTGCAGAAGGTCATCGACGAGTCCCTTGGCGAGCCTGGGCTGACGCCCGCGAGCCTCGCCAACCGCCTGAGCATCTCGGTGCGTCACCTGTACCGGCTGTTCGAGGAGGAGGGCGACAGCGTCTGCCGCTATATCCAGCGCTCACGGCTGCGGCGCAGCGCCGATGATTTGTCCAACCCGTTCTTCAAAAGCGAGTCGATCACCTCGATCGCCTACAAGTGGGGGTTCACCGATTCGGCGCATTTCAGTCGGTCATTCAAGAAGCAGTTCGAGCAGTCGCCCAAGGATTACCGGGCCATGGCCTTGTTTGCCGGACGATAGGTGTGCGGCCCTTTCGCGACTCAAGGCGTGGTGTGCGCCATTCCATGAGCGGCCTTGCGCCGCGAAAGGGCTGCAAGGCAGCCCCAGCGCTCTTCAGCGCAAACGTCCGGCCAGGGCCTGCACATACTCCGCCAGGAACCGTCCATGGGCCGCTCCCGGCTGCTGCATCTGGATGAACGGCAGCATCGGGTCCTCCACCCGGGTGCGCACGCCCACCAGTTCCTCGATCGCCGCCAGCCCACAGAACGGCACATAGGCTTCGGCATAGCCACCTTCATGCACCAGCACCAGACGCCCGTCGCAATGGCGTTCGGCCGCTTCGCGCAGCAACGCGGTCATCGCGCGGAACGAATCGCTGTGCAACTGCATGCGCGCCAACGGATCCACGGCATTGGCGTCATAGCCGCAGGCAACCACGATCAGTTCGGGAGCGAAGTGTTCCAGCGCTGGCAGCACGATCTGCCGCATGGCCTGCAGGTAGGCGTCATGGCCGCTGCCGGCCGGCAGCGGGATGTTCAGGTTGAAGCCTTCACCTGTGCCCTGGCCACGTTCCTCGGCGCCACTGTAGCCCGGCGGGTAGCAGTGTTCCTGGTGCAGCGAAATGGTCAGTACATCGGCGCGTGTTTCGTAGATCGACTGGGTGCCGTTGCCGTGGTGCACGTCCCAGTCGATCACCGCCACCTTGCCCAGGCCATGACGCGCCTTCGCGGCCTCGATGGCGATCGGGATGTTGGCCAGAAAGCAGAAGCCCATGGCCTGGTCGGCCAGGCAGTGGTGTCCCGGTGGGCGCGACAGCGAATAGGCGTTGTCGGCCTCACCCCGCAGCACAGCGTCCACGGCGGCGATGGCAAGGCCCGCGGAGAGCTTGGCGATTTCATAGCTGCCGGGGCCGACCGGGGCCTGCGGCCCTAGTTCGCCACCACCGGCATCGCTCAGCGCCTTGAAGCGTTGCAGATAGGCCTGCGGATGAACCCGCAGCAGGTCCGTCTCGTCGGCGGGCGAGGCGCCGCGTTGCAGCAGCGTTCGGCTCAGGCCGGAGACATCCAGCAGGTTCTTCAGGCGGCGCTTGGTTTCCGGTGATTCGGCGAAACCGGCCGCAGCCGGCGGCTGTACCCAGCCGCCAACCGGCAAGGTCAGGGCGTGCATGCCGGCGCTGTGCCAGAAGCACAGTTCATCGGAGAAGAAGGCGGTACGACGGGTCATGGGTGAACTCCAGTGGTGACGGGAAAGCGGGATCGGCGGGTGACCACCAAGGCGCTGAAGGCCAGCAACAGGCAGCAGGCGCTGCCGATCAGGACGCTGTGCATGCCCAGGCCAGCCTCCAGCACAGGCCCGGCAATGGCCGGCCCTAGTGCCAGGCCGCCGCCGATGACCAGGTTGGCGCTGTTCATCAGCCGGCCGTGCTGGTCGAGGTCGGCCAGGCAAGCCAGGATGAACGGCAACACGAAGGTCCAGCAGAACTTGAACAGTAGGGCGGCACCGGCGAAGCGCAGCAGGCTCGGGGCCCCCAGCAGCAGGCAGATGGCGGTGGTCATCAACCCGAGGCCCAGCCCCAGAAGCAGGTTGCGAGGCCAGCGTGAACCGATCAGCGTGGCGCACAGGGAGCCGGCGATGCCGAGCAGGGTGGCGATCGAAAGGATTCGCCCGCTGCTGGATGGCTCGATGGCCGAGGCTCCGGCGATGCTGCCGATGAAGGTCCACACCGCGCTCAGGCCTGCATAGAACACCAGCACCGCAAGCAGCCCGCACAGGCCGGGTAGCCAGCCAGGTCCGTTCGGCTGTTCCGTCCTGCGCGAAGCCGTATCTGTGTTGCCGGGGCTGAACGCGCCTGCCAAGGGCAGGCACAGCAACATCAGCGTGGCCAGCCCGATGTACAGGGCCTTGAGGCCGTAGCTGGCGAACAGCGGCGGCAGCACCCACAGCCCCACGGCGCCGAGCGTCAGCTGACCGCTGACCCACAGCCCGTAGACGCGGTCCGCCTGCTGGCTCTGCGCTGCGCTGGCGATGCACACCACCATCAGGCTGCCGCCCGCCAGGGCACTCAGTGCGCGAAGGGCCATCAGCGTGGCGTAGTCGTCAGTGCTGGACGAGGCCAGGTTGGCGACGATAAACAGCAAGGCTGCGCCTCGGGCCACCTGGCGCCAGTCCCAGCGCGACTGCCAGTAGTAGGCAGGCAGCGTGGCCAGGCTCATGGCGGCCAGCTCCACGGAAAACAACTGGCCGATCCGCGCCGGGCCCAGGCCCAGTTGCGTGGCGTATTGGGTGGCCACGGCCGGTGCGGTCATCAGCACGCAGGGCACCACGGCGGCGAACAGCACGATGGCCAGCAGGCGCAGGGGCGCAAGGCCGATTGCAGGGAACAGGGTCATGGGGCGTTCCTCAGAAGACGTGGACGAAGCGCAGCAGCAGGTTGTCCTGCGCATAGGCGTTGTCGGTCGATACGTTGCGGGTCAGGCCCAGCAGCACCTGATTGCGTGGGTCGAGCCAATGGCCGAGTTCGAAGCCGGCCTGGGTGTAGCGCTGGTGGGTGTCGTCCAGATGCCGGCCGTCGAGCTCCAGCTCGCCACCGTCGGCGTGGATCAGGCGCAGGGCGCCGTAGGTGGTGGGAGTGAAGTCGTACGAGGCGAAGGCTTGCAGGCGGTACAGCGGCTTCTGCTTGAGTTCGGCGTCGAGATAGTCGTCGTTCTTGCCGTACAGCTGGGCTTCGAGGTTGGCTTCGAGCATCCAGTGCTCGCCCACGCCCTGGGTGTAGTTGTAGTTCAGGTGCAGCGCCCAGCGGTTGGCGCCCGGCGAGACGCCTGGGTCCTGGCTGTGGTATTCGCCCACCGGCACGCTGAGCAGGGCTAGCAGGCCGCTGTAGGTGCGCGACCGCGGATCGTTGATGAAGAACAGCGTGCCACCGACCTGCGGGTCGCCCACACCGCGTTCGCGGCGATGTTCGCTGGCACCAGGCAGGCGCGCCTCGGTGTCGACATAGGGCACGATGAACTGGGGCGTGCAAAGCGTGCCGCAGATATCGCTGAACCACAGCTGGCGGTAGGCGAAGGCATTGACCGAGAGGTCCGCCTTGCCGTTCTCGTCGCCCGCGCCGTGGTAATCCCCGGAGCGGGTCAACGGCAGGTAGGCGACGCCCAGACTGGTCCCTACTGGCGCAGTGACGAAGTCGCGGGCGTTGAGGTCGGCGGCCTGGGCGCAGGGCCATGCCAAGGCCAACGGGAGGAGTAACGCAGCGGTGCGGCGGTGGTGCATGGGGCTGTTCCTTTGTTGTTGTGATAGGTGAACGGCGGGCAAAGCATCCCCAAACCCGCCATGGGGCATGGCGGGGTGGGGTGGATCAGGGCAGGGTCAGCTGGGCGGGTGGTGCAGGCGCTGGGTGATGCCAGCTTTGCTGTTGACGCCCAGCTTGGTGTAGATGCTGCGGATGTGGTGGCGCACCGTGTTGGGGGCGACACCCAGCTGGCGGGCGATTTCCTTGTAGGTGTCGCCTGCGCCGAAGCGTTCGGCCACGTCGGCTTCGCGGGCGCTGAGCAGGGTCAGGGCCGACCGGGGACGAGCGGTCAGCAGGAACAGATCGCCCACGGCGGTCGAGTCCAGTTGCAACTGGCGACCGCGATAGCTGTCCGGGCTGACCTCGTCGGGCAGGTGCGGGCCGTTCCAGTCTGGCCACTCCAGCAACAGGCGCTCGACGAAGCCGCGTTCGGCGCAGTGCAACGTGCCCTGGCGGTCGCACACGGCCAGGGCCAGGGTGTTGGCGCCGTCCAGGGCTTCCCGCAGGGCGACCAGGGCGCGGATCTGGTTGGCCCCTTCGGCGGCCACCAGATGCGGCATGAGGTGATCCAGTACAAAGCAGTCATGGGCGGTGAACGCTGCGGCGCCTGTGGCCCGATAGAGCGTCAGGTGCACGCTGAGCTGGGTCTGCGGGTCGATATGGATGATGCACAGGAACTCGCCAAAACCATGCTTGGCGCCCAGCCAGCGCAGGCCGGCAGGGGTTTCCCCGGCCTGGCTGTCGACGACCACCGCGTGCCCGGGACGCGCATGCACAAGACCCACGGTAGGGTCCTGGTCGCGGATGGACTGCCAGTCCTCCAGGTACTGCGGCGGCAGGCCGAAGACATGGCTGCTGTGCTCATCGGGCAGGCCGTCGATCAGTGCGGCGCGGCCCCACCAGGCCTTGTCGAACGGGATCAGCGTCTGGGCCCGTTGCAGGATCTGGTCATGAAAGCGCGACAGCGGCTGTTCCTGGGCCAGACGCTGCAACTCCAGCACCAGAGCGTTGAACAGCGTGAAACCGGGAGAGGCGAAAAAATCGAGGTTGGAGCTGCACATGGGCGGTACCTGGCTGAGACGTTCTTGTTGTTGTCAGGGCCTGGAAGAAGTATCGCCAGCTCGGCAGGTGAGGGCCATCCTGCAGATGCAGGATGCAGTGGTTCGGTGCATGGCGCTGTGGCACACGAAGCTGTGGATGCGGGTTTTGTGTAGCGCTCACACCGCCACCGCATCTGTAGGCGCTGGCGAAGCCTGCGATGGGCTGCTGTTCGCGGGTGAACCCGCTCCTACAGGTTCGGTGTAGGGCTCGGTGATAGCCTGCAACGCAGCCCTGTTTCCGAGGGGGCTGAGCGGTGTTGCTGGACGTGCGTGGTCCTTGTGGGAGCGGGTTTACCCGCGGATTCGTCGGTGCGGGCACGGACGAATTCGCGGGTAAATCCACAAGGGTCAGGCCACTGCCAGGTAGTGCTTGACGAACGTTTCGCTGAGCACTTCCCAGAGCACCGGGGTGCCTTTGGTGACGAACCAGGCATCGCCGGCCTTGTAGCGGGTGACCTGGCCGGTGGCCTCGTCGGTGAGCTGGATTTCGCCGGTGACGATCACCGCCTGCTCGCTGAACGGGTAGACCATGCGGAACTTGCCGCGGGTGGTGCCGAAGTAGGCGCTGCTGACCGGGTCGGTCGGGGCGCCGTGGGTCATCTTGCCGTAGCACTTGACCTCGCCTTCGAGGATGGTCGAGCCCAGGTCGGCAACGGTGCCCCAGGCGTCGAGTTCGGACAGTTGTACGTCTTGGCGGACAGCGGTAAGGGTCATGGGATATCTCCGGTAGTTGAAAGTGACAGGTCAACGACGGCCGTTGAAGAAGCCCGACAGCTGATGCACGGTCTTGCCGGCGGTCAGCAGCAATGGGCGGATATGGTCCTTGCCGAGGATCCGTGCGTGCTTGACCGAGCTGATCAGGTCGTAGCGCGAGGAGCCTTCATGCATGCCCTCGGCGAGGATCTTGCAGATGATGTGGCTGGGAGTGACGCCAAAGCCTGAATAGCCCTGCACATAGAAGGCGTTGGGGCGGTTGCTCAGGGTGCCGATCTGCGGGAACAGGTTGGCGCTGGTGGCCATCGGGCCACCCCAGGCCAGGTCGATGCGCACGTCCTTGAGGTACGGGAAGATCTTCAGCATCAGGTTGCGGTTCCAGGCCTTCAGGTCCTGGGGAATGTGCTCGACGAAGGGCGTGGCGGCGCCGAACAGCAGGCGGTTCTCGCGGGTCACGCGGTAGTAGTCGATCACCGGGCGGATGTCGCTGTAGGCGCCGCGGATCGGGCTGATGCGCTGAATCAGCTCGTCCGACAGCGGCTCGGTCATCATCTGGAAGGCATAGGTGTTGATGGTCTTGGCGTGCAGCTCCGGCTCGAGCTTGTTGAGGAAGCTGTCGCAGGCCCACAGCAGCTTGCTGGCCTTGACCGAGCCACGACCGGTACGCACGGTGATGCGCTCGCCATACCGCACTTCGAGCGCCGGGCTGTGCTCGAAGATGCGCGCCCCATGGCCGACCAGGGCCTGGGCCTCGCCGAGCAGCAGGTTGAGCGAGTGCACGTGACCGCCACCCATGTGCAGCAGGGCGCTGCTGTAGGCGTCGGAGCCAATGATCTGCTTGACCTCGGCGCCGCCCAGGAAGCGGATTTCGTCCTTCTGGTTGATGGCCTTGAAGTCCTTCTCCCAGGCACGCAGGGTCTTCTCCTGGCGGGCGTTGAAGCCCATGTAGCCATAGCCGTGGCAGAAGTCGGCATCGATGTCGTAGCGGGCGATGCGCTCCTTGATGATGCCGGCGCCCAGCTCGCTGATCTCGAAGATCTCGCGCAGCCCCTGCTCGCCGACGCTGGCCTTGATCTTCTCGAGGTCATGGCCGATGCCGGCCATGATCTGCCCGCCGTTGCGCCCGGTGCCGCCGAAGCCCAGGTAGCGGGCTTCGAGCACCACGATGTTGGTGATGCCTTTTTCCGCGAGCTCCAGGGCGGTGTTGATGCCGGAGAAACCGCCACCGATCACCACCACGTCGGCGTCGATGTCGCTTTCCAGGGTGGGGAAGCTGAGGTTGTACTTCTTGGTGGCCGTGTAGTAGGTCGGCGTTTCGATGTTGATCATGGCGCAGCCTGGACAGTTGGAATTATTGATGTGGCTTGCTTGAGCCGTCGCGCTGTGTGCTTATTGAGCGCCTAACGACCGGTAGGTGTCTTGCCTGTGGCTGCCGCGCTTTTGACGCTGGCTGCCGGGGCCGCCGGGCGGCCCTTGGCGGATCGTCAGTAGACGCCGCCTGGTGCAACGACCGGGGCGAGGTCCTTGAACATGCCTGCCAGCCCTTGCAGCCCGCGCATCAGCACGGTGGTATCCACGCCAACGGCCACGAACGCGGCCCCCAGCTCGATGTACCTTCGGGCCAGCTTCTGGTCGGCGCTGAGAATCCCCGCGGCCTTGCCGGCGTCGCGGATCCGCACGATGGCGTCCTCGATCGCGGCCTGCACCTCGGGGTGCCCGGGGTTGCCGCGATGGCCCATGGCTGCGCTGAGGTCGGCCGGGCCGATGAACACGCCGTCGACACCTTCCACCGCGCAGATCGCATCCAGGTTGGCCAGGCCTTCGCGGTTCTCGATCTGCACCAGCAGGCACATCTGGGCGTCGGCATGGTCGAGGTAGCCGGGAAGGGTGTTCCAGCGCGAGGCGCGCGCCAGGGCACTGCCCACACCGCGCACGCCGCTTGGCGGATAGCGCATGGCGCGTACCAGTTGACGGGCCTGCTCGGCGGTTTCGACCATGGGGACCAGCAACGTCTGGGCACCGATGTCGAGCACCTGCTTGATCAGCGCGGTATCGCCGATCACCGGGCGGATCACCGCCTGGCTGGGGTAGGGCGCGATGGCCTGCAATTGGCCAAGCAGGCTGCGCAGGTCGTTGGGCGCATGTTCGCCGTCGATCAGCAGCCAGTCGAAACCGGCATTGGCCGCCAGCTCGGCGCAGTACGGGTCAGCCAGACCCAGCCACAGGCCGATCTGCGTTTCACCGCTTTGCAGGCGCTGCTTGAAGGTATTGATGGGCATGTCCATGGCAAATCCTCAGACGAAGCGGCAGGCAATGGAGCCGAGCTGGTCGTAGTCGACATGGAAGGTGTCGCCGGGGTTTGCGGCCACCGGGCGGGTGAAGGAGCCTCCGAGGATCACCTGGCCGGCCTCCAGCCCCACGTCGTAAGGGGCCAGCTTGTTGGCCAGCCAGGCCACGCCCTTGGCCGGGTGGTTGAGCACCGCGGCGGACACCCCGGACTCTTCGATCACACCATTGCGGTAGAGCACCGCCGGCACCTTGCGCAGGTCGATCTCGGTGGGCCGCACGGCGCGTCCGCCCATGACCACGCCCGCGTTGGCGGCATTGTCGGAGATGGTGTCGAAGACCTTTCGGGTGGCCTTGGTCTGCGGGTCGACCTGCTGGATGCGCGCGTCGATGATCTCCAGCGCCGGGATCACCCACTCGGTGGCCTCCAGCACGTCGAACAGGGTCACGTTCGGGCCCTTGAGCGGCTTGCCGAGGATGAACGCCAGTTCCACCTCGACACGGGGCACGATGAAACGGTTGAAAGGGATGTCGCTGCCTTCGTCGAAGAGCATGTCGTCGAGCAGCGCGCCGTAGTCCGGTTCGGTGATGTTCGACGACACCTGCATGGCGCGGGAAGTCAGGCCGATCTTGTGGCCGACCAGCTTGCGCCCGTCGGCGATCTTGCGGGCCACCCAGGCGCGCTGGATGGCATAGGCGTCCTCGATGGTGATGGTCGGGTGTTCCAGGGAGAACTGGCCGACCTGTTCGCGCGAGCGCTCGGCCTGGTCGAGGCGGGCGGCGGCTTGCTGGATGATGCTGGCGTCGAGCATGGAAACCTCAAGGCTTGGAAAACAAAGGGTGCAGGCTGCTGTGCTTGGCGTCGTAGACCTGGCCCGGGCTTTCATCGATCTGCAGGGTCACCCCTACCGGGCGGCGATCGAGCAGGGCGTCGAGATGGCCACGCAGCACGGCCAGCAGGTTGTCGCCGACCTGCTTGTGCACCGCGTTGCTGCGTCCGGCGCCCATGCGCAGGTTGGCGTAGACGAAGCCGTAGGCGCCCTGGCCGTCGGCGATCGCCGCATGGGTGGCCGGGTAGGCCAGCACGCGGGTGCCGCCGGTGGGGAACACCTGGCGACCGCTTTCGTCGCGCTGTTCGAGCATGCAGTCGGCCAGGGCGCGGCACAGGCCGCCCATGTCGGCGTCGGTTTCGATGTCCGGGCTGTAGAGCAGGACCAGATGTGGCATGGCGATGCTCCTTACAGGCGGCTGCTGGAGGCCACGCCGGCCGGGTTCGAGGCCTGGGCGGCCGGGATGGCCGAGCCGTCCTGTGGCGTGACCGGGAAGATGGCGTTGATCTGGCCGGTGCCCGAAGAGCCGAAGTAGGGCGTGACCACCTCGGCCTTGCCGTCGTACCGGGACCAGCCCAGTGCGCCGAACAGCATGGCGGTGTCGTGCATGAAGCCTTCACCGTGGCCCTTGACCGCATATTCCGGGAGCATGGCGCAGAAGTCGGCCCAGTCGCCGTCTTCCCACATGCGCACCACGCGGTGATCGAGGGTTTCCAGGAACGGGCTCCAGACCTTGGTGGCGAACTCCGGCGCCTGGCCGTTCTGGGCGAAGCGGTGGGACAGCGAGCCACTGGCCAGGAACGCAACGGTGCCGTCGTAGTGCTCTTCGACCGCCTTGCGCATGGCCCAGCCGAGGCGGGCGCTGTCGTTGAGGTAGTGGGAGGTGCACAGCGCCGAGACCGAAATCACCTTGAAGTGCTGGTCGGCGTTCATGTAGCGCATGGGCACCAGGGTGCCGTATTCCGGCGCCAGGGTGGTGGCGTCATGGGCCATGGTTTCCACGCCCAGGCGGTTGCAGGTTTCGGCCAGCACGCGGCCCAGCTCCGGGTTGCCGGGGAAGGCATAGGGCATGTTGGCGATGAAGTGCGGCAGTTCGTTGCTGGTGTACAGCCCCTCGAAATGAGGCGCGCAATTGATGTGGTAGTTGGCGTTGACCAGCCAGTGGGTATCGAACACCACGATGGTGTCCACGCCCAGTTCGCGGCAGCGGCGGCTGATTTCCAGGTGGCCATCGATGGCCGGCTGGCGGAATCCCTGGCGCGGGCCTGGGAGTTCGGACAGGTACATGGACGGCACATGGGTGATCTTGGCGGCCAGAGCGAGCTTGCCCATGGGAATCTCCGGTGAAGTGTTGTTGTTCTGTGTCCATGATGGGGTAGACCCGCTCCCACAGAACACTGTGGGAGCCGGCAGCGCTAGATGCCCCAGCGCGGAATGTGGTGGCTACCCATGGATATACACACGTTCTTGATCTCGGCGAACACCTCGAAGCTGTACTGGCCGCCTTCACGCCCGGTCCCCGAGCCTTTCACGCCGCCGAACGGCTGGCGCAGGTCGCGCACGTTCTGGCTGTTGATGAACACCATGCCCGCCTCGATGCCCCGGGCCAGGCGATGGGCCTTGCCGATGTCCTGGGTCCAGATGTATGACGCCAGGCCGTACTCGGTGTCGTTGGCCAGTTGCAGCGCTTGGGCTTCGTCCTTGAACGGGATCAGGCAGACCACCGGGCCGAAGATCTCTTCCTGGGCGATGCGCATTTTGTTGTTCACGTCGGCGAACACGGTCGGCTGGATGAACTGCCCCTTGGCCAGGTGTGCCGGCAGGCCCGCCGGACGCTCCAGGCCACCTGCGACCAGGCGTGCACCTTCCTCGATACCGATGCGGATGTAGCCGGTGACCTTGTCGTAGTGCTGCTGGGTGATCATCGAGCCGACCTGGGTCTTCGGATCGGTCGGATCGCCGACGATCAGCCGCTTGGCCCGGGCGGCGAACTGCGCCACGAACTGCGAATACACGCTTTCCTGGATAAAGATACGGCTCCCGGCGGTGCAGCGCTCGCCGTTGAGCGAAAAGATCGTGAACAGCGCCGCATCCAGGGCGCGCTCGATGTCGGCGTCCTCGAAGATCAGCACCGGCGACTTGCCGCCCAGTTCCATGGAGTACTTCTTCAGGCCTGCGGTCTGCATGATCTTCCTGCCGGTGGCGGTGCCGCCGGTGAAGGAGATCGCCCGCACGTCCGGGTGGCGCACCAGGGCATCGCCAGCGGTGGCGCCGTAGCCCTGGATCACGTTGAGCACGCCATTGGGGATGCCGGCTTCCACCGCCAGGCGGCCCAGTTCATTGGCAGTCAGGGGCGAAAGCTCGCTCATCTTCAGCACGGCGGTGTTGCCCAGGGCCAGGCATGGCGCTGTCTTCCAGGTGGCGGTCATGAACGGCACGTTCCAAGGCGACACCAGTGCGCACACACCCACCGGCTGGTACAGGGTGTAGTTGAGCATCTGGTCGTCCACCGGATAGGTGTGCCCGTCCATGCGGGTGCACACTTCGGCAAAGAAGTCGAAGTTGTGCGAGGCGCGGGGGATCAGCACGTTCTTGGTCTGGTGGATCGGCAGGCCTGTGTCCAGGGTTTCCAGCTCGGCCAGCTTGGGCACGTTCTGGTCGATCAGCTCACCCAGGCGGCGCATCAGCCGCGCCCGTTCCTTGGCCGGGGTGTTGGCCCACTTGGGGAAGGCGTCCTTGGCCGCGGCCACGGCCTGGGCCACTTCTTCGGCGCCACCGCTGGCGACTTCACCGATGGCGTCGCCGGTGGCCGGGTTGTAGTTGATGAAGGTGTCGCGGCTCTCGACTTCGCGGCCGTTGATCCAGTGCTTGATCATGCTCATGCCTCTTTTGCTTTCAGGGCGAAGAACTCGGCTTCGCTGACGATTCGGTTGACCAGGCGGCCCACGCCTTCCACTTCCACCACCACTTCATCGCCTGGTACCACGTCGGCCAGGCCTTCCGGCGTGCCGGTGGCGATCATGTCGCCTGGCTGCAGGGTCATGAAGCTGGAGAAGTATTCGATCAGGTAGGGGATGTCGAAGATCATGTCCGCAGTGGTGCCTTCCTGCTTCAGCTCACCGTTGATCCAGGTGCGCAGCTTCAGGTTGGACGGGTCCGGTACATCGGCGGCATCGACGATCCACGGGCCGACCGGGGTGGTGGCGTCGCGGTTCTTCACCCGCAGGTTGGGGCGGTAGTAGTTTTCCAGGTAGTCACGGATGGCGTAGTCGTTGCAGACCGTGTAGCCGGCCAGGTAGTCGAGGGCATCCTCACGCTTGACGTTGCGCGCCGACTTGCCGATCACCGCCACCAGTTCGCCCTCATAGTGCATGTAGGCGACATTGTCCGGGCGCCAGGTGACCTGCTCGTGGCCGGTGTAGGTGCCCGGCGACTTGATGAAGGCCAGCGGCTCGGTGGGCGGGGTGAAGGCCAGCTCGGCGGCGTGGTCGGCGTAGTTCAGGCCCAGGGCGAACATGGTGCCGTTGGCCGGCGGCAGCCAGGTGACCTGGTCGGCGGCCACCAGGCGGCCATCAGCCAGGCGCAGGTGCTGGTCGTTCTCGACGGTGGCCGCATGGACCTGGCCGTCGAACTGGATACGGGCGTGTTTCATGGGCGTGTCCTCATTCGGCGACGATGGTGTTGATCAGTTGGCCGAGGCCGTCGATCTCCACCGTCACCCGGTCACCGGGCAATACGTCGACGCGGCCTTCCGGGGTGCCGGTGATCAGCACATCGCCGGCGTGCAGGGTCATGAATTCGCTGATCTCGGCGATCAGCTGGGCCACGCTGCGCACGCAGTTGGCGGTGTTGTTGTGCTGGCGCAGCTCGCCGTTGACCAGCAGGCGGATCTCCAGGGCCTGGGGGGCGGGCACTTGCGCGGCAGGCACCAGTTCAGGGCCGATCGAGCAGAAACCGTCGCGGCACTTGGCCTTGACCGCCGGGCGGTAGTAGCTGTCCTCGGGCAGGCTGAACTCGTTGACGATGGTGTAGCCGGCCACATGCGACAGTGCGTTCTCCACGCTGACCCGGCTGGCGTCCTTGCCGATCACCACGCCCAGCGCCGGGCCCGGTTGCAGGCGGTCGACTGCCGATGGGTAGGTCACGGGGCGATCGTGCTGGTTACGGGTATTGGGCGTCTTGATGAACAGCACCGGCTTGACCGGTGGCTGCTTGTAGGGTGGCTCGTTGAAGGCGGCGAGATGCTGCTGCAGCAGGCCCTGGTAGTTCAGGGCGACGCCGAACAGGGTGCCGCTGGCAACCTCGTGCAAGGCACGGCTCATGCTTTTCTCCTGGCGGTAGGCGAAGCGACAGGGAGCGCTTCGTGGCATTTTTGTTAATGTGTTAACGTTATAATTAATATGTTAACGATCGTCAAGGCGCTGCCGGGGCGATTCACGACCATCGGCCGGTGCTACCATGGATGCCCGGCCCGAATCGCCAGCCTGCGCACGAGCACAACATGAAAGAGCGACAGCCGATTCCCAACATCAACATCGGTCAGGTGTACGACCAGCGCTACAGCGACAGCGAGGTCCACTACGACCGGCTTGGCAACCTGGCCGGCTTCTTCGGGCGCAACATGCCGGTGCACCGGCATGACCGTTTCGTCCAGGTCCACTACGTCAAGAGCGGTAGCGTGCGGGTCTACCTGGATGAGCATCGCTACCACGAGGCGGGGCCGATGTTCTTCCTCACGCCGCCGACCATTCCCCATGCGTTCGTTACCGAACCCGACGCCGACGGTCATGTGCTGACCGTGCGTCAGCAACTGGTGTGGCAGCTGTTGCAGGCCGAGCCTGGGTTGACGGCCGGGCCACGGCTGTCACCGGCCTGCGTTGCCCTGGGGCGTTTGCAGGGCCAGGCGGCGGTCGATGCGCGGCATCTGGAAGTGCTGTTCGACATGCTCGGTGCCGAGGTCGGCCGCAATCGACCGGGGCAGGGCACGGCGGTGCAGGACCTGGCGCGCCTGGTGATGATCGGCCTGCTGCGGCTGTGTGCCAATTCGCTGGAGGTGACCCCGGCGCGGCACGAGGACCTGCGGTTGTTCAACCGTTTCAACGAATTGATCGAACGCCATTACCTGGAGCACTGGACGCTCCCGGCCTATGCCGCTGCCCTGGGTGTGACCGAGGCGCGGCTCAACGACGTCTGTCGGCGCATCGCGGATCTGCCGTCCAAGCGCCTGGTGTTCGAGCGCCTGATGCAGGAGGCACGTCGTCTGCTGCTGTACACCGGCGGCTCGGCCAACGAGATCTGCTACCAGTTGGGCTTCAAGGACCCCGCGTACTTCAGCCGTTTTTTCCAACGCCATGCGCAGATGACACCAGGGGAATATCGCCAGCGGCAGGCGCAGTGATTGCGCGGTGGGCAGTGCGCCGCAGCACTGGACAGGACCCGCACAAATGTATTTCACTTTATTAATATCTTAACGAAACGGTGCGCGCATACCTTGCCCCCAAGGATTGCAGCCCCGTAGATTCCCGGCTTTGCAACCTGAACTGATGAGCATGACCTTGCCAAGACCCTCCCTGACCCTGACCCTCCTGCAGGCCCGCGAAGCGACCATGGCCTTCTTCCGTCCGGCCCTCAACGCCCATGACCTGACCGAGCAGCAATGGCGGGTGATCCGCATCCTGCGCCAGCAGGGCGAGCTGGAGAGCCACCAGCTCGCCGACCAGGCCTGCATCCTCAAGCCGAGCATGAGCGGCGTGCTCAAGCGCCTGGAGCGCGATGGTCTGGTGGGGCGGCGCAAATCTCCCGAAGACCAGCGGCGCATCTTCATCAGCCTTACCGTGCGGGGGCAGCAGTTGTTCCTGGCCATGAGCGAGCAGATGGAGCGCAACTACCAGGAGATCCAGCGCCAGTTCGGCAGCGACAAGCTCGAACAACTGATGGGCCTGCTCAACGAGCTCAAGCGCATCAAGCCTTGAGCGGGCAGGGCGTCAGCGGCTGGTCAAGGCCAGCGAGTCGTCGAGGATCTTCAGCAGCGACGCCGCCCGTCGCGCATAGACCGCCGGGTTGGCGTACATCAGTTCCACATGCAGGCTGTCGATGATTCCCAGGTAGGCGTCGCCGTAGAGTTCAAGCTTGTTGCCGTCGCTGCGCGCCCAGGCATGGCGCTCGCGCAGGGCCTGGCAAAAGCCCAGGCGGATGCGCTCCAGGTAGGCTTCAAAGCCTGAGGTGACCAGCAGCTTGAGCGAGGCGGGCGGCAGGAAGGCGGCGCGCAACACGAAGCGCAGGCTGGGCGAGCCGGCATAGCGCTCGGCCAGGTACAGCGGGTGCCAGTGCCCAGGAGGGAGTGCCTGTGCCGCCTCCCGGGCAAACCCGTTCTCGACGTATGCCGTTTCCTGCGCCAGCGCCCGTTCGAAAGTCTTGGCGAACAATGCATCCTTGTTGGCGAAATGGGCATACAGCGAAGCCTTGCGCATCCCGGCCTGGGCGGCGATCTCGCTCAGTGACGAGCCATCGTAGCCATGGTCGGCAAAATGGCCCACGGCGGCCTCGCAGACGCGCAGAGCGGAAGGGGTCAGGGCTTTCAAGGGTGCACTCCAGGCTTGCATCGGGTTGGATGCGGCGATTGTGTTGTTCGCGACGGGCTGGGTCAAACCCAACCTGTCTTCCCGGCATTGGTGCACCAAATGCCTGGGTCGGGTTCTTTATTGCCGCCGGTCAGCGCAGGCGCAGATAAAGCGAATCTCCTTGTTTGCCGGGTACTCGACACTATGCACGGCGGGTGTCGTGCATTCCTTGAGCCACATGAGGTGAAGGCCATGGTCAACAGCGCCGTCCCCGTGATACCGGCCCTGGCCTGTGACGATAGCCTGGAGCAGCGCTACCACACCCTGCTGGCGGGTACCTGCGCCGATGGCCAGCAGTGGCTTGCCGACCAACTGCATTATGCCGACGCGCTGTCTGATGACTTGCCCCGTTCGCCCGCGCGATTGCCGGCGTGGTCCGTACAGCGTGCCACCGGCGTCGCCCGTGACTACGCTGCCTACCTGGATGACCGGCGTGGGGGCGCGCCACGCCGCTATTTCGCCAACCGCTCCCAGGCCCTGTGGTTCCTGCAACAGGTCGCACCGACCAAGGCGGTGGACGGTGCCTGGCTGCAGGGCATGCTGGGCCATTGGCACGACCCGCGCTACCACAGCCTGATCCGTACCTACCTCGAAGAGCTCGGCGAGGGCGACCCGCGCTGTAACCATGTGTTGATCTACCAGCGTCTGCTCAGCCGCCTGGGTTGTCTGGAACACTTGCCATTGGCCCCGGAGCGCTACCTGCAAGGGGCTTTGCAACTGGCCCTGGGGCAGAGCGGCGACGCCTGCATCCCGGAGGTGGTCGGTTACAACCTGGGCTATGAGCAACCGCCGCTGCACTTGTTGATCACCACCCACGAGCTGGCGGAGCTGGGTATCGACGGGCATTACTTCCAGTTGCACGTGACCATCGACAATGCCGCCAGCGGTCATGCACACAAGGCGATCCTGGCGTTGCGTCAGCTGTGGCCGGGGCAGGGCGGCGGCGACTTCTATCGACGGGTACGGCGGGGCTATCGTCTCAACGACCTGGGTACCGATACGCCACGCCTGATCGCCAGCTTCGATCTCGAGGGCGAGTTGTTCGCGGCCCTGGAGCGCAAGCGCGCTTTCGGTCAGCGGATGCATTCGGAGCGCTGTCGTCTGCAGGGGCGTACCGTCAACCAGTGGTTGTCCAGTCGCGAATCCTTGAAGGGCTTTCTCCAGGCCTTGCAACAACAGGGTTGGGTGCGTCGTGGCGAGGCTCCGTCACACAGCCGCCTGTGGGGGATGATCGATGGCCCGGGTGCGGCGATGTTCGGTGTGTTCAGCGTCTTCGAGAAGCAGCTCTGGCATGACTGGATCGCCCAGGGCTGGCAGGGGGCGGCTGTACGGTGCGTGCCGCCGGGCAGTTGGCAACTGGACCTCGAACCGGATGACACGCCACTCGAACAGGCATCTGTCCAGGCGTTGATCGAACGCATGATTGGCAATCGTCACGCCTCGCCAGACGGCCTGCGCGCCACCCGTGGCTATGCCCAGGCCACTGGCCTTGCCCAGGAGGAACCCCTCTGATGCGACTCAATCAGGAACAGACCCAGGCTGACCAGGCTCTGCTGCATCTTGGCCGGCGCTTGCGTGCGGATGGCTATCGCTTCACCTGCGTGACCCCGGCGACCCATGTACGCAACAACGCCCGGGCCGGCAGCGAGCGGGCCAGCACATTGCGTGACGTGTTCGGCTGGAGCCGACCCTTTGCGCCTTCGTTGATTTCGCTAGACGAGTTGCAACAGCTCGAGGCCGCACAGGTACTGGCAGAGGCGGGCGAGCTGCTGCGCAGCACCGTGCGCTGGTCGAGCCTGGACGACTTGCTGCTGGTGCATTCGGCGTTTCCCACCGAGGCCAGTGATGCAGTGTTCTTCGGCCCCGACAGCTACCGCTTCGCCCAGGTCATCCATGACCATCTGCAGCGCACGCCAAAGCCGGTGCAGCATGCCGTGGACATCGGCTGCGGCACGGGCGTGGGCGCACTGCTGATCGCCCGTGCCGCCCCGCATGCGCAGGTCAGTGCCGTCGACATAAACCCGCAAGCCTTGCGCTACACCGCCATCAATGCCGCCCTGGCAGGCATCGGCAACCTCTCGGTGGAGCCGAGCGACCTGCTCGACGGTGTCAGCGGCACCTTCGACCTGATCGTGGCCAACCCGCCCTACATGCTCGATGCCGGCCAGCGCCTGTACCGCCATGGTGGTGGGGTGCTGGGCGCGCAGTTGTCCTTGCGCATCGTCGAGCAGGCATGCGAGCGCCTGAGTCGCGGTGGAGCGCTGTTGCTCTATACGGGAGTGGCCGTCGTCGAAGGGCGTGACGCCTTGCTCGAAGCCATCCGCCTGCGCCTGGCCGGGCCGCAGTGGAGCTGGGTCTACCGGGAGGTGGACCCGGACGTGTTCGGTGAACAGTTGCTGGAGCCAGGCTACGAGCGGGTGGAGCGCATCGCCGCCGTGGCCCTGACCGTGACCCGCAACGGGTAGTGTCATGCACCAGGAATGTGGCTTTGGCATCGAGGAGGAGTACCTGCTCGTGAGCCTGGACAGCGGCCAGGTGCTGGCCAGTCCTTCGATGGCAGTCGCCCGGCGTTGCCGTGAGGTGATGGGCAAGTATTTTTCCGAGGAGATGTTCCACAGCCAGATCGAAGTCGCCTCGCCGGTGTTCGCCCACCTGCACGAGGCCCACGCCTTCCTGCGAGACAGCCGCCAGCGCCTGGGCGAGGCGTTGGCCCAGGAAGGCGCTGGCCTGTACTGCGCCGCCAGCCATCCCGGCGCCAAGTGGTTGCGTCAGCGCGCCCGGAGCGCGCCGCACTATCGTCAGTTGTTCGATGACTACCAGCACGTGGCCCGGCGTAGCCTGCTGTGCGGGCTACACGTTCATGTGGGTGTGCCTCCCGGGTGCGACCGTATCCAGTTGATCAACCGCTTGCTGTACTGGCTGCCGCTGTTCCTGGTGCTGAGTACCTCTTCGCCATTGTGGGGCGGCCAGGACACAGGCTATATGAGCTATCGACGCGTGATCTGCGCCGAGTGGCCGCACATGGAACTGCCCGAGCCGCTGGCGGACTGGGAGGCCTACCTGCGCTATCGCGCCTTGCTGGAACGCACCGGTGCCCTGAGCCAAGAGGGCGACTTCTGGTGGGCGATTCGCCCGTCGCGGCGGTTTCCCACGGTGGAGCTGCGCATCTGCGACGGGTGTCCGCGTCTGGAGGATGTGCTGTGCATCGTCGGTCTGTTCCGTCACCTGGTGCAAAGCACGGCCGTGGGCCGCTACGACCCCACGCCGATCAACCGCGAAACCCGTTGGATTACCCAGGAGAACTACTGGCGGGCCAAGCGCCATGGTCGTCATGGGCTGTTCGTGGGTGTCCACGATCAAGTGCCGGTGAATGCCGAAGACTGGTTGGCCCAGTTGCAGGCGCAGTTCCCGACGGACACGGTGGATGCGCAGCGCGCGGTGCTTCAGGCCCGACGCATCCTGCGCGAAGGAACCAGTGCCGATCGCCAGCTCGCCTGCCTGGCGCAGGCGCGCAGCGACGGGCTTGACGTGCGCCAGGCCCTGAATGCAGTGGTCGATCAGGTGCTGGCCGACGGCGCCCAGGCCTTGCTGTGATCGACAGACTCTCCATCACGCCGGTGGTGGCGATGGCAACGTTGGCGGTGCTGCCCTTGAGCGCGCCGGGGCCATCCCCAGGCCACGGCCTCGCTGGGCCTTTTGCGATGGAGGCTGGCCAGGGGCGAATGGTTCACACAGTCGGAGTGGACCACCCGTCGGTGGGCATGACAGGCCGAGCAAACCTTCACAACCCGGCTCCCTCGAAACCTGTAGCGACCCGTTGAACCGCCGAGAAGGAGGTACGCCATGCCCAGCAAACCCCACGACCAGTTCAGCATGCAGAACCCCCTGACCCAGTATCCGCATCCGCCGTTTCCCGCCCAGGGCCAGCCGGCACCGGGGCTGGATGCGAACATGCAGCCCAAGCCCGATCATGGCGAGGACACCTACAAGGGGTTCGGGCGCCTGGCCGGGCGCCGGGCGCTGATCACCGGGGCCGACTCCGGCATCGGCCGCGCCGTGGCGATCGCATTTGCCCGCGAGGGTGCCGACCTCGCGCTCAACTACATGCCGATGGAGGAGGCCGACGCCCGCGAGGTGGTCACGTTGATCGAGGCCGAGGGACGTCGTGCCGTGGCACTGCCCGGTGACCTCAAAGACCAGCGCTTTTGCGCCGAGCTGGTCGACCAGGCCCACGAGCAGTTGGGCGGCCTGGACATCCTGGTGAACGTCGCTGGCAAGCAGGAGGCGCGCAAGGACATCGGCCAGATCAGCCATGAGCAGTTCGACCATACCCTCAAGACCAACGTCTATGCGCTGTTCTGGTTGTGCCAGGCGGCCGTACCGCTGATGCCGGCCGGTGCGACCATCATCAACACGGCTTCGATCCAGTCCTACCAGCCCTCGGCGACGCTGCTGGACTACGCCACCACCAAGGCCGCTATCGTTGCCTTCACCAAGGCGCTGGCCAAGCAAGTGATCGAACGCGGCATCCGCGTCAATGCCGTCGCGCCAGGGCCGATCTGGACCGTACTGCAGCCGAGCGGAGGCCAGCCACCGGAGAAGATCCCCGAGTTCGGGTCGCAGTCGCCGATGAAGCGCCCCGGGCAGCCGGCCGAGTGTGCGCCGCTGTATGTCCTGCTGGCCTCGCAGGAGTCGAGCTACATCACAGGTGAAGTGTTCGGTGTCACCGGCGGCAACCCGTTACCGTAGGGCAGCGCCGACTAAACCATCCGTGCGGTGCACAGTCCCTGACAGTAAGCGCCCCGTGTTCTGGGGCCCAGGAGGTGGCGGATGAGCTTCATCTGCCTGCTGCGCGGTTGCCAATGGGGCGCCGCGCTGAACTGCGAATTCGCCGGGCTGCAATGCCAATGCTGCGAGCGCTGTGGCGCGCTGCGCTACTGCCGGCCCGGCCAACCGTTGGAACCCTAGGAGCGAAGCCATGGCCCGGGCAATCTGGAAAGGCGCGATCAGTTTCGGTCTAGTGCATATCCCTGTCAGCCTCAACACTGCCGTGCGCACCGAACGGGTGGACTTCGACTGGCTCGATAAACGCAGCATGGACCCGGTGGGCTACAAACGGGTGAACAAAACCACCGGCAAGGAGATCGACAAGGACAACATCGTCAAGGGCGTGGAGTACGAAAAAGGCCGTTACGTGATCATCAGCGAGGAAGAGATCCGCAACGCCAGGCCGGAGGCGACCCAGACCATCGATATCTTCTCCTTCGTCGAGGCTGCCGACATCCCGCTGCAGCATTTCGACACTCCGTACTATCTGAGCCCCGACCGGCGCGGCGGCAAGGTCTACGCCTTGCTGCGCGAAACCCTGCAAGGCACCGGCAAGGTGGCCCTGGCCACCGTGGTGCTGCACACTCGCCAGCACCTGGCGTTGCTGCGGCCACTGGACGAGGCGCTGGTGATGATCACCTTGCGCTGGCCAGAGGAAGTACGCGGGCTGGAGACACTGGAGCTGGACAGGAGCGTGACCGATGCCAAGGTCGACAAGCGCGAGCTGGACATGGCCAAGCGGTTGGTCGAAGACATGAGCGGGCCGTGGACGCCAGAGGACTACCACGATGCCTTCCGCCAGACCATTCTCGACCTGGTCGAGGAAAAAGCCAGCAAAGGCAAGATCAGTGTGGTGGAGAAGGGCGAAGGCGAAGCGGCGCAGAAAGGCGCGGACATCATCGACCTTACCGAGCTGCTCAAGCGCAGCCTGGGGGGCACGAGGAAGGCTGCACCTGCGAAGAAACCGGCCAAGCGCTCACGCAAGGTGTCCTGACACAAAGGGGGCGCTTGCGCCCAACCGCGATACAAGGGCCCGCCGGATGGCGCAGCCCGGAACATACAGCACGGAACATGAAGCAGGCGCGCGCGGGCGATAGCCTTACGGCACCGATTGCCCCAGGCTCGCCAGGTAGTCCCCGAACCCTTCCCGTGCGCGGCTGTCGCGTCGACTGCTGGTCGCCACGCTGTGCCTGGCCGTCCACACGATCTCGGCGCCGCTGGCCTCCAGGGCCTGCACCAGATGAACGTCCTCGTGAGCCGGCAACGGCGGAAATCCGCCCGCACGTTGGTAGGCGAGGGCGCAGACACCCAGGTTGGCGCCATGGATATGCCGGTGTCCGTCGCTGTCCTCGTACCGGCTGCGATACAGCTCCCGCAGCGCCGCGCCCTGCCATGGTTGCCAACGGTCGATGTGCACGGTGCCGCATACCGCGTCCGCGCCGAACTGCACCTGGGACAACAGCCAGTGCGCCGGCACGCGGCTGTCGGCATCGGTGAAGGCCAGCCACCGGGCACCACGCTCGAGCAGCAGGGCGGCTCCGGCTCGCCGGGCGATACCGACATTGCCGGCGTCCACCGCCAGCGTCGGGACTGCGTGGCGATGGGCCACCGCGGCGCTGGCGTCGTTGCAGCGGTCGAGCACCACCAGCACTTCCACCGTCAGGCCAGCCGACTGAGCGTGGCAGGCAGCGTCCTTGACCGCCCGCAGGCAATGCCCGAGATGGCGTGCCTCGTTGTGGGCGGGAATGACCACGCCGATCATGGGCAGGTCTCGTCCAGGTCCACCACGCTAGGCTGGCACGACCAGTATTCGAGCAGAAAGTCCGCTTCCTCGTGGCGCAGCACCGGGTATAGCGGCAGATGTCGGGTCATCAGGCCATGCACCTCTCGGCCGTCCTGGGGGCAGCCTGCGATCGGATGGCGCCAATGGCAGGCCAGCAGGCCGCCGTCATGGCTCAGGCTGTCCACCGACTGTTCGATCACCTGCAGCCAGTCGGTCGGGTCGAGGTAGTAGCCGATCTCGCTGAGCACCACCAGATCGAAGCGACCTCCTGGCCAGTCGCCTGGCAAACGACCCTGTTCGACGTGAGCGTGGGCCACCCCGGCGAGGCGCTGGCGAGTGAGGCGCACGGCGCAGGCATCGATGTCCTGGCACAGCAGGCTGGCGCAGCGCTCGGCCAGCAGGGCGCTGAGTTCGCCGTTGGCACAGCCCGGCTCGAATATCCGTTGATAACACTGCTGCGGCAGGCTGGCCATCACCAGCTCGCGCTTGCGACGCTCATACCAGCGGGTGCGAAACGCCCAAGGGTCGTCACTGGTGGCGTAAAGGTTGGCGAAATACCGGGCATCGAGGCTCATGGCGACTCCGTTTCCAGTCAAAGCAGGACCAGTTCGAAAGGTTGCAGCAGGCACTCCAGCAGGGCCGGCCCGAGCACGGGCGGGTGCTCGCCGTCGGGCTGCAGCTGGCTCAGGTAGGCAGACAACGCCTGACGCTTGCGTGCCAGACGTGTTTCGTCCAGCGCGAGGCGATGCGCCCGGGGCCAGGGCAGGCGTGGGTCGTCCGGGCGTGCCCAATGCCAGGCCCAGATGGGGGCCTCGGCCAATTGCGCCTTGCGGGCCTGACAGGCCTGGGCTGCGGCGCGTCCGACTGCTTCATGGTCACTATGGCCGTCACCGCGCCAGGTGGTGAGCAGCAGGTCGTCGGTGGTGAGCGACTGGCCGAGGTGGTTGACCAGGAACGCCTCGTCCCGGGATACGGCGCCGTCTTTCAGGTGCAGGTGTTGCCAGTCCAGTTGCTTGAGGTCCAGGTCCAGTTGCTGCAAGGCGTGGCGGCTTTCCAGGGGCCTTTGACGACGCAGGCGGTGCGCGGTCCAGTGAGCCGAGCCTGGGTGACTGGCCTCGCCATCGGTGACCGAAACCAGCAACAGGTCCTGCTCGCGACCGCGAAAACCGGCGAGCAGGCCACCGGCCATGAGGATTTCGTCGTCCGGGTGCGGCGCCACCAGCACCAGACGCCGCCCGGGCGGGCACAGCTGGTCCGGGGTGATCCAGGAGGCCCGGGCCAGGTGGGCGGACTGCTGCCATTCGCTCCAGGGCGTGCCCTGATTGGCGCGGATCAGGTCGTCACTCATAGTTGCCATGCCCCCGCCGGCACCTGCGCCAGCTGTTGGCCCAGGGCCGCCAGGTCGCGTTCGGCGTGGCTCTGGCGCAGGTATACCGGCAGGTCGGCGCTCAGCCGGGCGAAATGGCTGCTGCGGCAGAATGGCGTGGCGCCCAGCGCCCGGCCTACGTGGTGGATCACCTGTTCGACCGCGTGCTCCACCTGGGCGCGGGTACGGCGCACCTCGAAGCTGGCATCGGCGGTCGGTTGCCGGTCTATCCATGCGGCGCATTCGCGCAGCGCCGCGCGGGCGCCGAACAGCGCGGCGTCCACCGCGCCTAGGTGAGCCTGGCTGTGAGCGTCCGCTGCAGGCTTGCGGCACCGTTCGCGCAGGTAGTCGGCCAAGGCCTCGGCCGCGCCGTACCAGCAGGCGGCGATACCGGCGCCGCCATGCCAGAAGCCCGGGCGCGAGAGGTACTGGCCTGGGCGCCCCACGGCGATGCCGGGTGCGTCGTCGAAGGTGATGTCGACGCTGGTGGTCGTGGCCATGCCCACCGCCTGCCACTGCTCGACCTGGATGCGCTGGCTGGGGTGGGCCAGTTCGATCGCGACCAACTGCGGTCGTTCGTCCTCGTCCCAGGCGGTGATCAGTGCCCGGTCGATCTGCAGGGCGCCGGAGCACCAGGCCTTGCGCCCGCCCAGGCGCACCTGCTCGCCGACACGAGCGAGGATGTGTACCCGGGCATCCGCTGGTTCGGCGGCCCAGACGCCCCAGATCCCTTCGCCGACCCGGTGCGGCGCGCCGCACTCGGCGAGGATCGCCAACGCATCGGTGTGGCCTTCGTACAGCTTGGCCAGGGCCAGGTCGCAGCCGGCGATGCGCGCCAGGGTCTGCCAGCGTTGCAGGGTATGGCCCTGGCCGGGCAGCGGCAGCAGGTCCAGGTGGTCGGCCTGCAAGGCCTGCATCAGCCGCGGCAACTGGGTGTCCAGGTTCAGCGCCTGGGGGCGCTCGGTGAAGGTGCGCAGCAGGCGGTCGAGGTTGGTCAGATCGAAGTCCTGGATGATGCTCATGAGCTCGGCTCCCTGGTGGTGGTGTTCTTCTTCCAGCCGCGCAGGTTCATGGCGCACAGGCAGAATTGCAGCACGATCAAGGCCCAGGCCTGTATCTGCCAGCCCCAGACCACCCACAGCACATTGCTGCTGATGAAACAGCAGAAGCCGACGCGGCGACGACGTGGCTGGCGCGAGCCGATGCACCATGCCGCCAGCAGGGTCAGCAGCATCGCCGGCCATTGCAGCAAATCCAGCAGCAGCGCCATCAGGCAAGGCCCATCTGCTTGCGCATGCGTACCGTGATCGACTGGCGCGTCCTGGCAAGCTCCGCCCAAGGGTCATCCACTTCGCCCAGCCGTTCGGCCAGGTTGCCGATGTTCCATTGGTTGGCGCCCTTGAGCTGGGGCAGTTCCTCGCGCCAGATGGGAACCGACACCGGCAGGCCTTCGCGGGCGCGAAGGGAATAGGCACTGACGGTCGTCGCGCCTTTGCCGTTGCGCAGGTAGTCGATGAAGATCCGGCCCACCCGGTTCTTTGGCCCGGACACCGCGCTCAGGCGGTCGGGGAAGAGCCGGGCCAGGTAGTCGACGATGGCATGGCTGAAGTCTTTGACCTCATCCCAGTTGGCACGACGGGTCAGTGGCACCACCAGGTGCATGCCCTTGCCGCCGCTGGTCTTGAGAAACACCTTCAGGCCCAGTTCATCGAGCAGGGTGAGGGTCAGCTGGGTGGCTTCGAGCATGGCCTTCCAGGGCAGCGCCGGGTCCGGGTCCAGGTCGAGAACGAAGCGGTCGGGTTTGTCGAAGGCCTTGTCGGTACCGTTCCAGGTGTGCAGTTCGAGCGTGTTCATCTGTACCGCGCCCAGCAGGCTCTCGGCGCTGTTCAGGACCATGGCCGCCTGGCCGGCCTGGGCCTTGCTGTAGCTCACCACGCCAGGGATGTGCAGCTGCCCGGCGTTTTTCTGGAAGAACAGCTCGCCGCCCAGGCCGTCCGGGGCACGCACCAGGGCGACGGGGCGGTCACGCAGCTGCGGCAGGATCCAGTCGGCCACCTGGGCGTAGTACTCGGCGACCTGGCGTTTGGTCACGCCGCTGGTCGCATCCACCACCCGGTCGGGGTGGGTCAGGCGCAAATCGCCCGGCGGGGCCTTGGCTTCGGGCTTCGACACGCGGGTCTTGGGCATGGCGCGCTCCAGGTCGATGGCGGTGGCCGGTTTGTCGTCGCGCAGGCCATGGAACACCGAATGGCGCACCACGCCGTCGCGGGTCATCTGGGCATAGGCCACCTCGGCCAGCAGTTGTGGCCTGAGCCAGTGCACGCCGCGGGCTTCGGCCCCGGTGGGCGGCCTGGCCAGGGCCGGCCGGGACACCTCCAGCGGCTTGAGCCGGGCATGGAGGCTGTCCAGTGTGGTGGCACTGAAACCCGTGCCGACCTTGCCGGCATAACGCAGCTCGCCGCTGTCCTTGTCATGCAGGGCCAGGAGCAAGGCGCCGAAGGCAGTACGGCTGCCCTTGGGGTCGGTATAGCCGACGATCACGAACTCCTGTCGCTGCTTGCACTTGAGCTTGACCCAGTCGCTGCTGCGCCGGCCCACGTAGGGGCTGTCGGCACGCTTGCCGATCAGGCCCTCGAGCGCCAGGCGGCAGGCGCTGTCGAGCAGCGAGCCGACAGGCTGGTCGAAGTCGGCCGAGTACCTGACCTGCTCCGACTCCCGTCCTTCGAGCAATTGGCGCAGGGTCTCGCGTCGGTCCTGCAGGGGGACCTGGCGCAAATCCTGGCCGCCGAGAAACGGCAGGTCGAACAGGTAGTAGGTGATGCGCTCGTCATGCTCGGTGTCAAAGGCATTCTGCAGTGCCTGGAAATCGGCCAGCCCATTTTCGCCCGCCACCACCACCTCGCCATCGAGCCACGCGGACTCGAGTCCGAGCTTGTGCAAGGCGCCCACCTGATGGGGCATCTTCGCGCTCCAGTCATGGCCGCTGCGGGTGAACAGGCGCACGTCCGAGCCCTCGATGCGGGCCAGGATGCGGTAGCCGTCGAACTTGACCTCATAGCGCCAATCGCCAGCGGGCGGGGCGTCGACCAGGGTCGCCAGCTGGGGTTGCAAGTGTTCCGGCAGCTCGGCTTTTTTCGGGCTGCCGGCACGTGCGCGGGCGCTGGACGTGTGTTTGGCGGACGCGGGGTTGGCCTTGGCCCGTCGGGGCACCAGGGTGCGTTCGCTCAGAACGCTGTCGGGCTGGGCCTGGACAATGCTGTAGTCGGCCTCGTCGCGCGCCTGGTCATCGCGGGACTTGACCAGCATCCACTGCTCCTTCTTGCCCGCCAGGTGGGTGCGGAACAGGTTCCACACCCCGGCGAGCTTTTCGCCCCGCAGGCGAAACCGCAGCTTGCCCTTGGCATAGGCGCTGCGCGGATCGCCCTCGGGCTCCCAGATGCCCCGGTCCCAGACGATCACGTCACCCGCACCGTAGTGGCCTTCGGGGATATGGCCTTCGAAATCGGCGTAGTCCAGCGGATGGTCCTCCACATGGATGGCCAGGCGGCGCACCTTCGGGTCCAGCGAGGGGCCCTTGGGGATGGCCCAGCTCTTGAGGGTACCGTCCAGCTCCAGGCGAAAGTCGTAGTGCAGGTGGCTGGCGTCGTGTTTCTGGATGCAGTACTGCAAGGCATGGACGGGGCGGTCGCGGCGCCGCTTGCCGGTCGGCTCGGGCGTGGCGTTGAAGTCGCGCTTGCGCTGGTACTCCTGCAGGGGCTTGGCCATGGCGGGCTCCGGGCGGGTTCGCGGGTCTCTAGAGGTGGGAGGGAGCGGTGGCAGGCAGAGTTCAAACTTTCGGCGGCGACGCCGCCTGGCAGAAACGCTGAATCATTGCCCGGATCCGGCGGTCGACCGCATGAATCCCTCTGACGGAGAGCCGTGATGCCCCAGCCAGACGACCCCAAAACCAGGCCACAGGTCGATATCGACGACACCGAGGACCGCATGGGCAGCGTGCGCGAACTGGATTTCAGCGACCGTCATGACGAGCGCGAAGGCCGCGCGGGTGACGAGCGACCTGCCCGGGAAGTGGCCCAGGATTACCCGCCGCGGCGAGTGGCCGAGAGCGGCATGAGCGGGGGCGAGGCCCTGAGCGAAAGCCTCAACGAAGACAACGTCACCCTCGATGACCTGAGCCCCGACACGCTCTACGACCAGACCGGTGCCCGCGATCCTCATGAGCCCGGTGACGCCGATGGCCCGACGGACAAGACCTTGCGCCGGGTCGAGGAGCACGAGATCGGCGGTGGCATCGGTCTGGACGAAGCGGAGCTGGCCCGTTCCGCCCCCCTGGATGGCGAGCCTTGGACCGACGAGGTTTCGCCTACCGATGATGACGATGAAAGGAGCTGACCATGACCGAGCAACGTTGTGCCTGTAACCATTGTTCCTGCACCGTGGACGCTAACGCCGTGCTGCAGGATGACAAAGCCTATTGCTGCGAGGCATGCGCCACCGGGCACCGCAACGGCGAGCCGTGCCGGATGGCGGACTGCAAGTGTGCTGAGATGGTGCAACCCAAGGAGTCCAGCGTGGACAACGCGCTGGACGAAACCTTCCCGGCGAGCGATCCGATTTCGCCTTGAGAGGGGGCCGCGGGTAAACCCACTCCCACACGCCTGGCGGTGTGTTTGAGCGCCACGCAGAACAGGGGGAGCGGGCTTGCCCGCGAAGGGCTGCGAACGATCAGGCGGTCAGGCGGCGTGGCGCAGGGCTTCGATCAGCTCGCTCTTGCGCATGGTCGAGCGGCCTGCGATGTGGCGTTTGCGCGCCCGGTCCATGAGTTCGGTCTTGGTCATGTCCTCCAGCCGTTGCCCTGGGCGGGGTACGCCACGGCGGGTGGCGGCGGCGCGCTTGGCCGAGGACTCGCGGGACTTTTCCTTGGCCTGTGGGCTCTTTTTCTGCCCTGAGCCACCCTTGCGCTCGCCACCGCCTGACTGTTTGTTGACCGTCGCCCAGGCGCGGGACTCGGCTTCGTCCTTGGAGACGCCCTTGGCTTCGTAGCTGTCTTCGATGTGTTCGGCCTTGCGTTTCTGCTTGTCGGTGTATTTGTCTTTGTCTCCACGTGGCATGGCAGCATCTCCTGTGCGTTGGAACATCGGCGTCGCTTACTACGGCTGAGCCTGCGCCGGGCCGGTCGTTCATCGGCCACGACCGGCGGTCAATGGGTCTGCCAGATGCCGTCCTTGCGCTCGCAGTCAGCGCGGGCCTGGGCCAGGCTCGGGGTGTCGTAGTAGTAGGTGATCACCCGCGCATCCTTGGGCAGGGCCGGGCGGGTCGAGGGTTGGTCGCGGCCAGCAGCGTTGGGGTTGGCCAGGGACTCCTGGGTCAACGGCGCGATGCAACTGCCCACGCTGCCGTCGGCGCAGCGGGCCACTTTGTGCTTCTGGGTGCTGATCATGTCCTTGCTCTCGTTGCTGCACGACCAGGCGATGGCTTCGGCGGGCATGTTGCCGTAGCTGTAGCAGGTGCGCCGCTCCACCGGTTTTACCGCGTCGCTGGAAGAGCGGGTGAGCACTTCACAGGCCTCGGCCAGCACCTGGGTGCTGGTCAGGCTTGCAAGCAACAACAGCAATACGGGAAAACGACGCATCGGACACCTCCCGGCCCCATGGGCCTTCGTCAGGTCTTGCGCAGGGCTACCTTGTCACGCTGGCGCATGGCCTTGGCGCGCTTTTCAAGCACCAGGTAGACGACCAGCGCCAGCAACAAGGGAATCAGGTAGTAAAGGGTGCGGTAGCCCAGCAGTGCGGCCACCAGGCTGCCCTGGCCGAGCTGGCCGTGGAGCAGGGCAAGGAACACTGCTTCCAGCACGCCGAGCCCGGCGGGAATGTGCGCCACTACGCCGGCCACGCAACTGATCAGGAGGATGCCGAGGATCGACGGGTAGAACAGCTCATGGGGCAGCAGCCAATGGACCAGCGCGGCCATCAAGGCCCAGTTGCCTGCGCCCAGCGTCACCTGGCACAGCGCCAGGCGCAGCGAGGGCAAGGTGAGCTCATGCCCGCGCAGGCTCCAGGTGCGTCGCCTGGCAAAGCCACAAGCCACCACGTAGCTCAATGCCAGGGCCAGCAACACCACGCCGATCACCTGCAGCCCGGTGGTGCCCATGGCCCAGTTCTCGGGCAGCTTGACCAGGCGCAAGGTGAACACCATGCCCGCCAGCAGCAGGTAACCGACCCAGTTGGTCAAAAGGCCCAGGGTGAGGATGCGCGTGATGGTCGGCGTGTCCAGGCCGAGGCGGCTGTACAGGCGATAGCGCAGGGCCACGCCGCCGACCCAGGTGGTGAAGTTTAGGTTGAAGGCATAGCAGACGAACGCTACCGGCAATACCTGGCGGGCCGGCAGGTGATGGCCGGTGTAGACGCGCCCGAGCAGGTCGTAGCTGGCGAACACCAGGTAGCTGGTGAACGCCAGCACCAGCCCCACGGCCAGGGTTCCGGGCTTGTAGGCCAGCAGCGACTGGCGGACTTCGTTCCAGTCCAGGTTGCGCGCCAGGGTATACAGCAGCACCGGTATCAGGATCAGGAACAACAGCGTAAGCACGCGTTTGCCCCAGGTGTGCCAGGCTTTGCGCGCCATCAGGTGTTGCCCTCATGGTAGGTGTCCGGGGCCTGTGCGCCGGGACTCAGCGATTGCAGCTCCTGGCGGTGGGCCGGGAACCAGCCGGCGATCCGCGGGAAGTGCCGGATCACGTGGAAGCACAGGAATACCAGCGGCGCCCGCCACCAATAGCCGCGCACCATACGCTCCAGGGTGACCGCCTTGCATTGCTGATGGGCCAGCTCGTCCAGGTGCTCGTAGAGCCTTTGGTTGAAGGCACGATCGCGGATCAGCAGGTTGGCTTCCAGGTTGAACGACAGGCTCAGCGGGTCGAGGTTGCTCGAACCCACCGTGGCCCACTGCTCGTCCACCAGCGCGACCTTGCCGTGCAGCGGCCGCTGGCAGTATTCGTGGATGCGCACGCCATCACGCAGCAGGTAGTTGTACAGCAGCCGCGACAACGCCCGGACCCAGCGCATGTCCGGCTGGCCCTGGAGGATCAGGTTGACCTGCACGCCGCGTCGGGCGGCATTGCGCAGCTCGCGCATCAGCCGGTAACCGGGGAAGAAATAGGCATTGGCCACCAGGATGCGTCGGCGCGCGAGGCGAAAACCTTCGAGGTAGCAGGCCTCGATGTCGTTGCGGTGGCGACCGTTGTCGCGCTCCACCAGCACGGCGCTGGCCGGGCCGCACGGCGAGCCGAGCGGGCGCACCCGGCTCGGCGGCTCCAGCACCGGGGCCAGCAGGCGACGGCTTGAGGCATGCACCTGGGCCACCACGGGGCCTGCGACCTCCACGGCATAGTCCTGCTTGGCCATGGGGCCGAAATCACCCAGGTGGTCGGCGCTGTAGTTGATGCCACCGATGAAGGCCCGCTCGCCGTCGATCACCACGATCTTGCGGTGCAGGCGACGGAACAGGTTGGTGCGCATGCCCACCAGGCGCGGCTGTGGGTCGAAGGCATGAAAGCGGATGCCGGCTTCGGTCATGGCCCGGATGAAAGCCTCCGGCAGGTCGGCCGTGCCGTAGCCGTCGGCCACCACTTCGACCCGCACGCCACGACGGGCGGCATCGATCAGCACGCGCTGGAGCTGCTGGCCGACCTTGTCGTCGTAGATGATGAAGGTTTCCAGCAGGATCTCTTCCCGGGCCTGGGCCATGGCCTGGAACACCCGTGCGTAATAGCCCTCTCCGTTGATCAACAACGCGACCTGGTTGCCGTCTATCCAGGGCCGGTTCATAGACTGATCTTCGCGGCCAGTGGCGCATGGTCGGAGAGGTGCGACCACGGGTACTTGGACAGGACCTGGGCTGTGCACGGGGTGGCGTTGCGCAGGTAGATGCGGTCCAGGCGCAGCAGCGGCAGGCGTGCCGGGAAACTGCGCGCCGGGGTGCCGAAGGCCTCCACCAGGTGTTCGGACAGCACCGCGTCGGCCTTGCGCCGCCAGTCATTGAAATCCCCGGCGATGATCACCGGGGCGTCGGGCGGCAGGCTGTCGAGCAGTTCCAGCAGCAGGCGGACCTGGTCTTGCCGATGGGCTTCGCGCAGCCCCAGGTGCACACACACGGCATGCACCTGTTCGTGCCCCGGCACTTCCAGCTGGCAATGCAGCAGGCCGCGTTGCTCGTTGCCAGCGATCGAGACATCCAGGTTGCGGTAGCGGGTGATGGGGAATTTCGACAGCAGGGCGTTGCCATGGTCTCCGTGCGGGTACACCGCGTTGCGGCCATAGGCGAACTGCGGCCACATGCTGTCGGCGAGAAACTCGTACTGCGGCGTCACCGGCCAGGCCGGGTGGCGCAGGGCGTGTTGCCGATGGCTGCCGTGCACTTCCTGGAGAAACACCAGGTCCGCACCGGTGGCGCGCACCGCTTCACGCAGCTCCGGCAGGATGAAGCGTCGGTTGAACAGGGTGAACCCCTTGTGCACGTTGATCGTGAGCACGTTCAGTTGGTGCACTGCGGTGACCTTGTCGATGATGCAGCGGGGCGCTGGCATGGTCCTGTTCACAGTTCGACCTCCGGCTCCACCCCAGGCTCGGTCACCAACTCGCCGGCCAGCCCGAGCTTTTCCAGCAGGCGTCGAGCATCGTAGGGGGCGTGGACCTTCTGGTCGTTGTCGAAATAGCAGTAGACGTCTCGCGAGGCACGCTTGCGCGGTTCGCGCTGGACGATCAGTTCGGCGTCGTCGGGTTGACCGCCCTGGCTCCAGGCCAGGATGCGTGCTTTCCAGCGGCGCAGGGCGCGGGCGGTGTAGCCGCTGCTGTAGAGCTCTACATCGCCGTGCAGGCGCATGTAGACGAAATCCGCCGTGACGTCCTCGATGTAGGGCCACTTGCCGGCACTGTCGGCCACCACCAAGGCCACCTTGTGCTTGCGCAGCAGCTCGACGAAGTCTTCGCACAGGAAACTGGGGTGGCGGATCTCCACGGCGTGGCGCAGCGGCGCGTTGCCGCCGTTGTCACGCAGGCGTTCGCCGCAGTGCCCGGCGCAGGCGCGCGCGGCGGCGCGGTCAGGGGGCAGTTGCTCGAGAAACCGGGCAAAGCGCGCCTCGTCGAATTGCATGCTGGGCGGGAACTGCCAGAGCACGGGGCCGAGCTTGTCGCCCAGCAGTAAAGGGCCGGAGGCGAAGAAGTTGGCCAGCGGCTGCTCGATGTCCTTGAGCCTGCGCACATGGGTGATGTAGCGCGGGGCCTTGACCGAGAAGATGAAACCCTCGGGTGTCTCGTCGCGCCAGTGGCAATAACGCTGCGGAGTCTGCAGGGCGTAGAATGAGCCGTTGATCTCGATGCTGTTGACCGCACGCGAGGCGAACGCCAACTCGTCGTCCTGGCGCAGGCCTTTGGGGTAGAAGTCCTTGCGCCAGGGGCCATAGCGCCAGCCGGAAATGCCGATACGGATATCGCTCACGGTGCCTTCCTTCGCTCAGGGTGGTTTTGCGCGGCGTGTGCCGCGTCACTCTTGAGTTGCGACCGGGAAGGCGTGGCGAGGGTTCAGGACGTTTGACGAGTGGCGCAGGTCAGGCCAGCAAGGGGTGCAGGGCGCGGAACCCTTCGGCCTCCTCGACGAGCCAGTCATGCACGGCGCGTGCGCCGGGCTGGCTCAGGCCGCCCGGCGGGTAATGCAGCATGTAGCGCTTGTGGTTGGCGATCGGTACACCGAAGGGCACGATCAGCGCGCCGCGTTCGAGTTCGTCGTTGAGCAGGGTGCGTCGGGCGATGGCAACACCTACACCGGCGATGGCCGCCTCGATGGTCAGGTGGTTGCGGTTGAAGGTGTGCCCACGGCGCACATCCAGGCTGCCGGCGCCGATGCCTTCGAGGTAGAACTCCCATTCGGCATATTCCGAGCTGCCGCGCCAGGCGGTGATGTCGTGCAGCAGCGGGTAATGCACCAGGTCCGCCGGGCCGTGCAGGGGCGGGCGGCCACGCAGCAGGGCGGGGGAGCAGACCGGGAAGATCTGCTCATCCAGCAGGGGCGTGGAGAGCATGCCGGGGTAGCTGCCGTCGTTGAGGTCGATGGCCAGGTCGAAGTCTTCCGGGTGCAGGGCCTGGTTGCTGTCCTCGGCCACCAGGCGCAGCTCGATGTCCGGGTAGCGCTGCTGGAAGCGCGGCAGGCGGGGGGTCAGCCACTTGGCCAGGAACGAGGGGATCGAGCGCAGGCGCAGGGTGCCGCGGATCTCGCCCGCATCCAGGCGCAATAGCTCGGCCTCGATGCTGCCGTAGGCCTCGGCCACGGTCTGCGCCAGGCGCTGGCCTTCGGCGCTGAGCTCGACGCCCCGGGCCCTGCGCAGGAACAGCCGATAGCCCAGGCGCTCCTCCAATTGGCGCATCTGCTGGCTGACGGCACCGGGCGTGATGTGCAGCTCCTCGGCGCAGCGGGTGAACGACAGGTGCCGCGCGGCACAGGAGAACACGTGCAGCCAGACGAACGTCTGGCCATTGAGTTGTCGTCTCATTGTTTAGTCTTGCTAAAGCCTTGCTTAGGAACTTTCGTTGGTCATCACCCGACGGGCGAGTCAGTATCACGCAATATCGCAGTATCGTTCAAATGACTCGGAGGAGCGGTCGGCAGCCGCACAGGCTGTCACGCTCAGGTATTAGTATGGCTATCAGTGTTTTCGACCTCTTCAAAATCGGCATCGGCCCGTCCAGCTCCCACACCGTGGGGCCGATGCGTGCGGCGGCGACCTTTGCCCAGGCGCTTGGCGAACGAGGGGTGCTGACGCAGGTGACGCGGGTCGAGGTGCGTTTGTATGGCTCGCTGTCGGCCACAGGCGTCGGCCATGCCACCGACCGTGCCTGTCTGCTCGGGCTGATGGGGCAATGGCCGGACCGTATCGACCCGCAGAGCATCGAGCCGCGCATCGGTCAGGTGATGCAGGAGCAGTGCCTGATGCTCGACGGCAGCCATCCGGTGGCCTTCGACTATGCGCGTGACATGCTGCTGCTCGACGAGAGCCTGCCCTACCACCCCAATGCCATGACCCTGGAAGCACTGGGCGGGCAGGGTAGCCTGTTCATGCAGACCTACTACTCCGTCGGCGGCGGTTTCATCGTCGAGCAGGCCGAGATCGACGCACCTCAGGCTGATGCCGGTCAGGTGAGCCTGCCCTACGAGTTCGACAGCGCGGCCGAGTTGCTGGCCCTGTGCAAGACCCACCAGCTCAGCGTCGGCCAACTGATGATGGCCAACGAATGTGCGTGGCGGCCCGAGGCCGAGGTGCGCGAGGGGCTGCTGAAGACCTGGGCGGCCATGGGCGAGTGCGTGAGCAATGGTCTGCGCAACGAAGGCATCCTGCCCGGCGGCCTGCAGGTCAAGCGCCGTGCCGCCAAGCTGCACCGCAGCCTGCAGGAACTGGGCAAGCCCAATGTCATCGGCTCGACCCTGAGCGCCATGGAGTGGGTCAACCTGTACGCCCTGGCGGTCAACGAAGAGAACGCCGCCGGTGGGCGCATGGTGACCGCGCCCACCAATGGCGCGGCCGGGATCATCCCGGCGGTGCTGCACTACTACATGAAGTTCAACCCCGGCGCCTGCGATGACGACGTGGTGGCGTTTTTGCTGGCCGCGGCGGCGGTGGGCATCCTGTGCAAGAAGAACGCGTCGATCTCGGGGGCGGAAGTCGGCTGCCAGGGCGAAGTCGGCTCGGCTTGCTCCATGGCCGCGGCGGGTTTGGCCGAGGTGCTGGGCGCCACCCCGCCGCAGTTGGAGAACGCCGCCGAAATCGCCCTGGAGCACAACCTGGGGCTGACCTGCGACCCGGTCGGTGGCCTGGTCCAGGTGCCGTGCATCGAGCGCAACGCCATCGCGGCGGTCAAGGCGATCAACGCGGTGCAGATGGCCCTGCGTGGCGATGGCGAGCACTTCATCTCCCTGGACCGGGTGATCCGCACCCTGCGCGATACCGGTGCCGACATGCACGCCAACTACAAGGAAACCTCCCGCGGCGGGTTGGCCGTGGCGTTTGTCGAGTGCTGAGGCAGACCATTCTCTATTCGCGGGTAAACCCGCACCACCGGGATTGCGCAAGTCTTGAGAGCGGCGCAATCCCGGTGGTATGGATTTACCTGTGACCGTTCGCTCTCCTAGGTAAGGGCTTACTTGAGCAGCACCCGTCGCTTGGTCAGCTCACCGTCATCTCCGCCCGGCCAGTGCAGCTCCACCAGCACTTCGGTCTGGTTGCCATCCAGTGATGGTCGCACCTGGAGCATGGCGAAATTCTTCGAGCCCGCCATGGCATACCAGCGTTCGCAGACGATGTCATTGATACCCGGCATGCTGCCGCCGGCGCTGATCGCAAGCTTCAGTACGCCTGGCGCCGGCATCCGGGAGATGGCGCTGGAGGTGACCTGGAACACCTTGGCGGCCGGATACCGCTTGTGCAGCAAGCGGAACACCGCTGCGCAATGCACATCGCCGCTGAGGAACACCACCGGCTTGGCGCTGCTGCCCAGAGCATCGAACACCAGGTCCAGCAGACACTTGCGCTCGGCCTGGTTGGTCTTGTGGTCCCATTCGTCCATGCAGTCGTCCTTGAACGAACCGATGTCGGCGTAATTGGTCACGGCGTTGCGCCAGTGCATGACCGGAACCGGCGAGACCACGAACACTGCCTCGGCCTTCTGCACCGCCGGGCTCTTGAGCCATGCCGCGAAGCGTGCCATCTGGTCGCTGCCGAGCAGCTTGCAGGGATCCTTGGCCTCGATGTCGTGATGACCCCGCATGTCCAGTACATAGAACGCCGAGCGGCCTTGTTCGAAGGGGTAGTCCCACTGACAGGCGTCGGGGTTGTCCAGGTTTACCGGCGTGGGTGGGTTGTGGCTGTGCTGGTACTCGTAGTACACCCGGCAGGCCGCGCGCCACATGAGGTCCACCAGCATCTGGTTGGTCGTGGCGTTGCTGCTGCTTTCGAACAGCAGCGAGATGCGCTTGCGCCGTTCGGCGTTGGTCAGCGAGCCCCAGCCGTCCATGATTTCGTGGTCGTCCCAGATCATGTACTGGGGCAGGCGTTCGTAGATTTCCCGCTGGCTGGGCACGTTCCAGTAGACCCGGTAGAACCAGCGGTAGAGGTTGCACAGGTAACGCTCGATCCCCGCCTGGTCGTAGCCCTTGCCTTTGCCCTTGCTGTACGCCTGCAACAGCTCATCCTTGTTGTCCTTGAGCCATTCCCAGATGTCCAGGAAGCCGTTCTTCTTGTTGGTGTCCACGTACACCTGGTCACCGCCGCCGATGACGAAGGTGGCGCGCTGGTCGGCCAGTTGCTGATGCATCAGCGGCCAGGCACCGGCACTGCCATCTGCGCTGATCGGGTCATGACAGCTGTAGAAGCCGAAGGTGAGGGTGCTGGATGCCAGGGGTGGGGTCACGAAGAAACGCGGGCGGTCGCCGCCGATCTCGGTGCGCCGCCCGACCTTGCCGGCGTCGGTTTCGTCGCTGATCAGCGCGTAGTAATAGGTGGTCGCGGGCTTCAGGCCCGTGACATCGAAGACGCCGGTCACGTCGGTGTCGAAATCCAGCGTCTTGGCCTGCAGGTACACCGTCTTGATGCCCTGGCCCTTGAAGTACTGGGTAACGGGCAAATCACCCAGGCGAACCAGGTCGCCGCGCAGAGGCGCGGTGGTGACGGCCAGGTACCAGGTGCCTGGCCTGTACAGGCGCACCCACAGGCGGGTGCTGCCTGGGGTGGTGGCACCGATCACGGCGGCGCTGGAGAGTTTGGGATACTTGCTTTCGTTGGAGGTGGGGTCGAGCAATGGCATGGGGTCCATCCTGGGGGCTTACGGTCATACCGGCCAGTAAAGACCGTGTTTTGCCGTTTCGCCTGGTCAGGTGCAGGGCTGCATGCAAGGGGAGCCCACACCGTCAGGGAGCATGCCTCAGGGCATGCCCCTGACCGCAGGGATTCGATCGGTCGATCAGCCCAACACCTCGCGCAACCGGTACCACAGCATGCCGAGCGCCAGAAGCGGCGAGCGCAGGGCCTTGCCGCCGGGGAAGGTCAGGTGCGGCACGGCGCTGAAGACGTCCAGCCCCTGGCTATGGCCCACGGCAATGGATTCGGCCAGCAGCTTGGCGGTCCAGTGGGTGACGTTCAGGCCGTGGCCGGAGTAGCCCTGGGCGTAGTAGACATTGGGGTGCTGGCTCAGTCGCCCGACCTGGGGGAAGCGGTTGGCGGTGATGCCGATCATGCCGCCCCACTGGAAGTCGATGCGCACATCGCCCAGTTGCGGAAACACCTTGAGGACCTTGGGCCGCATGTACGCGGCGATGTCCTTGGGGTCGCGCCCGGAGTAGTGGCAGGCGCCGCCGAACAGCAGGCGGCGGTCTGCCGTGAGACGGTAGTAGTCCAGGCCGACCTTCTGGTCACACAGGGCCATGTTCTGCGGGATCAGTGCCTTGGCGACGTGCTCGGGCAGTGGCTCGGTGGCCACCACATAGCTGCCGGCCGGCAGCACCTTGCCGCTCAGGCGGGGTTCCAGCTCGTCCAGGTGGGCGTTGCAGCCGAGCACCAGGCTCTTGGCGCGCACCTTGCCACGGGCGCAGTGCAGGGTCACGGTGGGGCCGTGCTCGATGCGCTGCACCGGGCTCTGCTCGAAGATGCGCACGCCCAGCTGTTGCGCTGCGCGGGCTTCGCCCTGGACCAGGTCCAGGGGATGCAGGTGGCCTGAGCCCATGTCCACCAGGCCGCCCGCGTATTGGTCGCTGGCGACCACCTCCTGGATGCGGTCGGGGCCGACCAGGCGGGTTTCATGGCGGTAGTCCAGCGCGGCCAGGTCGTCCTGTTCGTCCTTGAAGGCAGCGAACTGCGCGGGGGTGTTGGCCAGCTCGCAGAAGCCCCAGCGCAGGTCGCACTCGATGCCATAGCGGGCGATGCGCCCGGCGACCAGTTCCACCGAGTCGATGCCGGCCTGCTTGAGGTAGCGCACGCCATCCTGGCCGACGTAACGGGCGAAGCCGCTGACGTCATGGCCGATGCCGCGGATCAACTGCCCGCCGTTGCGTCCGCTGGCGCCCCAGCCGATGCGCCGGGCTTCCAGCAGGATCACCGAAAGACCGCGTTCGGCGAGTTCCAGGGCGGTGTTGACCCCTGTCAGGCCGCCGCCGACCACGCAGACATCCGCGGTCAGCTCGCCTTCGAGCGAGGGGTAGGACGTCGAACTGCGCGCGGTGGCGGCGTAGTACGACGCGGTGTGTTGGGTAGTGTGCATGGCTCGTGCTCGGCTCAGCGGTTGGACTTGATCTTGCTCCAGGAGCGGGTCATGACGCGCATGATCTTGGGGCTCGGGGTGTTGGAGACGTACAGCTTGTCCAGCACCTCCTGGGACGGATAGATCTCGGGGTTGTGCACCAGGGATGCGTCCATGTAGGCCTTGGCGTCCGGGTTGGCGTTGGCGTAGCCGACAGTGGCACTGACCTTGGCGATCACCTGCGGGTCGAGCAGGTAGTTGATGAAGGCCAGGGCCTGGTCAGGGTTGCTGCTGTCCTTGGGAATGGCCAGCAGGTCGAACCACAGGTTGCTGCCTTCCTTGGGAATGCTGTAGGCGATCTTCACGCCGTTCTTGGCTTCCACCGCGCGGTTGGCGGCCTGGAACACGTCGCCCGAGTAGCCGAAGGCCACGCAGACGTCGCCGTTGGCCAGGTCCGAGACGTACTTGGAGGAGTGGAAGTAGGTGACATAGGGGCGCAGCTCCATCAGGCGCGCCTCGGCCTTGGCATAGTCGGCGGCGCTTTCGCTGCGAGGGTCCATGCCCAGGTAGTTGAGGACGGCCGGGAACAGCTCGTCAGGCGAGTCCATGAAGGCCACCCCGCACTGCTTGAGCTTTTTCAGGTTCTGCGGCTCGAACAGCACGGCCCAGGAGTCGACCTTGTCGATGCCGAGCACGGCCTTGACCTTGTCGACGTTGTAGCCGATGCCGTTGGTGCCCCACAGGTACGGCACCGCGTAGCGGTTGCCCGGGTCGTTCTGCTCCAGTTGCTTGAGCAGTGCCGGGTCCAGGTGCTTCCAGTTCGGCAGCTTGGCGCGGTCCAGCGGCATGAAGGCGCCGGCCTGGGCCTGGCGCGCCAGGAAATGGTTGGAAGGCACGACCACGTCATAGCCGGTGCGCCCGGCCAGCAGCTTGCCTTCCAGGGTTTCGTTGGAGTCGAACACGTCATAGACCACCTTGATTCCACTGCTGGCCTGGAAGTCGGCCAGGGTGGTGTCACCGATGTAGTCGGTCCAGTTGTACACGCTGACGCTCGGCTGGGCCTGGACGGCGGCGCCGAACAGCAGGGTGAATGCAGCGGGAATCAGGGTTTGCAGATGACGCATGTCGACACCTCGTTGGTCTTGTTCTTTGAATGCGGTGTAACGAAGGTTGCACGGACTCATGGGTCGCGCGCAGTCCTGTGGGAGCGGGTTCACCCGCGAATGCGAGGGTGCACTCACCGATGCCTTCGCGGGTAAGCCCGCTCCCACAGACGTCCAGGAATCAGACGCTCAGCAGCAGGAACTCACGCTCCCAGGAACTGATCACGCGCTTGAAGTTCTCGTGCTCGGCGCGCTTGACCGCCACATAGCCCTGGACGAACTGGCGACCCAGGTACTCGTTCAGGGTCTGGCAGTCTTCCATGTGCTGCAGGGCATCCTCGATGGTGATCGGCAGGCGCAGGTTGCGGCGCTCGTAGGCGCGGCCCTGGACCGGTGCGCTCGGCTCGATCCTCTCGATCATGCCCAGGTAGCCGCACAGCAGGCTCGCGGCGATCGCCAGGTAAGGGTTGGCGTCGGCACCCGGCAGACGGTTTTCCACGCGCATGGCCTCGGGGCTCGAGGTCGGCACGCGCAGGCCTGCGGTGCGGTTCTCCTCGCCCCACTCGACGTTCACCGGTGCCGAGGTGTCCGGAAGGAAGCGGCGGAACGAGTTGACGTTCGGCGCGAACATCGGCAGCACCTTGGGAATGTACTTCTGCAGGCCGCCGATGTGGTGCAGGAACAGCTCGCTCATGCTGCCGTCTTCGTTGGCGAAGATCGGCTTGCCGGTGGCGATGTCGACCACGCTCTGGTGCAGGTGCATGGCGCTGCCCGGCTCGTCGGTGATCGGCTTGGCCATGAAGGTGGCGGTGACGTTGTGCTTGAGCGCCGCCTCACGCATGGTGCGCTTGAACACGGTGATCTGGTCGGCCAGGTCAAGGGCGTCGCCGTGACGGAAGTTGATCTCCATCTGCGCAGGGCCGTCTTCGTGGATCAGCGTGTCCAGGTCCAGGCCCTGTGCCTCGCACCAGTCATAGACGTCTTCGAACAGCGGGTCGAATTCGTTGGCGGCATCGATGGAGAACGACTGGCGACCGCTTTCGGCACGGCCCGAACGCCCCAGCGGGACTTGCAGCGGCAGGTCCGGGTCTTCGCAGCGCTGGGTCAGGTAGAACTCCATCTCAGGCGCTACGATCGGCTGCCAGCCCTTGTCGGCGTAAAGCTTGAGCACCTTCTTGAGCACGTTGCGCGGCGACAGCTCGATCGGGTTGCCGTGCTTGTCGAAAGTGTCGTGGATGACGATGGCGGTCGGCTCAATGGCCCATGGAATCTGGTACACCGCCGCAGGGTCGGGGCGGCAGACCATGTCGATGTCGGCCGCATCGAGCAGGTCGTAGTAGATGTCGTCGTCGACGTAGTCGCCAGTGACCGTCTGCAGCAGCACGCTCTCCGGCAGGCGCATGCCGCGCTCATGGAGGAACTTGGCAGTCGGCGCGATCTTGCCGCGGGCAATGCCGGTCAGGTCGCTGATCACACATTCGACTTCGGTGATCCGGTGTTCTTTCAGCCAGGTGGACAGCTGATCGAAGGGGGCGTTCATACAGACCTCTTGGTTGGGTTTTATGGGCGAGTCCGCGTTGGAATCTTCCCAGGCGACGCGCTGAGGACTATCTTGGTCGCAGCCCCCTGGGGTGATCTATCCATTTTCTTCGGCAACAAATGCACCAAAAGAGTGCATAAAGGACTCGCGCGTGACAACGCCCAATGCCTTGCAGGTCCAGGCTTTCCATACCAACGACGTGACCGAGCAGGTGCGCGCCACCCCCGGCTGGCAGCAACAATACCGGCAGATGTCCCCCGGGCATTTCAACGGCCAGCTGCGCTGCCTGGGGCTCGACGGCGTGGACGTCTACGAAGAGCGGCTCAATACCCGGGTGGAGCAGTTCTTCCGTGCTCCGAGCGGGTCGCTGGCCTTCTGCTTCGACCGCAGCGAGAACAGCCTGTACCTGCTCAACGAGGACAGCCGCAACATCTGGATCACGCCGGAGAACTACCAGGAAGTGGCCGTGGTGTTCGACCAGGCGTTCATGGCGCGCCACGGCCTGGACCGGAACCGTCTGGAAGGGCTGTTCATGGTGCCGCTGGGCAGCGGCCAGAACGCGCTGTTCGGTAGCTGGCTGAGTGCCACGCTTACGCGGCTGACCGATCCGGATTGCCCGCTGGAAGGCCAGGCGCTGGCAGAGCAGTTGCTCGAAGACTGCCTGTTCATCCTCGACAACGCGTGCCAGCGCCTGCAGGGCGATGCCCTGGGGCGACGTGACGAGGAGCGCGCGATCATGCGGCGGGTCAGCGAATGGGCCGCCGACTGCCCGGAGGAAACCCTCAACCTGATGGAACTGGCCGAAGTGGCCGGGGTGTCCCTGCGCCAGTTGCAACAGGCCTTCAAGGCCTTCACCGACATGCCGCCGGGGCAGTGGTTGCGCCTGCGCAGGCTCAATGGTGCCCGGCGCGACCTGCTGCGCCATGGCGCGGGAGAGGTCACCGTGGCTGAGGTGGCGATGCGCTGGTCATTCTGGCATCTGGGGCGGTTTTCCGAGAGCTACCGGCAGCTGTTCAAGGAGTTGCCGAGCGAGACCCTCAAGCGCGGGCGGGGGTGACACCCCTGTAATTTGTAGTGCCTGCACCGGCCCTTTCGCGGGCAAGCCCGCTCCCACAGGGTTTGCGTTAATCCTTGTGGGAGCGGGCTTGCCCGCGAAGAAAGCACTGCGCAAGGGGCTTGGCCGATCAGATCAGTTGCGATCCAGCCACACGGTCTGCACGTTGCAGAACTCGCGCACGCCGAAGTGCGACAGCTCCCGTCCGAAACCGCTCTTCTTCACGCCGCCGAAAGCCACGCGAGGGTCGGAGGCGCAATAACCGTTGATGAACACGCCGCCGGTGTCCAGGGCGGCGGTCATGCGCTCGGCCAGGGCGAGGTCTGCGGTGTAGATGGTCGAGGCCAGTCCGAACTCGCTGTCGTTGGCCAGCTCCACCGCATGGTCGGCATCCCGGGCGGTGATGATCGCCGCGACGGGTCCGAACAACTCCTGCTTGAAGGCGGTCATTTCGGGGGTAACGTCGCCGAACACGGTGGGTTCGTAGTAGTTGCCCACGCCTTCTGCCTTCTTGCCGCCAAGCAGCAGGGTGGCGCCTTCGGCCAGGGTCGCCTGGACTTGCCCATCGAGTTCGTCGCGCAGGTCGAAGCGGGCCATGGGGCCGATGTAGGTGTCGTCTTCCAGCGGGTTGCCGATCTTCAGCTGGCGGGTCGCTTCGACGAACTTACGTGTGAATGCCTCGACGACACCCTGCTCGACGATCATGCGCTTGGCGGCGGCGCAGACCTGGCCGGTGTTCTGGTAACGGCCGATCACCGCTGCCTTGACCGCGGCATCCAGGTCGGCGTCGGCCAGGACGATGAACGGGTCGGAGCCGCCCAGCTCCAGCACGCATTTCTTCAGTGCAGCGCCTGCCTGGGCACCGATGGCCATGCCGGCCCGCACGCTGCCGGTGAGGGTGACGGCGGCGATGCGCGGGTCGTTGATGGCGCGGGTGACGCCGTCCGGGGTGACGTTGAGCACTTCGAACACACCTTCCGGCATACCGGCTTGCTTGAAGGCCTCAAGCAGCAGGTAGGCACTGCCCATCACGTTCGGGGCATGCTTGAGCACATAGGTGTTGCCGGCCAGCAGTGCCGGTACCGCACCGCGCAGGACCTGCCAGATCGGGAAGTTCCACGGCATCACGGCCAGGATCGGACCCATCGGGCGGTATTCGATACGGGCTTTCTCGATCTGGGTCGGCTCCGGCGCGAGCATGGCCGGGCCGTGTTCGGCGTACCACTGGCACAGGCCGATGCATTTGCTCACCTCGCCACGGGCCTGGACGATAGGCTTGCCGATCTCGCGGCTGATCATCTGGGCAAAGGCTTCATGGTTGGCTTGCACGGCACCCGCCAGGGCGAGCAGGTATTCGCTGCGCTGACCCAGCGGCACCCGGCGCCACTGGGCAAAGCCTGCCTTGGCGCGTTGCAGCGCCGCTTCCAGTGCGGCGTCGGTGTCGAAGGGGTAGTGGCCGATCCGCTCGCCGCTGTGCGGATCGACGGAAATGGCATGGGTCAGGCTGCTGATCTCGCTCATGGCAGGCTCCTCGTTGTTGTATCTGACTAGGTGCCCAGACTAGTGGTGTGTGGTTTTAATGAAAACTGAATAATAATGAGCGAAACATTCACGAATGGAGAAAGACCGTGGACCTGGTGCAACTGGAAATCTTCAAGGCCGTGGCCGAGCACGGCAGCATCAGCGCTGCCGCGCAGCAGATCCACCGCGTCCCGTCCAACCTGACCACACGCATCAAGCAGTTGGAGGAAGACCTGGGCGTCGAGTTGTTCATTCGTGAGAAAAGCCGGTTGCGCCTCTCGCCGGCGGGATGGAACTTCCTTGAGTACACCCGGCGCATCCTCGACCTGGTGCATGAAGCGCGCCTGACCGTGGCTGGCGAGGACCCGCAGGGCACCTTTGCCCTGGGGTCGCTGGAGAGCACTGCGGCCGTGCGCATCCCGGGGCTGCTGGCCGCCTACAACCAGCGCTTTCCCAAGGTGGACCTGGACCTTTCCACCGGCCCTTCGGGCACCATGCTCGAAGGTGTGCTGTCCGGGCGCCTGGTCGCGGCGTTCGTCGATGGGCCGGTGCTGCATCCCACACTGGAGGGCATGCCGGTGTTCGAAGAGGAGATGGTCGTCATCGCACCGCTCAACCACGCCCCGGTAGGCCGCGCCCGCGATGTGAACGGCCAGAGCATCTACGCCTTTCGCGCCAACTGCTCGTACCGCCACCACTTCGAGAACTGGTTCGTCCAGGACCAGGCGGTGCCGGGCAAGATCCATGAAATGGAGTCCTACCACGGCATGCTGGCCTGCGTGAGTGCCGGTGCCGGCCTGGCCCTGATGCCGCGCAGCATGCTCGACAGCATGCCGGGGTGCAGCACGGTGAGTGTCTGGCCGTTGTCGGAAGACTTCCGTTACCTCAAGACCTGGCTGGTGTGGCGTCGGGGTACGGTCTCACGCAGCCTGAGCATGTTCGTCAAGCTGCTGGAGGAGCGTCGCACGGCCTGACCGACGGCCGTGCCGCGCACGAACGCGCTCTGGCGCATGGCGTCGAACATTGTGTAGACCATCCCTCGAAGGGAGGAATGCACCATGCGCAAACATCATTTCGGTCTGTGTGCGGCGTTGCTGGTGGCCTTGGCCATGCCGTGGACCCTCGCGGTCGCCGCCGACCTGAACGCACCGATCGATCCGCAAGCCGTGCAATTACAACCCCAGGAACAGAACGGCGTGCGCTACCTGCAGGGCGGCATCGGCCAGGACGAGGCCAATGCCTTGCGCCGTACCCAGGGGTACGACCTGCACGTCACATTGTCCATCGGCTCTGACGACAAGTTCCAGAGCGGCGCCGCGGTGGACATCCAGAACGCCCAGGGGCAGCCGGTGCTGGCATTGCAGGATGTCGGGCCGCTGCTGTTCGTTCAGCTGCCGCCCGGGCAATACCGGGTGACCGGCAATGCCGACGGCCAGACGGTCCAGCAACAGGTGACGGTGAACGGAAAATCGCCCGCCAATGTGAGCCTGCACTGGCGTTGAGGGGCGTTTTCCGGCCAGGAGTACAAAAGTGCTCCTGTTGATTCAGACCATAGGCCCGGTCGTGACGAACGATCGGGCCTATATTTTTTGAACCATCCCGATTTCGCGTCTTTCTGATGTTCGAGCGGGACGCTTGCCGGAGCACGGCCATGAACCTGGACCTTCAAATGCAATCGTTGCATGACCATGGATACGTACTGATTCCAGGTGTTCTGGAGCCGTTGCGCATCGCCTTGCTGCGCTGCGCCATCGATGACCTGCAACCACTTCATTGGGACTATCAGGGGCTGCTGGAGCATTACAAGTGCGTGTTCAATCGCAATCCGCTGTGGTTGTCGTTCCTGGACCTGCCGCCATTGATAGCGCTCGCCGAAGCCGTACTGGGGCATGACTGCCATGTGATCGGCCAGACGGCCTGGCGCAGTCATCCAGGTTACCGCGGGGTAGGGCTGCACCTGGACTACCTGCCCATGGAGCTGCCGGACTGGGTCCGTACGCGGGAGGACTTCAGCCAACCCGCGCAGATCCTCACGGCCCAGTTGTACCTGTGCGATGTCGATGAGTCCGTAGGCCCGACCTGGATCGTGCCCGGCAGCCACCATGCCGGTCGCCCGCCGCGTGATGGCGAGGACAGCTGGCGGGGGCAGGGTGCTTGTGCGGTGTCGTGCCAGGCGGGCGATGCCTTGGTGTTTCGCAGTGATGTGTGGCACGGCGGCGGGGCCAACACCAGTGGTGCAGAAGTACGCGACATGCTCCAGGTGCATTACGGCCGACGCATGGTGGCGCAGAAGTTTTCACCGTACCTGGCCTGGCAGTTCAACCCAGAGGTGCTGGAAGAGGCGACGCCCAGGCAGCGGCGTTTGCTGGGGGACCACGAGGAGTCCGTGTACGACTGAAGAGGCGCGATATTTCCTACGAGTACGAGGATGAAGCATGAGTATTGGTAGGTGTTTTTTGCGAGGTGGTTCTACAACTCCTCACTTCAATCCTATGATTACTAACAAATATGCAACAGAGTGTTTTGTTGGTCAGGGGCAAATTGCCTTTCAACTTTTTGTTTGACTGGTCGATAATCCAAAAAGTATTACGTCTTGTAACCTGGTTGGATGCACCCGGTTCAAGACACTAAGAACGAGGGGTCAGAGCCCCCAATTGGAACCAAGCCGGCAGGCAGTGCGCTGGCTTGTCCGTGAAGACCATCAGGAGATTCATTGATGAAAACCCGTCTCGCCGCTTCGCTGGCCGCCGCCGTCCTGGCTTTCGCCGGCGCCAACATGGCCCAGGCCGCACAAGTGTCCGGCGCTGTTGGTGCCACAGGCCAAGGCGACATGACCTACCGCATCGGCCTTTCGTTTGACTGGGACAAGAAGTGGCTTGAAAGCGACACCGGCCACCTGACCGGTTACTGGGATGCGGCCTACACCTACTGGGAAGGCGGTGAAGCCAGCGGCGCTCACTCGCTGTCGTTCAGCCCGGTGTTCGTCTATGAGTTCAGCGGCTTCACCTACACCCCGTTCATCGAAGCCGGTATTGGTCTGGCGGCCTTCTCCAAGACCGACGTCGGCGACCAGCGCATGGGCTCCTCGGTCAACTTCGAGGACCGCATCGGCTTCGGCCTGAAGCTGCCGGGCGAACAGAAGGTCGGCGTGCGTGCCATGCACTATTCCAACGCCGGCCTCAAGCAGCCGAACGACGGCATCGAGTCCTACTCGCTGTATTACAGCAAGGGCTTCTGATACCCATCGAGGGGTAACGCGGCTGTCGGAGCGCTACGTGTTGCCTGGCACCGGCTGGCCTATCGCGGTAAACCCGCTCCTACAGGGGATCACCGCCAATCCTGTGGGAGCGGCCAGCGCAGGCAACGCAAGACAACGGCTTTTGCACGCCTGCAACGTCTCGGCGTATCAGCGCACCGCCTTGATCGCCAGCACATTGCACAACGGATGCTCCACCACATGGGCGGTGGTGCCGCCGAGGAAGGTCTGCATCGCATCGTGACGGTGGCTGCCCATGACGATCACGTCGGCCCGGCTATGGCTGACGAACTGGGCAATCGCCCGTATGGCCGGCCCCTCGAGAAAATGCCGACGCTCAAGGTCGATCTGGTGGTGATCGCCCAGGCGGTTGAAGGCTGCGCGCTGGGCCGTACGAACACTGCCGTCGAAGCCGGGCATGGTGACCGTTCCGGCACCGAAGTCGGCGATATGGGTCCTGGCCGCGTCGCACACGTGCAACAGGTGCAGTTCGGCGTTGCATTGCAGGGCCAGGGCATGGGCGCAATGGATGACCTGTTCGTCCAGGTGCTCGCCGGCACCCTGGCTGTTGAGATCGACCGCGGCAGCGATCTGTCGGGGCAGTGGCAGGCGGATATCGCTGACCAGATGCACGGCGATGGGGCTGTCCTTGAGCAGTTGCCAATCCAGTGGTGTCACCAGCAGGCGCTTGAGCACGGGCTCGTGCTGCACGTCCTTGACCAGCAGGTCGCAACCCAGCTGCTCCACCTGTTCGAGCACACTGCCCAGCGGGTCGCGGGTCAGCAGCAGCTCGGTGGACACATCGAGCCCCGAGTTGCGTAGCTGCTCGACCTCGTCGGCCAGCCACTGGCGGTTGTGCTCAAGCAACCGCTCACGCTCCCGGCTGTCGCTCATCAAGCCAAAGGTGTCGACATCATCGACGAATACGTTGACATCCAGCAGGGCGCCACAGGACTCGGCCAACGCTGCGGCCCGCTGCAAGGCGGGCGTATGGCGCATCTGTGGGCCGAGCATCACGAACAATCGCTTGAACTGGCTCATTTCATACCTCCACGTGAGGCAGCCCCCATCTGCCCCTGCGGGTTTACGCGCCAAGTGGCGCCCAAGTTCATCACTCAGTCTAGACCTTGATGGCTGTTGGGCTCTGCGCGATGGCTGCGGCGCTTGTGGAGTCGGGTATGATGCAAGCCTTTTCTCCCACATCGAGGCCTGATCCATGTCCCTGAGCGTTGAACAGATTGGCGAATTCCGCGCCTTCGCCGAGCAGCTGGCCGATGCCGCCGCTGCGGCGATCAAGCCGTATTTCCGTGCAAGCCTGGACGTCGAGGACAAAGGCGGGCGCCTGTATGACCCGGTCACCGTGGCCGACAAGGCCGCCGAAGAGGCCATGCGCGCGCAGATCCAGGCGCGTTATCCGGCCCATGGCATTCTTGGAGAGGAGCAGGGCGTGGCGACCGGCAGCAGCCCCCTGACCTGGGTGCTGGACCCGATCGACGGCACCCGCGCGTTCATCACCGGCCTGCCGCTGTGGGGGACGCTGATCGCCCTGAACGACGGCAATCGCCCGGTGGTAGGCGTGATGAACCAGCCGTTCACCGGCGAGCGCTTCGTCGGTACCCCCGAAGGCGCCTGGCGCAGTGGCACGCCCTTGAAGACCCGCGCCTGCGTCGACCTGGCCTCGGCCACCTTGATGTGCACCACGCCGGACATGTTCGACACCCCGGCGCGCAAGGCTGCCTTCGAAGGCGTCGCCGGCAAGGCGCGGTTGATGCGTTATGGCGGCGATTGCTACGCCTACTGCATGCTGGCCTCAGGCTTTGTCGACGTGATCGTGGAGGCCAGCCTCCAGCCCTATGACGTGCAGGCGCTGATGCCGATCATCGAGGGTGCGGGCGGGGTGATCACCGCCTGGGATGGCAGCTCGGCGCAGAACGGCGGGTGCGTGGTGGCTTGCGGCGATCCGGTGTTGCATGCACAGGTGATCGAGATGCTGCGTCACGCCATGTGATGCTCAGGGGGGCGCCTTGCGCCCCCAGGATCCGAAAGGCCTCACCTATCTGACACGGCAAGCGTTTCGCTTGCCCATCGCACTTTTCCCCATTCGCGCGCTCTATCAATGGCCAGGCTGAGCCGATGCCCGACCCAGCCGTTGATCCCAGACCCCGGTGCCGATGGTTGTTTCACTGCTCAAACCTTCCTTGCGCCTGCTCCAGGCAGGTGCCTTGATTGCCCTGTGCGCCTGTACCCAGGAGCAGGGACGCGACATCCTCACCCAATTCGGTGACGGCAAGCCCAGCGAGCTGTTCCAGACCAGTGTCGACCGCATGGCCACGCTTTCCATGCGCCAGAATCTGCAGAGCCTGTACCTGCTGATGAACAAGCTCTATCAACGCAACCCCAACCAGTGGAAGCAATCCGGCTACCTCGACGCCGCCACCGCCGAGCGGCAGATCCGCCAGGCCATCGAGCAGCGCCAGCCCCTGGCGCAGTTGGGCGATCGACGTGATCTGGCGGCGCTGAGCCATGCCTTGAGTCCCGAGTTTCGCGGTGACCGGGTCGGTGCCTTCATCTACGCCATCGGCAGCATGCTGATCACTGCCCACGGCGGGCGCACCGAGTTCTACATGACCGACACTATCGACCCGCTGTTCGTCAACAACGCCGCCCGCAACATCGAGAAGGCCACCTGGATGCTCAGCCAGCGCCAGGACGCCAATGGCGTGTTGCTGCTGTTTTCCAATGAGATCTCCGAAGAAGGCAGCAACCTGAGTTTCGCCGTGGAGTTCGGCAAGATCGTCGCGCGACTGGATCTTCTGGCGCAGATGCTCGACGAACGCTACCGCCGGATCGGCCTGAACTACGCGCAAAGCCTGCTGTTGCTGAACTTCCTGCCGGTGCAATAAGGCATCGCCACTGTGGCCGGGGGCGCTGCGCGCCCCATCGCGACGCAAGGCCCCACAGGTACAGCGCAAGGCTTGATTCAACGAACCGCAGCGCCGGTGCCATTGAAAGGATCCGTGCAGGCTCAACCTGGCCAGGCATCGATCAGTTCGCGTGCTTCGCGGCTGGTCAGCGGGCGTTTCATCCGTTGCGACAGCACCGCCATGGCGCGGGCGTAGCCCTTGGCGATGACGGCCTCGAGTTGGTCATCGATGCACTGCAGGGCGATGAAGTCGCCTTTTTCCGGCTCGCCCACGTACTCGATGCGGTTCCAGTGCTGTGCATGGCCGAGCACTTCATAGGTGCGCCCGTGCTGGTAGGTCCAGAAGAACGGCACGTCGTCGTAGCGGCGTTGTTCGCCGAGCATGTTGGCTGCGGCGATCACGCCATGCTGTTCGGCCAGGCGCCAGTGTTCGATGCGCACCGGGCGGCCGCTGAGCGGGAAGGTGGCGATGTCGCCGGCGGCCCACAAACCTTCGGCCGCGTGCATCTGGGCATCCACCGCCAGGGACTGGTCCTCGGCCAGGTTCAGGCCTTGCACGAAGCTGGTGGCGGGCTTGACGCCCACGCCAAGCAGCGCCAGTGCGGTTTCCAGGCGCTCGCCGTTGGCCAGGACCACGGCCTGGAGCCTGTCGCCGCCCTCGAAACGTTGCACGTCGGTCGGGCCGTGGAACACCACGCCCTTGCGTTCATGCAGCTCGCGCAGGGTACGGCCGATGCGTTCGCCGAACGGTCTGGCCAACGGAATCTCGTGGCGGGTCACCACATGGACCTGCGCACCATACTTGCGCAGCGCCGAGGCCGCCTCCAGGCCAATGAAACCATCACCGACGATGACCACCGGCTGGCCCGGCTCGGCGGCATCGAGCAGTTGGGCGGCATCGTCCCGTGAGCGCAGCAGGCAGATGCCGGGCAGCTGGGCGCCCGGCGTGTCGGGGCGCCTGGGTTTGCCGCCGGTGGCCAGCAGCGCCGCGTCGTATTCCAGGTGCTTGCCGTCGGCCAGGTGGATCTGGCGCCTGGCGACATCCAGTGCACGCACCTTGCCATGCCAGCGCTCCAGGTGGCCCTGGCGCAGGGCCTCGGGCTCCAGCAAGTCGGGCACTTCGTCGGGCGGCATCTGCCCGGCGATGACGAATTTGCTCAAGGACGTGCGGTCGTAGGCGGGATGGTGCTCCTGGTCGATCCAGACCAGGCGACCGCCGAATCCGTGGCTGAGCAATGTCGCCACTGCCGCGCTGCCGGCGGCGCCGGCACCGATCACTGCGAAGCAGCGGGCATCGCTGTGGCGGGGCGGGTTGGCCTTGGCCACCGGCTGGTCGTCGACCAGGATCTCGCCGTTTTTCACCTGGACCGGGTAGCGACGCAGATCGGCCAGCGCCGGCGGTTCGCAGACCGCGCCTTCGTCCACGGCAAACGCCGCCTTGTGCCACGGGCATACCAGCAAGCCGCCACAGAGGGCACCTTCGTCAAGGGGGGCGCCCTCATGGGGGCAATGGGCCTGGTAGGCATGCACCTGATCGCCCTGGCGGATCAGGATCACTTCCTCGTTGCCGGCCTGGACACGCAAGGGCGTGTGTTCGTCGAGTTGCTCGAACCGGGCCACGCTGTGCTGGGTCATGGGGCGTCTCCATGGAACGTTCAGATCCATTTGACGCCATTGCCAAGCGACGGATGCAACAGGCCGACGATCGGGGCCAGCGGCCCAGGGCTGAATCGTTGTCTCTCGTTCAAGGCCGGCGGTCCCACACGTTCACCGCTGTTGCGTGAGCCTTGGTCAGGGCTGCGGCGGTGTGCCATGATCGGGGCCTCTTATCGCAAGGATCTTCGAATGTTCGAACTGGACCACGACCTGGCGCAGGACATCGTCGACCGGGCGATGGCCATCCTGCCGTGCAACGTCAACGTCATGGACAGCCAGGGATTGATCCTGGGCAGCGGCGAGCCGGAGCGTATCAACACCCGCCACGAGGGTGCGCAACTGGTGCTGGCCAACGGTCGCATCGTCGAGCTGGACGTGGACGCCGCCAAATGCCTGAAAGGCGTGCAGCCCGGGGTGAACCTGCCGTTGATGCTCGATGGCCGGTTGATCGGGGTGTTGGGGCTCACGGGCGATCCGCATCAGTTGCGTACCTATGGTGAACTGGTGCGTATGACCGCTGAAATGCTCCTGGCCCAGCGTCACCTGCAGGTGGAGCAGCAGTGGCGACGCCAGCGCTGCGACGACCTGCTGGCCTTGCTGCTCGGCGGCGGCAGCGATTCCCCGCGCTTGCTCGACGAAGCCCGGCAGCTGGGCCTCAAGCCGCAGCTTGCGCGGGTACCGTGCTTGTTCGAGCTCGAACCTGGCGCCTCGGCGGAAACGTTGTCCGGCTGGTTGATGAGCCGCTTCCCCGACAGCTGGTGCGTGAGCCCGGCCCGGCATTCATTGCTGTGGTGCCGGCCTGCCACAGCGGCACTGGATGAGCAGCGCCTGGTCGAGCGCCTGCGGCGTCATGGCTGGGAGATCCAGCGCCTGGCCCTGGGCAACGAGGCTCAGACCCTGGAGCAATTGCGCCGTGGCTACCGGCGGGTACGTGACCTGCTGGCCTATGGACGGGAGGTGTTGCCGGACGAGCGCCTGCTGAGTCTGGCCCGCTATCGACTGCCGGCGTTGCTCTGGCGCCATCGCAACGATGATGCGCTGGATGAACTGCTCGAACCGTTGCAACGCATCCGCGCCAAGGACTCCAGCGGGCAACTGCTGGCGACCCTGCGCGCCTGGTGCGCCCATGACGGGCAGAGCCAGGCCTGTGCCGATGCCCTGGGTATCCATCGCAACAGCCTGCGGTACCGACTGGAGCGCATCGCCGAGGTGAGCGAGGTCGATCCGCTGCGCCTCGAAGGGATGCTCAGCCTCTACCTGGGGTTGCAGTTGCTGCCGGCGCAATGACCGAACAGCCCGTTTCACAGGGGCCGCGGTGCTCTCACTGACAGCGCTGTGCCTTTGGGAGCGGGCTTGCCCCAAAAGGCATTCGCCCAAACAACACTTCGACGCTTTTGTGCATTCGACAGAGGTAGTCGTGCGCGACAGCTGTCAGCATGCGGGGTATCTGGACAGGAGAATCCCCATGAAAGTCGTCATCGCCCCCGATTCGTTCAAGGACAGCCTCGACGCTGCCGGTGTCGCCCGTGCCATCGCTGCGGGTCTGGCCAATGCCTGGCCGGACGCCGAACTGGTCGAGTGTCCCATGGCCGATGGTGGCGAAGGGACCATGGACGCGATCCTCGCCGCCAGCCACGGCGAACTGCGCCGTCAGGTGGTGCGTGGCCCGCTGGGGCAAAGTGTCGAAGCGGGCTGGGGCTGGCTGGCACACAGCCGCACGGCGATCATCGAAATGGCCCAGGCCAGCGGCCTGCAACTGGTGCCGACCGGCCAGCGCGATGCCTGCCGCAGCAGCACCTGGGGTACCGGCGAGCTGATCGCCGCGGCATTGGCCGCTGGTGCCACGCGCATCGTCCTGGCCATCGGCGGCAGTGCCACCAACGACGGCGGCAGCGGCATGTTGCGTGCGCTGGGCCTGCGTCTGCTGGATGCCGAGGGGCAGGCGCTGGAGGAGGGTGGTCTGGCGTTGGGCAAATTGGCCCGGATCGATGCCAGCGACCTGGACCCACGCCTGGCGGAGGTCCAGGTGGAAGTGGCGGCCGATGTCGACAACCCCCTGTGCGGCCCGAACGGCGCGTCGGCGATCTTCGGCCCGCAGAAGGGGGCCAGCCCCGAACAGGTGCAGGCGCTGGATCAGGCCCTGGGGCATTTTGCCGACCTGTGCGCGCCTCTACTGGGCGAGGATGTCCGGGAGTTTCCGGGGTGCGGCGCGGCGGGCGGCATGGGCTTTGCAGCCAGGGCTTTCATGGGCGCGCAGTTCCGCCCAGGGGTCGAGGTGGTTGCGGAGCTGGCCGGGCTCGATGCCCTGGTGCAGGGAGCGGACCTGGTGATTACCGGGGAAGGGCGCTTCGATGCCCAGACCTTGCGCGGCAAGACACCGATGGGCGTGGCTCGGGTCGCCAAGCGCCATGGCGTGCCGGTAGTGGTGTTGGCGGGCACGTTGGGAGAGGGTTACCAGCAACTGTATGCCCATGGCATCGACGCGGCATTCGCCCTGGCCAGTGGGCCGATGAGCCTGGAGCGGGCATGCGCGGACGCCGCGCAACTGCTGCAGGCGCGGGCGACCGATATCGCCAGGCTGTGGCAGGTGGCGCGCAGCTGAGGGCCGGTTCATGACGGCCGGGCTCAGGAGCGACTGCCTCGGGATGAGTAGCGGCTTCGGAACCCGGGGCCTCTACACGCGCCCCTTTCGATATCGGTCATGGTACGGGGGCCTGCAAGGATGGCCACACGATAAAGCACAGGTGTCTCAGGTCAAGGTTGCGCCGCACGCTCCATCAGTCGCAGCAGCGGCGCATAGTCGGCATGACTGACCGGCACCAGACCGCTGGCGTCCTGGGACGCGAAGAAGCCCGTCAGGGCGGCAGGGTGTTCGAGCAAGGCCTTGCGGATACGTTGCTTGAGCGCCGGGCACAGGGCCACGCCGAACACATAGGGGTCGTAGCGGATGGGCTCGGATCGCCACAGCACCTTGAGCCGTGCGGCGTCCAGCCTGTGCGTGGCCAGATAGGCATCGGCCTGCTCGCTGGCCACGAACGCGGCATCGGCCCGGCCCTGAAGCAGGGTTTCCAGGGCTTTGTCATGGGTGCCTGCATACACCAGGGAGGCGAAATAGCGCGGCAGCGGTGTGGCGACCCGGGCGGCGAATTCGACGCTGGGCACCAGGCTTCCCGAGGTGCTGGCCGGGTCGCTCAGGGCCACGCGGGTACCGCGCAGGCTGTCGAGGTCGGTCGGCCCGTCGGCTCGGACCAGCAGCAAGGCTCTGTAATGGCTGCCCGCCGGGGTATAGGGCCCGGCGCTCAGGGTGAAGGTGGCGAATGGCTCGACCCGTGGGTCGCGACGGTGTGCCAGGACATAGGACGCCGGGCCCAGGCGCGCAAGGTCGGCGCCACCGGAAACGATCGCATCGACCACGCCCTCGTAGGAAGAGGCCACCACCAGCTCCACAGGCACGCCCGTGGCCTGGCCCAAATGCTGAAGCAACGGCTGGTGCTCGCGGGCCATGTCATCGACGCGCTTGATCGGAATCACTGCCAGGCGCAGGCTGCGTGGCGTGCAGTCGGCCAGGCTGTCGCCTGCCATGCAGACGGCCAGCAGCACCGCCAGGACCTTCGCTATACCCATGCTTTCTCCTCGGCGCCGTTGAACGGTGGGTAGTCAAGCAGTTGCGCGGGCGACAATGGCCGGCTGAAGTGGTAGCCCTGGGCGATGTCGCACCCGGCGAGCTTCAGGCACACCACTTGCTCGCGGGTCTCGACGCCTTCGGCGATCACTTCCAGGCCCAGACGCTTGGCCAGGATGATGGTGGACGAGACGATCGGGCTGTCGTCATGGCTGTTGCACAACGGGGCGATCAGGGCGCGGTCGATCTTCAGCTTGGTCAGCGGCAGCGATTGCAGGTGGGCGAAGCCCGCATAGCCGCGACCGAAGTCATCCAGGCTGACGCCGAGGCCCGCCTGGCGCAGACGGCGCAGATGCTCCAGCGCGGTGCCTTCAGGGTCGAGCACCGTGGTCTCAGTGATCTCCAGCTCCAGCTGGTGCGCGGCGATGGCGTGGTAGCGCAGCTCTGCCAGCAGGCGCTCGCTGAAGTCCGGTTGGCGCAGCTGCAGGGCCGAGACATTGACCGCCAGCCGTGCGCCACGCCCCTGGACCTGCCAGCGGGCGAGCTCTTCGCAGGCCAGACGCAGGACCTCCCAACCCAGTTCGACGATGAAGCCGCTGCGCTCGGCCATGTCGATGAAGCGGTCGGGGTAGAGCAATCCGAATTCGGGGTGGTTCCAGCGAACCAGCGCTTCGTAGCTCTGCACCTGGAGGGTGTCGAGGCGCACCTGTGGCTGGTAGTGGAGCAGGAACTGGTGCTCGAGCAGGGCGATGCCGAATGCCTGCTCCAGGGTGAAGGCCTGGATATCGGACAAGTTCAGGGAGGGGTCGAAGAAGCGGTACTGGGCGCGTCCGGCCTGCTTGGCCGAGTACATCGCCGCATCGGCGCAGCGGATCAACGTGTCGGTGTCCTGGCCGTCGCGCGGGCAGATGCTGACACCGACGCTGGGGCTGGTGTTGACCTCCTCGCCATCCAGGGCATAGGTGGCCGAAAGCTTGCCCACCAGGTCGCGCACCCAGGTGTCGATCTGTTCTTCGTCGCGCTCACCGGCCAGGAGCACAACGAACTCGTCGCCGCCAAAGCGCGAGGCCTCGTCGCCCGGCTCCAGCAGACGCTGGATGCGTCCGGCCACGGCCTGCAACAGCAAATCGCCGATCTTGTGGCCCAGGGAGTCGTTGATCGACTTGAAACGGTCCATGTCGATGAACAGGATCGCCATCAGCCGGCGCTTGCCGCGTTGCCGGGCCAGGGCCTGGGTCGCCACCTCGACGAACTGCCGGCGGTTGAGCAGGCCGCTGAGGTGATCGGTGGCGGCGGCGTGGCTGCTGCGCCGGTGTTCGTCCTCCAGGCGGCCGATCAGTTGCTGGTTGACCCGCTGGGCATGCTCCAGGGCGCAGAACGCCTCCTGGCGCTTGCCCAGCAGGCGCAGGCTCCAGGCCAGGCTGGCAAGGATCATCAGGGTCATGCTCAGGTTCAGCCAGAACTGACGTGCGTAGGTCAGTGCCGAAGGCGCGAGGATTTCATCGTGCTGCTGGCTCACCACCACGCTGAAGCCCCGGTTGGCCACGCGCCGGTACAGGCTCTGGTAGACCCCTTCGAAGGTGTACTGGGTGAGCGGCCCGGCCTCCTCGCCGGTTTCCGGCAGGTTCGGCACCAGGCGATCGCCCGCCACCACCACGCCGCTGGTGTCGATGCGCAGGCGCTCCTGGCCATCATCCTGGAGCAAGCGCATCAGCCCGGTATGGCCCAGGTCGATGTGCTGGAACAGCATGGCGAGATAGCCGACGTCCAGTTGCACCACCAGGATGCTGTCGATCTCTCGCCCACGCAGGTCGGTCAGCGGCAGTATGAAGGGCAGCCGCCAGTTGGGCAGGACTGCTGGAGTGGCATCGGCAGCGACACGCGGCATGAAAGGCTTGAAGCCGTAGTGCGAAACCCGTGCCTTGAGCTGGTCGAGCCAGTCCCGGGGCAACGCTTGAGGCTCGTCTGTGTGGCTCGAAGAGAGCAGCCGGCCCTGGCGGTCGTACAGGCTCATGCGCTTGAAGGCCGGGTCCTCGGCGAGGATGCGTGCCAGGTTCAGGTTGCCCTGGCGCAAGGTTTTCATGTCCTCCTGGGTGACCCTGCCCACGGCCTGGGCGCGGTCGACCAGCTGGCCCAGGTTCTCGGCGACGATGCTGGCCAGGTTCAGGTGCTCGGCGGCCTTGGCCGACAGCGCATCCTGGCGCGAAGCGGCCTTCTGGGTGACATGCAGCCCCCACAAGAAGGCGAGGGTGATGGCACAGAGCGTCAGTATCAGCAGGGGAAGCAGCCCTGCGGAAGATAAGAAACGGCGAATCACTGCTGTTTTTCCCGACCCTGGGTAATGCTCGGAAAATACGACAGAAAGATGACAGCAAAATGACTGGTGGCACATGGCCTTTACCTGCCGTCACACCAAGGACTGCGAAGCCATCGTTCCCATGTGCCTGGGCTAGACTGGCGGATTGACATTCGGAACGCCCCGACAGAGCGCCTTCTGACATGGATCTCGCCAAGAACCCCAACCTGCTGGAGGGTGCCATGACAAGCCCGAAAGACGACAAACGCCCAACGCCTGACCCGGCCGAAGACAACGCGTTTTTTCCTTCGCCCTATTCGCTCAGCCAGTTCACCTCGCCCAAGTCCGACCTCAGCGGCGCCGACTACCCCAGGCCCTACACCGGCGGCCGCTGGAAAGTACTGATGATCGGCGCCGACGAACGCTACCTGCTCACCGACAACGGCACGATGTTCTCCACCGGCAACCACCCGGTGGAGACTCTGTTGCCCATGTACCACCTGGACAAGGCCGGCTTTGCCTTCGACGTGGCGACGCTATCCGGCAATCCGGTGAAGTTCGAGTTCTGGGCGATGCCTTCGGAGGATGTCGAGGTCAAGGGGCTGTACGCGCGCTACCGCGACGCCTTCAAGCAGCCGCTCAAGCTCGCGGACGTGATCGAGAGTGCGCTGGGCCCTGATTCGGACTACATCGGTGTATTCATCCCGGGCGGCCACGGTGCACTGATCGGCCTGCCGGAAAGCCAGGACGTCAAGCGCGTGCTGCAATGGGCTGCCACCGAGGACAAGTTCGTGATCTCCCTGTGCCATGGCCCGGCGGCGCTGCTGGCTGCGGGGCTGGGCGAAACACGGGAAAGCTGCATCTACAACGGCTATCGCATCTGCGCCTTCCCCGATGACCTGGATGCCAAGACCCCGGACACCGGCTACATGCCAGGCCACCTGACCTGGAAATTCGGCGAGCAGCTAAAGGCCCTGGGCCTGGAAATCGTCAACCAGGATATTTCCGGCGCCACGCTGCAGGACCGCAAGCTGCTCACCGGCGACAGCCCGCTGGCCGGCAATGCGCTGGGCAAGCTGGCGGCCGCCGCGTTGCTCAAGGACGTCGGTGCGGGGTAGGCACAGGTTCAGGCATCGACGGTCAGCACCACCTTGCCCATGTGCTGGCCGCTTTCCATCAAGGCATGCGCCCGGGCGGCATCGGTCAGGGCGAAGGTGCGCAAGACCAGGGGCTTGACCGCGCCGCTGTGCACATGGGGCCAGACCTTGCGTTGCAGCTCGGCGATGATCTGCGCCTTGTCGTCGGCGCTGCGCGAGCGCAGGGTCGAACCGATGTGGGTGAGGCGCTTGACCAGCATCGGGAACAGGTCGAGTGCAGGCGCCGGGCCCTTGATGACGCCGATCTGCACGATCCGTCCGTTCATGGCGGCGGCCTGGAAGTTACGTGCCACGTAATCACCGGCGATGATATCGACGATCACATCGACGCCCTGGCCATCGGTATGGCGCATGACTTCGTCGACGAAGTCCTGGCGGTTGTAGTCGATCGCCACGTCGGCGCCCAGGGCCTGGCTGGCCGCCTGCTGTTCGGGGTTGGCAACGGTGGTGAAGATGCGCGAGGCGCCAAGCGCCTTGGCCAGCATGGTCGCGGTGGTGCCTATGCCGGACACGCCACCGTGGATCAACAGCGACTCGCCGGCCTTGAACCCGCCGCGCTGGAACAGGTTGACCCAGACGGTCATGAACGTTTCGGGAAGCGCAGCGGCTTCGACCATCGTCAGGCCCTCGGGCAGGTGCAGGGTGGTACGCTCGTCGGCGACGGCGTATTCGGCATAGCCGCCGCCGGTCACCAGGGCGATCACCGGATCACCCACGGCAAAGTGCCGGACCTCGCTGCCGAGTGCGACGACTTCGCCTGCGATCTCCAGGCCCGGGATGTCCGATGCGCCGACGGGAGGGTCGTACAGGTCCTTGCGCTGAAGCAGGTCCGGACCGTTGACGCCTGCGGCGCGGACTTTGATCAGGACCTCCCGAGGGGCCGGCCTGGGAAGGGTTCGGCGGGTAGGTTTGAGGACGTCGGGGCCACCGGGTTGGCTGATCTCGATGACGGTCATGCTGGATACGTTGTTCATGGGTGCGTGCCCTTGATGAAGTGAAGGTCCGCCTTGCTGGCGGCTTGCACGAAAGGGTACGGAACTCTCCGATTGGCGGCGCGCGGCGATTTCGCGGCGCCCTGTTGCAGATGTGCTGTGAGGAAAGACCACCGATGAATTGGGATGACGCAAGGATCCTGCTGGCCCTGGGCCGCGAACTGACATTGCGCCGCGCCGCCAGGGTGCTGCGGGTCGACCAGGCTACCGTGGGCCGGCGCATCGCCGCACTGGAGGCGGACCTGGGCTCGACCCTGTTCCTGCGTACCCCCGCCGGCTATCAGCTGACCGCCATCGGCGCGGAGGCGTTTGCACTGGCGCAAAAAGTGGAAAGTGCGGCCCTGGAGTTGACCCGGCGCATCCGCGGCGTGGACAACGAAGGCGCCGGGGAGGTGAGGATTTCCACCACTGATTCGCTGGCCTGCGATTTCGTGATGCCGGCCCTGCGCCTGTTGCACCTGGAGCACCCCGAGATCCGTGTGGTGCTGCATGGCTCTTCCGATCTGGTCAACCTGTCGCAGCGCGAGACCGATATCGCGATCCGCAACCAGCGCCCGGACAACCCGGACCTGATCCTGCGCAAGCTGGCGAGCTGGTCGATGGGACTGCACGCCAGCGCCGACTATCTGGCGCGCAAGGGCGAACCGGTGCCGGGCAATGGTTTTGCCGGGCATGACCTGGTGATGTACGAGCCGTACTGGCGTGACCGGGCGCTGCCGACGTTGGTCGATGAGGGGATCGATCAGGGGCGGGTGGTGGCGGCTGTCAATTCCAGCATGATGGTGCGCCGCGCCATCGCCGAAGGCCTGGGCCTGGGCGAGATCCCCATCGACATGGGCGAGCGTGACGGTCTGGAGCGCATCTGGCCGTCACGCGTGCGCAGTGCGCCCTATGAGGTGTGGATGGTCACCCACAAGGATTTGCGCCACACGGCCCGGGTGCGCCTGGTCATCGACCAGCTGGTCCGGGCCTTCGAGCGCTGAGGCGCCTCAGTCCTTGACCAGGGCGCGCAAGGCGGCCTGTGCCTCGGGGCTTTGCAGGCGCTCGACGAACAGCTGGCTTTCACGCTCCACCGTGGCCTCGAGTTCCACGCGGTGGGCATCCTTGATCAGGCGCTTGCTGATGAGCAGGGACGCCTGGGGCATCGCCTGCAGGCCGCGGGCGAGCTTGCGGGCGGCGGCCAGGCATTGTTCGCCGTCTTCGTGCAGTTCGTTGGCCAGGCCCCAGGCCACGGCCTGCTCGCCGGTCAGCAGTTCGTTGGCCAGCAGCAGGCGGGCGGCCCGGGCATGGCCGAGCAGGCGTGGCAACAGCAGGCTGGAGCCGAACTCGGGGCACACGCCCAGTGGCGCGAAGGGCATGCGCAGCTTGGCCGAACGGCTGACCAGCACCTGATCGCAGTGCAGCAGCAGGGTGCTGCCGATGCCGATGGCCGCGCCGTTGACAGCGGCGATCAGCGGCTTGGCCATCCCCATGACCACACGCATCAAGCAAAACACCGGGCTGTCCCTGTCGCGGGGCGGGTTGTCGAGAAAGTCGCGCAGATCGTTGCCGGCGCTGAAGCATTGCGGGCCGCCGGTGAGCAGGATGACCTCGACCTGCGGGTCTTCGTCGGCCGCCAGCAGCAGCTCGGCGAGCTGTTGGTACATGGCGATGTTCAGGGCGTTGAGCTTGTCGGGGCGGTTGAAGGTCAGGGTCAACAGGCCTTTGTCCAGCTCGCGTGTGATCAGGTCGTTCATGGCAGCCGCTTTTGTTGTTGTGGTCGGGGTTTCGCGCAAGCGCGCCGGGAGGGTTTATCACGGTGCTCGGCTTGTTGTACAGTCGTTCAGCCAGACGAGTCCCCTTGCAGGGACCCCTGTCGTCCAGGCACAGAGAGAATAAAGGTCGCCGGCACATGCGTACCTGCCGCCACAGGGGCGTGCCAACTCGATAACGATGTTTTGTTCCATGGGAGCAACGATGAGTCAGGAAGCCCGCTACAACCGCATGCTGCCGGAACTGCGCAAGGCCAATCTGGTCGAGGCGACCCTGGTCTGCCTGAAACGGCACGGTTTCCAGGGCGCATCGATCCGCAAGATCTCGGCCGAGGCAGGGGTGTCGGTGGGGCTGATCAGCCACCACTACTCGGGCAAGGACGAGCTGGTGGCCGACGCCTACATGGCGGTCACCGGACGGGTCATGGGCCTGCTGCGCGAGGCCATGGCCAAGGCCGCGCCCAATGCCAGGGAGCGGTTGTCGGCGTTCTTCCGCGCATCGTTCGGCTCGGATGTGCTCGACCCCAAGCTGCTCGATGCATGGCTGGCGTTCTGGGGCGCGGTGAAGACCGCCGAGGCGATCAACCAGGTGCATGACCATTCGTATGGGGAGTACCGCAACGAACTCAGTCGGCTGCTGGCGGCATTGGCCTCGGAGGAAGGCTGGGAGGGGTTCGATGCGGACCTCGCGGCCATCAGCCTCAGTGCCTTGCTCGATGGGTTGTGGCTCGAATCCGGACTCAACCCGGGGACCTTTTCGCCGGAGCAAGGTGTGTTGATCTGCGAGGCCTGGGTCGACGGCCTGCAGGCCGGTGGCCGGCGCCGCTTCAGCAAGAGCGAGGGCTGTTGATCGCCTGTTCAGTAACGAGTACGCTGCTGCCGCGGGTTCGATGAACAACACCTATAAAAAAGAGACAACACGCAATGACGCCTCGGGTACTGATCGTCGACGACGATCCGCTTATTCGCGACTTGCTGCACGCCTACCTGTCCCAGGAAGGCTACGACGTTCACTGTGCCGACACCGCCGAACAGGCCGACGCCTTCCTCGCCAGCCAGGATGTCGACCTGGTGCTGCTCGACATCCGCCTGCCAGGCAAGGATGGCCTGACCCTGACCCGCGAACTACGGGTGCGTTCGGAGGTGGGCATCATCCTCATCACCGGCCGCAACGATGACATCGACCGTATCGTCGGCCTGGAATGCGGCGCCGACGACTACGTGATCAAACCGCTGAACCCTCGGGAGCTGGTCTCGCGCGCCAAGAACCTGATCCGCCGCGTGCGCCATGCCCGGGTCGCCCAGCCCGCGCCTGCCTGTGTCCAGTCGCTCAAGCAATTTGCCGATTGGGCACTCGATACCGACCGCCGCCGCCTGATCGACCCGCGGGGCGCGGAAACCTTGCTCACCCATGGCGAGTTCCAGCTGCTCAGCGTGTTCCTGCGCAACAGCGGCCACACCCTGACCCGTGACCAGTTGATGGATCAGATCCGCAACCGCGAGTGGGTGCCCAACGACCGCTCCATCGACGTGCTGGTGGGCCGGTTGCGGCGCAAGCTGCATGACGACCCGGCCGAGCCACAACTGATCATCACCATTCACGGCACCGGCTACCTGTTCACCGCCAGCGTGGCGGCCTGACGCCCATGGGCCGCCTGCTCGCGCTGGCCCTGATGCTGACGAGCCTGCACGGCCTGGCCGGTGAGCGCATCCGCTACTGCGACTACCCGGTGTATCCGCCGATTTCCTGGAGCGATGGCCGGCAGGTCCGTGGCCTGGCGCCGACCGTGGTGCGCGAGTTGCTCGGGCGCCTGGGCTACGACGTCGAGATCGTCGTGCTGGGCAACTGGAAGCGCTGCCTGATGGATGCGGCCGCGGGTCGGGTCGATGTGGTGCTGGCCTACAACAGCGACCAGCGTGACCAGGGCATGCGTTTTTCCACGGTGCCGGTGCTGCGCGAGGAGGTGGCGGTGTTCGTCAACCAGCGTCGCCCGGTACGCTTCGAGCACCTCGAGGACCTGGCCGGCTACCGGGGCGGGCTGCTCTATGGTGAAAGCTATGGCCCGGAGTTCGACCGTTTTGTGGCTCGGCACCAGAACATCGAATGGGTGTCTTCCAGCCAGCAGAACTTCGGCAAGCTGATTCGCGGCCGTATCGACTTCGTGATCCAGGAGCGGCGTACCGGGGAGCTGTTCGTCGAGCACCTGCCCGGAGCCAAGGACATCCGTGCCTTGCCCAAGGCACTGAGCGTGGATTACCTGCGTGTCGCGGTGTCGCGACATTCCCCCCTGAGCCGACGGATGGGCGCCATTGACGTCCAGTTGCGGCAGATGACCGAGGCCGGCGAAATCCAGCGCTGGCTGGAGCAGAGCGAAGTGACCTACCGAGACATGATCAACCTGCCGGCGGACGCGCGATGATCCGCCTGCGCACCGACGGCCTGCTGCGCCGCCTGCTGCTGTTCATCTTCCTGTTCAGCCTGTGCTTCACCGTGCTGGCGAGCTCGGTGCAGCTGTACTTCGAGTACCGCCGCGAGATGCGCGACATCGAGGCGCGCATGGCGTTGATCCGCGCCGGCTACCTGGCGAGCCTGGAGCGCAGCCTGTGGGACCTGGACGAGGCGCAACTGGATGTGCAACTGCGCGGTCTGGTGGACTTTTCCGATGTGGCACGGGTGCGGTTGATCAGCGATGACTTCAGGCTGCTGCGCGGTGAGGCCACGCCCAAGGGGCCGCTGCGCATCGAGCGCTTCGCGCTGGATTACCAACCGCCCTCGGGGCCTGCAAGGCACCTGGGGGAGCTCGAGGTGAGCATCGACCTGGGCGCGGTGCATCGGCGACTGTTCGCCACGGGGCTGGCCAGCCTGCTGTGGATGGGCGTGTTCCTGTGTGGCCTGGCGGTGGCGTTGTCGGGGCTGTTCTATCGCCTGGTGACGCGCCACCTGCAAGTGATGGCCGAGTTCGCCCGGCGCATCGGCGCGGGGCAGTGGCAGGAGCCGCTGCGCCTGGCCAGACGCAGTTCGACGCATGCGGACGAGATCGACACCGTGGCCCATGCCCTGGACGACATGCGTCGGGCCATCCTCAGCGACATCGAGCGCCGCGAACTGGATCGCCTGGCCCTGCAGGACAAACGCGACGAGCTGCAAGCGATGGTCGAGCGGCGTACCGCGAGCCTGGCCCGGGCCAAGGACGAGGCCGAGGCCGCCAACCTGGCCAAGTCCAGGTTCCTGGCGACCATGAGCCATGAGCTGCGTACACCGCTCAACGGTATCCTCGGGATGGCCGAGCTGCTGCGCGGCGGCAGCCTCGAACCGCGCGACCGCCAGCGCCTGGAGGCGTTGTACAAGGCGGGAGAGGGGCTGCTGGCGATCCTCAACGAAGTACTCTATTTCGCACGCCTGGAAGAGGGCGAGAGCCGTCCGGAACGGGTCGATTTCTCCCTGCGCCAGTTGTGCCAGGAGGTCATGACCATGCTCGAGCCCCGGGCGGTGGACAACGGCAACCACTTGCATTGCCACATCGACGAGCAACTGGGTGAATTCCAGCATGGCGCCGAGCAGTACCTGCGCCAGGTGCTGAGCAACCTTTTGGCCAACGCCATCAAGTTCACCGAACACGGGGAGGTTTCCCTGGATGTGCAGGTGCTGGAGCAGCGGGCTGGGCAGCAGCGGGTGCGGGTCATGGTCAGCGACGATGGCATCGGCATCGCCCCGGCCATGCAGGCGAAGATCTTCGATCGCTTCACCCAGGCCAGCGAGGCCGTGGCCAGGCGCTACGGCGGTACGGGCCTGGGGCTGGCGATCTGCAAGCATTTGGTGGAAAAGCTGGACGGACGCATCGGGTTGCAGAGCGTCGAAGGGCAGGGCAGCTGCTTCTGGTTCGAGCTGGACCTGGCCTGCGGGCAGCAGCCCCAGGCGTCGGCACCTGCCCGTCAGGCCCTGGCACCGCTGAAGATCCTGGTGGTCGAGGACGTGGCGCTGAACCGTGAGGTGGCCGGCGGGCTGCTCAGCCGCGATGGCCATCAGGTCAGCTTTGCCGAACAGGCCCAGCAGGCGCTGGAGGCGTGCGCCGAGCGCCGCTTCGACCTGATACTGCTGGACGTCCACCTGCCGGGCATGAGCGGCGTCGAGCTGTGCCGACAGATCCGCGCCACCCCCGGGCCCAACCGCCACAGCCGGATCCTGGCGCTGACCGCGGGCGTGCAGCCGGCGCAGGTGCCGGTTTACCTGGAGGCCGGCATGCAGGGCGTGCTGGCCAAGCCTCTGAAACTCGACAGCTTGCGCGCGGCATTGGCCGATGTCCCGACGCTCGTGGAAACAGAGGTTCCAGACGAGTCGATGGATTGGACGTTGCTGCAGACCCACCGCACCTTGCTGGGCGAGCAAAAGCTCCAAGGCTTGCTGGTGGTGTTGCGCCAGTCCATCGACCAGCATGAAGCAGCGCTGGGCGAGGCGCTCAGGGCAAGCGACTGCACGGAGGTGGTGCACCAGGCCCATCGCCTGGCGGGCAGTTGCGATTCCTTGGGGTTTCGTGGGTTGGCGGCGGTCCTGCGGCGTCTGGAGGAGGTCGGGCAGAGGGGGGACCCTGTGGCGCTCGAGGCGTTTGCCGAACCCTTGGCCGAGCAGATTCGGCAGGCCCATGCCACCCTGGAACAGCTGATCCAGGGCTGATGTACAAAAAAGTTACGACTTTTTACATCTTCGATCCGTCCGTACAACAGCACCTTACATCCGTTTCCAATAATCGACTGCAACCGTGCTCCACACGGTCCATGAGGCTTATTGGAGATAAGAATAATGAAATGCCGTAAAGCTGATGCCCTCCTGAATTCTTTGCCCGCCCAGCGCGCCTACCATGCCGAGGTGCGCCATGACTGACACCACCGAACGCAAAGGCATCCAACTGACCCGCGCCCTCAAGAGCCGACACATCTTCATGCTGTCGCTGGGCGGAGTGATCGGCACCGGCTTGTTCATGGGCTCGGGCGTCACCATCAACCAGGGCGGCCCGGTCGGCGCGATCCTGGCCTATCTGGTCGCCGGCCTTCTGATGTACCTGGTGATGGTCTGCCTGGGCGAGCTGTCGGTGCAGATGCCAGTCTCCGGCTCGTTCCAGGCGCATGCCACCAAATTCATCGGCCCGGCCACCGGTTTCATGATCGGCTGGGTGTACTGGATGAGCTGGGCCACCACCGTGGGCCTGGAGTTCACCGCCGCGGGCATGCTGATGACCCGCTGGTTCCCCGAAGTGCCTATCTGGTACTGGTCGGCGCTGTTCGTCGCCGTGCTGTTCGGTCTCAACGCCCTGGCCACCCGCGCCTTCGGTGAGGCGGAGTACTGGTTCTCGGGGATCAAGGTCGCGACCATCCTGGGCTTCATCGTCATCGGCCTGTTGGTGATCTTCGGCGGTATCCCGCTGAACACTGGAGCACCGGCACCGATGCTCGACAACCTCATTGGCGACTCGCTGTTCCCCCATGGGCTGTCGGCGGTGTTCGCAGTGATGATGACCGTGGTCTATGCCTTCCAGGGCTGCGAGATCATGGGCGTGGCCGCGGGCGAAACCGAACATCCGGAAAAGAGCATCCCGCGCGCCGTGCGCAACGTGGTGTTCCGCGTGCTGATCTTCTACGTGCTGGCGATCGCCGTGCTGTCGGCCATCGTGCCGTACGAGCAGGCTGGCCTGATGGAAAGCCCGTTCGTGCAGGTGTTCGACATGGTCGGCATCCCCTACGCGGCGGACCTGATGAACTTCGTCATCCTCACCGCCATCCTCTCGGTGGGCAACTCGGGCCTGTATGCCTCCACCCGCATCCTCTGGGCCATGTCCAAGACCGGCATGGCGCCCAAGAGCCTGTCGCCGCTGAGCAAGCGTGGCGTGCCGCTGCGGGCCCTGAGCATCACCCTGTGCTTTGCCCTGGTCTCGCTGATGACCAGCTTCGTGGCCGCCGACACGCTGTTCATGGTGTTGATGGCGGTGAGCGGGATGTCCGGCACCGTGACCTGGATCGTCATCGCCCTGGCCCAGTACCGCTTCCGCAAGGCCTTCCTGCGCGATGGCGGCAAGCTTGAAGACCTCAAGTACCGCGCGCCGCTGTATCCACTGGTGCCGCTGCTGTGCATCACCCTGTGCAGTTCGCTGTTCGTGTTCCTGGCCCTGGACGAGACCCAGCGCCCGTCGTTGTACTGGGGCTTTGGCTTCATTGCCGTGTGCTATGCGGCTTACTTCCTGGTCAACCGTCGTCGCCAAGGGGCGTTCGAGCCGAGCGCGCCTGTCGTCTGATGATGTAGCGCCGAGCGGCCATTCGCGGGCAAGCCCGATCCCACAGGGTATTGCGCAAACCCTTGTGAGAGCGGGCTTGCCCGCGAATGCATTTGAACAGGTACTGCAAAAATCAGGAGTTGTGCGAAGTTGTAACAGGCACCCACCAAAAACTTTGTTATGCCGAATTAACTTCAATAAAAACAAACAGATACCAATGAAAGTTAATTTGTTACAGCTACTCATCCGCCGATTGCCGTCTTGTTGAACACTTGTTTAGTATCTCCTTCAAGTCGTCCCCCTCACACCTCACTACAACAACATCGAGGCCTCCCATGACTAGCCCGTCGTCACTGCTGAGCAAGGTTGAAGCCGGCGTTGCCTGGATCACCCTCAACCGTCCCGAGCAACGTAACGCGCTGGACATCCCCAGCCTGAAACAACTGTACGCCCTGTTGGAGGCCTTCAACGCCGACCCGGCGGTGCGGGTCGTGGTGCTGACCGGCACCGGGCGCAGCTTCTGCGCAGGCGCGGACCTTGCGGAGTGGGCCGAGGCCGAGGCCCGCGGCGCCCTGGAAAGCTACGGCTGGACCGAAACCGCCCATGCACTGATGCAGCGCCTGCACAGCCTCGACAAACCCACCATCGCCGCCATCAACGGCACTGCCGTCGGCGCCGGCATGGACCTGAGCCTGTGCTGCGACCTGCGTATCGCCGCTGCTTCGGCCCGCTTCAAGGCGGGCTACACCAGCATGGCCTACAGCCCCGACGCAGGTGCCAGCTGGCACCTGCCGCGCCTGATCGGCACCGAGCAGGCCAAGCGTTTGCTGTTCCTCGACGAGCTCTGGGGCGCCGAGCGCGCCCTGGCAGCCGGGCTGGTGGGCGAAGTGTGCGCCGACGAGCAACTGCCAAGCGTCACCGCCGAGCTGGCCGCTCGCCTGGCCAACGGCCCGACCTTCGCCTACGCCCAGACCAAACGCCTGATCCGCGACGGCGCCCAGCGTACCCTCGCCGAGCAACTGGAGGCGGAGCTCGCCGCCGGCCTGCTGTGCGGGCGCAGCGAGGACGGCGCCGAGGCGCTGCGTGCCTCGGTCGAAAAACGCGCTGCCAATTTCGTTGGCAAATAACCACTTACACGACCTTCTTCAGGACTATTCCAGATGAATTTCCAACTGACCCAAGAACAAGAAATGTTGGTGGAAGCGGTACGCAGCTTCGTGAACAAAGAGCTGCTGCCCTATGAGGAAGAGGTGGACCGCGCCGACGCGGTGTCGCCGGAGTTGGCCGCGCAGATCCGCGGCAAGGCCATCGCGGCCGGCTTCTATGCCTTCAACATGCCCGAGGAAGTCGGCGGCGGTGGCCTGGACTACCTGTCCCAGGCGCTGATCGAGCGTGAGCTGTCCAAGGTGTCCTGGGCCTTGCACGTGTTCGTTGCGCGCCCCTCGAAGATCCTCATGGCCTGCAAGGACGAGCAGATCAACGACTACCTGCTGCCGTGCGTGCAAGGCGAGAAGATCGACTGTTTCGCCCTGACCGAGCCGGGCGCCGGCTCCGACGCCAACGCCATCAAGACCCGCGCCGTGCGCGACGGTGACGACTTCGTCATCAATGGCAGCAAGCATTTCATCAGCCACGCGGGCCACGCCGACTTCGCCATCGTCTTCGCGGTCACCGACACCTACGAGCACAACGGCCGCAAGCGCAATGCCGTGACCGCCTTGCTGGTCGACCGTGACACCCCGGGCATGACCATCCGCCGCGGGCCCAAGTGCGTGAGCAACCGTGGCTACCACACCTACGAGCTGTTCTTCGACGACTGCCGCGTACCGGCCAGCAAGGTGCTGGGCGAGGTGGGCAAAGGCTGGGAAGTGGCCAACGCCTGGCTCACCGCGGGCCGTGTGATGGTCGCCGCCAACTGCGTCGGCCAGGCCCAGCGTGCCCTGGACCTGTCGCTGCAGTGGTCCGCCGACCGCAAGCAGTTCGGCCAGGCCATCGGCAGCTACCAGGGCGTGTCGTTCAAACTCGCCGACATGGCCACCCAGATTCGCGCCGCGGAGCTGTTGACCCTGCACACTGCCTGGAAGATGGACCAGGGCAGCATGACCGACGGTGAGGCCGGCATGGCCAAGCTGTTCGCCAGTGAAGTGCTGGGCAAGGTCGCCGACGAGGCGGTGCAGATCTTCGGTGGCATGGGCCTGATGGACGAGGGACCGGTCGAGCGCATCTGGCGTAACGCGCGGATCGAGCGGATCTGGGAAGGCACCTCGGAGATCCAGCGGCACATCATTTCCCGCGAACTGCTGCGTCCGCTGCTGCGTTGATCGGCCTGGAGAATCCCCATGTCGCACTCGATTCGTGACAACCTCAAGCGCCTGCTGGCGCCACGCCACCTGGCGTTCGTCGGTGGGCGCAGCATGGCGCGGGCGCTCAAGCGCTGCGCCGAAGGCGGTTTCGCCGGCCAGATGTGGCTGGTGAATCCGCAGCATGAAAGCCTCGATGGCGTCCCGTGCGTGCCCAGCGTGGCCGCGCTGCCGTGTGCGCCGGACGCGGTGTTCATCGCCACCAACCGTGACCTGACCCTGCAATGCGTCAAGGACCTGGCCGCCCTCGGCGCCGGTGGTGCCATCTGCTATGCCTCGGGTTTCGCCGAGAGCGGCGAGGAGGGACGCGCGTTGCAACAGCGCCTGCTCGATGCTGCCGGCTCCATGGCCTTGCTCGGCCCCAACTGCTATGGCCTGCTCGATTACCTGCATGGCGCTGCCCTGTGGCCGGTCGCCCATGGCGGCAAGCAGGTGGAAAAAGGTGTGGCGATCCTCACCCAGAGCGGCAACTTCGCCTACAACCTGTCGATGAGCGACCGTTCGCTGCCGGTGGCCTACATGGCGTCGGTGGGCAACCAGGCGCAGCTGGGCGTGGCCGAGCTGATGGACGTGCTGCTCGACGATCCGCGCGTGACCGCCATCGGCCTGCACCTGGAGGGCCTGAAGAACGTGCCGGGCTTTGCCCGTGCCGCGCACAAGGCGCTGGAGCGGGGCATCCCGATCATCGCCCTGAAGACCGGCGTGTCGCAGATCGGTGCCGAGCTTGCGCTGAGCCACACCAGTTCGCTGTCGGGCTCCGATGCCCTGTACGACAGCCTGTTCCAGCGCCTGGGCGTGATCCGCGTGAGTGGCCCGGTGAGCTTCGCCGAAACCCTCAAGGCTGCCGCTTGCGGGCACCTGCCCAAGGACGGCGGGCTGATCGCCCTGGCGTGCTCCGGTGGCGATGCGGGGTTGATCGCCGACTACGCCGAACGCAACCACCTGGCCTTGCCCAAGCTTGAGCAAGGGCAGGTGGATGAGCTGGCCCAGGTGCTGCCGGCCTACGCCAATCTGGTCAACCCGCTGGACTTCACCACGGCGATCTGGGGTGATGGCGCGGCGCTTGAGCGCATGCTCGACAGCGCCCTGCAAACCGATGCCGACGCCGCCATGCTGGTGCTGGACTACCCGGCGGAGTTCACCGGCGAGCGCAAGGAGTGCGACCTGCTGCTGAGGCTGTACTGCGATGCCCTGGAGCGCCACGGCAAGATCGGCTTCGTCACCTCGGCCTTCCCCGAGCTGCTGCCGGCCAGCGCCCGCGAGCGTCTGCATGCCCGTGGTATCGCCGCCTTGCAGGGTGTGGAGGATGGCCTGGCGGCCTGGGGGCGGATCGTCGCCTACCAACGCAACCGCCAGCGCTTGCTGGCGCTGGGCGAGTCCGCCTTGGTGCCGCTGTGCCCGCAGGCACTGGCAGGCCAGGCGCAGTTGCTCGATGAGTGGCAGTCCAAGCAAGCGCTGCGCGCCTTCGGCCTGCCGGTGCCGGCGGGGGTGCTCAGCACGCCGGAGCAGGCGCTTAAGGACGCCACGAGCGTCGGCTACCCGTTGGTGCTCAAGGCGGTGAGTGCGCAGTTGCCACACAAGACCGAAGCCGGCGCGGTGGTACTCAACCTGCGTGACGCCGACGCCCTGGGTGCGGCGCTCGAACAGATGCGCGGGCGCATCGCGGCCTACGCGCCGGGCGTGCCGTTCGACCAGGTGCTGCTCGAACCCATGGCCCAGGCGCCGCTGGCCGAGCTGATCGTGGGCGTCAAGCGCGAAAACGACTTCGCCCTGGCCCTGGTGATCGGCGCGGGCGGGGTGCTGGTGGAACTGCTCAAGGACAGCGTCAACCTGTTGCTGCCCACCACCGACGGCGCCATCCGCAATGCCGTGCTTGGCCTGCGCAGCGCCGGCCTGCTGCAAGGTTTCCGTGGCCGTCCGGCCGCCGACCTCGATGCCTTGGTGGCGGCGATCCGTGCGGTGGCCGACTACGCCTGCGAGAACGCCGGCCAGTTGCTGGAGCTGGATGTGAACCCATTGATGGTCGGTGCCCACGGCACCACCGCGGTCGACGCGCTGATCCGCCTCGGCCAGGCGCAAGGAGAACAACATGCATGAACGTCCTTTGACCGGTGGCCAGGCCCTGGTGCGCCTGCTGGGCAATTACGGGGTCGACACGGTGTTCGGCATTCCCGGTGTGCATACCCTGGAGTTGTACCGCGGCCTGCCGGGCAGCGGCATCCGCCATGTACTGACCCGCCATGAGCAGGGCGCCGGCTTCATGGCCGACGGTTATGCACGCGTCAGCGGCAAGCCGGGGGTGTGCTTCGTCATCACCGGCCCAGGCGTGACCAACGCGGCCACGGCCATCGGCCAGGCCTACGCCGACTCCATCCCGATGCTGGTGATTTCCAGCGTCAACCACACTGCCAGCCTGGGCAAAGGCTGGGGCTGCCTGCACGAAACCCAGGACCAGCGTGCCATGACCGCGCCGATCACCGCGTTCTCGGCGGTGGCGCTGAGCGCCGAGGACCTGCCCGAGCTGATCGCCCGGGCCTGGGCGGTATTCGACAGCGAGCGTCCGCGCCCGGTGCACATCTCGGTGCCGCTGGACGTGCTGGCCGCACCGGTCGCACGCGACTGGAGCGACGAGGTGGTGCGCCGCCCCGGGCGCGGGCAACCGGATCGTGACAGCCTGGACCAGGCGGCGGTGAAGCTGGCCAACGCCAAGCGGCCGATGATCATCGCCGGTGGCGGCGCCCTGCACGCCGCCGCCGAGCTTGCGCAACTGAGTGCTCGCCTGGCCGCCCCGGTGTTCACCAGCGTTGCCGGCAAGGGACTGCTGGCCCCGGAGGCGCCGCTCAATGCCGGTGCCAGCCTGTGCGTCGAGCCGGGTTGGCAGATGATCGGCGAAGCCGACGTGGTGCTGGCCGTGGGCACCGAGATGGCCGACACCGACTTCTGGCGTGAGCGCCTGCCGCTGGGCGGCGAGCTGCTGCGGGTGGACATCGACCCACGCAAGTTCAACGACTTCTACCCCTGTGCCATTGCCTTGCATGGCGACGCCCGGCAAACCCTGGCAGGCCTGCTGGAACACCTGCCGCAGGTCAAGCGTGACGCCAGCGCCGCCATCGAGGCGGTCAGCGGCCTGCGCCAGGCGATCAGGGCAGGGCATGCGCCGCTGCAGGCGATCCACCAGTCGATCCTCGACCGCATCGCCGCCGTGCTGCCGGAAAACGCCTTCATCAGCACCGACATGACCCAGCTGGCCTACACCGGCAACTACGCCTTCACCAGCCGGGCGCCTCGCAGCTGGCTGCACCCCACCGGTTACGGCACCCTCGGCTACGGCCTGCCGGCCGGCATCGGCGGCATGTTCGCCACCGATGACCGACCTGGCCTGGTGCTGGTGGGCGATGGCGGTTTCCTCTACACCGCCCAGGAACTGGCCACCGCTGTCGAGGAACTCGACCGCCCGTTGGTGGTGCTGCTGTGGAACAACGACGCCCTGGGGCAGATCCGCGACGACATGCTCGGCCTGGACATCGAGCCCATCGGCGTGCTGCCGCGCAACCCGGACTTCATCGGCCTGGCCCGCGCCTTCGGCTGTGCCGTGCGCCAACCGCGCAGCCTGGACGAGCTGCAGGGCGACCTGGCCAACGGTTTCGCTACGCCCGGCGTGACCTTCATCGAACTCAAGCACGCCTGTGCCCGTTGATTGAACCTTCAGGACAATAAGAAGAGAACAAGCATGATGCCATTGCGCCGTACCCTCCTTGCCGCCTCCCTGGCCTTGCTGGCGACCGCCCAGGCACCGCTGTACGCCGCGCCGCCGTTGTCGATGGACAACGGCGTCAACGCCATGACCATCCAGAACAGCAACGCCTGGGTCGAGATCAGCAAGAGCGCCATCGAACACAACATCCGCACCCTGCAGGCAGAGCTCAACGGCAAGTCCAAGCTGTGTGCCGTGCTCAAGGCCGACGCCTACGGCCATGGCATCGGGCTGGTGATGCCCTCGGTGATCGCCATGGATGTGCCTTGCGTGGCGGTGGCCAGCAACGAAGAAGCCCGCGTGGTCCGGGCCAGCGGTTTCAAAGGGCAACTGGTGCGGGTGCGCCTGGCCAGCGTCAGCGAGGTGGAAGACGCCTTGCAGTACAACATGGACGAGCTGGTCGGCAGCGCCGAGTTCGCTCGCCAGGTGGCCGCGGTGGCCGAGCGTCACGGCAAGACTTTATGTATCCATCTGGCCCTGAACTCCAGCGGCATGAGCCGCAACGGTGTGGAAATGACCAGCTGGTCTGGCCGTGGCGAGGCGTTGGAAATCGCCGGGCAGCCGAACCTGGAGCTGGTCGCGCTGATGACCCACTTCGCCGTGGAAGACAAGGACGACGTGCGCAAGGGCCTGGCGGCCTTCAAGGAACAGAGCGACTGGCTGATCAAGCATGCCAAGCTCGACCGCAGCAAGCTGACCCTGCATGCGGCCAACTCCTTCGCCACCCTGGAAGTGCCCGAAGCGCGCCTGGACATGGTCCGCACCGGCGGCGCGCTGTTCGGCGACACCGTGCCGGAGCGCACCGAGTACCGCCGCGCCATGCAGTTCAAGTCCCGCGTTGCAGCCGTGCACAGCTACCCGGCGGGCAACACCGTCGGCTACGACCGGACCTTCACCCTGGCCCGCGACTCGCGCCTGGCCAACATCACCGTCGGTTACTCCGACGGCTATCGCCGGGTGTTCACCAACAAAGGCCATGTGCTGATCAACGGCCATCGCGTGCCGGTGGTGGGCAAGGTCTCGATGAACACCCTGATGGTGGACGTCACCGACTTCCCCGACGTCAAGAACGGCAACGAAGTGGTGCTGTTCGGCAAGCAGGCGGGCGGCGAGATCACCCAGAGCGAGATGGAAGAGATCAACGACGCGCTGCTGGCCGACCTCTACACCGTCTGGGGCAGCGCCAACCCGAAAATACTCGTCGACTGACAGCCCTCATAGGAGACGCTCATGCGCTTTGCCAAGCTGACCCAACGTATCGCCGGAGACGGCGCCGCTGCCTGGGACATCCACTATCGCGCCCTGGCGATGCAGGCCGAGGGCAAGGACGTCCTGCTGCTGTCGGTCGGGGACCCGGACTTCGACACTCCGGCCCCGATCGTCGAGGCGGCCATCGACAGCCTGCGCGATGGCCACACCCATTACTCCGATGTGCGCGGCAAGCTGGCGCTGCGCCAGGCCATTGCCCGCCGTCACCAGCAGCGCAGTGGCCAGGCGGTGAGCGCCGACCAGGTCACGGTGCTGGCCGGTGCGCAGTGCGCGCTGTTCTGCGTGGCCCAGTGCGTGCTCGACCCAGGTGACGAGGTGATCGTTGCCGAACCCATGTACGTGACCTACGAGGCGGTGTTCGGCGCCTGCGGCGCCACGGTGGTGCCGGTGCCGGTCAAGCCGGAGAACGGGTTTCGCGTGTGCCCGCAGGATGTGGCCGCGCGCATCACCCCGCGCACCCGTGCCCTGGCGCTGAACAGCCCGCACAACCCGTCGGGCGCGAGCCTGCCGCGCAGCACCTGGGCTGCGCTGGCCGAGCTGTGCATCGCCCATGACCTGTGGCTGATCTCCGATGAGGTGTACAGCGAGCTGCTGTACGAGGGCGAGCACGTGAGCCCGGGCAGCCTTCCAGGCATGGCCGAGCGCACCGCGACCCTCAACAGCCTGTCCAAGTCCCATGCCATGACCGGCTGGCGGGTCGGTTGGGTCGTCGGCTCGACGGCCTTGGCGGCGCACCTGGAGAACCTTGCCCTGTGCATGCTCTATGGTTCGCCCGATTTCATCCAGGATGCCGCGGTGACCGCACTGGAGCAGCAGTTGCCGGAGCTGGAGGCCATGCGCCAGGCGTACCGCCAGCGTCGTGACCTGGTCTGCGAGCGACTGGCCGGTTGCCCGGGCATCAAGGTGTCAAAGCCAGATGGCGGCATGTTCGTGATGGTGGACATCCGCGAGACCGGCCTCAGCGCCCAGTCCTTCGCCGACCGTCTGCTGGACAGCCAGGGCGTGTCGGTACTGGCGGGCGAGGCGTTCGGGCCGAGCGCGGCGGGGCATATTCGCCTCGGCCTGGTGGTCGGCGCCGAGGCGTTGGAGGAGGCCTGCCGGCGAATTGCCCGGTGCGCCGGCGAACTGATGAAGGAGCAGGCCCATGCGTGAGTATGCGCGGCTGTATATCGACGGTGCCTGGCAGGTGCCGAGCGGGCAGGGCATGGCCGAGGTCATCGACCCGGCCAGCGAAACCGCCATCGGCCGTGTGCCGCTGGGCGACGAGCAGGACGTGGAGCGCGCGGTGAGCGCCGCGCGGCGGGCCTTTGCCGATTGGTCGCGCACGCCATCGAGTGTGCGCGCCGGGTACATCCGTGCCTTGGCCGGGCAACTGCGTACCCGGGTCGGGGAGATGGCCGATGTGATCACCGCTGAGCTGGGCATGCCGGTGCAGTGGTGCCAGATGGTCCAGGTCGACGGGCCGATCGAGGGGCTGGAGCAGTACGTCGAGCTGGCCGGCCTGATGGACGAGGTGCGCGAAGTCGGCAACTCGCTGGTGTACCGCGAGGCGGTGGGCGTATGCGTATTCATCAACCCGTGGAACTATCCGCTGCACCAGATGATTGGCAAGCTGGCACCGGCCTTGGCCGCCGGGTGCACGGTGGTGGTCAAGCCTAGCCAGGAAACACCGCTGCATGCCTTCCTGCTGGCCGAGATGATCGACGCCATCGGCCTGCCGGCCGGGGTGTTCAACCTGGTCAGCGGGCCGGGGTCGAAAGTGGGAGAAGCCTTGGCACGGCATCCGCAGGTGGACATGGTGTCGTTCACCGGTTCCACCGGGGCGGGTGTGCGGGTGTCCCAGGCGGCCGCGCCGACGGTCAAGCGGGTATGCCTGGAGCTTGGCGGCAAGTCGCCGTTGTTGATCACCGCCGATGCCGACCTGGAAGCGGCGGTGCGCCATGGCGTGCAGGACGTGATGATCAACTCCGGGCAGACCTGCACCGCGCTGACCCGCATGCTGCTGCCGGCCGAGCGCTACGCCGAGGCATTGGAGATCGCCGTGGCCCAGACGCAGGCGTTGGTCATGGGTGACCCACGTGATCCGCAAAGCTTCCTGGGGCCGATGTGTTCGGCGGGGCAGCGGCGCACGGTACTCGACTACATCCGCCTGGGGCAGGAAGAGGGCGCGCGGCTGCTGTGTGGCGGCGGGGCGACACCAGGGTTCGAGCGAGGCTACTACGTCGCGCCGACGCTGTTCGCCGATGTCGACAACCGCATGCGCATCGCCCAGGAGGAAATCTTCGGACCGGTGCTGTGCCTGATCCCCTATGCCGACGAGCAGCAGGGCATCGCGATGGCCAATGACTCGCCGTTCGGCTTGTCCAGCGCGGTATGGGCGGGCAATCGCGAGCGTGGCCTGGCATTGGCCCGGCAGATGAGGGCGGGGCAGTGCTTCGTCAATGGTGGCGGGTTCAACTACCGCGCGCCGTTTGGCGGGTACAAGCAGTCCGGCAACGGGCGCGAATGGGGCGAGGAGGGGTTGGGTGAGTTCGTCGAGGTGAAGGCGGTCCAACTCTGAGCCCGGAGGGCTGCTGTGGAGCCCCTTCGCGGGTAAACCCGCTCCCACAGGAACCGCGCTGTGCGTCAGGGCAACGGTGAACCTGTGGGAGCGGGTTTACCCGCGAAGAGGGCGGCGCGAAGGAAAATTCAGCCCGCTGCCACATCCTCCACCGGGTTGTCGAACGCCACGAACAGCTGATCCGCCGTGATCGCTCCCAGGTCCAGGCGCATGTTCGCCTCGAGCATGGCGAACAAGCGGGTGAAGACCTCGTACACCTTGCAGTGATCCTCCATCCCCGAAAACGGGTTGTCGATCTTCTCGGCGATCAATGAGCTTTCCTGCACGGCGTCATACACCTCGCGCAGGGTGATCTCGCTGGCCGGTCTGGCCAGGGTCAGGCCGCCGTGGGCGCCGCGCCAGGACTTGAGAATGTCCGCCTTGACCAGTTGCGAGGCCAGGCTGCGCACGCGCGCCGGATGCACCTTGACCCACTTGGCGATGGTCTCGGTGCGCAGCTTCTGCGGTGCATTGGCGGCCACGAACGAGAGGATGTACGAGGCGGTGATCAGGCGAGTCGACTGGCTCATCGGCAAAGGTCCCTGGGTAAAAAACCGAAGTCTGCGCCCCAGTGAAAATCTCACTTGGCAGGGGCGTGGCATTGAGTCTAATGTATTTGTCACGATGACAATTACAAATATTTGGTCGTCGGGCACAAGAGACCTTTTCTGGCGGTTCTACAGAGGCGATGCCATGAGCGATAACAAGAACAAGATCACTCAAGCGATGCCCGACAGCGGCCTGCCGCGTCGGGATTTCCTCAAGTACAGCGCGGCGGCGGCCACCTTCGCCGGCGCCTTCTCCCTGGGCCTGCCGATGTCCGGCTGGGCCGAGGAGGGTACGCCCAAGGCCGGTGGCGTACTGCGCATGGGCCTGGCGGGCGGCAGCACCACCGACTCCGGTGATCCGGGGTCATGGAGCGACACCTTCACCTTCGTCGGCTTCTCGGCGGTGTACAACACCCTGAGCGAGATCAGCGTCGACGGCACGGCGATTCCGGAGCTGGCCGAGCGCTGGGAGTCCAGCCCCGATGCCAAGGTCTGGACCTTCACCCTGCGCCAGGGCGTGACCTTCCATGACGGCAAGACCCTCGATGCCAACGACGTGATTGCCTCGATCCAGCATCACCTGGGCGAGAAATCCACCTCGGCGGCCAAGACCGTGCTCGGCGACGTCGCGCAAGTCCGCGCCCAGGGCAATGACACAGTGGTGTTCGAACTGCACTCGGGCAACGCCGATTTCGCCTATGTGGTCGCCGACTACCACCTGGTGATCATGCCGGCCAAGGACGGCGTGGCCGACTGGCGCTCCGGCACCGGCACCGGCGGTTATCGCCTCAAGCGCTTCGAGCCGGGTGTCCGCATGGACCTGGAGCGCAACCCGAACTATTGGAAGCCTGGCCGGGCGCACTTTGCCAGCGCCGAGTTGCTGGCCATCGCCGATGGCGCGGCGCGGGTCAATGCCCTGGTCACAGGCCAGGTCGACGTGATCAACAAGGTCGACCTTAAGACCGTGGCGCTGCTCAAGCGCAACCCGCAGTTGGTGATCGAAGAGACCAAGGGCGCCCAGCACTACACCTTCCCCATGCTCTGCGACAGCACACAGTTCCAGAACAACGACGTGCGCCTGGCGCTCAAGTACGCCATCGACCGCCAGGCGCTGCTGACCTCGGTGCTGTACGGCTATGGCCAGATCGGCAACGACCACCCGATCCAGCCCGGCAGCCGCTTCATCAACGCCGCGCTCGAGCAGCGTGCCTACGACCCGGACAAGGCCCGCTTCCACCTGCGCCAGGCCGGCCTGGACACGCTCAAGGTACGCCTGCAGGCCTCGGACGCCGCCTACACCGGTGCGGTGGATGCTTCGGTGCTGTTCAAGGAGCAGGCGCGCAAGGCAGGTATCGACATCGACGTGGTGCGCGAGCCGGCCGACGGTTTCTTCACCAACGTCTGGATGAAGCAGCCGTTCACCACATCGTTCTGGTACAGCAGCCTGACCGCCGACCGCATGTTCAGCATCGGCTATGCCAAGGGCGCGGCCTGGAACGAGACGCACTGGGACAACGCTCGCTTCAACCAACTGCTCAACGCTGCCCGTGGCGAGATGAACGCGCCATTGCGCCAGGAGATGTACAACGAAATGCAGGCCCTGTGCCGCGACGACGGGGGCGCCATCGTGCCGCTGTTCGCAAGCTCCGTGGCGGCACGCTCGCGCAGGGTCGCCCACGGCGGGCTCACCGCGCCCTATGGCGAACTCGATGGCCTGCGGCTGATCGAGCGCTGGTGGCAGGCCTGATCCTTTTCGTCGCCACTGCATGAGGAGCCTATGGTGAATAGTCTTGGTTCGTTACTCGCGCGGCGCCTGGCCCTGGGCCTGCTGTCGCTGCTGGCCGTCTCGGTGATCATCTTCCTGGCCGTGGGCATGCTGCCTGGCGACGTCGCCCAGGCCATGCTCGGCCAGGCGGCCACACCGGAAACCGTGGCCGCGCTGCGGGCGCAACTGGGCCTGGACATGCCGGCCTGGAGTCGCTTCGGGCACTGGGCCTGGCAGCTTTTGCACGGTGATCTGGGCGTGTCGCTGGCCAACCAGCGGCCGATCGCCGAACTGATCGGCGTGCGGCTGGGCAACACCTTCAGCCTGGCGCTGCTGGCCGCGCTGGTGTCGGTGCCCCTGGCCTTGCTGCTGGGCATGCTGGCAGCCCTGTACCGCAACAGCTGGTTCGACCGGCTGCTCAATACCAGCGCCCTGACCGCAGTGTCGTTTCCGGAGTTCTTCGTCGCCTACATCCTGATCCTGGTGTTCGCGGTGAAGCTGGCCTGGCTGCCGAGCATCTCCAACCTCTCGCCGGATGCGTCCCTGGGCGAAGTGCTGGAGCGCTCCTTGCTGCCGGTGCTGACCCTGGCCCTGGTGGTGGTCGCGCAGATGATGCGCATGACCCGCGCCTCGCTGATCAACCTGCTGGCCAGTCCCTACATCGAGATGGCCCGGCTCAAGGGCATCTCGCCGGCGCGCATCATCTTCTGCCATGCCTTGCCCAACGCCCTGGCGCCGATCATCAACGTGGTGGCGCTGAACCTGGCGTACCTGGTGGTGGGCGTGGTGGTGGTCGAGGTGGTATTCGTCTATCCGGGGCTGGGCCAGTTGCTGGTCGACTCCGTGGCCAAGCGCGACATCCCGGTGGTGCAGGCCTGCAGCCTGATCTTTGCCGCCACCTACATCCTGCTCAACACCACCGCCGATGTGCTGTCGATCGCCAGCAATCCGCGCCTGATGCATCCGAAGGGGTAGCCGATGAGCCTGTTCAAGCAATTGCAGCGCGCGCCGCTGAGCGCCAAATTCGGTTTGCTGGTGATCGTCCTTTATGTGCTGGTGGCGTTGTTCGCGCCGGCGCTGGCCCCGTTCGGCGAGACCGAGGTGGTCGGCGAGGGCTTCGCGCCTTGGGGCGGTCAGTTCTTGCTGGGCACCGACAACCTGGGGCGCGACATGTTCAGCCGCCTGGTCTACGGCGCCCGCAACACCCTGGGCATCGCCTTCCTGACCACGGCCCTGGCTTTTGCCGTGGGCGGCTTCTGCGGCCTGGTGGCGGCGATCAAGGGCGGCTGGATCGATCAGGGAATGTCGCGCCTGGTGGATGTCCTCATGGCCATCCCGCAACTGATCTTCGCCTTGCTGATCCTCAGCGTGGTCGGCACCACGGCCACCTCGCTGGTGCTGGTGATCGCGCTGCTCGATGCGACCCGGGTGTTCCGCCTGGCGCGGGCGGTGGCGATGACCGTGGTGGTGCAGGATTTCGTCGAGGCCGCGCGGCTGCGTGGGGAAGGGCTGTGGTGGCTGGTCAGCCGCGAAGTGCTGCCCAACGCCGCGGCGCCCTTGATCGCCGAATTCGGCCTGCGCTTCTGCTTTGTCTTCCTGTTCATCAGTGCGTTGTCGTTCCTGGGCCTGGGTATCCAGCCGCCGACGGCCGACTGGGGCAGCATGGTGCGCGACAACGCCGTGCTGATCACCTTCGGTGACATCAGCCCGCTGCTGCCGGCGCTGGCCGTGGCACTGATCACCGTCAGCGTGAACTTCGTCGTGGACTGGGTGCTGCACACGGCCAGTGGCCTCAAGGAGTGCTGAACATGAGCCAACCATTGCTGGAAATTCGTGACCTGCGCATCGACGGCCACCATGACGATGCCTGGCACCCATTGATCAAGGGCATCGACCTGACCTTGGCGCGGGGCGAGGTGCTGGGGCTGATCGGCGAGTCGGGGGCGGGCAAGTCGACCCTGGGCCTGGCGGCCATGGGCTATGTGCGCGACGGCTGCCGCATCAGCGGCGGCTCGGTGCGCTTCGATGGCCAGGAGCTGGTAGGCGCCGCGCCGGAGACCTTGCGGCGTCTGCGCGGCCTGCGCATCGCCTATGTGGCGCAAAGCGCCGCCGCATCGTTCAACCCGGCCCACCGGCTGATTGACCAACACATCGAAACCGCGGTGAAGAACGGCGGTATCGACCGCGCCAAGGCCGAGGCCGAAGCGGTGGAGCTGTACCGGGTGCTGCGCCTGCCAGATCCCGAGCGCATCGGCCAACGCTATCCGCACCAGGTCTCCGGTGGCCAGTTACAACGGGTGATGACCGCCATGGCCATGGCCTGCCATCCAGACCTGATCGTCTTCGACGAGCCGACCACGGCGCTGGATGTCACCACCCAGATCGAAGTGCTGACGGCCATTCGCGATGCGGTGCGCACCTATGGCAGCGCGGCGCTGTACATCAGCCACGACCTGGCACTGGTGGCACAGATCGCCGACCGCATCATGGTGCTGCGCCATGGCAGCCTGGTGGAAGAAGCCCAGACCCGTACCATGCTCCAGACACCGACCCAGGACTACACCCGGTCGCTGTGGGCGGTGCGCAGTTTCCACACCGCCCCAAAGGCCTGCCCAGCCCAGGCCCGGCCCTTGCTGGAAGTGCGCAACGCCAATGCCAGCTATGGCGCCCAGCCGGTGCTGCACGATATCTCGCTCAAGCTGCATCGGGGCCAGACCCTGGCGGTGATCGGCGAGTCCGGCAGCGGCAAGAGCACCACCGCGCGGCTGATCACCGGCCTGTTGCCAGCCAGCAGCGGGCAGGTGCTGTACGACGGCCAGGCGCTGCCAGCAGACTACCGCCAACGCAGCAAGGAGCAACTGCGGCGGATCCAGATGATCTACCAGATCCCCGACACCGCCCTGAACCCACGCCAGCGCATCGTCGATATCATCGGCCGCCCACTGACCTTCTACCTGGGCCTCAAAGGCAAGGCCCTGCGCCAACGCGTGGCCGAGCTGCTGGAGATGATCGAACTCGACCCGGCCAAGTACATGGACCGCCAGCCCCGCGAGCTTTCCGGCGGGCAGAAACAGCGTATCTGCATCGCCCGGGCGCTGGCCGCCGAGCCTGAGCTGATCATCTGCGACGAGGTCACCTCGGCGCTCGACCAACTGGTGGCCGAAGGCGTGCTCAAGCTGCTTGACCGCATCCAGCGACAGCTGGGAGTCTCCTACCTGTTCATCACCCACGACGTGGCCACGGTGCGTGCGATCGCCGACGAAGTGATGGTGATGCAGCGCGGGCGGGTGGTCGACCACGGCAGCCGCGAAGCCATTTTCTCGCCGCCGTACCGCGACTACACCGGGCTGCTGTTCTCCTCCGAACCGGAAATGGACCCTGACTGGCTCGACCGCCTGCTGGCCCGCCGCGCCGGACAATCCAACCTGCAATCTGTGCAAGGACAACCTTCATGAACGTACTGATCGTCCACGCTCATCCCGAGCCGCAATCCTTCACCGCCGCCCTGCGTGACCAGGCGGTGGAAACCTTCAAGGCCCAGGGCCACCAGGTGCAGGTCAGCGACCTGTACGCCATGGGCTGGAACCCGGTGGCCAGTGCCGAGGACTTCGGCAAACGCGAAAACCCCGACTACCTGGTCTATGCCCTGGAGCAGCGCCTGGGCGTCAAGAGCGGCTCCATTGCCTCCGATATCCAGGCCGAGCTGGACAAGCTCCTGTGGGCGGACCTGCTGGTGCTCAACTTCCCGATCTTCTGGTTCTCAGCCCCGGCCATGCTCAAGGGCTGGATCGACCGGGTGCTGGTGTCCGGCGTGTGCTATGGCGGCAAGCGCTTCTACGACCAGGGCGGGCTGGCGGGCAAGAAGGCCCTGGTCACCGTGACCCTCGGCGGACGTGAGCACATGTTCGGCGAAGGCGCGATCCACGGGCCGCTGGAAGACATGCTGCGACCGATCCTGCGTGGCACCCTGGCGTATGTCGGGCTGGAGGTGCTGCCACCGTTCGTGGCCTGGCACGTGCCCTACATCAGCGACGAGGCGCGTCAGGGCTTCCTGCGGGACTATCGGCAGCGCCTGGAACACTTGTCGGATGACCTGCCACTGGAATTCCCGAAGCTTTCGCAGTTCGACGAGGCACTGTACCCGCTGGCCAAATGATTGCGACCGATTGTCGCTGAGCAGGCGCCGGGGAGGGCAGGACAACCTGTCCTCCCCGGTTTGTTGCCCGGTGCGCAACAGATATTCTTTGCGTCAAGACTTTTCAGTGGCGGCCCCAGGACTTAAGGTGGCAGCAAGCAAAACTGTCTGGAGCTCCAATGTCGAACTTTCCCACTGTCCGCCCTCGTCGCCTGCGGCAGAACGAATCCCTGCGCACACTGTTCCAGGAAACCGAATTTCGCCTTGACGACCTGATCCTGCCGATCTTCGTCGAGGAAGGTATCGATGACTTCGTCCCGATCACCAGCATGCCTGGGGTCAACCGTATCCCCGAGAAGATGCTCGCCCGCGAAATCGAGCGCTATGCCTGTGCCGGCATCAAGTCGGTGATGACCTTCGGTGTTTCGCACAACCTGGACGCCACCGGCAGCGACACCTGGAACGAAAACGGCCTGGTGGCGCGCATGGCGCGTATCTGCAAGGACACCGCGCCGGAAATGGTGGTGATGTCCGACACCTGCTTCTGCGAATACACCAGCCATGGCCATTGCGGCGTGCTGCACGATCACGGTGTGGACAACGACGCGACCCTGGCCAACCTGGGCAAGCAGGCGGTGGTGGCCGCGGCGGCGGGTGCCGATTTCATCGCGCCTTCGGCAGCGATGGACGGCCAGGTCCAGGCGATCCGCAGCGCCCTGGACGGCGCCGGCTTCCACGACACCGCAATCATGGCCTATTCGACCAAGTTCGCCTCTTCGCTCTACGGCCCGTTTCGCGAGGCTGGCGGCACGGCCCTCAAGGGCGACCGCAAGAGCTACCAGATGAACCCGATGAACCGCCGCGAGGCCGTACGCGAGTCGCTGCTCGACGAACAGGAAGGGGCGGACGTTCTGATGGTCAAGCCGGCCGGCGCCTATCTGGACGTGATCGCCGACATCCGCGCCGCCTCCCGCCTGCCACTGGCGGCGTACCAGGTCAGCGGCGAGTATGCGATGATCAAGTTCGGTGGCCTGGCCGGCGCCATCGATGAAGCCCGCGTGGTGCGCGAGAGCATCGGCTCGATCAAGCGCGCCGGTGCCGACCTGATCCTGACCTACTTCGCGATGGACCTGGCGCGCGACGGGATCTGAGCCCATCGCCCCCTTGGGGCCGCTCTGCGGCCCCAGCGTGAGCCAGACCGTTCTCAAGTCCCGTTCTTGATCTTGCTCCAGGTCCGCGTACGCAGCCGCTCGTACTTGAGCGGCAACGTCTCCAGGGTGAACAAGGTCCCCATCACCTCGACCGGCGGGTAGACGGCCGGGTCCTGCAAGAGCCGCGGTTCGACCAAGGGCAGGGCGTCCTTGTTGCCATTGGGGTAACCCACATAGTCGGAAGACTTGGCGATCACTTCCGGACGCATCATGTAGTTGATGAATGCGTGCCCTTGCTCAGGGTGCGGCGCATCGTTGACCAGCACCATGTTGTTGATCCACATGGGAGCGCCTTCGCGAGGGATGCTGTAGGTCACCTGCACGCCGTTGCTGGCCCGCTCGGCTGCCTGCTTGGCGCTGTACACCGAGCCACCCCAGCCGACAACCACACAGATATCGCCGTTGGCCAGGTCCGTGGTGAACTTCGACGAGTCGAAATACCGCACATAGGGGCGGATTCCCTGCAACAGCGCCTCGGCCTTGCGGTAGTCGTCCGGATTGCGGCTGTTGGGCGGCAGGCCCAGGTAGTGCAGGGCGATCGGCAGGATCTCCACCGGCGCATCGAGCATGGCCACGCCACAGGCGCTGAGCTTTTCGATGTTTTCCTTGCGCAGGACCAGGTCCCAGGAGTCCACCGGCGCATCCTTGCCCAGCAGTTTCGTCACCTTGGCCTTGTCATAACCTATGCCGGTGGTGCCCCACATGTAGGGCACGGCATAGCGGTTGCCCGGGTCGTTGACCGACAGTTTGCGCAGTATCTGTTCGTCCAGGTGCGAACGGTTGGCCAGTTGCTCGGGGTCAAGGGGCTTGAGTACACCGGCCTTGATGAAGTTGGGCAGCAGGTCATCGGGCACCATCACCACGTCGTACCCGCTGTGACCGGCCATCAGCTTGGATTCCATGACTTCGGCGTTGTCGAACGCGTCCTGCACCAGGGTTGTCCCGGTGGCCTGCTGGAAGGCCTTGGGCGTTTCCGGCGCAAGGAAGTCCGACCAGTTGTAGAAATGCACGGTGGGCGTGCCGGCGGCCAGGGCATTGAGGCTTAGGAGCGAAGCCAGGCCGAACACAGCCAGGCGAGGGCCATGGGTTGGAGGGCGTTCGAGCTGCATTTGTAGTCCTTGTTATAGCGCTGGAAGAGTAGGGCGAATGTATGCGTGTTGGCCTGCACTTTCCTATCCCGTCGATGGGTTAACCCGGGGTAGCGACCGGTCAGCGCACCAAGGGCAGGGTCGCGCCCCATGAGCTATAGATTAAGGCGCCCGAACGCTTCTTGAGGACATCGAAATGAACGAAGCACAACGTCCGCCCTTGCCGCCCTTCACCTTGGAAACCGCCATCCAGAAGGTTCGGCTTGCCGAGGATGGCTGGAACTCCCGCGATCCTGCAAAAGTGGCACTGGCCTATACGGAAGATACCTATTGGCGTAATCGCAGCGAGTTCATCGACGGACGCGCCCAGGCACAGGCGTTTCTTGAACGCAAATGGCGCAAAGAACTGGACTATCGCTTGATCAAGGAGCTCTGGACGTTCGCCGATGATCGAATCGCCGTACGTTATGCATATGAATGGCACGACGATTCAGGCAACTGGTTTCGCTCCTACGGCAACGAGAACTGGGAGTTCGCCCCGAACGGGCTGATGCAGCGACGCTTTGCCAGTATCAATGATGTGCCGATTGCGGAAAGTGAGCGCAAGTACCGTTGGCCGTTGGGGCGGCGTCCGGATGATCATCCTGGGTTGAGTGAGCTTGGGCTTTAGAACGTTTTCGGTATCCGGGTCGAGCGTTGGGTGGTGCGGGTTCATGAACTCAAGATGATAGCGGATAGCCATGTCAGCAATGTACGATCCACGCTTGGTCACAGACATGGATAGCTGCAAATGGAGCTTCTGGCATTAATTGCAGGCATAACAGCCTGCGCGTTCCTGGTTCAAAGTATCAGGAGAAGGGGGAAGATCAGTCAGCTGAGAATGGAGCTGACGGCCAGACAAAACGATCTCAAGCTTACCGAGGAAGAATCTGCTGCGTTGAAGCTGAGGTTGGATCAAGCGCTGACTGAGCTGGATCGTTTCAAGGACATTCTTGATGCCGAAGCGGAAGCAGCAAGGATCCTTGATGAGACCAAAGCGGAGCGAGACCAGCTTCTCCTGCTGGCCAAGTCGAAAGTGGATCTGGCTGAAAGACGTCTGAAGCAGGCTATAGCTGACGCTGAAGTACAAGCAGCTCAAATCCTGGGCACAACCAAATCGGAACGTGAGCGGCTATTGCAGCAGGCCCAGGCGAAGGTGGATCTGGCCGAAAGCCGCCTGCAGCAGGCCGTAGCGGATGCCGCGAAGATAGTTGCCGATGCCCAGCTGCGCGCCGAGCAGGTGGCTGGAGATGCCCTAGCTGCTATGGGCAAAGCCAAGCACTATGCTGATGCCGCCCAGGCCATGAAGAACGTTGTGGATGGGTATGGCGATGCTTACATCGTTCCGACCTACAACCTTCTGGACGACCTGGCAGAGGAGTTTGGTTTCACCGAGGCCGGCCAGAAGCTCAAAGCGGCCCGAGACTTCACGCGCGTGATGGTCAAGACGGGAAGAGCCGCGGCATGTGATTACGTAGAGGCGAACCGTCGCGACACTGCTGTGCGGTTCGTGGTGGATGCGTTCAATGGCAAAGTCGACTCCATCCTTTCTCGCTCCAAGTCCGACAATCACGGCAAGCTCGAGCAAGAGATTCGCGATGCTGCTGCCCTGGTCAACCTCAACGGCGCTCCATTCCGCAATGCTCGAGTCAACGAAGAATATCTGGCTGCACGTTTGGAGGAGCTGCGTTGGGCGGTGACGGCGAAGCTGCTCAAAGACCAGGATCGCGAAGAGCAACGTCAACTGCGCGAGCAAATCCGCGAAGAGGAAAAGGCGCGCCGGGAGTATGAGCGAGCGATAAAGGAGGCCGCCAAAGAGGAGGCCACCTTGCGCAAAGCCCTGGAGAAGGCTCAAGAGCAAGTGGCTGCGGCTAGCGCCGCCGAGCGAGCCGAATTCGAGACGCGGCTGGCGCTGCTTCAGGAGCAGCTGCAGGCCGCAGAAGACAAGAATCAACGCGCGCTTTCCATGGCTCAACAGACTCGCGCTGGCCACGTGTACGTCATTTCCAACATCGGCTCGTTCGGTGAGCAGGTGTTCAAAATCGGTATGACCCGTCGTCTTGAGCCGTTGGATCGTGTGCGCGAACTTGGCGATGCGAGCGTTCCCTTCGAGTTTGACGTTCACGCTATGATCTTCAGTGATGACGCACCTGGCCTTGAAAAACAGCTCCACCGTCACTTCCTGCGAGAGCAGGTGAACAAGGTCAACCCGCGTAAGGAGTTCTTCCGCATCGGCCTGCCGGCCATCCGCGCGGAGCTCGAGCAATTGGGCGTCGAAACTCAATGGACGATGAGCGCCAAGGCGCTTGAGTTCAAAGAGACCCAGCGCATCGAGCAACAGATCATCGAAAACCCTGCCATCGCCGCGGAGTGGACACGTCATCAGCTTGAGGTAGAGGAGGCTATCGAACAGTCAGAAGAGGAGGCCTTGGCTTCGGACTAATTCCTCGTTGAGAAGTTGGAACATGTTCAACGCATCCGAGCCAGGCAGCAATTTGATGTTTCCTGGCATAAACACACAGGAGTTGTAAGTGGCTAAGTTTTTCTGGGTCGTAACTATCATCATGTCGCTCTTCGGCGGGCTGTTCGCTTTCGTAGGAATCTACGCCGCTAATGGGCTCTACAGGAGGCTGCCTCGGCAGCGGTTGGGCTTGCCTGCGCAGTGATCCCATACTGCATTGCTCGCGCGTTCACCGAGATGCGCTCGCTCGATTGACCTTCCTGGTTCTCCATCTGTTACCGCAGACGGGCCTGGCACTAGCAAATCTACGGGAGGAACATGGATCTGGTTGTTCCACGAAACCGGTCACTCGAAGACCTGCTGTCGAATGCATCAAGCGCTGATTTGGACGTGTTGGCTGACCTAATTACCGATAACGGCAAGAGATCATGTTCCTGGCGGCCTGAGTCGTATCACCCTCAGAGCATGGTTTGCAGCGCCGTCGAGTCGAAGAACACCATCTTTTTGCCACCAAGCTAGTAGAGTGGATCAGCTACCACGTCTTACTGAATCGCCCTGGTTTTCTATCCGAGCCCACAGTGAGGCAGTTGCACAGGCATAGCCCGCAGCATAAATCGAAGTACATAGACGTCACGCTCACTGTTCAAGAGCTATTTGAGAGAGTTTGGAAAAAAACAGTTGTGCATTGCCCAACGCTGGCCTGCTTTTCGCCACAACATCACTAACGCTTACAACTGGATACCATGCTCGCAGGAGAACATTTGTACTCAATCTGTGTCAGTGGGTCTTTTCCCTGCAAACCTCGATACATCAAGGACGACCGATTTGCTTTCTTCACAAGGGAAGAGTTGCTTTACGCAGTGACGCCTTTTGCTCGAAAGTGAGCTGCTCCGACCGCTCTGGACACGTCACTTCAGCAGCCGGAGCAGATCAGAGACAGGGCCCGAACACGTATCGGCGTTGTAGGTGCACGAGCTTGCAATCCAGCACGTTTGACATCACCCTCGTCAGCCAGGAAGTATCAAACTGCCACTATCTCAAAGAGGTCAACGAACAACATGGACGGTCGCATAAGTGCAGAGAACGGGGCGGCCATCGCAATCTGTTCTTCATCACCCCGCACAAGGCGCAGATTGATATCTCCCAGGTCACACAGGACAAGGCAAACCAGCGGGGTGTCAGCATCCTGAGCTTTCTGGCTGAACAGGATCTGAATTTTGTGGGCTGGGTGACCAAGCGACGCAATGAAGACCTGTACCTGGGGTGGGCGCGCGCTCTAGCATGCGATTACTACCGAGAGACGATCAGCGAGCTATCCCACGCCATCAGTGGACTCAAAGCGACCGAGACGGAGGAGGCACGCTATCAGAGGGTACGTGATGCGCTTGATACGCTGCTGGAGGCGTTGGAGGAGGGCATGGGTGCGCAGCCAAACTGAGGGTACCGTATTGCCGGATGAGCACTGCTCACCACAGGTGGGTTCGTTAATCTAGGTAGATGATTGGATTGCCACGGTGTGGGGCTTTTTTTGATAATGGTGGCGTTAGATGGTAGAAAATGTAGACAAACCCTCTGCTTTTAAGCTACTAGTTGCAGAACTATTCAGCCTGCTGGGATTTCATAAAGTCGTCGTAGATTACGTGTATGCCGGTGAGCTATGGCATGACTATGATATAGATCTGATGTATGGCGAAAAGGGTGACGTCTCGGTCGCGGAGGTTAAGTATTACAGGATTGATTCGCCGCCTCGCTCCGATCTTGTAATCGCAGCGCTCCAAAGCGTCAGGCACTTGAAGAATGCCACCCATGCACAGAAGTGCGCTCTGGTCATGTCTTGCCAGCTGAATTCAAACATGGCACCGCTAGTGGCAGGGTACCACGATGTCGATGTATGGGATCTAGGCAGGATTTTCTCTTCTGCTCAGCCCTACCCGGATTTGTTCCGCAAGTTAGCGGTTGCGCTTGAGATTGATGTGGACAGAGCCGCTCAGTATGCTGGCACGCCCATCCAGCCGGTCAATGAAGATGAGCAGCCTCTTAAAAAAGGCCGCCTGATTGCCGATATTCTTACGAACTTGCCTACTGGCCACGCTCATTATACTGACTTCGAAGAGGCGTGTATCACCGCTTTAAAGTACCTATTTGATCAAGACCTCACAGGTTGGCATGAGCAGCATCGATCCCACGACGGCCATCACAGACGAGACCTAGTTTGTAGGACGCTGCCGAACGCAGAGTTGTGGAAATTAATCTTGTCGGATCTCAAAAGTCGGTATGTGGTATTTGAGTTCAAAAACTACTCCAGCGAGGTCAAGGAGGCCGAGGTCAACCAGGCAGAAAAATATCTCTACCCTGTGGCGCTCAGGTGTGTTGCCTTTATCATCTCTCCCAACGGCCTGTCCCAGTCCGCCCTGTCTGCTACCTATGGTGCTATGCGTGAAAATGGAAAGATGATTATCTCCATCACTTCTCAAGAGCTTGTCCAGATGCTTGTCGGTAAGGATGAGGGCACAGATCCTAACGTTGAGATGTTCAGGCTCGTGGACGCTCTGTTGATGGGGCTGGGCCGCTAGTTACCTAGGTTCTGTCTGAAATTCGGAGAAACCCAACTCCCGAGCCACGAACGCTGAGATTTTGTAAGGTTTTCAGCCATCTATGGAAAGGAATCCTGTGATGGCTAAGCGCTACGAACTTTCGGATGAAGCATGGGATGTGGTTGCGGATCTCTTCACCCCAACCCACACCAGAGGCAGACCGCGAGCAAGTGATCGCCTGATGCTCGATGGCGTGCTGTGGTTGTTGCGCTCAGGCGCTGCCTGGCGTGACATGCCCGAGTGTTTTGGGCCTTGGCGGACGGTGTATCACCGATTCCGAGTTTGGCGAAATCGGGGAACATTTGATCAGATGCTCAAGCGGTTACACCTCAAGCTCAATGATCAAGGGCTCATTGACCTGCAGACCTGGATGATCGATTCAACTGCTGTTCGTGCTACCCGCGCTTCAGCAGGTGCAGGTAAAAAAGGGGCCATGATGAACCCGCCGATCACGCTCTAGGCCGCAGTCGCGGTGGCCTCACCACCAAGATTCATATGCTCTGCGACGCCAACGGCGTACCACTGCGCTTTCTCCTTTCTGGCGGTCAAGCCAGCGATATTAGCTACGCGCAGCCATTGCTGGACGATGTCTGCATCCCGACGAGCAAACGTGGGCGACCTCGCAAGCGCTGCCGCTGGCTTTTGGCCGACAAGGGCTACGACGCTGATGCGCTGCGGCGTTTTTGTGACCGGTATCGCATGCAACCGGTTATTCCTTTGCGTTCGATGAGGCGTAAACCCAAGCCTGGGCTATCCCGACTGTTTGATCGCCCCAAGTACCGCCAGCGTAATGTGATCGAGCGTATTTTCGGTTGGCTGAAAGAGAACCGCCGAATCGTGACTCGTTTCGACAAGCTCGCAAAAAGTTATGGCGCGATGGTCTCGCTGGCTTGTGTCATGCGGTGTCTACGACACCTTTTTTCAGACAGAACCTAGATCTGCATCCAGAAGGTTGGTTTCATAGTGTTTCTAGAGCCGCCTAAGTGCGGCTCATTTGTTTCAAATACCTTACAAAATGACTAAGGATTTGCGTCGGGGTTATTGGCTGTTTGCAAATAATTATCAATTTGGAGTGCGGAGTATTTTGTAGTTTCCGCTTATCACGTGGCATCAAGCTGATGTATATTCGGCGCGCATGGATTTGAGCACAGATAGCGCGGGAGGCGTAGATGTCCGAATATCACCAAAAAGAAGTCCTGAATGCAGGTGCGCTTGGTACTTATCGCGTACATTCCCTTTTTACAAGGATTAGCAGTGAGGGTGATTTAGAACCTGAAGGCGAAGAGCCGTTCAAGTATGCGGTTGCTCTTCATGCGCACGAATTTACTCATTACCTGCACAATTTGACTACTATAGCAGGTATTGACTCCTTAACCGCTTGCTTCTGGCTTGTAGTGCCCTTCGTAAAAAATGCTGATGAGCGTGGGTATTTTACTGCGCCAGAGGGAATTGAAGAGGATGAAAATCTAAAGCTTGCATTCAAAGCTATGAATTGTGCGCGGGGATCAGTAGAGCTAGCCCCAAACAGCCTTGATGGCAAGTGGCCCGTGATAACTGAGTGGGAGTTCGGCAAGCCTGTCGAAGATTTCGTATCTTTAACGCATTCAGTGCATGGTGATATTGGAAAAATACCAGTATGCTCTTTGAGGGTAATTGCGAAGCCGAAGGCGGGCGCGCCTATCGAAATGTCTCTTCGTCCCGGACTTGACTTCATTAGTGAGGGTGTGGCGTATGAGATTGAGCGAGAGCAATGCCGTCTCGTTGGGATCAATGGTCGTGATCTGGACTCTCAAACACCGAGTTATCCGTATTTGGCCTACCGCCCTTTGGTCGAGCATTTCGTAGGTCGTGAGACTACTGCTGAAGAAAGGATTAGAATCGGTAGTGCTGCTCTGATGACTTTCACACCATCCGCGTCCCTGTTCCTACTATGCTCTGCTATGAGGCAAGATTTTGAGCGTGGTGATGGTGAGCAGACCGTTTTCGAAAGGGCTACGAATTATCTTGCCCAGCAGTTTCAAAGTTATAGGGCAATGCCTGATCTTTCTCCGATGGTGCAGATTCGTGAGGTTATGGGCGGTTCGGCAGACTTACGCAAAGGTGCTGAAATATATGGGCGGCTGCTCGATAAGGGGCTTGATCTCAGAGTTCGTCAACCGATGATGGAGCTGTCTTTGATTAAGCAAGCTATAGCGCCATCAGATTTCAATCAGGTGGCGTCGGAACTTCTTGAGCACTTGGTATGTCAAGAGAAAGTGGAGCTGCCTCATCACATAAGTTGGATCGGGGCTCCAGGTAGCATTGCAGAAATTTCGGACGAAGAACTTCAAGGGCTAAGCGTCCTTCAAACCAGTATTCACTACCTCCAACAGCATTTCACCAAAGATGGACGCCTTGGAAATACGGCTGACCTGCCGGACGCTGCTTGCCCATTTGAAGGAGCGTGTCCAATCCAGGCTAATTCATTAGATCCTGAGATGTGCTCGAAAAAGCCTTGGCAAGTCTCGGCTGCAGGAGGGAAGGGGGTGTGTTGGTACGAGGCTGGGCGTTTATCTCTGAGGCTCGATAGGCAGGCGATCAAGGCGCACTCTTCAACATCTTGACCTGATCAAGCTGCTCTTGGCCAGCTTGATCAGCTGGCTAAGAGCTTAGGTAATGCTGAAAGGGTATTTTATCGCTATGTTAAGTGTTCAAGCCTTGCGAAATCCCCAGGATTTGAAGAAATCCGCTAATGCTTTTTTGAAGTTGTAGTGCCAGGTTCGCTGTTTAACTTTGATCGCAATGGAGAAGCTGTAGAGCTCAAGGTGATAGATGTGGCTTCTGCTTTGCTGTCTATCCTCAAATTCAAATCTGACTTCTGGGAATAAAGTGTCAATTGTTAAGTCCTGTGGAAGGCTCAAGAACGCCTGCGGTATGTTTTTAATAGGTTCATAACGTTCGATGAGTTCATGCTTTTCCCAGGAAGAACCTAAGTGAGAGCAGATATTTAGCGAAAGTAGAGCCTGCTCGTGGTTGTTCATTTTGGTGCGAATGGTTTTGAGTATGCTCTTTTTTTCTTTTAGTGGGAGCGCGCTGTCATCGATGAAGGTATAAACTGCATACAGGTTTCTGTAGTAGCTCGACAGTCTGGCCTGATTTCCGCTAAATCTGTGGTTTTTTCTGTCAGGGTAACGCTTGATTAGCTTGTCTCTAAGTTTGCTTATCTCGTCAAATATTGCTGCAATTTTTACTGTGTCATAGGTGCTGGAGACTGACCGGCGACCAGTTATTGTCGGGCCGTAGAAGAATGCCGTGTAGGCCACGTCAATGCATTCCCGCACCTTCAGGTCGGGGTAGTGTTTTACAGTGGCACGCATGCAACGGTTAAAGTCGCTAAGCATTATTCTGAAAGACTCGGCACCTTCAAGCTCAGCTATACGAAATGCTGATGTCAGATCGTCGTGTGTCTTAGACATCACGGCAAAAATTGAGTGGATGCCCTGCCGGGTCATGGCTGCCCGATTGATTTTCAGCGTATAGAAAAGAGCGATAAGTGAAAGGCCAGTCAATAGGGTGCCAAGCACACCACCGACCCAGTCTCCAACCACACCATAATTCGTCCAGCTTTGAGATGGATCCGCTGGGAAAACAGCTGACCAGAATTTTTCAAACCACTCACCAATGGAATTCACGCAGTCCTCGCGTATTCACTCAACTTTGTTATGGGTTTTTCGCCTGCCAGCCTTAATGACTTAAGGCGAAGCTCATCTAGGGTCGATGTGCGCCACAGCTGTCCCGCACGATCAATCTAGGTTTGAGCAAATACTTCATCGCCGGGGCGTCTGGATTCTTGAGGCGCTTCATGAGCATTTCGCTCGCAACCTCTCCGAGCCGCTCTGGCTCGAGTGCCACGGTGGTTAGGGGAGGGTTGCAGTAAGCGGAGCTGGCCACCCCATCGCTGCCGATCAAGGCGATATCCTCACCGGCCTTGAGCCCGCGGTTCCCCAGTTCGCTGAGTGCACCTGTTGCGATCAGGTCGTTGTAGCAGACGACCCCGGTCGGACGGCGCGCCATGTCGAGCAGCCGGCTCATGCCGTCCTTGCCGCCAGCGAGGCTGATCGCGGTCTCGATCATCCACTCGGGGGTCGGCGTAATTCCGCTTTTTTCCAGGCATTCGATGTAGCCATTCAGACGCTCCATGCTGACCGCGTAGGTGCTGTTGCGACCGATGAAGGCGATGTCTCGGTGGCCGAGGTCGATCAGGTGCTGCGTGGCGAGCTGGATGCCGACGTAGTTGACATGTACGGCATTAAGGGTATCGAGCACCTGGCACAGCCCGGGCTGATCAGCAAAGTGATGGCTGGCTCCTACCCGAGTGGGCCGTCGTCGCTGCCAATGCCAGAGATCTGGCGGATGATCACCGACAACGAGATCGCCGCTTACAACGTGCCGAGTGGCATCCTGTTCGACCTTCACAAAGATGCCGCTGCCAAGCGTCCTGGCGTACTGACCAAGGTAGGCCTGGATAGGGAGTATACACATGTCGCGATTGGCAGAGTTTCGTCAGCTTGAGCAAAAATTGGCAGCCCAGCTGGCTGAGCGGCAGCAGTGAGCTTCAGAAAGAGATCGAGTTTGAGACAAAACTGCGTGATCTGTTGAATAAGTACGGCTTTAGCCTCCGTGACATCATCAACCTGCTTGATCCGCAGTCCGGTCGCCGAGCCGCTGCTCCTGCGGCTGTGGAGAAGGCGCTGCGTCGTGCTCGTCAGGTGAAGCAGTACAAAAACCCACACAATGGTGAGCTGATTGAGACTAAAGGCGGGAACCACAGACTGTTGAAGGAGTGTAAGGCCCAGTACGGTGCCGATGAGGTTGAAGGCTGGGTAGCCATGGGCCTGTCCCATGACAACGGACGCCAAGAAGCGATACTTACATCGCTATCCTGGAGGTTGCCATGTACCCACGTACTCGCCGTAACTACACCGATGAGTTCAAAACCCAAGCTGTTGCG